>Ga0049070_1000027_pt1 | contig 186710 bp, 157 predicted proteins | sample FECB22metaG_FD_56243 | JGI IMG/M metagenome (GOLD analysis project Ga0049070, IMG submission 56243) | Cyanobacterial communities from the Joint Genome Institute, California, USA - FECB-22 | ecosystem: Environmental > Aquatic > Thermal springs > Hot (42-90C) > Microbial mats | place: USA...
CGACATTCGTCGTGAGATCAGAGACTTGCGGCCGGCTTTCAAATGGGTCCCGGTTCGGCGGTCATGCACACCGTAGCGGACGCAGATGCCCCACCCCCGGCCAGCCTGGACGTGCGAAGTCAGCGCGCCCTTGCGGCGATGATGCCGCCGCCGGCGACCATCAGTGTCGCGAGGCCGACGCGCCAGGACATCGTGCCCTCCCCCGCGGCGATCAGCAGCAGGGTGGAGGCCACCGGGACGGCGTAGGCGAGGGTGCCGAGAAGGCGCGGGTCGCCGCGCTTCATGCCGCCATCCCACAGGAAGAACGCGGCGCCGACCGGGCCGAGGCCGAGACCCAGGATCGCGAGCCACTGGCGCGCATCGGGTGCGACGGTGCGCTCGAAAGCCAGGTGCAGCACGGCAGCGAGCGCGGCAGTAGCCAGGCAGAAGCCGGCGACGGCCTCGGTGGGCACGCGGGCGAGGCGCGGCGTGCCGGCGGTGACGGAATAGACGGACCAGACGACGGCGCAGCCGAGCGCCGCGACGAAGCCGGTGATCGCCTCGGGCGGGAAGGACGCGCCCGGCCCGACGAGCAGCGCGCAGCCGGCCACGCCGAGCGCGACGCCGGCCAGCCGCGCCGGACCCAGGCGCAAGCCGCGGATGGGTGCCGCGAGCAGCACGATCAGCAGCGGCCAGAGATAGTTGATGAGGTTGACCTCGACGGCCGGCGCGAGGGCGAAGGCGAGGAAGTAGAGCGCGTGGTAGCCGAACAGCCCGCCGATGCCATGCGCCCAGGCGAGCGGCGGCTGTCGCAGGGCGCCCACCCGGCCTCGGGCGAAGACGACGAGCAGGCCGATGGTGCCGCCGACGGCGAAGCCCATGGCGGTGAGTTGCAGCGGCGGGATGCCGCCGGCGAGGCGGGAGAGGAGCGCGAGGAAGGCCCAGAGGACCAGCGCGCCGCAGCCGGCGAGGGTGGCGGGGGACATGCGGTGCGAGTGTAGCGCCAAACCCCGCACCCCGGCCCTCCCCCGCGAGGGGGGAGGGAGTCAGGTGTCGAACGCGGCATCCACCGGGACGCGCAGCGCTTCGGCCAGGCGGTTCGTCTCGGCGGCCATGGCGACCACGGCGAGGAGTTCGCCGTACTGCGCCTCCGTCATGCCTTTCGCGCGTGCGGCGGCGGTGTGGCTGGCGGTGCAGTAGGCGCAGCCATTCGCCATGCTGACGGCGGCGTAGAGCATCTCCTTCACCAGCGGATCGAGCGCGCCGGGGGCCATCACCTCGCGCAGGCTTTCCCAGGTGCGGGCCAGCGTGGGTGGATGGACGGCGAGCGCCTTCCAGAAGTTGTTCACCTCCGCGACGCCGCGCGCGGCCTTGATGGCGTCGTAGGTCGCGCGGACCTCTGGCGAGGCGTCGTCGTGCTGGACCAGTTTCGTCATGCGGCGCGCCCCCGTGTTGCGCGCGCAGGATGCACGCGCGACGCGAAGGCGTCAGCGATTCGTGCGGCCGGTGCGGCCTTCCGGCACGCCGCCGGTGCGGCCGACATCGTTCATCACGTCGCCCTCGCTGGTGTTCTCGCCCTCGATGACCGCCGGGTCCGTGCCGCGGCCGAAGGTGCCCTTGCTGCTGCCGATGCCGGGGTTGCGGTCGTCGTCGGAGGGCGGGCGGGGCACGTCGGCGCCGGGGCCGTCGCGACGCTCGGCCTCGGTCTTCGGATGCTTGTTGGTGCTCATGGCGTGCCTCCTGAAGCGACGCCAACGGTCAGGGCGCGGGCGCGTTCCCGGTCAGTTCGGGAGCGGCTTGTACGGCAGCGGGCGCAACAGCGTGCCGTAGGTCTGCATGTCCCGCCACACGCCGCCCGTGACATAGGGGTCCTCGGCCCAGAAGCGCCGCGCGGCGTCGTGGCTGGCGTGGCGCGTGACGGCGACGGAGCCGATCATGCGGCCCTCCGGCGCGTCCAGGATTGCGCCGCCGAGCAGCAGCGTGCCGTCGCCGGCCAGCGGCTGCACGCGCGCGAAATGGGCGGCGCGCACGGACATGCGGCGATCGGGCGCACCGGGATCGGTGCCGTCCATGGCGATGGTGACGGTGTGGCTGCGCGGTCCGGGCATCGCGCTGCCGGGCGTCGGCCAGGCCGCGTAGGGCAAGGGCGCGATGCGGAACGGGTGCGTGGCGATCCGCCGCCATACGCCGTTGCGCGCGAAGGGCTCGCCGGCGAGGTAGGTGTCGAGCCCGGCCTGGTCCGGCACGTCGAGCACCATCAGCGATCCCAGCGTCTGCGCGTTCTCGTCGTGCAGCGGCAGGCCGAGGGCGAGGCGGCCGGCCTCCGCCTCCCCGGTGATGAAGGCGACGTGTTCGTCGCGCGCCGCGAGGCGGCGTTCGGGCGCTTCGGCGTCGGTGCCGTCGAAGGCGATGATGATGAAGGCCATGTGTTGCCCCCCGGAATCTGCGCGCGGAACGCCATGACGGGTTCCCCCCACCCTGACCCTCCCCCGCGAGAGCGGGGGAGGGAACACGAGGTCAGTACATGTGCTGGCCGCCGTTGATGGAGAGCGTCGAGCCGGTGATGAAGTCGGCGTCGTCGGCGGTGAGGAACACCACGCCGCGGGCGATGTCCTCCGCGGTGCCGAGGCGGCCGCGGGGGATGCGGGCGACGATCTTCTCCAGCACGTCGGCGGGCACGGCGCGCACCATCTCGGTGTCCACGTAGCCGGGCGCCACCGCGTTCACCGTGATCTGGTTGCGCGCGCCTTCCTGGGCGAGCGCCTTGGTGAAGCCGTGGATGCCGGATTTCGCGGCGGCGTAGTTCACCTGGCCGAGTTGCCCGGCCTGGCCGTTGACGCTGCCGATATTGACGATGCGGCCGAACTTGCGGGCGTTCATCCCGTCCCACACGACCTTGCACATGTTGTAGCAGGAGCCGAGGTTGGTATCTATCACCTCGTCCCAGCCCTGGCGGCCGAGCTTGCGCATCATCGCGTCACGGGTGATGCCGGCGTTGTTGACGAGGATTTCCACCGGGCCGACCTCGGTCTCGATGCGCTTCACCGCATCGGCGCAGGCGTCGAAATCGGCGACGTTGAATTTGTAGCACCGGATGCCCGTGCGCTCGGTGAAGGCCTGCGCCGCCGCGTCGTTGCCGGCATAGTTGGCGACCACGGTCCGCCCCGCCGCCTTCAACGCTTCGCTGATCGCGGCGCCGATGCCGCGCTGTCCGCCGGTGACGAGTGCCACGCGTGCCATGGACCGGATCTCCCTGAACGTTGCTCCCGGCGGGCTTGCCTCCGCCTTCGCGCCATTGTCGCGCGGGGCGCGGCGAAGGGCAAACCCGCGCTTCAGTCGGGGGTTGCGCCGGATTGCCGCACGACGGGCGCCCAGGCCGCGACCTCCGCACGGACGAAGGCCTGCGCGTCGTCCAGGAAGACGCGGCCGGGCTGGGTCGCCGTCTCGGCGAAGCGGCGCTGCACGCCCGGCGCGGCCTGCGCGGCGCGGACGGCCTCGGCCAGGCGTTCCAGCACGGGGCGCGGCGTGCGGGCCGGCGCGGCCAGCCCCGCCCAGCCATCGGCGTTGAGCTGCGGCATCCCGAGTTCGGCGAAGGTCGGGATCTCCGCGAAGTCGGCGATCCGCGCGGGCGAGGAGAAGGCCAGCACGCGGTACGCACCGGCCCGGATGTTCGCGCTGGCGGCCGTCAGGCTGTCAATCATCGAGGGGACGACGCCGGCGATCACGTCGGTCGCGGCCTGCGCGCCGCCGCGATAGGGGATGTGGGTCAGCCCGATCCCGGTCGCCTGCGCCAGCCGCAGCCCGAGCAGGTGCGGCACGGAGCCGACGCCGGAGGTCGCAAATTCCAGCCCCTGCGGCCGGCGGCGCGCCTCCGCTACGTATTCCGCAACGCTGTTCGCAGGGAAGCGCGGATTGACGACGAGGAGGTAGGGCGTGCCGAGCAGCATCGCGATGTGCGCGAAGTCGCGGTCCGCATCCCACTGGATGCGCTCGCGGTAGAGCGTGTTGCCGATCGCCATGCCGGAGATGGTGGAGAGCAGGATCGTGTAGCCGTCCGGCGCCGCCGCCGCGACCAGGCCCGTGCCGAGCGTCGCGCCCGCACCGCCGCGGTTCTCCACGACGATGGGCTGGCCGAGGAAGCGCGACATCTCGTCCGCCATCAGCCGGCCGATGATGTCGGTGGTGCCGCCGGCGCCGAACGGGATGACGAGCCTGATCGGGCGCGATGGCCAGGCGGGCTGGGCCGCTGCCGGCACGGACAGGGTTGTTGCGGCGATGCCGAGCAGCTTGCGGCGGTTGAGCATGGTGTCCTATCCCCCGGTCGTCCTCGTGCGACGCAGTTGTCGCTGTCACGCGTTGTCCTGTCGAGGGAGCGCGATCACGAGGTTTTTACAATCCAAGGTTGAGTTTGCGCGCAAGCGATTGCATCTTCACGCCACCGTGATTTGCGTGGCATGAATCCGGCCGTTCGCGCCGCTCCCGGTGTGGGGACTGTCCCTATGATGGAAATGGACATGCGTCTGAAGACCGAGGCGGCGACCGAAGGCAAATCAACGGATCGCTCCGCGCTGCTGCTCATGCTGGCCTATATCGAGGCGGAGTGCCGGCGCCTGGGTGCCGATGCGGCCGCGCAGCACGCGGCGATGGCTGCGGCGCTGGTGCCGCATGGCGGGGCGCGGCTGGGCGCCGCGCTGCACTGAGCTACCCGCGGCGGAGCAGGAACAGCCCCTGCTCGCCGAACAGGTTGGCCAGCCAGGGCGAGCGCTTCCAGGGGGAGCGCAGGCCCTTGTCGTCCACCGCCAGCCAGCGTTCCACCACGTAGCCGTCCTGCCCGCACAGCGCGAAGAAGTCGCGGATGGTGCAGGGGTGGATGTTCGGCGTCTCGTACCACTTGCGGTCCCAGGTCTCGTTGTCCGGCATGCGGCCGGCGGTGAGCAGCTTCCAGCGGAGCTGCCAATGGCCGAAATTTGGGAAGGAGACGATGGCGAACCGCCCGATGCGGAGCATCTGTCGCAGCACCTCCCGCGGGCGTTCCACGGCCTGCAGCGTGCGGGACAGCACGACGTAGTCGAAGGCGCCGTCGGGATAGAAGGCGAGGTCGGCGTCGGCATCGCCGTGGATGACCGGCAGCCCGGCCGCGACGGCCTCGGTCGCCTCCGCCATGTCAATCTCGATGCCGCGGGCATCGGCGGACTTCGCCTGGATCAGGTGCTCGATCAGCGCGCCGTCGCCGCAGCCGATGTCCAGCACGCGCGCGCCGGGGGCGACCATCTCTGCGATGAGGCGGAGGTCGAGGCGCATGTTCTTCGCGACGAAGCGGATTTCCTGCGGGGCGTCGGGCATCAGGCCCCAACCTTCGCCGCCGCCCCGCGCAGGAACCCCTCCAGCGCCCGGTGGAACACCGGCTCATCCAGCAGGAAGGCGTCGTGGCCCTTGTCGGTCGCGATCTCCACGAAGGAGACGTTGGCCGCCGCCGCGTTCAGCGCGCGCACGATCGCGCGGCTCTCCTCCGTCGGGAACAGCCAGTCGGAGCTGAAGGAGACGACGAGGAAGCGCGTGTTGGATCCGCGGAACGCGGCGGCGACGTCGCCGCCGTGGTCGGAGCCGAGGTCGAAGTAGTCCATCGCGCGGGTGATCGTGAGATAGCTGTTGGCATCGAAGCGGTTGACGAAGGTGCTGCCCTGGTGGCGGAGGTAGCTCTCCACCTCGAACACGTCCTCCAGGAAGGTCAGCGCGCTGGCGCCGCGCAGCCGCCGCCCGAACTTGCGGCCGAGCGCCTGTTCCGAGAGGTAGGTGATGTGCGCGACCATCCGCGCGACGGAGAGACCCTTGGCCGGGATGCGCCCGTCCTCCCAGTAGCGGCCGCCCATCCAGTCGGGGTCGCCGTGGATGGCGGCGCGGCCGACCTCGTCGAAGGCGATGTTCTGGGCGGAGTGGTAGGTGGCCGTCGCGATCGGCGCGGCCGCGACCACCATGTCCGGGTAGGTCGCCGCCCATTCCAGCACCTGCATCCCGCCCATGCTGCCGCCGACCACGGCCAGCAGCTTCGCGATGCCCAGGTGATCCACCAGGCGCTTCTGCGCGCGGACCATGTCGCGGATGGTGACGGAGGGGAAATCGGTGCCCCACAACCCGTCGCCGTCGGGCTTCGGCTCCGGCGGGCCGGACGTGCCCATGCAGCCGCCGAGCACGTTGGCGCAGATCACGAAGTAGCGGTCGGTATCAATCGGCCTGCCCGGCCCGACCACGGCATCCCACCAGCCGGGCTTGCCGGTCAACGGATGCGTCTCCGCCACATACTGGTCGCCGGTGAGCGCGTGGCAGACCAGCACGGCATTGCTCCGCGCGGGGTTCAGCCGGCCATAGGTGCGGTAGGCGACGTGCAGCGGCGCGACCACGGCACCGCAATCCAGCGCGAGCCCGTCCTCGAAGGTGGCGCGCTGGTGGGAGAGCGGCTGGATGGGGGCGAGGGCTTCGGTCATCCCTGGGGTGGCTTCCGGGGCGCGAAGGAATAGGCGCGGCGGTCCGGGCGGGCAACCGCTGCCTTGGCGGGGTCCGTTGCGCGGTCTATGCAACCGGGCGGACCGTCATGCCCGATATCTCCACCTCGATCGCCCCCATAGTGACCGCGGACCGCGAGCTGCTGGCGCTTCGCGCCGAGATTGACGCGCTGGACGACGCGCTGCACGACCTGCTGATGCGGCGCGTGGACGTCGTCGCGCGCCTGGCCGCGAGCCGCGCGAAAGGCGATGGGCCGGCGCTGCGGCCGGGGCGGGAGGCGGCGATCCTGCGCCGGCTGCTCGCCCGCCACCGCGGGCCGCTGCCGCGCGAGGGGCTGGTGCGGCTGTGGCGGGAGTTGCTGGCGGCGACCACGGCCCTGCAGGCGCCGATGACGGTTTCCGCCTGGCTGCCTGAAGAGGGAATAGAGGTGCTGCGCGCCCATCTCGGCCTGGCCGCACCGGTGACGCGCTGCGGGAGCGCGGAGGAGGCGCTGGCCGCCGGCACCGCGCTCGTGGCGCTGCCGCCCGCCGGACGATGGTGGCTCGATCCCATTCCCGCCCGCCTCCATGTCACGGCGCGGCTGCCGTTCCTGGGCATTGGCCCGACCGTTCTCCTCCTCTCCCCGGCACCTCCCGACGCCTCCGGGGACGACCGAAGCCTGTTGCGGATGCCGCCGGCCGCCGTTCCGCCGGGCGCCACCGAACTGGCCCGCGCCGGCGATTTCGCCCTGGTCGAGCTGGCGGGCGAGGTCCCGTCCGGCGCCACCGTCCTCGGTGCCTATCCCGCTCCTGTCACCCCGCAGGTTACGCCATGACCGTCATGCCGCGCCCGTCCATCCTCTCCGTCGAACCTTATGTCGGGGGCGAGTCGAAGGTCCCGGGCGTCAACCGCGTCATCAAGCTGTCGTCGAACGAGGGCGCCTTCGGCCCGCCGCCCGGCGCGATCCGCGCGATCGCCGAGGCGGCGCGGGAAGCGCATCGCTACCCCGATGGCGGCGCCACGGCGATCCGCGAGGCGGTCGGCGCGCGCTTCGGGCTGGACGCTGCCCGGATCGTGATGGGCAACGGCTCCGACGAGCTGCTGGCGATGCTGATCCTTGCCTATGGCGGGGAGGGGACGGAGCTGATCATGTCCGCCCACGGCTTCATGATGTACGACCTCACCGGCCGCTGGGCCGGCTGCCGCGTCATCAAGGTGCCGGAGCGGGACCTGACGGCCGACGTGGACGGGCTGCTCGGCGCGGTCGGGCCGCGCACGCGGCTGATGTTTCTCGCCAACCCGAACAACCCGACCGGCAGCATCCTGCCCCAGGCGGAGGTGAACCGGCTGCGGCGGGAGCTGCGGGACGACGTGCTGCTCGTGCTGGACTCGGCCTATGCCGAATACGTCACACGGCCGGATTACGACCCGGGCGTGGGGCTGGTGGATACGACGCCGAACACGGTGATGTGCCGCACCTTCTCCAAGATCTTCGGGATGGGCGGCATGCGGCTGGGATGGGCCTATGCGCCGCCGGCGATCGTGGAAGTGCTGGGGCGGGTGCGCGGGCCGTTCAACGTGAATGCGGCGGCGATGGCGGCCGGCATCGCCGCGCTGGCCGAGCCAGGCTGGGTCGAGCGCAGCGTCGCGCACAACGCCGAATGGCGCGCGAAGGTCTCCGCCGCGCTGGCCGCGGCCGGGCTGAAGGTCTGGCCGAGCGAGGGCAATTTCGTGCTGGTGGATTTCGGCAGCGCGGCGCGCGCGAAGGCGGCGGATGCGCATCTGCGCTCGCGCGGGCTGATCGTGCGCGCGATGGGTGGCTACGGCCTGCCGCAGACGCTCCGCGTCACGATCGGCACGGCCGAGGAGAATGCGCTGGTGATCGAGGCGCTGACGGGCTTCGCGCGTGACCAATGACAATCGGCTTCCCGACGGCGTCCGCAAGGCGCCGGTGTTCGAACGGCTCTGCCTGATCGGGGTCGGGCTGATCGGCTCTTCCATCGCGCGCGTGGCGCAGCAGCGGGGCGACATCGCGCGCACGGTGGTGGCGCATGCGCGGTCCGACGGCACGCTGAACCGCGTGCGGGAGCTCGGCATCGCGGACGTGATCGAGCCGGACGCGGCGAAGGCGGTGGCGGGCGCCGACGCGGTGATCTTCTGCGTCCCCGTCGGCGCCTATGCCGAGGTGATGCGGGCGGCGGCGCCGCACCTGGCGCCGGGCGCGATCATCACCGACGTGGGGTCCACGAAGGGGAGCGTCGTGCGCGACCTCATGCCGATGCTGCCGGCGGGCGTGCACCTGGTTCCCGCGCATCCGATGGCCGGCACGGAGCATTCCGGCCCGGATGCCGGCTTCGCCGAGCTGTTCCAGGGGCGCTACACCATCCTCACGCCGCTGCCCGGCACCGACCCGGCCGCGGTGGAGAAGGTGGCGGAGTTCTGGCGCCGTTGCGGCAGCATGATCGAGACGCTGGACCCCGCGACGCATGACAAGATCGTTGCCATCGTAAGCCACCTGCCGCACCTGATCGCCTTCACCATCTGCTCCACCGCCGACGACCTGGCGGAGGAGACGAAGGAGGCCGTGCTGCGCTTCGCCGCCTCCGGCTTCCGCGACTTCACGCGCATCGCGTCGAGCGATCCCACGATGTGGCGCGACGTGTTCCTGAACAACCGCGAGGCCCTGCTGGAGATGCTCGGCCGCTTCACGGAGGACGCGCATGCGCTGGGGCGCGCGGTGCGGTGGGGGCAGGCGGAGTATATCGAGGATCGGATCAAGCGCGGCCGGAAGATCCGTCGCGGGCTGATCGAGCGGCATCAAGCGTGAGCGCCTCTCCTCCCCCAGTCACGGGGGAGGGCTATTGCACCGGTGTTTCGGGAACGCCCCCCGCCTCGATCGCGGCGCCCGCGGCGAAGAGCAGGTCCTCCCGGTAGCGGCCCGCCAGCAATTGCACGCCGACCGGCACGCGACCGACCAGGCCGGTTGTCACCGTCAGTCCCGGCAATCCCATCAGCGGCAAGCCGATCTGCGTCAGTTGCGCCTCCATCACGCGGCGGAAACTCCCGGGGCTCTCGACATCCAGCAGGTCCGGGAAGGGCAGCTCCGCGGAAACCGGGGAGAGCGCGACGGGGTAGCGTTCGAAGAAGCTCATCCATTCGCGCACGAAGCCGACGCGGGCCTGCAGCGCGTCCATGAAGCCGAACAGGTCGGGCTCCGGGCAGAGCTCCTGCATCTCCGCGAAGACGAAGCTGGCGTCGGGATCGCCTTCGGCCTCCAGCGCCTTGTTCAACCCGCGGCGACTCTCGGCGAGCCACAGCATCGCCTGCAGGCGCGCCGGCTCGCGCAGCGGGGGCAGGTCGGCCTCCTCGACCTCCCAGCCGGCGGCGGTCAAGCGGCGCGCGGCGTCGCGCAGCGCGAACTCGACCTCCGGCACGGTGGCGAGGCCTTCGGGCCGGATGCAGAGCGCGGCGCGCTTCGGGGCGGGCGGGCCGGCGAAGGGCATCCCGACATACCAGGGCTCCCGCACGTCGCGGGCGGCCATTGCTTCAAAGGCGAGTTTCACATCGGCGATCGTCCGCGCGATCGGGCCCGAAACGGCCATGAGCTGCCCGCCGATATGGCGATCGGGGAAGGCGGGGTTCCAGGCCGGTATGCGTCCGAGCGTCGGGCGCAGGCCGTGCACGCCGCAGGCATAGGCCGGGTAGCGGATGGAGCCGCCGATATCCGTGCCGTGCCCCACCGCGCCGATGCCCGCCGCGACCGCCGCCGCGGCGCCGCCGGAGGAGCCGCCCGGCGTGATCCCGTGATCCCACGGGTTCTTCGTGTGGCCGTGCAGCGAGTTCCGGCAGAACCAGCGCAGCGAGAAGGCGGGCGTGTTGGTGCGGCCCAGCAGCACCGCCCCCGCCCTGCGCAGGTTGGCGACGACCGGGTTGTCCTCCGTCGCGACGTGGTCCTTCTGGATGCGCAGGCCGTTGGTCGTCGCGAAGCCCTTCTGGTCCACGTTGACCTTGATCGTCACGGGCACGCCGGCCATCGGGCCCGGGGCGTCGCCGCGGGCGATCGCGGCGTCCACGCGCGCGGCCTCGGCCAGCACCTCCTCCGGGCGGTGGTCCACCACCGCGTTGAGGGCGGGGTTGGCGGCGTCGAGCCGGGCGAGGGCGTCGCGCGCGACCTCCGTCGCGGAGGCTTCGCGCGCGCGGACGAGGGCGGCGATCTCGGTCGCGGGCAGGCGCCAGAACCCGCTCATGCGCCACTTCCCCCGAAGCGCGGCTCGCGCTTCTGCATGAAGGCGGCCTTGCCCTCCTCGTGATCGCTCGTGACGAAGCAGGTCGTCTGGAAGTGGCGCTCGTTCTCCAGCGCGCGGTCGAGGCCCTCGGCCAGAATCTGCTTCGTCAGCGCGACCGGCAGCGAGGCCTGGGCGGCGAGGAACCGCGCCAAATCGGTCGCGGCGGCGAGCGCCCCGCCCTTCGGCACGACGCGGTCCACCAAGCCGATCCGCTCGGCCTCCGGTGCGACGAGCTGCGTGCCATACAGGAAGAGCTGCCGCGCGCGGCCGGCGCCGATGCGCGCGGGCAGTGTGAAGGGCAGGCCGAGATCGGCCATCAGCCCGACCTTGCCGAAGCCGGCCATGAAGCGCGCATCCTCCGCCGCGACGATCGTGTCGCAGGCGCAGGCCACCGAGAGGCCGGCGCCGACGCACCAGCCCTCCACCGCCGCCACGATCGGCACGCGGCCGGCGACCATGAGGCGGATGATCCGGTGCGTCTGGCGCATGCGCTCCCGCCCCGTCTCGACGTCCCGCACATCCATGCCGGAGATATCGCCCCCGGAGCAGAAGATGCCGCCGGCGCCGGTCAGCACGATGGCGCGCACGCCGGTATCGTCCTGCGCGGCTTCGAGGATGCGGAGCAGCTCCACGCGCAGCCCCATCGCCAGCGCGTTGCGCCGCGCGGGGTAGTCCAGCGTCAGCGTCAGCACGGCGCCGTCGCGCGCCTCGGCCACGCGCATGGTCATGCTGCCAGCCTCGCGCCGGTCTTCGCCTGCGCCTCCTCCAGCGAGACGCCGGGTGCGAGGTCCCGCACGACAAAGCCGCGGCCGGGCACCACGTCCATCACGCCGAGGTTGGTGAACACGCGGCCGACGCAGGCCATGGCGGTGAGCGGGTAGGAGCAGCGCTCCACCAGCTTCGGCCGCCCTTCCTTCGTCGCGTGGTCCATCACCACCCAGAGCCGCTTGGCACCCGCCGCCAAGTCCATCGCGCCGCCGACGGCAGGGGCGGTGTCGTTCTCGCCGGTCGCCCAGTTCGCGATGTCGCCGTTCTCCGCCACCTCGAAGGCGCCGAGCACGCAGAGGTCAATATGGCCGCCGCGGATCATCGCGAAGCTGTCGGCGTGGTGGAAGAAGCTGCCGCCGGGGCGCAGCGTCACCGGCTGCTTGCCGGCGTTCACGAGCCAGGGGTTCACGGCGTCGGGCGCCGGCGCGGGACCCATGCCGAGGATGCCGTTCTCGGAATGCAGGATCACCTCGCGGTCCGGCGGGACGTGGTCCGCGACGGTCGTCGGGATGCCGATGCCGAGATTGACGAACCAGCCTTCCGGGATGTCGGCCGCGACGCGGGCGGCCATCTGCGTGCGGGTCCACATGCCATCAGCTCCAAGGCGCGCCGCGCGCAACCTGCACGACGCGCTGCACGAAGATGCCGGGGGTGTGCACGCCGTCCGGCGGGATGTCGCCGAGATCGCGGATGTGGTGCACCTGCGCCACCGTCAGCGCGGCGGCGGTGGCCATCACCGCGTTGAAGTTCCGCCCGCTCTCCCGGTAGGTGAGGTTGCCCCAGCGGTCGCCTTCCCAGGCCTCGATCAGCGCGACGTCGCCGCGCAGCGCGTGTTCCAGCACGTGCGGGCGGCCGCCGAACTCGCGCGCCTCCTTGCCGGCCGCGAGCTTCGTGCCGGCAGCGGTGGGCGTGTAGAAAGCGGGGATGCCGGCGCCGGCGGCGCGCATGCGCTCGGCCAGCGTGCCCTGCGGCACGATCTCCAGCTCCAGCTTGCCGGCGCGATACAGCTCCTCGAACACGGTTGAACCGGCGGAGCGCGGGAAGGAGCAGATGATCCTCCGCACGCGGCCTTCCGCCATCAGCCTGGCGAGGCCGACCTTGCCGGCGCCCGCGTTGTTCGCGACGACGGTGAGGTTGCGCGCGCCCTGCTCGATCAGGCCCTCGATCAGTTCGTCCGGCTGGCCGACCGCGCCGAAGCCGCCCATCAGCACGGTCGAGCCGTCGCGGATGCCGTCGAGCGCCTCGGCAATCGTGCGGACGATCCTGTTGATCATGGCGCCGCCGGCCTCCTCCCGCCGTGTGCGGGAGGAAAGCCGATCGGGCGGGCGGCGTCCAGGGCGCGCGTCAGGTCACGACGATGTCGGCCGCACGGACAGCACACCGTGACTCACGACGACTTCGTTGCGCTCGGCGCATCGCGCGCGGACCGCGAAGCCGTCCTGCCGTTCCCAGAACTCCGTCCGGATTGTCTCGCCGGGGAACACCGGCGCCGAGAAGCGGCACTGCATGCGGCCGAAGCGCGCCGGATCGCCGCCGCAGGCCAGCCGCAGCAACGCGCGGCCGACGACGCCGAAGGTCGCCAGCCCGTGCAGGATCGGGCGCGGGAAGCCGGCGCGCGCGGCAGTTTCAGGGTCGCTGTGCAGCGGGTTGTGGTCGCCGTTCAGGCGGTAGAGCAGCGCCATCTCCGGGCGGGTCGGCAGGTCGAGCACCGCGTCCGGCTCGCCCTCCGGCTCCGGCCCAGGCTTGCGCGCGGGACCGGACGGGAGCGCCTGTCCATTGGCGAAGCCGCCATCGCCGCGCAGGAACGTGCTCTGTTCCAGGGTGGCGAGCTTGACGCCCGTCGCGGCATCCAGGATCACGCGCTCGGAGTAGAGGATCGCGCCCTTGCCGGCGCCACGGTCCATCAGGCCGGTCACGCGCGAGCGGCCGATCACCTCGCCCTCGACCGGCAGCGGCGCGTGCAACTCCAGCGATTGCTCGCCATGCACCAGGCGCAGCGCGTCCACGCCGGTGCGGGGATCGCTCAGCCAGAAGCCGGGATAGCCGAGGGTGACGGCCATGGTGGGCAGCGCCTGCATGTCCGCGCCTTCGGTGACGAAGCGCAGGTCGCGCTCGTCCATCGGGTCCTGCCCGCAGCCCAGCGACAGCGCGTAGAGCGCCGTGTCCTGCCAGCGCAGCGTCTGACGTGCGTCCGGGATGGGAAAGTTCAGCAGCGTCTCGGCGTGGATCGGCATGATCAGCCCCCATCCGCCACTGGGTCCAGCTCGATGACCGCGTCGGCGGCGAAGGCGCCGCTGCCGGCGGGCAGGACGAGGAGCGGGTTGACCTCCGCCGAGCGCAGCCGCGGGCCGGCGGCGGACGCGAAGCGCGACATCGCGGCGATGGCGCGGGTGAGCGCCGGCAGGTCCGCCTTCGGTCGGCCGCGCGCGCCGTCGAGCAGCGGGAAGCCGCGCAGCGAGCGCACCATCTCGCCCGCCTGCTCCTCGGTGACCGGGCAGCGGCGGAAGGCGACGTCGCGGAACACCTCGACGAAGACGCCGCCGAGGCCGGCCATGACCACCGGGCCGAAGACGGGGTCGCGAATCGTGCCGAGCACCATCTCGACGCCGCCGGTGAGCTGCTTCGCGATCAGCACGCCGTTCACCCGCGCACCGGGCGCGCGTTCCGCGGCCCGGGTGGTCAGCGTGGCGAAGGCGGCACGCACTGCGTCCTCGTCCGCCAGGCCGAGGATCACGCCGCCGATCTCGCTCTTGTGGAGGATGTCGGGCGAGAGGATCTTCGCGACGACGGGGAAGCCGATGCGGCGTGCCGCGGCGGCGGCGGCCTCGGCATCGGTGCAGGCGGCTTCCGGGGCCATCGGGATGCCGGCTTCGGCCAGCAGCCGCTTCGCCGCGGCCTCGTCCGGTGCCGCGTCGGGCAGGGTGACCGCGGGCAGGGCGACGGGCGCCGGCGCGTCGCGCGCGAAGGCCTCGCCGAAGCGGCCCATCGCGGCGAGCGCGACGACGGCGCGCGACGGGTCTTCCATGACCAGGAAGCCGTCGGCCTCCCATTCGCGCACGCGCTCGGGCGGGGCGAGGATGGAGAGGACGAAGAGCCGGTCCGGATGGCGTTCCAGCACGGCGCGCAACTCGGCGCGCAGCCGCGGCGCGATGGAGGGGCTGGCACCCCATTGCGTGAAGAAGGCGATGAGGCTGGTGTAGCCGCCATCCCTCGCCATGCTCTCGGCGAAGCGGCCGACCACTGACATGTCGTTGAAGGCCTGCGCGGTACAGTCCACGGGGTTGCGCGGACTGGCGAAGGGGACGAGGGCGCGCAGCCGGTCCTGCGCGGCTTCCGGCATCTCCGGCATCGGGAGGCCGGCGGCTTCCGCCGCGTCGGCGATCAGCACGCCGGCGCCGCCGGAGATCGTCACCACGCCGAGCGTGTTGCGGGCGGGGTAGATGCGTTTCCCGGCGACGTAGCAGACATCCAGCATTTCCTCCGTCGTGCGCGCACGATGCACGCCGAGCTCGGCCAGCACGGCATCCATCACCCCGTCGTCGCCGGCGATGGAGGCGGTGTGGGAGCGTGCGGCCACCGCGCCGATCGCGCTGCGGCCGACCTTCATGAGCGCCACCGGCTTGCGGGCAACACGCGCGGCGTCCAGCGCGGCGGCGAAGCGGGCGCCGTCGCGGATGCCTTCGGCGTAGGCGGCGACGACCTCCACTTCCTCGCTCGCCGCCATCCATTCAATCACGTCGGCCAGCGTCAGGTCCGCCTCGTTGCCGGTGGTGACGAGGACGGGCGTGCCGATGCCGCGGTCGCGCGCGGCGGCGAAGAGGTGCGTGCCGTAGGCGCCGGACTGGCTGGCGATGCCGACGCGGCCGGGCAGGGGCCAGCCATTCTCGAAGCTCGCGGAGAAGATCGGGAAGTAGCCGAGCGCGGCGTTGAACAGGCCGAGGCAGTTCGGCCCGACCAGCCGCATGCCGTGCGTGCGGGCGGCAGCGACCAGGCGGTCCTGCATCGCCTGCCCCTCGGCGCCGACCTCGGCGAAGCCGGCGGTGAAGACGATCGCGGCCTGGCAGCCGCGCGCGCCGAGCGCCTCCGCCGCAGCGATCGCGGCCTCGCCGGGGACGGCGATGATGGCAGCGTCGGGCGGTTCCGGAAGTCCGGCGATGTCGGCGAAGGCGGGGATACCCTGCACCGTCGCGCGGTTCGGGTTCACCGGCCGGATCGCGCCCGCGAAGCCGCGCGCCTTCATGTAGGCGAGCGGCCGTCCGCCGATCCGCGTCGGGTCGTCGGAGGCGCCGACGATGGCGATGGCGCGCGGGCGCAGCAGCGCGTCGAGCGGGTGGGGTTGGCCGTCCATGCGCGCAGGGTGGGCGCCTGCGCGTGAGCCGCCAAGCCCTACAGGGGCCTCGCCGGCACGCCGCCGACGCGCGCGCCGGCCGGCACATCGGAAGCGACCGCGGCGCCGGGCGCGACGATCGCCTCCGCGCCGACCGCGACCCCCGGCCGGATGACGGCGCCGGCCCCGACGAGCGATCCGGCGCCGATCCGCACGCCGCCGCAGATCACGCTGCCCGGGCCGAGATGCGCGGCGTCCTCCACGGTGCAGTCGTGCTCCACGATCGCACCGGTGTTCACCAAGGCCAGGGCGCCGAGCGCGGCGTCCGGCCCGACCACCGCGCGCGCCATCACCTGCGCGCCCGGCGCAACCTGCGCGGCCGGCGAGACGAGTGCGGCAGGATGGATCACCGCAGGCAGCGCGAAGCCGCGGTCGCGGCAGAGCGCCCCGAGCCGGGCGCGGGCGCCGTTCGCACCGATCGCGACGACGGCGTTCTCCAGCCCCTCCGCGCGCAGCCGGGCGAGATCGGCGACCGTGCCGAGCCAGGGCGCGCCGAGCACCGGGGCGTGGCGCAGGTCGTCCAGCACGCCCGCGACCTCCGCACCGGCGGCGCGCAGCGCCTCGATCACCGGCTTCGCATGCCCGCCGCCGCCGATGACGACGACGCGCATGGCCCGGCCGTCAGATGCCAGGCGCGACGATCATGCAGGCGCCGCGGCCGCGCAGCCGGTCACAGGCGCCCTCCGCCGCGCCACGGTTGGCGAAGCCGACGACGCGCGCGCGGTAGAGCGTCGTGCGGCCCTGCGCGACCCGCTCCACAGCGGTCCGTGCGCCTGCCGCGCCCATCTGGTCGCGCGCCTGCCCGGCCGCGGCGCGGGCCAGGTTCTCGGAGGCGAAGGCCCCGACCTGCACGGCCCAGGCGCCGCCGGTCTGCGGGGCGGGTGCTGCGGCGCGGGGCGGAACCGCCAGCGTGCCGGCATGCGCCTGCGGGACGAGGCTGAAGCGCGGCGCCGCGGCCAGCGCGACCGGCGCCGCCGGCCGCGCGGCCGGCGGCGGCGCGAGCGTCTCCGTGCGGATCGTGCCGGGGTCGCCGGCGCTCACCACCGGGTCCATGCGGCCGACGATCGTGGAGGGGCGGTCGCCCGCGCTCTCCACGGGGTCCATCCGCCGCTCGAAGTCGCCGGGGCTGGCGATCGGCGCCATGCCGATGACAGGGCCGATGACCGGGCCTGCGGAGGCGAGTTGCGTGCGCCGCGGGGCGAGCGGCGCCGCGATGGCGCTCGTGCTGCCATCCGGAATCGGCTCCATCCGCACCACCGGGCCGGGCGGAAGCTGCGCGACGCGGATGCCTGGATCGGTCGCCTGGCGCTGGTCGCGCAGCGCGAGCATCGTCGCGGGATCCCCGCGGCGCGGGCCGCGCGGGATGTCGGTGCCGATATCGGCTGCCGCATAGACCTCCGGCGCCGCGCGCCGGTTCGGGCTGGCACCGGCGATCCGCGGGCCGATCCGGCCGACGTAGTTGCGCGTCTCGTCCGGCAGGCCGCGGCTGCCCCACAGGTAATCCTCCAGCCGCCGCGGCCCGGCATTGTAGGCCGCGAGGAAGGCGGGCGAGCCGTACAGCTCATACATCTCCCGCACGTAGGCTGTGCCGGCCATGATGTTGTCCCACGGATGGTACGGGTCGCCCCCCAATGCGTAGCGGCGCGAGAGCTCGGCGTAGGTGCCGGGCATCACCTGCATCAGCCCCATCGCGCCGACGCGGGACGTGGCGGATTGCCGGCCGCCGGACTCCTGGCGCATCACCTCCCGGATCCAGCGTTCCGGCACGTCGAAGCGGCGCGACGCCTGGGCGATCCACGGGCCCCACGGATCGGAAGCGGGGCCAGGCGGGTCGTAGCTGGCGGGGCGCGGCCACTCGCTGCTCGTCGAACTTCCCGTCACCGCGCCGCGTTGTGCCGTTCCGCCGCAGGCCGCGAGCGCGCCCACCAGCACGCACGCCATGATGGGCCTGGCGCTCCGCGCGAGACGGGACCGGGTCATGCACATACTCCGTCGGTTTTCGGGTGCGCTCCCCGAGGCCCGACCCCCCCGATGCGCCGACCGTCCCCAACGGTCGGATGCACCCCGGGCCTTCCCCGACGTACGTCCCGTCGTTCAGCAACAAGTACCTTGGCCTTGTGTGCCGCGCTTCGCACCGCACCTTCGGGCCGTACCGCAAGTCCAAGAGATCGAAGCCCTAGACCAGCCGGGCCAGCATAGGCAAGGACCGGAAGGTGGCAGCAACATGGCAGGATGCGCCGTTCGCATGCCACGGGGAAAAGGTGCAGAATGGTAGGAGACCCCGGCAGGCCCGCCTGCCGCCAGTTGGAGGACACACGCGCGATGCGCCCGACGAAGTCACTGCTTCCCATGCTCGGCGCGCTCGCGCTGATCGCGGCCGTGCCGGCCTGTGCCCCGCAGAACACAGGCAGCACCGTCTCGGCCCGGTCGCTCGGCGGCGCGGCCAGCGTCTCCTTCGGGACGATCGTCGGCAGCCGGCCCGTGACGGTGGCAGGCGGCGGCAGCGGCATCGGCACGCTCGGCGGCGCGGCGGCGGGCGGCATCGCCGGCAGCTTCATCGGCGGCGACTGGCGGTCGAACGCGCTGGCCGGCATCGGCGGCGCGCTGCTCGGCGGCCTGGCGGGCACGGCGGTGGAGCGCGGCGTGTCCAGCGGCACCGCCATCGAGTTCATCGTGCGGGAGGACCGCGGTAACGACATCGCCGTGGTGCAGACGAACGAGGAGGCGCTGCAGGTCGGCGACCGCGTGGTGATCAGCCGCGGCGACCGCGTGCGTCTCTCGCGCGCCGCGGGCAACGCACCGCCCCAGGCCGGCTTCGCGCCGCAGACCTATGGCGGCAGCGTCGCGCCGGTCTCGGGCTTCGGCGACCGCAAGTAGTTCACTGGCGGCCGCGCCAGCCTGCCACCAGGCGCGTGACCCATCCCTGCACCGCCCGGAGGCGCGCGCGCCGCCCGGGCGGGAACAGCTCCGGCCGGTCCATGCGGTCGAGCAGCACCTCCGGCGGGCAGGGCAACTCGGTCACCGGGTCCACGCAGCGCGGGTAGAGGATCAGCGCCCCGGCGACGAGTTCGTCCACGGTCAGCTTCCGCCGCGGGCCCGGGGGCATCGCGCGGTCCTCCGTCAGGCCCAAGCCCGCGTAGAAGGGCAGGCCCCAGCAGGTGACGGGCACGCCGCGCAGGATCGCCTCGAAGCCGGTGAGGGAAGTGAGCGTATGCACCGCATCCACCTCGCGCAGCACCGCATCCATCGGTGCGCCGGCGATCACCTGGTCGGCGAGCCCGGCCAGCACGGCGCGCGGGATGCGGCCGCGGCGGAAGCCGGCCTCGATGTCGGGATGCGGCTTGTAGATCAGGAAGGCGTCGGGCGCCGATTCGCGCACGCGGCGGAGAAGTTCGAGGTTGGTGCGGATGCCGGCGCCGCCGAGCCGGACGGAGGCGTCGTCCTCCACCTGGCCGGGCACCAGCACGCGGCGGCGGCCGGGCGGGGCGGCGATTGCGGGCCCGGGCGCGCGCAGGTTGTACTTGGTGATGTTGCGCGCGACGATGGCGGACCGCAGCGCGGCGGCGCGGGCCAGCAGCGCGGGGTCGAAGGCCGCCGTGCGCAGCAGGCGTTCCAGGTCGCTCTCGCGCGCCGGGTCGAAATGCGGCCCGCGCGAATCCAGCACGAAGGACGCGCCGGCCCGGAACGCGGCGCCGAGGCCCGCGGAGCGGATGAAGCCGTCCTCCAGCCACAGCAGCTCGACCCCCGCCGACTCGGCGCGGCGGCGCAGGTCGGGCGGGGCGGAGGCGCTCCAGGCCACGACCGCGCCGCCGCGCGCCCGTGCCGCGCGGATTGCGTTGCCGGCGCGGTTCCGGAACTCGGGCGGCGGGCCGGAGGAGGCGAAGAGCGCCTCGGCCCGCGCGCGCTTGTAGGGATGCAGGCCGAGGCAGACGGCGACGCGGCGGCCTTCCGCTTCCCGCTGCTTCCACAAGCCGAGGAGATCCAGCGCCTCCTCGATGCCGCAGGGTATGCCGTGGAACGGATCGGCGCAGCGCGTCGCGCTCAGCAGGGCGGCCCAGGTCGCGAGGCGGTCGGCCCCGGCCAGCGGGCCGTCGCATACGGCCACGCCGGCCGCCAGGGCGAGCAGCGCCATGTCGCGCGAGGCGCCGCGCAGCCCGGCCGCGGCGTCGAGCAGGGTCCAGGGGTCCAGCGGCGGCAGGGCGTCGGATGCGGTCGGGGCGTCGGGCCGGAAGGGGTCGCGCGCGCGCAGGACGGGGCGCCCGCCGGCCTCACCGGGGCTGCCGGTGCCGAACACCACCAGCGCGGACCGCGGCGGAACACCGAGCGCTTCGACTCCGGGATCGGGTAGCCCCGGCGGGGCGCCGATTCGCCCGGCGACGAGGCGCGCCAGCACGGCCTCCACGCCGCTTGTATCAATCGCCGGCGAGGCCAGCGCATCGCCCACAGGATCGGCCGGCTCGCCGAGCACCAACGCGACGGGCACCTCCCGCCCCGCCAGGCGGGCCGGGCGGAAGGGGCCCGGGGCGAAGGGAAGCGGGCCGTCATCGGGCCCTGAGACCACCTCTCGCCCCGGCCAGAAGGCCGGCAGATGCGGCCAGGCGCGGAGGAGGCCGCCGGGCAGGCAAAGCGGGGGAGGGCACGTTTCCGGCACCGGATCACCCGACCAGGCAGCCCGCCCGCGGTGGGGCTTCCCCGGAAGGGTTGGTATGTAACTGTGGCGCCGCGACAACCGACGGCTGCGATCCGTTCCGTTCCGTCATACCGTTTTGCCTGCCCCTCACGGTTCCGCTAGTGTGAGTTGTGATGAACCGCAATGCCTCCCCGCTGCTTGTGCAGCGCCGCGCCTTCGGGCTTCGCACGGCGATACCGATCGTCGCGCTCGCCCTCCTCGCCGGGTGCGGCAACCTTCGCCTGGGCGGCACGCCGCAGGCCACCGTGGCGGAACCGCCGCCGCCGCCGCAGGACCCCGTCGCCGCCTTCGCCGCCAACGCGCAGCCGGGCAGCCAGTCTCGCGTCACGCTGTCCGGCGGGCAATCGGCCAATGTGCGCATGGTCCGCAGCTACGCCGCGGCCAGCGGGCGGGAATGCCGGGAAGTGATGGTCGGGACCGGGAATGCCGCCCGGCCCCAGCTCGTGTGCCTTGCGGAGTCGGGCGGCTGGGCGCCGGCGCGTCCGTTGCTCCGCGGCAGCGGCCGCCCGTGAGCGCCGCGGGCTGGTCCAACCCGGTTGCGACGCCCGGGGATGACGTCTCGCGGACGATGCGCGGCTTCGCGGTCCAGGCCCGCGTCGTCAATGCGCTGCTGATGCGCGAGATGCAGACGCGGTTCGGCCGCAACCAGCTCGGTTTCCTCTGGCTGTTCCTGGAACCGCTGATGCTCGCCGGCGCGATCGCCGCCATCAAGGTGATCAGCGGCATCGGCCAGCACTATCCGGGCATCCCGATCTTTGTCTTCGCCCTCGCCGGCTACCTGCCCTACTTCACCTTCCGCGCCATCGTCGGCCGCGCACCCGGCACGCTGCGGTCCAACATGACGCTGCTCTACCATCGCCAGATCCGCCTGCTGGACGTCGTGCTGGCGCGCCACCTGCTGGAGATGGGCGCGGTGCTGGGCGTGATGACGCTGATCGTCGCCGGGGTGGCGATCTGGGGCGACCTGCCGCCGCATTCCATCCCGACCCTGCTGACCGGCCTGGCGCTGCTGTTCCTGTTCGCGCATGGCCTCGGGCTGATCGCCGCCGCGGTTTCCGCCGCGTCGGAAATCGCGGAGCGGCTGATCCACCCTCTCGTGTACCTCTCGCTGCCGCTGTCCGGTGCGCTGATCGCACTGCACTCCCTGCCGCCGCAGCTGAGGGACATCCTGCTTTGGAACCCGCAGGCGAACATCCACGAAATGGTGCGCGAGGGCTTCTTCGGCCACCTGCTGCCGAGCTATTACGATGTCGGCTACGTCGTGTTCTGCGTGGCCGTCGTGAACCTGCTGGGCCTGGCCGCGCTGCGCGCGGTGCGGCCGAAGCTAGAATTCTGATGGCGTCCGATGATCCTGCTGGACGACGTCACGAAATTCTACAGCGTGCGCGGCCGCGGCCGCCGCTTCATCCTGCGCAACGCGACGGCGGTGATCCGGCCGGGCGACCGCCTGGGCATCCTCGGGCGGAACGGGGCGGGAAAATCCACGCTGGTGCGGCTGCTCGGCGGCGTGGAATACCCGAGCGCCGGCCGGATCGAGCGGCGGATGACGGTGTCCTGGCCGCTGGCGCACGGCATCGGCGTGCACGGGTCGCTGACAGGCGCGGACAATGCCCGCTTCATCGCCCGCATCTACGACCGCGACCTGGACGAGGTGGTGGATGCGGTGAACGACTTCGCCGAGCTCGGCAACTACATGGACATGCCGATCAACACCTATTCGGCCGGCATGATGTCCCGCCTGCTGCTCGGCCTGTCGCTGGCGATGGATTTCGACTGCTACCTGATCGACGAAGCGACGAGCGTCGGCGACCAGCGCTTCATAGACCGCACGCAGGCCGCGCTCGAGACACGGCTGCACGACCGGGCGCTGGTGATGGTCAGCCACCACGCCACGCATATCCGCACCTTCTGCCGCACCGCGGCGATCCTGCACAACGGCGCACTCACGTTCTTCGAGGACCTCGATGAAGCTATCGCCACCTACGAGGCCCTCTGAGCCGCTGGCCGCCAGCGGCATCACGCCGCCTGGCGCGACCCGGCTGCCGGAGGCCACGCGCCGCCGCGGCGCGAAGCGGCGGCTCGGGCTGCGGCACTGGTACGCGCTGCTCGTGCTGCTGCCGACCGCGCTGGCGGCGGTGTATTTCTTCGCCTTCGCCGCCGACATCTTCGAATCCGAGTCGCGCTTCCTGGTGCGCAACCGGGCCGGCGGCGGCGGGAGCGCGCCTGCCATGATGGACGCGGCCGGCGGCCGCACCGGCGGCCTCGCGAACGTCTTCGCCGCGGCCCGCCCGGGCGTCGAGGAATCGCGCGCCGTCGTCTCCTACCTCGACAGCCACGCGGTCATCACCGCGCTCGGCCGCGACCTCGACCTCGCCGCGGTCTGGCGCCGGCCGGAGGCGGATGCGCTGGCGCGGCTGTGGTGGGAGGAGCCGCAGCTCGAATGGCTGCTGTGGTACTTCCGCCGGCGCGTCGCGGTCGAGTTCGACGCCGAGACGGGCGTGCTGCGCCTGCGCACCCACGCCTTCCGCCCCGACGACGCGCAGGCGCTCGGCCAGCGGCTGCTCGCCCTGTCGGAAGACCTGATCAACACCTTCAGCGCGCGCAGCATCGCCGACACGATCCGCGCCGCGCAGGCAGACGTGGTCACCGCCGAGGGACGCGTCCTCGCATCCCGCGAGGCGATGATCGCCTTCCGCGAACGGGAGCAGGCCTTCGACCCCGCGCGCACGGCTGCCGGCGCGATTGACACGATCGGCCGGCTGGAGGCCCTGCTTGCGCAGACGCGCGCCGAGTTGCAGGAGCGCCGCTCCTTCATGCGGGCGGACAACCCGCAGATCGGCGTGCTGAACAACCGGATCGCCGCGTTGCAGCAGCAGATCGCGACGGAGCGCGGCCGCATGACGCGCGGGCAGGAAGCGCTGACGCAGCAGGTCGCCGGCATGGAACGGCTGGAGCTGGAGCGCGTCTTCGCCGATCGCCAGCTCGCCTCCGCCACCGCCTCGCTCGAGGAGGCGCGGTCCAACGCGCTGCGGCAGCAGGTCTTCCTGGTGCGGGTCGCCGATCCGCAGCTTCCCGAATACCCGCTCTACCCGCGGGCGTCCTTCAACACCCTGACGATCTTCGTCAGCCTGTCCGTGCTGTTCGGCATCGGCTGGCTGCTGGTCGTCAGCGCGCGCGAGCATGCAGCCTGACATGACGAACCGATACCTTCCGCTCCTCCTCGGCGCCGCGCTGCTGGCCGCCGCGCCGGCGGCCGCGCAGTTCTTCCCGGGCACCGGCAGCCGCACGCCCGGTGCCGCGGTGCAGCTTCCGCCGGGCACGCAGGGCGCGGTGACGGCCCCGGGCGCGCAGGCGGTGCCGACGCTGCCTGCCGTGCCGCTGCTGCCGCCGGGCGTCGGCACAACGGGCGTCATCGTCCCGGGTGCGTCCGGCGTGGACGCGCTGCTGAACCGCAACGACCCGACTCAGACGCTGCGCCAGGGCGCCGCCACCGCGGCCGAGGGCGGGCCGATCGCGGTCGGGCCGCTCGGCGATCCCGGCCGCATGGCCGGTCCGGCCACCGCGGTGTTCGGCGCCACGCTCTTCACGCGCGGCGTGCCCAACCCGACCGAGGCACCGAACCCGAACTACGTACTGAGCACCGGCGACCGCGTCTCCATCACCCTCTGGGGCTTCGTGGAGGGCAACGTCATCGCGGCCGTGGACAACGACGGCAACATCTTCATCCCGCAGATCGGCCCGGTGCGGATCGCCGGCACGCGCGCCGGCGACATCCAGCGGGTCGTCGAGGCGGAGGTGCGCCGCGTCTATGCGCAGCAGGTGCAGGTCTATGCGAACGTGCTGTCCACCGGCTCCGTCGGCGTCTTCGTCACGGGCTTCGTGCGCACGCCCGGACGCCACCTCGGCGCCGGGTCGGAGAGCGTGCTGGATTACCTGGCCCGCGCCGGCGGCGTGGATCCGGGCCGCGGCTCCTACCGTGACATCATCGTCCGCCGCGGCGGACGGGACGTGGCGCGGGTGGACCTCTACCGCTTCCTGCTGACCGGCGCGCTGCCGAACCTCAGCCTCCAGCAGGGCGATACGATCATCGTGGCGCCGCAGGGCGCGATGGTCGGCGCCGACGGCGCGGTCCGCAACAACTACCTGTTCGAGGTGTCGGGCCGCGCGATGCAGGGCAGCGAGCTGGTGCGGCTCTCGGCGCCGCTGCCCTCCGCGACCAACGCGGTGATCCGCGGCACCCGCGCCGGCCAGCCCTTCGCGCGCTACGTCACGGTGCGGGAACTGGCGAACGTCCAGCTGCTGGACCAGGACACGGTGAGCTTCATCACCGATGCGCCGGCGCCGACCGTGCGCGTCTCGATCGAGGGCAGCCGGATCGGGCCTTCGGTGCTGATCGCCGACCGCGACACCTCGCTCTGCACGCTGCTCGACTACGTGGAGGTGGACCCGCGGCTGGCGAACACGCGCGGCGTGTTCCTGCTGCGACCGGGCCTCGCCGCGCAGCAGATGCGCACGATCAACGAGGCGCTGGACCGGCTGGAGCGGCAGCTCTTCCTGACGATCTCGCCGACCACCGGCGTCGCGGATATCCGCGCTTCGGAAGCGAACCTCGTCGCCAACTACATCCAGCGCGCCCGCCGCACCCAGCCGGAGGGCCGGCTGGTGGTGATGGACCGCACCGGCCGCTGCGCCGACGTGCGCCTGCAGGACGGCGACACGATCGTGATCCCCGAGCGCGTGCAGACCGTGCTGGTGAGCGGCGAGGTGCGCGCGCCGCAGGGCGTGGTATGGCGCCCGAACCGCACCATCGCGGACTACATCGGCCAGGCCGGCGGCTTCGCGGAACGCGGCGCCGACAACCAGGTGATGATCCGCAAGGCGAGCGGCGAACTGATCCTGGAGCCGACCGAAGGACCGGAGCCCGGCGACGAGCTGATCGCGCTGCCGCGTCTCGACCCCAAGAACTTCCAGATCGCCCGGGACCTTCTGAACCTGATCTTCCAGACCGCGCTCTCGGCGCGGGTGTTCATGAACTGACTGCGGCTCCCTCCCCCGCATTTGCGGGGGGGGGTCGGCGCTAAAGGTGTCGGACGCCGAAGGTTGGCGGGGCGGGGGAAGCCCGCCCCCCCCGCTTTGTACCGGCTGGCGCAAGTCTTGACCCGTACCCTGTCGTCCCCGCGAACGCGGTGACCCCAACTTCCCGCCGTTCCGACACGCGGAGCGGTGGGTTCTTGCTTTCGCGGAAACGACAGGAAATGGCTCAGGAATCAAGCCGTTCGCTATCACACCACTTCCGGCCAGACGAAGCTCAGCCGCTCAAGGAAGCCGAGCCGTGCGAGCACGTCGTCCGGCGTGCAGGCCATCACGGCAACCACGCCGATACCCACCTCCTCGCCGGGCTCGGCATCCGCCCCGATCACCACCTCCGCGATTTCCGCCGCCGCGGGCACGTCGAGCGCGACGACGGGGCGCGTGCCCGGGGGCACGTGCACCGCGACCGGCGCCGCGCCCCCGAGCCGGAACGTGACCTCGCGCGCCGTCTCCGCACCGCGCAGCGCCAAGTGCAGCCGCAGCGGGGCGGCAGCGCGTCCGGGCAGCGGCAGGCGTAGCACCGCGCGGCCCGGCCGCGTCCAGCATCCCCAGCTTTCCGGCGCCTGCCAGCCCGCGCCGTCGCGCAGCATCTCCGCCCAGGCCATCGCGGGCTGCGGATGCGGGGACTCGATCGCGCCCAGCCGATGCACCACGCCCAGCGCCGGCGCGGGAAGGATGCGCGGCCGCGGGGGTGCCGCGGCGAGAAGGCCGTGCAGGTCCTTCGCCACCGCGGACCAACTGCGCAGCCGCAGCCCTGCGGCGATGCGGGCCTCGGCAGCGCGGCGGAACGACGCGTCGAAGCTCAGCCGCTCCACCGCCGCGGCGAACTCCGGCTCGCTGCCGGGCGTGACGAGCAGCGCGAGGTCCTGCCCGGCCTCCACGAGGCCCGAATGGCGCGGCGCGACCACCGCCTTGCCGGCCGCCAGCGCCTCCGTCACCGGCAGCCCCCAGCCCTCGTGGCTGGAGTGATAGACCGTGAACAGCGCGCCCGCGTAGAGCGATGCGAGCGCCGGGTCCGACACGTCGTCGAGCCAGGTCACGCGATCCGCCGGCACGCGGCGCAGCAGGTCCAGCACCGGCGCCGCATCGAAGCCGGCGCGCCCGACGAGCAGCAGCCGCGGCAGCGCCGCGCCGTGGCGGCGCAGCAGGCCGAGCCAGGCGTTGAGTACGAACAGGTGGTCCTTGCGGCTCTCGATCGTCGCGACGAACAGCGCGTAGGGTTCCGCGGCGATCTCGGCCGCGCGCGGGTGCGGCGCGCCGACCGGTGCGGGCGGCGTTGCTGCGTCCGGGCGCAGCACCTCCACCGGTGCGAAGGGAAGCGGCGCAAGCGCGTCGGCCGCGATGCGGGTCACGTCGCGCCGCGTCGCGTCGGAGACGGCGAGCAGCAGGTCGGCCTCGATGCCGAGCACCGAGATCCAGCGCGCGAAGCTGGCGGAATGCGCGGGCTCACCATGTTCAGGCGCCACGACCGGCCCGGCATCATGCACCAGCGCGGCGTAGCGCAGGCGGTGGCGCGCGCGCGCCACGCGCACCGCACCGTGATAGCCGGGCAGCCACCAGGAGGAGCCCGGGTTCATCAGCCACGCGTCGCGGGGGAAGGCGAAGTCCGGCGCGGCCTCCAGCAGCGCCTCGGCCGCGGCGACGGCCTCCGTCCAGCGCGGCTCCTGCGGATCGGCGCCGCTGCGGGACAGGCCGGCGAGGCGCCGGAACATCTCGACCGGCAGCTCGCGCCACGTCGCGCCCGCCGGCCGGAAGACGACCAGGCGCGTGCCGGCGAACACGGAACCCGAGGCTGTCGCCGCGGCGGCGAGGCCGAGCTGCACGCGCTGGATGCCGCTCGGCGTGCGGGCGACCCGGAACCAGGCGAGCAGGTCCGACAGGTCCAGCACCACTCCCGCCCCGGCCGGCATCGCGATGCCGAGCAGCCGCTCCGCCTCATGCCACGCGGCGTCCCCGGACGGATCGAGTTCGAGCGACCGCGCATACGCCGCGCGCGCGCCGGCCGGGTCGCCCGCCAGCTTCAGCGCATGCCCGATCTGAAGCTGGAGGTCGGCATCACCGGGCATCCCCGCCTCGGCCCGGCGGTAGGAAGCGAGCGCGCCGGCCGGGTCGCCGGCTTCCTTCACGCAATGGCCGTGCTGCACCCAGATCGGCCAGGCCTCCGGCACGCGCGCGAGATACTTGCCGTAGGCCTCGGCCGCCGCCGCCCAGTCGCCCGCGTCGCGCCGAGCATCCGCCTCCGCGAGCAGCGCGCGCGCGCCGTCCATCCCGCGCCTCCCCGCTTCAGGTGCGGCCGTAGGTGTCCTCGATCCGCACGATGTCGTCCTCGCCGAGGTAGGGCCCGACCTGCACCTCGATGAGCGTCAGCGGGATCATGCCCGGGTTCTCCAGCCGGTGGACGCAGCCGAGCGGCAGATAGACGCTCTCGTTCTCGCGCAGCAGGATGCGCTCCTTGTCGCGCTCCACAACCGCGGTGCCGGCGACCACCACCCAGTGCTCCGCGCGGTGGAAGTGCTTCTGCAGGCTCAGCTTGGCGCCGGGGCGGACGATGATGCGCTTCACCTGGAAGCGGTCGCCCTGCGCGACGCCCTCGTAGCTGCCCCAGGGCCGATAGACCTTGCGGTGCTCCGTCGCCTCCCTCCGGCCGTCGGCCTTCAGCCGCTCGACGAGGGTCTTCACGTCCTGCGCGCGGTCGCGCCGGCAGGCCAGCACGGCGTCGTCGGTGACGACCAGCACGACGTCCTCCAGCCCGACGACGCCGGCGAGGATGCCCTCCGACCGGACGAAGCAGTTGCGGGAGCCGATGACCGTCACCGGCCCGACCGTCGCGTTGCCGTCCGCGTCCTTCGCCGCGATGTCCCAGAGCGACCCCCAGGACCCGACATCCGACCAGCCGGGATCGCAGGGCACCACGGCGGCCAGCCTGGTCCGCTCCATCACCGCGTGGTCTATGGAGATCGAGGGCGCGGTGGCGAAGGCGGCGCCGAGGCGGACGAAGCCGAGGTCGCGCGCCGCCTCCGCCACGCCGGCGCGGGCCGCCAGCAGCACCTCCGGCGCATGGGCCGAGAGTTCGGCGAGCAGCGTGCCGGCGGTGGCGACGAACATGCCACTGTTCCAGAGGTGCCGGCCGTCGCCCGCCATCGCGCGCGCGGTCGCGGCATCCGGCTTCTCCAGGAAGCGCACGACGGCCAGCGCGCCGTCCGCGCCGGGCACGGCACCCCCGGCCTCGATGTAGCCGTAGCCGGTCTCCGGGCCAGTCGGGCGAATGCCGAAGGTGGCGATGCGGCCGGCGCGGGCGGCGGCCGCGGCGGCGTCGAGCGCCTTCAGCAGCGCCGGCACGTCCGTCACCGCCGAATCGGCCGCCATGATCCAGAGGATCGCGTCGGGCGAGGCCTCGCCGACCAGCACCGCCGCCGCCGCGATCGCCGCGGCGGAGTTGCGGGCGGCCGGCTCCAGCACGATCCGCGCATCCTCCCGCCCGATCTCGCGGAGCTGTTCGGCGACCAGGAAGCGATGCGCCTCGCCGCAGACGATCACGGGCGGCGCGAAGCCCGGGCCGGCGGCGCGGGCCGCCGTCTCCTGCAGCATCGTGCGGGCGGAGGCGAGCGGCCAGAACTGCTTGGCGTAGCCCTCGCGCGAGAGCGGCCAGAGCCGCGTGCCGGTGCCGCCGGAGAGGATGACGGGCACGATCGGCTGGGCAGGCGACATCACGGGACTTCCCAAAAACGGTCTTCGCGCGCCCGGGTATGTCGCAGCGCCGTGGAAAAAGAAAGGCGAGCCGCGCGCCCCTCACCCCGGCGCGACGAGCGCGCCCGCCGTCGCCTCCGCCGGCATGGCGCGGTCGCGGCCGGCGCGCTTCGCGGCATAGAGGGCGGCGTCCGCGGCCTCGATCACCTTGCCGATCTGCTCGCCATGCTCGGGCCAGGCCGCGACGCCGATGGAGACGGTGACCGGCGGAAGCGTGCTGTCCGTCCGGTCGCGCATGCCGCGCACCATCGCGCAGATCTCCTGCGCGCGGAGCATGGCGTCCACCGCCGAGCAGTCGGGCATCAGGATCATCAGCTCCTCGCCGCCGTAGCGGCAGCCGACATCCATGCGCCGCAGCCGCGCCAGCAGCATCGCGCCCACCTCCCGCAGCACCGCGTCGCCGGTGGTATGCCCGTAGCGGTCGTTCACCTGCTTGAAGTGGTCGAGGTCGAGCATCAGCACCGCGATGGAGGCGCCGCGTCGTTCCGAATGCGCGGTCATCCGGGGCAGCGTCTCCTCCAGGAAGCGGCGGTTGTAGAGGCCGGTCAGCTCGTCCCGCAGCGCCTGGTTCCGCAGCTTCTCCCGCAGCGCGAGGTTGGCGAGCGCGAGGGAGACGCCGTCCGCCAGCGCCTGCGCCAGCTCCACCCGCGCGCGCGGCAGCGGCGCGGCCGCGCCGTCGAAGAACTGCAGCACGCCATAGACCTCCCCGCGCGCCTGCATCGGCACGCAGAGCGTGCAGGCGGCCTCGTCGCCGGCGTGGTCGCAGCGCAGCCCGTCGCCGACGCCCCGCCCATGCGGCCGGCCGCGCTTCAGCGCCCAGCAATCGGACGGGGTGAAGTGCTCCGGCAGACCCTGCGGCAGGCCCCGCCCGCCCCAGAGCCCGAGCACGTCAATGCGGTCGCGGGAGTTGTTGAAGACGTAGAAGGCACCGGAGAGCTCCGGCAGCAGCTCCTCCGCGGTGTGGGAGACGACGCGGCGGATGTCCTCCGGGGAGAGGCTGCTCTGCAGCAGCTCGCCCATCCGGAACAGCGTCGCGACCTGGTGCCCGCGGCTCACCATTTCGGCGTTCGCCTCCTCCGCGGTGCGCCGGCGCCGCGCGAGCAGGCGCAGCGCGCCGAGCAGCATGGCCAGCATCGCGAGCGACGAGGCGCCGATCGTGGCGAAGCCGATGACCTGCCCGCGTACGAGTCGCTCGTTCAGCAGGGCGAGTTCCGTGCGGTGTGCGCCCGCCATCTCGGCCAGCCTCGCGCGCAACGTCGCCTTGGCGCGCGACATGCCGCCCCCGGTCGCGACGTCCACCGCCCCGCTCGGGCCGGACGCCTCGTTCGCGGCTTGCACCTGGTCGCGCAGCCGCAGCACGTGTTCGAGCAGCGCACCCACCGGCGCGAGGCCGCGTTCCAGCAGCGGCGCCTCCAGCCGCCCAGCAAGCTCCCGGCCCGTCTCGGACAGCGCGGCGGTCGCCCGAACCATGGCGTCGCGGTCCTCCTGCCGGCCGGCGAGGATCCAGAGGCGCTTCGCGGCCTCGGACTCCGCGACGAGGGTGGCCAGGCGCTGCGCGTCCTCGATCTGCTCGCGCAGCACGACGGTGCGCGCCATCACGTCCATGACGTGGCGGTGGCTCGCCGCCGCGGCCGCCGCGCCGAGCGCGCAGACCAGCAGCAGCCCGACGGTGATGAGCCGTGCCGGCGGCAGGCGGAGGGTGGGGAGCTTCGGCATGCCCCATCACATCACGCGGCCGGTGAAGCGCGCGTTAAGCGGGCCGTTGCCGGGCCTTCCGGCGGCGGCTACGCATGCTGTCCGAACGGGCCGCGCAAGGCCCGCCACAGAGGGGAGGCGCCGCGCCATGACCATCTTTCACCCGTCCCGGGCCGTGCCGCGCCGCGCGGCGCTGCTCGGCCTCGGCGCCGCGTCGCTCGCCGCGCCGGCGCGCGGCCAGGCCCGCTTCCCCGACCGGCCGGTGCGCCTTATTGTCCCCTGGGGGGCCGGCGGCACCACCGACATCCAGATGCGCGCCATGGCCGAAGGCGCCGCGCGCCGCCTCGGCCAGCCGGTGATCGTGGAGAACAAGCCAGGCGCCGGCGGCGTGCTGGGCCCGCAGCAATTGTTGCAGGAGCGACCGGACGGGCACGTCCTCGCGCAGATGCCGATCAGCGTCTTCCGCCACCCGCAGATGGCGCAGCGGGCGCTGTTCAACCCGCTGGAGGACTTCACCTACGTCATCCACGTGACCGGCTACCTGTTCGGCATCGTGGTGCGCGCGGACGCGCCCTGGACGACGCTCGGCGCCTTCCTCGACCACGCGAAGACGAATGCCGGGCGGGTGAACTACGGCACGCCCGGCGTCGGCACCTCGCTGCATATCACCATGGAGCAGATCGCCGGGCTGCGCGGGATAGACTGGACGCATGTGCCCTTCCGCGGCTGGGCGGAGAACGGTCAGGCGCTGCTCGGCGGGCAGATCGAGGCGAGCGCCGACAGCTCCGGCTGGGCGGAGCTGGTGCAGGCAGGACGGATGCGCCTGCTGGCGGTCTGGAGCGCGGAACGCGCGAAGCGCTTCCCCGAGGTCCCGACGCTGCGCGAGAGCGGCCTCGACATCGTCTCCGCCTCGCCCTATGGCCTGGCCGGGCCGAAGGGCATGAACCCGGACCATGTGCGCGTGCTGCACGACGCCTTCCGCGCGGCGGTGCTCGATCCGGCGCATCTCGCGGTGCTCGAACGCTTCGACATGGCGCCGTGGCTGATGGGGCCGGAGGAGTACGCGGCCTTCGCGCGGCGGACCTATGCCGAGGAAGGCGAGATGATCCGCAAGATGGGCCTGCGCCTCTGAAGGCCCGTTGCGGGTGATCAGCCCCCCGGCTCGGCCGCCGGGAAGCGCAGCTCCGCGACCGTCCCCCTGCCGTCCGGCCCGCGCCGGCGCGCGAAGCGGCCGCGGAGCTGCGAGGCGAGCGCCCGCAGCAGCCGCGTGCCGAGACCCGCCCCGCCGGCCGGCTGGGCCGGCGGCGCGTCCTCCACCTCGCCCTCGGGCGGCAGGCCGATCCCGTCATCGGTGACGGCCAGGACGTAGTCCTCTCCCTCGCGGGCGAAGCGGATCTCGACCGTGCCGGGGCGCTCCTCCGGGAAGGCGTATTTCAGCGCGTTCGTTACCGTCTCGTTCAGCACGAGGCCGAGCGGCACGGCCCGTTCGGCCGACAGCGGGTGCGCCTCCGCCCTGCTGGTCAGGTGGACGGCCCGCAGGCCCTGGCCGAAAAGCGCGGATTCGATGTCCTGGCTGAGGCCGGCGACGAACTCCCGCGTGTCCACCATCGGCCGCTCGGCACCGGCGCCGAGCCCCTCGTCGAGCGAGAGCCGCGCATGCACGCGGGAGAGCGCGAGGGCGTGGTCCGCCGCCTCCCGCAGCGCCTCGCGCGCCACATCGGACGGCGCGCTGCGCGCGCGCAGCAGCAGCAGGCTGACAAGGGAGCCGAGGTCGTTGCGCGTGCGGTGGCGGAATTCGCGCATCACCAGGTCGCGCGCGCGCTCGGACCGGAGCAGGTCGTCCCGTGCCGTCTGCAGGCGCGTGATGGTGCGGTGGAGCGATTCGACCACCGTCGTGATCGCGCCCGCGACGAGCAGGAACAGGCCGAGCGCCACCCATTCGCGCGGCCCTTCCAGCGCGAACCGGCCGACCGGCGGCAGGTTGGCCCAGACGGCGAGCAGCGCGGAGAGGGTCGTCGCGACGATGCCGGAGCCGTGGTCGAACAGCGTGCCGCAGATCAGCACGGCGACGAGATAGTGACCGAAGGGCGAGGATGGCGCGATGCCGGGGTCGAGGAGCTGCTGCGCCGCGAAGATACCGAGCACGATCAGCACGGTGACGAGATAGCGCGCGGCGACCGGCAGAGTCCGTGTGCGATCGAGGATCGAGGCAAGGCGCGCGCTGACCGGCATGAGGGCTGCAACGGCCGGATCGGCGGCCGGCTCGCCGGCTGGCCGGAACGTGAAGCCCCTACTCCCCTTGCGGGCGATCGTTGCGGAGTATCGCGAAGAAGTGTCGCAACAGCGATGAACTCTCGCCCTCCCGCACGCCGCCGACGACCTCCGGCGCGTGGTGGCAGGTGGGCTGGGCGAAGATGCGGGCACCGTGTTCCACGCCGCCGCCCTTGGGATCGTAGGCGCCGAACACCAGGCGGCGGATCCGGAACAGGCTGGCGGAAGCGGCGCACATCGCGCAGGGCTCGAGCGTGACCCAGAGCGTAGCACCCGGCAGCACCTTCTCGCCGCTCGACGCCGCCGCGGCGCGGAGCGCCAGCATCTCGGCATGTGCGGACGGGTCGCCGCGCGCCTCCACCTCGTTTCCGGCCCGCGCGAGCACCGTGCCGGCGGCGTCGGTGACCACGGCGCCCACCGGCACCTCCCCGCGCGCGGCGGCGGCGCGGGCCTCGTCCAGCGCGATCTCCATCGGGGTCATGCCGGATGCTTGCCGCGACACGGGGCGCAGGTCTAGCAACGGGCCATGCCCGACCGCCCCCTGATCGGCCTCACCCTGGATGCGGAGCCGGCCGGCGGCTGGTCAAGGCTGCCCTGGTACGCGCTGCGGCAGAACTACTTCTCGGCCGTGATCGCCGCGGGCGGGCTGCCGGTCGCGCTGCCGCACGATCCGGCGCTCGCGGCGGAGTATCTCGACAGGCTCGATGGCCTGCTGGTGACCGGCGGCGCCTTCGACGTGGACCCGGCGCTGTGGGGCGGCGGGGCGCCGCATCCGAAGGTCACCCTGAAGCCCGGGCGCACGGATTTCGAGCTGGCGGCGGTGCGCGCGGCGCTGGCGCGCGACACCCCCGTTCTCGGCATCTGCGGCGGGCAGCAGCTCCTGGCCGTGGCGTTCGGCGGCACGCTGGTGCAGCACATCCCGGACCAGGTGCCCGGCGCGCTGGCGCATGAGCAGCCGAACCCACGGACCGAGCCGGGGCACGAGGTGGAGGTATGCGGCGGCACGCTGCTGGCGTCGGTGGTCGGTGCGAAGCGGCTGGCCGTGAACAGCGCGCATCACCAGGCGGTGGCGACGCCCGGGGCGGGCGCGGTGGTGAACGCGGTCGCGCCGGACGGCGTGGTGGAGGGGATCGAGCATCCGGGCCACCGCTTCGCGCTCGGCGTGCAGTGGCATCCGGAATACGCGGTGGACCCGCGCGACCCCGCCATCTTCGAGGCCTTCGTGCGGGCGGCGCGCGGATGAGCGAGGACGACGATCCGAAGCGCGGCGAACGCATCGCGAAGTGGCTCGCGCGGGCCGGCATCGCCTCCCGCCGCGACGCGGAGAAGCTGATCGCCGAGGGCAAGGTGAAGCTCAACGGCCGGACCGTGGAGACGCCCGCCACCTTCGTCGCCGCCACCGACCGCGTCGCGGTGGAAGGCAAGCCCGTCGCCGCGCCGGAACGCACGCGGCTGTTCCGCTATCACAAGCCCGAAGGGCTGGTGACGACGCACCGCGACCCTGAGGGCCGGCCCACCGTCTTCGGGAAGATGCCGCCCGGGATGCCGCGCGTCGTCTCGATCGGCCGGCTGGACATCGCCTCCGAAGGCCTGCTGCTGCTGACCAATGACGGCGAGCTGGCGCGACGGCTGGAACTGCCGTCGAACGGATGGCTGCGCCGCTACCGCGTGCGCGTGCACGGCCGCGTGGAGGAGCGCGCGCTGGCCGGGCTGGCCAAGGGCGTCACCGTCGAGGGTGTCGCGTATGGCCCGATCGAGGCGGGGCTGGATTCGCGGCAAGGGTCCAACGCCTGGCTGACGGTGAGCCTGACGGAGGGCAAGAACCGCGAGGTGCGCCGCGTCATGGCGCATCTCGGCCTGCAGGTGACGCGGCTGATCCGCGTGGCCTACGGCCCGTTCCAGCTCGGTGCCCTGCCGCGCGGCGGCATCGAGGAGGTGCATCCGCGCATCCTGCGCGAGCAGCTCGGCATCGGCGAGAAACCTGTGCGGCGGCGCGAGCGGGCCGAACCGGCCCCAAGGACGCTGCCAGAGACGCCGCCCGAGCCGCCGCCTGCGGGCGCCCGCTCCATCCCCCGCGCTCGCAACGCCGCGCCGCGCCGGCCGTCCCGTGCTGCGAATCATCGCCGGTCGCCATCGCGGCCGTAGGCTCGCCGCGCCGAGCGGCGAGGCGACGCGCCCGACGGCGGAACGCGTGCGCCAGGCGCTGTTCGATGCGCTGTGGCACGCGCCCTGGGCCGGGCGCGAGGTGATCGAGGGGGCGCGCGTGCTCGACGCCTTCGCCGGCACCGGCGCGCTGGGGTTGGAGGCGCTGTCGCGCGGCGCCGCCCACGCCACCTTCATCGAGCCTGACCGCGCCGCGCTCGCCGCGTTGCGCGCCAATTTGGCGGCGACGCGGGAGGAATCGCGCGCCCGGATCATCGTCGGCGACGCAACCCGGCCGCCGCGCGCCGACACGGCCTGCACCCTGCTGTTCCTCGACCCGCCATACGGTCAGGCGCTGGTGCCGCGCGCGCTGGGCGCGCTCGGCGCGGCGGGCTGGATCGCCCCCGGCGCCCTGGTGGCCGCCGAGGTGGGGCGGGCCGAGGCCCTCCTCCACCCGGGCTTCGAGACGCTGGACGAACGCGTTCACGGTGCCGCCAGGCTGGTCGTGCTGCGCGCCGTCACGCCGCCCACCTGACGCGGCGCGTCACCGCCATGACGACCGACAGCGCGAGGAAGAGCGCGAGCGTGCCGGCGAGCAGCGCGTAGCTCTCCAGGCTCAGCACCACGTGCAGGAAGGCGAAGAGCGCGGCGAGCACCGCCGCCATGCCCGCCCCCACCGCCCAGCGGCCGGTCGTCGCCGCCGTGTAGGCCGAAGCCTGCGCCACCACCGCCGCGGCGCTGACCGCATAGGCGATGCCGAAGCCGAGCGGCTCTCCGACTGCCAGCAACAGCAGCGGGAACAGCACGACCGAGGCGCCGAGCAGGCCGTACTGCACCGGATGCAGGCGCAGCTTCGCGAGCGTCTCGAAGATGCCGACCGTCACGAAGGTCAGCGCCAGGATGAAGAAGGTGTATTTCGACGCGCGGCTGACCATCCGGTACGTCGGCACCGCTTCCAGCAGCTCTACGCCAACGGTGTTGGGCGTGCCGGAGGTGCGGCAGACGCCGAGGCTCCGCCGGACGAGCGGCAGGCGCGTGCCGGTGTCCCACGCCGCCTCGAAGCGGTCGGCCTCCACCTGGCTCCGTACCGGCAGCTCCGCCCCCGCGAAGCTCGGCGTGGCCCAGCTGCCGGAGACGGCGATGCCCGCCCGGCGCGCCAGCGGGACCAGGTGCAGCCCGCTGGAGCCGCGCAGGTCCATCTCCAGCTCGACCGCGATCGGCCGCGCCGGCGGGCCGTCCAGGCCGAGCGGCCAGCGCAGCGCCTCCTGCGGGCCACAGAGCGCGTGTTCGTATTCGGCCTCGCCCGCCTCGATCACGCGGCCGTCCATGCGAATCGGGGGTGCGAGGCCGGCGGGGCGCAGCTCCGTGCTGCCGGCGAGGAGGTGCGCCTCGGCCCACAGCAGCTCCGCCTCCGGCACGTCGGGGACGACCACCTCGGGCACGGTGAAGCGGCCGGTGAAGCCGAGGCGCGCGGCATAGACCGTCGCCTCGAACAGGCCGCGGCGCCGCGTCTCCGGCGCCAGCGCGGCTTCGGCGCGCAGCTCGGTCGGCAGGACCGCGACCGCGCCGCGCCGGTGCACCATGACGCCGTTCGCGTCGCGTGAGACCGGCGCGCGCCAGGGGACGACGAGCACCGGGCCCATCGCCGTCTGCGGCTGGCCCCAGCTGTTGCCGATCTCGCGCTTCACGCCCTCGCTGCGGGCTTCGCGTTCCCCGATGAGGTCGGCGATGAGCCAGTGCGGGACCAGCAGCGCGAGGAGGATCGCGGCGATCGCGATGATGCGGCGATTGGCGGCGCCGAGCAGTGCGGAGGCCGGCGCGGCCTCGGGAAGCGTGGCGGACATTGTGCCCTCTCAGGATGCGGTTGGCGCCGTCATCCTCGGGGGATCGTGTGCAGTGCCTTGCCGCCGCGCTTGCAGAAGGCGCGGAAAGTTGGTGCAAATCCCGTGCAGGGCGCGCATGCCGAAGATTCTCATCGCCGACGACGATCCGCATATCCGTGACGTGCTGGCCTATGCGCTGGCGCGCGAGGGCTTCGCGATCGCGCAGGCCGCCGACGGCGCAGCGGCGCTCGCTGCCGTCCGATCGGAACGGCCGGACCTGGTCATCCTCGACATCGTCATGCCGGAAATGGATGGCACGGAGGTCTGCCGGCGGCTGCGGAAGGACTCGTCGCTGCCGGTGATCTTCCTCTCCTCCCGCGACGACGAACTGGACCGCGTGCTGGGCCTGGAGCTCGGCGGCGATGACTATGTCACGAAGCCCTTCAGCCCGCGGGAGGTGGTGGCGCGGGTGAAGGCGGTGCTGCGGCGGCCGGGCGGGCCGGTGGCCGAGACAGGCGGCGCCATGCGGCGTGGCGCGCTGACCCTCGACGAGGAACGGTTCGAGGCTTCCTGGGCCGGGGTCCGGGTGCCGCTGACGGTGACGGAATTCGCGATCCTCCGCGCGCTCGCGGCCTCGCCGGGGCGGGTGCTGACGCGGGAGGCGCTGATGGGCGTCGCCTATCCCGACCGGCGCGTGGTCAGCGATCGCACGATGGACAGTCACGTCCGCCACATCCGCGCGAAGCTGGCCGCGGCGGGCGGCGATCCGATCGGGACGGTGCACGGGCTGGGTTATCGGTTCGTGGTGGGGTAGGGCCGTGATCGCTGCCCCCCCACCCCGACCCTCCCCCGCGAGCGGGGGAGGGAGAAGGTTACGCAAGCCGCGCATACGGACGGTGCTGCTCGCGGCGAGCCTGCTGATCCTCGCGGCGCCGCTCGGCGGCATCTGGCTGCTGCGGATCTACGAGAGCGCGCTGGTCCGGCAGACCGAGACAGAGCTGATCGGGCAGGCCGCCTTCATCGCCGCGTCCTACCGCACGGCCTGGGCCGGCCCTGGCGCGCCGCCGCCGGTCCCCGGGCCGGAAGGGCAGTGGACACCGCGGCCGGCGACGCTCGACCTCGCGCGCGACCGGGTGCTGCCGCCCGCGCCCGCCGCAACGCGCGGCCCGCCACCGGAACCGCGCGCGCTCACCGCCGCCGCGGCGCTCGGCCCCGTATTGGCGGAGGCGCAGCGCGTGACGCTGGCGGCGATGCGCGTGCTGGACCGGCAGGGCGTCGTCGTCGCGACCAGCCGCGAGGAATTCGGCCTGTACCTCGCCGCGCTGGAGGAGGTCGGCGTCGCGCTGTCCGGCAATCCGGCGGCCGTGCTGCGCACCCGGCTCGTCTCGCCGGATCAGCCGCCGGGCATCACCGGGATCAGCCGGCCCGCGGCCTTCCGCGTCTTCGTCGCACAACCGGTGACCGAAGGCGGTGCGGTGATCGGTGCGGTCCTGCTCTCCCGCACCCCGCCGAGCATCGGCCAGGCGCTGCACGGCAAGCGATGGGAGATCGGCGCGACCGCGGCGGCGTTGCTGCTGCTCGCCGCCGGAGTCGCGCTGTTCACCGCCACCACCGTCAGCCGCCCGATCGGCGCCGTCACGGCCGAGGCGCGCGCCGTCGCTGCGGGTGGTGCTCCTCCGCCGGGCCGGGTGCGCGGCAGCGCGGTGCGGGAAGCCGACGAGCTCTCCGCCGCGATCCGCGCGATGGCGGAGACGCTGCGGCGCCGCGCCGACTACATCGGCGCCTTCGCCACCGAGGTCAGCCACGAGTTCAAGACGCCGCTCGCCGCACTTCGCGGCGCGCTGGAGCTGCTGCAGGACCACGCCGCGACGATGACGCCGGCCGAGCGCGAAAGGTTCGTCTCCGCGTGCATCGCCGACGTGGACCGGCTGGACCGCCTCGTGCGCCGGCTCCTCGACCTCGCACGCGCCGAGGCGCCCGGCCCGCGTCCGCCCGCATCCTGCGACGTGGCGGAGGTGGTGGAGGACGCCGCCGCGCCGTTCCGCGCCGCCGGCCTGAAGGTGACGGCGGACCTCATGCCTGCGCGCGCCGCGCTGCCGGCGGAGGCGCTGCACGCCGTGCTGGCCAACCTGTTCTACAACATCCGCCAGCACGCCGGCCCGGGCGCGTCCTGCACGATCCGCGCGGAGCCGGGTCCGGGGGCGGTGATCGTCACCGTGTCCGACGACGGCCGCGGCATTTCCGAGGCGAACGCGCCGAGGGTATTCGACCGCTTCTTCACCACCGCGCGCGAGGCCGGCGGCACCGGCCTCGGCCTGCCGCTCGTGCGCAGCACCCTGGAAGCCGCGGGCGGTTCGGTTTCGCTCGCGCGGACGCGCCCCGGCACCGCCTTCCGCCTCACCCTTCCAGCCTGACCCCGAGCCGCCCGTACATCTCCCGCAGCCGCCACTCGTATGCCGCGTTGTCGAACAGCGCCGCCTGCCGCGGCCCGCGGGCGGAAAGCTCGGCGCACAGCTCCGCATCGCGGTCCAGCGCGCCGATCGCCTCCGCCATCGCGCGCGTGTCGTAGGGGTCCACGAGGATCGCCGCCTCGCCCGCAACCTCCGGCAGCGAAGAGGTGTTGGAGGTCATCACGGGCGTGCCGAGATGCATCGCTTCCAGCACCGGCAGGCCGAAGCCTTCGTAGAGCGAGGGGAACAGCAGCGCCCGCGCGCCGCGCACCAGGCTGACCAGCAGGCGGAAGGGCGCGTAGTCCAGCAGGATCACCCGGTCGCGCAGCTTGCGTACCAGGTCCAGGACGCCCTCGTGCGGCCCTTGCGGGTGCATGACGCGCCGATCATCCTCGTAGAGCAGCGCGAGTTCCCGGTGCGCGTTCCAGTCCTGGCGGCCGCAGATCACCAGCGGGCGGGCGGAGCCGGAAGCGAGGTACGCCTCGATCAGCCGGCCGACGTTCTTCTTCGGCTCGATCGCGCCGTAGAACAGGAAGTACTCGCCCCAGTCCAGGCCGAAGCTTCCCTTGACCTCGGCGCGCGCCATCGGTTCGGGCTTGCGGGCCAGGCGCTCCGGGATGTCCACCGCCTGGTAGGTGACCGTGATCCGCTCCTCCGCGAGGCCGAGCAGCGACATCATATCGCGCTTCGAGGCCTCGCTGACCGTGACGACGTGGTCCGCCTCCGCCGCGATCCGGCGGAGCATGCGGTAGTGCCGGCGCTTGTTGTCCAGCGTCGCGTAGGGCAGGCGCAGGGGCACGACGTCGTGGATCGTGTAGATGTTCCGCGTGCCGGGTATGCGGATCGGGACCGGGTAGGTCCAATGCATCAGGGCGGGTGCATCGGGAAGCCGCACCGACGCGAAACGCTTGAACACGCCGTGCGTCAGCGTCGCGGCACGGAACAGGTCCGGCACCGTCCAGAGCCGGTCGAAATGCGGCAGGCGGGCGTCGAGCGCGGTGCGGATCACGCGGTCCGCGACCGGTACGCGGAGCGCGGTGACCCCGGCCCGCAGACGCAGCACGCCGCGGATGTCTTCGCTCTTCCGACGGAACCCGGAAAGGCGCGACTCCCGCGGGTCGAAGAAGGTGACCTCGCGCAGGACGGGGTCCTCTACCTTCGCCATGCGCTGCCCATAGAGTACGCCGACTTCCGCCCCGATCCCGCCGAGGCGGTGGGAGAGGTTGCGCGCAAAGGTCGCGACCCCCGTCCCCTGATCCAGGGCGAGGTTGTAGGCGTCAATCCCGACGAGCGGTCTGATCACGCGTGAAACTCTCCCGGCGCGGTCACCGGGCGCCGGCACCGGGTTAGGGCAGAACACGCGCGCTTGGAACCGGCGCTGCGTACGGCGTTTGCTGGCATTGCGGGTTGCAACCGCGCGCAATAATCAACCACAGCGCGATTCATTGCTAGACGGCAGCGAGTGTTCGTGCGTTCAGTAGCGCGGCGGAAGAAACGGTCATGTCCACCCTCGACCAGCTTCGGAACGTGCTCGCGGCCCCGCGGCGCCGCGGGTCCGTGCTTGCGTCCGCGCTGGCCTGGTCGGCGGTGCTGCTCCTGCGTGCCCTGGCGGCGGTCATCCTGCTGAGCCCGCTGGTCCTCCTCGCGGTGCTGCTTCTGCGCTGAGCGCACGCCACCCGATGTCCTGCCGACAGAACCCGCCCGGCCAGTCCACACGGTCCACGGCGGCATACGCGGTAGCGCGCGCTGACGGCAGCGCGGTGCCGAGCGCGCCGACAGCCAGCACGCGCCCGCCATCGGCGAGCAGCGCGCCGTCCGGGCCGCGCGCCGTCCCGGCGTGGAACACCTGGGCACCTGGCACCGCCGCTGCGGCCTCCAGGCCGCGGATCGCCGTCCCCTTCCGCGGGGCACCGGGATAGCCTTCCGCCGCCATCACCACGACCAGGCTCGGTCGCGGATCCCAGTCCAGGGCGTGGCCGGCGAGCGTCCCGTCGCAGGCTGCGAGCAGCGCCGCGAGCGGGTCCGACCGCAGCCGCAGCATCAGCGCCTGGCATTCGGGATCGCCGAAGCGGACGTTGAACTCGATCAGCTTCGGTCCCTCCGGCGTCAGCATCAGGCCGGCGAAGAGCACGCCGCGGAACGGCGTGCCGCGGCGCGCCATCTCGGCCAGCGTCGGGCGGATGATGCGGTCCATGACCTCCGCCTCGACCCCCGGCGTGAAGGCGGGCGGGGGGGAATAGGCGCCCATGCCGCCGGTGTTCGGGCCGGTGTCGCCTTCGCCGACGCGCTTGTGGTCCTGCGCGGCGGCCATCGGCAGAGCGGTGGTGCCGTCGCACAGCGCGAAGAAGGACACCTCCTCGCCGGGCAGGAACTCCTCGATCACAACCGATGCGCCGGCCTCGCCGTGCACGCGGGCTTCCATGATCTCGGCGACCGCGGCCTCGGCTTCCGCGACGCTGGCGGCGACGACGACGCCCTTGCCGGCAGCCAAGCCGTCCGCCTTCACGACGATCGGCGCGCCGCGCGCGCGGAGATGCGCGCGCGCCGCATCGGGATCGGTGAAGCGCGCCCATCCGGCGGTCGGCACGAAGGCGGCGTCGGCGACCTCTTTGCAGAAGGTCTTGCTGCCTTCCAGCCGGGCGGCGGCGGCGGAGGGGCCGAAGCAGCGGAGGCCGGCAGCCGCGCAGGCATCCGCCAGGCCGAGCGTCAGCGGCGCCTCAGGGCCGGCGACGACCAGGTCCACCGCCTCGGCGCGCGCGAAGGCGACGAGGCCGGCAATGTCGGTGACGGCGACCGGGGCGCAGGTGGCGATCTCCGCGATGCCGGGATTGCCGGGCGCGCACCATAGCGCCGTCAGCAGCGGCGATCGCGCAATGGCCCAGCACAGCGCATGTTCCCGGCCGCCGCCGCCCACCACCAGCACGCGCATGCCGAGCTTTCCCGCAACGAGGCGCGCGGCAGGTTCCGCGCCGGCGCCCCTTAGCATAGGGTCGCCGCATGGACACTGCGGTCGGCAACGTACCCGAATTCAGCGTGTCGGAAATCTCCGGCGCCGTCCGGCGCACCATCGAGGGCGCCTTCGGCCGCGTGCGCGTGCGCGGCGAGATCACGGAGTGCAAGCGCTACCCCTCCGGCCACGTGTATCTCTCGCTGAAGGACGAGAACGCGAAGCTGGAAGCGGTCGTCTGGCGCGCCTCCGTCGCGCGGCTCTCGGTGCAGCCCGAGAACGGCGTGGAGGTGATCGCGACGGGCCGGCTCACGACCTATGCCGACCGGTCGAAATACCAGCTCGTCATCGAGCGCCTGGAATATGCCGGCGAGGGCGCGCTGCTCGCCCGGATCGAGAAGCTGCGCCTGCGGCTGGCCGCCGAGGGATTGTTCGAGGAGGGACGAAAGCGTGCCCTGCCGCCGCTGCCGCGCGTGATCGGCGTGGTGACGAGCGAGGCCGGCGCGGTGATCCAGGACATCCGCACGACGGTCGCGCGCCGCTTCCCGCGCCACATCCTGCTCTGGCCCGTCCCGGTGCAGGGAACCGGCGCGGCGGAGCGCATCGCGGCCGCGATCGCGGGTTTCGGCGCACTGCCGCCGGACGGAAAGGTGCCGCGGCCGGACGTGATCATCGTCGCCCGCGGCGGCGGCAGCCTCGAGGACCTGATGGCCTTCAACGAGGAGGTCGTGGTGCGCGCCGCGGCGCTCTCCCCGATCCCGCTGATCTCCGCGGTCGGGCACGAGACCGACACGACGCTGATTGATTTCGCCGCGGATCGCCGTGCGCCGACGCCGACCGCCGCGGCGGAGCTGGCGGTGCCCTCCCGCACCGACCTGCTCGCGTCGCTGGACGCGATCGGGGCGCGGCTGCGGGGTGCCGCCAGCCGCACGGTCCGCGCGGCGGAGGCGGTGCTGCTGCGCCTGGAACGGCGGCTGCCCGACATTCCCGCGCGCGTGCTCGACTACCGCCGGCGGCTCGACGAGGGCGGCGAGGGCCTGCCCGCCGCGCTGCGCGACTTCGTCCGCACGAAGCGCGACGCGCTGGCGCGGCTGGCCGTGCCGCATCCGCGCGCGGGGATCGCGGCGCGGCGCCATGTCGGCGCGTTGCTCGATGGCCGCGCCGCCGCCGGCATCGCGCGCCGCGTCGTCCGCGCCCGCGGCGCGCGCGCGCTGCAGGCGTTCTCCGCCGCGCCCGTGCTGGCCGGGCTGCGGGAGCGGGGGGCGAAGCTCCACGGCCTGTCGCGCCAGCTCGAGGCGCTGTCCTACAACGCGGTGCTCGCGCGCGGCTTCGCGATGGTGCGCGACGAGGGTGGTGAGCCGGTGGCGCGCGCGGCCGAGGTGGCGGCCGGCGCGCCGCTCTCGATCTGCTTCGCCGACGGCGCGGTGAAGGTGCTTGCCGAGGGCGAGCCGCCGAAGCGCGTGCGCCGGCGGGGCGCGGAACCGCAGGGATCGCTGCGGTGACCCCGGATTGCTGCTCCGAGGATTCGCGCGGCAACTTCGCCTGCATCGGGCTGCCGCCGCTCAACCGGCGCATCGTCCTCGCCGCGCCGGCGCTGCTGCTCGGCCGCGGCGCGGCGGGACAGGCCTGGCGCGGGACGCCGGCGCAGGGTGCGCTGCTCGTCGGGCAGGCGGCGCCCGGCACGCGCATGGTGCTGGATGGCCGCCCGGTCCGCGTCGGGCCGGGGGGCGAGTTCGCCTTCGGCCTCGGGCGCGACCACGGACCAGCAGCGACGCTCTCCGTCACGTCGCCGGGCGGTCGCCCGGAAGCACGAACCCTGGCCGTCGCGCCGCGGCAGTGGGACGTGCAGCACATCAGCGGCCTGCCGCCCGCCCAGGTCACGCCGGACGAGGCGGCGTTGCGGCGGATCACGGCCGAGCGCGAACGGCTCGGCGCCGCCCGCGCCGCCGACACGGCGGGCACGGATTTCGCCGAGCCGCTCGCCTGGCCCGCGGGCGGCCGCATCAGCGGGATCTTCGGCAGCCAGCGCGTGCTGAACGGGCAGCCGCGGCAGCCGCATTACGGCCTGGACGTGGCCGGCCCGGTCGGCACGCCGATCGCCGCCGCGCTGCCGGGCCGCGTAACCCTCTCCGGCGATTTCTTCTTCTTCGGACAATTGCTGGTGCTGGACCACGGGCACGGGGTGAACACGCTCTACGCGCACCTGTCGGAGCGGCTGGTCGGGGAAGGGGAGATGGTGGCGCGCGCCCAGCCCATCGCCCGCATGGGCGCCACCGGCCGCGTCACCGGCCCGCACCTGCACTTCTCGCTGTCCTGGTTCCAGACCTGGCTCGACCCCCAACCGCTGCTGCCGGGCTAGCCCCTCTCCCTCCCACGTTCACGGGGGAGGGCCGGGGTGGGGGAGCAACGAGCGCGCGTCACCTGGAACAGCGCCGCGCCCGTCGCGTTCGCTCTCCCGAGGAGACCACACATGCCCGACGCCTTCGCCACCTATCCCAGCCTGCGCGACCGGCCCGTCCTGATCACCGGCGGCGCCGCCGGCATCGGGGCGGAGATGGTGGCGCAATTCTCGCAACAGGGATCGAGGGTCGCCTTCCTCGATTTCGACGATGCCGGCGGCCGCGCGGTGGCCGAGGCGACCGGCGCGATGTTCCTGCATTGCGACCTGCGCGACATCGCCGCGCTGCGAACCGCGATCGGCCAGGCGAAGGCGCAGATCGGCGACATCCTCGTCCTGGTCAACAACGCCGCGCGCGACGACCGGCACGGGCTGGAGACGGTCGAGCCCGAGTACTGGGACGAGCGGATGGCGACCAATTTCCGCCACATGTTCTTCTGCGCCCAGGCCGTCGCGCCGGGGATGCGCGCCGCGAAGTCGGGCTCCATCGTCAACATGGGCAGCGTGAGCTGGATGAAGGCGCAGGGCGGGATGCCCGCCTACACCGCCGCGAAATCCGCCGTGCGCGGCCTGACCCGCGGCCTCGCGCGCGACCTCGGCCCGGACGGAATCCGCTGCAACGAGGTGGTGCCGGGCTGGATCTTCACCGAACGCCAGATCGCACTCTGGGCGAATCCGCAGGCCGAGGCCGACAACCTCGCGCGGCAATGCCTGAAGGAGCGGCTGTATCCGCCGGATGTCGCGCGGATGGTGCTGTGGCTCGCCGCCGACGACAGCCGGATGGTGACGGCGCAGCACTTCGTCGTGGATGGCGGCAGCGTCTAGCCGAGATCTTTCCAGAAGAACGCCGCCGCTTCCCGCCGCGCGCCGTCGGCGGAGAGCGCGTAGCCCGGCACCACGCCGAACCGAGTCCAGCCGAGCGAGAGGTAGAGCGCGTGCGCCGCGCCTCGCTTCTCGGTATCCAGCGTCAGCAGCGTGCGGCCGGCGTCGCGCGCCAGCGCCTCCACGCGCCGCATGAGCGCCCGCCCGATGCCGAGGCGTCGCGCATCCGGGTGCACCAGCAGCTTCGTCACGTCGGCGCGGTGCGGCTGGTTCGGCTGCGGCGCGGGCGCGAGCTGCACCGTACCGCGCAGAAGCCCGTCCGCGCGCGCGACCAGCAGCCGGCGCTCGCCGGCCGCGAGGGCCGGGAGCACGGCGCGCCGCCACCACGCTTCCGACTCCGCCATGCCGAAGGGCAGCACGAAATTGACGCTCGCGCCGCCCGCGACGCAGGCGTGCAGGACCGCGGCGAGCCCCGGCAGCTCGCGCTCCGCGCCGGCCGCGTCCAACTCCTCGACGACCAGGTCCGTCGTCATGGCGCGGCGATCGCGACGACGTAGCGCGCCGGCTCGCCGCCGGCGGCATGGAAGCGCGTCGGGCCGCGCAGCCGGACGCGCACGCAGTCGCCTGGCCGCAAGGTCCAGGCCGCGCCCGCATCGGCGAAGTCCAGCGCGCCCGACAACAGCAGGACGTGCTGCTCCATCCCCGGCACCGGCACGGCGTCGTACTCCACCGTCGCGCCCCCCGGCAGCTCGCCCTCCACGAGCTCGATGCGCAGGCCGGGGCCGGGCGGCGAGGCGGCGCGGCGTCGGAAGCCGGTGTCCGGGTCGGTCCAGGCGGGCTGGTCCTCGCGGCGCACCAGCGCCGGCGCTTCGCCCTCGGCCGCTGCCATCAGGCGCGACAGCGTCCAGCCATGCGCGGCGCAGAGCCGGTTGAGCTGCGCCGCCGTCGGGCTGATCTCGGCCCGCTCGATGCGCGAGAGCGTGGCGCGGCTGATGCCAGTCCGCGCCGCGAGATCGTCGAGCGACCAGGCGCGGTCCTGCCGCAGGGTGACGAGGCGATGGGCCAGTCGCGACTCAATGTCGGAGGTCTCTCGCATACGAGAAGTATTCTCACATATGGGAGGCGCTCTCAAGCATTGCCCTGCACGAACGCGATCCCATGTGATATTGCGAATCGCTCGCAACTTGCCGCGCCGGCCTCACGCGCTACCCTGGAACCCTCATGCCCGACAGCCTCACGCCGGTCTCCGGCTCCCTCGCCGCCCTGCTCGCCCGCGCCTCGGTCCCCGCGCGCCTGCTTCGGGATCCCGGGCCGGACGAGGCGGCCCTCGATCTCGCCGTCGCCGCGGCGCTGCGCGCGCCGGACCATGGTGGCCTTCGCCCCTGGCGCTTCGTGAGCTTCACCGGCGCCGCGCGGGCCGACCTCGGCGACATCCTCGCCGCCTCGCTCGCCGCGCGGGACCCGGCGATGCCGGCGGAGCGCGTCGAGCTGGAACGCGCGAAGCCGCTCCGCGCGCCCGTGGTGCTCGCCGCCGGCGCCGCGCTGCGCCACGGCCACAAGATCCCGGTCTGGGAGCAGGAGGCCTCGGCCGCGGCGGGGGTGATGAACCTGCTGAACGCGCTCGATGCGCAGGGCTTCGGGGCGATCTGGCTGTCCTCGCCCGCGCTGCGCGACCCGGCGGTGAAGACGGCACTCGGCTTCGAGGAGACCGACGCGCTGCTCGGCTTCGTCTATGCGGGGACCACTTCCGAACGGCCGGCGCCGTCGCGCCCCGATCCGACGGGGTTCCGCCGCGCCTGGGCTGCCGGCTGAGGGCAGCGCCTACCGAGCCGGCAGCACGCGCCGCAGGAACGCCGCTGCTGCCTCGATTCCACCTGCGGCGCCGATCTCGTTGTGCCCGGCCTCCGGCGCCTCCCACACCTCGAGGGGTGCCGTCGCGGCGGCGGCCAGCGCCCGTCCCATCGCCGGCGGCACCAGCGTGTCGCGCCCGCCCTGCAGGACCAGGATCGGCGCGCGCACCTGCGCGATGCGCGACAGGCTGTCGTAGCGGTCGCGCAGCAGCAGGCCGGAGGGCAGCAGCGGGTAGTGCCGCCGCGCCAGGTCCAGCATGCTCGTATAGGGGCTCTCCAGCACCACCGCCGCGATCGCCTGCGGCTGCTCTGCCGCGAGCCGGATGGCGACACCGGTGCCGAGCGATTCGCCCCACAGCACCACGCGATCCGCCGCCACCCCTTCGGCCCGCAGCGCGGCGAGGCCTGCGCGCGCATCCTCGATGAGGCCCGCTTCGGAGGCCGCGCCGGGATTGCCGCCGAAGCCGCGCCACTGCACGAACAGCGCACCCCAGCCCTGGCGCTGGAAGCGCGCGACGCGCGGCGCCCGGTGCGCCAGGCTGCCGCCATTGCCGTGCAGGTAGAGCACCACCGGCGCGTCCGCCCGCGCCGCCGCGACCCGCCAGCCGAGGATCGCCAGCCCATCGGCGGTGCGGAGCTGCACCGCCTCGACTCCGGACAGGCCGAGCTGGGGCGGCGAGGGCGGCGCCGCGGCATCGGGGAAGTACATCATGCGGTCCTGGAACGCCCAGATCGCCGCCCCGGTCCCGCCGACCATCAGCAGGGCGCCCAGCGCCAGGCCGAGCAGCGACACGTCAGCGGCGCCGCAAATTAGTCGCGCGGACCAGGCGCCAGCACCTCCCGCTTGCCGACGTGGTTGGCCACGCCGACCACGCCCTCCTTCTCCATCTGCTCGATGAGCTTCGCCGCCTTGTTGTAGCCGATGCCGAGGTGGCGCTGGAGGAAGCTCGTGCTCGCCTTGCCCTCCCGCGTCACCAGCTCCACCGCGCGGTCGTAGAGCGAGGCTTCGGAATCCGTGTTGCCACCGAGCATCCCGGGCGAGAGCACGGGGCCGTCATCGTCGTCATCCTCCGTCTCCGTGACCTCCTCGACGTAGGAGGGCTCGCCCTGGCCGCGCAGGAACTCGACGATGCCCTCCACCTCGGCATCGGCGACGAAGGGGCCGTGGACGCGGCTGATCCGGCCGCCGCCGGCCATGTGCAGCATGTCGCCCTGGCCCAGCAGCTGCTCCGCGCCCTGCTCGCCGAGGATGGTGCGGCTGTCTATCTTCGAGGTGACCTGGAAGGAGATGCGCGTCGGGAAGTTCGCCTTGATGGTGCCGGTGATCACGTCCACCGAGGGGCGCTGCGTCGCCATGATGACGTGGATGCCCGCCGCCCGCGCCATCTGCGCCAGGCGCTGCACCGCCGCCTCGATCTCCTTGCCGGCGACGATCATCAGGTCCGCCATCTCGTCAATGACGACGACGATCATCGGCAGGGGTTCGAGCGCGAGGGCCTGGTCCTCGAAGAGCGGGCGGTTGGTCTCGGGGTCGAAGCCCACCTGCACGCGGCGCGTCAGCACCTCGCCGCGGCCGCGCGCGGCCGTCACCTTGTCGTTGTAGCCCGCGATGTTGCGCACGCCGAGCTGGCTCATTGCCTTGTAGCGGCGCTCCATCTCGCGGACCGTCCACTTCAGCGCGCCGATTGCCTTGCGCGGGTCGGTGACGACGGGGGCGAGGAGATGCGGGATGCGGTCATAGACCGACAGCTCCAGCATCTTCGGATCAATCATGATGAAGCGGCACTCGTCCGGGCTGAGCCTGTAGAGCAGGCTCAGGATCATCGTGTTGATCGCCACCGACTTGCCCGATCCGGTGGTGCCGGCGATCAGCAGGTGCGGCATGCGGGCGAGGTCGGCGATCACCGGCGCGCCGCCGATATCCTTGCCAAGGGCGAGGTTCAGCCGGCCGGGGTGCCGCACCCAGTCCTCGGAGCCGAGCAGTTCGGTCAGCAGCACCGTCTCCCGCCTTGCGTTCGGCAGCTCGATGCCGATCACGTTGCGGCCGGGCACAGTCGCGATACGGACGGCGGTCACGGACATGGAGCGCGCGATGTCGTCCGCCAGGCCGATGACGCGGGCGGATTTCGTGCCGGGCGCGGGTTCCAGCTCATAGAGCGTGACGACCGGGCCCGGCCGGATCTCCGCGATCTTGCCGCGCACGCCGTAATCCTCGAGCACGGTCTCCAGCATGCGCGCATTGCCCTGCAGCGCCTCCTCGGAGGGGCCGGCGGCGCGGCGCGGCGGGGGGGCGGTCAGCAGGTTGAGCGGCGGGAATTGCCAGGTGCCGCCCTCGGCGAGTGGCAGGCTCTGCTGGCGTGCATCGGCGGCGGCCTTGGGCGGCGCGGCGCGCTCGGCGACCTTCGGCGGCGCCGGCTTGCGGAGCGCCGGCGGGGGCGGAGGCGCGATGTCCGCGGCGCCCGGCTCCCGCGTCACGACCGCCACGCCGAAGCTCGGCTCCTTCCGGCGGAGCACGGCGCCGGGTTCCGGCCCGGCTTCAGCAGCGGCGTCGGCGCGGCGCAGGACCTCGGCCAGCGGCACCGGCGCCTCCCGCCGGCGGCGGAGAGAGTCGAACGCGGCCCGGAACGGCCAGGCGATGGCGCGGGCGGCCGCGTGCCCGCCGCGCGCCACCACGCCGGATCGCCTTGCGCCATCCGCCGCCGAGCCGGCGAGCCGCCCCGCGCCGCTCGCCGCGACGAGTGCCGCCGAGCCCGCTGCCCGGCCCGCCCGGCCCCATTCGCCGAGCGTCAGGCCCATCGCCACGAAGGCCAGCAGCGCCGTCGCCCCGAGCACGATGAGGTAGGCGAAGCCGGCACCCACCGGCCCGAGCAGTGCGCCGAGCCAGGCCAGCGCCGCATCGGCCAGCGGTGGCCCGGCGGCTCCGGCCGGGCCGGGCGGGGCCGGCACGCCATCCGGCAGCGGCAGCAGCGACAGCGACGCAGCGGCCAGCGGCAGCGCCGCGAGCAGGCAGGCCAGCCGAAGGGCGAAGGGCGAGAGGCCGCGATGTGTCGCGAGTCGCCATGCCCAGGTCAGCGCGCAGCCGACCGGCAGCCACGCCGCGAACCCCACGGATTGCAGCAGGACGTCCGCCAGATGCGCGCCGGCCGGCCCGGCAAGGTTCCGCGCCTCCCGCGCCGTCGCGGTGGACCAGGACGGATCGGCCGGATCGTAGGTGGCGAGCGCCACGATGACGACGAGGCCGGCCAGCACGAGGACCAGCGCGGCCAACTCGGCCAGCCGGCGCCGGATCGCGGCCTTGACGGCGGGCGAGGCGAAGCGGCGTCCGGCGGCGGCGAGGCGGTCCCCGACCGCTCCCGGCGTCGCGCTGCGTCCCTGGATGGCGCGCGGCATGGTGTCCCACGTCGGTTGAGGCGAGACGGCAGGTCTACACCGGAAGTCCCTTGATTTGCACGCCTCTCCTGCCCCGCAGCCTTCCCGCAACGAACAGTTGCCCGGCCGGCGTGTTCATTCGGCTTCACCTGCACAAGGAGCCGAATATGTCCGACGTCACCACCTCCGGTCGTCCGCTCGCCGTCGTCACCGGCGCCTCGTCCGGCATCGGCCTCGAACTCGCGAAGCTCTGTGCCCAGCACGGGCACGACCTGGTCATCGCCGCCGACCGCCCGATGGAGGATGCGGCCGCCCAGCTGCGCGTCGTCGCCGCGGTCGAGACGGTGGAGGCCAACCTCGCCACCACCGAGGGCGTGGACAAGCTGACCCAGGCGATCCGCGGCCGCCCGGTCTCCATCCTCTGCGCGAATGCCGGGCATGGGCTGGGCCACGCCTTCCTCGAGCAGGACTGGAACGACATCCGCGGCGTGATTGATACCAACATCACCGGCACGGTGTACCTGCTGCACCGGCTCGGCCGGCAGATGCGCGATGCCGGTTCGGGGCGGATCCTGGTGACCGGCTCGATCGCCGGCTACACGCCGCAGCCCTTCCAGGCCGTCTATCACGGCACCAAGGCCTTCGTGGACAACTTCACCATCGCCTTCCGCGAGGAGCTGAAGCCCTCCGGCGTCACCGTCACGCTGCTGATGCCCGGCGCGACGGAGACCGACTTCTTCGAGCGTGCCGAGATGGAGGATACCAAGCTCGGCAAGATGAAGAAGGACGACGCGGCGGACGTCGCCAAGACCGGCTTCGACGCGATGATGAAGGGCACGGCGGACGTGGTGCACGGCTTCGGCAACAAGGTCTCCACCGCCATCGCCGACGTGATGCCGGCCGAGACGACGGCGCGCATGGCGGCGAACCAGGCGGCCCCCGGCTCGGGCAAGAAGTCGGCCTAGCCGCACGCGCCGGCCGCGCCTAACCTGACGGCGCGGCCGGAACGGGGTCGCGCCGCGCCGCGTCCGCCGGCCCCGTGACGAGGACATCCATGGCAACCGGCCTGCTCGCCCTGCTCGACGACATCGCCGGGATCGCCAAGCTCGCCGCCGCGTCGGTGGACGACGTGGCGGCGCAGGCGGCCAAGGCCGGGGCGAAGGCTGCCGGCGTGGTGATTGACGACGCGGCGGTGACGCCGCGCTACGTCACCGGCCTGGCCGCGGCGCGCGAGATCCCGATCGTCCGGCGCATCGCGATCGGGTCGCTGCGCAACAAGCTGCTCTTCCTGCTGCCGGCCGCCCTCGCCTTGAGCGCCTTCGCACCCTGGGCAATCACCCCCCTGCTGGTCCTGGGCGGGCTGTTCCTCTGCTACGAGGGGGCCGAGAAGCTGTGGGAGGCGGTGGCCCCGCACGCCGCGCACGGCCATGAGGCCGCCACGGGCGCCGCGCATACGGACCCGCAGGCGCTGGAGGACACGAAGGTCGCCGGCGCGATCCGCACGGATTTCATCCTGTCGGCCGAGATCATGGCCATCACGCTGGCCGCCGTCTCCGAATCCTCTCTCGTCATGCAGGCTATCGTGCTCGCCGTCGTCGGCGTCGGGATCACCTTCGCCGTGTATGGCGCGGTCATGCTGATCGTGAAGGCGGACGACGCGGGGCTGGCGCTGTCGGCCAGCCGCTCCGGCGCGCTGCGCGCGGTCGGGCGCGGGCTGGTGGCGGCGATGCCGCCCTTCCTGAAGGTGCTCGGGATCGTCGGCACGGCGGCGATGCTCTGGGTCGGCGGCGGCATCGTCATCCACGGCCTCGAGGAGTTCGGCTTCGGCGCGATCGGGCATGCCGTGCACGACGTATCGGAATGGGCGGGCGGGGCCGGCGCGGCGCTGGGCTGGCTGGCGGGGGCGGCCGTTTCGGGCGTGTTCGGGATCCTGCTCGGCGCGCTCCTCATCCCGCTCGTGGAGCACGTCGTGACGCCGGCGTTCCGGGCGCTGCGGCCGGCGCGCGGTTGAGGCCCGCGGACCGACGCTATAGAAGGCCGCCCCAAACCCCCCAATATCCGCCGGAACACCCCCGACATGCCCGCCTGGCAGTACGTCTATGTGATGAAGGATCTCACCAAGTCCTATCCGGGCGGGCGAGAGGTCTTCAAGGGAATCACCCTCTCCTTCCTGCCCGACGCCAAGATCGGCGTGCTCGGCCCGAACGGCGCCGGCAAATCCACGCTGATGAAGATCATGGCCGGGCTCGACACGGAGTATGGCGGCGAGGCCTGGGCCGCGGAGGGCGCGCGCGTGGGCTACCTGCCGCAGGAGCCGCACCTGAACCCCGACAAGACCGTCGGCGAGAACGTGATGGAGGCCTTCGCGGAGCTCTCCGCGCAGCTCGCCCGGTTCAACGAGATCTCCGACAAATTCGCGGAGCCGATGGAGGATGAGGAGATGAACACCCTCCTCGCCGAGCAGGCCGAGTTGCAGGAGAAGATAGACGCCGCCGGCGGATGGGAGCTGGAGCGCCGCATCGAGATCGCGCTGGATGCCCTGCGCTGCCCGCCCTTCGAGAGCCCGGTCGGCCACCTGTCGGGCGGCGAGCGGCGCCGCGTCGCGCTCTGCAAGCTGCTGCTGGAGAAGCCGGACCTGCTGCTGCTGGACGAGCCGACCAATCACCTGGACGCCGAGAGCGTCGCCTGGCTCGAGAAGACGCTGCGCGAGTGGCAGGGCGCCGTGCTGGTCGTCACGCATGACCGCTACTTCCTGGACAACGTGACGAACTGGATCCTGGAAGTGGATCGCGGCCGCGGCTTCCCCTACCAGGGCAACTACTCCGCGTATCTGGAGCAGAAGCGCAAGCGCCTGCAGCAGGAAGAGCGGGAGGAGAGCACGCGCCAGCGCCAGCTCGCCCGCGAGCAGGAATGGATCGGCCGCTCGCCCGCCGCGCGGCAGGCCAAGTCCAAGGCGCGCATCACCGCGTATGAGGACCTGCTGGCGAAGAGCCAGGAGAAGGGGCTGGGCGAGGCGGAGATCGTCATCCCGCCCGCACCGCGCCTCGGCAACCTCGTCATCCAGGCGGAGGACCTGCGCAAGGGCTACGGCAACCGACTGCTGATCGAAGACCTGGACTTCAAGCTGCCGCCCGGCGGCATCGTCGGCATCATCGGGCCGAACGGCGCTGGCAAGTCCACGCTGTTCAAGATGATCACCGGCGTCGAGCAGCCGGATGCCGGGACGCTGACGATCGGCGACAGCGTGAAGCTCGGCTACGTGGACCAGAGCCGCGACAGCCTGGATGACAACAAGACCGTCTGGCAGGAAATCTCCGACGGCATGGACCAGATCACCATCGGCAAGCGCAGCATCGCGTCGCGCGCCTACGTCGCCGCCTTCAACTTCAAGGGCGCGGACCAGCAAAAGCGCGTCGGCATCCTCTCGGGCGGCGAGCGGAACCGCGTGCACCTCGCGAAGATGCTGAAGCGCGAGCACAACGTGCTGCTGCTGGACGAGCCGACCAACGACCTGGACGTGGACACGCTGCGGGCGCTGGAAGACGCGCTGGAGGAGTTCGCCGGCTGTGCCGTGGTGATCAGCCACGACCGCTGGTTCCTCGACCGGCTCGCCACGCACATCCTGGCCTTCGAGGGCGACAGCCACGTCGAGTGGTTCGAGGGCAACTTCGAGGCGTACGAGAACGACAAGCGCCGCCGCCTGGGCGCCGCGGCGACCGAGCCGCACCGGATCAAGTACCGGCCCCTGGCGCGGTGAACGGCGCGCTACTCTCCGCGCCGCGCACGCTGTCCACCGCGCGGCTCTCCCTGCTGCCGCCGGGGCCGGAGCACCTGCCCGACCTCGTGCGGCTGAAGGCGGATGAGCGCGTCTTCGGCCACATGCTGCACGGCGTCCGCAGCCCCGAGCGCACGCGCGAGGAGCTGGAGGACGACATCGAGTTCTGGCTCGTCCGCGGCTACGGCACCTGGAGCGTGTTCGAGCGCGCGAGCGGCGGGTTCCTCGGCATCTGCGGGCTGATGGAGCGGCCGGACGGCCGCGGCGTCGCGCTGCGCTTCGCGCTGTGGCCGGAGTGCCGCGGCAAGGGCTTCGCCCGCGAAGCCGCCGCAGCCTCGCTGGAATTCGGCCACCGCGCCGGCCTGCCCCGCATCATCGGCGTGGCGCGCGAGACGAACGCGGCATCGCGCGCCGTCATGGCCGACATCGGCATGCGCGAAGCCGGCGTGTTCCGGCACCAGGGCCACCGCATGGTGCTGTTCGAGAGCCTGCGGTAGCGCGCGTCAGGCTTCCGCCGTCACCGCCATCCAGCACACCAGCCGCAGATCGTCGGCGCGTACGGGCGGCAGCGGCGCGGCGGGTTCGGCGCGTTCCAGCCCCGTCGCCAGCACCCACTCCACCAGCCGCGCGCTGCGTTCGGAAGGGAGGCCCTCTCGGTCGCGGAACTGTTCGCGCAGCAGCGCTTCCTCCCGCCGCGGCCAGGGCGATTCCAGCACGTCGAGCGCGCGCACGGTTTTGCCAGGATCGAGCGCGCGCGGCGGGTGCGCGCGGATGAAGGCCGCCACTTGCCGGTTCAGCGGCCGCACATGCGGCTGGAGGTTGGCCGGATCGGTGAGCAGGTCCCACTCCGCGAGGATGTCGTCGCGTGCGGCGGCCCAGAAGGCGAAGACTCCGTCGCCGAGAGCCTCCGGCATGTCGCGCGGCGTTGCCTCGGTGCAGTCCACCAGGCGCAGGCACGTGCCGATTTCGCGCTCGATCCGCGCGGCCGCGGCGACGCGCCAATTGGAATCTGCCGGAACGAAGCGCAGGAAGCTGCGCAGCCCGCCGGCCAGCTCCACCTCCGCGCAGAACAGCACGCCGGATCGCGCGCCCTTTCGCAGGCCGCTGCCGGCGCGGCCAGGCAGGCCGGTGATCGCCTCCCGCCCGGCATCCAGTGCGGCGCGCAGGCGCTGGCGGTATTCCTCGCCGGTCTGCGCGGCCGCTTCGGTGCCGCCTCGCTCGAATAGCGCGGCGTCGCCGCCGGCCAGGCGCTCGATCTCCGATCGTGCCTCGGCGAAGACCTGCGCGCCGTCGCCGCCGCCCTGCAGGGGCGACGTCGCGACGCCGATGCTCTTCGCCGCCTGCGCCAGCTTGTGCAGGATGCGCGCTTCCAGCGTCAGCAGCGCGTCCAGCCGGTCGGCCGGGAAGACGGTGCGCAGGAAGACGCGCGGATGCGGGCTGCCGATGCGGTCTATGCGGCCGTGCCGCTGCACCAGTCGCATGGGGTTCCAGGGCAGGTCGTAGTTGATGATGTTGCGGCACTGCTGGAGGTTCATGCCCTCCGCCAGCACGTCGGTGGTGATCAGCAGGTCGAAGAGGTCGTGCTGGCCGGGCGGCGGATCGCTCGATTCCGGCGCGAAGCCCCAGACGGCTTCGCTGCGCGTCGTCGCCTCTTCCTCCAACGGCGTGCCGGCCACGGCGACGATCCGGCCGCGATATGCCGCGAGGCGCGGGTCCGCGGCAATGCGCGCGTCCAGCGCCGTGCGCAGCCAGGCGACGGTGTCGGCGAAGCCGGAGAACAGCAGGACCTTGCGGTTGCGCTGCTCGTGCAGCGCCGTCGCCGCATCGGCCCGCGCGGCTGCGGCAATCGCGGCGAGTTCCTCGACCACCGCATCGAGCTTCGGGTCCGGCGCGCCGTCCAGCCGCGAGATCAGGCCGGCCAGGATAAGGCGATCGCGCGCGACGGCGGTGCGCAGCGCGGCAACGTCGTAGCCGGCCGCGTCGCGCGTGCCGGGATCGGCCGCCAGCAATTCCTCGAACCCCTCCTCGTCGGGCGAGAATTCGCGCAGTGCGCTGCTGCTCGCGATGACGCCGCGGCCCAGCGCATCCAGGAAGGCGTCGTGCTCCCGCAACATGCGCCCCAGGCTGAGGCGGAAGGCAGCGGTCGAGGACTCGAAGCGCTTCAGCAGGCCGGAGCGCAGCAGACCCGCCGCGGCCTCGGCCGAAGGCCCGTCCTCCTCTTCCATCTTCAGGAGGAACGCATCCGGCGCGTAGCGTGCGAAGGAGAGCACCTGCGCACCGTTCACCGGGTCCAGCGCATCCGCCACCGCGTCGAACAGGCCTGGCGCCCGGTCCAACTCGTAGCGCACGGTCAGCGCGACCGCCTTCGGGAAGAGGATCGGGCGCTGCACGCCATCCGGCCCGCGGATGGTGTCGCCGGCGTAGTGCCGCTTCACGAAGGCCCGCGTGCGCTTGACCGTCACCGCGTCAATGACGGGGTAGAGCAGGTCCGGGCTGAGGTCCGAGGGATCCTCGGCCGCCGCCGCGCGGAACAGCCGGCCGATGTCCACGATGCCCTTCGCCGCCAGCGCGCCGTCGCTGCGCAGGAAGTACAGCATCAGGCGGTAGAGGTCCCACAGGCTGTTGTTCACCGGCGTCGCGGTGAGGAGCACGAGGCCCTTGCGCGGGCCGGCGAGCAGCCGGCGCAGCACGTCCGCGCGGTAGGGCGCATCGGGGTTGCGGTAGTTGTGCGCCTCGTCCACCACCACCAGCGCGTAGTCGCGCAGGTCTCGGTCCAGAACCTGCCGCGTGGCGGCCGGCCGTCGGACGGGGTGGTGGAACTGGCGGTCATAGGCCAGCTCGTCGTAGGACCGCATCTCGACGCGGCGGCTGATGTCGTGGTCGCGGAGGAAGCGCTTCCACGTCGTGTCGCGGAGCGCTGCCGGGCAGATCAGCAGCGCATCCTGGAAGTTCTGTGCCGCCGCCTGCAGGATCGCGCCGGCGATGAAGGTCTTGCCCAGGCCCACCTCGTCCGCGACGATGACGCCGCCGTGTTCCCGCAGGATGCGCTCCGCGCGCCAGACGCCGTGCTTCTGGAACTCGGTCAGCCCGATCTCGCCGGCCTCGCGCGTTTCCTGGTCCAGTTCCTCGCCGTAGAGCTGGAAGAGGATGCGCAGGAACACCAGCCAGGGCGGGAAGACCGCCTCCGGCTCCTCGAACAATGCGGCGAGGTCGAAGGGTTCTGCCTCATCCCAGAGACGGTCATACCAGGCGCGCGCCTGTGCGAAGACCGCGGCATCACGGTGGCGCAGGTTGAGTTCGAGGTTGGTCATCAGCCCGGCGCGGGTCAGGTTGGAGGAGCCGACGACGATCGCGGGATCGTAGCCATCCAGCAGCATCGCCTTCGCGTGCAGGAAGGCGCGCGCGTAGAGCCGTGTTTCCAGCTTCCCGGTGCGCAGCATGCGCGCCATGGCGCGCAGGTGACCGCGGGATTCGGCGGTGAAGGGCTGCCGGTCGCGCTCCCGCCGCAGGCCGGCGTGCAGCAGCTTGAGGCCTTCCGCGACCTCCCGCTTCGCGAACGCGGCTTGCGGCGGATCGCCGGGGCGGCGCATCGCGCGCCAAGCTTCCGGTGCGGGTTCCGCGCCCAGCAGCAGGCGCACGCGCGCGGCGCGGTCGAGCTGCGGCGCGAGCACGCCGAAGCCGGCGGGGCTGACGAAGGCGGTGGCGATCGCGATCTCCGCCAGCGCGGGCGCGTCCTCCGCCAGGCCGGATGCGGTTGAGGCGGCGGGGACCGTGGCGCGCAGCGCGGCGAGCAGCGTGTTGCCGTCGAGGTTGGTGATGAAGTCGGGCGGGGCGGTCATGCGGCCTTGCACGGTAATGGGGCGGTCATTAGCTTTCGGTCATGCGCGACACGGTGGATATCACGCTCTCTGTCGAACCCGAAACGGCCCGCATCCTGGCCAATCCGGAGGTGCGGGCGGTGATTGCGACGGAGGTGGACCGTCTGGCGCGCAGGCACGCGGCGGATAGTCTCATGCGTGCGGTCGCGGCACTGAAGGCCGAAGCGCACGCGCGCGGCCTGACGGATGAGATCGTGGACGAGGAATTGGCTGACTGGAATGCCGAGAGGCGTGGGCATCAGCCACCTCCGATCGCGTGATCGTCTTCGATACCTCGACGCTGGTCGGTGTCGCCATCCGGAAGGATGGGACGCCGGGCGAGGCGCTTGCGCACGCTCTGGCGCGCGGTGCCGTGGCGGTCTCCGGCGCCATGCTTGACGAGTTGCGAAGCGTGCTGGGACGCCCACGCCTTGCCCGCTTCGTGACACACGAGGCAAGCGAGGCGCTCCTCGCGCAGCTTGCGGCATCTGCGGTCCTGTTCGAGCCCGTGGTCCGCGTGACGGAATGCCGCGACGCCAAGGACGACAAGGTGCTTGAGCTGGCGCTTGCCTGCCAAGCGGACCTGATCATCGCGAGCGACGACGACCTTCTTGTGCTCGATCCCTGGCGTGGCGTGCGGATCGTGACGCCGCGGGAATACCTGGATCTGGTCGGGGCCGCGTAGCTCACGCCAGCCCCCGCAGGATGTGCAGCGTGCGGTCGCGGCGGGCGGACCAGGCGGCGCGGTCCTCGACGCGTGGCCAGTCGTGGAAGGTATCGAAGATGTGGGAGAGCTGGTCCGGCGAGAGGCCGTAGAGGCGCGCAACGACCGCATCCAGCTCCTCGATCATCGCCTGCTTTTCTGCCGCGTTGAGCGGGCCGTGCGCGGCGCCGACGGCGGCGGCCCAGTCGGCGAAGCGTTCATCGGGCGCGGCGAGCCGGCCGGCGAGCGCGACGGCGCGCTGCCAGTGGCGGCTGTTGCGGGGCGGGCGGGGGATGGGGAGGAAGTTCAGGACGAAGTAGGTCAGGTGGTTCTCGACGAGCCGACGCGCATACCAGTCGAGCGGCAAGGAGCAGAGCACGCCGAGCAGAAAGGCCTGATCCTTTTCGTCTCCGGACGGCCAGAGCAAGTGCGGGGCCTGGTGCGCGCAGAAGCGGCGCGGCGGCACCAGCGCCGCACGAACCGTTCGGCTATCCGTCGCACGTGTCACATCCCGGAACGCGATGCGCGCTCGATGGCAAGCAAGCGAGCCCATGTCCCGAAGATACGTGATCCCGATGCCGGCATAAGGCGATTGCGCGTTGCGCTTCGCGCTGCGCAGGCGCTTGTCGTAGAGATGACGCATCGGCACGTCCGGAACCGCCCAGGCAAAGTAGGTGCCCGGTCCGCGGTCGGGCTCCCAGATGTCGAAGCTCTCTCCCTTCATCACGGGCCACAGGCCCTTGGTGCTCTCCGGGTTGACGATCATGAGGCCGCGGTCGGAGGTCGCGTTGAGCTCCTGCTCCGGCCTCGCATGCCATTCGCCAGCAGCCTTGCGGCCAAGAGGTGGCGATAGCCGCATCGCCGAGAACACCTCTGCCGCGCGCTCGGACGGGAAGAGTGGAATGCCGGCCGAGGCTGTCCAGCATAGAACTTCTGCCTTTGCGAACCGGCTCGCCGGCGCACGCAAGCCCACCTGCATTTGTTCCAGCGACGCAAAAGGCCCGCGCAGGGTAATGCTGGCCGCAGCGGGCACGCCGCGGCGCGCGGCAAGGAGTGCGATCGTGAACTGCTGGTGCACCTCCTCGAACACCCAACGCGCCCTGTTCGTAAGCGTCGTGATCTCGACACCAGCGCTGCCGCCGAACATCGCGCGCCGTAGGTCTTCCAACCCGGGCGTTACCAGCGCCGCACGCGGCAACACGGCACCGAAACAGCCACCCTCACTCGCCGCCAGCTGCCAGAACCTCCACGCGAACGCCCTGTAGGTGTCCGCGTGGCCCTTTCCCATCCCAGGATACGGTCCAGCGAGCAGCGCGTCTCGCTCACGCTCTGCTGTCGCTTGCTCCTGCACGAACTCGGCCTGCAAATCCGGCCGCTCCCGCGGCAATCGCTTGAGCCTGCCTTCCCGATCCGCGGTGCCGAGCCCGCGAAGGCCAGGGAAGTGGCGCGCCCAGAAGGCATGCACCTCCACCATGGGCTTCTCCCACGGCGGGTTCCCCAGGATCACGTCGAAGCCCGGATTCCGCCGCAGGAACACCTCCGGGAACGCCACCGGGAAGTGCAGCGGCGCCAGCCCATCCAGCACCTTGCGCGCCGCGGCCAGCGCGGGGTGGCGCTGGATGCGGGGTTGCTCTTTCGGCCAGGTCTCGAACTGGAACCGCACCTTCTCCGGCGCGATCCCCGCGCCGACGACGATGTCGCACAGCGCCTTTGTCGGGCCGAGCGCCACCTGCGCCTCGCGCATCGCGTCACGAGCGCGGGAGATGTCGGCGATCGTCGTGTCCATCAGCCTGGCGCGGCGGCGCAGGGGTTCCTCGGCGGGGCCGAGCAGGCTCTTCGCGTCCACCGGGAACAGCGCCATCCCTGCGCCGGCGAATTTCTCCTCCAGCTCCCGCACCGTCGCCACGCCGACCAGTGCGTTGCCGGTGACCAGGTGGTCATCCAGCAGCGCGAGCGGCAGGCCGGGGACGAAGCTGTGCACCCACAGCGACAGCCGCGCGAGGTCCACGGCCAGCGGGTTCAGGTCCACGCCGTAGATGCAGCGCAGCGCGATCTGCCGGCGCAGCAGCGCGTCGCGGCTGATGCGCAGCGTCTCGGCGAGCGGCCCGAGCGCGCGGGTCGCGGCCTCGCGCAGGGATGCCAGCTCCGCCTCCACGCCGGGCAGCGGGCGCCCGACCAGCAGGGCGGAGAGCGCGCCCTCCACGCGATCCATCGCGGCGACCAGGAAGTGGCCGCTGCCCATGGCGATGTCGGCGATGCGCAGGTCGAAGAAGGCCTCGGCCGCGTCGCGGTCGTCCAGCGCGGCCAGCCGGCGTTCATGCGCGGCGAGCGCCGGCATCAGCGCGGCGTCCAGCAGGTGATCCACCGCGAAGCCTGGCGTGAAATAGCTGCCGGAGGATTTGCGCGCGCCTGATCGGTCGTGCAGGTACACGCCGCCCGCCGGCACCGCCGCGGCCTCGCCGGTGCGCGCGGGGACGTACACCTCCTCCTTGCCCTGGCGACGCAGCGCGAGATCGGTGTCGGCGACTGCCAATTCGGATTCCAGCAGGCCTTCGTAGATCGTCCCGAACTCCCGCACGCGCAGGCTGCGGAAATCCACGGGGCCCTGGCTCGGCCGGCCGAGGTCGTGCGATTCGTCCAGCAGCAGCGCGGCGAGGGCGGGGATGAACACCGCATCGGGCAGCGCGATCCGCGCCAGCTCCGCACCGGCGGGGGAGATCGCCGCGTCCGTCTCGAACAGCCGCCCGCCATAGGCCGGCACGCCCCAGCCGGTGTTGCCGTCGCGCACGGCGTCGAACAGCAGCGTCACCTCGGCCCAGGCCGCCGCATCTGGGCCGGGCGCGACCCCGGCTTCGTTGATGCGCTGCGCGCGCGTCTTCAGCGCGCGGTCGCGATAGCTGTCGTTCGTCGCATAGGGCAGCAGGTCGCGATCCTCAGCGTACGCGACGAACAGCAGCCGGAACAGCGTGGTCAGCGCCATCGCGTAGGTCAGGCGCAGATCGTCCGGCGCCGGCGCCAAAAGCCCGCGCGCATCCGCGATACCTTTTGCCAGCAGCGGCACGACGCGGTCGTAGATGCGGTCGCGCAGGCGCTCGGCGAGGCTCGCGGCGAAGCGCTTGCTGTCGGCCAGCAGGCGTTCCACCGTGCCGCCTTCCGCCAGCGCGGGCGCCGAGAACACCAGCCACAGCAGCGCCGCCTGGTCGGCGCGCAGCAGGTCCGTCCGCACCTGGATCCAGGTCTGCGCCCGCGCGCGGCTGCCCACGCCGATGCCGTGCGCACGCGGATAGAGGCGCACGCGGTCGCGCTGCACCATCACCACCCAGGGCAGGCCTTCGTCGTTGGCGCGCGAGAAGGCCCAGTCGAGCGGCGCGACACCCTGGAAGCGCGGGGCGCTGACCTCCTCGATCTCCTCCGCGCGCAGCAGCACGGCGACCGCGCGCTTCTGCGCGCCTACGCTCAGCACGTTCGTCGTCGCGTCCAGCCGGTCCACGCCGAAGCCGAGCGCGGCGAGCAGCGCGGTGCCTTCCTTTCCGCGCGCGGCGCGGGCGCGTTCGGCGGCGTCCGCGGCGCCGGGCAGGCTGGCGTGGTCCCGCAGCACGTGGTCGGTCAGCAGGCCCTCGTTGCGGAAGCCGGGCAGGGCGGTGTCGGTCTGCAGCGCAGGCAATGCATCCTGGAGGTAGCGCAGCGCCGCGTTGCGGTCCGGCTCCTCCAGCGCGCGGCGGCAGACCTGCTCGGCCTGCGTCGCCTGCATGGCGAAGACGCGCGGGTCGTCGCCGGCGGGGCCGCAGATCGTCGCGTCGGCGCCGTGCAGCGCGACGGCGAGCAGCGGCGCGGCGCGGTTCGCCTGCCGCTCCTTCCAGGCCTGGCGCAGCACCCGCGGGCGCGGCGGCGCCGGCGCGTGCAGCACCATCACCTCCAGCATCGGGTTCCCCTGGCCGAGGAACACGCCGGCGAGCGACATGCCCTCGGGCAGCGCGATGCCGCGGGGGTGGATGGGATCGAGGTCGGCCAGGAAGGACGCGGCGGCCAGCGTGGTCATCGTCCGACCCTGCCCGGCTTCGGCGTGCGTGTCGCCCCGCCGCTCACCGCGCCATGGCGTCCCGCATCCAGCCTGGCGGAAGGCCGGCGACGAAGGCGGTGCGCAGCACGGCGAGGCGCGCGGGCGTCAGGCCGAGGGATTCCGGGCTGAAGAAGCGCTCATCCGGGGTGTGGAACAGGAAGGCCTGCGCCTCGTTCGCCATCACCTCCTCCAGCGCGGGGTCGTAGGAGGCGCCGGCGAGCACGGCGCGGAACAGCACGCGCTCCGGCTCCGTCAGCATCTCCCGCCAGAAGCGCCAGACGTGCTCGGCATAGGCGGGCACGGTGAAGAACTCACCGTGCGACAGCTCGTGCCGCAGCATCGCGGCGCGCGCGCGGGCGTCCAGCCAGGGCTCGACGCCGGCATGGGGGACGGAGATCACCGCCTGCGTCGCGTCCGGCCGCAGCCAGCCGAGGTCGCGCAGCAGGGCGCGCAGCCGACCCTCCTCCGCGGTCAGGGCGATGCGGTCGCGGTCGGCGAGGGCGAAGAAGCGGGCGAGGTCGGCGGCGCGGTAGTTGTGGCCGTAGTAGAAGGTCTCGGCCGTGGTGCCGCCGGCGCGGATCGCGGCGTCGAGGGCGGCATCGTCCAGCACGCGGTCGCGCGGCAGTCCGGCCTTCTCCACCAGCGCGGCGACGCGGTTGAGCATGCGCGCTTGGCCCGGCAGGTCGGGGAAGTCGAGCACGAGCACGGCGGGATTCGGCGCGAAGCGGCGGATGGCGAGGTCCGGCGCGCGGTTCGCGAGGATTTCGGCCTCGGTCGCGACGGGGATGTCGAGCCGCGCCGTCGCGGGCGGGGGCGCCGGTGGCGGGACGCCCGGCCGCAGCAGCACGAAGGCCGCGATGCCGGCCAGGGCCAAGGCGGCCGCGCCCAGCACGGCGAGGCGCAGCCCGGTGCGGCGCCGCACGGGCCGAAGGCGGACGGTGTCCTCCTCGCCGTGCGGCGGCATCACGCGATGGTCAGGCGCCGAGATTGACGACCTGCACGCGGCGGTTCCGCGGCTCGTTCACCTCGTCCCCGGTGGGCACCATCGGCTGGCTCTCGCCGAGGCCGATCGCCTGCAGCCGGTCGGCGGCGATGCCGTGGCGCGACGTGAGGAACTGCACGACGGCGGCGGCGCGCCGTTCGGACAAACTCTGGTTCAGCGCGGTGCTGCCGACCGTGTCCGTGTGGCCTTCCACCCGGAAGCGGAAGCCGGCGAGATCGGTGCTGCCGAGCGCCTTGCCCAGCTCGTCGAGGGTGCGGACCGCCTGCGGAGTCAGCTCCGCGGAGCCGGAGGCAAAGGTGACGCTGAGGTTGACCGAGGGGGCGGATGGCGGGCGGGCGACGGGCGCCATCGCCTGCGGAGCCGGCCGGAGGGCGGGCGGCGGTGCGACGCCGGGCACCGCCGCGGACGGCGGCGCGACGGCGGCGGGCTGCGCCGGGTCGGTCGTCGCCGCGGGGGCGACGGGGCGGATGCCGCGCGTCGGCCCGCCGAGCAGGTTTCCGCCGGGGCGCAGCGCATCAATGATCTGCTGCGAGCTGGGATTGCCCTGCGCGCCGGCCGTGCCGGGGAGGAGGGCCGCGCCGAGCAGGAGCGCGATCGGGAAAGCGTGCCGCATGGGGTGATGTCCCCTCTGTCCTTGTTCCACCTGAGGATGAAAGCACATCGCGCGAAGGAAGTCAGCTTGGCAGGCAGCCGAGATTGCGCATGACCGGAATCATGCCGCCGCGGCTGCGGTCCAGCGCCTCCGTGACGCGGCCGCGGTTCTCGTCGTCCAGGCCGGTGGCCAGTTCCCCGGCCCATGCGGAGGTGTCGCCACCCTCGCCGCGCAGCGCCCGGCCGGCCACGTAGAGGTCGGGGATCGAGCAGGCGAGACCGGCGCCGATCCGCGGGCTGGCGAGCGCGGACGAACGGTTCAGGTTGTCGGTCACCGCCAGGCGGCGGGCCAGCGCCTCGTTCAGGCGCAGCGCCGCCTCGCCGACCGGCGCGTCGGGGCGCGCGACGAGGGTGGCCTGCCGCGTGCCGACCAGCATCCCCGCCAGCTCGGCCGGATTCTCGCGGGAGGAGACGGCACCGGGCGCCTGCAGCAGCGCCGCGACCTTCGCGGGGCCGCGCGCCATCATCCCCACCACCGGGCGGTAGAAGTCGGGCGAGAGCTCCGCCTTGCCGGCGGCCACCTGCACCTCCAGCACCACGCGGTCCTCCGGCACGGTCAGGCCGAGCGTCAGCTCGCGCAGCGCGGCGTCGCGCGCGGCGGGGGAGAGGCGGCGGGCGCCGCGGAGATAAACGTCGTGGCGCAGCGTGCGGGCGCTGCACATGTCCTTCACCAGCTCCCGCATCAGCGGGTCCTCGAAGCGGTCGTGGATGATGCGCTGCGGGCCGCTCATCACCAGTTCCGGGAAGTTCTCGACGAGGCTGGAGGAACCGACCCAGTCGAGCCGCGCCTCGGCCAGCGCGCCGGCGACATCGGCGTGCCAGCAGGGCTGCCAATGCGCGTTCATGAACTCATGCGCGAGGTAGGTGCCGGAGAGGCTGGTGAGCTGCTTGAACCAGCCCGCCAGCTTCGGGTCGGCGGTGAGGGACTGCGCCTCCGCCGCGGCAAGGTCCTTCACGATGTCGAAGCCGGCCTGCGCCTGGCGGTCGCTGCGCATCGCCAGCCGCGTGCCGGCTTCGCGGGCGAGGCGCTGCATGGCGAGCATGCCCTGCCAGCCCGGCAGCGCGTTGTAGCTGACATGCGCGACGCCGCCGGCGCGGAGCTTGGCGCGCAGCAGGCGGACGATGCCGGCGCGGACGGCTTGCGACACCCAGCTCCAGACGCCGTGGAGGGTGACGATGTCGGCATCCGGCAGCGCGGCGGCGGCCGGGCTCTCGGCGAAGGTGGAGAGGTCGGCCTCGATGAAGGTGGCGTTGTCGAGCCCGGCTTCGCGCGCCAGGTCGCGGGCGGCGGCGATCTGGGCGGGGTTGAAGTCAATGCCGGTGACGCGCCAGGACGGGTTGGAGGCCGCGGTGATCAGCACGCCGATGCCCTGGCCGCAGCCGAGTTCCAGGTAATGCGCGCCCTCCGCCGGCACCGACCAGGCGACACCGCAGAGCAGCGAGGCAAGCTTCAGGTTGTTCGGCGACTGCTCCCGATAGTAGCCGTGCTCGTAGTCAATGTCGGTGACGTATCCGTCGCCCCAACCCGTCATGCCAATGCTCCGGTGTGCTTGAATGATTCGACGACTTCGGCCTCGAAGACCGCTTCGCTGCCGTCCGCGGCGCGGCGGGGTGCGGGCAGCCAGGTGTTCCAGCCCAGGCGCGGCGCGGGATCGGCCGCGGCGTCCAGGCTGAGCGCGGGGACCGCATCCGCGGCCAGCACGGGGTTCACCGCGAAGCCGGTCTCGACGCCGAGGAAGGCGCGGATGAGCGAGACGAGCCGCGAGAGCGCGGGCTTGTCGGGCAGCAGCGCGTCGAAGGCGGGGCCGCTCAGCGGGCCGAGGCGGAGGACGACGCGGGCGGAGGCGTCCCAGGCGCGCACCCCGATCGCGGCATCCACGCCGAGGCGGGCGTGGCGCCCGGTGCCGAGTCCCACGCCGAGGCGCGTGCGCTGGTCGGGGGGCAGGGAGAGCCAGGCGCCGGCGAACTGCACGATCTCGACAGGCTGGCCGAGCCAGTCCGAGACGAGGGCGCGCAGGCGCTCGGCGGATCGCGGGCGCATCGCGAAGATGCCGGCGTAGTGCATCAGCGGATCGGCGCCGGTTTCCAGGCGATCGGCCAAATGCGGCGTGCCGTGGCCGGCGAAGGCGAGCAGCACGGCCTCGACGGGGTTGCGGTCGCCCTCCCCGCGCAGCGCCGCCAGGTCGGCGGCGCGGTGCAGGCGGTACTTCGTGCCGGAGGCCGCGAAATGCGCGATCAGGCGCTGCGCGAGGGTGTCCAGGAACTCGGGCAGGGCGCGCGCGCGGCCGCGCACCTGCTGCACGACGGCTTCGGAGTAGTGGCGCGGCAGCACGCCGGACGGGCCGGTGAGGCCGATAAGGCCGAGCGCGAGGGCCGGCGGCGCGTTCTCGCGGCCGGGCGAGAGGCGCAGCACGTCGCCGGGCGGGTAGCCGAGGCCGTGCGGCGCGTGGAAGCGCGCGGCGTCCGAAGGTTCCGGGGTGGCACGGTCGGCGCAGAGCAGCCGCACGGCGGCGTCGAAGGAGAAGCGCTCCGGTTCCGCGGCCAGGCGTTCGAGGGAGGAGGTTTCCGTCACAGCAGCACGCGCCAGCCCGCGCGCGCCGGCCAGGACGCGGCGACGCCGGACGCGCCGCGCAGCACGGTGCGGGTGCGGACGAAGGAGTTCACGCTAGCATGAAGTGCCAGGAAGCGGTCGAGCACGGAGGCGAGCACGTAGAGCCCGCCGGTCTGCCAGCCGCGCCCATCGAAGGTCAGCGTGACGTCCAGGCCGCGGCAGAAGGAGCCGCCCATGCCGCGCGGGCCGGCCGGCAGGCGCGCCGCGCCGGGCGTGGCCGAGACCTCCAGCAGCGACGCGATGGCGGCGCGCGTCTCGGCGGAGTCGCGCAGGTCGTGCAGGCGCAGCACCTCCCGCAGCGCCGCCGCGCCGTCCGCGCCGCCGACGACGGAGAGATGGCCGAGCGAGAGCTGGGAGACGAGCTGCCAGGCCGTGCGGTCCTGCAGCTTGCGGCGCAGCGTCGGCGTCGGCGCGGTCATCGCATGGACGCCGGAGACGGCGGTCGCGCCGTCCACCAGCTTGAGCCCGGGCCGGCCGCCGCCGAAGGGGAGTTCGGTCGGCAGGTCGCGGTTCAGGCAGAGCGCGTCCACCGACAGCACGGCATCCCGCGCGCGCCGGGGCGCCAGGTCCGGGTCGTGCGGGGCCAGGTGCATCTCCGTGCCCGCATCCGGCGGCGGCGCGGCGCGGCGGACGACCGCGTAGGAGCCGCCGGGCGTGCCGGGTTCGGGGTCTGCGTGGGTCAGGCGATGGAAGGGCCGCCAGGGGCGCGTGCCGCCATCCTGCAAGGGTTCGCGGACGCGGGTCACGGACCAGATCTCGGTCGCCATCGGGCGGCGGGAATCCGGGACGACGCGGTATTCCACCGCCGTGTCGTCGAGGCGGATCGGCTCGCAGCGCTGGGGGAAGATGTTGACCAGCGGCGTGCAGCCGAGCGCGAAGCTCTCCGCATCCACCGTGCGTTCGAGTTCGGGCACGGCGCGGGAGAGCCAGACGAAGACGTCGAGCTTGTTGCCGGCGCCGACGAGCGTCTTCGCCTCCATCCGCGTGAGGTCGAGGAAGAGGAACTTCTCGGGGAAGCCGAAGTATTCCGAGAGCAGGCGGAAGCCGGCGAAGCCGCGCGCGGGCCAGGGCAGCAGCGCCTCCTCCGGCGCGAAGCCGACAGGCTCGATCGCGTCGGGGCCTAGGATCACGGGGCGCGTGTCCGACGGGCCGTCGGCGTAGGCCACGGAGATCGCGTGGGCGCAGAGAAGCTCGTGCAGCGCGGCCGCGCCGGCGCCGCGCAGGAACAGGCGGATGCGGTCGGCGCCGAGCTTGGTGAAGGTGACTTCCGGCGTCAGGCCCTTCAGCGTGATCCGCAGGCAGGCCACGGCACCGGCGGCGAGCGGGTTGGCCGGCGCATTGATCGGCAGGCCGGAGAGGCGGGCGTTCTCGATCTCCACGGGCAGGACGGTGACGGGATAGGCGGTGCGGTAGCGGCAGCGCTCGCCGCGCACCGGCTCGGTATCCACGGTCAGGCCGGCGGCGAGCACCGCCGGGTTCTGCAGCGCTGCCTGCGGCGCGAGCCGCGCGACGAAGCAGGAGGGGAAGGGCGCGAGGTAGTGCGGGTAGAGCACGTCGAGCAGCGCGTCCGTCAGCTCCGGGAACTGGTCGTCCAGGCGGTGGTGGACGCGCGCGGCGAGGAAGGCCGCGCCTTCGAGCAGGCGGGCGACGTGCGGGTCGTCCACGCTGTCGGGGGAGAGGCGGAGCCGGCCGGCGATCTTCGGGTGCGCGACCGCGAACTCGGCCGCGAGCCGGCGGATCGCGTCGAGTTCGCGGTTGTAGTAGGGGAGGAGGGCGTCAGACATGGCGTGCGACGGCCCCGCCTGAAATTCCGCAACGCGCGCGGCCCCCACCCGCCGGCTTCGCCGGCACCCTCCCCCGCTGCGCGGGAGAGGGAACGGCGGCGCAACCTGCTCCCTCTCCCGCAACGCGGGGGAGGGTTGGGGTGGGGGCCGCGCGTCGCTCGGAAGCGGCCTGCGACCACGCCCGCGTCAAACCCCCGTCTCCCGCACCAGCACCTCGTCGCGCCCGGTATCGAGCAGCGTGTCGAAGCCCACCGGCTCCGGCGCCGGGTCGGCGTCCAGCAGCGCCTCGATGCGCAGGCGCAGCGTGCCGGTCAGCGTGTCCTCGGCTTCCAGCAGGTGGACCTTCAACGACAGGAAGCGCGGTTCGAAGCGGCGGATCGTGTCCTCCACCTCGCGGCGCAGCGATTCGCGGCGGGTCGGGTCGCCGAAGGCGCCTGCGGCGAAATCGGGCAGGCCGTACCCGACGGGCGACTGCGCCAGCTCGCGCAGCGACGGCGGCCAGGACTGCCAGCGGCGGCGCGCGTTCAGCAGCGATTGCAGGTCGCGGCGCACAGACGCGCGCAGGGCGTCCAGCACCTCCGCGTTGGAGAGAACGCGATCGCGCTCCCGGTCCGGCGCGTCGTCCAGCAGGCGATCGAGCAGCGGAAGCTGCGCGCGCAGCTCCCCGCGGTCGCGCCGGCCATTGGCGGTGCCGGACAAGCCTAGCGCTCCGCGAAGGTCAGGGTTTTCAGCTCCATGACCGTCGCGGCCTCCTCGCCGACGAGGAAGGTGCGCTGGCCGAGGCCGCGCACCGGCCCGCCTTCCGGCCCGGACCAATCCGTGGAGCGGCCGAGCAGCAGCGAGGAATCCGCCGCCCCCTCCGGCGCCGCGTAGGTGACGGGGATGTACACGTCGCCATCCGGCCCGTCGTTGACGGACATGGAGGCGCGGCGGAACAGCAGGTCGCGCGGGCGCTTCGGCGCGTGGAACTCCACGCTCGCCACGCGCTCGACCGGAACCCAGTAGTATTTGCCGGTGGTCGTCAGCACCTCGAAGCTGCCGGCGAGCAGGTCGTCCGCGTCGCGGAAATCGTCGAAGGCGGCGTCGCCGTGGCGGCCGCCGACATGCGCGCGCGCGGCTTCCGCCTCCGCGGCGAGCCGCGCGGCTTCCGCGGCGTCTCCTCCGCGCAGCGCGACCAGGCCCGCCAGCGCCGCGCGCTGGTGCTCAGTCGGCTCGCCCAGGAACTCCGGCACGCGGCCGTCGCGGAAGAGCTGCCGGCGCGCGATCTCCGCACGCAGGAGTTGGCGGAATTCCGCGACCGCCACCGCGGCGGAGGGGTCGAGATCGGCCGCGGCGTCGAGGATGACGTCCGCGCGTTCCGCATTGCCGGAGAACGCGAGCATCTCCGCCAGCAGCACCCGCGCGCCGAGGTCGGTCGGCGTGCGCTTGAGCGCGGCGGAGGCGGCGGCGACGGCTTCCGGCAACTGGCCGGCGTGGAAGAACGCGCCGACCTCGCCGGGGCGTGGGGCAGTGGTGCTCATGGGCTGGTTCCTCTGCGGCCTGGTGCCGAGATCTCGGTCAGCAGGATAAAGGTGGCGGACACGTCGTCGAGCTGGTGGTGCGGGCGGAGATGCACGGTGGCGCCGAACACGCCGGGCTTGCCCGGCTTCTCCTCCACGCCGATCTTGCCCTCGGCCAGCGGATAGCGCGCGCGCTGCTCGCCGGTGGCGTTGCGGTTGGAGTTGACGTAGCGCTGCAGCCAGGTGTGCAGGCGGCGCTGGATGTCCGCCGCGGTCTGGAAGCTGCCGACCATGTCGCGGCCCATGACCTTCAGATAATGCGCGAACCGCGCGGCGCAGAGCAGCGCGTTGACCTGCGCGGAGAGCCGGGCGGAGGCATCCGCGGCCGCGGCGTTCGCGCCGACGTGACGCGCCGGCGCCTGGAGGCTGCGGACGGCGCCGAACACCATCTCCTCGCCGTAGGGCAGCGCGCAGACGGGGATGAGGCCGGCATCCACCAGCGCGCGTTCCTGCCGGTCTGTCAGCGAGATCTCGGCGGAGACGCGCGGCCAGGCGTGTGGCGGGCCGGACTGGAAGGTTTCGCGCGGCAGGTGCTCGACCAGGCCGCCGCCGGGGCGGTCGGTCTCCACGCCGCGGACGTCGGCGGGCCAGCCATGCTGCGCGAAGGCGCGGCAGGCGGTGGCGGCGAAGGCGTAGGTGGCCGACATCCAGACGCGCTGCGGCCAGTCCTGCGCGCGTTCCGTGTAGCGGAAGCGGTCCACGCGCGCGGGGTCGTCGCGCCAGGGCGGGCGGGCGAGCAGGCGCGGCAGGGTCACGCCGATGAAGCGCAGGTCGGCGCGGCTGGAAAGCCCGCGCCAGCGCGCGTGCTCGCTCCGCGACAGCGGGGCGGTGACGTCCTGCACGGCCTGCAGCTCCGGCCAGCCATCCACTTCCAGCAGCGCGGGATGGGCGGACATGACCACGGGCGCGAAGGCGGCGGCGCCGACCGCGGCGAGCGAGGCGACGGCGGAGACGTCGTCGGTCGGTGCGCCCGGCGCGGGGCGGTGGCGCATCTCATGGTCCACGATGACGATGCCGTAGGGCTCGCCGCCGGGCATGCCGAACTCGTCCTCGTAGATCAGCCGGAAGGTGGTGCTGCGGTCGAATTCGGGCGCGCGTTCGAGGTCGCGGCAGATCTCGGCCCAGGTGGCGGGGAGGACCCGGACCTTCACCTTGCGGCCGGGCTCGATGCCGTCCACCAGCCAGAACAGGCCGCGCCAACTGCCTTCGAGGCGGGTCAGGCGGGGGTGGTGGAGGATGGCGTCGAGCTGGCGGCCGATCAGCGTGTCCAGCGCGGCGATGTCACGGTCGAGCGCGCCGCGCAGCGCGTCGCGGTCGAGCAGGAGCTTCGCTGCGCCTTCGCCGAACCAGTCGCGGACGGCGTCGCCGGGCTTTCCGCCGCGGGCGAAGCCGGCGAGGCGCGCGGCGGCCTCCGCGTGCTTGTCGGTGAAGAAGGCACCGGCGAGGACTGCGTCGCGCAGCGGCGGGCGAACCGGTGGCGGTTCGGCCGCTTGCGGCGGGGCGCGCGAGGGGCGGAGGACGATGGTTTCGTCCACCTGGCTATGTCCGGTCTCAGCGATCGTGGGATGTCAGGTCGTGCATGCGAGGCCCCCTCTCCCCGACCCTCCCCCGCGAGGGGGGAGGGAGAAGAGCGGCATCACGCCTTTTGCGGGATGCGGGCGACCATGCGCATGGAGGTGGTCAGTTCCTCCATCTGCAGCCAGGGACGCATGTAGGCGACCGCGTTGTAGGAGCCGGGCTTGCCCGGAATCTCCTTCACCTCCACGCGGGCCTCGCGCAGCGGGTAGCGGGCCTTCATCTCCGGGCCGGCGTTGACGTTGGAGTTGACGTAGTTGTTGATCCAGCGGTTCAGCCACTTCTCGCAGTCCGACGCCTCCATGAAGGAGCCGATCTTGTCCCGCGCCATCACCTTCAGGTAGTGCGCGAAGCGGCTGGTCGCCATCAGGTACGGCAGGCGGGCGGAGATGGCGGCGTTCGCCGTCGCTTCCGGCCGGTCGTACTTCTTCGGCTTCTGCACGGACTGTGCGCCGAAGAACACGGCGTAGTCCGTGTTCTTGTAGTGGCAGAGCGGCAGGAAGCCGAGGTTCGAGAGCTCGAACTCCCGCCGGTCGGTGATGCCGATCTCGGTCGGGCACTTGCTGTCCGCGTCGCCGTCGTCGGAGGTGAAGAGGTGGGTGGGCAGGTTCTCCACCTTGCCGCCGCCCTCGGCGCCGCGGATGGCGACGCAGAAGCCGTATTTCGCAAAGGCATCGGTGAGGCGCGCGCCCATCACATAGGCGGCGTTCATCCAGCAGTACTCGCCGTGGCCCATCGGCTTGGCGGCGCCGGTCACGTTGTCCGCCGGCGCTTCCTCGTAGCCGAACTCCTCGATCGGCTTGGTGGCGGCGCCGTAGGGCAGGCGGGCGATGACGCGCGGCATGACGAGGTTGACGAAGCGCGCATCCTCGCTCTCGCGGAAGGACCGCCACTTCATGTATTCCGGCGCGTCGAAGATCTTCGCGAGGTCGCGCGGCTTCGAGAGCTCCGTCATGTCGTTGAAGCCGAACATGCCGGGCCCGGCGGCCGAGATGAAGGGCGAGAAGCCGGCGGCGGCGACGTTCGACATCAGGCGCAGCGTCTCGACGTCGTCCGGGTGGTTGGTCCACTCGTAGTCGCCGATGAGCGCGCCGTAGGGCTCGCCGCCCGGCGTGCCGAACTCGTTCTCGTAGAGCTTCTTGAAGAGCTGGCTCTGGTCGAACTCGACGGCCTTGGTCAGGTCGCGGGTGAGCTCGCGCTTCGGGATGTTCATCACGCGCAGCTTGAGCGAGGTGCTCGTCTCGCTGTTCTGCACGAGGTAGTGCAGCCCGCGCCACGTGCCTTCCAGCTTCACGAACTTCGGGTCGTGCATGATGGCGTTGAGCTGCGCCGAGACCTTCGCATCAATCGCCTGGATCGCGCGGTCGAAGGTGCGGGAGAGGTTCTTGTCGAAGGTGACGGTGCCGGCCAGCGCCTGCTGGACGAGGTTCTTCACCAGGTCCTGTGCGCGGTCCGGCTCCGTCTGCTTCGTCGCGGAGACGACCTGGTCGAGCAGGCCGAGCGAGCCTTCGGTGGTGGTGGCGCCGGCCGGCGCCGAGGCGGTCTGCGACATGGCTCAGCCTTCCTTCTTGTCGAGGCCGAGCTCGGCCGACAGCTTGTTCATCTCGGCCTCGTTGCTCAGCACCTGCTCGAGCAGCGTCTCGAGCTCCTCCGAGCGGTCCACCTTGGACATGAGGTCGCGGAGCTTCGCGCGGGTCTCCAGCATCGCGGCGAGCGCGGGCACCTGCTGCGCGACGCGGGCGGGTTCGAAGTCGTCAATGGATTTGAAGGCCATCTCGACGGCCATCTGGCTGCCGTCGCCGGCCAGCGTGTTGTCCACCTTCAGCTTCAGGCCCGGGTTGAAGGAGGCCATGACGTCGTTGAAGTTGTCGCGGTCAATCTGGACGAACTTCCGCTCCGTCAGCGGCTTCAGCGGCGCGGTCGGGTCGCCGGAGAAGTCGCCCATCACGCCGACGACGAAAGGCAGCTCGCGGACGACTTCCGCGCCCTCGGTCTCGACCTCGTAGGTGATGTGCACGCGCGGCTTGCGCACGCGGTTCAGCTTGTCGTGGATGCTGGCACTCATGGCGCGGACCCTCTCATTGGCCTTGCTGGTCCGCTGAGTCGGAGGCCGCCGAAGCCGGCGCCGCGCCGAAAGCCCTTCGCGGATTGGGATGATGCTAGGAGGTTCCACCTGTGCGGGTCAAGAAAGCGTGTAATGCCAATCGCAAGTAGATCGCGGAAATCCGACGCAATCGTAATGTCAGGATGCCGCGTCGGCCGGCTTGATGCCGAGCGAGACGAGGATGGCGGACCGCGCCGCCTCGTTGGGCACGAGCTCCACGAGCAGGTCGGGCCAGGAGAGGCGCGCGCGCCGAACCGCATCCTGCAGGGTGTAGGAGAGCGGGGAGTTCGGCTCCGTCTTGCGGAAATACTCGGCGATCTCGACGAGCTGGCGCAGCATGTCCTCGCGCGAGCGGCCCGGTCCCGCGCCGCCGGCGCGGGGAGCAGCGACGCCGTCCGCTGTCACCGCGGCGGGATCATCAGCGACCACGTCGGTGACGTCCTCGACTTCGGGGGGGGCGAATTGTGCGACGACCTCCGCCATGTTGCGCAGGAGCGACAGCACGCGGCCAGTCGAGGGGCCGTCGCGGCCGGCCAGCCCATCCAGCGCCTCGCCCATGCCCTGCCACGCATTCATCGCGTCGGAGAGCGTGCGGCGGAGGCGGCCGAAATGCGGGGCGCCGGCGGCGCGCGCCTCCTTCTCGACATCGGCGAGTTCCATCGTCCCCGCCTTAATTCGCTGCGCCTTCCGCGCGGCGTCGGCGATGGCCGCGAGTTCCAGGCTGCGCTCGTACTGCCACCAGCCGAAGGGCGTGCCGTCCGGCCGGTTGAACAGCGGCAGGCGCCGCAGGGCCGGCATCAGCGTGCCATCGGTTTCCGCGCCGCTGAGGCCTGTGATGGGCGCGACGCGCGTGATGATCCCGTCCTCGTCCGGCAGCGGGAAGACGCCGTCCCAGAAACGTTCGCCCAGGCCCCGCAGCAGCAGCGCGCCGGCGGTCAGGCCGGGAAGGCCGTGCAGGCGCACCAGCGCCTCCGTCATCCAGGCGGCGACTTCCAGGTCCTTGCTCTTTTCGGTCAACGCCGTCTTGGAAAGCGAGACCACGGTTTTCCACTGAGTGGGCGTGACCGCCTCCTCGTCGCCGAGCGACTCCGCGCGCCGCTCCGCCTCGCGCGCCTCGGACCGTGCGTCGCGCAGGCGGAAATACGGGGATTGCGCCGAGAAATCCTCGCGCAGGTCGCCGCCCTGCGGCGCGTCGCCGGCAATCGGGGCGAGCAGCGCATCGAGGTCGAAGCCGTCCGGAAGAGCCGGGGCGGGTACGTCACTGGGCATCGGGCTGCGCCTTCAGCCGCTGGCGCGAACACGCCCCGCGGCACGCTATCGTTGCTGGACGGGATGGGTCATTATCACATAGGGTTGTAGCGCCAAAGGGGGACCGGATGGCCGCCGTTGATCTGAAATCTCTCGTCGGTCGCCTGAACGACCCCTGCCGCCGCGCGCTCGAAGCGTCGGCGGGGCTGACGCTGTCGCGCAGCCACTACAACGTGGAGATCGAGCACCTGCTGCTCGCGCTCGCCGACCGCACGGACAGCGACTGCGCGGCGATCATGAAGCACTACGGCGTGGACACCGCGCGGTTCGCCGCCGATCTCGGCCGCGCGCTGGACAAGCTGAAGACCGGCAATTCCCGCGCGCCGAGCCTCTCGCCTGAGATCGTCGAGCTGGTGAAGCAGGCCTGGCTGCTCGGCTCCATCGAGCTGAACGCGGCACGGGTGAGGACCGGCCACATCATCCTGGCGCTCGTCGCCGACGAGACGCTGGCGCGGCGCGCGCGGGAAGCGTCGGGGCAGTTCGCGCGGATTCCGGCCGATCAGCTCAAGCGCGATTACAACGCGATCTGCGGCAACACGCCCGAATCGCAGGCGGCAGCGCCCGCCGCGGCGGCCGGCGCGGAAGCGGCGGGCAGCGATGCGCCCGGTCCCGGCGGCGGCACGGCGCTGGAGCAGTTCACCACGGACCTGACGGCGCGCGCGAAGGCCGGGAAGATTGACCCGATCCTCGGCCGCGACCTGGAAATCCGGCAGGTCGTGGACATCCTCACGCGGCGCCGCCAGAACAACCCGATCCTCACCGGCGAGGCGGGCGTCGGCAAGACCGCGGTCGTCGAAGGCCTCGCGCTCCGCATCGCGTCGGGGGACGTGCCGCCGGCGCTGAAGGACGTGGTGCTGCGCACCCTCGACCTCGGCCTGCTGCAGGCGGGCGCTGGGGTGAAGGGCGAATTCGAGAACCGGCTGAAATCCGTCATCGAGGAGACGAAGGCCAGCCCGAAGCCCGTCATCCTGTTCATTGACGAGGCGCACACGCTGATCGGCGCCGGCGGGCAGCAAGGCCAGAACGACGCGGCGAACCTGCTGAAGCCCGCGCTCGCCCGCGGCGAGCTGCGCACCGTCGCCGCCACCACCTGGGCCGAATACAAGAAGTATTTCGAGAAGGACGCGGCGCTGACCCGCCGCTTCCAGACCGTCAAGGTCGAGGAGCCGACCATCCCGCTGGCCGTCGCGATGATCCGCGGCCTGGTCGGCACGCTGGAGAAGCACCACAAGGTCCGCATCCTGGACGAGGCGGTGAGCGAGGCGGTGAAGCTCTCCGCGCGCTACATCCCCTCGCGGCAGCTGCCGGACAAGGCCGTCAGCCTGATTGACACGGCCTGCGCGCGCGTCGCGATGAGCCAGGCGGCGATCCCCGCGCAGATCGAGGACCGCCGCCGGCGGATCGAGCTGATTGACACCGAACTCGGCATCATCGGGCGCGAGATGGCGGCGGGTGCCGACTTCACCGCGCGGCGCGACGAGATCACGGCGGAGAAGACCCGCGCCGCGGCGGAGCTGGTCGAGCTGGACGCCCGCTGGGAGAAGGAGAAGTCGCTCGCCTCCGAACTCGCCGAGTTGCGCATCGTGGTCGAGAACCCGGACGATTCGGGCGACAAGGACGCGATGCGCGTCAGGCTCGCCGCGCTGTCGAAGGAGCTGCGCGAGATCCAGGGCGAGGCGCCGCTGGTGCATCCCGTGGTGGACGGCCAGGCGGTGGCCGAGATCGTCGAGAGCTGGACGGGGATCCCCGCCGGCCGCATGCGCGGCGACGAAATCCGCACCGTGCTGAACATGCGCGAGGCGATGGAAGCCCGGGTCGTCGGCCAGCCGCACGCGCTGGAAGCGGTGGCGCAGGCGATCCGCACCTCCCGCGCCGGGCTGACCGATCCGCGCAAGCCGATCGGCGTGTTCCTGATGGTCGGCACGTCCGGCGTCGGCAAGACCGAGACGGCGCTGACGCTGGCCGAACTGCTGTATGGCGGCGAGCAGAACCTGACGACGATCAACATGACCGAGTTCAAGGAGGAGCATAAGGTCTCCCTCCTCATGGGCAGCCCGCCCGGCTACGTCGGCTACGGCGAAGGCGGCATCCTGACGGAAGCCGTGCGGCGCAAGCCCTACTCCGTCGTGCTGCTCGACGAGATGGAGAAGGCGCATCCCGGCGTGCAGGACATCTTCTTCCAGGTGTTCGACAAGGGAAACATGAAGGACGGCGAAGGCCGCGACATAGACTTCAAGAACACCGTCATCATCATGACGTCGAACGCCGCGACCGACCTCATCACCAAGCTGACCGCCGATCCCGAGACGATGCCGGACGCCGACGGCCTGGCTGCGGCGCTGCGGCCGGAGCTGATGAAGAGCTTCAAGCCCGCCTTCCTCGGCCGCGTCACCATCGTCCCCTACTTTCCGCTCCCCGATGCGATCATCAAGAGGATCGTCGGGCTGCAGCTCAACCGCATCCGCAAGCGGGTGCATGACAGCTACCGCGCGGGGTTCGACTGGGACCCGGCGCTGGTGGACGCGATCGCGGCGCGCTGCACGGAGGCCTCCTCCGGCGCGCGCAACGTGGAGAACATCCTCTCGCGCACTCTCCTGCCGGAACTCTCGGCGGAGGTGCTCGCCCACCTGGCGGAAGGCCGTCAGGTCGGTGGCATCCGGGTCGGCCTCGCGCCGGATGGCGGCTTCACCTACGCGGTCGAGGCGGCGTGAGGGTTACTGGGGCAGGCAGGAAAGGGACAGATACATGGCGATCTACTTGAAATACGGCGACATCAAGGGCCAGACGACGACCGATGGGTACGCCGACTGGATCACGCTCGGCTCGGCGCAGATGGGCGCAGGGCGCGGCATCGGCTCGGCCAAGGGCAAGGGCGCGAACCGCGAGGGCAGCGAGCCGTCCATCAGCGAGATCACCGTGACGAAGGAGTGGGATGCCGCCTCCTCCTCCAAGCTGTTCGAGGAGTCGGTCTCCGGCTCGATGGACCGGAAGGTGGAGCTGCACTTCACGACCACGTCGGGGAAGAAGCAGGAGCCGTTCTTCATCGTGAAGCTGACGGACACCGGCATCTCCGGCTACTCGCTCTCCTCCGGCGGCGAGGGCAAGCCGACCGAGAGCGTCTCGCTGAACTTCTCGAAGATCGAGCTGATCCCGAAGGTCGTGGACGAGGCTCTCGGGTCGTCGGACGGCGAGAAGGTCTCGTTCAACCTGACGACGATGAAGGCGAACGCCTGAGGCGTTCCCGTCGGGGGGATGGCGAACGGGTCGGCCGCGAGGCCGGCCCGTTCTGCTTTTCCGGGCGGTACCGCGCCTCCGCTTTTCCGGGCGCTACCGCGCCACCGTCTCCAGCACCCAGGCATCCGCCGCGAGGCGGGCGCCGCGGCGCCGCGCGTTCTCGATCGCGGCGCGGAGGTCGCGAAGATACGCTGCCGTGTCCTCGTCGTCCGGGCGCGGCTTGTCGAACAGCGGCACCGAGGACGCGACGGCGATGATTATGTCCGTCCCGTAGGGCGGGCTGACCGCCCAGGCCGGGCCGCCGATCGAGGGATCGCCGAGCCGGAGCGTGGCGCCGGGTTGGAGCTGCCGCGCCGGATCGGTCGGCGTCGGGTGCAGGTGCGCGAGCGTCCCGTCATGCACCAGGAAGGACACCATCAGGTAGGCCGGGAAGTCGGGACCGGTGAGGGAGACCGTCACCAGTTCCCCGTCGCGCAGCCGCGTCTGGTTGCTGGTGAGCGAGACGGTGAGCGCGCCGGGTGAGCCGAAGGCCTGCGCGGCCGGGCGGATCGCGTCGAGCGCGGCGCAGAACGGGCCGTCGAAGCTGTTCACGCGCCAATCGCGCGGCACCGTGCCGGCCGCGTTCGCGACGGCATCGCGCAGCGCACGCTCCGGCGCGCCGCGCGAGACCACGCCGCGCAGCGTCACGCGATCGGCTGCCGCGCTGCCCGAGACCAGCGAGCAGGCGACCGGCGGCAGGGCGGCCGCGAGGGCCGCGCGGATATTCGCGGCCGAGGGCAGGGCGGCGGGCTGCGGTTGTGGCTGCGGCGGCGGCGGCGTCACCGGGGCGAGGGCGAGCGTCTGGGGCGGCGCCGGCGCGGGCTGCGCGACGGAAGGGGGCGGCGGTGGCGCGACCGGCGCCGGCTGCGTGATGACCGGCGCGGGCGAGGAAGCCGGCGCCACGATGGCCGGCGGCGCGGGCCGGGGCTGCGGCGCCGTGGGCGCGGGCGAAGGCGCTGGCGGCTGCGACGGCGTGACGAGCACGGGTGCCGGCGCGGCTTGCGGGGCCGGCGTGACCTGGGCCGCCTGCGGGGCCGGCACGAAGGTCGGCGGTGGGGTCACCGGTGCCGGCGGGGCCGGCTGCGTCGTCACGGGGGCCGGCGCGGCGTCGGGTGTCGCGGGCGGCGGAAGCAATGTCGGCGTCACCGGCGCGACGGCCAGTTGCGGCGAGGTCGGGGCAGGCGGGGGCGGCGCGCCGTCGCGGCCGAACATGAACCAGGCGCCGCCGCCGGCCGCGAGAAGCAGCGCGACACCTGCCGCGATCGGCACCACCGGCGCGCCGGCCTTCCCGGGCTTCGGCGCAGGCGGCGGCGGGGCGGCGGGGCGGGGCGGCGGTGCTGCGGCACGCGGGGGCGCGCTGACCATCGTCGCATCGCTCTCGGCGTCCGCGGCAGGCGCGCCGGCAGCGGCGGCGCGCATCGCGCTGGCGAAGGCCTCGGCGTTCGCGAAACGCGCTTCCGGACGCTTCGCCATCGCGCGCGCCACCACCGAATCCATCGCGGGCGGCGCCGTCACCGACAGCTCCGACGGCTTCGGCGGCTCGGTGTTCAGCGCCTTGTGCATGATGGCGGTCATGCCGCCCTCGAAGGGCCGCTCGCCGGTCAGCAGCTGGTACAGCAGCACGCCGGAGGAATAGAGGTCGGTCCGCGCGTCCACGGTCTGGCCCATGAACTGCTCGGGCGACATGTAGGCGGGCGTGCCCATCACCGTGCCGGCCTGCGTCATGCTGCTGCTCTCGATCCGCGCGATGCCGAAATCGGCGATCTTGGCGCGCCCGTCGGAGGTGAGCATGATGTTGGCGGGCTTGATGTCGCGGTGGACGATGCCGCGCGCGTGGCTGAAGGCGAGGCCGGTGAGCAGGTCCTCCATCACGCGGAGGATGTCGGGCATCGCCATCCGCTCCTGCTTCTCCAGCAGGCTCTTCAGCGTCGGGCCGTCCACGAATTCCATGACGATGTAGGCGATGTTGCCGTCCTCGCCGTAGTCATAGACGCCCACGATGTTGGGATGCGTCAGGCGGCCGGCGGCCTGCGCCTCCCGCCGGAAGCGGGCGAGTTCCTCCATCGCCTCGGCGTCGGAGGCGTCGGGGACCTTCACCGTCTTGATCGCCACGCGGCGCGCGATGACCGGGTCCCACCCGTCATACACCACGCCCATCGCCCCGCGGCCGAGCGTGCCGCGGAGTTCGTATTTGCCGAGCCTGCCGCTGGACTCCGTCACGCCATCAACCCCCATGCCGCGCGCCCCATACCAACGCGCGGTTGCATCATAGGCGCGTCGCGGCGGCGAGCGAAGCGGGAGCAGCGGGACCGCCCTCGCCGATCACCGCGAAGGGCGCCCAGAAGAAGGGATGCGCCGCCTCCGCCGGCAGGTCGCGGCCGGCGGAATCGAGCACCGAGACCTGCGCGGCCCGGAGCGCCGCCGCGGTGCCGCGGCCGCGCGCGCGCTCGGCGAGCGTCGAGGCGACGAGGAAGGCCGCCATGCGGTCGTCCACCGACCAGTGGGTGACGAGCAGCGCGCGGGCGCCGGCGTAGAAGAACGACCGCGCGAGGCCGGACAGGCTCTCGCCGGCCGTAGCACCACCGGGGCCACCGGTGTTGCAGGCGGACAGCACGACGAGGTCGGCATCGAGGTCGAGGTTCGCCACCGCCGAGGCGGTGAGCAGCCCCGGCGCGACATCCGGCGCGCCCGCGGGGGTCGAGGCGACGATGGCGGCTTCCGGCTGGCAGGCGATCTCGGCCGGCAGCAGGGCGTGGGTGGCGAAATGCAGGATGCGCGCGTCCTTCAGCGGCGCGCGGCGCACCGCATCGGCGGTGAAGGCCGGGCCGAGCAGGCGGTCCTCCGGCCGCGCGCCGAGGATCTGGCGCGCCGCGTCCAGCTCCCGGATCGCGAGGGGCAGTTCGGGCAGGCCGGCGAACAGCGACGCGCTCTCGGCACAGGTGTCGCCCGGGAAGCTGCGCGCGGCCTGGGCGCGCGTCGGCCGGCGGAAATCGCCGAGGCCGAACCAGGGGCGCGGCGCGCGGGATGCCTCCAGCCTGCGCAGGCCGACGAAGTTCGCCGCGGCCGGCACGTGGGAGATCGCCAGGCGGCGCACCAGGAACGGCGCCTCGTTCAGCCGCGCGGGGTCGGCGGGGCCGGTCAGCAGCACCTCGAACGGCAGGGCCAGCAGCGGGCCGCTCGGCGCGACGGTGAGCGCGGTGGCGCCTTCGAGGGACGGCGCGAGCGCGCCGAGGGTCGCGGCATAGAGCTCGGCGCTGGCCGCCGCGTCGAAGCGCGGCAGGCCGGGGCCGGTGCGCTCGATGCCGGCGCGGGTGCGGCGGACGAGCGCGGCCATGCGGGCTTCGCCGCCGCGCACCGGGGCGACCGCGATGCGGCCGTCGCGCAGGATGAAGGTCCAGCCGCCGTTCCCGGCCAGCACGACGCTCGCGAAGGCCTCGTTCGGGCGGAGCGCGGCCAGCACCTCCCGCGCGCTGACGGCCTGCTGCACGAGCTGGCCGTATTGGGGTGCGGCGGCCTGCAGCGCGGCATCCGACTCCGACAGCGCCTCGCGCGCGGCCGCGATCCGGCGGTCCAGGCTCTCCAGCGCCGGGCCGCGGGCGGCGCCTTCGGCGGCGAGTTCGTCGCGCTGGCGCAGCAGGTCGCCGAGGGCGGCCTGGGAGTCCTGGAAGCGGCGGATCGCCTCGCCGGCGCGGGGGTCCCGCGCCGCGTCGGCCAGCCGCACCGTGGCCTGGTCAATCTGCCGGCTCGTCAGGCCGGATTGGGCGAGCTGCGCGGCGCCGAACATCTCCTCCAGCAGCGGCTGGGCGCCGGCCGGATCGCGCGCGGCGAGTTCCGCGAAGGCGGCCAGGCAGGGTTGCAGCAGGTCCGCCTCGATGCCGGAGCGCAGGTTGTTCAGCACCGTGATCGCCGCCCGGCAGGAGGCGACGACCTCCGATGGCCGGTCGAGGCGGGCAAGCTGCGCGGCGCGCAGCAGCTCCGTGCGTGCGACCGGGCGCGTGCCGGGCACGCCGCGGGCGAAGGCGGTCGCGGCCTGCGACAGGCCGCTTGCCGCCTCGCCGCCGCTGCGGTCGGCCTCCGCCATCGCCGCGGTGCGTGCCAGGCGGGCCGAGATGACCGGCAGCGCGACGCGGTTGGCGCGGGCGAGCGTCGTCGCGGCGCGAAGCGACTCCTCGGCCTCGCTGTTCCGGTCCAGCCCGCGCAGCACGATCGCGCGGTAGCGCCGCACCTCGACGAGGCCGAGCAGCGCGGTGCGCGCGGCGGGGGTGGCCAGCACGTCGCCGAAGCCGGCCAGGTCCTGCCGCGCGCTGGCGGCCGGGCGGGCGTTGACGACCGATGCCGGCAGGATGCGCTCGTAGCCCGCCGCGGCGCGGTCGAGCAGGACCAGCGCCTCCGCGTTGCGGCCGAGGTTGAGCTGGTGCAGCGCACGGTAATGCGCGAGGCGCGCGGGCAGCCCTTCCTCCGCGCCAGGGCGGCGGGCGAGCGCATCGGCGCGCGTCAACGCGGCATCCGCCGCCGGGTAGCGCCCCTGGTTCGAGAGCTGCACCGCGAGCAGCGCGAGCGTGGTTGCGAGCGCCGGGTTCTCGGCACCCAGCGCGCGTTCCTGCACGCCGAGCGCGGCGCGGTAGGCGGTCTCCGCGGCGGCGGCGTTCTCCGCCTGGTTGGCGCGGTTGCCGGCGGCCATCAGCGCCTCGTAGGTGCCGATGTCGTTGGAGCCGAAGGCACGAGCCGCCAGCCGGTCGGCGACGAGCGATTCGGCACCGGAGGCGGTCGCGGCACCCTCCGCCCGCGCGCGGCCGGTCGAGAGGCCGATCGCGCGTTCCATCGCCGGCAGGGCCGGCAGCACGCCATCGGCGACCCAGGCGGAGCCGCCGACCGAGGCGACGAGGCCGAGATGCGGCCATCCACCGGTGCGGCGCGTGCATTCCATCAGCAGCGCCGGCTCGCCGCCCAGGATCGTGGTGCGGCGCGGCTCGCCGCAGGCGAAGCGCGCGTCGAGGCCGCTGCGCCAGGCGCTCGACCGCGCCAGCGCGTTGATGTCCTCGGCGCCGGCGGGGCGCAGCCGGGCGCTGGCCTGCGTCCAGGTGCCGCAGAAGATTTCGGCCGAGCCGTCCGCGGCCGCCTGCCGCGTGCAGGCCTCGCCGACGGTGTTGTTCCCGACGGGGTCTCCGCCGCCCGATCCGCCGCCCACGAAGGCGGATGGCGGCGGCACGGCGCAGCCGGCGAGGGCGGCGAGGGCGAGGGGGAGGAGCCTGCGCACGATCAGTAATCCCGTTCCGCGGCGTTGGGCACGAGGATGTCGGGGTCGTCGCGGTCGTCGCGCGCCCGGATCACGTCGAGTTCGCGCAGCGGGTCCGCCGGGATGGGCAGCCTGATGACGAGCTGGATGCAATTCACCGAGGAGAGCGGGCAGTTGTTGATGCGGTATTCCGCCTGCAGCCGCGGCCCGAGCCCGGCGAGGCTCGCCGCCGCCTGGCCGGCGCGGCCGCCGATCGTCCCCTCCAGGTCGGTGCGCCCGCCACCGCCGAGCACCGTCAGGTTGCGCAGGTCAATCCTGCCGCTGGCCTCCCCGCCCACGCCGAGGTCCAGCGTCAGGTCGGTGGTCGGCGCCTTGATCTGGTCGAAGCTGATGGTCCCGCCGGTCACCGGCAGGCGCAGCGCGACGGTCGCGTTCGTGGACGGGGCGAGCGGCAGGACTTCGAGCAGGCCGATGGTCATCTCGCGGCTCCGTGTCTCGAAGGTCGCGCCGAGGTCGCCGGGCTGGTACTCTGGCAGGCGCGAGAGCGCGACGCGGCCCGGCGCGGCCTGCTGGAAGGGGACGCCGCCGGTCAGGAGCGTCAGGTTCTCGATGTCCAGCGGTCCGGCCGACCGGACCAGGATGGAGGGCGCCGAGAGCGTGCCGCCGATGCCGAGCGGGCCATCCGCCTCGACGATGAGATTGGTCCCCGCCGAGAGGTTCCGCAGCGCGGCAGGCAGGATCGCGGCGCCGTCCATCACCAGTGCGCCGCCGACCGAACCGGTGACGAGGTCGGCGAGGACGGTGCCGCGGAACGTCGCGTCGCCGATGACGGAGAGCAGCAGCGCCGTCGTCGTCAGGCCGCCGGTCGGACCCTGCGAGAGGTTGCCGCCGACGATCAGCCGCACCGGGCTGCCGCGGAGAATGCCGTCCAGCACCATGTCGGTGCCGGAGGTGAGCGTGCGCTCCCCGGTGGCGTTCATCGTGCCGGTCGAGGCCTGGGTCAGGGCCAGGCCGGCGGTGACCTGCGCCTCGCGCGCGAAGACGCCGCCGTCGAGGCGGGCGTTGCGCCCGGCGGAGAGGACGAGCGGGCCCGAGAAGGTCATCAACCCGCCCGCGTTCTGCGTGATGTCGGCGGTGCCGGACAATTGGCCCGTGGTGGCGGTGACGGTGCCGTTCAGGGCGACGTTCGCGCTGGCGTTCAGGGTCAGCGGGCCGCCGAGCGAGAGGCTGCCGCCGGCGCCCTGGCTCAGCGCGCCCGTGGTGAGCGCGGCGGAGGCGGCGGAGACCTGGCCGTCCAGCGTCGTCGCGCCGGAGGTCAGCCCCAGCGCGCCGGTCAGCGCGAGGCGGCCGGTGGCACCCTGCGCGAGCGAGCCGAAGACGAGTGTCGCGGAGCCTGCGCTCACGTCGCCGTCGAGCACCGCAGCCCCGCCGGCCGACAGGGCGAGCGGCCCGGAGATGGCGAGGCTGCCGCCATCCGCCTGGGTGAGCGCGCCGGCGAGGTTCAAGGTGGCGGAGGCGGCGGAGGTCGCGCCATCCAGCACGACGGGACCGGCCGCGTCGAGCGAGAGCGCGCCGCCGACGGCCAGCATGGCCCCGGCGGACTGGATGAAGCCGTCCGCGGCCAGGGTCGCCGAACCGGCGGTCACCGTGCCCCCGAGGACGACGTTGCCCGCTGCGTCGAGGACCAGCGGGCCGGTCACCGCGAGGCTGCTGCCGGCCGCCTGGGTGAAGCCTGCCGAGGCGAGCGTGGCGGACCCGGCCGAGACGGCGCCGTTGAGCAGCACATCGCCCGAAACGTCGAGGCCGAGCGCGCTGCCTGTCGTCAGCGTGCCGCCGGCTGCCTGGGAGAAGCCGGCCGCCGTGACCGAGGCCGAACCGGCGACGACGGTGCCGTCCAGCGCCACGTCGCCGGACGCATTCAGCGTGAACGCGTTCACGATGCCGATGCTGCCGCCGGTCGCCTGGGTCAGACCTGCGGTCGCCAGAGTGGCGGAGCCTGCCGAGAGGGTGCCGTTCAGCACAACGTCGCCGGTTGCGGCCAGGCCAAGTGCGCCGCCCACGGTCAGGCTGCCACCCGCCGCCTGGTTGAGCCCCGCGGTCGCCAATGTGGCGGAGGATGCCGACACGTTGCCGTTCAAGGTCACGTCGCCGGAAGCGGTCAGGCCTAGTGCGCCGCCGATGGCGAGGCTGCCGCCCGCTGCCTGGCTCAGTCCGGCCGTCGCCAGGGTCGCGGAGCCCGCCGAGACCGTGCCATCCAGGGCGACGTCGCCGGCGGCCGAGAGCACCAGCGCACCCGGCACAACCAGGCTGCCGGCCGCGGCCTGGGTAAGCGTGCTGCCGGCCTCCAGCGTCGCGGCACCGCCTGTGAGGGCGACGGCGCCGAGCGTCATGGCACCACCCGCCTCGAGCGACAGCGCACCGCTGCCGGCCGCGAGCGCGCCGACCACGGCCAGGTCGCCGGTGGTCGCGACCGACAGGCCGCTGCCGGCCGTGAAGGCGCCGAGCAGCGGGATGACGTTGCCGGCCTGCGCCAGCGACACGCCCGTCCCGGCCGACCCGGTGAGCACGCCGGTCGCGCCGCCGTCCAGCGTGCCGCCGGTCTGATTGATCGCGCCGCTCGCGGTGAGCGTGGCGGTGCCGGTCCAGGCGATCGTGCCGGCGGTCTGGACCAGGTCGCCGCCACCCGCGGTCAGGACGAGGTTGGTGCCCGTCACCGGGCCACTGACCGTCAGCCCTGTCGCGGTGACGAGGGTGACATCGGTGCCGGCGAGGTTCGCAATGGCGCCGATCTGGTTGGCGGCTTGATCCAGCTTGACGATGCCGCTTGCCGCCGCGTCCAGCGTGCCGGCCCGTACCGCGCCGCCGGTCTGCGTCACGTTGGTCGCGCTGAGCTGCAAGACAGGCGCGTCGAGAGTGAAGGCACCCGCGCCGGCGGCGAGCGTCAGCGCGCCGCCGATGTCGAGCTTGAGCGCGGCCGTAGCGCTCACCGGCCCGGTCACGGTCAGCGCGCCGGCGTTCTTCAGCGACAGGGTCGCGCCCGCGGCGAAGCCACTGAGCGTGCCGATCGTGTTCGCGCCCGTCATCGTCGCCGCGCCGCCAGCCGCGCCGGTGAGCGCCGCCGCCTTCAGCGTTCCGGTCGCATCCACCGCGCCGGCCGAGGTGATCGTGAGCGTCGTGCCCGCCTCGACCGCGCCGCCCACCGTGATGTCGCGGCCTGCGACCGGGGTGCCCGGCACCGGCGCGGCGAGGCCCGTGGCCAGCGCGACGGCGCCGTCGGCACTCACGCTCCCGCCGATCGAGAGATTGCCCGCCTGCGCCGTCAGCACCACGTCACGATCTGCCGTGACGGTGCCGGCGACGCTGCCGCCGCCGGTGGAGGTCGCGCGCAGGTCGCGCGCGGCGGTCAGCGTGCCGCCGAGTGCGAAGCCCGCGCCACCCACCACGATGTCGGACACCGTCGAAGTCATGGCGCCGCCCGTCTGCGTGACGCCGGCACCGCCGTTGACCGTGACCGTCCCGCCCGTCGCCGTCCCGCCGGTCTGCCGCACCTCGCCGAGCGTGGCGGCGAGGGTGAGCGCGTCCGGCGCGGCGACGGTGCCGGCGAGCGTCAGCCGGCCGTTCGTCGCGATGAGGTCCACGTCCCCGGCCGGCGCGGTCGCGCGCACGGTGCCGTTGACCACCAGGGCGGCGTCGCCGGCGGCGGTGGAGGTGATGGCGACCGCGCCGGGCGCCTCCACAGTGCCCGCGACGGTGAGCGGCGTGCCGTTGACGACGGTGACCGTCGTGCCGGCCGAGAGATCTGCCAGCGTCCCGATTGCATTGGCTGCGTTCGAGAAGCTCACGGCGCCCGTAGCCGCGGTGCCGCCGAGACCCCCGGCGACGATCTGCCCGGGCGCGGAGACGCCGTTCGCCGCCGTCAGCGTCACGCCCTGGCCGGGTGCCGAGAGCGTGCCGAGGATGGTCAGCGACGGCGCATCCAGCGAGACCGCGCCGGCGGAGGCGACGGTGTTGAGCACGGAGAGCGGATCGAGGCTCTTCGTCGCGATGCCGCCGGCCGTGGTGGTGAGCGCGCTGAGCGCGGCGATGCGGTTCGCGACCCCGGTCAGGGAGAGCGACGCCGCGGTGCCCGTGACGGCCAGCACATTCACCGTGCCCGTGCCGCTCACCGCCGGGCCGTTCAGCACGAGGTTGCCTGCCGTCGCAGTGACGCTGCCGTCCAGCGTTGCGGTGCCGCTGCCGGTGATCGCGACGTTGCCGGCCGTGCTGGTGAGCGCGCCGGTCGAGGCGAGCGTCAGCGCGGAGGCGCCGGCGCCGGCCCCTACCGTGCCGTTGGCCGTGACGGCGCCGGCGATCTGGAGCCCCGCCCCGCCGGTGACGGTCGCGGTGGTGCCGGCCGTGACGGTCGCGCCGTTGGCGATGCTCGTCGGCCCGCCCGCGCCGCTGATCGCCACCGCGCCGCCGCGCGCGATCGCGGCCCCGGTGATGCCGAGCCCGCCGGCATTCGTGTCGAGCGTGAGGGTGCCGCCGAGGCCGGAAGCCGCGCCGTTGAGCGTGCCGCCCGCGACGCTGCCGCTGACCAGCAGCGCGTTCGGATCGGCTGCGCGGCCGAGGATGACGAGGCCGGCCCCGGCCTCCACCGCGCCGGCCACCGTGAGCGGCGCGGAACTCGTCAGCGTCAGCGTGCTGCCGACCCGCAGCGCGTCGAGCGTGCCGATGCGGTTGTCGAGCGAGCCGAGCGACAGGCTGTTGGCGTGCAGGAAAGCGCCCGGCGCGGCGTCGCCCAGCCGGTTCACCCGGATGCCGCTGCCGCTGCCGTTGTCCAGCACGTTGCCGGCCACGCGCATCCGCAGCCGTCCCACGAGCTCGGTGAGGTTGACGATGCCGTTCACGCGCAGGTCGCCCGCGACCGCGGCGCTGCCGTCGCGCGCGCCGAGCAGCAGCGTGGCGGCGGAGAGCCGGTTGAGGTCAGACTGGGCCAGCGACAGGCCACCCGTGCCGGCGAGCGTCATCTGGCGGCCCGGCGTGAGCGGCAGGATCTCGATCAACCCGCCCGGCGCGGAGACCGGGCCGGCGAGCGACATGAGATCGGCCGCCAGCGTCACCGTCCCGCCCGTCGCCGACGCGACGGAGCCGCCGGGCAGCACGCGGAGGGTGCCGCCGGTGCCGGCCGTCAGCCGCACGGCGGTGCCGGACGAGACGGTGCCGTCCACGTCGAGGCTGCCGTTCGCCCGGATGGCCAGGACCGTGCCGGCCTTCAGCTCGCCGAGCCGCGTCACCTCCTGCGAGACGAAGGGCGAGTCGAGGATGATCCCGATCCCTGCCTGGCCGGCGAGGCGCGCGGCGCGCAGGATGGCGAAGGAGCTGGCGGAAATCGTGCCGCCGCTCAGCAGCCGCAGCGTCGGCGCCTGGGTGATGTCGGTGAAGCCGGCGATCGTCACGTCGCCGCCGTCGGCGCGGCCGATCTCCAGCACGCCGGTGCCGTTGGTGCCCGTGGTGTCCACGCGGGACAGCACGGTGTTGTCCAGCACGAGGTCGCCGCCTGCGCCGTTCAGCGAGACGCTGCGGCCGGCGATGCGCGGGGCGATGGCCACCGTGCCGTCCGCCGCCTTGAGGCGGATCCCGGCGACGCCGTCGAAGGTGATGGCGTCGGCGGCGATGGCGATGCGGCCCTCGGGCGCCGAGAGTGCGCCCGTCAGGCTCGGGCCGCCGATGCGGGCGGTGTTGGCGGTGAGCGAGAATTGCCCGCCGGTCGGCACGGCCAGCGGCGCGTTCACCAGGATCGTTCCGGCGCCGGGCGTGCCGGATTCCGCCTTCAGCGCGACCGAACCGCCGGCGCCGGCGACGCGGCGCGCGTTCAGGGAGGCCGTCGGTGCGATCGTCAAGCCGGCAGCCGAAGCAGCGCCGCCGCGGGCGAAACCGTCGGCGGAGGTGAGGGAGACGGCGCCCGCCACATCGGGCGCGCCGCCCGCGCCGGACTGGCCGGCGGTGACCTCTCCGGACACGCTCAGCGCGCCGGCGCTGGTGATCGAGACCGTCGCGGGCGCGCCGGGGGTGGCCGCACCGACGGGAGCCTGCCCGCCGCGCACCGGCCCCGCGATGCCGAGCGCGATGGCGTTGTTGATGGTCACATCGCCGGCGGCGATGACGCTGCCGAGCGAATCCAGGCGGTTCGCGCCGGAAAGGCTGATCGCCGCGCCCTCGCCCAGCGCAGTCGCGGTGAGAGAGGCGGCATCGAGCACGCCGCCGGTCTGCGCGATGCCGGTCGCGCCGCTCAACGTCAGCAGCCGGTCGGCGCGGATCGTGCCGGCGCTCTGCGTCGCGCTCCCCACGCCGGAGGTCAGGGCGATGTCGCCGAATGCCGTGCCGAAGGTTCGGGCGCGGAGGTCGCCGGCGATGCTGACGCCGTTGGCGCCATCGAGCGCGATCGCGCCGCCCGTCGTCGCGGTGCCGGCCGCGATGCTGCCGGAGACGGAGACGCTGTCGGCGGCGATCACCACGTCGCCGCTGACGGTCTGCGCCGCGTCGAGCTGGCCGGTGACGGCGACCGCGCCGGAGGCGTTCAGCGTGAAGGCGCCGGCCACGTCGAGGTCGCCGATGGCCGCCACCTGCGCCGGCGTGATGCCGCCGAGGTCGAGCGAGCCGACGTTGCCTTGCAGCGTGCCGGTGCTGACCAGGCCGGTGCCGCTCACGGCGCCCGGCGTGTCGAGCGTCAGCGACGTCGTGGCGCCGGCGGTGCCGGTGATGACGATGCCGCCCGCGGCGGTCTTCAGCTCCACCGCGTTGCCCGAGACCTCGCCGGGCGCGGCGAGGATCGTGAGCGTGCTGCCGGCCAGGAGCGCGACGGTGCCGTTCGGCGCCTCCACCTTGCCGGCCACGTCGAGCGTGCCGGAGGTGCTGACGGCCAGGTTGCCCGCGGTGGCGCCGATCGCGCCGAGGGTCGGGATGACGTTGGCGGGGTTGGACAGGTTGAAGCTGCCGGCGGCGCCGGCCAGGGTGAAGCCGGTCAGGTCCACCGGCACGCTCTGCGTCACGGCGCCGGTTGCGCGGAGGTCGAGCGTCGCGAAGCCGGTCGCGGCGGCGGGCGAGGCGTCGAGCCGCAGCGAGCTGGCGGTGGTGGAGGGGGTGGTGCCGGCCGGCCCCGTGACGGCGCCGAAGCGGAGCGTGCCGCCGCCGGTGGCGATGCCGCCGAAATCGGTGACGAGCTGCTGGCCGGCGGAGTTGCGCCCGATCTCGACGACTCCGCCCGTGCCGGTCTGCAGCGTGTTGCCGTTGCGGGTGAAGGTGTCGGCGCGGATGCCGATGCGGGTGGAGGCGGTGACGCTGCCGCCGAGCTCGACGCCGCCGGCACCGGTGCCGGTCAGCACGACGGCCGCATTCGTGGATTGCAGGTTGGCGCCGGCGTCGGTGACGACGCGCGCACCGGTCAGCGCGAGTTCGCCGGCCATGGCGATGGAGACGGGAACGGTGAGGGTGCCGGTCGCCTCGACATGGATGCCGTCCGGCGCGGTCGGCACGGCGTTGAGCGTCAGGTCGCCCGACAGCTTCAGCGAGACGCGGCCGAGCGCGGAGTTGATGGCGCCGAGCGCCGCCACGCCATGCGCCGCGCCGTCGAGTTGGACTCCGCTGCCGGCCGTGGCGGTGAGCGTCTGCACGCCGGAGAGCCTGCCGCCGGTGCGGCCGATGCTGCCGGCCGCGCGGATGTCGAGGTTCACGTTGGACAGCGCGAGGTCGCCCTGCAGCACGACGCTGTCGGCGAGCGAGGTCAGGCCCGTGCCGGGCACCGTCGCGCCGCCGAGGCGGAGCTGGTTGGTGCCGCCGGTGGTGGTCACGCCGGAGAGCGTCGTGGCGGTGAGGTTGAGCCCGGCGCCGGCGCCGGACCCGAGCGTCATGCCGAGGCCCGGGTTGGAGGAGATCTCGACCGTCGGCGCCTTGATGGAATTGCCCGCCGTCGGCAGCGCCATCGCATTGGCGACGAGGCTGACGACGGTGTTCGCCAGCACCCTGCCGTCGTCGCCGAAGGTGATGGCCGCGTTTGCGCCGGAGGCGCGGATGAACACCGCGCCGGCCGTGGATTGGACCTTCGCCAGCACCTGCGCCACGCCATCTGCCGTCGCGCCGGCGATGGAGGGGTCCGACGCCAGCAGGACGATGCTGCCCTTCAGCTTCAGGTCCTGGCTGACGGCCAGGTTGCGGCCGGCAACGAGCGTGAGGGTGGAGGAGGTATCGTTGTAGCTGAACGCCTCGGCGAAGTTCAGGTCCCGCGTGGCCTCGAGCCGGACGTCGTTGGCGTCGAGCAGCGTCTTGAGCGTGCCGGTGGAGAGCGCGGCGTCGGTATCGGCGTCGGGGTTGCCGCCCGCGCCGATCTGCGGCGAGCCGCCGTTCGGCGTCGCCTCGCCCGTCGCGTCGGCGACGATCGAGAGGTCGCGCGGGTCAATCGTCAGCGTGCCGCGGCGGCCGTTCGGCGCGGAGGTGTCCACGGCGCCGGTCAGCGACAGGCCGCGCTCGGCCGAGACTTCGACGCGGCCGCCGTCGCCGCCCGCGGGGCCGCCGCGGGCGGTGACCGTGCCGGCATGTTCCGTGCGCTCGCGCGCGAGGATCGCGACGCGGCCGCCATCGCCGCGCGCGGTCGCGTCGGCCTCGATCCGGGCGCCGCGCGCGACCGTCGTGCGACGGGCGGAGTCCGGGCCGACGCCGCCGGTCTGCGCGCGGGCACGCGCTGCCGTCGTCCCGATCGCGACCGTGCCGCCGCCGGCCGGGCCGGACGCGACCACGCGCGCCATGTCGCCCAGCGCCGCTTCGCCGGTCGCGTTGACGGCGACGGTGCCGCCGCGCTCGCCGGGGCGGGTGCCGGCGGCGGAGACGGTGCCATGGACGCGGACGGAGCCGCCGATGCCGGCGATCTCCACCGTGCCCGTGCGGTCGCCGATGCTGCCGGCGCGGATGGTGCCGCCGGCGCTCACGAGGGTCTGGACCAGGCCGTCCGCGGCGCGCGCGGTGAGCAGGACGGTGCCGCCTTCCGCGGTCACGGTCCCGGTGTTGGTGACGAGCGCGGTCGGGCGGCCGGCGCGGTCGGTCGGCGCGGCACGCACCTGCGACGTCACGTCGAAGCTGACGAGGCCGTCGCCGTGCAGGTCAATCGTGTGCGTCTCCGCACCCGCCAGCACCACCGTGCCCATCCGCGCACGGATGGTGCCTGAATTGGCGACGGAAGGTGCCACCAGCGCGGCGAGGCCGGTGTCCCGCACGGTGATGTCGCCGCGGTTCACGATGCGCGCGTTCGGCTGGCCGGCACGGTCGAATTGCAGGCGGCCGGCCATGAAGGCGGCGTTGGTCGTATCCGCCGTGCTCGCGACGAAGCTCTGCGCCTCCACCTGCGCGCCGCGGTGGAAGATGACGCCCGCGCCGTTGATGACGACGACGCCGCCATTCGCCTCGATCCGACCGGCGACCTGCGAGGGCGTGGGCGTGGTTACGCGGTTCAGCGTCATCGAGCCGGTATTCGGCTGCTGGAACACCACGCGCTGGTCGCGACCGATGTCGAAGCTCCGCCAGTCTATCGCGGCGCGGTCGGTGGTCTGGGTGATCGTGGTGGTGTTGCCGCCCGCCCCGATGCTCGCCTGGCCGGCCACCACCGTCCCGCCCTGCGGGCGCGCATTCGGCGCGGGCTGCGCGAGGGCGGGGAGCGCGAAGGCGAGCGCGACCGCGGCCTGCAACGCCGTGCTGCCCAGCAGCGCGCCGCGCCCCAGCCGGAGGCTGCGGGGCGTGAGCCGGAGCGTGCGGGGCGTGATCTCGAAACGCGCGGATCGCGGCATGGGGATGTGTCCCGTCAGAAGCGCGTCAGCACGCGCCAGTAAACCGCGTTGGTCGTCAACGCATCCACGTTCTGGTCGCCCTGCGGCCGGCGCGTGAAGCGCCGCACGCCTTCGAGCTGCAGCTCGGTCTGTCGGTCCACCACCAGCCGCACGCCGGCGCCGGCCGATTCCAGCCGCCGGTTCGGCTGGTCCCCCTGGTTCTCGTAGCTGCGGCCCCAGTCCTGGAACACGTAGTACTGCGCGGCCACGTCGTAGGTGCTTCCGAACGCCGGGACCTGGTAGGTGTCGTCCAGCCGCAGTTCGATCGCGGTGGAGACGGCGCGGTCCCCGGTGACCTCGCCGGCGTAGAAGCCGCGGTTCAGCCGCAGGCCGCCGAGGTAGAATTTTTCCGGCGAGGGCAGGGTGTCGTCGCTCCATTGCGCGGCGACCAGGCCGAACAGGCTGACGGACGCGCCCTCCCACGGCGTGAACAGCGTCTGCGCGCGGCTGGCCTCCGCCGTCGCCTTCAGGAAGTCCACCTGCTGGTCCGCCCGGCCTGGCAGGCTGGCGCCGTTGCTGCTCGCGCCGAGCGAAGTCAGCCCTTGGCTCACCCGCAGCGACACGGTGCTGGTGGCCGGCAATGCGTCGCCGAACAGCAGGTCCTGCCGCGCCCAGTCTGCGCCGAGCCGCACGATACGCAGGCTGTCGTAGCTGGCACGCGTCTCGCCGCCCGCGCTGCCGGCGACCACCACCTCGCTCTCCAGCGCTTCGAGGCCGCCGGAGAGCACCAGCGATTCGGCGCGCCGGCGGATCAGCGGGTAGTACAGCGTGCCGCCGAACTGCGTGGTGTGTCCCTCATAGCCGATGGCGCGCAGGTTGCCGGACGGCCGCGCATCGCCCACGCCGGCCTGCAGCCGCGCGCGCAGGCCGGAGCCGCCGATGAAGAACTCCGACGCGACCTGCCCGAACACCTGCGTGGCGTTGAGGCTGCGGAACAGCACAAGGTCCGTGCGCTCGCCATACTGGGTGAAGCTGTTGAGGCTGACGGCGCCCACCGCCTGCTCCGGCCCGACCAGCCGGAAGCCGCGGTTGTCGGCGGCGATCAGCCCGGACCACGGCGTGCGCGCGACCTGCGCGACGAGTTGCAGCGCCCCGGAATCGCCGCCCGGCACCGCGCGCAGCACGGCGCGCAATGAGACGCCCGGCACGTCCTGCGCCAGCAGCAACTGCCGCTCCAGCGTCGCCTGGTCGAGCGGGCCGGGCGTGACCAGGCGTTCCAGGAACATCAGGACCTGTGTCGCGGCGGGGCCGATGTCGCCGTCCAGCCGGACCTCCGCGATCCGGCCTTCGGACACCTGGAAGCGCAGGCGCCCTCCGGGCTCCACCTCGGCCGAGACGCCGGTGAGGACGTAGCCGTCGTCGCGATAGCGCCGCAGCAGGGAGAGCCGCGCCGCCTCGATCGCGGCGAGCGGCGTGGCCGCGCCGGTCAGCCCGGCGACGAGGCGGTCGAGCTGCGCGGCGGGGTAGGCCGTGGCGCCGTCCACCCGAACCGAAGTGACCGGCACCGCGACGGGCGGCAATTCGCCGGCCGCGGGCAACGGGGCGGGTGGCGCGGCAGGGCCGACAGCGGGCGGCCGGGGCGGCAGGATGCGCGGCACGGGCGAACCCTGCGGCACCTGAGCCGCCGGTCCGCCCGCCGGCTGGGCAAGCGCAGCCGGTGCGAGGAGCGGGAGCGCGAGCAGCGCCGCCACCCGCCTGGACAACCTCATTCCCCCTGGGTCCCCGAAGGCAAGAGGCAGGGAACATAAAGGCTTGACCCGTCCTTGGGCAAGCATTGTCTCAACCCTCGGACGATCGTCTCACGTCTGGCGCGCGCGATCCGGGAAGGTTAGGGTGGTTGCCTGATCCGGGCGGTGGCGTCCCGGCAATGGGATGAACGCATGCCGGTTGAACTGCCGGATCGCGCCGACGCGCTGCTCTCGATGACGCTCGACGGCGATGGCGCGGTGCTGGCGCCGATCCGGATGAGCGCACGGGAAGCCATCTCCACCCCCTTCGAGGTGGAGGTGACGGCGGTGCACACCGTCGCGCCCTTCGCGCCCGCCGACATCCTGCAGAAGCCGGCGGTGGTGATGGTCCGGCGCGACGGCGTGGAGCGGGTGTTCCACGGCCTCGTGCGGGAATACATGCCGCACGGGGAAGACCTGCGCGGCTTCAACGCCTGCACGATCAAGATCGTCCCGAAGCTCTGGGGCCTCTCCAAGGCCACCGACTGCCGCATCTTCCAGGAGAAGACGCCGCAGGAAATCATCGAGGCGCTGCTGGCCGATGCGGGGATCACCGGCACGGCCTTCCGCATCACCGGCGACAACTCCGCGCTGCCCTACCGCACGCAATACAACGAGGACAGCCTGCACTTCGCATCCCGCATCATGGAGGAGGCGGGCTGGTTCTACTTCTTCGAAGGCGAGACCCTCGTCGTCGCGGACGCGAATGCCAGCCTCGGCGACATCGGCGCGCTGCCCGGCGAAGGCGCGCTCGTCACCGGGTTGCGCGCCATGCACGGCGTGGCGCGCGGGAAGGAGAAGACCGCCGACTACGACCACACCACGCCGACGAAGGAGGTGAAGGGCGAACAGGCGACGGTGCTGGCCGCGACCGGCACGCTCAGCCCGGAAAGCTTCCGCTGGCCCGCCCTCACCGATGACCCGGCCGTGGCCGCGGCGAAGGCGAAGCTGCGCATGGAGGCGCAGGAAGCCGGCGCGGCGCTGCTGGCCGGCGAGGGCGCCTGGTGCAAGCTGACCTGCGGGCACCTGTTCGAGGTGACCGGCAGCGACCCCTTCCTGCCAGCCGGCAAATACGCGGTCCGCGGCGTCACCCACATGGCCACCGACGAGACCTGGCTCACCGGCGGGTCGGTGCCGTCCTACACCAACAGCTTCGAGGCGGTGCCGGAAGCGACGCCCTGGCGCCAGCCGCTGCACTCCCGCCGGCCGCGGATGGACGGCGTGCATGTGGCCATTGTCATCGGGGCCGACAGCGACGGAGACATCTTCACCGACGACATGGGCCGCGTGAAGATCCGCTTCTTCTGGGACCACCGCGCGGAAGCCGCGCCGGACCAGGCGGTCTGGGCGCGCGTGGTGCAGCCCTGGGCCGGCGGCGGCTGGGGCGGGCAGTTCATCCCGCGCGTGGGAACCGAGGTCGCGGTCGCCTTCGTCAACGGCGACGTGGACCACCCCGTGGTGCTCGGCGGGCTCTACAACGGCACGGACATCGCGATCTTCCCGAACTCCGAGAAGATGAAGTCGGGCTTCCGCACGCGCTCCGTGGACAAGGGCGGCGCGGCGGATTTCTCGGAGTTCTCCTTCGACGACACCAAGGGGTCGGAGGTCGTCTTCCTGCACGCGCAGAAGGACTGGAAGGTGGAGGTCGAGAACGACTTCGACCTGAAGGTGGACAATTGCCGGATCGTCAACATCAAGGTGGACGACACCGTCACCATCAAGGGCAAGCAGGACTACACGGTGAAGGGCGACCAGACCCTGATCGTGGAGGAAGGCAACCGCACGCTGACGGTGAAGCAGGGCGACCTGAAGACCGACGTGGACACCGGCAACTACAAGATCGGCGTCAAGACCGGCGACTACGGGATCGGCGTGAAGGCCGGCAACTACGACCTGAAGGCCGACGCCGGGAAGGTCACGATCGAGGCGGCGCAGTCCATCACGTTGAAGGTGGGATCGAATACCGTCGAGATCAGCGCGTCGGGGATCACCATCAAGGGCATGATGGTGGAGATGAAGGGCGATTCGAAGGTGGACGTGGCCTCGCCGATGACGACGGTGAAGGGGGATGGCATGCTCACCCTCAAGGGTGGCGCGGTGATGATCAACTGACATGCAGACCACTGCGCCTTCCCCGTCCAAGCTCGACGGCAAGGTGGCCGAGCTGGCCGCCCACATCTCCCCCCCGCCCGAGGCGGAGGTCGTGCTGGCCGGCGCCGCCGACATGCGCGACGCGGTGGAGCGCCTGGCCGCGGCCGGCTTCGTGCTCGAAGCGGCCCGGCTCGCCGCGCATGCGCTGCCGAAGCGCGAAGCGGTGTGGTGGGGCTGCATGTGCGCGCGCCACACCGCGCCCGACCCCGCGCCGCCGGCGCTCGCGGAGCTCTGCGCGGCCGCCGAGACCTGGGTGCGCAAGCAGTCCGATGAGAGCCGCCGCGCGGCCTTCGAAATGGCGCAGGCGCTGGGCCTCGACACGCCGGAGGCCTGGGCCGCGGTCGGCGCCTTCTGGGCCGGCGATTCGATGGTGCCGCTCGGCTTGCCGAAGGTGCCGCCGGCGCCGCACCTGACGGGCACGGCAATCGCCGGCGCGGTCAACCTGGCGGCGGTGCGGGCCGATCCGCTGAAACGTGATGCCCGCCTCGCGCGGTTCCTCGACAGCATGCGCGACATCGCGGCCGGCGGCGCAGGCCGGCTGCCAACGGGAGGGTAGTGCCTTGCCGCCCGCTGCCCGCATCACCGACATGCATGTCTGCCCGATGTTCACCGGGCCGGTGCCGCATGTCGGCGGACCGATCCTTCCGCCCGGCTGCCCGACGGTGCTGATCGGCAGCCTGCCGGCCGCGCGCGCGACCGACATGGCCACCTGCGTCGGCCCGCCCGACACCATCGTCAAGGGGTCGGCGACGGTGCTGATCGGCAACATGCCGGCGGCGCGGATGGGCGACAATTGCGCGCATGGCGGCACCATCGTGGCGGGCTTCCCGACCGTGATCATCGGCGGCTGACATGCGCCTGACGCTCTCGACGTTGCGCTGCCCCGACAACGTCGCGCCCGAGACGCGCTCGGCCGGCGGCGGCGAGTTCAGCATGGGCCGCGCGCCCGACAACACCTGGGTGCTGGCCGATCCGGACCGGCACCTCTCCAAGCGGCATTGCGTGCTGGCCTTCCGCAGCGGCGGCTGGCAGATCGCCGACACCAGCACCAACGGCACCTACCTGAACCGCGACGCGCAGCCGATCGGGCAAGGCGCGGTGCGGGACCTGCGGGACGGCGACCGCATCCGACTCGGCTCCTATGAGATCGAGGTGCGGATCGAGGAGGAGGCGTTCGCGCCCCCGCCACGAGGCGGCGAGTTTTCATCCGGGCCGCGGGGCGGTGGGTTCCAGGCGAGCGCTGCCAATCCCTTCGATGAGGATCCCTTCGCGCCGGCGCCCGCATCATCGCCGGGGTTCTCGGCGGGGCCGCCCCAGGCGGCGCCGGCCTGGCGCGACGACGACCCGCTGCTGCCCGCCGATTTCGACCCCCTCGCGCCGGCGGAGCAGGACCCGTTCCGCGGGCCGAGCGTCGCCGACCACAGCCCCGCCGTCTCGGACGCGTTCCGCCCGCCTGGCGTCGGGCCGGCACCGTCGGCGAGCGGCGGCCTGCCGGACGACTGGGACCTGGACGAGCCGCTGCTGCCGCCGGCCGCGGCGCCCGCAGCGTTCGCGGCGCCCCCGCCTCCGCCGCCGGGGCCGGCGCCCGCCGAATCGCCTTTCACGGAACCGCCGGCCTTCACGCCGCCGCCCGCGGCAGCGCCCGTCGCGGCCTCGCCCTTCGCGGAACCCGCGCCGCCCCCCGTCGCGCCGCCCCCAGTCGCACCGCAGCCCCCGCCGCCGGTCGCGGCCGCCCCGCCCGTCGCCGACGCCGGCCCCCTCGCCGCCTTCCTGCGCGGCGCCGGCGTGCCGGGCGCGAAGATCGAAGACCCGGCGGCTTCGATGGAAGCACTCGGCGCCGCCTTCCGCGCCATGGTCTCCGGCCTGCGCGCCGTGCTCATCGCGCGCGCCACCATCAAGGGCGAGTTCCGCATCGAGCAGACGATGATCCGCGCCCGCGGCAACAACCCGCTGAAATTCTCGGCGGACGACGACGACGCGCTCTCAGCGCTGCTCGGCACCGGCCGGCGCACGAATATGGGGCCAGCCGAAGCGGTGACGGAAGCGCTGCGCGACCTGAAGCTGCACGAGCTCGCCTCGGTGGCCGCCATGCAGAAGGCGGTGCGGGAGATGCTGGCGAACCTGTCGCCGGAGGCGGTCCAGGCCGCCGCCGGGTCGGGCGGGCTGCTGCCCATGCAGCGCAAGGCGCGCGCCTTCGAGGCCTACGAGGCGCAGCACGCCGCGCTGGTGCAGGCGCTCGCCGACGATTTCGACAGCGCCTTCGGCAAGGCCTTCGCCCGTGCCTATGAGGAAGCGCTCCGCGACGCCGCGGCGCGACCGGAGGAATGATGAACAGACGCCTCGTCCTGGCCTCGCCCCTGGCCCTGCTCTCCTGCGCCAATCCGCCGCCCCCGCCGCCCTCCGTCACGCTGAACATCGAGGGCGGCGCGGACCAGAACCCGGACACCACCGGCCGGCCCTCGCCGGTCGCGCTGCAGGTCTATTACCTCAAGCAGACCGCGAAATTCGAACGCGGTGACGTCTTCGCGCTGACCGAGCGCGAGCGCGACACGCTCGGCGCGGACAGCGCGGGGTCGGAGCAGTTCGTGATCTCGCCCGGCGAACGCCGGAGCGTGACGCGGGAATTGCAGGCCGGCGTGCAGGCGATCGGCGTCGTCGCGCTGTTCCGCGACGTGGATGCCGGCGCGCGCTGGCGCGCCGTGCAGGCGATCGCGCCGAGCGGGGCGACGACGCTGCGCGTGCGCATCGAGCGCAACGCGGTGACGCTCGCAAGCGGCGGTTGAAACACCTTACGGGCCGCTCGCGAAGCTGTTAGCGTTGCCTCACGGCATCGGGAGGGGGTGAGGTCGCGTGAGTTGGTCCAGCCGCGTGATCTGGCAGGAAGGGATGTTCCTGCGCGCGCAGCACTTCCAGCAGCAGGACCGCTGGCTGGATTCGCTGGTGCGCGGCGCGTTCCGGCCGCTGCGGCCGCATCCCTGGGGTGTCACCGAACTCGCGCTGAACCGCGACCTGCTGGCGACCGGGCGCTTCGCCGTCGGCACGGCGGAAGGCCTGTTCGAGGACGGCACGCCCTTCGCCATCCCCTCCGAAGCCGATCACCCGGCGCCGCTCGAACTGCCGGACAGCGCGCGGAACACGCTGGTCTACCTCGCCCTGCCGATCCGCCAGCCCGGCGCGCCGGAAGTGGCGGGGCCGGAAGGCGAGGGGCGCCTGGCCCCGACGCCCTTCGGCGCCTACGACACGCACTCGGCGTCGCCTCAACCGGCCGAGCTGCAGGTCGGCAAGCTGCGCATGCGCTACATGCTCGAGGGCGAGGACCGCTCCGGCTACCACTGCATCGGGCTGGCGCGCGTGGTCGAGGTCTCGCCGACGCGGCAGGTGCAACTGGATGAGCGGTGGATCCCGCCGGCGCTGGTCGCCTCGGCCGTCACGCCGCTGTCGGGCCTGATCGCGGAGCTCGCCGGCATGCTGAACCAGCGCGGGGAGGCGCTGGCCGGGCGGCTGAACGCGCCGGGCTCGCGCGGCGTCGCGGAGGTGGCGGATTTCCTGCTGCTGCAATCGCTGAACCGCTGGCAGAAGCTGCTGATGCACTGGGCCGATGCCGGCGCGGTGCACCCGGAGGAGCTCTACGCCACCCTCGTCCAGATGGCCGGCGAATTCGCGACCTTCACGGAAAGCACCCGCCGCCCCGGCACCTACCCGGCCTACCGGCACGAGGACCTCCAGCGCAGCTTCGCCCCCGTCGTCGCCGACCTCCGCCGCTCGCTCTCCGCCGTCATCGAGCAGACGGCGGTCGCCATCCCCTTGCAGGAGCGGCGGCACGGCGTGCGCGTCGGCCCGCTGACGGATCGCGGCATCCTGCGCGCGGCGTCCTTCGTGCTGTCGGTGCAGGCAGACATGCCGGCGGAGAACCTGCGGCGGACCTTCCCGGCGCAGGTGAAGATCGGCGCGGCGGAGCACATCCGCGAGCTGGTGAACGTCGCCATGCCCGGCATCTCCGTCCGCCCGCTGCCGGTCGCACCCCGGCAGATCCCGTTCTACGCGGGTGCGACCTACTTCGAGCTGGACCGCGGCAGCCCGCACTGGGCGCATATGCAGAACAGCGGCGGCTTCGCGATCCACGTCTCCGGTGACTTCCCGAACCTGCGTCTCGAGCTCTGGGCGATCCGGGGCTGAGGAGTTTGGCGTGAGCGACAACCCGTTCCACGAGCCCGACGACGACCGCACGGTGATCCGGCCCGCGCCGGGCGGGCGCTCCGCGCCGCCCCCGCCGCCGCGGCAGCCTTCACCCTTCGACAACGCGCCGGCGCCGCAGCCATCCGCCTTTCCCGCGGCCGCGCCGGTGGATGCATCGGTGGAGCTGCCGGGAGTCGGATCATCGCCGCTCATCGTCGCCGCCCAGCCGCTGCTGCAACTGATGGGCCGGCTGCGCAACACGGTGAACCAGCCCGATCCCGGCGAGCTGCGCGAGCGCGCCGTGGGCGCGATGCGCAGATTCGAATCGGATGCGCGCGGCGCCGGCGTGCCGATGGAACAGCTCCGCCCCGCGCATTACGCGCTCTGCGCCGCGCTCGACGACGTCGTGCTGAACACGCCCTGGGGCAGCCAGGGCGGCTGGGCGGCGCGGTCGCTCGTCAGCACCTTCCACCAGCAGGTGCAGGCCGGCGAGCGGTTCTTCCAGCTTCTCCAGCAGATGCAGGGGGCGCCAGGCACGTCCCTGCCGGTGCTGGAGTTGATGTACCTGCTGCTATCGCTCGGCTTCCAGGGGCGCTATCGCCTCTCGCCGCGCGGCCCGGCGGAACTCGACCGCGTGCGGGAGGAGTTGCACGGCGTCATCATCCGCCAGCGCGCCGCCGCGCCCGATCCCGAACTCTCGCCGCGCTGGCGCGGCGCGGCGGCGCCGTACCGCGCCGCGAAGCCGCGCGTTCCGATCTGGGTCATGGCCACCGTCGTCGCCGCGGGGCTGGGCGGGCTGTTCGTGTGGCTGTCGGGCGACCTCGAAGGCGCCACCGACGGGCTGCTGGCGCGCGCCCAGGCCGCGCCGCCGGCCACCATGCCGCAGATCGCGCGCGCCGCGCCGGTGCGACCGCCGCCGCCTCCGCCGGCCGCGGTGACGCCGCCCGAGCCGGGCGCGCTCGACAAGCTGCGCGCCTTCATCGCGCCGGAAATCCAGCAGGGCCTGGTCGCGGTGGACGGCACCGATGCCGCGCCGCTCGTCCGCATCCGCAACCGCGGCATGTTCCCCTCCGGCAGCGCCACGCTCAACTCCTCCTTCCAGCCGCTGATGACCCGCATCGGCGAGGCGCTGCGCGACGAGCGCGGACCCGTCCTGGTCATCGGCCATTCCGACAACCAGCCGATCCGCACCGTCGCCTTCCCCTCCAACTTCGCGCTCTCCGCCGCGCGGGCGGAAGCAGCGCGCGCGGCGCTGCTGCGCGGGCTGAACGACCCGGGGCGCGTGACCTCGGAAGGCCGCGCCGATACCGAGCCGGTGGCGAGCAACGCGACGGCCGAGGGCCGCGAGGCGAACCGCCGCATCGAAGTGCTGCTCCGCCGGGAGGCCCGCTGATGTCCCGCCTGCCCTGGCGCTGGATCCTCTCCTTCATCGGCGTCGCGCTGATCTGCGCGCTGGTCTGGGTCTTCGGCCCGCTGCTGGCCTTCCTGGAGGACCCGATCACCCGCGCGGTCATCGTCGCGATGATCCTCCTCGTCTGGTTCGGCGTGAACTTCTGGATCTCGCGCAGGCGCCGCAGCAAGGAGACGGAGCTGGTCAAGGGCGCCGCCGCCGGCCCCGATCCCGCCGCCGTCGCCGCCGACGAGGAAACCGCGAAGCTGCGGGAGAAGCTGACCGCCGCGCTCGGCACGCTCGCCAAGGCGCGGGGGTCGCGCGGCTACCTCTATGAGCAGCCCTGGTACGTCATCATCGGCCCGCCCGGCGCGGGCAAGACGACGGCGCTGCTCAACGCCGGCCTGAAGTTCCCCCTGGCGTCCGAGATGGGCCAAGGCGCCGTGGCGGGGGCCGGCGGCACGCGCATGTGCGACTGGTGGTTTACCGACGAGGCGGTGATGATTGACACCGCCGGCCGTTACACAACGCAAGATTCCGACGCCAACGTGGACAAGGCGGGCTGGGAAGCCTTCCTCGACCTGCTGAAGCGGAACCGCCCGCGCCAGCCGCTGAACGGCGTGCTGGTGGCGATCGGCGTGCCGGACATCGCCTCCGCTCCCGCGCCGGAACGCCAGGCGCATGCGCGCGCGATCCGCCGCCGCGTGAAGGAGATCACGGACCGGCTGGGCGTGCGCGTGCCCGTCTACCTCCTGCTGACCAAGGCCGACCTGCTGCGCGGCTTCACCGAATACTTCGACGACCTGGATCGCGACCGCCGCGCGCAGGTCTGGGGCACCACCTTCGACAATGCCAACAAGGACCCGCTGACCGGCTACGGCGACGAGTTCCGCGCGCTGCTCGACCGGGTGGACGCCCGCGTGCTCGACCGCCTGCAGGCGGAGCGCAACCCCGACCGCCGCGCGCTGATCGCCGGCTTCCCCGTGCAGCTCGCCAGCCTGGAAGCGCCGCTGAAGGAGTTCCTGGCCGAGGCGTTCGGCGGCTCCCGCCTCGATCCCGCGCCCTTCCTGCGCGGCGTGTACCTCGCCTCGGGCACGCAGGAAGGCACGCCGATTGATCGGCTGACCGGCGTGCTCGCCCGCGGCTTCGGCATTGACCAGCGGCGCGCCCCGGCGCTGCGCCCGGAAGCCGGCCGGTCCTACTTCCTCGAGCGCCTGCTGAAGGAGGTCATCTTCGGCGAGGCGATGCTCGGCTCCGCCAACCCGTCGGGCGTGCGGCGCGATCGCGCCGTGCGGGCCGCGGCCTGGGCGGCGAGCCTGCTGCTGCTGGTCGGCGGCGGCGCCTGGCTCTGGACCGAGCGCGGCAACGCCGACTCCGGCGCGCAGAAATTCGACGCGGCGCTGACGGGGTACGAACGCCTCGCCGCCTCCACCCTGACCGATCCCGTCAGCGACGGCGACCTCGTCCGCGTCTCCCACGTGCTCGACGCCGCGCGCGCCTTGCCGGGCGAGGCGGCGGCGGCCGATGCCTCGCTCGGCATGTCGCAATCCGGCAAGCTCGCGGCTGCCGGCGGCGTGACCTATCGCCACGCGCTGCAACGCGCCCTGCTGCCGCGCCTGCTGTGGCGGCTGGAAGCGCAGATGCGCGGCAGCTTCAACCAGCCGGACCTGCTGTACGAGGCGACGCGCGTCTATCTGATGCTCGGCTCCGCCGGCCCGCTGGACCGCGACCTCGTCCGCGAATGGATGGCGCTCGACTGGGCGAACACTTGGCCGGGCGCCGCCTACCAGCCGATGCGGGAGAACCTGGCGACGCACCTGGCGGCGCTGCTGGCCGCGCCACTGCCGCAGGTGCAGCTCGACGGCGCGCTGGTGGAGGAGGCGCAGCGCGCCTTCAGCCGCATCCCCCTGGCGGAGCGCGTGTATTCCCGCATCCGCCCCTCCGCCGCCGCGACGCGCCTGCCGCCCTGGCGGCCGGGCGATGCCGCCGGCGCGTCCGGCGCGCGGCTCTTCATCCGCGGCTCCGGCCGCCCGCTGACCGAGGGCATCCCGGGCTTCTACACGGTGGAAGGCTTCCACCGCGTCCTGCTGCCCTCGCTCCCCAATGCCGCCCGCGAGGTCGCGCAGGAGAGCTGGGTGCTCGGCCAGCGGGCGGAGATAGACCCGCGCAGCGGCGCATTGCAGACGCTGGAGCGCGACGTGGTCGCGCTCTACACCGCCGAATACGTGCGCCACTGGGACGCTCTGCTCGCCGACCTCAACGTCGCGCCGCTGCGCACCCTGCCGCAGGCCGTTCAGGACCTCTTCATCCTCGGCGCACCGCAATCGCCGATGCGCGACCTGCTCGTCGCCATCACACGGCAGCTCACGCTCAGCCAGGCGCCGCCCCCGCCGGCCGGCGTCGCGGGTGCGGCGGCGGGGCTGGCGGCGGCGGCGCAGGCGGCGGCCCAGAACGCCGCCGGAAGTGCGGCCTCGCGCCTCGGCGCAGTGCTCGGCCAGGCGGGCGGGCCGCCACCGGAACCGCCGGGGCTTGCCGTGGACAACCGCTACCGCGCGCTGCGGGAGCTGGTGGGCACGGGGCCGGGCGCGCCGCTCGACAACCTGCTCGCCATGATGACAGGGCTCCAGCAGCAACTAGCCCAGCTCGCCCAGGCGCAGGCCGCCGGCGGCGCCGCGCCGCTGCCGACCGGCGCCGACCCCATCGCGCTCATGCGCGCCGAGGCGACGCGCCAGCCGGAACCGGTCGCGCGCTGGCTGACCTCGATCGCCAGCGGCGCGATCGCCCTGCGTGGGGGCGGCGTGCGCGCCCAGGCCGCGGCTTCCTGGAACGGCGGCGCGCCGGGTGGTGGCGCGCCCGGTGCACCGGGCGGCGGTGGCGGCGGCATCTCGCCGGCGCAGCTCTGCCGCCAGGCCGTCGAGGGGCGTTTCCCGTTCAGCCCCGGTGCCGCGAACGAGATCCCGATGGACGATTTCGCGCGGCTCTTCGCGCCCGGCGGCATGCTCGACAGCTTCTTCAACACCCAGCTCCGCCCCTTCGTGGACATGTCCGGCCGGGTCTGGCGCCCGCAGGCCGTGGATGGCGTGCCGGCACCGGTCGGCGCCGAGGCGGTGCTGAACTTCCAGCGCGCGGCGGTGATCCGCGACCTCTATTTCGGCGGCCAGCCGCAGCCGACCTTCCGCTTCGACATCGCGCCCTCGCAGCTCGATGCCGGGGCGCGGCAGGCGACGCTCGACCTCGACGGGGTGACGATCACCTACGCGCACGGGCCGACGCGCTCCACCCAGGTCACCTGGCCCGGCCCGAACCGCATGACCAATGTCCGCCTGGTCTTCGATCCCGCGCCGGCGGCCGCGCCCGGCGTGCTGCAGGCCAGCGGGCCCTGGGCCATGCTGCGGCTGTTCAACCAGGGCCAGATCCAGGGCGCGGGGGCGGCGGAGCGCTTCACGCTGACCTTCCGCTCCGGCGAGCGCAGCATCGCCTACGACATCCGCGCGTCCTCGACGCTCAATCCGTTGGCGAGCACCGTTCTGCGGGAATTCCGGTGCCCGGGCTTGTAGCGCCGGCCGGCCCCCACCCCAGCCCTCCCCCGCGAGGAGGGAGCGGGGGCGCCGTGCGGCTCGGCTTCATGGGCAAAGTGCCGGCGCGCGGCGACTTCGTCGCACGCGGGCTGCCGCGGAGCTTCGCCGAACCGTGGGATGCGTGGCTCGCCGAGGCGATGTCCGGCAGCCGCGCCATCCTCGGCGAGGCCTGGCTGCCGGCCTGGATGGAAGCGCCGATCTGGCGCTTCGCGCTCCCGGGCGGGCAGTGCGGGCCGGATGCCGCGGCGGGCGTGGTGCTGCCCAGCGTGGACCGCGCCGGGCGGCACTGGCCGCTGACCCTCGCCGCCGCCATCCCCGCCCAGTTCGCGGCACCGGCGCCGCCTGCCGAATGGTTCGACGCCCTGGAAGCCGCCGGCCTGGAGGCCGTGCTCTCCGACGCGACGCCGGAGCGGATCGAGGAGCTGCTCGCCGCCGCGCCCGCCGCCTTCGGCCGGGGCGGTTCGGCCGGCGCGTGGTGGACCGCTGGCGCGCCGCGCGTGGCCGAACGGCACTTCACCGCCGGCGCCCTGCCCGGTCCGGCGGCTTTCGCCTCGATGCTGGATGACGCGGCGTCATGACCGAGGCCCTCGCCACCCGCTTCCGCTCGGCGGGAAAGAGCGATCCCGGCGCCAAGCGCACCCACAACGAGGACAGCTTCGTCCACCGGCCCGAAGCCGGCCTCTGGGCGGTCGCCGATGGCGCCGGCGGCCACGACGCCGGCGAGGTCGCCTCCGGCATGATCCGCGACGCGCTGCTGGCGATCCCCGACGACCTGTCCGCCGGCCGCCTGCTCGGCGAGGTGCGGCAGCGCATCATCCTCGTCCACGAGGCGCTGCGCGAGAAGGCGGGGGAGGGGACGATCGCCAGCACCGTCGTGGTGCTGATCGTGCGCGGCGGCCACTTCGCCTGCCTCTGGGCCGGCGATTCGCGCCTCTACCGCCTGCGCGGGGGCGCGCTGGAACAGGTCACGCGCGACCATTCGCTGGTGCAGGAGCTGGTGGATGCCGGCGTGGTCCAGCCGGAGGACGCCGAGAGCCACCCGCGCGCCAACGTCATCACCCGCGCGGTCGGCGCCGGCGGCGACGGCCTCGAGATGGACAAGACCACCGACCGCGTGCTGCCCGGCGACCGCTTCCTGCTGTGCAGCGACGGCCTGTCCAAGACGCTGCCGCCCACCGAGATCGCGACGCTGCTCGCCGTGCCCGATCCGGCGCTGGCGCCGGACCTGCTGATCGCGGCCGCGCTCGCGCGGCAGGCCAGCGACAACGTCACCTGCATCGCCATCGAGGCCGGGCCCGAGCCGTAACACGCGAAGCCAACCGCTGGTTGGCAGGACCTGCGCGTCAGATATAATCTCGCCAGCGAACCTTCCCTTTCCTGGTGTAACCATGCCAAGCCGCGCCAAGCGCATCGTCGCCCTCGCCACCTCCGCCGCCCTGCTCGCGGGATGCGTCACGACGCGGGAGGGGCGGATCGGCGCGGATGACGGCGGCGATGCCTGCCGCGCGCAGCTCGTCGCGCTCGACAGCACCGGCAACTTCTTCGGCGAGGACATCCTGCAGGGCGTCGCCGTCGGCGCCGTCGGCGGCGCGATCCTCGGCGGGCTGGTCGCCGCGGCGACCGGCGGGCGCGGCGGCAACATCGCCGCCGGTGCCGCGATCGGCGCGGTGGCGGGCGGTGCGGCGGGCGGGCTCGGCGGCTATTACCGCGCGCGGCAGCAGCAGGCGGCCGACCAGGCGACTCTCACCCGCAGCATCGCCGGCGACCTCGCGAAGGAGAATGCGGAGCTGGACCGCACGCAGCTCGCCTTCAACCAGCTCATGGATTGCCGCTTCGCCAGCGCCGGGCGCATCCGCAACGACCTCCAGCTCGGCCGCGTCAACCGGCCGCAGGCGCAGGCGATGATGGCGGACCTGCGCGCGCGGACGGGGCGGGACGTGCAGCTCGCCCAGACCATCAACGGCCGCATCACCCAGCGCGGGGCGGAGTTCGACACGGCGATCGAGAACGTCGCACCCGGCACCAAGAACCAGGTGCTGGCGGGCGCGAGCGTCGGCCGCGCGGTGCCCGCGCAGACGCGCTCGACGGTCGCGCTGAAGCTGCGGCCGGAAGCCGGCGCGCCGGACGTCGCGCAGGTGAGTGCGCGGGAACGCGTGACGGTCTCGCCCGCCTCCGGCGGCTTCGCGCTGATCGAGACGGCGGGCGGCGTCCGCGGCTACGCGCCCGCCAGCGCGTTCCCCGAGGCGCGGAGCATCGGCTCGCGCCCCGCGGCCGGCCCGGCGGATGGCGGCGACGTGCGCTCCCTGGCCGCCAGCAACATCACGCGCCGCGACAACTTCTCCGAGAGCGTGGGCAATGCCGAGCGGCTCGTGCAGGGCCAGGGCTTCGAGCTCGCGGGCTGACGGCATGCGGGCGCTCGTCGCCGCGCTGCTCCTCCTCGCCGCGGTTTCGGCCACGGCGCAGGTGCGCCCGATGGCGCCGGACCCGCCGCCGCAGCCCTTCCTGCGCGTGGAGGCGGCGGCGCACACCGCGCCCGTCGCGCGCCTCGCGACCGATGCCGCCGGGCGCGTGCTCGCGACCGTCTCCGACGACAAGACGCTGCGGCTCTGGGACCTGCCGGAGGGCACGCCGCGCGCCGTCCTGCGCCCGCCCATCGCGCCCGAGGCGGAAGGGGAGCTCTACGCCGTCGCGCTGACCCCCGATGGCACGCGCGCCTTCGCGGCCGGCTACACCGGCGCCGCCTGGGACGGCGCCTTCGCGATCTACCTGTTCGACACGGCGGCCGGCACGCTCAGCGGCCGGCTCGCCGGCCTGCCGGCGCCGGTGCTGCACCTGGCGGTGTCGCCGGACGGCGCACGGCTCGCCGCGGCGCTCGGCGGCCGCGCCGGCGTGAAGGTCTGGGACGCGCGCAACGGCCGGCTGCTCTGGGAAGATGCGGGGTTCACCGCGCCGGCGCGCTTCGTCGCCTTCTCCCCCGATGGGGAGCGCCTGGCCGCCACCGGCGCCGATGGCCGCGTGCGCGTATACGAGGGCGGGCTCGGCCGCAAGCTGGTCGAACGCGCGCCGGTGGCGGGTGCGCGGCCCTTCGGCCTGTCCTGGTCGCCGGACGGCGCGCTGCTCGCGCTGGGCTTCGAGGACCGTCTGCGCGTGGAGGTGCTCGCCGCCGCCGACCTCCGCACCGTCTTCGTCCCGGAGACGGCGGGGCTGACCGGCGAGGGGCTGCCGGCGGTGGCCTGGGCTTCCGACGGGCGCGGCGGCGTGCAGCTCCACGCCGCCGGCTATGCGCGGGCACCCGCGCCGGCTTCGGTGTCCCGCGCGGCCGGTGCGGCGGCGCCCGCTGCCGGCGGGCGCGGCATCGCGCCGGTGGCAGGCGCCGCGCCGCCATCCGACCGGCGGGACTTCGTCATCCGGCGCTGGGCGGATTTCGGGCTCGGCCCGCCGACCGACATCGCCGCGGCGCGCGACGCCATCGCGCATCTGCTCCCGCTGCCCGGCGGCGGCGTCGCCTTCGCGGCCGCCGATCCGGGCTGGGGGCGCCTCGCGCCGGACGGCGCGCTCGCCATCGCGCCCCGCCCACCGGGCGCGGATTTCCGCAACACGGGCGCGGGGCTCGCGGTCTCGGCCGACGGCACGAAGCTCCGCGTCGCGCTGCGGCCGGGCGCGCCGCCGGTGGTCTTCGACGCGCTGGCCGGCGGGCTCGCCGCGGGCGAGGGCGCCTTCGCGACGGCGCGGCTCGCCGGCGCCAAGGCGGCCCTCGCGCCGGATTGGCGCAACTCCAACCGCCCGCGCCTCGGCCCGTCCGTGCTGCGCATGGGAGAGGGCGAGTTCGCCCGCAGCGCGACGCTGCTCGCCGAGGACAGCCTGCTGCTGCTCGGCACGGACAACCACCTCCGCCTCTACGACGCCGCCGGCGCGCCGCGCGCCGCCATCCCGCTGCCGGGCGCGGCCTGGGGCCTCGCCGCCTCGGGCGATGTCGCGGTCGCAGCACTCGGCGACGGCACGCTGCGCTGGTACCGCGTCACGCCCGACGGGATGACCGAGCAGGCCGCGCTGTTCATCCATGCCGAGACCGGCCGCTGGGTGCTGTGGACGCCGGAAGGGCTGTTCGACCACGCGCCGAATGGCGGGCAGGAGCTGGTCGGGCTGCACCTCAACCGCGGCCGCGTGCAGACGCCGGAATGGGCGAGCTTCCGCCAGGCCTATCGCGCGCTCTACGCGCCCGCCGCCATCCGCGCGCGGCTCGCCGGCGACCACGCCCCCGCCCAGGCACGGCTGGCGTCGCTCGGCGAGGTGCGCGCGCGGATCGGGCGGCTGCCCGTGCTGGCGGGCGGCACCGCCTGCGCGGTCACCGATGCGGGCTGCGAGCCGATCGCCTGGGACACGCGCGGCCTGCCGGAGGGCGCGAGGGCGCTGCGCCTGTCCTTCACCGCGACCGACCGGGGCCTCGGCCTCGGCCCGCTGGACGTGCTGGTGAACGACCGCATCGCGGCCCGCGCGGAGCCTTCGACGGGCGAGACCTCGGTCGAGGTGCCGCTCGATGCCGGTGCCAACCGCGTCGTCACGCGGCTGCACGCGGAGGACCGCTCCGCCTTCGCGGAGGGGCCGGTGATGGACCTCCGCCGGCCCGGCGCGCCGGATGCGCCGAAGGGGGCGGGGCGCCTCGTCGTCGTCGCGGTCGGGGTGAACGCCTATGCGAACGCCTCGCTGAACCTCGCCTTCGCCGTGCCGGACGCGCAGACGGTGGCGGACACGCTGCGGGCGGGCGGCGAGGGGCTGTTCCGCGAGGTCAGCACGACCGTGCTGCGCGACCGCGACGCGACCCGCGCCGGCGTGCTCGCGGCGATCGAGGCGGCGGCGCGCTCCACCGGGCCGGAGGACACCTTCGTGCTCTACCTCGCCGGCCACGGCGTGCGGACGGAGCCGGACAACCGCTTCCTCTTCCTGCCCCACGACGTGACCGACAATTCGAGCTGGGCGTCGCTGCGCCGGCAGGGGATCGAGGATTCGACGCTCGTCGCCGCGCTGTCGCGCATCCGCGCGCGCGACGCCTTCCTGCTGCTGGACACCTGCCACGCCGGGCAGCTCACGATGGACCAGCTCTCCGCCCTCGGGAACGAGACCGGGCGCTTCCTGCTCGCGGCCAGCACGAGCGTGCAGGAGGCGCTCGACAGCTACGACGACCGCAACGGCGTCTTCGCCTTCGCGCTGCGCGAGGGGCTGCAGGGCCGCGCGGCGGTGGATGGCGAGGGACGGGTCAGCGCGCTCGCCCTCGGCGAATGGGTGATGCGCCGCGTCCCGCAGCTCGCCGCGGAGCGGCGGCACCGGCAGGACGCGGTGTTCCGCACCGCCGGCCGCGACCTGCGGAGCTTCCCGGTGTCGCAGGTCAGGCGCTGAGCACTTCCCAGGCCACAGCGGCAACGCTCGGCGACTTGGAAGATGTGACAGAACGAAAAGATGGACCGGTTTCGTGCGAGTGCGGCTGCCACATCGCGCCGCACCAACGACAATCGTCGTTACCGAGCGGAACCGGCCAAAGGTTCCCCTTTGCACTCTTCTCGCCCAGCACGACCAGAACTCACGGTGGTGACCATCCGTGCATCTGGCGGGTATCCACACGGGAGCGGACGTAGTCGGCGCCAGGATCGCCGATTAGCGCGACCAGAAGCCGACAGACCACGGCCTCCATCTCCAGCGGCAGATTTCCATCCGTGCCTGCACCGTGCACGGCGAAGCCGAGCGGCGCGTCCATGAACAGACTCTCATGGACCGTTGCATTGCGAATCAATGAGACGGGCGAAGCGCCATCCGTGTCATCTGCCCAGCCGGGCACAGGGATTTGGAACAGATCGCAGAGCCATCGCACCCGCCTGTGGTGTTTCACCCTGCCGTTCGGCAGCGGATAGGTGTCCTTGGCCAGAGCGAAACAGGTGTCGAGCGCGCCGTAGAGATAGAGGAACCGCTCGAACTGCATCGCCTGAGGCGCTTGCGCGATATACAGGGCATGTAGGGCCGCGATCCAGCGGCGAGCGCGCGAAGGCGCCGCCTTGTTGGCCTGCCAGAAGGCCTCGGCCAGGCCGAGCGCCTTCATCGTCTCGCGCGAGGTGAGCACAAAGTCCACCAGCCTGCGGGGCTTTATCGCTGCGGCATCCAGGAACCCCGCCTGAGTGGTCGTCAGCCGCATGCCGACGAAAAAGCTCAGCCCCCAAACCAGGAAGTCCAGATGCTCGGGTCCGTCGGCCGCCGCGTGGCACAGCCGATGCGTTTTCGGCAGCCCGAACACCCGGCTCGGGAAAGCGCGCTCAACCAGACCCTGGCCCATGACGTGAGTACGGGCCAGCGGCGCATAGACCCAGTCGCCGTCCACCCCAGGGCCATCGCGCACTCCTGTCACAGCCGCCTTAAGGTGTGGGAGAGTGGCGACTCTGACGAGTCCGACGCTGCCGTCGAGCCGCTCAGGATACCAGCCGAAGTCGACACAGGTGTTCATCATCAGCGAACCGGAAAAAAATGGTTCAATGCATGTGCCCTGCCCGAGGTTTTGCGCGGGTTACGGCTCCGCCGCGTCTGCGCGCGGCGAAGCCGGTCAAGCGCGCCCCCCGGCCATGTGCCGCCCCGACAGCGTGATCGTCACGCCGAGGCCCGCCGGATCCGACCAGTCCAGCTCCACCGCGCCGCCGAGCTGCCGCTTCGCGAGGGAGTTCAGCAGGCGCGAGCCGAAGCCGCCGCGGGCGGGCGGCCCTGCGAGCGGCGGCCCGCCGCGCTCCTGCCAGGTCAGGCGCAGACCGTCCGGCCCGGGCGCCCAGCCCAGCTCGACGCGGCCCTCGGGCGTGGAGAGCGCGCCGTGCTTCGCCGCGTTGGTGGCGAGCTCGTGCAGCAGCATCGCAACCGGCTGCGCCGCCGCGGCGGTCAGCCGCACCGCCGGCCCCTCCATCGCGACATGTCCCGCATAGGCCGCGAGCTCGGCATCCACCAGGGCGCGCAGCTCCGCGCCCTGCCAGCCGCCGGCGGCCAGCAGCGAATGCGTGCGCGCCATCGCCGCGATCCGCCCGGTGATGCCGGCGGCGAAGGCGTCCGGCGGCACGTCGCGCGGCGCGAGCTGCACGATGGAGAGCGCGACGGCCAGCGCGTTCTTCGCCCGGTGGTCCACCTCCCGCATCAGCAGCGCCTGCCGCTCCTCCGCCTCGCGCCGGTCGGTGATGTCGAGGCTCACGCCGATCACGCGCGCCGGCCGCCCATCCGGCCCGGGCAGCGCGCGGCCGAGCACCTGCAGCCAGCGCACCGCGCCAGTATCGGCGCGGCGGATGCGGTATTCCGCGCGCGGCGGCGGCCCGCCCTCCTCCGCCGCGATGCGGCCGTCGCGCAGCCGCTCGAACAGCAGCCCCCGGTCGCGGTCCTCCGGCAGCGTCATCGCGCGCAGCACCTCCGCCTGCGGCGGCGGCTCGGCGGGGTCGAGCCCGTGCAGCCGGTATTCCTGCTCCGACCAGATGGCGCGGCCGGTGAGCAGGTCGCGCTCCCAGGCGCCGATGCCGGCGGCGTCCTGCGCGAGGCGGAGGCGGCGCTCGCTGTCGCGCAGTGCGGCCTCGGCCTCGCGGCGCTCGGTGATGTCGATCAGCACGCCGCTCATCCGCCGCGGCTGGCCGGCGGGGCCGAGCTCCGCGCGGCCCTGGCTGTGCAGCCAGCGGATCGTGCCGTCCGGCCAGACGGTGCGGAACTCCACCTGGTGGAAGCCGCCATTGGCCAGCGCGTCGTTCGCCGCGAACTCGGCGGCCGGCCGGTCCTCCGGGTGGATCGCCGCGAGCACGGCCGCGCGCGTGGCCATGGAGCCCGGCGGCCGGCCATACAGCGCCTCGCGGCCCGGCGAGCCGGTCAGGCGGTCCTCGGCCGGCTCCCATTCCCAGGTGCCCATCCGCGCCGCGGCCACGGCGCGGGCGAAGCGGGCGTTGCTCTCGGCGAGGGAGGCGGCGGCGCCGGTCAGCGCCGCGCGGGCGGCCGCGACCTCGGCGATGCGGGGCGGGTCGCGCCGCGGATGCGCCTCCCCCCGCGCCAGCCGGACGGCGTCGGCGCCGAGCGCCGAGACCTCCCGCCCCAGGCGCCGGCCGAGCCACGTCGCGGCTGCGGCGGCGATGCCGAGCGCGAGCAGCCCGCCGCCGCCGGCCAGCAGCAGGGCGCGGCGCAGCGGCGCGTCCACCGCAAGCTCCGGCGCGCCGTAGCCCACCATAAAGGGCGCGATGTCGAGCCGGCGGAGCGCGCCGCGCAGCGCCGTGCCGTCCAGCGCTGTGGCCCGCAGCGTCGCCTCGCGGGCCGCCGGGTCGCGCATCGCGGCGAGCACGTCGGGCGGCGCCGGGCGGCCGATAAAGCGCGCGGGCTCCGGGTTGCGCGCCACCACGACGCCGCCGCGGTCCACCAGGATCGCCACCCCCGGGTCGGGCGGCTTGCCCTCGGCGAGCACGGCGGCGAGGCTCGCCGGACGGACGCCGGCCGCGAGGATGGCGACGGCTCGCCCGCCGCGCCAGACCGGGATGGCGACCGGCAGGATCGGCCCGGCGAGCGGGGCCAGGACGAGGTCGCCGACGACGATCCGCCCCTCCTCCAGGATCGCACGCAGGACCGCGTCGGGCGGCAGGGGCGGGCCGAGCGGCCGTTCGGGGTACGTTGTCGCCGCGTCGGGCGGGGCGGGCGTGCCGGGCGGGACGAGGGTGTTGACCAGCGGCGAGGTACGGCCGGGCGTCGTCAGCCACACCGCCGCCAGCGCCGCCGGCCGCCGTGCGACCAGCGCCGAGGCCTGGGTATGGAAAGGCCCGGTTCCGTCCGGCGAGCCGAGCGCGGCGTCGAGCGAGGGCGAGGTGGCGAGCGCCTCCAGCCCCGCGACCGTCACGGCGAGTTCGCGTTCCACCGCGCCGCGGAGGCCGCGGGCCGTCTCCTCGATGACGGCCAGCGCCGCGGCGCGGCGGTCAATTGCGGTCCAGAGCGCGAGTCCGGCGGCGAGCGCCAGCAGCGGCAGCCCGACCGCGAGGACGAGACGGACAAGATGGCCGGCGAAGCGGCGGGACGGGGCCGGGTCCGGCGCGGCCGGACCGGGGCGCCACTCGCGGAGGGGGCCGGCCGAGGAATCAGGTGCCAAGCGCGTCGTTCCGGCAACCAGGCAGGTGCGGATCATATACGCGCGCGGGCGGGCTTTAAAGCCGGTCGCGTTAACCTCTCGACGCTTGCTCCCGTTCCGCGTGCAGCGCATGAGGAGGCATGAGCGGATCGCGAATCCGCCTGCTGCCGGAGACCACCGCCAACCGCATCGCCGCCGGCGAGGTGGTGGAGCGCCCGGCCGCGGCGGTGAAGGAGCTGGTGGAGAACGCGCTGGACGCCGGCGCGACGCGGGTCGCCGTGACGCTGGAGGAGGGTGGCATCGGCCGCATCCTCGTCGAGGATGACGGGATCGGCATGTCCGCCGAGGAGCTGGGCCTGGCGGTGGAGCGCCACGCCACCTCCAAGCTGCCGGAGGAGGCGACGCTGTTCCGCATCGCCACCCTCGGCTTCCGCGGCGAGGCGCTGCCCTCGATCGGCGCGGTGGCGCGGCTGACGCTCACGTCGCGCAACGGCTCGGGCGGCGCGCATGCGATCACGGTCGAGGGCGGGCGGAAGGACGCGGTCGCGCCGGCCGCCGGCCCGCCCGGCACGCGCGTGGAGGTGCGCGACCTGTTCTTCGCGACGCCCGCGCGGCGCGCCTTCCTGAAATCGGCGCGCACCGAATCCGAGGCGGCGGCCGACGCCGTCCGGCGCCTGGCGCTCGCCTGGCCGGAGGTGGCGTTCCGCGTGGACTGCGACGGGCGCACCGCCTTCGCCGTCCCACCGCAGGACCGCGCGGCACGGGTGCACGCTCTGCTCGGTGCCGAGTTCGCCGCCGCCGCGCTGCCGGTCGAGGGCGGGCGCGACGGTGCGACGCTCGCCGGCCTCGCCGCGGCGCCCACGCATCACCGCGCGACCGGCGAATACCAGCACCTGGTGGTGAACCGCCGCCCGGTGCGCGACCCGCAGCTCCGCACCGCGCTGCGCGTCGCGTATCGCGAGCTGATCCCGCGCGGCCGCCACCCCGCCGCGGCGCTGTTCCTGGACCTGCCGCCGGAGGCGGTGGACGTGAACGTGCACCCGATGAAGACCGAGCTGCGCTTCCGCGACGCGGAGGCGGTGCGGGGCATGATGATCTCGGCGCTGCGGCGCGCGCTGGCGGTCGGCGTCGGCGCGGTGCCGGGGCTGGCGCCGCCGCCCGAGCCTCCCGCTGCGTCGGGCTTCGCCGAGGCCGTCGCGCCCTCGCCCACGGGCTTCGGCTGGCGCCCGCAGCCCGCGCCGCAGCGCCCGGCGGAGCGGCGCCCCGATCTCGGCTTCGCGCCGCCCGCGCCGGTGACTGCGCCGGTGACCATGGTTGAGGCGCCGGGTGGCGACGGCCCGCTCGGCCGACCGCTCGCCCAGCTGCTCTCGACCTATGTGCTGGCCGAGGCGCCGGACGGCGCGCTGGTGCTCGTGGACCAGCACGCCGCGCATGAGCGCCTGACGCATGAGGCGCTGAGAGCGCAGCTGCGCGAGGGCGGCGTGCGCGCGCAGCCGCTGCTGCTGCCCGCCGTCGTCGAGATGCCGGCCGCCGCGGTGGCGCGACTGCTCGATGCGGCGGCGGCGCTCGCCCGCCTCGGCCTGGAGGTGGAGGGCTTCGGCCCCGGCGCCGTGCTGGTGCGCGCGCTCCCCGCCCTGCTCGGCGCGCCCGACCCGGCGCCGCTGCTGGCCGACCTCGCCGAGGAGCTCGCCGAGGGCGGTGAGGCGACGGCGCTGGCCGACCGGCTGGACGCCGCGGTGGCGCGCCTCGCCTGCCACGGCTCGGTCCGCGCCGGGCGGCGGCTGACCGGCGCCGAGATGTCGGCGCTGCTGCGCGACATGGAGGCGACGCCGCGCGCCGCGACCTGCAGCCACGGGCGGCCGACCTTCATCCGTCTCGGCAAGCCCGAGCTGGAGCGGCTGTTCGGGCGGCGTTGACCCGCGCGGCGGGCGCGGGCAGTCAACGGGGATGAAGCTCCGAGCCGCCCAGGTCGCCGTCACGCCCTTCCAGCAGAATTGCGCGCTGATCTGGGATGCCGAGGCCGCGCGCGGCGTGGTGGTGGACCCCGGCGGCGACGTGCCGCGCATCCTCGCGGCGCTCGACCGCGCGGGCTACACGGTCGAGCGGATCCTCCTCACCCACGGGCATCTCGACCACGCCGGCGGGGCGATGGCGCTGAGGCGGGAATTGGAAGTGCGGCAGGGCACCGTGGTGCCGATCGAGGGGCCGGACCGGCGCGACGAGTTCCTGCTGAACGGCATCGCCGGACAGGCCGCGCAGTTCGCGCTGGAGGGGATGGAGAGCGCCGCGCCCGACCGCTGGCTGAGCGAGGGCGAGGCGGTCTGCATCGCGGGCAATGCGTTCGAGGTGCTGCACTGCCCCGGCCACACGCCGGGGCACATCGTCTTCGCCTCGAAGCCGCTCGGCTTCGCGGTCGTCGGCGACGTGATCTTCCGCGGCTCCGTCGGGCGGACCGACTTCCCCTATGGCGACGGCGCGGCGCTCGTCGCGGCAATCAAGGAGAAGCTGTTCCCGCTGGGCGACGAGATGCGGTTCCTGTGCGGGCACGGGCCGGGCTCGACGCTGGGCGAGGAGCGGCGGTCGAACCCGTTCGTGCGGTAAGGTCCGGGCACGCGATCGCGCGTCCTTCCCCCACCCCTGCCCTCCCCCGCAACGGCGGGGGAGGGAGAAGAACGTCACCGCGGCCGCAGCACCGCCACCGCGCTGACCATCGCGCTCACCACGACGTCCTCCGAGACCGCGACCGGCGGCGCCGCCGAGGCGCTCGCCCGGGCGGACATCGCCATCGGCATCGGCCGCGGCCCGGTGTCCGGCGCGTCAATCCGCACCTCCCGCAACCCGACCACGACCATGCCGAGCTGCCCCGCCACCGCTTCCGCCCGCCGGCGCAGCGCGTCGAGCGCGAGGCGCGACGCCTCCTCGCGCGCCGCGCGGGCGGCGTCGCGCGTCAGCGTCCACTGGATCGAGGAGGTCGCCATGCCCGCCGCCTGCAAGGCGCCGGCGAGGTCCAGCAGCGCGGCGCCGTCGCCGCCGCGCAGCGTGATCCCCTGCGCCGCCTGCCAGCTCCGCCCCTCATCCGCGCGGGAGGTCCAGTAGCCGCCGGTCGAGACGCGCAGGCCGGGCACCGCCCCCGCGCGCGCCACGGCCGCCGCGACGGCGCGGTTCACCGCCTCCTGCGCCGCCCCCGCCGTGCTCGCCCGCGCCTCGGCGCGCAGCGTCGCCACCACCTCGTCGGGCGCGCGCGTCACCTCCGCGCTCTCGCCGATATGAAGCGCCGTCTCCGGCAGGGGCGTGGGCTGCGCCGCGGCGGCGTGCGGCAGGGCGAGCGCGGCGAGCAGGGCGAGGATGCGGCGCATGGGCGGGGCTCCGGGCAGGGCGGAGCGGATCGGGCCGCCCCGCGGTGGCGCCAGCATGGCACGAAAACGGCCGCCGGTTGACGACGCGGTCCGCGCGGCGGAGCCTGTCACGGAACCGTATCGGGAGACACGCGCATGCGCCGCCTCGCCCTCGCCGCGCTCGCCGCCGGCACCTGCCTCGCCGCGTCGCCCGCCGAAGCCCGCAGCTTCACCTGGGCCTTCAACGCGGATGTGCTGACGCTCGACCCGCACTCCTCCAACAACACCTTCACCAACGCCTTCCTCGGCAACGTGTACGAGGCGCTGGTGCGGCACAACGACCGCATCGAGATCGAGCCCGCGCTGGCGGAGAGCTGGGAGCGCGTCAGCCCGACGGTCTGGCGCTTCAACCTCCGCCGGGACGTGACCTTCCACAACGGCGAGAGCTTCGACGCCGACGACGTGGTCTTCACCTGGGCCCGCGTGCGCTCGCCCGGCTCGATGGCGGGCAACCTGCTCGGCCAGATCAGGGAGGTCCGCAAGACCGGCCCCCACACGATCGAGATCGAGACGCACCGGCCCTTCCCGATCCTGCTCGCCGCGATCACCCAGTTCTACATCATGGACGAGGGCTGGAGCCGCGCGAACAACGCCGCCGAGGCGGCGAACCTGGCGGGCCAGCAGGAGAGCGGCGCCACCCGCGTCGCCAACGGCACCGGCCCCTTCCGCGTGACCGACCGCCGGCCGGACGAGCGCACGGTGCTGGAGCCGCATGCGCGCTGGTGGGACCGGCCGGCGCACAACCTGACGCGCGTCACCTTCACGCCGATCCGCGCCGCGGCGACGCGCACGGCGACGCTGCTCTCCGGCGGCATTGACGCGAGCGTCGAGGTCCCGCTGCAGGACATCCCGCGCCTGCTGCAGGACCAGCGCGTGCAGGTGATCGAGGGGCCGGAGCTGCGCACCATCTATCTCGGCTTCGACCATGAGCGCGAGCAGCTGCTGTATTCCGACGTGCAGGGCCGCAACCCGCTGCGGGATCGCCGCGTGCGGGAGGCGATCTACCGCGCCATAGACGTGGACGCGCTGGTGCGCGGCGTGATGCGCGGCAAAGCCTGGCCGGCGGGGATGATGGTCAGCCCGTATCTCGCGGGCGCGCCGCAGGATCTCAATACGCGCCTGCCCTTCGACCCGGAGGCGTCGCGGCGGCTGCTGGCGGAGGCCGGCTACCCGAACGGGTTCTCGGTGGGCATCGTCTGCCCGAACGACCGCTACGTGAACGACGAGCGCACCTGCCAGGCGATCGCGGGGATGCTCGCGCGGGTCGGCATCCGCCTGCAATTGCAGTCGGAGCCGACGGCGGTGTGGTCGCGCCGCACGGCGAACCGCGACTTCTCGATGTTCATGCTCGGCCATGCCGGCCTGCCGCTGGCGGACAGCTACTCGACGCTGAACGAGGTGCTGCGCACGGCGTCGCGCACCGCCGGCGGGTTGAACTACGGCCGTTGGAGCAACGCGGAGTTCGACGCGCTGGTGAACCAGGTCGCCGAGGCGCCGGACGAGGAGACGCGCCGCCGCGCGATCCGCGCGGCGCTGGAGATCGAGCGCGGCGACATCGCGCATGTGCCGCTGTTCCAGCAGCCGATCGCCTGGGCGTCGCGGCGCGGGATTGACCTGCGCCAGGCGCCGGACAACCGGCTGCGGCTGTGGCTGGTCAGGGTGGATTGAGCTCTCCCTCCCCCCTCGCGGGGGGTTCGACGCCGAAGGCGTCGGACGCCAGAGTAGCGGCGGCACGCCGCTAACGCCGGCTGGTCGGGGTGGGGGGCCACGAGCGCCAGACACCCGAAGCGCAGCCCCGGCGGACCCACCCTCACCCCAACCCTCTCCCGCCCTGCGGGAGAGGGAGTCAGCAAGGCGCTCTTCGCATGACCGACCTCCTGCTCCGCCACGGCACCGTCATCACCATGGACACGACGCGCCGCGTCCTCGAGGACGGTGCGGTCGCGATCAAGGACGGCCGCATCGCCGCAATCGGCACCACGGCCGAACTGGCGTCTCATGCCGGTGCGAAGCAGGTCATCGAGGCGCACGGCACGGCCATCCTCCCCGGCCTCATCGACGGCCACGCCCATGCCGGCCACGGCCTCGTCAAGACCATGGGCAACGGCGATTCCGCCGCCTGGGGCGAGGCCTGCCGGATCATCTACACCCTCGCCTCCCCGCCCTCCTTCTGGCGCGCGGAGGCGGGGCTCGCCGCCTATGAGCGCCTGCGCTTCGGCGTCACCACGGGCGTATCGCTGCTCGGCGGCGGCGACAGCATCGGGCGCGTGGACGACCCTGCCTTCACCGACGCGCATGCCGAGGCGACGGAGGAGGTCGGCATCCGCTCGGTCCTCGTGCTCGGCCCCACGCGGCCGCCCTTTCCGCGCCCCTATGTCGGGCCGGACGGCGTCGAGCGGCCGGTCTCCTTCGAGCAGCAGCTCGATACCATCACCGCCGGCGTGGAGCGCTGGCACGGGCGCGGCAACCTCCGCGTCGCGACGCTCATGCCGGTGTACCGCGAGGCGACGCACGACCCGGCGACGGTCAAGGAGATCGAGCGCCAGGGCCACCTGGTGCGCGAGGCCGGGCGCCGCCGCGGCGCGCCCTTCCACCAGGATGGGCACCGCGCGGGGAGCATCGAGATGGCGGACCGGATGTTCGGCCTGCTCGGCCCGGATGCCTGGCTCAGCCATTGCACCGACCTGACCGACGAGGACATCGCGACGCTCGTGCGGACCGGCGCGAGCGTGGTGCACAACCCCTCCGCCATCGCCGCCGTCCGCGGCTACTGCCCGGCGCCGCGGATGATGGAGGCGGGCGTCACCGTGATGATCGGCTCGGACGCGACGGCGCCCGACCGCTCCGGCGACATGTTCCGCCACATGTTCCAATGCATCCGCTACCACCAGCGCCACTTCCGCGACGAGGCGGTGATGACGCCGGGCAAGGCGCTGGAGATGGTGACGACCGACGCGGCGAAGGGTCTCGGCCTGGCCGAGGAGATCGGCAGCCTGGAGGTCGGCAAGCGCGCCGACGTCATCACCGTGGACCTGCGCGCGCCGCACATGGCGCCGGCGAACATGCCGGTGCACCGCGTCGTGTATTTCGCGAACGGCCACGACGTCCGCGACGTGGTGGTCGGCGGCCGCGTGCTGCTGCGCGACCGCGTCGCGCCGCACCTCGACGCGGACGCGATCATCGAGGCCGCGGATCGCGAGGCGGCGGCGATGCTGGACCGCGCGGGGCTGCGCCACATGGTCGCCGAGGACCCGGGCTGGGGCCGGATTCGGCGACAGGGGAGGACGACATGAGACGCCGTACGCTGATCGCCGCCGCGGCCGCGGTCCCGGCCGCAGCACGCGCGCAGGCCTGGCCCACGCGCCCCGTGCGCATCGTGGAGCCGGGCGCGCCGGGCGGCGGCAACGACACCACCATCCGCCTCTTCGCGCATCACCTGGAACAGGCGCTCGGCCAGCCCGTGCCGGTGGACAACAGGCCGGGCGCCGGCGGCCGCATTGGGGTGGAGGCGGTCTTCCGCGCGCCGTCCGACGGCGCCACGCTGCTGATGGGCAATGCCGGATCGAACGGCATCAACGCCGCGATCTACCGCGACCTGCCCTACGACCTCGAACGCGACCTGACGCCGATCTCGCTGCTCGTCACCGGGCCGAATGCGCTGGTGGTGAACCCGCGGGTCTTCCCGGTGGGCGATGTGGCGGGGCTGATCGCGGCGATCCGCGCGCAGCCGCCCGGACACTACAATTACGGCAGCGGCGGCGTCGGCTCCTCCGCGCATCTCTCGACCGAGCTGTTCAAGGCGATGGCCGGCGTGGATATGGTGCACATCCCCTATCGCGGCGCCTCCCAGATGGGGCAGGCGGTGATCGCGGGCGACGCGCCGTTCCTCATCGCCAATCTCGTCAACATCATGCCCTTCGTCCGCCGCGGCGAGGTGAAGCTGCTGGCGGTGACGAGCCTGGAGCGCTGGCCCGACACCCCCGATGTCCCGACCATGGACGAGAGCGGCCTGCGCGGCTTCGAGACGATCGCCTGGAACGGCCTGTTCGGCCCACCCAACCTGCCCGCCGCGGTCGTCGCGCGGCTGGTGCCGGAGCTCCAGCGCATCGGCCGCATCCCCGACGTGACCGAGCGCATCCGCCTCATCGGCGGCCAGGTCGTCACCAGCCCGCCGGAGGTCCTGGCAGCGCGCGTGCGGAGCGACATCGCGAAGTGGCGCGAGCTGGCGACGCGCGTGAACATCCGGATCGAATGATGCGCATCGGGTCGCTGAGCTTTCGCGGCATCAACGTCACGCCGAAGACGAACTGGTGCTTCCTGGAGGTGCGGACGGAGGACGGCCGCACCGGCCTCGGGGAATGCACCCTGGCGAACCACGAGCCGCTCCTCGAAGCGGAGGCCGCGCGGCTGGCCGCGCGCGTGACCGGCGAGGATGCGCGGCACCGCAACCGCCTCGCCCGCCTGATCCCGCACGCGCCGGGCGGCCTCGTCGCGCATACCGTGCTCTCCGCCTTCGAGGCCGCCCTGTGCGACTTGGCGGCGCAGCGCGCCGGGCAGCCGCTCCACCTCTGGCTCGGCGGCGCGACCCGCGATGCCGTGCCGCTCTACGCCAACATCAACCGTGGCGCGGACCCGCGGACACCGGAGGGCTTCGCCGCCGCGGCGCAACGCGCGGCCGCCGCCGGGTTCCGCGCGGTGAAGCTCGCGCCCTTCGAGCCGCTGGTCTGGGAGGACGGCTTCTCCGACACCAATCGCGCGGCCTACGCCGAGGGCCTCGCGCGGATCGCCGCCGTGCGCGAGGCGGTCGGGCCCGATGTCGCGGTCATGGTGGACGCGCATTGGCGATTCTCGCCCGGCGGCGCGGCTGGCCTGGTTCGCGACGTGGCGGAGTTCCGCCTCTTCTGGCTCGAATGCCCGGTGGCCGAGGCAAACCACGCGGAAATCCGCCGCCTGCGCGGCATGGCGAACGAGCGCGGGATGCGCCTCGCCGGCGCCGAGAGCCTCTCCAGCCTCGCCGCCTATCGCCCGCTGATCGAGCGCGGCCTCTACGACGTGCTGATGCCCGATGCGAAGCACGCCGGCGGATTGCTGGAGATCGGCCGCATCGCCGCGCTGGCGCTCACCGCCGGCATCGAGATCGCGCCGCACAACCCGACCGGCCCGGTCTGCCACGCCCATTCCGTGCATCTCTGCGCGACGATCCCGAACTTCCTGACGCTCGAAGTGCAGTTCGGCGAGACGGAGCGGTTCTTCGACCTGGTCGAGGGCGCGTCGCTGCGCTTCGTGGACGGCGCCGCGCCGCTGCCGGAGGCGCCCGGCCTCGGCGTGCGGCTGGCGCCCGGCCCCCACGCACCCGCGCTACGCATGGACCGGCCCTGGCTGGACCCGCGGTTGGGATGATCCCGGCCTGGATCGCATTCACCGTCACCGCCGCCCTTTTCCAGTGCTGGCGCACTGCCCAGCAGCAACGCCTGCGCGGCAGCCTCTCCGTCAACGCCGCCGGCGTCGTGCGCTACCTCTACGGCGTGCCGGTGGGCGTATCGCTGGTGGCGCTTTACGCGCTCGGCTCCGGCGACCCGCTCCCGCAGGTGACGGCCGCGGCGCTCGCCCTCTGCGCCGCCGGCGGCCTGCTGCAGATCCTCGGCACCAACCTGCTCATCATGGCCTTCGGCCACCGCAACTTCGCCGTCGGCACCGCCTATTCGAAGACCGAAGCCGTGCAGGCCGCGGTCGTCGCCACGCTGCTGCTGGGCGAACACCTGACGGCGCTCTCCTGGCTCGGCATCGCGATCGGCGTGGCGGGCGTCCTCTACCTGTCGCTCGCCGGACGGGGGCTGGCGCCCGTCGAGCTGCTGAAGGGGCTGACCCAGCCCGCCGCCCTCTGCGGCATCGGCGCCGGCTTCTGCTTCGGCGTCACCGGCGTGCTGATCAAGGCCGCGAACCAGGCGATGCCGGGCGGGGACGTGATCTACAAGGCGCTCGTCATCCTGGCCGTCACGAACGCGATCCAGACGGCGTTGCAGGGCGGCTACCTGGCGTGGCGGGAGCCGGCCTCGGTCCGCGCGGTGTTCGTGGGGTGGCGAGGCGCCGCCGGAGTCGGGGCGCTGTCGGCGCTCGGCTCTGCCTGCTGGTTCTCCGCCTTCGCCCTGGCCCCGGTCGCGCTGGTCCGCTCGGTGGGGCAGGTGGAGATCCTGTTCACGCTGGCCTTCAGCCGCTTCTACCTGCGCGAGGCCGCGAAGCCCGCCGACATGGCCGGCGCCCTGATCGTCGCGGCGGGGGTGGTGCTGGTGCTGGTGGGCAGCGCCTGAGCGATCGGGTTGCCGCGCCGCAACACGCGTGGTAGAGGCCCGCCGCCGCTGCCGGGGCAGGTCGAAGGGCCAGCCCGTGGCGCGCATCCCCGCGCCCCTCGCCGTGCGCCCAACAACAGGACCGGGACCGCCTTGGCCTCCGACGCGCCGAACGTCACCTCCGCCCTTCCCCAGGCGCCGAACCCGACCGGGCTCGCCGAGCGCTACGCGCTCGCGCTGCTCGCCCTGGTGGACGAGAAGCGCGCGACCGAGCCGGGGGCGGCGGACCGCGTCGCGGCCGACCTCGACGGCCTGTTCCGCCTCTGGCGCGACGACGCCGGCTTCCGCGCCTTCGTGGAAGACCCCCGCCTCGACGGCGGGGAGCAGCGGCGCGGCGCCTTCGCGATCATCGAGAAGGCCGGCATCGGCACCGAAGTCCGCAACCTCGTCGGCGTCATGATCGTCAACCGGCGGCTGAACCAGCTGCCGCAGGTGGCCGCTGCCTTCGGCGCGCAGCTCGCGGCGCGGCGCGGACAGCAGACTGCGCAGGTCGTCACCGCCCATCCCATCTCGGACACGCAGCGCGCGCAGATCACCGCGCGGCTGACCGAGGCCGGTTTCTCCGGCGTGCAGCTGAACGAGACGGTGGACCCCTCGATCCTCGGGGGTCTCGTCATCCGCATCGGCTCGCGCCTCTACGACAACTCGATCAAGTCCAAGCTGCAGCGACTGCAGTATGCGATGAAGGGCGCCGCCTGACATGGAAATCCGTCCCGCCGAAATCTCCGAGATCCTGAAGCAGCAGATCGCGGGCTTCGACGCCGAGGCGAACGTGGCGGAGGTCGGCACCGTGCTGACCGTCGGCGACGGCATCGCCCGCGTCTTCGGCCTGCAGAACGTGATGGCCGGCGAGCTGGTGGAGTTCCCCTCCGCCGGCATCAAGGGCATGGCGCTGAACCTCGAGACCGACAACGTCGGCATCGTGATCTTCGGCGACGACAAGGGCGTGAAGGAAGGCGACACGGTCAGCCGCACCGGCGAGATCGTGGACGTGCCGGTGGGCAAGGGCCTGCTCGGCCGCGTGGTGGACGCCCTTGGCAATCCCATTGACGGCAAGGGCCCGATCCCGGGCACCGAGCGCCGCCGCGTCGAGGTGAAGGCGCCCGGCATCATCCCGCGCAAATCCGTGCATGAGCCGATGCAGACCGGCATCAAGGCGATTGACAGCCTGATCCCGATCGGCCGCGGCCAGCGGGAGCTGGTGATCGGCGACCGGCAGACCGGCAAGACGGCGGTGATCCTGGACACGATCATCAACCAGAAGCCGATCAACCAGGGCAACGACGAGTCGAAGAAGCTCTACTGCATCTACGTCGCCGTCGGGCAGAAGCGCTCCACCGTCGCGCAGCTCGTCAAGACGCTGGAGGAGAACGGCGCGCTGGAATACTCCATCGTCGTCGCGGCGACGGCCTCCGACCCGGCGCCGATGCAGTTCCTCGCGCCCTACACCGGCTGCGCGATGGGCGAGTTCTTCCGCGACAACGCGATGCACGCGGTGATCTTCTACGACGACCTGTCGAAGCAGGCCGTCGCCTATCGCCAGATGTCGCTGCTGCTGCGCCGCCCGCCCGGCCGCGAGGCGTACCCCGGCGATGTGTTCTACCTGCACTCCCGCCTGCTGGAGCGGGCGGCGAAGATGAACGACGATTTCGGCGCGGGATCGCTCACCGCACTCCCGGTGATCGAGACGCAGGCCGGCGACGTCTCGGCCTATATCCCGACGAACGTGATCTCGATCACAGACGGGCAGATCTTCCTGGAGACGGAGCTGTTCTTCAAGGGCATCCGCCCCGCGGTGAATGTCGGCCTCAGCGTCTCGCGCGTGGGATCGGCGGCGCAGATCAAGGCGATGAAGCAGGTTGCCGGCAAGATCAAGCTGGAGCTCGCCCAGTACCGGGAGATGGCGGCCTTCGCGCAGTTCGCCTCCGACCTCGACGCGACGACGCAGTCGCTGCTGGCGCGCGGCGCGCGGCTGACGGAGCTGCTGAAGCAGCCGCAGTACAAGCCCGTGCCGGTGGAGGAGCAGGTGGCCGCGATCTTCGCGGGCACGCGCGGCTACCTCGACAAGCTGCCGGTGACCAAGGTGGGCGAGTTCGAGCGCCGCATGCTGTCGGAAATGAAGACCCGCGCGCCGGACCTGCTGACCAGCATCCGCAACGACCGCGAGATCAAGAAGGAGACGGAGACCAAGCTCACCGCCTTCCTCGACGACTTCGCCAAGTCCTTCGCCTGAGTCCGACATGCCCAGCCTGAAGGCGCTGCGCGGCCGCATCAACAGCGTGAAGTCCACGCGGAAGATCACGCAGGCCATGAAGATGGTGGCCGCGGCGAAGCTGCGCCGCGCGCAGAGCCAGGCGGAGCAGGCGCGCCCCTATGCCGAGCGCATGGCGCGCATGCTCGCCTCCCTCGGCGCCTCGGTCGCGGGCAGCCCGGACGCGCCGCGGCTGCTCGTCGGCAGCGGCGGCGACAAGGTCCACCTGCTCGTCGTCGTCACCGCCGATCGCGGCCTCGCCGGCCCGTTCAACACCAATGCCGGCCGCTTCGCGCGCCTGCGCATCCGCGCCCTGGAGGGCGAGGGCAAGACGGTCAAGGTGCTGAGCGTCGGCCGCAAGGGCGCGGCCTTCCTCAAGCGCGAATTCCCCCGCCACATCGTCGGCGAGATCAGCTTCATGGGGAAGAAGCGCCTGGGCTTCGAGGACGCGCAGGCGGTCGCAGACCGCATCACCGCGATGCTGGATGCCGGCGAGTTCGACGTCTGCACGCTGATCTACAACCGCTTCCAGAGCGTCATCACCCAGGTCCCGACCGAGCAGCGCCTGATCCCCGCGCCGCTGCCGGAAGCCGCACCCGCGGCCTCTGGCCCGCAGGCGCTCTACGAATACGAGCCGGCGGAGGAGACGATCCTCTCCACCCTGCTGCCGCGCAACCTGGCGATCCAGGTCTATCGCGCGCTGCTCGAGAACAACGCGGGCTTCTACGGCAGCCAGATGAACGCGATGGACAACGCCACGCGCAACGCCGGCGACATGATCAACAAGCTCACGCTCAACTACAACCGCACGCGACAGGCCAACATCACCAAGGAGCTGATCGAGATCATCTCCGGGGCGGAAGCGGTCTGAGGAGAAGCAGATGAAGAACAACGTCGGCAAGGTCACCCAGGTCCTCGGCGCGGTCGTGGACGTCCAGTTCCCGCAGGACCTGCCCGCCATCCTCAACGCGCTGAACGTGAAGATCGAGGACCGCACCCTCGTCCTCGAGGTCGCGCAGCACCTTGGCGAGCGCACCGTCCGCACCATCGCCATGGACACCACCGACGGCCTGGTCCGCGGCTCCGAGGTGGTGGACACCGGCGCCGGCATCTCCGTGCCCGTCGGCAACGCCACGCTCGGGCGCATCGTCAACGTCATCGGCGAGCCGATTGACGAGCGCGGCGCGGTCGGCGCCGAGAAGTCCTACACCATCCACCGCGAGGCGCCGCCCTTCGAGGAGCAGGCGACCTCGGCCGAGATCCTGGTCACCGGCATCAAGGTCGTGGACCTCCTCGCGCCCTACCTCAAGGGCGGCAAGATCGGCCTGTTCGGCGGCGCCGGCGTCGGCAAGACCGTCACCATCCAGGAGCTGATCAACAACATCGCCAAGGCCCATGGCGGCGTCTCGGTCTTCGCCGGCGTCGGCGAGCGCACGCGCGAGGGCAACGACCTCTACCACGAGATGGTGGATGCCGGCGTGATCAAGCTGAACGAGGGCAATACCGACGGATCGAAGGTGGCGCTGGTCTATGGCCAGATGAACGAACCGCCGGGCGCGCGTGCGCGCGTGGCACTCTCCGGCCTTTCGATGGCGGAGTATTTCCGCGACGAGCAGGGCCAGGACGTGCTGTTCTTCATTGATAACATCTTCCGCTTCACCCAGGCGGGCGCGGAAGTGTCGGCGCTGCTCGGCCGCATCCCCTCCGCGGTGGGCTACCAGCCGACGCTCGCCACCGACATGGGCGCGCTGCAGGAACGCATCACCAGCACGAAGAAGGGCTCGATCACCTCGGTGCAGGCGATCTACGTTCCCGCCGACGACCTGACCGATCCCGCGCCCGCGACCTCCTTCGCGCACCTCGACGCGACGACGGTGCTCTCCCGCTCGATCGCGGAGATGGCGATCTTCCCGGCGGTGGACCCGCTCGACAGCACCTCCCGCGGCCTCGACCCGCGCGTGGTGGGCGAGGAGCACTACCGCGTGGCGCGCGAGACGCAGCGCATCCTGCAGACCTACAAGTCGCTGCAGGACATCATCGCGATCCTCGGCATGGATGAGCTGTCGGAGGAGGACAAGCTGATCGTCGCGCGCGCGCGCAAGATCCAGCGTTTCCTCTCGCAGCCCTTCCACGTCGCCGAGGTCTTCACCGGCACGCCGGGCGTCTTCGTGAAGCTGGAGGACACGATCCGCAGCTTCGCCGGCATCGTCAGCGGCGAGTACGACCACCTGCCGGAAGCCGCCTTCTACATGGTCGGCACGATCGAGGATGCGGTGAAGAAGGCCGAGACGCTGAAGGCCGCGGCCTGATCCCATGGCGACCTTCCAGCTCGAACTCGTCAGCCCGGAAAAACTGCTGCTGAGCCGCGACGTCGAGATGGCGGTGCTGCCGGCGGCCGAGGGCGAGATGGGCGTGCTGCCCGGCCACGCGCCGATGATCGTCGCACTCCGCGGCGGCGTCATCACCGTGCGCGAGGGCGGGCAGGTGACGGATCGTCTCTTCGTCGCCGGCGGCTTCGCCGAGGTCACGCCGGAACGCTGCACGGTGCTGGCGGATGAGGCGACGCCGGTCGCGCAGCTCTCCCGCGCCGCGGCCGAATCGCGCATTCGTGAGGCGGAGGACGCGCTGGCCGCCACCGCCGGCGAATCGCCGGAACGCCGGGACGCCGCGATGGACCGCCTGCTGTCGGCCCGCGCCATGCTGGGGGCCGCCGAAGCGGCCTGAACCCGCCAAGTGCTTGAAATCGGGAGCCGTCCGCAGAAGATACGCCTGCGGGCGGCTTTCGCGTCTCCGGGGGAAGAATGAAGCACTGGCGCATCGAGCAAGTCGCCTGGGACCAATTCGATCCGTCGCGCGTGGAGCCCGAGGTGGTGCCGCTGGTCAAGGCCGCAGCGATGGTCGAGCGCAACGGCGACGACTACGCGCTCTACCTGCAATCCGTCTTTCACGACGACCCGGACTTTGCCGGCGCCACCGCCAATTGGGCGGAGGAGGAGGTGCAGCACGGCGAGGCGCTGGGCCGCTGGGCCACGCTGGCCGATCCGGGCTGGGATTTCCGCGAGGCCTTCGCGCGGTATCGGGAAGGCTACAGGATTGATGTCTCCGCCGACGCCTCCATCCGCGGCAGCCGCACCGGCGAGCTGATCGCCCGCTGCATGGTGGAGACCGGGACGTCCAGCTACTACACCGCGCTCGGCGAGGGCAGCGAGGAGCCGGTCCTGAAGGAGGTCTGCCGCCTGATCGCAGCCGACGAGTACCGGCATTTCAAGCTCTTCTACGACCACATGAAGCGGTACCTCGCGCGCGAGAACCTCTCCTTCGCGAAGCGCCTGCGCGTGGCGGCGGGCCGCATCGGCGAGAGCGAGGACGACGAACTGGCCTTCGCCTTCCACTGCTCCAACGAGGCGCCCGGCACGCCCTACGAGCACGACCGCTGCATCGCCGGCTACATGGGCCGCGCCATGGGCTACTACCGCTTCCACCACATCGAGCGCGGCATGGGCATGATCTTCAAGTCCGTCGGCCTGGAGCCGCGCGGCCGCCTGGCGGACCTCGCCGCGCGCGGCGCCTGGCGCTTCCTGCAATGGCGCCGCCACCGCTATCGCGCGGCGCTGCTGAAAGCCGCGAACGAGAACGCGTCCGGGGGCGTTGCCGAGGCAGCCTGACGTCCTTCGTAGGAGGCCGTATCGTGCCGCATCGCCGCTCGCTCCTCGGCGCCCTCGCGTTGACGGCGCTGCCCGCCAAAGCGCAGGAACCCGGCTTGCGCGACATCGCGGCGCGCCGCGGCATCGCCTTCGGCTCGGCGGTCAGCGCGCGGCTGCTCCGCAGCGACCCGGTCTATGCCGCCGCCATGGCGCGCGAGGCCGCGATCCTCGTGCCGGAAGGCGAGGGCAAGTGGGATTCGACGCAGCCCGCGCCCGGCCGCTTCGACCTCTCCGGGCTGGACAACATCATTGATTTCGCCGGCCGCCACCGGCAGTCCGTGCGCGGCCACACCCTCGTCTGGCACACTGCCCTGCCGCGCTGGGTGTGGGAGGCGGACCTCACCCCTGCGCGCGCCGAGGCGATAATCGAGGCGCATGTCGCCGGCACGCTCGCGCCGCTCCGCGGCCGCATCGGCGAATGGGACGTGGTGAACGAGCCGGTCGCCGATCCCGACGTGCTTCCCGGTCAGGACCTGCGTGACTCCATCTGGTTCAAGGCGCTCGGCGAGCGCTACCTCGACATCGCCTTCCGCGCCGCGCGCGCCGCCGATCCGGGACTGCGCCTGGTGCTGAACGAATACGGAGTGGAGGCGTCCTGGCCGCGCGCCGACGAGAAACGCGCGCGGCTCCTGCGCCTGCTGCGCGGCCTGCTATCGCGCGGCGTGCCGCTCAACGCCATCGGCATCCAGGCGCACATGCCGCTCGACCAGCCCTTCGCGCCCGCGCCCTTCGCGGCCTTCTTGCGGGAACTGCGCGGCATGGGCCTCGGCGTGCTGCTGACGGAGCTCGACGTGATCGAACCCGCCGGCGTGCGGCTTCGCGAGGAAGACATCCCGGCGCGCGACGCGGCGGTCGCAGACCGCGCGCATGCCGTGGTCTCCACGGCGCTCGCCGAGGGCTGCCGGACGGTGCTGACCTGGGGCCTTTCCGACCGTCACTCCTGGCTCAACGCCTGGCCGCCGGCACGCCGCCCGGACGGTGCCGAGGTCCGGGCACTGCCGCTGGATCGCGACCACGCGCGCAAGCCGATGTGGCACGCGCTCGCGCGGGCATTCGAGGGGCGGTAGGGCGTCCTCTCAGGAACAGCGCCCCACCGCATCGGCATCCGCGAAGTCCACGAACTCCGCCAGGTGTCGCTGCGCCTCGATCCACAGCACCTGGCGTTCCTCCGTCAGGATGCGCGCCTCGCCCGTGACGGTCCGGCTGGAATCGAGCGCGGAGACGCGCCGGTAGGACAGCGCCAGCCCGTCCCCGCCCGCGTTCCAGCTGCGGATCGGCAGCGTGCGGCAGACAAAGATGACGCGCACGGACATGATGCCCGTGCCATCGGCCGAGAGCAGCACGCGCGCCGCGCCGCCCTCGACCCGCAGCAGCGCGGTGCGGCCGACCCAATCCGGGAAGCGCGGGATGGCGGACGAGGTGGCAGCGCGCACCGGCGGCGCCGCGAGCAGCGCGAAGGCGGCGCGACGGGGCAGGGCAGGGGCGGACACGCGGCGAGCCTGCCATGCGCCCGGTCCGTCGCACTACCAGAAGTTCACCCGCGCCCAGGTCGTGACCACGCGGCCGCCCTCCAGCACGTGATAGTGCGGATGCGCCGCGGCGGTCAGGCAGGCGTGGTTGGGCACCACGCGCACCCGTGCCCCGACCGGCAGCCGATCCAGCGGCAAGGTGCCGGAGGCCGCGCGCACCTCGCCGTGTTCCTGGTGCACCCGCGTCACGACGGCATCGCCGAGCGTCGCCTCGCCATCCACGTCCAGCACCCGGCCGAACCGCCAGTCGCGCGGCGCCGCCTCCGTGCTGCGATCCTTCGAAAGAGCCAGCGCGCCCGCATCCAGCAGCACCGCCCCGCGCGCCGGATAGCGCCCGATGACGGAGGCGAGGACGGTGACCGCGACATCCTCCAGCGGATGCACGCCGAGCTGCGCCTGCAACAGGTCGCCGAGCATGTACACGCCCGCACGCAGCTCCGTCACGCTGTCGAGGCTGCCGGCGAACATCGCCGTCGGCGAGGCGCCGGCGGAGACGACCGGCACCGGATGGCCTGCCGCCCGCAGCCGCGCCGCCGCGCCGACGAGCGCCGCGCGCTCCGCCTCGGCGATTGCCCGCATCTCGCCCTCGCTGCGTCCGGCATAGGAATGGCCGGAATGCGACAGCACGCCCGCGAGACGCGGCCCGAGCGCCGCGGCGATGGCGGGCAGCGCATCGGAGTCCGGCGCCACGCCGGCGCGGCCCTCCCCCACATCCACCTCGATCAGCGCCGTCACGGTGCCCGGATGCGCGGCAACCGCGCGCGCGGCGTCGGGATCGTCGGTGATCACCTTCACCGCACCGCCCGCTGCGTTCAGCGCCGCCACCGCGTCGAGCTTCGACGGCGTGATGCCCACCGCATAGATCTGGTCGCGGAACCCGTGGTCGGCGAAGTAGCGCGCCTCGGCCAGCGTGCTGACGGTGATCGGCCCCTTGCCCGGCGCGGCGAGGTCCGCCACCCCCGCCGACTTTGCGGTCTTCATGTGCGGCCGCAGCGCGACGCCCGGGTGCCGCGCCACCGCCTCCGCCATGCGCGCGATGTTGCGCCGGAGGATTTCGAGGTCGAGCAGCAGGCAGGGCGTGGGCAGATCGTCGAGCGTCACAGCGCGATCCCCAGCAGCTCGGCATAGCGGGGCGTGGATTTCAGCCCCGTGCCCGTCAGCACGACCACGGTCGTTTCGCGTTCCGCGATCGCGCCGGAAGCGCGCAGCTTGCCGAAGGCCGCCGCGGCCTGCGCGCAGGTCGGCTCCACGTAGATGCCGGTCCGGGCCAGCGCCAGCGACGCCGCCGCGATCTCGTCCTCCTCCACCAGCACCGCGCCGCCGTCACTCTCGCGCAGCGCGCGGAGGCATTCGGGCAGGCGGATCGGCTGCGCGATCGCCGTGCCCTCCGCGATGGTCGGCTTCGGCTCGGAGGCGGGAAGCCCGAGCGCCGCCCGCGCGATCGGGCCGCAATTGGCCGGCTGCGCCGCGAAGATCCGCGGCAGCCGTGCGATCTGCCCCGCCCGCAGCAGCTCCCCGAAGCCGAGCCAGCAGCCCAGCACGTTCGAGCCGGCCCCGCAGGGGATCACGATGTTGTCCGGCGCGCGGAAGCCGAGATCCTCCCACAGCTCGTACGCCAGCGTCTTCGTGCCTTCCAGGAAGAAGGGGTGCCAGTTGTGGCTGGCGTAGAAGATCTCGGCGGACCGCGTCAGCGCCGCATCCGCGCAATCCTGCCGGCTGCCGGGGATCAGCTCGACCGCCGCCCCCGCCGCGCGCGCCTGCACGGTCTTGGCCGGGCTGGTGCTGGAGGGCACGAAGATCGTGGCAGCCATCCCGCCCGCCGCCGCATAGGCGGAAACCGCGGCGCCGCCATTGCCGGAGGAGTCTTCGAGCACCGCGGAAACACCCTGCTCCCGCAGCAGGGACAGCATCACGGACGCGCCGCGATCCTTGAAGCTGCCGGTCGGCATGAACCACTCGCATTTCAGGATCGCGGTGCCGGCAGGCAGGGCACGCTCCACCATGGGCGTGCAGCCCTCGCCCATGGTGATCGGCGCGCGGGGTGCGAAGGGCAGGGCGGCGGCGTAGCGCCAGATGCTGCGCATGCCGGTCGCGATCGCGTCCCGCCCGATGCCGGCACGTTCCGTCAGCAGCAGCGGCTCCCGCGCGTCGCCGCACCAGCGTGGCGCATCGAGCGGCCAGGTGCGGCCGGTACGCGGGTCGAGATAGCTCTGCATGGCCCGGAGTGTCCCTTGCGGACCCCGCGCCGGCAAGCAACGCTGCCGCATGGCCGACCAACCAAACCCCATGCTGGGCATGGGTGCCGACCCCGTGCTGCGTCTCGCCGCCGACCTCATCGCGCTGGACAGCCGCAGCTCCGTCTCCAACCTCGCCGTCGCCGAGCGGATCGAACGCGAGCTGACCGGCTTTGAGGTGGAACGACTGGACTACGAGGACACCGCCGGTGTCGCCAAGCGCGCGCTCGTCGCGCATCGCGGCCCCAGAGGAGGCTACGCGCTCTCCGGCCACATGGACACCGTGCCGCCCACCGGATGGGAGAGCGACCCCTTCACGCCGCGCCTCGACGCCGACGGCCTGCTGCACGGCCTCGGTTCGGTGGACATGAAGGGCCAGGTCGCCGCCGCGATCGTCGCGGCGCAGCGCGCGCCCGCCGACCTGCCCGTGACCCTGCTCATCACCACCGACGAGGAGACCACGAAGGCCGGCGCGAGGCGGATCGCGCAAGGCAGCGCGCTGGCCCGCTCGCTCGGGCTGAAGGGGATCGTGGTGGCGGAGCCGACCCGCCTCGTGCCGGTGCGCGGGCATCGCAGCCACGTCCAGTTCGCCGCCACCGCCCGCGGGCTGCAGGCACACTCCTCGACCGGCAAGGGCGTCAACGCGAATTGGCGGCTGATCCCCTTCCTCGTCGCGATGGAACGCGTGCAGGCCGCGCTCCGCACCGATCCGAAGCTGCAGGACCGCGACTACGATCCCCCCTTCTCCGACTTCAACCTGATCCTCGACAACCACGGCACCGCGCTGAACGTGACGCCGGCCAAGGCCACCGCCCACATCAAGTTCCGCTACAGCGCGAAGGTGGACCCCGCCCCGGTGGTCCGCGCAGTGCGCGAGGCGGCCGCCGATGCCGGCATCGAGTTGGCGGAGCAGCACGAAGGCTTCCCGCCGGAGCTGCCGGCCGACCATCCCCTTGTCGCGCTCGGCATTGGGCTGACCGGTCAGCGGCCCGGCACTGCGCCCTTCGGAACCGACGCCTGCGAGCTTCAGGCGCTCGCGCCGTGCCTGGTCCTCGGCCCGGGCGACGTGGCCTTCGCGCATACCCCGCACGAATGCGTGCGGGCGGCCGACCTGGTCGCGGCCGTCCCGCTCTTCACCCGTATCTTCGAGGCAGGGCGCTAGCGCGGCAGGCCTCCGCAACCGCCGATAAGTCCCATGACCGCGCCGGCACGACCAAGGCGTGCGCCAGCGCGCTCCTCCCGGCGGACGCACGAAAACGCAAGGCCGCCCTGCTCAAGAAAAGCATGCGGACCATCCCCATATGCGCTATGCGACGCTGGAAGGCGTGAACCCCTTGACGGAACAGACTGAACAATGGGCGTAGTAATCGGGGAGGTGGCGAGGAAGCTCGGCTACCGCCCGGGCATGGCGTGCGCGGTGATCGGCAACCCCCCGGGTCTCACCTTCGGCCTGCCGAGCGGCGCCACCGCCGCTGCCGACCTCATCCTGGCCTTCGCGGCGGACCGCGCAACGCTGCGCTCGATCGCGCCGCGGGCCTTGAACCTCTACGGCATCGGGGCGCGGCTGTGGTTCGCGTATCCGAAGAAGACCGGGCCCGTCCGGTCCGACCTCGACCGCGACCATGGCTGGGACCCGATCACGAGCGAGGGCCTGCTGCCGGTGACCCAGGTCGCGCTCGACGACACCTGGTCGGCCCTGCGCTTCCGCTTCCGCGAGGAAATCCCGAAGGTCATGCGCGCGGGGGCCTGAGGTTCCCTAACCGCCCGCCTGCACCGCCCGAAGCGCCCGCCGCAGCTTCGCGATGCCCGTGCGCACATGCCCGGTCTCGCAGAGCCGCGTTCCCTCTTCCGCCAGGCTGCGGACCGTCTCGGTCGCTGAGACCGGTTGTGCGGAGAGCCGCGTCGCCAGTTCCGAGCAATAGGCGACGCTGTCGGTCGTGACCCGCACCGGCGGCTCCGACGAGGCGGTGGCCGCGGCGACCCGCGCGAGGACGAGGATCAGGAGGAAGGCGGTCCGCACCATTGCCCGCCACCATGCGCCCGCCGGTCCCTCCCGGTCGTGGCGGGGCGGTGAAAGGCGCGACATGCGGCCGGTTCAGGCGGCCGGCAGCCGCAGCGTCACCGTCAGCCCCCGCCGCGCTGCCCCGGGGTGGGTGTCGGACAGCCCGACATCCCCGCCATGCAGCGCCGCCACTGCCCGCACCAGCGACAGGCCGAGGCCGGAACCCGGCGTGCTGCGCGCGGAATCCGCCCGGAAGAAGCGTTCGCCCGCGCGGCCCTTGTCGGCTTCCGGCATGCCCGGCCCATCATCCGCGACGACAATCTCGACGAGCCCCGGCTCCGGCGCGGCGATCAGCCGCACCGTCCCGCCCCCCGGCGTGAACTTCAGCGCGTTGTCCACCAGATTCGCGACCGCCTGCCCGATCAGGTCGCGGTCGCCGACCAGGCGAAGGCTCTCCGGCAGTTCCGCGATCAGGTGCTGGTCGCGCGCCTCCGCGGCCGCGCCGTAGAGCTCCGCCACGTCGGCCAGCATCGGGGCGAGGTCGGTCGGCGCGAAGGCCGCGCGCCGCGCCCCGGCCTCCACCTCCGCGATGCGGAGCACGGCCTTGAAGACGCGGGCGATCCCGTCGAGGTCGGCGATGCCCTGCTCCACCGCCGCCCGCAGCGCCTCCTCGTCGCGGGCCGAGGCCAGCGCCTCCTCCAGCTTCGCCCGCGCGCGGGCGATCGGCGTGCGCAGGTCGTGCGCGATGGCGTCGGAGACGCCCCGCACCCCCTCCATGAGCCGCGCGATGCGGTCCAGCATCGCGTTCATGGTCGTCCCGAGTTTGTCGAACTCGTCGCCGCGCTCCGTCAGCGGCACCCGCGGCGTGAGGTCGCCGGCGCCGATCGCGGCGGCGGTGCGATAGATCGGCAGCAGCCGGTTCTCCAGCGCGCGGCGCAGCGCCCAGGCCCCCACGATCGCCAGCGCCGCCGAGGCCGAGGCCGCCCAGGCGATGCCCTCGGACAGCAGCCCGCGGAGCCGCAGCTTCTCCGCCACGTCCCGCCCGACCAGCAGCCGGTATCCGTCGCCGAGGTCCACTCGGAACAGCCGGGCTTCCGACACCGTCGCGTCCCGGATCAGGGGCATGCGGACCCACGGCGATTCCGTGTTGGCCTCGGCCGGCCAGGCGCTCAGGTTGCCGGCGCGCGGCACGCCGTCGGGCCCGATCAGCAGGTAGAGCGCCTCGTTCTGGATATCGAGCGCGAGGCGGTCCTCGACCGCATCCGCCAGCCCTTCGATCCCGCCGAGGCGCCGGCGCTCGACGAGCGCGGTCGCGTCGGCACGGATCGCCGCCTCGGTCTGCCGGTCGAGCGCGCCGGCGGTGTTCCACCACAGGATCACCGCGGCGGCGGTGGCGGCGGCGGCGAAGATCGCCGTGAAGAACAGCGCGAAGCGCCCGGAGGCGCTGCGCAACAGGCCGAGCAGCGGCGGCTCGAACCCCGAGGCGGACGGGGAAGGGGGCACCTAATCCGCGCGGATCATATAGCCCGCGTTGCGCACGGTGTGGATCAGCGGCTTGTCGAACCCCTTGTCGAGCTTGTGCCGGAGCCGTGAGACATGCACGTCAATGACGTTGGTCTGCGGGTCGAAGTGATAGTCCCACACCTTTTCCAGCAGCATCGTGCGCGTGACCACCTGCCCGGCGTGCCGCATCAGGTGCTCGAGCAGGCGGAATTCGCGCGGCTGCACGTCAATCTTCTTGCCCCCGCGCGTGAGGGTGCGGGAGAGCAGGTCGAGTTCGAGGTCGGCGACCTTCAGCCGCGTCGTCGGGACTTCCGCCGCGGGCCGGCGACCGAGTGCCTCGACGCGGGCCAGCAACTCGGCGAAGGCGAAGGGCTTGGTCAGGTAGTCGTCGCCGCCCGCCTTCAGGCCCTTCACCCGCTCGTCCACGGCGTTCAGGGCGGAGAGGAACAGCACGGGTGTCCGGTTGCCCTGCCCGCGCAGCGTCTCGACGAGCCGCACGCCATCCACCCCGCCCGGCAGCATGCGGTCCAGCACGAGCACGTCGAAGGCCTCCGACGCCGCCATGAACAGCCCGTCGCGACCGTTCCCGGCATGCTCGACGGTGTGGCCGGCTTCCATCAGCCCCTTCTTCACGAAGCGGGCGACCTCGGCGTCGTCCTCGACCAGCAGGATTCGCATGCGGATGGGGTTCCCCGGCCCGCGCGGGACGTTGCCCGCCGCGGTTGTGAGCAACCCAAGTTAATGTCTGCCCTGCGGCAGGGGAAGCTTCGCATCGGCGTTGAGCTGTTCGGCCCGCGCCGGCTACTCCCTTCCCCCGCTTGCGGGGGAGAGTCAGGGTGGGGGGAAAGACTTCCCGCGGGGATTCTCGCATCGGCTGACGGCTCGTGCCATCCGGCATGGCCGCGTCGCAGTGCCCATGAAGCAAGCTCGGCCCCTGCGCCCTTCACCCCTGCGGCTGGTTCGGCCGGCGCCCGACCGTGACGGGAACCTCCGTCGGCCGTCCCTCGCGCAGGACGGAAAGGCGGACGGTCTGCCCCGGCGGCACGGCCGCGATGTTGCGCACCAGCGCGGCCGAGGTCTCCACCCGCTCCCCGTTGATCGCGACCACCTGGTCGCCCTGGCGCAACCCCGCACGCGCGGCCGGGCTGCCGCGCTCGACTCCTGCGATCAGCACGCCCCGCCGCGTCGGGGCGGCACCGCGGCGGCCCGGCTCCTCCGCCGGTGGCTGGTCCTGCACGGACACGCCGAGCCACCCGCGTTCGACCCGCCCACCGGTGCGAAGCTGCTCGATCACCGGCCGGGCGAGGTCCGACGGCACCGCGAAGCCGATCCCGGCAGAGGCGCCGGAGGGCGAGTAGATGGCCGTGTTGATCCCGATCACCTCCCCCGCCACGTTGAACAGCGGCCCGCCGGAATTGCCGGGATTGATGGGCGCGTCCGTCTGCAGGAAGTCGTCATAGGGGCCGGAGCCGATGTTGCGCCCGCGCGCCGAGATGATCCCGGAGGTCACGGTTCCACCGAGCCCGAACGGGTTGCCCGCCGCCAGCACCCACTGCCCGACCCGCATGGCGTCGGAGCTTCCCCAGGGCACCGCGGGCAACGGCGCGCGCGCTTCCACCCGCAGCAGCGCCAGGTCGGTCAGCTCGTCGGAGCCGACGACGCGCGCCGTGTACTCCTGCCCGTTCTGCAGCGACACGATCACCCGCGTGGCGTTTCCCACCACATGGTTCGCGGTGACGACGAGCCCCGCCGGGTCGAGGACGAAGCCCGATCCCGCGCCCTGCGTCGGCTGCGGCTGGCCGCGGCCGCGACGCTCCCGCAGGTAGCGCTCGAAAGGCGTGCCGCGCAGTTCCGGCGGAACCTCGGTCCGCGCCTCCGCGGTCACGGCGATGTTGACGACCGCGGGCAGCACCCGCTCCGCAAGGTCCGCGAAGTCGGGCAGGCTGGCCGCGCCGCGCTGGGCGCGGGCAGGCGGCACGGTGGCGCAGCCGACGAGCGGGACGAGGGCGAGCGTGGCGAGCGATCGGCGGCCGAGGTTCGGGGATGTGGGCTGGGGCATGGGCTCTCGGGAGGAAGGGGGGTGGCGGGCTGCCCCGCGTGAACGCCGGGGAGGATGCAGAAGTGCCGGGGCCGGTTCAACCGCGCGGGGCCGCATGAGCGCGGCATGACGATGCGGGTGGCGTGGGCCGCGGCGGGCGGCATCCTGGCGACGATCGGCCTGGCGCGCTTCGCCTATGTGCCGCTGTTCCCCGCCATGGTCGCGGCCGGGTGGGTGGATGGCGGCGGCGCCGGCCTGCTCGGCGCGGGCAACTTCGCCGGCTACCTCGTCGGCGTCCTGCTCGGGCGGCGGCTCGCGGAGCGGGTCGGCGTGGGCCGGGTGCTGGATGCGGGGATGGGCCTCGCGGCCGTCGCCTTCGTGGCCTGCGCCTGGCCGGGCGGGCTGGCGTGGCTGCTGGCCTGGCGGGGGTTGGCGGGGGTGGCGGGCGGCTTCGTCATGGCGCTTGCGGGGCCGGCGGTGCAGGCGAGCGTGGCGCCGGACCGCCGAGGCGCCGCGGGCGGGATCGTGATGGCCGGCGCGGGGAGCGGAATCATCGCCGCGGGGCTGCTCGTGCCGGCGCTGCTGGCGGCGGGATTGCAAGCGGCGTGGCTCGGGCTGGCGATGGCGGTGGCCCTCGTCTGGGCGGTGGCACGGCGTGCGTGGCCGGATCCGCCGGCGCTGCCCTCCTCCTCGACGGAGGAACCAGTGCCGCGGGCGGGGCGGCTGATCGGGGCCTATGTGCTCTCGGCGGCGGGGATGGTGGCCCCGATGGTCTATCTCGCCGACCTCGCGGTTCGAGGCCGCGGGCTGCCGATCGAGGCGGGAGCGCTCGCCTGGATGGCGTTCGGTGCGGGAGCGATCGCGGGGACGGTGACCGGCGGCCGCGTCGCCGGGCGGATCGGCGGGCTGAGGGCGCTGCCGTGGTGGATGGCGGTGCAGGTGACGGCGCTGGCAGGAATGCTCGTCCCGTGGTGGCCGGCGCTCTTCCTCGCCGCCCCGCTCGGCGGCTTCGCGGGCATCGGCGTGACGGCCGTGGTGCTCGCCGCGGCGCGGGAGGTGGCGGGCGAGCGCGCCGGGGTGGTCTGGGTGCGCGCGACCGCGGGCTACGCCGTGGCGCAGGCCGCGACGGGCTTCGCGCTTGCCGCGCTGTTCGGGGCGACGGGGGAGAGCCACGCGGCGGTGTTCGGGGCGGGGCTGGTGCTGAGCGCCGGGGCGTTGGCGGCGGCGGCGGTTCAGCGCAGCCGGTAGCGGCCCCTACCCTGGAATTCGAGGTAGCCGGCGTCGCGGAGTTTCTGCAACTGCTGCCGCAGCTTCGCGCGGATGTTCCGGTTATCCGGGTAGCGGCCGCACAGGTCGAGTTCGGACCGGTACACGTCCGCGACGCTGAAGGCCGGCGTTCCGAGTGCCTCGATGACGCGCATGGTCTCGACGAGCCATCCTCGTGCGGCCACGTTCGCCTGGTCACGGAGGAACAGCGTACGGCGCCAGGTGTTCAGCACCGACGCCTTGTCCATCGGGCGCGATGCCTCGACCAGCGCGATGCGCCCCGTTCCGGCGATCCTGCCGAGCAGGATGTTGCACCCGACCCAACCGGCGCGGCGCGCCGTCAATGCCAGCGGCGGCCGCTGCTCGACGACGGACGGGACCAGGAAGCGCTTTGGGATCACGATGAGGTCGCGGAGTTCGGCACTGAGGAGGCTGTACCGCATGACGAGGAGGTTGGGTGCGCGCGGGCTCGCGATACGCTGCATCATGCTGCCGTAGCTGCCATCGGCCAGCCGGGCGCCGAGCGCCGCCTTCTGGCTCTTCAGCTCGAACTCCTCGTCGCAGTTGCGGCAGAGGAAGTCGGCGGCGCGACTGTTGTTCGGCAGCGGCGACATGGGATGATGGCCGCAGGCCGGGCAGTAGGCTTCGCGCGCCACCCAGGCCTCGGTCAGCACACGGGCCTTCCGGGTCGGGCCGCTATACGGTCGCGCGACGGCACGGTCGAAGCAGAGGTCCATGCCGTTGCACCAATAGCTCGACCCGCGCGAAAGAAAAGGGCGGAGCCCCGTGAGGGACTCCGCCCAAGGTGCTGGATGCCGGCGCTTCGGGGGGGGAAGTCGCGCCCGGCATCCGGGGAGGGAGAGACGGGGTGCAAGTCGTCGGCAACCCCACACCCTTATCGCGCGGAAAGCCTAAGCGATCCTTGCCGATGCGAGTCTTCCGGCGGCATTCCGCATGCCGACCCGAACGCGCCCGGCATGACGCGCGCGGCGCGCGCCTCTATCGTCGCCCTGGTCGCGCAGGGGATGAGCGAATGACGGGCAGGCTGCCGCTCGAAGGATTCCGGGTCGTCGAACTCGGCCACTACATTGCCGGCCCCTTCGCCGCGCGCCTGCTCGCCGACATGGGCGCCGAGGTCATCAAGGTCGAACCGCCGGAGGGCGACCCGCACCGCGGCTGGGGCAGCCAGGCGAACGGGCATGCGGTGTGGTTCAGCATCCACGGCCGCAACAAGCTCTGCGTCAGCCTCGACCTGAAATCAGAGGAGGGGCGACGCAAGGTTCTCGCGCTGGCCGCCCGCGCCGACGCGCTGGTCGAGAACTTCCGGCCCGGCTACCTCGAACGCATCGGCCTCGGCCCGGAGGCCTTGCACGCCGCCAACCCGCGCCTCACCATCGCCCGCGTCTCCGGCTTCGGGCAGGACGGGCCGTATCGCGACAAGCCCGCCTTCGGCTCGATCGGCGAGGCAATGGGCGGCATCCGCCACCTGACGGCGATCCCCGGCGTCACCGACCACCCGCCACCGCGCTGCGGCGTCTCGATCAGCGACGACATCGCAGGGATGTGCGCCGCCATGGCGCTGCTCGGCGCCGCCTGGGAGGCGAAGGGCAACCCCGAGGCGCGCGGCCGCGTCATTGACGTGGACCTCGTCTCCTCCGTGTTCAGCCTCATGGAAGGGATGCTGCCGGAATACGGCCTGTTCGGCTGTATCCGGCAGCCGCAGGGCGCCGCGCTGCCCACCGCGGCACCCACCAACACCTACCCCTGCGCGGACGGCAAGTGGCTCTGCGTCGGCGGCAACTCGGACGCGATCTACCGCCGCCTGATGGCGGCGATCGGCCGCGAGGACCTGCGCGACGATCCTCGGATGGCCACCAACATCGGCCGCTGCGCGAACGCGGCCGAACTCGATGCCGCCATCGCCGCCTGGACCCGCACCCGAGCCGCCGCCGAGGCGGAGCGCGTGCTGGACGGGGCGGACATCCCGGTCTCCCGCCTCTACGACATGCGGGACTGCGCCGAGGACCCGCATTTCCGCGCCCGGCAGACGGTGATGGAGGTCGAGGACGGGCTGCTCGGCACGAAGCTCCTCCACCCCGCGCCGCCCTTCCGCTTCGACGGCGTCGCCCCGCGCGCGATGGTGCGCTGGACGGCCCCGGCCGTCGGGGCGCACAACGACCTCGTCTTCAACGAGCTGCTGGGAGGAGAGTGGTGACCGCCCGCGCCATCATCAGCGACGTCGCCCCGCGCGACGGGCTGCAATCCATCGGCCCCTTCGTGCCGACCGGGACGAAGGTCGCCCTCGTCCGCGCGCTGCATGACGCCGGCATCCGACGCATCGAGGTCGGCTCCTTCGTCAGCCCGCGCGCCGTCCCGCAGATGGCGGACACGGCCGATGTGCTGCGCGCGGCGCTGGCGCTGCCCGGCCTCGAATCCACGGTGCTGGCGCCGAACCGCAAGGGGTTCGAGCTGGCTCGCGAGGCCGGCGCCCACCGCGTGGGCCTCTTCATGTCCGTCACCGAGAGCCACAACAAGGCCAACGTGAACCGCACCCGCGCCGACAGCTTCGCCGAGCTTTCGGCCATCGTGCGCGACGCGGTCGCCGCGGGCATCAGGGTGCGCTTCAACCTCTCCTGCTGCTTCCACTGCCCCTTCGAGGGCGTGGTGCCGGAATCCGACGCGCTGGACTGGATCGAGCGCGCCGTCGCCCTCGACCCCTGGATGGAGATCGGCATCGCCGACACCACCGGCAACGCCGCGCCCGACCAGGTGGCGCGCGTGGTCGGTGCCGCGGTGCGCGGCTGGCCCGCGCCGGACGGAAGCTGCCGCATGGCCTATCACGGCCACGACACCTACGGCATGGGCGTCGCCAACGTCGCCGCCGCCTGGGGCGCGGGCTGCACGGTGTTCGACAGCGCCGCCGGCGGCCTCGGCGGCTGCCCCTTCGCCCCGGGCGCGACCGGCAACGTCGCGACTGAGGACGTCGCCTGGCTGTTCCGCCGCATGGGCGTGGAGACCGGCGTGGACTGGGCGAAGCTGCTGGCCGCCGCGGACCTCGCGGCCGGCATCACGGGCGGGTTGCCAGGTGGGCGCATGCGCGGGGTTCCGGCGGCACGCGCCGCATGACGGAAAACGGCAGCCCTTATGCCGACCTGCCGCGCACCGCCTTCTGGCGCGGCGGCGTGGCCGAGGCGAGCCCGCTGTCGCCCGACGGCATCTACCGGCGCAAATGGCCGATCGCGCCGGGATGGCGCATCGGCGCGGCCGGAAGCTGCTTCGCACAGCACGTCACGCGGCACCTGCGCCGCCACGGCCACACCGTGCTGGACGAGGAACCACCGCCGCCCGGCCTGCCGGCGTCGCGTCACACGGAGTTCGGCTTCGCGACCTACTCCGCGCGCTACGGCAACATCTACACCGTCCGGCAATTGCTGCAGCTCGCCCAGGAAGCCGCGGGGCTGCGCCGGCCGTGTGATCCCGTCTGGACGCGCGATGGACGCTTCTTCGACGCGCTGCGCCCGGCGGTGGAGCCGGAGGGACTAGCCTCGGCGGAAGCCGTGCTCGCGCATCGTGCCTTCCACCTCTCGCGCGTGCGCCTGCTGTTGCAGCGCATGGACCTCTTCGTCTTCACCCTCGGCCTGACGGAAGCCTGGACGGATACGGAGGAGGGCACCGTCTTCCCGACGGCGCCCGGCACCGTGGCCGGCACCTTCGACCCGGCACGGCACGTGTTCCGGAATTTCACGGTCGCGGAGATCCTGGCCGATTTCGAAGCCTTCCGCGCAGTGCTGCACCGGCTCCGCAGAGGACGCCCACTGCACATGCTCCTCACCGTCTCGCCGGTGCCGCTGACCGCGACCGCGAGCGGGCGCCACGTGCTGCCGGCGACGGCGTATTCCAAGGCCGTGCTGCGCGCGGTGGCCGGTCAGCTCTGCGACGCGCATGAGGAGATGGACTACTTCCCCTCCTACGAGATCGTCACCAACCCCGCCGCCCGCGGCGTCTTCTTCGCGGCGAACCTGCGGTCCGTCACCGAAGAGGGCGTCGGCGTCGTGATGCGCCAGTTCTTCGCAGCGCATGGCACCGCCGCGAAGCCGGATGCCGTCCGGGAGGAGGACGACGTGCAGTGCGAGGAAGCGCTGCTGGACGCCTTCGGCCGATGAGGCGCGTCTGCTTCGTCGGCAGCTCGCACGTCGCGGCGGTCAAGCTCGGCCTGGATCTCGCACGCGATGCCGGGCTGCTGCACGGCATCGTTGCCGACACCTTCGCCACGCACAAGGCGTCGCTGGCGAGCTGCGCAGTGGAGGGCGGCACGGTGCGCCCGACCAGCGAAGGCGTCGCGCAGCGCTTCGCCTGGACCTCAGGCGGCAGGACGGAAATCGCGCTCGACGGCTACGACGACATCTTCGTCGTCGCGGGCGAATCGCCCTTCTCCCTCTCGCGCTACGTGCCGCATCGGATGCTGCCGCCGCCGAGCCCGGCGCTCTACCGCGCGGTCGCCGAGGAATGGAGGGGCGAATGGGCGCCGCGCTTCGCCGCCGCGGTCGCGCGCGAGGCCGGGCACGCGGCGGTGCACTTCGTCGGCCAGCCGGAAATCTCGTCCGGGTCGCCGCGCGCGAAGACCTTCGTCGCGCTTCTGGCCGGCGACGAGGCGCGCCTCGCGGTGCTGCGCGACATCCAGGCGGAGGTTGCCGCGGCCGTGCGCGGCGTGCCGCACGGCCTCGCCTCTGCCGTCACCTTCCCGCCCGCCTGCCTCGACGAGTGGGGCGTGTTCACGGATCACGCGTTCTGCCGCGGCTCCGTGCGCCTGGTCGAAGGCTTCGGCGAGGAACACGCGGACACCGACTTCCACCACATGAACGCCGCCTATGGCCTGGAACTGCTCCGCCACCTCGGCCTCTGCGGGCCGGCCGCGTGAGACCGCCCGCGCCGGCGGCGCTGCTGCTGGCCGCACTCACCCTCGCCGGCTGCACCACCGCGCGCCACGCGTCGCTGCCGCCCGGCATCGCCGAACCGACCTCCTGCGTCCCCTACGCCCGCGCCCGGTCCGGCATCGAACTGCAAGGCGATGCCTGGAGCTGGTGGGACGCCGCGGCGGGCCGCTACGGGCGCGGCCGCGTGCCGCGCCTCGGCAGCGTCCTCGTGCTCGACCGCACGTCGCGCATGCGCGACGGGCATGTCGCGGTCGTCGCCCGCGTGCTCGGTCCGCGCGAGATCGCGGTGGACCACGCGAACTGGGCCAGCGGCCTCGCCCGCGGGCGGATCGCGACGGAGCAGCGCGTGGTGGACGTCTCGGCGCGGAACGACTGGTCGCTGGTGCGGGTGTGGTACCCCCGCATCAACGACCTCGGCACCACCGCCTACCCGGCGCGGGGCTTCGTGCATCCGTCGCGCGAGATCGCCGCCCGGTAGGCTTGCCCCCGCCGGCCGGCTGCGCGATGTGGCGACGGAACGACACGTCGGAGGAGACGCATGCGCTTCACCCGCCGCGGCCTGATCGCCGCCAGCCTCGCAACGCCCGCGGCGTCCCGCGCGCAGCCCGCCTGGCCGGAGCGGCCGGTGCGGGTGATCGTGCCCTTCCCCGGCGGCTCCACGCCCGACATCGCCGCCCGCGCGGTCGCGAACCATTTCCAGCAGGTCTTCGGCCAGCCCTTCGTGGTGGAGAACCGCGCCGGCGCAGGCGGTGCGATCGGCACCGACGTCATCGCGAAGGCCACCGATGGCCACACGATCGGCGTCTCGATCGGCGGGCCGGCGAGCACGGCGCGCGTGCTCAACCCCAACACGCCCTACGATCCCGCGACGGACCTCGCCCCCGTCTCGCTGCTCGTGCGCCTGCCGATCGTCTTCGCGGTGCACCCGTCGGTGCCGGCGCGCAACCTGGAGGAGTTCATCGCCCATGCCCGCGCCAACCCGGGCCGGCTGAACTACGGCTCGGTCGGCGCGGGCACGCTCGGGCACCTCGTCACGGCGGAATTCGCTGCGCGGCACGGGCTGGAGATGACGCATGTGCCGTTCCGATCGGTGCCGCAGGGCGTGACGGAGCTGGTGGCCGGGCGCATCCAGGCGATGGGCGCGGTCTCCGGCGCGGTGCTGCCGCAGGTGCGGGACGGCGCGGTGCGCGCGCTCGGCATCACCAGCGAGGGCCGCTTCGCCCAGGCCCCGGACACCCCGACCTTCACGGAGCAGGGCCAGGGCCAGGCGATCTGGACCTGGATCGGCCTCTTCGCGCCGGCCGCCACGCCGGCCGAGCGGATCGCACGGCTCTCGGCCGAGGCCGGACGGGCGCTGGCGCAACCGGAGGCGCAGCGGGCGCTGACGGCGGCGGGATTCGAGGTCGTGGGGAGCGATCCCGCGGCGCTGCGGACCTTCGTCGCCGCCGAGATCGGCCGCTGGGGACCGCTGATCCGGCGGCTGGAAATCCGGCCGGAGAGCTGACCCGCTCTCCCTCCCCCGTTCACGGGGGAGGGTCGGGGTGGGGGGCACGGACGAGCATGCCCCCGATGCGGCACCTACCGCGCCGCCACCGCGTCGGGCTTCCCACCCCGCGTCTTCCACAGCGACCAGAAGATGCCGCCCGCGATCATCGCCAGCGTCACGCCGAGCGAAATCGCCGGGTCCACTTTCCCGAAGATCTGGTTCCAGAAGATCTTCCCGCCGATGAACACCAGCACCAGCGCCAGCGCATATTTCAGGTAGTGGAAGCGGTGCACCATGGCCGCCAGCGCGAAATACAGCGCCCGCAGGCCGAGGATCGCCATGATGTTCGCGGTATAGACGATGAAGGTGTCCGTGGTGATCGCGAAGATCGCCGGCACGCTGTCCACCGCGAAGATCAGGTCGGCGATGTTGATGATGACGAGTGCCAGGAACAGCGGCGTCGCCCAGACCACGGTCCTGCCCTTCGCCGGATCGGGCTGGCGGACGAAGAACTTCTGGGCGTGCAGCTCATCCGTCACCCGCATGTGCTTCTTGAAGAAGCGCACGACCGGGTTCTTCGAGATGTCCGGGTCGCTCTCCGGCACCACCAGCATCTTGATGCCGGTGGCGATCAGGAAGGCGCCGAAGATGTAGAGGACCCAGGAATACTCCTGCACCAGCGCCGCGCCGACCGCGATCATGATGCCGCGCAGCACGATCACCGCGATGATGCCCCAGACGAGCGCCCGGTACTGGTACTTCCGCGGGATGGTGAAGAAGGTGAAGATCAGACTGATGACGAAGACGTTGTCTATGGACAGCGCCTTCTCGATGAAGAAGCCGGTGAAATACGTCATCCCGGCATGGGTGCCGTCGGCCGTCGCGATGTGCCCGGCCTCGTACGCCCACCAGATCGCGCCGCCGTAGAGGATCGCGAAGCCGATGTAGAAGGCGGAGAGCACCAGGCTCTCCCGGATGCCCATCTCCTTGTCGTCCCTGTTCAGGACGCCGAGGTCGAAGGCGAGCAGCCCGAGCACGATGCCGAGGAAGCCCGTCCACATCCAGACGGGCTTGCCGATCCATTCGGCGAACAGGAACTCCATGGCGGACGATCTCCCCGGGCCATGCCAGGGCGCACGCGCGCGTGCCGGGCCCGGGCATCGTTGCGATGCGATCCGACATCGCGGCGGCGCCGGGGTACCCCGGCGCCGGGTCCGCCAGAGGGGCCCGGATCAATGCGTCGAGGTGGCCGCAGGTGATCCGGCGTTCAAGATGGACAATCCGAAATTTCTCGGACACCCCGCTTCCATGTCAGGCCAGCCGTCGTCCGAACCGGAATCCGGCCCGACCCCCGTTGTGCCGCACGGTGCGCCGGGCCATGTCCGGTTTGCGCCGGACCGCCACGGGCATTAGTGTCCGGCCCGACATCAACCCGGCCGGCCAGCGGAAACCCCCGCGGGCGCCGGCCGAAGCTGGGATCGAGGCGTCACGATGGGTTCGTTCAGCATCTGGCATTGGCTTGTCGTGCTGCTGGTCATCCTGCTGCTGTTCGGCAGCGGCAAGATCAGCGGGCTGATGGGCGACCTCGCCAAGGGCATCAAGTCCTTCAAGGCGAACATGAAGGAGGACGAGATCAAGGACGCCTCCATGGCCGCCGACGCCTCGGCGCAGACCCCGGTCCAGCCCGCCGGCACCATCCCCGGACCTGCGGCCGGCACCGCGCATCCGGCGACCGGCACGACGGCGAACACCACGCGCCCGGCGGCCTGACCGCCGGATTGATCACCGCCGCGCGCGCCCTGTAGGGTCGGGCGGGAAGCGAGACGACGCGCCGGTCCCGGGCAACGGGGCCGGCGCTTCGCATTTCGGGGAGGCGGGATGACGAGTGCCGAGGCGGGTGCGGGCGCCGCGCCGGTCAACACCGCCGTGGACGACACGGAATTCGCCTCGGCCCGCCGCCAGCTCGCCGGCTGGCAGGGCATTGCCTGGCGCGTGGCGGCCGCCAGCTTCGTCCTCTGGCACATGTGGATTTTGCTGATCTCGCCGGTGGACCCGACCGTCTCCCGCGCCATCCACGTCTTCCTCGGCGCCGCGCTCGGCTTCGCGCTGTTCGCCCCGCGCGCCTCGGGCAGCCCGGGCGACCGCGTGCCATGGGCCGATTGGGCGCTGATGGTGCCCTGCTTGCTGGTCCCCGCCCACTACATCCTGGACGCCGACGGCATCGAGATGCGGTCCTTCATGGGGCCCAACTGGCAGGACCTGGCGGCCGGGATCGTCGGCATCCTGATCGTGCTGGAATTCGCCCGGCGCACCGCCGGCCTCGTCATGCCGGTCATCGCCCTCGTCTTCATCGCCTATTGCTTTGTCGGGCCCTGGATGCCCGGCATCCTCTACCACCGCGGCGTGGAATGGCAGGCGGCGACGGTCGAGCTGTTCGGCAACAACGGCGTGCTCGGCACGATCGTCCAGGTCTCCGCGAGCTTCATCATCCTGTTCGTCACCTTCGCGGCCTTCCTGCAGGCCTCCCGCGCGGGCGACTACTTCAACGACCTCGCACTCGCCCTGGTCGGCCGCGCGCGCGGCGGGCCGGCGAAGGTCACGGTGCTCTCGGGCATCCTGTTCGGCACGATCTCCGGCAGCGCGGTGGCCAACGTCGTCGCATCGGGGGCCTTCACCATCCCGATGATGCGCCGCGTCGGCTACGACCGCGAGACCGCCGCGGCGGTGGAGGCGACGAGCTCGACCGGCGGGCAGATCACGCCGCCGGTGATGGGCGCGGGCGCCTTCATAATGGCGGAGGTGCTGGGCCGGCCGTACGGCGAGATCGCGCTGGCGGGCCTGATTCCCGCGCTGCTCTTCTACATCGCCAACTACATCCATTGCGACCTGAACGCCCGCAAGGCCGGCATCCGCGGCCTGTCGCGGGAGGAGCTGCCGCGCTGGCTGGACATCGCCCGCCGCGCCTACATGGCGGCGCCCCTGATCCTGCTGATCGCGGTGCTGCTGATGGGCTACTCGCCCTTCCGCGCCGCGGCCATCGGCATCGCGGCCACGATCGCGATCATGGTGGCGACAGCGCTGGCGCACGCACTGGCCGTGCAGGGCGCGTCCGTCCCGCGCGCCATGCTGGGCGCGGTGGTGGAGACGGCGCGCGCGATCGAGGCCGCGCTGTCGGGCAGCGCGAGGGAGGTGATGCAGCTCATCGCCGTCTGCGCCGCGGCCGGGATCGTCGCCGGCGTCATCGGATTGACCGGCGTCGGCGGGCGCTTCGCGACGATGCTCCTCGACATCGCCGGCACGTCCTCCTTCCTCGCGATGCTGTTCACGATGGTCGTCGCGATCATCCTCGGCATGGGCGTGCCGACCACCGCGGCCTACGCGATCGCCGCCGCCGTCGTCGCGCCCGGCCTCATCCGCATCGGGGTGGAGCCGCTGGTCGCGCACATGTTCATCTTCTACTTCGCCATCCTCTCCTCGATCACGCCGCCCGTGGCACTCGCGAGCTTCGCCGCTGCCTCCATGGCCGGCGCGGATATGTGGCGCACCAGCATGATCGCGGTGAAGCTCGGGCTGGCGACCTTCATCGTGCCCTTCATGTTCTGGCTCTCGCCCGCGCTGCTGGCGCAGGGCGACGTGATGACGGTGCTGCAGGCCTTCGCCACCGCGGCGCTCGGGGTGTGGCTGCTCGCCTGTGCGACCGAGGGCTGGATGCTGGAAGGCCGCCTGGCCCTCCCGCTCCGCCTCGCCGCGGCCGCCGCCGGCCTCATGCTCATGGTGCCCGAGGGCTGGACGGACCTCGCCGGCCTGGCGCTCGGCGCCGCGCTGCTACTGCGGCAGCGCAAGGCGTCCCCGGGGTGAGCGTGACAGCGCGCGACCTGCTGGGCTAGATGCCCGCGATCCCGCGGCGGGAGGCCATCGCTTGCTGACATCCTACAGCCTCGCCGGCGGGCGGACGAACATCCGCGAAGGCCTGCTGCCGGCCGACGAACTGGCGCATTCCGTCTGGATAGACCTGCTGAACCCGACGACCGAGGAGGAGCAGGCCGTCCAGGCCGCTCTGAAGCTGGAAGTCCCGACACGGGAGGAAATGCAGGAGATCGAGAGCTCCTCGCGCCTGTACCGCGAGGACGACGTGCTCTTCCTCACCGCCAACTTCCTCTACGGCGTGGAAGGCAACGAATACGGCTCCACCGCCATCACCTTCGTGCTCGCCGCGAACAACCTGGTCACCGTGCGCTACGCGACGCCGAAGGCCTTCAGCGTCTTCGCCGTGCGCTGCCAGAAGAGCCCCGTCCTCGTCGCCTCGCCCGATGGCGTGATGCTGCACCTGTTCGAGCAGATCGTGGACCGCCTGGCCGACATCCTGGAACGCGTGGGCGGCGACATGGACCGCGCGAGCGGCGCGGCCTTCCGCAGCGCGCGCACCAAGGTCAAGGCCAATGCCCGCGACCACGACCTGCGCGAGGCGCTGCTGACCCTCGGCTCGGTGGGAGAGGTGACGACGCGCGCGAGCGAGACGCTGCTCGGCCTCACCCGCATCCTGACCTTCGTCGGTGCGGAGAAGGCGACGGCCGTGCGCAAGGAGAACCAGGCGCTGATCAAGACGCTGGTGCGCGACGTGCGCAGCCTGGTGGACCATGCGGGATTCCTCAACAACAAGGCGACCTTCCTGCTGGACGCCGTGCTCGGCATCCTGAACGTCGAGCAGAACGCCATCATCAAGACCTTCACCGTCGCCTCCGTCGCGCTGATGCCGCCGACGCTCATCGCCAGCATCTACGGCATGAACTTCCGTGCGATGCCGGAGCTGGAGCAGTGGTGGGGCTATCCGGCGGCGCTGCTGCTGATGGTGGTCTCCTCGGCGCTGCCGATCCTCTACTTCAAGCGCAAGGGCTGGCTTTGAGGGTTCGCCTCGCGCTGCTTGCCCTGCTGCTGCCCTCGGCCGCCCTCGGCCAGGCCGCGCCCGCGTGTCCGCCCCGAGGCACGCCCGCGCTCAACGTGGAACTGGTGGACCCGGAGCCCCGCGTGCTGCCGCCGCTCCCGGCCGCCCAGCTCCGCACCGAAGCTGGGGGAGTGCACGAAGGCGAATTTCCGCACCACCTCGGCCTGACCGTTAGCCGGGTGGAGTGGCGGAGCGAGATCACCGTGCGCTCCCGCGGCCCGGAACGCGGCCCGGTCTGCGCCGTGCCCTCCGAGATCCGCCTGCGCCTGATGCACGCCGAGCACGACATCCGCCTGGCCCGCGAGGTGCCGCGCGGCGGCTGCCTGGCCGGCGAGGTGATGGCGCATGAGCGGCGCCACGCCGAGGTCAACCGCCGCACGCTGCGCGAGGCCGCCGACGGCCTGCGTGCCGCGGCGCGCGGCTGGGCGGCGCGGGCGGAGGTGCGCGCGCCCGACGTGAACGCGGCCGCGGCCGCGCTGCAGGACCAGCTCGGCGACGTGCTGGAACCCGTGCTCGAGAGGCTGCGGAGCACGCGCGAGGCCGCGCACGCGGCGATAGACACGACGGAGGAGTACCGCCGCCTCGGCCGCGTCTGCCCGGAAGACCAGCGGCGGCTGCGTGCCGCGCTGCGGCCGGGCCTGCGACCCGCGGATTGACCGGCCGCGTCACGCGCTGTTGTCTCGCCGGCGACCGCAGCCCGCCCCGGAGTCCGCCGCATGGCCGCCACGCACCGCATCGCCGCCACGCCCGAGACCACGCGCTTCGGCGCCTTCGACGCGATGTTCCCGCCGGTAGCCACGATCCCGAGCGGCGACACGGTGGTGCTCGAATGCGTGTCGGGCGCGCCGGAGGTCATGCCGGGCGTCGAGACCGGGCTGCGCGTGCCGCCCGCACTCGCCGCGCTGCATGCCGCAAACCCGCCGCGCCTCGGCCCGCACATCATCACCGGCCCGGTCGCAGTCGCGGGCGCCGAGCCGGGCGACGCGCTGCGCGTGGACATCGAGCGCATCGAGCTCGGCTGCGACTGGGGCTTCTGCGGCTTCCGCCCGCTCTTCGGCACGCTGCCGGAGGACTTCCCCTATGCGCGCATGCTGCACATCCCCGTGGACCGCGAGGCGATGACCTGCCGCGTGCCGGTCGGCCCCGGCGTGACCATCCCGCTCTCACCCTTCTTCGGCGTCATGGGCGTGGCGCCGCCGCGCGAATGGGGCCGCCTCTCCACGAAGGAGCCGCGCGCCCATGGCGGCAACCTCGACAACAAGGAACTCGGCGCGGGCGCCACGCTCTGGCTGCCGGTGCACGTCGCGGGCGCGCTGTTCTCGGCGGGCGACGGGCACGGCGTGCAGGGCGACGGCGAGGTCTGCATCAATGCGCTGGAGATGTGCCTCACCGGCCAATTCCGGCTGACTGTCGAGAAGGGCGGCGGCGCCGCCGACCCCGCGCTGCGCTACCCGCGCGCCGAGACGCCGACCCACTTCATCTCGATGGGCCTGCACGAGGACCTCGACCTGGCGATGAAGGGCGCGCTGCGGGAGATGATCGCCTTCATCGTCGCGCGGATGAACGTCAGCGCCGCGGATGCCTACCAGCTCTGCTCGCTCGCCGTGGATTTCCGCGTGACGCAGACCGTGAACGGCGAAAAGGGCGTGCACGGGATGCTGCGGAAGGGCCTGCTGTTCTGACCATTCCCGCGATCCACAGGCGCGGTTGCAGTTCTCCACCGGCTTGCCCGCGCATTTGTCCACAGTTTTTCGCGCGTGAGTCGTAACCAGAACTTGTGCCCGAGACCCGCGTTGCCCTACCGTATCTGGTAGGTCGGGGGGCCGGGAGGGAGCGTGGTCATGGATTGGAGCGCGGAAGCGATCGAGCGGCTGAAGGCCCTCTGGGCGGACGGCCACTCCACGGCCGAGATTGGCCGGCGCATGGGGATTTCGAAGAACGCGGTGGTGGGGAAGGCGCATCGCCTGAACCTGCCGGCGCGGCCGAGCCCGATCCGCCGCGAACTCGGCCTGCCCGCCATCCCGAAGCCCCAGCCCGTGCGCGTGCCGCGCCCCGCCGGAATCGCGCCGCGCACCACGCTGCCGCCCGCGCCGGTGGCACCGCCGCCCGCTCCGCCGCCGGCCCCGGTGGTCCGCAGCTTCCCCCGCATCGCCGCGGCCCGCGCCTGTTGCTGGCCGATCGGCGAGCCCGGCCAGAAGGGCTTCCGCTTCTGCGCGGCCGACGCGCTGACCGGCAAGCCCTATTGCCCGGAGCACGCAGCGGTCGCCTACGTGAAGGCGCGCGACCGGCGGGAAGACGCGGCGTAGCGCGGCGCTTGAAACCGGCAGGGGATGCGCGCCATCTTCCGCCCATGCGGTTCCGTGACCGACATGAGCATCTCCAATACCTCAAGAGTGAGCTGATCGCCCGGCGCATAGTCGAGCAACCTCACTTCATCGGGCACGCGCGCGCGCATATCGAGCGGTTCTGGCGTGATGACCCTCACGCCGCGCATTACCTTGCGATCTGGGGGCGTCTGCTGGACGAACCGCCTGCGCACATCGCGCGGCAACTGCTCGAGGACAGTCCTGCCGGCCAGTATCTGCGGGAGACTTGTCCTCCCTTCGGCCCCATCACCGCGCAGCAAGCCGCGGTATTGAAAGCCCAGCTCCCGCACGCGAGCGCGCCCTCCTGATGCTGAAGCGGGCTGGCGTGAACCACATGCTGCGTGCGTCCGCGGCAATCCTGAATCATAATCGCTTTGTGCTGATTGGCAGCGGATCAGCGATCGCCACGCAGAAACAGCTTCCGTTGGCGATGATGCTGACGAAGGAGATCGACATCTATCCCGATGGTGTCACCGACCCGTCCGGTCTCTCCGACGTGCTGAGCGCGACAATTGGGCAACTCTCGCCATTCCACACGTCGTTCGGCTACTACGTGGACGGTGTCAGCCCGACGACGGCGACCCTCCCCGATGGCTGGCGCGAGCGCCTGATCCCCTACACCAGTCCGGAGGCCCCGGGCGTCACCGCGCTCTGCCTCGATCTCGTGGATCTCGCCGTCGCCAAGCTCTGCGCGGGGCGGGAGAAGGACATCTCCTGGCTGCGCGCGGCGTTCGCGGCGGGGTTGCTGGGCCGGCCGCAGGTCGAGGCGAGGCTGGCATCCCTGACCGACCCGCGGGCGCCGGACCGGGCGGTGCTGTCCAGCCGGCTGGATGCGACGGGGTGATGCCCCTTCCCGTCCCGCCCATCGTCCTACATCCTGCCCCCAGCACCAGACGGGAACGGACGCCAGGGATGCGAATCCTCCTCGCCGAGCCGCGCGGCTTCTGCGCCGGCGTGGTCCGCGCCATCGAGATCGTGGAGCGCGCCCTCAAGCTGCACGGCGCGCCCGTCTATGTCCGCCACGAGATCGTCCACAACCGCCACGTCGTGGAGGATTTGCGCGCCAAGGGCGCCGTCTTCGTCAACGAGCTGGATGAGGTGCCGCAGGGTGCCGTCACCGTCTTCTCCGCCCACGGCGTCGCCCGCGTTGTGGAGCGCGACGCGACGGACCGCGGCCTCGACATCCTCGACGCCACCTGCCCGCTCGTCACCAAGGTGCATGTGGAAGGCCGCCGCTACGCGAAGGACGGCCGCGCCGTCATCCTCATCGGCCATGCCGGCCACCCGGAGGTCGAAGGCACGCTCGGCCAGATTGACGGAGAGGTCCACCTAGTCGCCGACGTCAAGGACGTCGCGGCTCTGCCGGTCGCGCCGGACCGCCGCGTCGCCTATGTCACGCAGACCACGCTCTCCGTGGACGACACGCGCGAGGTGATCGAGGCCATCAAGGCCCGCTTCGCCGACGCCGTCGGCCCGGGCACGCGCGACATCTGCTACGCCACGCAGAATCGCCAGACGGCGGTGCGGGAGCTGGCGCGCGAATGCGACGTGGTGCTCGTGGTCGGCGCGGCCAACAGCTCCAACAGCAACCGCCTGCGCGAGATCGCGGAGGAATGCGGCGCGCGTGCCTTCCTCATCGCCGATGCCGGGGAGCTGACGGCCGGCATGGTCGCCGGCGCGCGGAACATCGGCCTGACCGCCGGCGCCTCCGCGCCCGAACGCCTGGTGGAGGAGGTGGTGACGACGCTCCGCGCCCTCGGCGCCGCCGAGGTCGCCGCCCTGCCCGGCATCACCGAGGATGTCAGCTTCCGCCTCCCCACCCGCCTTCAGGCCGCCGAGTAACCCCTCCCTCCCCCCTCGCGGGGGAGGGCCGGGGAGGGGGGCACGCGCACCGCCTCAAGCAAGATCACGAGGGATTGCCAGAAATGCCCACCCGCCGCCAGCTGGCCGCGCTGCTCGCGACACCCCTCGCCGCCCCCGCCCTCGCGCAAGCCGACTACCCGAACCGCCCCATCCGCATGATCGTCGGCTTCGCCGCCGGCGGCGGCACCGACCTCACCGCCCGGACGATGCAGCCGCGGCTGCAACAGGCGCTCGGCGGTCCGATTGTGATCGACAACCGCCCCGGGGCCGGCGGCAACCTGGCAACCGAGGTGACGGTCCGCGCCGCGCCGGACGGCTACACCCTGCTGATGGGCACGATCGCCGCGCTGGCGATCAACCCGACCATCTATCGCAACCTGCCCTTCGACCCGCAGGCGGACCTGACGCCGATCAGCCTCTCCGGCTCCATCCTCAACGTGCTCGTCGTGCCGGCCGACCGGCCCTGGCGCAGCGTGGCGGAGCTCGTCGCGGCGGCAAGGGCGCGGCCCGACACGATCACCTACGGCTCCTCCGGCGTCGGCGGCGCGGGGCACCTCGCCGGCGCATTGCTGGATCAGATGGCGGGCGTGCAGACGGTCCATGTTCCGTATCGCGGCGGCGGCCCGATGATGACCGACCTGGTCGGCGCCAAGGTGGACTACGCCTTCGCCACCGCGCCCACCGCGATCCCGCAGATCGAGGCCGGCAAGCTCCGCGCGCTCGCCGTGCCGACACTCCGGCGCTCGCCGCTGCTGCCGGATGCGCCAGCGGTGGCCGAGACGCTGCCGGGCTACGAGGTCGGCAACTGGTATGCCCTGGTCGGCCCGCGCGGCCTGCCGCCGGCCGTGGTGAACCGCCTGAACGCGGCGATGCGCACCACGCTGTCCGACCCGGAGGTCGTCGCCCATCTCGCGCGCCACGGCGTCGAGCCGACGCCCTCCTCGCCCGAGGAACTGGCGCGCTTCATCCGCGAGGAGACCGCGAAATGGGCCCCGATCGTGCGGGCGACGGGGGCGACATCTGATTGACGGCGTCGCGGCGCAACCGCGGGGCCGAGCGGGCCCCGCTCGTCGCATCGCCGCCGGATTGCTCGCGCTCGTCGCCATCGCCGCCATCGGGATGAACGCCGCCGTGCTCGTCGTCGGCCTGCGCCTCTCCGCTGCGCGTCCAGCAACGATCGGCCCGCCGCCGACGGGACTGGCCGGTGCCGAGACCGTCGAGATCGCGTCCGCATCGGGTGCCCTGCTTCGCGCATGGTGGGTGCCTGCGGGACGGGCAGGTGGCGGGGCGGTCGTGCTGCTGCACGGCGTCTGGGAGAACCGCCGGCGCATGCTGCGGCGCGCGGAGGTGCTGCACGGCCAGGGCTATGCCGTGCTGCTGCCGGACCTCCAGGCGCATGGCGAGAGCACGGGGCGCCGCATCACCTTCGGCGCGCTTGAAGGCCATGACGCGGCCGCCGCCGTCGGTTTCGTGCGCGCCCGGCTGCCGGGCGAGCGCATCGGGCTGCTCGGCGTATCGCTCGGTGGGGCAGCCGCGTTGCTGGCGCCAGCCCCGCTCGGGGTGGACGCGGTCGTCCTGGAATCGGTCTATCCGGATATCAACGCGGCGCTGCTGAACCGGCTGCGCGCAGGGCTGGGACCGGCGGCCGGAGCGGTATTCGCGCCGATTCTCGCGCCGCTGTTCCGGGTGCTGCTGCCGCCGGTGCTGGGCGTGACGGCGGCGGATCTGCGGCCGGCCGACCGGATCGCGGCGGTAGGGGCGCCGGTGCTGGTGGCCACGGGCGATCGTGACGACCGGACGACGGCGGCGGAAGCGCGGGCGCTGTTCGCGCGGGCGGCGGAGCCGAAGCGCTTCGTGCTGATGCGCGGCGCCGCTCACGTGGATCTGGAAGCGCACGATCCCCTCGCATACTGGGCGGAGGTCTCAGGCTTCCTCGGCCGGCACTTGCGGCCGGCAGGCACTCGGCTTCCGCCCCCTGCCGTTCCGGGTTAGACCCCCCGCCGATGCGCCACTTCCTGGAATTCGAGAAGCCGATCGCCGAGCTGGAAGGCAAGATCGAGGAGCTGCGGCGGGCCACCGACGCCGGCGGCATTGATGTCGCGGAGGAGGTCGGCAGGCTCCGCGACAAGGCGGAGCAGACGCTCCGTCAGACCTACGCGAAGCTCTCGCCCTGGCAGAAGGCCCTCGTCGCGCGCCATCCGGACCGCCCGAAGGCGCTGGACTACGTGCGCGCCCTCATCACTGAGTGGACGCCGCTGGCCGGCGACCGCGCCTTCGCCGATGACGCGGCGGTGGTCGCCGGCATGGGGCGCTTCCGCGGCCACGCCGTCGCCGTGCTCGGCACCGAGAAGGGGCGCGACACCGACGGGCGCGTGAAGCACAATTTCGGCATGGCGCGCCCAGAAGGCTACCGCAAGGCGCGCCGCATCATGGAACTGGCCGGCCGCTTCGGCCTGCCGATCCTGAGCTTCGTGGACACCGCCGGCGCCTTCCCGGGGATCGAGGCCGAGGCGCGCGGCCAGGCGGAGGCGATCGCGCGCTCCATCGAGGCGGGGCTGGATGCGCCGGTACCCTTCGTCGCGACGATCATCGGCGAAGGCGGCTCCGGCGGTGCCATCGCGCTCGCCGCCGCCGACCGCGTGCTGATGCTGGAACACGCCGTCTATTCGGTGATCTCGCCGGAAGGCTGCGCCAGCATCCTGTGGCGCGACGCCGCACAGGCGCCGACCGCGGCCGAGGCGCTGCGGATGACGGCCGAGGACCTGCGCAAGCTCGCGCTGGTGGACGCCATCGTGCCGGAACCGCTGGGCGGCGCGCATCGCGAGCCCGACGCCATGATCGAGGCGGTCGCCGAGAAGGTGTGGGCCTGCCTGGAGCCGCTGATGGAGCTGGACGGCCCGACGCTCCGCGCCCGTCGGCGCGAGAAGTTCCTGGAGATGGGTCGCGCCGGGGTGGTCTGATCGCGGCGATGTCGGACGAGCCAGCACCTCTCGACCACGCCGAGCTCCGACGCCTCTTCTTCCGCGTCTTCCCGGCCGTCGGGCTGGCGATGTTCGGCGCGGCGCTGGACCAGACGATCGTCGCCTCCGCCCTGCCCGCCATCGCCCGCGCGCTCGGCTCGGTCGAGCGCGTCTCCTGGGTCGTCGTCGCCTACCTCGTCGCGACCACCGTCGCCGCGCCCGTCTATGGCCGCTTGGGCGATGCCTTCGGGCGGCGACGCATGCTGCTCGTGGCGCTCGGCGTGTATGCGACGGGCGCGGCGCTGTGCTCCGTGGCACCGACGCTCGATGCGCTCGCTGCCGCGCGGCTGGTGCAGGGGTTCGGCGGCGGCGGGCTGATCTCGCTTTCCGTCGCGCTGATCGCGGAAGTGGTGCCGGCACGGGAGCGCGGGCGCTTCCAGGCCTGGATCGCGGCGGTCTTCGCGGCCGCCAGCGCCCTCGGCCCGGTGGTGGGCGGCGTGCTGACCGACCTGATCACCTGGCGGGCGGTGTTCTGGCTGCAGCCGCCGCTCGCGCTGCTCGCCGCCTGGCTCGCGATGCGGCGGCTGAACGTCGCGCGCCCGGGCGTGGCGCACGGCTTCGCCTTCGACTGGATCGGCCTCATCCTGTTCGCGGGCTTCGTCGTGCCAGGCCTCCTCGCGCTGGACCAGGCACGACGGCTCTCGGCCGGCCCGCTGGCGGTCGCCGCGATCTGCGCCGCGGTCGCCGCCGTCGCGCTCGTGCTGCTGCTGCGGTGGGAGAGGCGGGCGCCCGACCCGCTCCTCCCGCTCTCCGTGCTCGCCGAGCCTTCGATCTGGCGCGCGAACACCCTCACCGCGCTGGTGGCCGGCGCCTTCACCGGCTCGCTGGCCTTCCTGCCGATCTATTTCGTCGCGGTGCGCGGCCTGTCGGCGTCGGGCGCCGGACTCGCGCTGCTGCCCCTGGCGGCGGCCGCGGCGTTCGGGGCCATGCTGTCGGGCGCCCTGCTCGCGCGAACCGGCCGCACGCTGCGCTGGCCGTCCTTCGGCCTTCCGGTGGCGGCGATCGTGCTGGCGATCATCGCGCTGACCACCGGATACCTGCCGCTGCCCGCGCTGGCCGCGCTGCTGGGCGTGGTGTCCGTGGGCTTCGGCACGTCCTTCCCGATGGTGCAGGTCACCGTGCAGAGCGCGGCGGGGCCGGACCGGCTCGGCTCCGCCACTGCCTCCGTGCAGTTCTCCCGCAGCCTCGGCGCGGCGACGGGCACCGCGGTGATGGGCGCCGTGCTGTTCGGCGCCCTCGTCGCGCAGGGGGGCGGCGCGGCGGAGCTCTTCGTCGCCCTGGTGAACCGCGGCCCTGAGGCCCTCGCCGGCCTCACCGACGCAGCGCGGGAGGCGTTCCGGGCGCAGATGACCGGCGCCTTCCGCGCCGCCTTCCTGGTCGCGGCGGCGATGACGGCCGCGGCCGCCTGGCTGTGCACGCGGGTGCCGCTGCAGCGCGTGTGATCGGCAGCATCTTGACCGCACTTCGCACCACCCCGCAGGCTTGCGGCACCCTGCTTGGAGGTTTTCCGATGCGCGCCGCACCGCTCGCCGCCCTGCTTCTGATCGGCGCCGCATCCGCCGCCGTGGCGCAGACGCGCACGCTGGCGCAGGCCGGCGGGTGGACGGCGTTCGGCGGCACGCTCGACAGCGGCGTCTCGACCTGCGGGGTGGACACGCGGGAAGCGCAGAGCGGCCGGCACTTCCTGCTCCAGTTCGTCGGCAGCGATTCCCAGCGCCTCGCCGCCCGGGCGCTCCGCCCGAGCTGGGCCATCCCCGCCGGCACCAGCATCCGCGTGCGCCTGACCATTGACGGCCAGCCCGGCTGGGAGGCGACGGCGACCGGCAACGGGCGCGAAGTCCAGTGGTTCATCGGCATGAACACGCTCGACCGCTTCGAGAGCCTGTTCCGGCAGGGCGCGAGCATGCGGCTGGACTTCATCGGCGGCAGCGAGCCGGCCTGGACCTTCAACCTCACCGGCACCAACGCGATCATGGGCCGCTTCGTGGACTGCCTGCGGGCAATCCGCGGCGGCGGGCAGGGGCCGACGCAGCCCTATGTGGACCGCGGGCCGACCCAGCCCTTCGGCGGCAGCCCGGCGCCAGCCCAGCCTTTCGGCACCACGTCGCGGCCAGCCGGGACCTATGAAGGCGCGCCGAAATCAGGGACCCGCTGAGGCCACTCGGCGCACCACCATCCAGGCAAAGAGCTGCTCCCACTGGGCGGGCGTGATATCGAACGGCGCAACTCCTGATCGATTCTCTGTCGTTCCCGCGAAAGTGGGAACCCACTGCGCCGCGTGCCGGAACGGCTGCAAGGTGCGCCCCCGCTTCCGCAGGGGCGACACCGAAAAGGTCAGAACTTCAGCCGGTCGGTACAAGGTGAATCCCGGTCTCCGCGTGGTCCGGCGCGAAAAGCGCGGCCGGCGTAGGCGGCGTCCCAGGGAGAGCCTCTCACCCCTTCCCGTGGCAGTGCTTGTACTTCTTCCCCGACCCGCACGGGCATGCCGCGTTGCGCGGCGTCGCCGCCCAGGTCGTCGGGTCGTTCGCGTCCAGCGCGCTCGTCAGCGGTGCGCGCGCCGCCTGCACCGCCGTGCCGTAGGCCGGCGGGGGCTCCGCATCCGCATACTCCAGCTCCGCCGAGCGAGACGGGTCGGGGTGGCGCATGTCCAGCACGCGCACCGGCTCAGGCATCGGCGGCGGCGCGGCCGGGTTCAGCTCGATGCGCATCAGCACGCTCGTCACGCGCTCCCGCAGGTCCTCGAGCATCGCGTTGAACAGGTTGAAGGCCTCGCTCTTGTACTCGTTCAGCGGGTCGCGCTGGCCGTAGGCGCGCAGGCCGATGCCCTGCCGCAGGTGATCGAGCGCCAGCAGGTGCTCCTTCCACACGGCGTCGAAGATCTGCAGCAGCAGGCTCTTCTCCACCATCCGCATCATGTCCGCGCCGATATTGGCGACCCGCGAGGCGTAGGACTCATCGGCCGCCTTCTCCAGCCGCTCCCGGACCTGCGTCTCGTCAATGCCCTCCTCGCGCGCCCAGGCCGCGACGGGGAGCTCCAGGCCGAGCACGTCGCGCACGCGGTCCTGCAGCGTCTCCACGTCCCACTGCTCGGGGTACGCGTTCTCCGGGATCGCCTTGTCCACCAGCGCGCCGATCGTCTCGCGCCGCATCTGCGCGACCGTCTCCTGCACGTCGTCGGCAGTCATGAACGCCTTGCGCTGCGCATAGACCTCGCGCCGCTGGTTGTTCATGACGTCGTCGTATTTCAGCAGGTTCTTGCGGGTGTCGAAGTTCCGCGCCTCGACCTTCTTCTGCGCCTTCTCAAGCGCCTTGTTGATCCAGGGATGGACGATCGCCTCGCCTTCCTTCAGCCCGAGCTTCTGGAGCATCCCGCCCATGCGGTCCGACCCGAAGATCCGCATCAGGTCGTCCTCGAGCGAGAGGAAGAACCGCGATGCACCCGGATCGCCCTGTCGCCCGGACCGGCCACGAAGCTGGTTGTCAATGCGCCGGCTCTCGTGCCGTTCGGTGCCGATCACCAGCAGGCCGCCGGCTTCCTTCACCTTCGGCCGCACCGCCTCGACCTCCGCCCTGTGCCGGGCGAGTGCCGCGTCGAACTCCGGGCTGTCGCCGTTGCCCACCTCGGCGCGCGCCAGCATGTCCGCGTTGCCGCCGAGCTGGATGTCGGTGCCGCGCCCGGCCATGTTCGTCGCGATCGTCACCGCCCCCGGCCGCCCGGCCTGTGCGATGATGCCGGCCTCCTGCTCGTGATAGCGGGCGTTCAGCACCTGGTGCGGCACGCGCTTCGCCTTCAGCAGCCCGGCAAGCAGCTCCGATTTCTCGATGCTCGTGGTGCCGACGAGGATGGGCTGGCCCTTCGTGCGGCTCTCCTCGATCAGCGCGATCACCGCGTCGTATTTCTCCCGCGCGGAGCGGTACACCTCATCGTCTGAATCGGCGCGCGCGACGGCGACGTTGGTGGGGATCTCGATGACTTCGAGCTTGTAGATTTCCGCGAACTCGTCCGCTTCCGTCGCCGCCGTGCCGGTCATGCCGGACAGCTTCGGATAGAGCCGGAAGTAGTTCTGGAAGGTGATGCTCGCCAGCGTCTGGTTCTCCGGCTGGACCGGCACGCCCTCCTTGGCCTCCAGTGCCTGGTGCAGGCCGTCGGAGTAGCGCCGGCCCTCCATCATGCGGCCGGTGAACTCGTCAATGATGATCACCTTGTCCTGGGTGACGCCGTATTCCGTGACCTTCTTGACGATGTAGTCCACGTCACGCGTGAACAGCGCATGCGCGCGCAGGCTCTGGTTCGCGTGGTGCACCAGCGTGACGTTGTGGATGTCGTACAGGCCGCCTTCCGTCAGCAGCCCGGCCTCCGTCAGCATCGCCTCCAGCTTCTCGGTGCCGGCCTCCACCAGGTGCACGGTCTTGAATTTCTCGTCCTTCTCGAACAGCGACGTGTCGCGCACCAGCTCCTTCATCACCGCGTTGACGCGGTTGTAGAGGTCGGAGGTGTCGTCGGTCGGCCCGGAGATGATCAGCGGCGTGCGCGCCTCGTCCACGAGGATGCTGTCCACCTCGTCAACGATCGCGTAGTTGAAATCGCGCTGGACCATCTCGTCCAGGCTGTACTTCATGTTGTCGCGCAGGTAGTCGAAGCCGAATTCGTTGTTGGTGCCGTAGGTCACGTCGGCCGCATAGGCGGCGCGCCGCTCCGCATCCGTCAACCCGTGCACGATCACGCCGGTGCTCAGGCCGAGGAAGCGGTAGATGCGCCCCATCCACTCCGCGTCGCGCTTCGCCAGGTAGTCGTTCACGGTGACAACGTGCACGCCCTTGCCGGACAGTGCGTTCAGATAGACCGGCAGCGTCGCGACGAGGGTCTTGCCCTCGCCCGTCTTCATCTCGGCGATCCTGCCCTCGTGCAGCACCATGCCGCCGATCATCTGCACGTCGAAGTGCCGCAGCCCGAGCACCCGCTTGCCCGCCTCCCGCACCACCGCGAAGGCTTCCGGCAGCACGTCGTCCAGCGTCCTGCCGGCGGCGAGCTGCGCCTTGAACTCCTCGGTCTTCGCCCGCAGCGCGTCGTCGGACAGCGCGGCCATCGCGGGCTCGAAGGTGTTGATGGCGGGGACCCGGCCCTGATAGCGCTTCAGCGAGCGGTCGTTCGAGGTGCCGATGAAGGCGCGGACGAGGCGTTGGAACATCGGATCCTGCTGTCTCCGGCCGGGCGCCTGGCCGGGGCAGGCGGCCCATCGGGCAGGCGGGGCGGCGGCCGTGGGGTAAGGGGCGCAACCGGGCGCGCGCCGGGGCTTCCGGCGGTCGCGCGACGCGGCAGAGATAGGTGGCGCGGGGGGGCGCGTCAACGCGAGCAAGCGGCCGGCCAGCCTTGTGATGGGGGCGGTCCTCCGCCATGTTCCGGCGCCTTTCGCGGAGTTGCCTTCATGCGTCCGACGGTTCCCTTCCTCGCCGCCCTGCTGCTGGCGGCCGGCCCGGTCATGGCCCAAGGCTCGTCAGCGCCGCCGGCCACGCCGCCCGCCGCGCCGCAGGCCCAGCCATCCGACCCCGTCCTGGCGCGCGTGGACGGGATCGAGATCCGCCAATCCGACCTGGAGGCGGAGGTCCGGCGCCTGCCGGAGGAGCTGCGCAGCGTGCCCCCGCAGATGCTCCAGACCCTGCTGCTGGACCAGATCATCACGCAGAAGGCCATCGTCGCCGCCGCGCGCGCGCGCGGGCTGGACCGCGACGAGGAGGTCCGCGCGCGCGTCCGCCGGGCGGAGGAGGAGACGTTGCAGCAGGCCCTGCTGCTCCGTGAGGTCCAGCCCCTGCTGACCGAGGAGGCGCTGCGCGCCCGCTGGCAGCGGGAGAGCGCGAACCGCGCGACGGAGGAGGAGGTGCGCGCCCGCCACATCCTGCTGCCGACCGAGGCCGAGGCGCGCACCGCGCTGGCCGAGGTCCGCCGCCCCGGCGCGGACTTCGCCGAGGTGGCGCGCCGGCGCTCCACCGATCCCGGCGGGCGCAACGGCGGGGATCTCGGCTTCTTCAAGCGCGGCGACATGATCGGCGAGTTCGAGCAGGCCGCCTTCGCGCTCCGCCCCGGCGAGATCGCGGCGAACCCCGTGCGGACCCAGTTCGGCTGGCACGTGATCCGGCTGGAGGAGCGCCGCGCCGTGCCCGCGGCGAGCTTCGAGGAGAGCCGCGAGCAGCTCCGCCAGGCCGCCTTCGAGGAAGGTGTGAACGCCGCGGTCGAGCGCATCCGCGCGGCCGCCAGCGTGGAGCGGACGACGCCGGCCGAGGCGCCGCGCGCGCCTTCCCTGCTCGACGGCGCGGCGCCGCCGGTGCAGCAACCGCGGCGCTGAACCGACGCGCCAGGGGGGGGATCGCGGGAGACATGGCTTCGGGGAAGGACCTGCCGGTGTCGCCGCTCGCGCTGCCTCTGCCGGAGATGCCGGCCGTCGCGGGCGCGCAGGTCGCGACCGGGCGCGCGGAAATCCGCTACAAGGCGCGCGAGGACGTGACGATGATGGCCTTCCCGGCGGGCACGACCGTCGCGGGGGTCTTCACGCGCAACAAGTGCCCAGGCGCGCCGGTTGATTGGTGCCGCGCCGCGCTGAAGGGCGGCAAGGCACGGGCGCTGGTGGTCACGGCCGGCAACTCCAACGTCTTCACCGGCAAGGCCGGGCGCGAGACCTGCGCCGCCACCGCCAGGGCCATGGCCGGCTTGGCCGGTTGCAGGCCGAACGAGGTCTTCCTCGCCTCCACCGGCGTGATCGGGGAGAAGCTGCCGACGGAAAAGCTCGTCGCCGCGCTGCCCACGGTGTTCGGCGCCCTGCGGGACGATGCGTGGGCGGATGCCGCGCGCGCCATCATGACCACCGACACCTTTCCCAAGGCCGCGACGCGCACGGCCCGGATCGGCGACGCGACGGTGACGGTCAGCGGCATCGCCAAGGGCAGCGGCATGATCGCGCCGGACATGGCGACGATGCTGTGCTTCCTCGCGACCGACGCGAAGGTGCCGGCGGCCGCGCTGCAACGGGTGCTCGCCCGCGGCAGCGACCGCAGCTTCAACTGCGTGACGGTGGATTCCGACACCTCCACCTCCGACACGGTTCTGCTCTTCGCGACCGGAAGCACGAAGCACCCGCGCGTGCCGGCCGAAGGCGGCCCAGGGGCGAACAGCTTGCTGAAGGACTTCGCCCGCGCCGTGGATGAGGTGCTGATGGACCTCGCCCTGATGGTCGCCCGCGACGGCGAGGGCGCGCAGAAGCTCATCCGCATCGAGGTCACCGGCGCCGTCAGCGCGAAGTCCGCGCATCGCATCGGCATGTCCATCGCCAACTCGCCGCTCGTGAAGACCGCCATCGCCGGCGAGGACGCCAATTGGGGCCGCATCGTCATGGCCGTCGGCAAATCCGGCGAGCCCGCCGACCGCGACCGCCTTTCCGTCGGTGTCGGCGGCGTCTGGATGGCCCGCGAAGGCGAGATCGTCCCCGGCTACGACGAGGCGCCGGTCGTCGCCCACATGAAGGGGCGGGAGGTCGCGATCACCGTGGACCTCGGACTCGGCCGCGGCAGGTCCACCGTTTGGACCTGCGACCTGACGCATGGCTACATAGACATCAACGGCGCCTACCGGAGCTGAGGTGAATCCCGACCCGCTCGCGCCGCCGCCATTCCGGCCGCTGCGTACCGAACGCTTCGCCATCCGCCCGCTCCGCGCCGAGGACGCGGCGGAGATGCATCGCCTGGTGAATGACTGGGACGTGGCGAAGATGCTCGCGCGCGTGCCCTTCCCCTATCCGCGCGAACTCGCCGACGAGTGGATCGCCTCGACCCATGCGGAGATGGCGGAGGGCCGCGCCTGGCACCTCGCGATCACCGGCACCGAACACGCCGGCACGCCGGCGGAGCGCGAGGTGCTCGTCGGCTGCGTCGCGCTGGTGATGACGCCGGGCGAGCGCAGCGCGGAGCTCGGCTACTGGATCGGCCGGCGCTACTGGGGCCACGGCGTCGCCACCGAAGCGGCGGGTCGCCTGGCCCGCTGGGGTCTCGCCAACCTCGACGTGGAGCGCCTGGTCTCCTCCGCCCTCGTCGAGAATCCGGCCAGCCAGGCCGTCCTGCGCCGGATCGGCTTCCAGGATGCCGGCACGGGCCGGCAGGACTTCCTGGCCCGCGGCGGCGCCATGCCGGTGCAGCTGTTCGAGATGCGGCGGTCCGAGCACGCACCGGAATCGCCGGCGCGGGCCGAAGCGCCGGCCGAAGCGCCGGTCACGGGGGGCAAGCGCATGCTCCTCGTCGCGGCCTGCGCGCTGATTGACCCGGACGGCCGCGTGCTGCTGGCCCGCCGCCCGGAAGGCAAGCCGCTCGCCGGCTTGTGGGAATTCCCGGGCGGGAAGGTGCACGCCGGCGAGACACCCGAGGCCGCCCTCATCCGCGAACTGAAGGAGGAACTGGCGATTGACGTCGCCGAGAGCTGCCTCGCCCCCTTCGCCTTCGCCTCCCACCCGTACGAGGCGTTCCACCTGCTGATGCCGCTCTACCTGTGCCGCCGCTGGTCCGGCGCCGTCACCGCGCTGGAGGGCCAGGCGCTGGCCTGGGTGCGGCCGGCGAAGCTGGCGGATTACCCGATGCCGCCGGCCGACAAGCCGTTGGTCGCGCTGCTCAGGGATTTTCTGTAGCGGCGCGACCAGGATATTGCTATCACTTAGCGATAGCATGGAGTTCGTCATGGCCCAGGTGCTCGTCCGCCAGGTGGACGACGGCGTCGTCGAGTCGTTGAAGCGCAAGGCTGCCGCCCGCGGCACGTCGCTGGAAGGCTATGTGCGCGACCTGATGGCACGCGACGCGACGGAGACGCGCGCCGAACTCGCCGCACGCCTCCGCGCGCACTTGGCCGAGCAGCCGCCGCAGACCTCGGACAGCACCGCCTATATCCGCGCGCGTCGCGACGGAGTGCGGGAAAGCGAGATCGAATGAGGGTCGTCGTGGACACGTCGGCCGCCGTGAAGTGGTTCGCACCCGAAGCCGGAGCGGGCGACGCGCTGTCGCTGCTGGAAGGCGAGGCCGACTTCATCGTGCCCGACGTGTTTCCGCTGGAACTCGCCTCGGCCCTGCTGCGGAAGGAGCGGCGCGGCGAACTGATCCCTGGCACGGCCCGCCGTGCCCTGCGCGATCTCGATCAGGCGAAGTTCGCGATGGTACCGCACGGGCCGCTGCTCGACGCGGCCACATCGCTCGCCTCGGATCACAGGCACGGCGTGTATGACTGCCTGTTCCTGCTGATTGCCCGCGACCGCGATGCGCCGGTCGCCACCTTCGACGCGCCGATGGCTGCGCTGGCCAGGCGCCTCGGCATCAGGCTCTGGGCGCCGAACACATGACCAACCCCACCGCCTGCCTCCTCGTCATCGGCAACGAGGTCCTCTCCGGCCGCACGCAGGATGCGAACATCCGCTTCCTCGCCACCCGCCTCGGCGAGATCGGCGTGCCGCTGCGCGAGGTTCGCGTCATCCCCGATGTGCCGGACACGATCATCGCCACGGTGAACGAGACGCGCACGCGCTTCGACCACGTCTTCACCACCGGCGGCATCGGCCCCACGCATGACGACATTACCAGCGAATGCGTCGCCGCCGCCTTCGGCGTTCCGTGGGAGCCGCATCCCGAGGCCTGGGCGCGCCTCGAACGCCACTACGCGCCCGGCGAGTTCAACGCCGCGCGGCAGCGCATGGCGACGACGCCGCGCGGTGCGGTGTTGATAGACAACGCGATCTCCATCGCGCCGGGCTTCACCATCGGCAACGTGCACGTGATGGCGGGCGTGCCGCGCATCATGCAGGCGATGTTCGAGGCGCTGGCCCCGAAGCTGCGGGGCGGGCCTCCGATCGCCTCGCGCACGGTACACGCGGACGGCGTGATGGAAGGCCGCATCGCGGAGGGGCTGTCCGCCATCCAGGACCGCTGGCCGGCGCTCGACATCGGCAGCTATCCCTACTACCGCATGGGCGGCGGCGGCGTCGCACTGGTCGCGAAGGGCGTGGACGCGGACGCGGTCGAGGCCGCCGCGCGCGACATCACCACCCTGCTGCGCGCCGTCGGTGGCAAGCCCGTGCAGGGCGAGCCGCCGACGTAGCGACCCTCACGGATCGAAGCGCGCGAGCCGGACGGCGGTGTGCCCGCGCAGCACGCGCGGGCTCGGCATCACCAGCAGGCAGTCGTCATGCGGCGTGCGCACCTCCGCCTCGCCATCCAGCGCGATGAGCGTGTTGCGCATGGCGATCGCCTCGCCGCCGCGGAAGTCCCGCAGGAACGCGAAATCCGCGCTCTGCGCCGTCACCGTCCGGGTCACACGCGCAACGCGCCCAGGCGGCAGGGGCGCGCCTTGCGGCAAGGCCGCATCCTCCGCGGCCATGCCGAGGTGGCGGACCAGGCGCGCGGCGGTGTCCTCCATCCGCCGCACCGTCTCCGGCTCCCAATGCGGGCCTGATTCGACCAGCAGCGACGTGCCGCCGGCGGCAAAATGCGGGTGGTCAATCAGCCGCATCCCCGCCGCGTGCCCCTCGTCGCAGACCACCAGCGGCGGCGCGCCGAGCGCGCGGGCCAGCGCCGGCGCCGCCTCGCCCGGCCCGGCGATGAACAGCGGATCGGACGGCCAGAGCATCGTGTGCAGGTCCAGCAGCACGTCGGCCTCGACCAGCACCGGCAGCAGGGCGCGCGCGCGGTCCAGCTCCACCGAGCGGCGCGCACCGCCGAGCAGCGTGGCCGCCCAGACGCGGTTGAGGTCCTCCTCCACGAAGCGGCTCGCCGTGGGGTCCGCCGGGTCGAAGCGGTCGAAGGCCGCGAGATTGGCGAACACCAGGCTCAAGCGCCCGCATCGCGGGCGGATACAAGCCGCCAGCCAGCGCGCGAGCACCGTCGCGCCGGCGATCTCGTTGCCGTGCACCAGCGCCGTCAGGACCAGGTGCGGGCCCGCTTGCGCGGCGGCAAAGCTCCAGACGCCCGGGACGCCGGTGTTGCCCGCGCGCCATCGCGAGAGATCGGGCACGGGCAGCCTGACCGCGACGGGTGGCAGCACGCTCTGCATGTCAGCCGCGCGGCCGGGCTGCCGCCCGCCGCATTACCGTCCCGGCCCGATCGAGCACCATGTCCCCCACCGCTCACGTGCCTCGGCAGTCTATACGCGCGTCGCGGGGCAGCAATCCTCGGGGCGTGCCTCAGTCGCGCCCCGGCGCCAGCAGGTCGAGCAGCGTCAGCGCCACCGCCTCCGTGGCCTTGCGCAGGTCAGTCAGCGGCAGGCGCTCATCCGCGCGATGCGCGTTCGCCTCCTCGATCGTGCGCGGCCCGGCGCCGTAGAGCGCGACGGGAATGCCCCGTGCCGCATACAGCCGTGCATCCGTGTAGAGCGGCACGCCTTTCGCCGCGACCGTCTCGCCCATGATCCGGGTCGCGTGCCGGCACAGCGCCTCCACCAGGCGCTCGCCGCCGGGCAGCGGCTTCAGCGGCTCCGCCAGCAGGATGCGGCGCACCTCCACGCGCGCCTGCGGGAAGGCGGCGGCCGCATCCGCGATCAGCGTCCGCAGCTCGGCCTCGACCTCCGCCGGCATCTCCTCCGGGATCATCCGGCGGTCGAGGCGGAAGGTGATGCGGTCCGGCACCACATTCGTGTTGATGCCGCCCCTGATCAGCCCGACCGTGAGCTGCGGCGAGCCGATGCCGGTCGTCGCCGAGACCTTCGCGCCCAACCCCTTCCGCCAGGCATAGAGCGCCGAGAGGATGCCGTTCGCCGCTTCCAGCGCATCCACGCCCGTGAAGGGCATCGCGGCATGCGCCGACCTGCCGTTCACCTCGACCTCCAGGTGCAGGCAGCCATTATGCGCGGTGACCACGGCGTAGGAGAACCCGGCGGAGAGCGCGAGGTCCGGCCTGCTGATCCCTTCCGCCAGCAGCCATCCCGGCCCGATCTCGCCGCCCACCTCCTCGTCGTAGGTGAGGTGCAGCTCCACCGTGCCGGACAGCGCCGCGCCGCATGCCTCCAGCGCGCGCAGCGCCCAGGCATAGGTCGCGAAATCGGATTTGGAGACGGCGGCGCCGCGGCCGTACATCCATCCGTCCACCACCTCCGCGCCGTAGGGATCGTGCGTCCAGCCCTCGCCGGGCGGCACCACGTCGCCATGCGCGTTGAGCGCGATCACCGGGCCATCGCCGAAGCGCCGCCGCACGATCAGGTTGGTCGCGGCGACCATGCCGTTGGCCCGCGCGAGCGCCTCCGGCACCGGGTGCCGCTCCACCGCCCAGCCCAACCCTTCCAGCAGCTCGGCGGCCCGCTCCGCATGGGCGCGGCAATCGCCCGGCGGGTTGTCCGACGGCACCTTCACCAGCTCCGCCAGGAACGCGACCTGGGCGTCGAAGCCGTCGTCGAGGAAGGCCGCGATGCGTGCGGCGGGCGTATCGGCGGTCATCGGGACAACTCCTCGGGACGAAGGCGGCGGAGCGTATCCAGCATCACGCGCAGCGCGACATCCGCGTCGGCTTCGGTGATGCTCTCCGCGGGGTTGTGGCTGATGCCGCCGCGGCATCGCACGAACAGCATGGCGATCGGGCAGAGCGCGATCATCGCCAGCCCGTCATGCCCCGCGCCGCTCGGCAGGTGCAGCGCGGCGTTGCCCGTTGCGCGCGCCACCGCCTCGTCCAGCGCGGCGACGAGCGCCGGCGCGCAGACCGCGGCCGAGGCATCGTAGGTCGGCTCCAGGCTGAAGCCCGCATCGCGGCGCTCCGCCACTTCCCGCAGGCCGGCGCGCAGCCGCGCGATGGCGTCGCGGCGGATCGCGTCGTCCGGGCTGCGGATGTCGAGCGTGAAGCGGACCTCGCCCGGCACCACGTTCACCGCGCCGGGAATCGCCTCGATCCGTCCGACGGTCGCGACCAGGCCGGGCGTGCCCGCGGCCACGCGCTCCGCCATCAGCACCATCTCCGCCGTGGCGGTGAGCGCATCGCGGCGGAGCGGCATCGGCACCGTGCCCGCATGCCCCGCCGTGCCGATCACGTCCGCCACGAAGCGCGAGGCACCAGCGATGGCCGTCACCACGCCCACCGGCAGACCCGCTGTTTCCAGCACCGGCCCCTGCTCGATATGCACTTCGAGATAGGCGAGCACGTCGGCCGGCCGCCGCGCCAGGGCAGGGATCGCATCGGGATCGCAGCCGAACCCGCGCAGCGCCTCGCCCAGCGTCGTGCCATCCCCGTCACGTGCATCCAGCGACGCGGCGTCGAAGGTGCCCGCGACGGCGCGGGAGCCGGTGAGCGTCACGGGAAACCGCACGCCCTCCTCGTCGCCGAAGGCGATCACCTCCACCGCGAAGGGCAGCCGCTCCCCGGCTTCGTGCAGCGCGGCCACCGCCTCGATCGCCAGCACCACGCCCAGGTTGCCGTCATAAAGACCGGCGTCGCGCACGGAATCAATGTGGGAGCCGAGGATCACCGCCGGGGCACCGGGGCGCGCCCCATCGTAGCGCCCCACCAGATTGCCCGCCGCATCGAGGCCCGCCGCCATCCCGGCCTCGCGCATCCACCCCTCCACCTCGCGCGCGGCGGCCGCGTGCTCCGGCGTCAGGAACAGGCGCGTCAACGCCCGTGGGTCCGAGGAATGCCGCGCGAGGTCGTCCAGCCGGTGCATGATCCGGGCGCCCGTGCCGGCGCGTCCCATCCCTGGCCTCCCGCAGGCAATCGTACACTCGCAACCTGCGACGGTCAGTCGAGCAAGGCAACCGAGGTCGGCGCGTCGCGCGCCGCGTCCTCGGCCAGGTCGCCGAACTCGTTGATCGCGTCAATCTCGGTGCCCATGGCGATGTTCGTCACGCGCTCCAGGATGATCTCGACGACGACGGGCACGCCGTGCTCCGCCATCAGCGCCTTCGCGCGCTCGAAGGCAGGGAGGATCCCGTCCGGCTGCGTCACGCGGATCGCCTTGCACCCAAGCCCCTCCGCGACCGCGACATGGTCCACGCCGTAGCCGCCGAGCTCCGGCGCGTTGATGTTCTCGAAAGCCAAGCTGACCTCGAAATCCATGTTGAAGCCGCGCTGCGACTGGCGGATCAGCCCGAGATAGGAGTTGTTAACGACGACATGGATATAGGGCAGCCGGTGCTGCGCGCCGACCGCCAGCTCCTCGATCAGGAACTGGAAATCGTAGTCGCCGGACAGCGCGACGATCGGGCATTCCGGATCCGCGGCCCGCACGCCGAGCGCCGCCGGGATCGTCCAGCCGAGCGGCCCGGCCTGGCCGCAATTGATCCATTGCCGGGGCGCGAAGACGTGCAGAAACTGCGCCCCCGCGATCTGCGACAGGCCGATGGTCGTGACGTAGCGCGTGTCCCGCCCGAAGGCGCGGTTCATCTCCTGATAGACGCGCTGCGGCTTGATCGGCGTCTCCTCGTAGTTCGTGCGGCGGAGCATCGTGCGCCGGCGCGCACGGCAATCGGCTGCCCAAGCTGAGCGGTCCTTCAGTCGGCCAGCGCGGGCGCGTTCCTCCGCCAGCTCCACCAGCAGCTCCAGTGCGGCGCCGGCGTCGGAGACGATGCCGTAATCCGGCTCGAACACCCGGCCGATCTGCGTCGGCTCGATGTCCACATGCACGATCGTGCGGCCCTTGCGATACACCTCGACGGAGCCGGTGTGGCGGTTGGCCCAGCGGTTGCCGATGCCGAGCACGAAGTCGGAGGCCAGCAGCGTCGCGTTGCCGTAGCGGTGCGAGGTCTGCAGCCCGACCATGCCGGCCATCAGCGGATGGTCGTCCGGTATGCTGCCCCAGCCCATCAGCGTCGGAATCACCGGCACGCCCGTGGCCTCCGCGAAGCGCACCAGCAGGCCGCAGGCATCCGCGTTGATCACGCCGCCGCCGGCGACGATCACCGGCCGCTCCGCCGCATCCATCATCGCGAGCGCCTTCGCCGCCTGGGCCCGCGTCGCGCGCGGCTTGTACACCGGCAGCGGCGCGTAGGTCTCCTCGTCGAACTCGATCTCGGCGACCTGCACGTCGAAGGGCAGGTCAATCAGCACAGGTCCCGGCCGGCCCGACCGCATCAGGTGGAACGCCTGCTGGAAGCAGCGCGGCACCAGCGCAGGCTCCCGCACGGTCACGGCCCATTTCGTCACGGGCTTGGCGATGGCCTCGATGTCCACCGCCTGGAAGTCCTCCTTGTGCAGCCGCGCGCGCGGCGCCTGGCCGGTGATGCAGAGGATCGGGATGCTGTCCGCCATCGCCGAGTAGAGCCCGGTGATCATGTCCGTCCCGGCGGGGCCGGAGGTGCCGACGCAGACGCCGATGTTGCCGGCGGCCGCGCGCGTGAACCCCTCCGCCATGTGCGAGGCGCCCTCGACGTGCCGCGCGAGGACGTGGCGGATGCGGTTGCGCGGGCGGAGTGCCGCGTAGAAGGGGTTGATGGCGGCGCCGGGCACGCCGAAGGCGGTCGTGACGCCTTCCAGTTCCAGCACACGGACGGCGGCGGCGGCGGCGGTCATCCTGGCCATGGCGGTGTCTCCCCTCGTTCGGGAAGCGGTCTATGGCAGCCGGGCGCGCGCCGGGATGCTTTTCCGGATTGCGGAACATCGCCGTGAGGACAGCGTCTGGCCCCGCGACACCTGGGGCAGCCCGGCCCGAAATGCGGCCCAACACGGGCCGCCTTATACCGCATCTTGGAAAAGCATCGTCAGCCGGCGGCCGGGCGCCTGCCTCCCAGCTCGGCCGTCATCTCATCCGCCATCCGCCGCACCGTCCCACCCAGCTCCGCCACCCGCTCCGGCGTCACGCGCACGGCCGGGCCCGAGACCGACAGCGCCGCCACCGGCGCGCCCGCCTCGTCGAACACCGCCGCCGCAACGCAGCGCAGCCCCACCGCATACTCCTCGTCATCCACCGCGAAGCCCTGCCGCCGCACCTCCTCCAGGTGGCGCGACAGCCGGCCGGGATCGTCCAGCGTGCGCGGCGTGAACACCGGCAGGCCGCGATGCCGCGCGATCCGCGCGACCTCCGCCGCCGGCATCGCGGACAGGATCGCCTTGCCGAGCGAGGAGCTGTGCATGAAGACGCGCCCGCCCGGCTTGGCGATCGCCCGCATGAGTTGCCGGCTCTGCACCTGGCCGAGATAGACGGTCATGCCCTCGTCCTCGATGCCGAGATTCGCCGTCTCGCCCGTCTCCTCGACCAGCCGGCGCAGGAACGGCCGCGCGGTGCGGCCGACGTCGCGGTTGTGCAGGAAGGCGTTGCCGACCGCGAAGGCCTGCACGCCGACCGTCCAGCGCATCGTCTCGCCCTCGAAGCGCGCGAAACGCTCCTGCTGCAGCGTGGTGAGGAGCCGGTGCGTGGTGGAGGGCGCGAGGCCGGCGGCGCGCGAGACCTCCGTCAGCGTCATCCCGTCCTCCTGCGCCGACAGCAGGTTCATGATCGTCAGCGCGCGGGTCAGCGACTGCACGGTGCCGCCGCGATCCTCCGAATCCGAAGCGCGGCGCCTGGCGGGGCTGGTCGCGGTGGCAGTCCTGGTGGCCGGCATGCGCGGACCGTAGCAGGCGACGCGCCCGGGCGACCAGGGCCGAATTCCGCATCGTGGAATGCGGCCCTTGCCGCTCGCAGACCCCGCCGGCGGCCGCCCCGATGCGCGCCACCGTTCCTTGAGGTAAGAGCGGCGGGATGACAGGCCTGACGACCCATGTGCTCGACACCGCGCGCGGCCTGCCCGCCGCGGGCGTGCGCGTCGAGCTGTTCCGGCTGGAACCGGGCGGCACCCGCACCCGCATCACCGCCGTCGCGACCAACGCAGACGGCCGCGCCGACAATCCGCTGCTGGCCGGCACCGAGCTCCGCCGCGGCACCTATGAGCTGGTGTTCCACGCCGGTGCGTATTTTCGCGCGGCCGGGATCGCGCTGCCCGATCCGCCCTTCCTCGACGAGATCACGCTGCGCTTCGGCATCGCCGACGAGTCCGGGCATTACCACGTCCCCCTCCTCGTCTCGCCCTGGAGCTACTCGACCTATCGCGGCAGCTGAGCGGGGCGAGCATGCGCTTGCCGCCTCGCCGATCGGCGCACTGAACCGGAAAGAAGTCCGAAGATGGATCCGATCCTGCAGGAATGGGGCAGCATGCTGCTCCGCTGGGTGCACCTCATCACGGGCATCGCGTGGATCGGCGCGTCCTTCTACTTCATGCACCTCGACGCCAGCCTGCGCCCGGTGCCGGCGATGCCGAAGGGCAAGGGCGGCGAGGCGTGGGAAGTGCACGGCGGCGGCTTCTACCAGGTGCAGAAGTTCACCGTGGCGCCGGCGCAGATGCCGGACCACCTGATCTGGCACAAATGGCAGGCCTACTCGACTTGGCTGTCCGGCTTCGCGCTGCTGGTCTGGATCTACTACGGCTCCCCCGACCTCTACCTGATTGATCCGGCGGTGCGGGAGATCGGGCCGCTCGCCGCCGCGGCGATCGGCATCGGCGGGTTGGCGCTGGGCTGGGTGTTCTACGACCTGCTGTGCAAGTCGCCGCTGGGGCGGAGCGACCTGCGGCTCGGCATCGTGCTGTTCGTCTTCGTCGTGGCGGTTGCCTTCGCGTTCCAGCAGGTCTTCTCCGGCCGCGGCGCGCTGCTGCACACCGGCGCGGTGATGGCGACGATCATGACGGCGAACGTGTTCCTCAACATCATCCCCGGCCAGCGGAAGGTGGTGGCGGACTTGATCGGCGGGCGCACGCCGGACCCGGCGATCGGCAAGGCGGCGAAGCAGCGCTCCACCCACAACAACTACCTGACGCTGCCGGTGCTGTTCCTCATGCTCTCCAACCACTACCCGCACACCTGGTCCACGCGCTGGGCCTGGGTGATCGTGGCGCTGGTGCTGGTCGCCGGCGCGCTGGTGCGGCACTTCTACAACGTCCGCCACACCGGCCGCGGCAACCCGTGGTGGACCTGGGCCGTGGCGGCCGCCTGCATGATCGCCGCGATTGGCATCAGCTACACCTCCTCGCCTCTCGGCCGCGAACGGCTCGGCCTGGCGCCGTCGGAGGACGTGGCGGTCGCCTCCGCCCACCCCCTTCCGCCGGCCGAGGCGGTGGACGTCGTCATCGGCCGCTGCAGCATGTGCCACGCGGCGGAGCCGGTCTGGGCCGGCATCGCAATCGCGCCGAAGGGCGTGCTGCTCGACACGCCCGAGCGCATCGCGCGCCAGGCCGAGGCGATCCGCTATCACGCGGTGCTCACCCGCTCCATGCCGCCCAACAACATCACCGGGATTGAGCCGGAGGAGCGGCGCGTGCTGGCCGAGTGGCTGTCGCGGGCGCGGTAGCCCGTGCTGGAACGCCGCGCCGCAGGCCCCTATGTTGCGCTCCATGGACGCAACCGCGCCGGCCGACCTCTACGAGCGTGACTTCTACGCCTGGACTCAGGACCAGGCCGCGCGGGTGCGCGCGCTCGGCGCCCGGAACGACGGGCTGGACGTGGAGAACGTCGCCGAGGAGATCGAGAGCTTGGGTAAGTCCGATCGGCGTGCGGCGGAAAGCCTGCTCGGCCAGCTGCTGATGCACCTGGCGAAGCTCCGCTTCGAACCCGCCCAGCAACCGCGGGCGCATTGGGAGGCGGAGGTCGAGGAGTTCCGCCGCGAGCTCGGCAGGATCTTCCGTGACAGCCCCTCCCTGCGCGCGCGGCGGCACGAGATGGCCGAGGATGAGTGGCGCGCGCTGACGCGCCGCGCCGCGCGGGAGCAGGCGCGGACCGGCGAACGCGTCTATGGCGTCGTCGCGAAGCTCGTTGACCTTCCGTTCGATCTCGATGCCGAGGTCCTGGACGAGGACTGGTTCCCGCCGTCCGGCGGCTGACGCCCGCCGCTGGCAGCCGGCGTCGTGCCGCCCTATGTTGCGCATCATGGACGGGATGGCCGCCACCGACCTCTACGAGCGTGACTTCTATGCCTGGACTCAGGATCAGGCCGCGCGGGTGCGTGCGCTCGGCGCCCGGAACGACGGGCTCGACGTGGAGAACGTCGCCGAGGAGATCGAGAGCTTGGGGAAGTCCGATCGGCGTGCGGCAGGCAAGCTCACTGCCAGGATCATCGAACACCTGCTGAAGCTGCGCTGGCATCCGTCCGACCGCGACCGGCCGCATTGGCGTGCAGAGGTGCGCGAGTTCCGGGCGCAGCTCGACGACATCCTCGCCGACAGCCGATCGCTCCGCGCGCAGCGCGATGCGATCGCTGCGCCGCATTGGAAGCGCGTGGCGCGGAGCTTTCTCGATCGCCTGGAGGCCGACGGGCACGATCCGGCCCCGGCCCGCCTCGCCTTGCGCTCGCCCGACCGCCCGTACTTCGACCTCGACGCCGAGGTGCTGAACGAAGACTGGTTCCCGCCGTCCGGCGGCTGACGCCCGGCGCTGGCGGCCGGTGTCCCGCCGCCCTATGTTGCGCGTCATGGACGGGATGGCCGCCACCGACCTCTACGAGCGTGACTTCTATGCCTGGACGCAGGACCAGGCCGCGCGGGTGCGCGCGCTCGGCGCCCGGAAAGACGGGCTGGACGTGGAGAACGTCGCCGAGGAGATCGAGAGCTTGGGGAAGTCGCAGCGCTCGGCGGTGAGGAGCCTTCTCGCGAACATCATCGAGCACCTGCTGAAGCTTCGCTTCCACCCGGACCAGCAGCCGAGGCGGCACTGGCAGGTGGAACTACGCGCGTTCCGGCGGAAGCTCGAGCGGGAACTGAAGGACAGCCCTTCTCTGCGAGCGCATCGCCACGCCTTGGCCGAGCAGGTCTGGAAGGATACGGCGCTGAGCTTCCTCGAACGGCTTGAAGCCGACGGGTTCGACGCGGCTGCCGCGCGGGTGGCACTGCGCCCGCTCGACCAGCCCTATTTCGACCTGGACGCCGAGGTCCTGAACGAAGACTGGTTTCCGCCCGCGCCGTAGCTCAGCGCGGGGCGCGCGCCTCTGCCACCAGGCGTTCGAGCTGCGGCAGGTCCACGGCGCCCGGCACGAAGGTCGCGCCCGCGGTGCCGGCGACGACGAGCGCCGGGGTGCCCTCCACACCCAGCGCCTGCGCCAGGCGCATGTTCGCCTCGATGCGGCGGCCGATGGCGGGGTCGTCCATCTCGCGGCGGAGCCGCGTCCAGTCGAGGCCGACACGCTCCGCCTGCTGGCGCAGCACGGCTTCCACGGGCTCCGTGCGCAGCGTCAGCAGCGCGGCCTGGAAGGCGGGGTAGCGGCCCTGGCGGTGCGAGGCGAGCAGCGCGCGCGCCGCCAGCACGCTCGTCGGGCCGAGCACCGGCAGGTCCTTCATCACCACGCGGATGTTCGGGTCGCGCTGCAGCAGCGCGTCGAGCGAGGGATGCAGCTGCTTGCAGTAGCCGCAGCGGGCGTCGAAGAACTCCACGATCGTCACGTCGCCGCGCGGGTTGCCGCGCGTGGGGTCGGCGGCGTCGCGGAACAGCGCATCGCCCTCCCGCGCGATCGCCGCGCGGCGCTCCTCCTCGCGGCCCCGCGCCTCGGCGGCTTCGAGGCCGGCCAGCGCCTCGCGCAGGATGGAGGGGTCGTCGCGCAGCGCCTGGCGCAGGATCTCCACCACCTCGGCGCGCTGCGCGGGCGAGAAGCCTTGCGCGGCGGCAGCCAGCGGGATCAGCAGCAGGAGGGCGGCGAGGGCGCGGATCATAGCGCCTGCTTACTCCCGCGGCACCGGCGCCGTCACTCCCGCAGGCTCGGGTGGTTCCCGGCGGCCATCCCGATGTCCTGCGCGCGCAGCCGCATCGGGCCGGGCGGCAGCGCGCCCTCCGCCCGGCGGGCGAGCGCGCGGGCGGAGCGCGGCTCGCCGAGCAGCAGCGCCTCCTCCGCCAGCGCGAGGTCGGCGCCGGGCATGTCGTTCAGCCGGCCGCGCGCGATCGCCATCTGGCGCCACGCGAAGGGGCTCTCGCGCTCGGTCCGCAGGGCGGCTTCCAGCTCGGCAACCGCCTGCCGCAGCCCGGCCGGCTCGCCGAGCTCGATCAGCACGCGGGCATGGCTGAGACGGATCAGCGCCTCCTCCGGCGCGAGGCGCACGGCGGCGGCATAGGGGCCGAGCGCCTCGGCGGGACGCCCGCCCTCGAACAGCACCTGGCCCTTCAGCTCGTGCAGCCAGGGGTTCGACGGGGACTCGCGGATGAGCGTGTCGAGGATCGCGACGGCCTCCGCGATGCGGCCTGACCGGAACTGCGAGATGGCGCGGGCATAGCGCGCGGGGGCGGAGCCGTCGCTCTCCGGGTGGCGGCGCCAGGTGTGGAGGGGGGCGTCGAGGAAGCCGTCGAGCTTCGCGCGCACCATCGCGAAGGCCTCCTCGGTGCCCGGTGGCAGGGCGGCGTCGGGCTGGCGGGAGCGGGCGAGCTGCTCGCGCACGAATTCCAGCCTGTCGCGGGAGAGGGGGTGGGTTCGGAAATAGGGGTCCTGCCGGCCGACGGCGAGCAACTCCTGGTCCAGCAGGCGTTCCAGCAGCCGCTCCAGCCCGCGCGCCGACCAGCCAAGGCGGTCGAGATAGGCCAGCGCGGCGCTGTCGGCGGCCTGTTCCTGGCTGCGGGTGAAGGCGAAGAACTCGCTCATCGCCATCGCCTGGCCGCCGATCATGCCCGCCCCCATCGCGCCCGACTGGCCGGACGCCGCGGCCGCGGCGCCGCCGAGCAGCATGGTGCCTATCGCGCGCAGCATGGCGTTGCGCATCTCCTCCGGCAGGCGGGCGAGATGGCCGCCGGCGATGTGCCCGGTCTCATGCGCCAGCACGCCGGCGACCTCGCCGGCGGAGCGCGCCTGCTGGATCAGCCCGGTGTGGAGGAACATGCGGTTGCCCGTGCTGACGAACGCGTTTATGGCCCGGTTCTGGATCAGCGTGACGCGGATGAGGGCCGGATCCACCCCGGCGGTGCGGAACAGCGGGTGCGCGAGGCGGCGGACCAGGGCCTCGGTCTCGGCGTCGCGGATGGTCACGATGCGCTGGGGGGAGGACTGCGCGACGGCGCCGATCGTCGCCGCGCAGAGCAGGGCGAGGGCGAGCAGGATGGGGAGAAGCGCGGTGGGGAGAGGCCAGCTACGGGCCGGTCGGCGGCGCATGCCCATCAGCCTAGGCGGTCCGCGGCATCCGGCGAAGCCCGCGCTGGCGCTGCTGGCGGCGCTGGCCTTGCCGGGCTGCGGCACGATCGGCGCGCTCGGCGACGCGGTGGCCGGGCCGCCGCAGGTGCAGGCGGGCCAGGCGGGATTCGTGCGGGGCTTCCTGGGCTACGCGGCGGCGGAGGAACCGCGCGCGGCGCTGGTGGCGCGCAACACGCTCTCGGCCGGCGGGTCGGCGGCGGATGCGGCGGTGGCGGCGGGCTTCACCATGGCGGTCACCTTGCCCTCGCGCGCGGGGCTCGGCGGCGGCGGCGCGTGCCTGCTGTTCCATCCCCGGCGGAACGAGGCGGAGGCGATCCTCTTCCCGCCCGGCGCGCGGGAAGCGGTGCCGGCGGGAGCGGACCGGCCCGCGGCGGTGCCGATGCTGGCTCGCGGGCTGTTCGCGCTGCACAGCCGCGCCGGGCGGCGGCCCTTCGAGGAACTGGTGGTGCCGGCCGAGCAGGCGGCGCGCCTGGGCATCGAGGTCAGCCGCGCGCTCGCGACGGATTTGGCGGCGGTGGCCGGCCCGCTCTTCGCCGACCCCTGGGCGGCGGCGGCCTTCGCGGGGCCGAACGGGCAGCCGCCGGGCATCGGGGAGCCGCTGGTGCAGCCGGATCTCGGCGGCACCCTCTCGGTGCTGCGGACGGCGGGGGTGGGCGACCTGCACCAGGGCGGGCTCGCGCGGCGGATGGAGGAGGCCTCGGCGCCGGCGGGCGGCGGGCTGACGGTGGCGGAACTGCGCGCGAGCGTGCCGCGCGTGGTGCCGCCGACGCAGGCGCGGGCAGGGAGCGACATCGTCTCCGCATTGCCGGGCGAGGGCGGGGCGGCGCCGGCGGGCGCGACCTATCCGGCCTCGGCGGGCCTCGTCGTGCTGGACCGGGAAGGGATGGCGGTGGCCTGCGCCTTCACCATGAACAACCTGTTCGGCACCGGGCGCGTGGCGCCGGGGACGGGCGTGCTGCTGGCCGCGGCGCCCGGCATCGGCCAGGTGCAGCCGGCGCCGCTGGCCGCGGGGATCGCCTATAACCCGAACGTTCGGGCCTTCCGCGCGGCCGTCGCGGCGAGCGGCCAGGCGGCGGCGCCGGCGGCGGCTTCGGCCGCGATGGCGGCGATGCTGCGGGGCGCGGACGCGTCGGCGGCGGTCTCGGGCGTGGCGGAGCCGGGGCGGGCGGTGGCGGTGGCCTGCCCGCGCTACCTGCCCGGTGCGCCGGAGGCCTGCTCGGCCGCGGTGGACCCGCGCGGGGCGGGGCTGGCGATCGGCGCGACGGACCGGTGACGGCGTGGCGCTGAAGGTCGGCCGGGGCGCCACGGCGCCGCCCTTCCTGGTGATGGACGTGATCGCCGCGGCGAATGCGCGCGCCGCGGCGCTGCCGGCGGGCTCGCCGGAGGTCATCCGCATGGAGGTCGGGCAGCCCGGCACCGGGGCGCCGCGCGGCGCGGCGGAGGCGGCGATCCGCGCGCTGAGCGCCGGCCAGCCGATGGGCTACACGGAGGCCTTCGGGCTGGCCTCGCTGCGGGCGCGGATCGCGCGGCACTACGCCGAGCGGTACGGCGTGGAGGTGGCGGCGGGGCGGATCGCGGTGACGGTCGGCGCCTCGGGCGCCTTCCCGCTGGCCTTCCTCGCGGCGTTCGATGCCGGCGACCGGGTGGCGATGGCCGCGCCCTTCTACCCGCCCTACGCCAACATCCTGACGGCACTGGGGATGGTGCCGCAGCTGCTGCCCTGCGACGCGACGACGCGGTTCCAGCCGACGCTCGCGATGCTGGAGCGGCTGGACCCCCGCCCGGCCGGGCTGATCGTGGCCAGCCCCTGCAACCCGGCCGGCACGATGCTGGCGCCGGAGGAGCTCTCCGCCATCGCGCGGTGGTGCGAGGCGGAGGGCGTGCGGCTGGTCTCCGACGAGATCTACCACGGGCTGTCCTATGGCGCGGTCGCCGAGAGCACGGCGGCGGCGGCTTCGGGGGGCGCGGTCGTGGTGAACAGCTTTTCGAAGTACTTCTCGATGACGGGCTGGCGGATCGGGTGGCTGGTGCTGCCGGAGGACCTGGTGCGGCCGGTGGAGTGCCTGGCGCAGAACCTCTTCATCTCGGCGCCGCATGTCGCGCAGGTGGCGGCCGAGGCGGCGTTCGGCTGCGTGGAGGAGCTGGAGGCGAACAAGGTGCGGTATGCGCGGTCCCGCGCGGCGCTGCTGGCCGGCCTGCCGGGGGCCGGGTTCGACCGGATCGCGCAGGCGGACGGGGCCTTCTACCTGTGGTGCGACGTCGGGCAGCTGACGAATGACAGCGTGGCCTTCTGCGCGCGGATGCTGGAGGGCGCGGGGATCGCGGCGACGCCGGGGGTGGATTTCGAGCGGGAGCGCGGGTCGCGATTCGTGCGGTTCAGCTATTGCGGGAAGGAGGCGGCGATGGCGGCGGCGCCGGGGCGGTTGCGGGGGTGGCTGGGGCGGTAGGGGTGCACGCGGGACGTGTGGCGGATGTCGGTTTCGGACAAATAGGCCGGGTTTCGCGGTGGGCGTGTGGCGGGTGCGGGTTTCGGACAAACCCGCCGGATTGCGCGATGAGGGGGAGACTGGCGGATGAGACCGGGCGGGCCGGCGGTGTCAAAGAGCGGCCTGGAACATAGCATGAATATGCGCCGGCGGTGATTCATTCCGGCCGGCGTTGAGGATGAGCATCCTGCCTTTGCCGAAGGCGGGCGTGGCTGCGAAAGTCGCGGCGGCCGGAGGGTGGGTGCCGGCTTTCGCCGGAACGATGGAATATGGTTGATGCAGATGGCTGGTTGCCGGAGTGGGAGCTGAGCCCCCCATGGTCGCCCCCGTGGACGCGGCGACCCCAACTTCCCGCCGCTCCGGCACGCGGCGCGGTGGTTTCCGCTTCCGCGGGAACGACAGAGGATGGATCAATCGTCGCGCCATTCGACGTGAGGTCTCCGGTGTCTCCGTCCCGCTTCATCGCCTATGTCGCCCTGCCCGGCGCCCTTCGTTGGCGGAAAATCGAGCATCCGGCGACGGGCGAGGCGCCGGTCGCGGTGTATGAGCGGGCGATGAACCTC
>Ga0049070_1000029_pt1 | contig 181050 bp, 180 predicted proteins | sample FECB22metaG_FD_56243 | JGI IMG/M metagenome (GOLD analysis project Ga0049070, IMG submission 56243) | Cyanobacterial communities from the Joint Genome Institute, California, USA - FECB-22 | ecosystem: Environmental > Aquatic > Thermal springs > Hot (42-90C) > Microbial mats | place: USA...
GGCCTCGGCAGCCAGGGCGGCCAGCTCGGCGTGCGGGTGGACGGGGAGCGGGAGGTGGCGGGTGACGTAGCGCAGCCGGTCGCCGAAGTGGGCGCGGAGCTCGTCGCCGACCCCGCTGACCCGCGCGCAGAACGGGCACTCGTAGTCGAGGTACTCCACCAGCGTCAGCGGGGCGTCGACCGGGCCGGCGACGTGGTCGCGTGCGCGGTCGACGGGGCGGCTGAGGGTGGTGGGCAGCGCGGCGTCGCGCTGGCCGAGGAAGCGGGCGGCGAAGCGGAAGGCCAGCCACCCGGCGAGGCTGGCCAGCGCCGCGGCCACGAGCACGCCGACCCGGGCCTGGTCCTGGAGCCGGGTCGAGTCGAAGGCGAGGCTGATGATGAGCAACGAGACCGTGAAGCCGATGCCGGACAGGGCCCCGCCGGCGAGGGTGTGGCCCAGCCCGACCCCTTGCGGCAGCCGGCCCCAGCCCAGCCGGACGCTGGCCCAGGCGCCGGCGAAGATGCCGACCGACTTGCCGACGACGAGGCCGAGCACGACGCCCCACATCAGGGCCGACGTGAAGGCGTCGGCGAGCACGCCGTCGCGCAGGTCGACGCCGGCGTTGGCGAGCGCGAAGACGGGTACGACGACGTGGCTGGTCGGTGTGTGCAGGGCCTCCTGCAGGCGCTCGTTGACCGAGATCGCCCGGGTCAGCGACCGACGCGCGGCGCGCTGCACGCCCGGCATCGGGGACTGCCGGAAAGCGCGGAACGTGCGCGCCGCGTCCTCGACATCGGCGCGACGTGGGTCGAGCGCCGGCACCAGGAGCCCGCTGAGCATGCCGGCGATCGAGGCGTGCACGCCGGACTCCAGGGTGGCGATCCAGAGCACCAGCACGACGAGGACGTACGGCGCGGCCTGCCACACCCCGGCCCGGTCCAGCCCCACCAGCACTGTCAGGCAGAGGGCTGCGACGAGCAGGGCGCCGAGCGACAGGTCGTCGGAGTAGACGACGCCGATCACGCTGACCGCGACGATGTCGTCGATGACGGTGAGTGTCAGCAGGAAGATGCGGAGCTGGGTCGACACCGACGGGCCGACCAGCGCCATCACGCCCAGCAGGAACGCGGTGTCGGTGCCGATGACCGCACCCCAGCCCGCGGCCTCCTCCCCGGAGGGGTTGAGCGCGAGGAAGATCGCGGCCGGCACGAGCATGCCGGTGACGCCCGCGACCAGGGGCACCACCACGCGGCTGCGGTCGGTGAGCTCGCCGATCGCGAACTCCTTGCGCACCTCGAGGCCGATGACGAAGAAGAACACGACCATCAGGCCGTCGTTGATCCAGTGGTGCAGGTCCATCGAGAACCCGCCGCTGCCGAAGCGGATCGACAGCTCGGTGTGCCAGAGGTCGACGTAGGACTGCGACCACGGCGAGTTGGCCCAGACCAGCGCGACCAGAGCGGCGACCACGAGCATGCCGGCCGATCCGGACTCGGTCCGGATGAAGTCGCGCAGCGAGCGCGAGCTCTGACCGGTGAACGCGTCGGAGCCCCGGCAGGAGGACTGGTCGGGGCTCGCCGCGTCGTCGGCCATCGCGGTCAGACGACCTTGTGCATCCAGCCGAACGTGTCCTCGGTGCGGCCGAACTGCATCCCGACGAGCGCGTCGCGGATCCGCATGGTCAGCTCGGTGCTGGCGGGGGCAGCGGTCTCGCCGTGGGGCGAGCGCAGCTCGCCGACAGGCGTGACGACGGCGGCCGTGCCGCACGCGAAGATCTCGGTGATCTCCCCGGACGCGACGCCGTCGCGCCACTCGTCGATGGAGAACTTCCGCTCCTCGACCGCGTGGCCGAGCTTGCCGGCGAGCTCGATGATCGAGGCGCGGGTGATGCCCTCGAGGATCGTGCCCGTCTCGGGCGTGACGATGTGGCCGTCGGCGTGGACGAAGAAGAGGTTCATCCCGCCGAGCTCCTCGATGTAGCGGAACTCCTGGTCGTCGAGGAAGACGACCTGGTCGCAGCCCTTCTCGATCGCCTCACGCTGCGCGGCGAGAGACGCGGCGTAGTTGCCGCCCGTCTTCGCGGCGCCCATGCCGCCGCGGCCGGCGCGCGTGAAGGTCTCGGACAACCAGAGGTTCACCGGCTTCACGCCGCCCTTGAAGTACGCCCCTGCGGGCGAGGCGATGACCATGAAGGTCACGTGCTGGGCCGGGCGGACGCCGAGGAACTTCTCCGAGGCGAACATGAAGGGCCGCAGGTAGAGCGACTTCTCGCCGCCTCCCCCACCGGACGCGTTGTCCGGCACCCAGCGCTGGTCGACGGTGACGAGGGCGTCGACGCACTCCACGAAGTCGTCGACGGGCAGCTCCGGGAAGGCCAGGCGGGCCGACGAGCGCACCATCCGCGCGGCGTTCTGCTCGGGACGGAAGGTCCAGATCGAGCCGTCGTCGTGGCGGTAGGCCTTCATCCCCTCGAAGGTCTCCTGCGCGTAGTGCAGCACCGCGGTCGCCGGGTCGAGCGTCAGGGGGCCGTACGGCGTGATCCGCGCGTCGTGCCACCCAGCGTCCGGCGTCCACTCCACCGTGAGCATGTGGTCGGTGAAGTGCTGGCCGAAGCCGGGGTTCGCGAGGATCTCCGCGAGCCGGGCGTCGTCGACGGGGCTGGGGTTGGCGGTCGTGCTGATCTGCATGGGGTCAACCTACTCAGAGGCGGGCGGCGATGGCGTCCCCGACCTCGCTCGTACGACGGCTCGTGCCCGGCGCGCGCTCGCTGAGGTCGGCCAGCACGGCGGCCTCGATCGCGGCGGCCGCCTCGGGGTGGCCGAGGTGGTCGAGCAGGAGCGCGCCGGAGAGGATCGCTGCGGTCGGGTCGGCCTTCTGCTGGCCGGCGATGTCGGGTGCCGAGCCGTGGACGGGCTCGAACATGGAGGGGGCGGTCCGGTCGGGGTTCACGTTGCCGGACGCGGCCAGCCCGATGCCACCGGTGATGGCGGCGGCGAGGTCGGTGATGATGTCGCCGAAGAGGTTGTCGGTGACGATCACGTCGAAGCGGGCGGGGTCGCCTGCCATGAAGATCATGGCCGCGTCGATGTGCATGTAGTCGGTCGTGACGTCCGGGTGCTCCGCGGCGACGGCCTCGAAGAGGCGCCACCACAGCGAGCCGGCGTGGACCAGGACGTTGGTCTTGTGGACCAGCGTCAGCTTCTTGCGGTCCCGCTTCTCCGCCCGGGCGAAGGCGTCGCGGATCACCCGCTCGATGCCGTACGCCGTGTTGACCGAGACCTCGGTGGCGACCTCGGCCGGCGTCCCGACCCGGAGGGCACCGCCGTTGCCCGTGTAGGGGCCCTCGGTGCCCTCGCGGACCACCACGAAGTCGACGTCGCCCTTCTCCAGCACGTGGTCGGCCAGGGGTGAGACCGAGCCCGGGAAGAGCCGCGACGGACGCAGGTTGACGTAGTGGTCGAGCTCGAAGCGCAGCCGCAGCAGCAGCCCGCGCTCGAGGATGCCGGGAGGCAGGTTCGGGTCGTTGGGCTTGCCGCCGACGGCACCCAGCAGGATCGCGTCGTGCTCGCGGATCTCCGCGAGCACCGAGTCGGGCAGCACCTCGCCGGTGGCGAGGTAGCGCTCCGCGCCGAGGTCGTAGCGCGTCGACTCGAACTTCACCGGCGAGGCGACCTCGAGGACCTTGAGGGCCTCTGCGGTCACCTCCGGGCCGATGCCGTCGCCGGGGATGACGGCGAGGGTGACCGGGCCGGAGTGGGCGCCGGTGGCGGACGTCTGCTGGGTCTCGGGCATGCGGCGAACGTTAGTTGTCGTCCGGGCGCATGCCGCCGTTGTCTCGCAGGTCAAGAGCCGTCTGGACGGCGACCGCGGTGTTCTCTGCGCTGCGGGTGTTCTCGGGGTCGTGCGCGGCCGGGCCCCACGAGTCGGGATACAGGTCGTACATGGGTCTCACTCCTACGGGTGCGTGGGATGTGAGTCCGAAGCCACCGACACCGCGGCGGGTGGGGGAAGCGGGAGTGCGGGGATCGCCCGGGGCCCGGCTGCCGACCGACAGGGGGGCGGATCACGCGCGCCTGGCGGACCCGCCGCAGAGGCGGCGGCTTCGAACTCGACTGAGTCGGAAGAAGGCCGGCGGCGGAACCTCGTCAACGCCGAACACCGCGACGAGGTGGCCTTCTGTCAGGCCCCGCCGCGGCGAACGATGAGTACGAAGACGCTCCGCATGGTGGTCAGACTGTACGACCGCCGCGTCGGCTCGCGCCACGGGTTTTCCGAACGTGTCAGATCGTGAGATGACGGACCGGCACCTGAGACCCCGGGCGATAGGTGACAGACTCGGCGACCTCATGTCTGCTCCCCCCGAACTCCCCGACATCGTCTCCCGAGCCTTCGACGTGTGCCGCCAGGCCGGCTACGTCGCCTTCTGCCGCAACGAGACCGGAAGGCTGCTGGCCACCCTCGCCGCGACGCGCGGCGGCACGATGGCCGAGTTCGGCACCGGCTGCGGGGTGGGCACGGCCTTGCTGCGCAGCGGCGTACGCAACGGGGCGCGGATCCTGACCGCCGAGCTCGACGAGTCCCTGGCCGGCGCGGCCTCGAAGATCTTCGAGGACGACGAGAAGGTGGAGGTGCTCGCCGCCGACTGGAGCGTGCTGCACGAGCACGGCCCGTTCTCCCTGCTCTTCCTCGACTCCGGCAGCCCCTCGGAGGTCGGCGTCGACTCGGTCATCGACCTCGTCGAGCCCGGCGGCATCGTCGTCCTCGACGACTTCGCGCCGTGCGAGTCGTGGCCGCCGATCACCTACGGCCGCGTCGACACCCTGCGCGAGCAGTGGCTCACCGACGACCGCTTCACCGCCGTCGAGGTGATGGTGGCGACCGACGCCTCCGCGGTCATCGCCACCCGGCGCTGAGCCGTCAGTCCTCCTCGGGCGCCATCACGTCCACGGTGAGCCGCGGCAGCATCAGCTGCGTCAGCGGGCCGATGGCCAGGGCGTAGACGACGGTCCCGATGCCGAGCTTGCCGCCGAGCAGCAGGCCGATCACCACCACGACCACCTCGAGCGCGGTGCGGACCAGGCGCAGCGAGAGCCCGGTGCGCCGGGAGAGTCCGGTCATCAGCCCGTCGCGCGGGCCGCGGCCGAGCTGGGCGCCGATGTAGAGCGCGCTGGCGAGCCCGCAGAGGGCGACGCCGCCGACCATGAGGGCGATGCGCGCCCACAGGTCCTCGGGGCGGTCCAGCACCGCGAGGGTCAGGTCGGCGGAGACGCCGACGACGAGGGCGTTGCTGATCGTCCCGATCCCGGGCATCTCCCGCAGCGGGACCCAGAGCACCAGCACGACGAAGCTGAACAGCACGACCGCCTGGCCGAGCGTCATCGGCACGTGGCGGATGAACCCGGAGTGCAGCACGTCCCACGGAGCCAGGCCGAGCGCGCCGCGCACCATCATCGCGAGCGAGACGCCGTAGAGGAACAGCCCGACGTAGAGCTGCGGAAGCCGCCGGGCGAGGCGGCCCGCGCGGAACTGGGCGAGGGGGCCGAGGTCGACCAGGACGCCGCGGGGCGCGTGGACGGTGCCGGTCGGGGCCTGCACGGGAGCCGAGGCGGACGGCGGGGTCGGGGTCGCACTCATGGGGACGAGCATGGCCGACGAGTGGCCTTGTCCGACATAGCCAATCGTGGAACAGTGGCCTGCATGAGCCGCGTCATCAGTGCCCAGCGGGTGGCCACTCTCGCTGGCGACTTCCCCCGCTCCCCCGCCTACCTCGGCCTCGCCGAGAGCCTGCGCGTGCTCATCGGCGACGGCCGGATCGGCCTCGGCGTACGGCTGCCGAGCGAGCGCGAGCTCACCGGCGCGCTCGACGTCTCGCGCACGACCGTGACCCGCGCCTACGAGGTGCTGCGCGACTCGGGCTACGCCGAGGCGCGGCGCGGGTCCGGCACCTTCACCCGGGTGCCGGGCGGCCGGCGCCGCGCGCACGACCGCTCGCTCCTGCCCGGCACCGGCGGCGAGGACGTCATCGACCTCAACTGCGCCGCCCACTCCGCCCCGCCCGGGCTCATGGAGGCCTACCAGCGCGCCACCGAGGAGCTGCCCGCCTACCTCAGCGGCCCCGGCTACTTCCCGCTCGGCGTGCCGGCGCTGCAGGCGCGGATCGCTGCGTCGTACGACGCCCGCGGCCTGCCGACGCTGCCCGAGCAGATCATGGTGACGGCCGGCGCGCTCGCTGCCGCGTCGGTGGTCGCGCAGGCCTTCACGGCTCCCGGCGATCGCGTGGTGGTCGAGTCGCCGACCTACCCCAACGCCACCCAGGCGGTCCGGCACGCGGGGGCCCGCCTGGTGCCCGCGACGGTCGACCCCGACGGCTGGGACCTCGACGCGCTCGGCGCCACGCTGCGGCAGTCCTCGCCGCGACTGGCCTACCTGATCCCCGACTTCCAGAACCCCACCGGCCACCTGATGTCCGACACCCAGCGCGAGGAGCTCGCCGGCGTCCTGGCCCGCACCCGCACGATCGCCGTCGCCGACGAGGCCCATCAGGCCCTCGCCCTGAGCCCCGGGCTGGCTGCCGACATGCCGCGGCCGCTGGCCGCCCACGCCGACCGGACGATCACGATCGGCAGCGCCAGCAAGTCCTACTGGGGCGGCCTCCGACTCGGCTGGGTGCGCGCTCCTCTCGCCGACATGGAGCGGCTGCTCCACGCCCGCATCGGCCTCGACCTCGGCGCACCGGTACTCGAGCAGCTGGTGCTGGCCGACCTCATGGACCGCGCCGACGAGGTGCTGCCGGTGCACCGCCAGCGGCTCGTCGCCGGTCGCGACGCCCTCGTGGCGGCCGTGCGCGAGCACCTGCCGGAGTGGCGCTTCCGGGTGCCCGACGGTGGGCTGGCGCTGTGGTGCGAGCTGCCCGACGCGCTCGGCACCGCGACCACCGTCGAGGCCGAGCGCCGCGGCGTCGTGGTCGCGCCGGGGCCGGTCTTCGCCGTCGAGGGCGGGCTGGACCGCTTCGTGCGCATCCCGTGGACGGCGTCGGCCGACGACCTCACCGAGGCCGTACGACGCCTCGCCGCCGCCTGGCAGCACGTGTCCCCGCAGGCCGGGCGCACCGCGACCCGGCCGGCGACGCAGGGCGCCGCCGGCCGGGTGATGGTCGCCTAGCGACCGGTCTCAGGAGAGGTCGACGGCCCGCACCGAGGCGGCTTTCATGGCCGTCTCGATCTCGGCCAGCGTCTCGGCGGGGATCGCCGAGTCCACGCTCAGCGCGACGAGGGCGGCGCCGCCCTTGTCCTGGCGCGAGACCTGCATGCCGGCGATGTTGACCGCGGCGTCACCGAGGATGCCGCCGACCGTGCCGACCATGCCCGGGCGGTCCTCGTAGGTGAGGAACGCCAGGTGGGTGGTGGGCTCGATGTCGACGTCGAAGCCGTTCACCTCGACCAGGCGCTCCTTCTGGGCGATGCCGACCAGGGTGCCGCTGACCGAGATCTGCGTGCCGTCCGCCAGCGTGCCGCGCAGGGTGATCAGGTTGCGGTGGTCGGGGCTCTCGGCCTCGGTCACCAGGCGGACCTCCGTGCCGCGCTCGGCGGCGAGGAGCGGCGCGTTGACGTAGGAGACCTGCTCCTCGACGATGTCGGCGAAGACGCCCTTGAGGGCGGCCAGCTCGAGCACCTTGACGTCGAACTCGGTGATCTCGCCGCGCACCTCGACGTCGAGCTGCTGGGCCACCTCGCCGGCGAGGGCGGTGAAGACCCGGCCGAGCTTCTCGGTGAGCGGGATCCCGGGACGTACGTCCTCGGCGATGACGCCGCCCTGCACGTTGACCGCGTCGGGGACGAGCTCGCCGCTCAGCGCGAGCCGCACCGAGCGGGCGACGGCGATGCCGGCCTTCTCCTGCGCCTCGTCGGTCGACGCGCCCAGGTGGGGGGTCGCCACGACGTTCTCGAGCTCGAAGAGCGGGCTGTCGGTGCAGGGCTCGCTGGCGAACACGTCGAGGCCGGCGGCGGCGATCTGACCGGTCTTGAGCGCGTCGTAGAGGGCGGCCTCGTCGACGATGCCGCCGCGGGCGGCGTTGACGAGCACGAGGCTCGGCTTGGCGGCGGCGAGCTGGTCCGCGCCGATGAGGCCCACGGTCTCGGGGGTCTTCGGGAGGTGCACGCTCATGAAGTCCGACTCCGCGAGGAGCGTGTCGAGGTCGACGAGACGCACGCCCATCTGCGCGGCACGGCCGGCCTGCACGTAGGGGTCGTAGGCGATGACCTTCATGCCGAAGGCGCTGAGCCGCTGGGCCACGAGCACGCCGATGCGGCCGAGGCCGACGATGCCGACGGTCTTCTCGTAGAGCTCGATGCCGGTGTACTTCGAACGCTTCCACTCGCCGCCCCGCAGCGCGGCGTGGGCGGGGCTGATGTGGCGGGCGGCGGCCAGCATGAGCGCGACCGCGAGCTCGGCGGCGCTGACGATGTTGGACGTCGGGGCGTTGACGACCATCACCCCGGCCTGGGTGGCGGCCTTGACGTCGACGTTGTCGAGACCGACACCGGCGCGGGCCACGACCTTGAGGCGGTCGGCGGCCGCGAGGGCCTCGGCGTCGACCTTGGTCGCGGAGCGGACCAGGATGGCGTCGACCCCGGCGAGCGCGGGGATCAGCTCGGCACGGTCCGCGCCGTTGCAGCTGCGGATCTCGAAGTCGGGGCCGAGCGCCTCGATCGTGGCGGGGCTCAGCTCTTCGGCGATGAGTACGACTGGCCGAGCTTGCGTGGAGAGTGCGGGTGCGTTCACAGCGGGGTCCTCTGAGATGTTCAAGAGTGGTCCGGGACTGCACGACGCTGTGCTCGGCCCACCCTACCCGCGGAGCCCGAGCAGCCGGCAAACGTCCCACCGTTGGACGACGTGACCGGCGGCGCCCCGCCTCCGTCGTCTCGCATCGCGGACGAGGGGGTACGACGTCGTGCCCCGCCATCGGTTCCCCCCACGACAGACGACCCCGATCCACTGGGAGAGCCATGAAGACCACCACTGCTCGCACCGCTGCCGCCGGCAGCCTCGCCGCCGTCGTCATCGCCGGCTTCGGCCTGGCCGCGGCCAACGCCGAGGGCGACGACTCGCCGGCGCCCGCCGAGGACACGACGACCACGAGCCAGACCGACGACACCGACGTCGACACCAGCGGCGACGACCAGGGCGAGGACGCGGACGACCAGGACGAGGACGCCACGGACGACGCCACCGAGAAGGTGAGCGAGAAGACCACGGAGGACGTCGCCGACGACACCTCGGAGGACGCTTCGGACGACGCTTCCGAGGATGTCGACGAGGTCGAGGTCGAGGACTCCGACGAGGTCGAGGTCGAGGACTCCGCCGACGCCCCGGACGACGCGGACGACCAGGGCGAGGACGCCGACGACCAGGGCGAGGACACCCAGGGTGACGAGGCGGACGACCAGGACGAGGTCGAGGACCACGGTTCGGGCGACAGCCACGAGGACGGCGACGACGAGGCCGACGACGGCGACGACGACGGCGACCACGCGGGCGACCACGGCGACGACGACCAGGGTGACTCGGGCAGCGACGACGGCGGCAGCGACGACTGACGTCACCGACGTCGTAGGGCCGGTGCCCCCACGTCACCGGCCCTACGATGCTGCTGATGGGCGATCTCGTGTCGGAGGACCTCGAGTCGGCGGTGACCGCGGCTTCGCGCGGCGAGCCGGCGGCGCTGCGGGCGATCTACGAGGCGCTGTCCCCCCGGGTGTGTGGCTTCCTCCGCATCCGGGGATCGGAGGATCCCGAAGGGCTGACCAACGAGGTGTTCCTCCGGGTCCTGCCACGACTGTCGGAGGTCACGGGCGGCTACCGCGGCCTCCGGGCGCTCTGCTTCTCCGTGGCGCGCGGGCTCCTGGTCGACGAGCTGCGGCGGCGCGGCCGACAACCGGTCCTCGACGAGTACGACGCCGGCCGGGACCGGCGGACCCACGCCTCCGCGGAGGACCAGGCCCTCGACCGGATCGGCGAGCAAACGGCGCTCGAGCTCCTCGGCCTGCTGCCCGACGACCAGCGGGACGTGGTCCTGCTGCGCGTCCTCGGCGAGCTGTCGATGGCCGAGACCGCGGCTGCCATCGGGCGTAGCGAGGTCGTGGTGAAGAAGGTGCAGGCGAAGGCGCTCGGCGCACTGCGCGCACTGATGGACAACGAGGGCCTTGGGCCGAGGGATGCGAAGGAGGTGGACGTATGACGACCGACATGCGGGACGACGGGCCGGACGACGCGTTCGCCGACCCCGCCCTCGCCGGCCTGCTGGCCGAGCTGAGGGCCGTCGCCGACCAGCCGGCACCGGCTGCCGGGGCCGAGCTCACAGCCCTGCTCGCGGGAGCCGCGCCGATCACTCCCGCCCGCACCCGGCGGAGCAGGACCGCCTCCGCCGTCGTGATCGGCCTGGTGTCGAGCGGCGTGCTCGCGGGCGGGGTCGGCGCCGCAGCCGCCGACCAGCTGCCCGCCCCCGTCCAACGAGTCGTCTCCCGCGTGGTCGACACACTCACCCCCTTCGAGGTCCCCCACCCCGACCAGCGGGTGCCGGCGCGCCACGAACGCGACGACGACCCGCCGCTCCCCCAGGCCCCGGCCGACCTCGACGGCACCGACGACACCGACGACACCGACGTCAGCCCGCCCGGCACGCCCGGCGCACCCGACCCGTCTCGCCCGGACGATCCGAAGCAGTCCCGCGACACTGAGGAGTCGGAGAGGCCCGAGGAGGCCGAGGAGGCCGACGTCTCGGGCGACTCTGACTCCGGCGAGGGTGAGGACGACTCCACCGCAGAGCGCGACGACCGCACGAAAGACCGGAGCGGTGAGCGCGACGGCGACGCGAGTGAGGACGACGAACGCAGCGGCGACAGCAGCGGTGACAGCTCCGACGACTCGGGCGGTGCCGGGGACGACTCCGAGGACCACCGCGACTGACGCTTCCTACGATGGGCCCATGGGCACCATGGACGACGCCGAGCGGATCGAGCCGGCCACCGTCGAGGAGTGGAGCGCGTGGCTGCACGAGCACCACGCGCAGCCGCAGGGCGTGTGGCTCGTGGCCCCGCGCGCAGCAGCGCAGCGCCCGTTCTCCTACGAGCAGTCTGTGCTCGAGGCGCTGCGCTACGGCTGGGTCGACTCGACCGTGAGGCCCGTCGACGAGGAGCGCTCGATGATGTGGTTCGCCCCGCGTCGCAAGGGCAGCATCTGGACCCGCATCAACAAGGGTCGTATCGCCCGCCTCGAGGAGGCCGGGCTGATGGAGCCGGCCGGGGCGGCCGCGGTCGCGGCCGCGGTGGAGACGGGGATGTGGACGCTCATGGACCCGGTCGAGGACCTGGTCGTCCCCGGCGACCTGGCCGAGGCGTTCGACCGCCACCCGGGCGCGCGCGAGCACTGGGAGTCGTGGTCGCCGTCGGCCCGGAAGATGATCCTGGCGTGGATCGTGATGGCCAAGCGGCCGGGCACCAGGGCCGTACGCGTCGAGACGACGGCCGAGAAGGCAGCGCGCGGGGAGAGGTCCCAGTAGGGCCTCAGATGGCGCAGCCGTCGGGGCCGCACTCCTCGCCGGTGGCGAGGACCTCGATCCTCGGGTGCGCCTCCGACCAGGCCTTCTCGATGACCTGGGTGAAGACCTCGGTGGGCTGCGCCCCCGAGACGCCGTACTTCTGGTCGATGACGAAGAACGGCACTCCGCTCGCGCCGTAGGCCTGCGCCTGCTCGATGTCGGCCCACACCTCCTGCTCGAACTCACGCGAGCCCAGCACCTCGTCGACGCGCGCGGGGTCGAGACCGGTCGCGTCGGCGACCTCGCGCAGCACCCGGTGGTCGGCGACGTTGCGGGCGTGGGTGAAGTACGCCTCCAGCAGCGCCTCCTTCACCCGGCCCTGCAGCTCGATGCCGCCCTGCTGGTGGGCGAGGTGGATCACCCGGTGGGCGTCCACGGTGTTGAGGTGGAGGGTGTCGGCGAGCCGGTAGACCAGCCCCTCCTCGGCCGCGACGGCCTCGACCCGGTCCTGCATCTGCTTCGCGCCCTCGGGCGACTGGCCGTACTTGCGTGCCAGCATCGTCGCGGTGCCCTCGGTGGGCTCGGTGGGGGCACCCGGGTCGAGCTGGAAGGAGCGCCAGTGCACCTCGACCTCGTCGGCGTGGGCGAACTCGGCCAGCGCGCTCTCGATGCGGCGCTTGCCGATGTAGCACCAGGGACACACGACGTCGGACCAGATCTCGATCTTCACGTCGGCCCCAACGTGGCGACGGGTCAGGCTGTTCCCGACTCCTGGCGCTGGACCGTGCGGCGGCGCGCGACGTACGTCACGGCGAAGCCGAGCACCAGGGCGAGCAGCACGCCGAGGTTGGCGTAGGGCCAGTTGCCGTCCCAGTAGCCGTCGGCCTCCATCCAGGTGCCGAGGCCCAGCGGCTCGAGGAGGTAGCCCTGCCAGTTGTTCCAGGTGGCCGAGGTGGCGAAGTTGTTGACGACCAGGCCCCAGCCCAGCACCGAGGCGAGGACCATCGTGCCGATCGAGACCCAGTCGAAGGCTCCGTAGCGGCCGGAACGGTCGAAGAGTGCCTCGTCGTCGTAGTCGCGCCGGCGCAGGGCGATGTCGGCGATCATGATCCCCGCCCACGCCGCCAGCGGCACGCCGAGCGTGATCAGGAAGCTCTGGAAGGGCTCGAGGAAGCTGGTGGCGAAGAAGACCACGTAGATGGTGCCGAGCGTCAGGATGATGCCGTCGAGCAGTGCCGCCGCGGGGCGCGGGATCCGGACGCCGAGGCTGAGCAGCGTGAGGCCACTGGAGTAGATCCCCAGCACAGCGCCGCTGACAAGGGCGAGGATCGCGGTCAGCAGGAACGGCACGAGGAACCAGGTCGGCAGCAGCGTGCCGAGGGTGCCGATCGGGTCGGCCACGATGCCGGCCGACAGGTCCTCCGACGATCCCGCGAGCAGCAGGCCGAAGAGCACCAGCAGCACCGGCGCGACCGCTCCACCGACGGTGTTCCACCCGACGATCGCTGCTCCCCTCGCGTCCCGGTGCTGGTAGCGCGACCAGTCCGCGGCGATGTTGATCCAGCCCAGTCCGAACCCGGTCATCACCATGACCAGTGCTCCCACCATCTGCTGGGTGCTGCCGCTCGGGAGGTCGCTCACGGCCGTCCAGTCGATCTCGTCGAGGGTCAGGGTGACGTAGACGATGGTGGCGATGCCGGTGATCCATGTCAGGACGGACTGCATCCGCATGATGATGTGGTAGCCAGCGACGCTGGCCGTCACGATCATCAGGGCCACCACGACCGTCGCCACGACCTTGGTCGTCGTGCCTCCGGACCAGCCGAGCTGGTCGAAGATCGTGGCGGTCGCGAGGACGGCGAGGATCGCCAGAAAGGTCTCCCAGCCGATGGAGACCAGCCATGACACGACGCCGGGGACCTTCTGCCCGTCGACACCGAACGCCGCTCGGCTCAGGATCATCGTCGGCGCGGAGCCGCGCTTGCCGGCGATCGCGATGATGCCGCACAGCGCGAACGAGACGACGATCCCGACGACGGTGACGATGGCCGCCTGCCAGAAGGAGATGCCGAACCCCAGCACGAACGAGCCGTAGCTGATGCCGAAGACCGAGACGTTGGCCGCGAACCACGGCCAGAACAGGTCCTTCGGCTGTGCGGTGCGCTCGGACTCCTCGATGATCTCGATGCCCGTGGTCTCGACGCCGAGCCGGCGGGTCTTCTCGAGGCCGGAGCTCGGGGACGTTGTGTCGCTCATGCCCGCATCGTCGCGCACCGGTGGTCCCGTAGCCAGCACCGGGGCAGGCGCGGTCGGGCACGATGGCCCGGTGATCCCACCGATCGAGCTCGTCCCGCTTGCGCGCTCGAGGGAGCTGTGGCGATCGGCGAGCGGTCAGGCGAACAGCGCCTGACCGACGTGCTCCCCCGGCCCGGCGCCGGGAGGGACCGCGAAGAGCGCCGAGCCCGTCACCTCGAGGTACTCCATGAGCGCGTCGTTCTTCGCCATCGCCAGCTGCACGGGCGTGAAGTGGGTGTCGGGGTCACGGACGTAGGCGATGAAGAACAGGCCCGCGTCGAGACCGCCGAGGGCGTTGGAGCCGTCGACGAAGTTGTAGCCGCGGCGCAGCATGCGTACGCCGTCGTGCTGGTCGGGGTGCACGACGCGCACGTGGGCGTCGACCGGGATCACGGGCTGGCCGCGTACGTCCGTCCTGTCGAACTGGGGGGCGGTGAGCTCCTCGCCTCCCGACAGCGGCGCGCCTGTCCCCTTCGTGCGGCCGACGAACCGCTCCTGGTCGCCGAGCGGCTGACGGTCCCAGACCTCGATGGTCATCGCCATCCGCCGCGCCACGAGGTAGGAGCCGCCGGCCAGCCAGCCGGCACTCTCGCTGTCGTCGCTGCCGACCCAGACGTGCTCGTCGAGCGCCGCCGCCTCCTCGGCCTTGACGTTGGCCGTGCCGTCCTTGAACCCGAAGAGGTTGCGGGGCGTCGCCTGCGACGTCGACGTCGTGGACGTGCGCCCGAAGCCGAGCTGCGACCACCGCACGGAGACCGTGCCGAACCCGATGCGGGCCAGGTTGCGGATCGCGTGCACGGCGACCTGTGGGTCGTCGGCGCACGCCTGGACGCACACGTCACCACCGGACCGCGCAGGATCGAGGACGTCGCCCGGGAAGTGCGGGAGGTCGCGCAACGCCCCGGGCTGCCGGTCGGCGAGGCCGAACCGGTCCTGGCCGTCGGCGTCGCGGAAGAGGCTCGGTCCGAAGCCGATGGTGATCGTCAGGCCGCTCGCCGGGAGGTCGAGCGCCTCCCCCGTGTCGTCGGGCGGCAGGTCCACGTCGCCGGCGACCGCACCGGCGCCGGCGGGCCTTCCCTGCGTCATCTGCTCGGCCGCGACCGTCCACCGCCGGAGCAGGTCCACCAGCTCGTCGCGCGAGCCGGTGGTGACGTCGAACGCCGCGAAGTGCAGCCGGTCCTGCGCCGGGCTGGTGATCCCGGCCTGGTGCACGCCACGGAAGGCGTACGTCCTGTCGGCGTCGGCAGCGTGGGACGCGAGGGCGCGCGCACCGCGGTCCAGGGCGACCCCGCCGGCGACCAGTGCGGTGCCGCCCCCGATGAGCGACCTGCGGGAGACCGTCACGCCGAGACGACCGACGACAGGTGGGCCAGCGGCTCGGACAGCGCGTTGACCGCGTCGGCCAGCTGCTTGACCTGGTCGGCGCCGAGCTCGTCGTAGCCGACGAACCCCGAGCCCCGGCGGTGCTCGTCGAGGAGGTCCTGCACCTCGGCGAACCGACGGTCCAGCGTCGCGGCGAGCTCGGGGTCGGCCTCGCGGACGATCGGGCGCACGCCTTCGAAACCCCGCACCGCACCGTCGATGTTGGCCTGGAAGTCGAAGAGGTCGGTGCGCGACCAGTACTCCTCCTCCCCGGTCACCTTTCCTGACGCGACCTCCTCCAGCAGCCCACGCGAGCCGTCGGCGATGTCGGTCACCGAGAAGTCCAGGCCGCCGATCCGGGAGACGAGCTCACGGGTGTCGGAGACGAGCTGGTCGGCCAGGCTCGCTCGCTCGGCGGCCGCGAGAGCGGTGTACCCCTCCGCACGGGCGGGCCACAGGTCCTTCTCCAGGCGGTGCCAGCCGGTCCACTCCTCGCCCTCCGCGAGGTCGGCCTCCCGGGCGTCGAGCCGGGGGTCGAGGTCTCCGAAGGACTCGGCGATCGTCTCGATGCGCTCCCAGTGGGTGCGCACCTGCGGGTAGAGCGCACGGGCCCGGTCGTCCTGCCCGTCGGCCGCGGCGTGCGCGAAGCGGATCGTCCCCGCGAGCAACGCGTCGGCCTCCTCGGCGACGAAGCCGGCGTAGTCCCGCTCGGCCTCGGCGACCAGCCCCGGGTCCGCGGCCGGGTAGGTGTCGGCCCGCGCGTCGGCGGGGCGCGAGGAGTCGCTGCCGCAGCCGGTCAGGAGCAGCGCGGTGGCGGCGAGGGATGCCATGGGGGCGAGGAGGCGTGGCGGGGACGAGATCATGCCCCGGAGTATTACTTAGGCAAGCCTTACCTTTGTCACCGGGTCCGCCAGGCGGGACGTGAACGGCGCGCCGGGCAGGAGCGTGGTCCTGCCCGACGCGCCGTACGAGGGGTGGCGCGGGGTGCGGTCAGCGCGCCGAGCTGCCCTCGACGTAGTCGGTGTCGTGCGACTTCACCCACGCCATGAGCTTGCGCAGCTCGCGGCCGGTCTGCTCGATGGGGTGCGCCTCGGCCTTCTTGCGGAACTCGGTGAACTCCGGCGAGCCGTTGTCCATGTCGGTGATGAAGCGCTCGGCGAACGTGCCGTTCTTGATGTCGGCGAGCACGGCCTCCATGTTCTTCTTCACCTCGGGGGTGATGACGCGGGGGCCGGAGACGTAGTCGCCGAACTCGGCGGTGTCGGAGACCGACCAGCGCTGCTTGGCGATGCCGCCCTCGTACATCAGGTCGACGATGAGCTTGAGCTCGTGGAGGCACTCGAAGTAGGCCACCTCGGGCTGGTAGCCCGCCTCGGTGAGCACCTCGAAGCCGTACATCACCAGCTGCGAGGCGCCGCCGCAGAGCACGGCCTGCTCGCCGAACAGGTCGGTCTCGGTCTCCTCGGTGAAGGTGGTCTTGATGCCGCCGGCACGCAGGCCGCCGATGGCCTTGGCGTAGGACAGCGCGAGGTCCCAGGCCTTGCCGGACTCGTCCTTCTCCACCGCCACCAGGACCGGCACGCCGCGCCCGTCGACGTACTCACGACGCACGAGGTGACCGGGGCCCTTGGGCGCGACCATGAAGACGTCGACGCCGTCGGGCGGGGTGATGTAGCCGAAGCGGATGTTGAAGCCGTGGCCGAAGACCAGGGTGTCGCCGGGCGTGAGCGCGGGCTCGATCTCCTCGGCGTAGAGCTTCCGCTGGTGCTGGTCGGGGGCGAGGATCACGATCAGGTCGGACTCCTCCGCCGCCTCGCGCGGGGTGAGGACGCGCAGGCCCTCGGCCTCGGCCTTCTCGCGGCTCTTGGAGCCGGGCTGCAGCCCGATCCGGACGTCGACGCCGGAGTCGCGCAGGGACAGCGCGTGGGCGTGGCCCTGGCTGCCGTAGCCGATCACCGCGACGTTCTTGCCCTGGATCAGGCTCAGGTCGGCGTCGTCGTCGTAGAACATCTCAGCCACTGGGGGCTCTCCTTCGTCGGGGTTGGGTGGTGCAGGTGTGGATCAGTTGGCGATGGCGGAAACGGGGGCGGGTACGGCGACCGGGCGCTGCGGGCGCTCGCTGATCGAGCGCGAGCCGCGTCCGATCGCGACCATGCCCGACTGCACGAGCTCGCGGATGCCGAAGGGCTCGAGCACCCGGAGCAGGTCGGCGAGCTTGTCGGCGTTGCCGACGGCCTGGACGGTGACGGCCTCGGGCGAGACGTCGACGACCTTGGCCCGGAAGAGCTGCACGGCGTCGAGCACCGCGCCGCGGCTGCCCGCGTCGGCGCGGACCTTGACGAGCAGCAGCTCGCGGTTGACCGAGCCCGGCCCGTCGAGCTCGACGATCTTGATGACCTCGACGAGCTTGTTGAGCTGCTTGGTGACCTGCTCGAGCGGGGACTCCTCGACGTTGACCACGATGGTCATCCGCGAGACCTCGGGGTGCTCGGTCGGGCCCACGGCGAGGCTGTCGATGTTGAAGCCGCGACGGGAGAACAGGCCCGCGATCCGGGCGAGGACGCCGGGCTTGTTCTCCACCAGGACGCTCAGGGTGTGCTTGCTCATCAGATGTCGTCCTCGTCGAACTGGGGCGCGAGGTCGCGCGCGTACTTGATCTCGTCGTTGCTGGTGCCCGCGGCGACCATCGGCCACACCATCGCGTCGCGATGGACGCGGAAGTCGACCACGACCGGCTGGTCGTCGATCGCCATCGCCTTCTCGATGGTGGCGTCGACGGCGTCGGGCGACTCGCACGCCAGGCCCACGCAGCCGTAGGCGTCCGCGAGCTTGACGAAGTCGGGGATGCGCTTGGAGTGCAGGTCGGTGTTGGAGTAGCGCTCGTTGTAGAAGAGCGTCTGCCACTGGCGCACCATGCCGAGCGACTCGTTGTTGATGATCGCGACCTTGATCGGGATGTCGTTGATCGCGCAGGTGGCGAGCTCCTGGTTGGTCATCTGGAAGCAGCCGTCGCCGTCGACGGCCCACACGGTGCTGTCCGGCATGCCGACCTTGGCGCCCATGGCCGCGGGCACCGAGAAGCCCATCGTGCCGAGCCCACCGGAGTTGATCCAGGTGTTGGGCTTCTCGTAGCCGACGAAGTGCGCGGCCCACATCTGGTGCTGGCCGACGCCCGCGACGTAGATCGCCTCCGGACCGGCGATCGCGCCGAGCCGCTCGAGGACGTACTGCGGCGCGAGCGAGCCGTCGGAGGGGGTGTCGTAGCCGAGCGGGTAGCTCTTCTTGACCCCGGCGAGGAAGGCGACCCACGCCTCGTAGTCGCCGTCGGCGCCCTCGGCCTGCAGCAGCGTCACCAGCTGGGCGATGACCTCCTTGCAGTCCCCAACGATCGGCACGTCGGCGTGGCGGTTCTTGCCGATCTCGGCCGGGTCGATGTCGGCGTGGATGACCAGCGCGTTGGGGGCGAAGGAGTCGAGGTTGCCGGTGACCCGGTCGTCGAAGCGCGCGCCGAGGCTGATGATCAGGTCGCTCTTCTGCAGCCCGGCCACCGCGGCCACCGTGCCGTGCATGCCGGGCATGCCGAGGTGCTGCGGGTGGCTGTCGGGAAAGGCGCCGCGGGCCATCAGCGTGGTGACCACCGGGATGCCGGTCAGGGCGGCCAGCTGCGCGAGCTCGCGGGAGGCGCCGGCGCGGATGACGCCGCCACCGACGTAGAGCACCGGACGGCGGGCGTCCTTGATCAGGCGCACCGCCTCCTTGATCTGCTTGGCGTGCGGCGTGGTCACGGGCCGGTAGCCCGGCAGGTGCAGCTCGCTCGGCCAGGAGAACGTCGTCTGCGCCTGGAGCGCGGACTTGGCCACGTCGACGAGCACCGGGCCCGGGCGACCGGTCGAGGCGATGTGGAACGCCTCGGCGATGGTGTGCGGGATGTCGGCCGGGTCGGTGACCAGGAAGTTGTGCTTGGTGATCGGCATCGTGATGCCGCGGATGTCGGCCTCCTGGAACGCGTCGGTGCCGATCATCGAGGCGCCCACCTGCCCGGTGACGGCCACGAGCGGCACGGAGTCCATGTGCGCGTCGGCCAGCGGGGTGACGAGGTTGGTCGCGCCCGGGCCGGAGGTGGCCATGCACACGCCCACCCGCCCGGTCGCCGCGGCGTAGCCCTGCGCGGCGTGACCGGCCCCCTGCTCGTGGCGGACCAGGATGTGCCGGATCCGCGTGGAGTCCATCAGCGGGTCGTAGGCCGGCAGGATGGCGCCGCCCGGGATGCCGAAGATGTCGGTGACGCCGGCAGCCTCCAGAGAGGTCACGAGGCTCTGGGCTCCCGTGACCGACCCGCTGCCCTGTCCGCCCTGCTCCGTCATGGTTCTTCTTCCGTGTGAGCCCAACAAAAAACCCCTCGGCCCGGTGGGCGACGAGGGGGGACGCGCGTGCGTTGGCCGGCTGGCCTCAGCTCACGCGTCGCGTGCGTACAAGAATCTCGGTGCGCATGCGACAACCGTCGTCGCCGGGACCGTCCGGCGTCAAGCAAGTGTGACACTCGTCCCAGCATCTGGAACGCGAGTCTCGCGATGTGGCTGCTGCGGCGCGCTCAGCGGCCCAGTCGCGTGCAGATGCAGGACCGGTTTCCGTCGGCGTCCTCCACCACCCAGAAGCTCGGGGCCTGCGCGTCGCTGACCAGCCGGCCGCCGGCGTCGAGGACGGCTCGCAGCCGCCGCTCCCCCTCGTCGTGCGGCACCCAGACGTCGAAGTGCCAGCGCTGCTCGTGGTCCTGCTCCGGCAGGTCGGACTCGCCCTTCTCCCCCTTCTGGAACCACACCCCGGGCACCTGGCCGCTCGGGTCGACCGGCTCCCCGCCGTCGCCGACCTCGCCCCCGAGCAGGGCGGCGTAGAACGCGCCGAGCCGCTCGGGCGTGGTGGTGTCGAGCCCGGGCTCGAGCTGGGTGAGCCCGGAGGTGTCGGCCGTGGCGCCCGCCTCGGCGGCGAACCCGCTGATCGTGCGCGCGAGGTCGAGGTCGCGACTCGTGATGCCCCCGACGTCGTGGCTCGACAGGGTCACGATCACCTCGGGATAGGTGAGCGAGATGTCGGGGTGGTGGTCGGCCTCCTCCGCAGCGGCTCCGATGCGGTCGACGAGCGCCAGGCCGGTCGCGAAGTCGCCGGTGCGGAACCGTGCGCGGATGCCGGTGAGGAGGTGGCGCCAGTCGTCGAGGCCGGGCGCCTCGCGCACCTCGTCGGCGGTCAGCTTCTGCTTCGGGTCGGTGACGGACTCGCTCATGGCTCCGACCCTGCCACGCGCCACCGACGGCGACCACCCCCGTTCCCCCGGGGGTGGCGGGAGCCTCAGCCCAGGGTCTGGGTGATCTCGCGGGTGTCCCCGTCGACCACGAGGTGCGCGAGGGCGCCGTTGACCAGCGGCAGGTGCGGTGGCACGTGCCCGATCTCGAGGTCCCACACGATCGGCAGGTCGAGACGGCCGAGGGCGTCGAGCACGGCGCCGCGCTGCGTCAGGTCCGGATGGTCGGGCGCGACGGTGCTGCCGACGAGCACGGCGGCCGCCCGGTCGAACCACCCGGCCAGCCGCAGGGCGTGCAGGTAGCGGCAGATGCTGACCGCGTGCTCCTCGCACGACTCGACGTAGACGATCGTCGGCTCGTCGAGCGCCTCCGCCCACGCGCGCACGTCGCCGTACGGCGTGCCGGCCAGGTTGACGATCGTCTCGGTGCAGCCGCCGATCAGCCGCCCGGAGACGTCGAGCGGGCCCCCGCCCTCCACCTCCCAGCGGCTGGTTCCGACGTGCTTCCACTCCGTCGCGCGGGGGTCCTCCTCGAAGCCCACCCAGCCGGCCACCAGCCCGGAGTCGCGCTGCACGAACGGGCCGGGACCACCGACGAGGTCGAGCCAGTGGAGCAACCCGTCGGGGACGGCGTACGGCGTGTCGGCGAGGTTGTCACCATGGACCGTGGCCCACCCGAGTCGCGTGGTGATCGGCACGAGGACGGTCGAGAGGTCGGAGAAGCCGACCAGCCAGGTGGGCTCGGCGTCCGCGAGGGCGTCCCAGTCGAGCAGGTCGACCAGGTCGATCGCGGTCTCCCCGCCCCAGGGCGGCACGACGCAGTGGATGTCGGGGTCGACCAGCATCCGGGTGAGCTCGGCCGCCCGCTGCTCGGCGGGGGCGGAGGTCAGGCCGGTGCCGTCCATGCACTCCCCCACCACGACGTCGTACCCGCGACCACGCAGCCAGTCCACGCAGAAGTCGATCCGCGTCGCGGCCGCACCCGAGGCTCCGGCCGACGGCGACGTGACCCCGATGCGGTCGCCGGGACGGAGCGGACGCGGGAAGCGCAGCGCAGGTGAGCCCATGGCCGAAGTCTGACACCCTGTGTCCATGGGTTTCGGTGACGTCCTCGGGCAGGCCATCCACTCCGCGACGGGCGTGCCGCGGCTCTACGCGGCGGCGCTCAAGGCGGGTCTCGGGCCGGGTGGCGCCGCCCAGGTGCTGCGGATCTCCCAGGCGGCCCTGCAGTCCGCCGCCGTCCACGGCCGCGGCGTGCCCGGTCGCACCAACGCGATGCGCCACTTCATGTGGCAGGCCCTGCTCACCGCACGCTTCGGCGTCCAGGCGGCCCAGACGATCGCCTCGGCGCAGGAGACGGGCACGCCGAACCGCAGGGACTCCCGCGTCGACGAGCACAACAACGCGGTGGGCCGGACGTACGGCGCCGAGCACGCGGGCGACCTCACGGCCGGCTCCACCTCCGACGCCCTGGCCCTGCTGGTGCCGGTCGCGCTGGAGAAGTGGGAGTCCGACGAGCTGATCTGGGTCAGGGACCACTGATCACCAGGCGGTGAGCCCCTCGCGGTCGTGCTCTCCCTCGGGCCAGACCACGCGCATGACCCCGGCTGCCGCGAGGGCCTTGCGGCAGCCCGGGCAGGGCGGGTCGGTGATGTAGGCGGTGGCGCCCTTGGTGTCGCGGGTCGCGAACAGCAGCGCGTTGACCTCGGCGTGGATCGCGATGCAGAAGCCCGCGGTGCCGGGCCGGTCGTAGTCGCCCAGCCCCGGCACGGCGTCGTACCCCAGCTGGCCGCGGGGGCAGGCGCCCATCAGGCAGTCGTCCTCGCCGGGCGCGGCACCGTTGTAGCCGGTCGCGATGATGCGGTGGTCGATCGTCAGGACCGCCCCGACGCGCCGGCGGGTGCACTTGGCACGCGCCGCGACGGCCGTGGCGATGCCGAGGAAGTAGTCGTCCCAGCCGGGGACCGCGGGCGACTCCGGGGTCGTGGTGCTCACGGGAGCACAGACTGCCCGATCTCGCCGGGGTTGTAGGCCACTTCCCACCGGAAGCCGTCCGGGTCGGCGAAGTAGCCGGTGTAACCGCCCCAGTCGCGCTCGACCGCCTCGCCGACCTGCGTCGCGCCGGCGGCGCGGGCCTGCTCGAGGACGGTGTCGACGCCTTGGGTGGTGGCGAGGTTGTGGGACAGGGTGATGGGGGGCACGCCACCGCGCGCGGGCGCGTGCCCGACCTCCGCGACGAAGCCCTCCTCGACCCAGAGGCTGAGGACGACCTTCTCGGCGACCCTGAACATCAGCACCTCGCCCGGCACGTCGAGCTCGGGCTCCCAGCCGAGGCCGTCGACGTAGAACCGGCGGGTGACGTCGAGGTCGGTCACGACGAGGGTGATGAAGCTGACGCGCTGGTCCATCTCACTGCTCCTTCTCGGGTGCCGCGGGTTGCGGCGGGCGGGCGGCCAGGCGGGAGCGCTGGCGCCCCGCGTCGTCGAAGTTGCCGTCGTCGAGCCAGTCGTCGAGCGCGGCGCGCACCCGCGGCCACTCGCGGTCGGTGATGGAGAACCAGTCGGTGTCGCGGTTGCGGCCCTTGTAGACGACGGCGTTGCGGAAGCGGCCCTCCCAGATGAAGCCGAGCCGGATCGCCGCGCGGCGCGACGGCGCGTTCAGGCTGTCGCACTTCCACTCGTAGCGCCGGTAGCCGAGGTCGTCGAAGACGTGGCGCATCAGCAGCGCCATCGCCTCGGTTGCCGCGCGGCTGCGCTGGAGCTGGCGCCCGAGCATGATCCCGCCCACCTCGACGGAGCCCATCGTCGGGTCGATCCGCATCAGCGAGCAGAACCCGGCCGCCCTGCCCGTCTCGACGGGCACGATCGCGAACATCACCTGGCCGGGGTCGGCCATGCCGTGCTCGATGATGGCCGCCATCTCGTCGCGATCGCGCGGGCGGTCCCAGAAGAGGTACGTCCAGTGCTGCTCGTCGTCCTCCCTGCAGACCGCGGCGTAGAGGTCGTCCAGGTGCTGGAGACCGATCGGTTCGAGCCGGACGCCCCGGCCCTCGAGCAGCACCGGCCCGGGCGCGGCTGCGGGCGTCCAGTCCACGGGGCGACCGATCCGCTGCCCGTGGTCGTTGGTGTCCCGGGTGCGGGTCGCCGAGAGCCGCACCCCCACCGGCCGGCTCATCGCAGCGCCTCCGCGACCGCGGCGATGCCGCGCTCGACCTCGTCGAACGACGTCGACAGAGGTGACAGGCCGATCCGCAGGCCGCCGGGGTCGCGGTAGTCGGGGATCACGTCGCGCTCCCAGAGCCGGGCGGTGACCTCGCGCATCCGGTCGTGGTGGAGCGTGACGTGGCCGCCGCGCTGGGCCGGGTCGCGCGGCGAGGCCAGGGTGACCTCGGGCAGGGTCGCGTCGGCGAGCTCGACGGCGTACGACGTCAGGGCGATCGACTTGGCGCGGATGGCCTCGATGCCGGCCTCCTCGACCAGCTCGAGCATGCTCTGCATCGCGACCATCCCGAGGATCGGCGGGGTGCCGGAGATGAAGCGGCGGATGCCGGCGGCGGGCGTGTAGCCGGGGCCCATGAGGAACGGGTCGGCGTGACCCATCCAGCCCTGGATCGGCTGGGTGAGCTCGCCCTGGAGGCGGGCGTTGACGTAGCCGAAGGCGGGCGAGCCGGGGCCGCCGTTGAGGTACTTGTAGGTGCAGCCGACAGCGAGGTCGGCGTCCCACGCGTCGAGGTCGACCGGGACCGCGCCCGCGGAGTGGCAGAGGTCCCAGAGCACGAGCGCGCCGGCATCGTGGGCGATGCGGGTCAGCTCGGGCGCGTCGGCGAGCCAGGCCGAGCGGTACGCCACGTGGTTGAGGACGACCAGCGCAGTGCGCTCGCCGACCGCCGCGCGCAGCTGGTCGGCGGTGACGCCCTCGGAGGTGTCGACCTCGATCCAGCGCAGGGTCAGCCCGCGCTCGGCGGCGATGCCCTCGGCGACGTACCTGTCGGTCGGGAAGTTGTCGGTGTCGATGACGATCTCGCTGCGACCGGGGTCGGTGCGCGCGGCGTGGTCGACCGCGGCGCGCATCAGCTTGTAGAGCCACACGGTCGTCGAGTCGCCGACCGCGGTCTGGCCGGGGGCGGCGCCGAGGCAGATCCGGGCGAGGTCGTCGCCGAGGGTCGTCGGGAGGTCCATCCACTGCTCGTCCCAGCCGCGGATGAGGCGCCCGCCCCAGTCCTGCTGGACGAACGCGGTGAGGCGGTCCGCGGCGGCGGCGACGGGCCGGCCGAGGGAGTTGCCGTCGAAGTAGACGAGGTCGGTCTCCGCGCCGACGAACCGGTCGCGGAAGCGGGCCAGGGGGTCGGCGGCGTCGAGCTCTGCTGATGTGCGGATCACGAGCGCAACCTATCCGTCAGTAGCAGACGGCTCCGTGGGCGGCGGACTGCACGACCTTGCGGTACTTGCCGAGCACGCCGCGGGTGTACTTCGGCGGCAGCGGCTCCCAGCCCTCGGCCCGGCGGGCCAGCTCGGCCTCGTCGACGTGCAGGTCGAGGGTCATGTTGGCCACGTCGAGGGTGATCTGGTCGCCGTCCTGGAGGAAGGCGATCGGACCGCCGTCGCTCGCCTCGGGCGCGATGTGGCCGACGCAGAGACCGGTCGTGCCGCCGGAGAAGCGGCCGTCGGTGATGAGCAGTACGTCCTTGCCGAGCCCGGCGCCCTTGATCGCGCCCGTGATGGCCAGCATCTCGCGCATGCCGGGGCCGCCCTTGGGGCCCTCGTAGCGGATGACGACCACGTCGCCGGCTGTGATCGCGCCCTCGGCGAGCGCGTCCAGCGCCTTGCGCTCGCCGTCGAAGACGCGGGCGGTGCCGGTGAAGGTCGAGTCGTCGAAGCCGGCGCTCTTGACCACGGCGCCCTCGGGGGCCAGCGAGCCCTTGAGGATGGTGAGGCCGCCAGTGGCGTGGATCGGCCGGTCGAGCTGGCGCAGGATCTCCCCGTCGAGCGGCTTCGGGTCGAGGTCGGCGAGGTTCTCGGCCATGGTCTTGCCCGTGCAGGTGAGCACGTCGCCGTGCAGGTGGCCGGCGTCGAGGAGCGCCCGCAGCAGGACGGGGATGCCGCCCACGCGGTCGAAGTCGGTCCACACGAAGCGGCCGAACGGCTTCATGTCGGCCAGGTGCGGGACCTTCTTCCCGATGCGGGTGAAGTCGTCGAGGGTCAGGTCGACCTCGGCCTCACGGGCGATCGCGAGCAGGTGGAGCACGGCGTTGGTGGAACCGCCGAGCGCCATCGCCATCGCGATCGCGTTCTCGAAGGCGGGGCGGGTCATGATCTGGCGGGCGGTGATGCCCCGGCGCAGCATCTCGACCACGGCCTCGCCGGACTTGTGCGCGAAGCCGTCGCGGCGGCGGTCGACCGCCGGCGGGCTCGAGCTCCCGGGGAGGCTCATGCCGAGCGCCTCGGCGACGCTGGCCATCGTGTTCGCGGTGTACGCCCCACCGCAGGCACCCTCGCCGGGACAGATCGCCCGCTCGATCTCGTCGACCTTCTCGCGCGAGATCTTGCCGGCCAGGCAGGCGCCGACCGCCTCGAACGCGTCGATGATCGTGACGTCCTTGCCGTCGACCTGGCCGGGCATGATCGTGCCGGCGTAGAGGAAGACGCTGGCGAGGTCGAGCCGCGCCGCCGCCATGAGCATGCCGGGCAGCGACTTGTCGCAGCCGGCCAGCAGCACGGAGCCGTCGAGCCGCTCCGCCATCATCACCGTCTCGACCGAGTCGGCGATGACCTCGCGGCTGACCAGCGAGAAGTGCATGCCCTCGTGGCCCATCGAGATGCCGTCGGAGACGGAGATGGTGCCGAACTCCAGCGGGAACCCGCCGCCCGCGTGCACGCCGTTCTTCACGGCCTTGGCCAGCCGGTCGAGCGACAGGTTGCAGGGCGTGATCTCGTTCCAGCTGGACGCGACGCCGATCTGCGGCTTCTCCCAGTCGTCGTCGCCCATGCCCACCGCGCGCAGCATGCCTCGCGCGGCGGCCTTCTCGAGGCCGTCGGTGACGTCGCGGCTCCGGGGCTTGATGTCGGGGGCGTCGGCTGAGGGGGTCATGTCGTCAGGTTAGTGCGCGCCTCCCCGGGCGACGCGCCGCGTCTCACCCGGCCTCACGCCGCCCGCCGCTCCTCCTGGGCCTGGGCCTCAGCGGCGCACTGCTCGAGCGAGGGATGGTCGTCGGGAGTGCCCCAGATGTCACGCTCGATCTCGCGGACCCAGCGACGGCGGCGGTAACCGACCATCGGCTCACGCTGCTCCCGCGACCGGCGTTGCCATCGGTAGAACTCGATCATCGTCGAGTGCACGTCGCGCGGCACCCACCATCCGTGCACCCGGAGATCCACGTGCGCGGGGAACCTGCTGCCGTTGACCCGTCGCGCGCCGTCGTCGCGCATCGGCCCGACCTCCTGGTCGTCCTCGTCGTGGATGGTCACCGTCAGCCGGGCGCGACGGAGCAGGTCCGCCATGACGCTCGCTCGCGGACTCGTCCGCCCGGTCTCCCACCGCGCCACCACGGACTGCGAGACGCCGATCAGTGCTGCCAGCCCTCGCTGGGAGACGTCGAGGATCCGCCGCACCCGGCGCACCATCCCCGGGATCCCGCCGTCGAACGGACCCATCCAGAACCAGTCCCACTCGTCCTGGGTCCACTCGTCCTTGCTCTGCAGCCACCTCGACCTCGTGGTGAGTGTCGTACTGCCCATGTCGTGCCTCCGGTCTCGTGCGGATGTCGTACCTCCATCCCAGAGACCGCCACCGACGCCGAGCTCGCGCCGTCCACAGGGTCGGTGTCACGGCGCCTCTGCTCGCCGGCTGTGGACGCTTCGTGGCATCAGCTGGCCCGCCATGTCCGGGCACGCATGCACCGGTCCCGCCCCTCGCTCGTGAGTCGCTCAGAGACTCACGGGCAAGGGCGGCGAGTCAGGCGCGCTCGGCCTCCTGCTTGAGCGCGGCCAGCCCCTGCTCGAAGTCCGCACCGATCGACTTGTCGAAGTACAGCTTGCCCATCAGGGCCATGATCGGGCTGCGACGACCGGTGATGGTCCAGGTGACGTCGGTCGCGTCGCCGTCGGGCGCCAGGGCGAAGCTCATCACGTTGGTCGCCTTGAACGGCTTGAGGAACTCGAGGTCGGCGACGAGGGAGGTCGGCGTGGAGCCGATGATCCGCATCTCGCCGGCGCCCGCCTTCTTGTTGCCGGACCAGTGGTACGTCGCCCCCACGCCGCGGTCAGGGCCGGTGTACTCACGGTGGAGGTCGGGGTCGAGACCCTCCCAGGGGGACCACTTCTGCCACTCGCGGAAGTCGTCGACGAGGGCGTGGACGCGGGCAGGATCCGCCTGGATCCGGGTGCTGCGGGAGAGCGCGAAGTCGGCCATGGCGCTCAGTCGATCTTCGCCGCGCGTACGACGAGGACGTCCGGCAGGTCCTTGTGGATCTCCTGCCACGACTCCCCCTCGTCGGGCGAGGCCCACACGCCGCCGTTGCGGCCGCCGAAGTAGAGGCCGATCGGGTCGTGGTCGTCGGCGCACATGCCGTCGCGCATCACCGCGGTGAAGTAGCCGTCGGGCAGCGCACCCTCCCCCAGCGGCTCCCACGACGCGCCCGCGTCGGCCGTGCGGTAGACGCGCGCCTTGCCGTCCACCGGCCAGCGGGCCTCGGCCCCGGTGATGGGGAAGTTGTACGCCGTGTCGGCTCGGTGCGGGTGGGCCACCATCGCGAAGCCGAACTCGGTCGGCAGGCCGGGCGCGATGTCCTGCCACGAGGAGCCGCCGTCGTCGGAGCGGTAGACGCCGCCGTGGTTCTGGAGGTAGAGCCGTTCGGGGTTCACAGAATCGCGGGCGACCTTGTGCACGCACTGCCCGAACTCGGGGTAGTTGCGCTCGCCGGGGAAGAACTCCGCCTTCACGCCGGTGTTCGACGGCTCCCAGGAGTCGCCGCCGTCGGAGGTGACGTAGACGCCGCCGGTCGACAGCGCGACGAGCACCCGTGCGGGGTCCTGGGGGTGGGGCAGGATCGTGTGGAACGCCTGGCCGCCGAAGCCTGCGTTCCACTCCTCGCGGTGCGGGTGGTCCCACAACGACCGCACGAGCGAGAAGGTCTCGCCACGGTCGGTCGAGCGGAAGACGGCCCCGGGCTCGGTGCCGGCCCACACCACGTCGTCGCTGCCGTCCTCGGAGAGCCCGGGCTGCAGCTGCCATACACGGGCCAGCGCGGCGCCGGTGTCCTCGGGGAAGCGGGCGGCGCCGTTGGGCGTCTCGTCCCAGCTGGCGCCGAGGTCGTCCGAGCGCCAGACCTGCGGGCCGAGCCAGCTCGACGAGGCGCCGGCGAGCAGACGGGGTACATCCCCGCGGGTGTCGATCATGGCCGAGTAGACCTCTTCCATCGGAAAGTGCGGTCCGGACCACTCCCACGAGGTCCGGGCCTCGTCGGACGTCCCGAGCCACAGGCCCTTGCGGGTACCGACCATCAACAGCGTGCGTGACATGGGAGCTCCTTGCTTGCCAGGCGGGTCATTGCATCGTGCGCGTGCGGAAGATCTTCAACGACAGCGGCGCCAGCACCGCCGTGATGGCGACGGTCCACATCACCGTGAAGAGGACAGGGTGCTGCATCGGCAGGTGGGCGTCGGCGGGCGCGGGGCCGGTGTTGCCCCAGAGCTCCCGGACGGCCTGCACGAGCGCCGAGATCGGGTTCCACTCGGCGATCGCGCGGAGCACCGTGCCCATCGCCTCGGACGGCGCGAACGCGTTGGAGAGGAAGGTCAGCGGGAACATCGTGGTGAACATGACGCCGTTGACGGCCTCGACCGAGCGCATCGCGGAGCCGACGAGGATGCCGACCCAGATCATCGCGAAGCCCCACAGCAGCAGCAGGCCGTAGGCCGCGAGCGCCTCGAGCACGGACCCGCGGATCCGCCAGCCCACGATGAGTCCGGTCAGCGACATCACGACGATGCCGATGAAGGAGTGGGTGAGGCTGGACATCGAACGACCCACGAGGATCGCCGCGGGGTTGATCGGCAGCGACCGGAACCGGTCGACGATGCCCTTGTCGATGTCGGCGGTGAGGCCCACGGCGACGATGAACGACGCGAAGGCGATCGTCTGCCCCATGATCCCGCCGAGCAGCCACTCGCGGTAGCCGGCCGGCGCCGCCACCGCGATCGCGCCACCGAAGACGTAGGCGAACAGCAGCACGAACATCACCGGCTGGATGGTGACGTCGAGCAGCATCTCCGGCATCCGCTTGATGTGGATCAGGTTGCGCCGGAAGATCGTCACGGACTGGTGCCACAGCGAGGTGTGGCGGATCTCGGGACGCTCGATGGCGCCGTACGGCGTGTGGCTCACGCGCGGACCTCCTCGGTGTCGGCCTGGTCGGGCTCTCCAGACGGGTGGCGAGACGGGTCCGCCTCCTCGGCCCGGTGGCCGGTCAGGTTGAGGAACACGTCGTCGAGGCTCGGCCGCTGCAGGCCGAGGTCGTCGATCTCGATGCCGCTGCCGTCGAAGAGCGCGACGACCCGGGTGACGTCGGAGAGGCCCTCCGCCGGCGCGGTGATCCGGCGGGCCGACTCCTCGACATGGACCTCGAGGCCGGCGCTCCGCACCCGCTCGACGGCGGCGGCGAGGTCGTCGGCGCGGGACACCGTGACGACGAGCGACGCCCTGCCGGAAGCGTCCTTGAGCTGCAGCGGCGTGCCCTGCGCGATCACCCTTCCGTGGTCGATCACGACGATGTCGTCGGCGAGCTGGTCGGCCTCCTCCAGGTACTGCGTGGTGAGCAGCAGCGTCGTGCCGTCGTTGACCAGGTCGCGCAGGACGTCCCACAGCTCGACCCGGCTGCGGGGGTCGAGGCCGGTGGTCGGCTCGTCGAGGAAGAGGACGGGCGGAGTGGCGACGAGGCTGACCGCCAGGTCGAGCCGGCGCCGCATGCCGCCGGAGTAGGTCTTGACCACCCGGTCGGCCGCGCCGCTCAACGAGAACCGCTCCAGCAGCTCCTCGCCGATGCGGTCGATGGTGCGCCGGTCGAGGCCGTAGAGGCTGCCGACCAGCCAGAGGTTCTCCCGGCCGGTGAGCAGCTCGTCGACGGTGGCCGACTGCCCCGTCAGTCCCATCGAGCGGCGTACGGCGGCCGGCTCCTCCAGCACGTCGTGCCCGGCGACCCGGGCCGTGCCGCGCGTGGGACGGGTGAGCGTGGTCATCATCCGGACCGTCGTGGTCTTGCCGGCGCCGTTGGGCCCCAGCAGTCCGAGCACCGACCCCCTCGGCACTGCGAAGCTGACGTCGTCCACCGCCAGCGTGTCGCCGAACTCCTTGACCAGCCCGTCCGCCTCGATCGCGTGCTCGCGTCCCACCCCGTGCCGTCCCTCCGTGACTATTCCGATTAGGAACACTACTCTGCCAGTGAGATGAGTCAAGACATTCCGGTGACCGGTTACGCGATCCTCGGCCTCCTCACCTTCGGCGACGAGCTGACGGGGTACGAGGTCAAGCAGCGCGCCGACTTCACGCTCCGCTTCTACTGGGTCGCGCCCGCGATGAGCCAGATCTACACCGAGCTGCGGCGGCTCACCGAGCACGGGCTCGTCACGGCCGACGCCCGGACCGACGGCGGCCGGGAGGTCACGACGTACGCCATCACCGCGGCCGGCCAGGCGGCGCTGCGGGAGTGGATGGACACCACGCCTGCCGGCTTCCCCGTGCTGAAGCACACCGTGCTGCTCCGGCTGCTGGTCGGCCACGTCACCGAGCCGGAGCAGACCCGCCGGATGCTGCACGACTACGTCGCCGAGCTCGACCAGGCCCTCGCCGACCTGGCCGGCGTGCGCGAGGCCCTGCGCGGCTCCGACCGACCGGGCGAGCCGTTCCGCTTCCCCGCTCTCGTCGCGGACTGGGGCCTGGACTACTTCGCCGCGGAGACCCGGCACGCGCGGCGGGCGCTCGCGAGCCTCGACGAGACCGGCCCCGGCGACGACAGCGGCACTGCATAGGCTTGGCGGGTGACCCCCCGACCGAGCCGCACGCTGCTCGGCCCCGTGGGACTCGTGCTCATCGGCATCCTCTCGGTCCAGCTGGGCGCGGCCATCGCCAAGGGCCTGTTCGGCGAGATCTCACCGACCGCGATGGTGTGGCTGCGCCTGGTCACCAGCGCCCTCGTCCTGGCCGCCGTCGCGCGGCCGCGGTTCGCCGGTCGCAGCCGCCACGACTGGCTCGTGGTGCTGGGCTTCGGCGCCAGCCTCGCCACGATGAACTGGGCGATCTACCAGTCCTTCTCCCGCATCCCGCTGGGGATCGCGGTCACGATCGAGTTCATCGGTCCGCTCACGCTGGCGGTGCTCGGCTCGCGGCACGCGCGCGACGTCCTGTGGGTGCTCCTCGCCGGCGCCGGGGTCGTCCTGCTCGGCTTCGAGCGCACGGGGCTCGACGTCCTCGGGGTGGCGTACGCCCTGCTCGCCGGCGCCGCGTGGGCGGCGTACATCCTGCTCAGCGCCAGCACCGGCCGCCGCTGGGCGGGCTTCGACGGGCTCGCGGTCGCCAGCATCATCGCGGCGACGGCCATGACCCTCCCGGCGCTCCTCAGCGCCGGGTCACACCTCTGGGACGGCCGCATCCTGCTCATCGGCGCGCTGGTGGGGCTGCTGAGCTCGGTCATCCCGTACAGCTGCGAGCTGGTCGCGCTGCGCAGCCTGCGCCCCGCGGTGTTCGGGATCCTGATGAGCCTGGAGCCCGCCGCCGCCGCCCTGGCCGCCATCGTCGTCCTCCGCGAGCACCTCTCGCCGGTCCAGTGGATCGCCATCGCCTGCGTCGTCGCTGCCTCGATCGGGGCGACCCGCTCCGGCGCGGCCCCGGGCGAGCATCCGTCGGAGCATTCGGCGGCACCCGGCACACTGGCGACATGACGGGGACGGGGACACGATGAGATCCCGGCTGGCGCTCACCTCGCTGGCCCTCACGCTGGGCGCCGCGACCGGCTGCGCCAGCGACACGGCCGAGCCGATCCCGCGTACGACGCAGCCGACCGACCTGCCCAGCCAGCCCACGCCGAGCGACGACGCGAGCGACGACTCCGGGGAGGACGCGGGCGACGCGCCGCAGGTGGTCGACACGCTGGTCGACCGGCTCGAGGTTCCGTGGGGCGTCGACTTCCTCCCCGACGGCGCCGCCGTCGTCACCGAGCGGATGAGCGGACGGGTCCTGCGCGTGACGTCGGACGGCGAGCAGGACAGTCTCGGCAGCATCGCGGGCGCGGTGCCGGAGGGCGAGGCCGGGCTCCTCGGCGTCGCGGTGTCGCCGACGTTCGCCGACGACCGCACGCTCTTCTTCTACGTGACCACCGGCTCCGACAACCGGGTGCTCCGCGCACAGCTCGCCGACGACCTCGAGCTGGGCGACCCGACGGTGGTGCTCGACGGCATCCCGAACGGCTTCATCCACGACGGGGGCCGGATCGCGTTCGGTCCCGACGGCTACCTCTACGTCAGCACGGGCGAGACCGGCGACCCGGAGCTGGCCCAGGACCCCGACAGCCTCGCCGGCAAGATCCTGCGGATCACCGCCGACGGCGCACCCGCGCCCGGCAACCCCGACCCCGGGTCGCCCGTCTGGTCGCTGGGCCACCGCAACGTCCAGGGCCTCGCCTGGGACGACCGGGGCCGGCTCTGGGCCTCGGAGTTCGGCGACTCCACGTGGGACGAGCTCAACCTCATCGAGAAGGGCGGCAACTACGGCTGGCCCCAGGTCGAGGGCACGGGCGGCGGTCCGGACTTCATCGACCCCCAGCTGGTCTGGCCGGTCGAGGACGCCTCCCCGAGCGGCCTGGCCTTCGCCGACGGCCGCCTCTGGATGGCCGCGCTCCGCGGCCGTCGGCTCTGGCGCATCGACGTCTCCCCGGCCGGCCGGGCCTCGGAGCCGAAGGCCTTCTTCACCGAGGACCACGGGCGCCTGCGCACCGTGGCCGCGGCCCCCGACGGCCTGCTCTGGCTGACCACGTCCAACCGCGACGGCCGCGGCGACCCGTCCCCGGACGACGACCGGGTCCTGCTCATCGAGCCCTGACGCTCATCCAGCCCTGACGACGGCGCGACGCGCGGCACGGCGCAGCGTGGTCAGGATCGCCGGCCCCAGGACGGCGATCGCGACCGCGGTGGTGATCGCGCGACCGGTGTCCCAGCCCCCGGTCGAGGTGAGCAGCGTGTAGACGAGGAAGCGGTGCGCGTTCTCCAGCACGGGCGCCCCCGCGACGTACGCCAGCGAGCCCTCGTGGCCAGGCACCACGATCCCGAGCGTGAAGGGCCAGTAGCTGAGGTTCATCAGCAGGCCGTAGAGGTAGGCCGCGACGACCGCGTAGGCGCAGAGCATCACGATCTCCGCGCGCCCGCCGACCCGGCGGGGCAGGAATCCCGCCCCCATCCCGACCCACGCCGCACAGATCATCTGGAACGGCAGCCACGGGCCGACGCCGGCGGTGAGCAGCGCGGACGCGAAGAGCGACGTGCACCCCAGCGCGAAGCCGAAGCCGGCGCCGAACACCCGCCCGCCCAGCACGAGCAGGAAGAACACCAGCTCGATGCCCGCCGTGCCCGCGCCGAGACCGCGCATGACCGCGTTGATCGCCGACAGCACCCCGAGCACGGCCAGGACGCGCGAGTCCATGCCGCCCTCCCCCATCTCCGCGAGCACCACCACCATCACGAGCGGCAGCAGGGCGAGGAAGATGAAGGGCGGCTCCACCCGCTGGCCGGGTTGCGCGTTCAGCAGCAGCGGCCAGCACAGCATCATCAGGCCGGCGAGGGAGGCGAGTGCCAGCACCGCGGCGGTGCGCGGCCCGATCGGGAGGGCGACCCCGGCCCGGGACTCGACGCGCTCGAGGGTGCTCATCCGCGCACCGCCTTCGCCAGGGCTGCCGCGACTTCCTCGACGACCAGCCAGGGAGCGCCGAGCACCTTGGTGACCTGCGGCGCGAAGGACGGCGACTCGGCCAGCACGCGCTGCGGCGACCCGCTGGAGACGACCTCGCCCTCGGCCACCACGACCACCTCGTCGGCGACGTGGGCCGCGAACTCCACGTCGTGCGTGGCGAGCAGGACCGCACGGCCGTCGGCAGCGAGGTCGGCGACGATGCGGGCGAGCTCGGACTTGCCGGCGTAGTCGAGCCCGCGGGTGGGCTCGTCGAGCAGCACGACCGGGGGGCGGGCGGTCAGCACGATCGACAGGGCGAGCGCGAGGCGCTGGCCCTCGGACAGGTCGCGGGGGTGGCTGGTCGCGTCGATGCCGGGGGCGAGCCGGTCGAGCAGCCCACGGCAGGTCCCACCGGGGGCGTCCGCGCCGGCGTCGGCCGCGGCGCACTCCTCGGCGACCGTCTCGAGGTAGAGCAGGTCGGCGGCGGTCTGCGGCACCAGCCCGACGTGCGTACGTCGCTGCGCCGGGGCCAGCGTGGCCGGGTCGTCGCCGCGGACGTCGAGCGTGCCCGAGCGCCGCTTGCCCGTGCCCTGGAGCGCCCAGATCAGGCTCGACTTGCCCGACCCGTTGCGGCCCATGAGCACCGTCACCCGGCCCTCGGCGAGGGTCAGGTCGACGTCGCGGACGGCGACCTGGGTGCCGTGGACGACCGTGATGCCGCGTGCGGCCAGCACCGGCTCGGCCTCTCGCGGCGCGGTCGGCTCCGGTGCCGACAGGGTCGGCAACGAGCGAGCCTGGCGGCGGGCGTCGCGGACGGTGAGGGGCAGCGGGTCCCAGCCGGCGAGCCGTCCGAGCTGCACGAGGGGCGGTGCGACCGGGGAGTCGGTGAGGACCACACGGGGGTCGTCGACCCGGATGCCGCCGTCGCCGGTGACCAGGCAGATCCGGTCCGCGAAGGGCACGACCCGCTCGAGGCGGTGCTCGGCGAGCAGCACCGTCAGGCCGAGGTCGTGGACCAGGCGGGTGATCGTGGCGAGGACGTCCTCGGCGGCGGTCGGGTCGAGGGCGGAGGTGGGCTCGTCCAGCACGAGCACCCGCGGGTGCGTGGTGAGGACGGAGCCGATGGCGACCCGCTGCTGCTGACCGCCGGACAGGGTGCGCAGGTCGCGCGAGCGCAGGTCGGCGATGCCGAGCAGGTCGAGGGTCTCCTCGACCCGGCGGCGCATCGTGCCGGGCTCGATCCCGAGCTGCTCCATGCCGTAGGCCAGCTCCTCCTCGACCGTGTCGGCCACGAACCCGGCCAGCGGGTCCTGCCCGACGTAGCCGACGAGGTGGGCCCGCTCGCGTGGTGGCTGGTCGACGATGCTCGTGCCGTCGAGCAGCACGTCGCCGGTCAGGACTCCCCCGGTGAACCGCGGCACCAGCCCGGTCACGACGCCGAGGAGGGTCGACTTGCCGACCCCCGTGCGGCCCGAGACGAGGACCAGCTCGCCCTCCTCGAGGGTGAGGTCGACGTGCTCGAGGACCCGGAGGCCGTCGTAGGCGAAGGAGATGTCACGGAGCTCGATCACGCCGTCGCCTCCTGCCGCACTGGAGCGGTGGCCGGCACCGGGGTGGCGACGGCCGGCAGCGTGCCCAGCACGCCGACCGCCAGCGCCAGCGGCGAGAGGTACGGTGCGACGTCGACACCCGGGTAGGCGACCACGACCTGGGTGTGCCCGACGTACCAGCCGAGCACGGCCACGGCGAGCCCGACGGCGACGGTGAAGAACTCGGACGCGCGCCACGGGTCGGGTCGGTAGCGCGTGCGCTGCACGCGTCGGCCCGCGCTCACGAGTCCGAGCACGGCGACGGCGACGCCCACGCCGAGCATCGGCAGTGCCAGCACGCGCGGAGCGGTCGGGTCGAGCCAGGCGTACGTCCCCACGCAGATGCCGGTGAGGGCGAGCAGGAGCAGGGAGCCGGTCACCCACCGCTCCCGCGTGGTCGCGCCGCCCGAGCGGCCGTAGCCGCGGGTGTCCATGCCGGCGGCGAGCGCGAGGGACCGCTCGAGGGCGTCCTCGAGGACCGGGACGAGGAACCGGCGCAGCCGCCCCACCCCCGTCGTCGTACCCCCGCGCAGCGCCTGCGCCGCCCGCACGCGCCGGGCGCTGTCGGCGAGCTGCGGGAAGATCGTGACCGCGACGACCAGCGCGGTGCCGATCTCGTAGAGGGCGGGCGGCACCGAGGCGAGCAGGCGCTTGGGGTTGGCGAGGGAGTTGGCGGCTCCGACGCAGAGGATGATCGTGGCGAGCCGGAGCCCGTCGTAGAGGCCGGCGAGCAGCGCCTCGCTCGTGACCGGCCCGAGCAGGCGGACTCCTGCGGCCCAGTCGGGCAGGGGGACCTCGGGGAGGTCGAGCAGCACGTGGCCGACCTCCTGGCCGCCGAAGACGATCCGGAACACCACCCGCAGCACCACCGTGAGCGCTGCGAGCATGGCGTACAGGCGGAACGAGCGGCCGAAGGGATGACCGGACCGGCGCGCCATGACCACCACCGTCGCCGAGCCCATGATCAGGAGCAGCAGCAGCGGGTTGGTCGTCAGGGACGCCGCGGTGGCCAGCCCGATCGCCCAGGACCACCAGGCGATCGGGTGCAGGTCACGCGCGAGCGCCCGCACGGGCAGCGCCGGTCCGGTCACGACGCGTCAGACCCCCGTCTGCGACGCGCCACGACGGCGCTGGTCGCGATGGCGAGCGCGAGCAGCCCGAGGATGCTCCACGTCACGGCGGCCGGGACGCGCGCCGGCTCGTCCGGGGTCGGCGGACCCGCTTCGGGCGCGGCACTGGGGCTTGAGTCGCTGGGAGACTCAGAGACCGATTCGGTGGCGTCGGCGTCCTTGCTGGGCCGTGAGTCTCTCGGAGACTCACGGCGCAGGGGGTCGCTCTTCGACCGTTCCTTGGCGCCGCCCCTGGACCGTGAGTCGCTGGGAGACTCAGGTGCCAGTGGCGACTCGGAGGGTGCGCTCGGCGCCCCGGAGGGACTCGCCTGCGGGGACGAGGTCGGGGTCGAACCGCCCGCGCTCCCGCTCGATCCACCGCCCTTGGTCGGGGACGGGCTCGAGGTCGGCGTCGGGCTCGACGACCCGGACCCGCCCGACGACCCGGACCCGCCCGACGACCCGGAGCCGCTCGACGGGCTGGCCGTCGGCGAGGGCGTCGGAGACGTGGTCGGCGACTGGGTCGGCACCGGCGACGGGCTGCTCGACGTACGGGTCACTGGCGGCGCGACTCCCGGCGGGACGCTCGCCCCGGCCGCGCGGTCCTGCTGCCAGGACCACCCCACCGAGCCGCCGGCGGGGACGGTGAGCGAGCCCACTCCGGAGGACGAGTACGTCCACGAGGCCTTCGAGCCGTCGGCCCACCAGAGCCCCCAGTAGGCGTTGGCCGGGGAGGCGTTGACGCACGGGTCGCTGGTCGGGACGCCGTTGACGCGGCACACGAAACCGGGCTGTCGGGTCGCGTAGCTGATCGAGACGCCGACCGACTCGAAGATCGCCGCGGCGCTCTTGCCGCCGCCGTCGGGCGCGCACGCGGTGACCGTGCTGCCGCCCAGCTCGCGGTAGTCGACGACGACGCTGACGCCGCCCGTCGAGGCGCACGTGGCCGCGTCGGCGGCCGGGGCCGGCCCGAGGGCGAACCCGGGTCCGGCCATCAGCAGGGCCAGTCCGGCGACCAGGCGACGGATGCCGGCGATCGTCATCGCAGCGTCCGGGTCGTGGCGCCGGAGCGCAGGGCCGGGAACTGCCCGACGGCCCTGATCCGGACCTTGCGCTTGTTCGGGAGGGCCACCCGGGCCACGAAACGGCCCTTCGAGGTCGCACGGCCCTTCGCCAGGACCTTGCCCGCGACCACGAGCCGCACCTTCTCCCCCTTCGCGAGACCACGCACCAGCACGCGCGTGCGCGGGCCGTCGCTCTTCAGCGTCGCGACTTTGAGCGTCGTCGCTCCCAGCACGCGGGTGTCGTCGGCGACCTTCCCGTCGGACCCGACGAGGACGTACGCCGCCGTGGTGGTGGCGTCGGGCAGGGTGACGGTGCGGGTCAGCGCGCCGTCGGACCCGGCGACCACGGTGACGTCGGCGGTCCCCGGACCGCGGAGCTGGAAGCGTGCTCCCGGGGCCGCGCCGGTGACCTCGAGGGTCGCCTTGCTGCCGGCCGGGCGGAAGCCGATCGGTCCGGCCAGGCGGACACCGGCGACCGAGTCTCGTGCCGAGGCGGACTGCACTCCCACCGTGTGGGCAGCCACGCCGTCGCGTCCCGTGAGCTGGTACGTCGCAGGGCCGGCGGCAGCAGGCAGGACGACCTTGGCCGTCAGGGTGCCCTCTGAGCCGACGACGACCGTGCGGGTGCCCGCGATGCCGGGACCGGAGAGGCAGAAGCGGTCCCCGACGGTGCCGCCGGTGGCGGTGAGGATGGCAGCCTGACCGGGTTCGGTGCCCGTGGACGTGACCGCCAGCGCCTTGGCGGAGCCGCGGACGTGCGTGAGGCCGGCGACGGCCTGCACGGTCGCGCGCCACCACTGGTCGCGCGACCCGTCGGTGATGCCGCCGGCGGCCGCCGTGGTCATCGCGCCGGAGTCGTACGCCAGCGCACCCTCCTCGCCAGCGAGGGGTGACGTCGCCGGCTGGGGACCGACCTGGAGCGACGCGACCCACTCGGCGGCCCGGCCGGCCTGCTCGCACTTCCCGCCCGCAGCGAGCGCGCTCGCCGCGAGGCCCGTGCTGTTGGTGTTGGAGTCGGGCGTGTAGGCGCTTCCAACGAACGAGCCGTCTGCCTTCTGCCTCGCGCCGAGCCAGGCCACGGCCCTGGTGATCGCGGCGCCCACGGCGGCAGGACGCGGCGAGACAGCCGCGAGCTGACGCACCACGAACGCGGTGGCGTCGGTGTCGGTCGGGTCGGTGCCCTCGACGCACGACTGGTCCGCGGCCGCGCGGTCAGCGGTGAAGAAGACCCGGAAGAAGCCCGATGAGCACTGCTGCTCGAGCAGGAAGTCGGTGGCGGCGGCAGCCTTGGTGGAACCAGCGACCGAGAGTCCGCGCACCGCCAGTGCCTGGCTGAAGGTGTTGGCGTAGTCGTCCCAGTACGGGTCCTGGGCGTCGGGGTCGGGCGACTGGTTGACCACGCGTCCGGCGCTCGGCCCGGATGCCTCGACCGTGCCCTCCAGCTCGGTGACGAGGTCGTATCCGCCGTAGGTGCGGGGGTCCGCTCCGCTGACCTGGGCGAAGACGAGCGACTTGGCGAGCTCGCCGGCCAGGCGGTACTCCGGCTTGCCGAAGGAACCACCGGTGACGTAGTCGCTGATCCGGCTCGACATCGTCGACCGCAGCTGGCGCACCAGCGCCGTGTCGCCGCCGACCTCGTCCATGCTGAGCCCGATGTCGAGGGTCAGGCCGAGGTCGTCGAACCCGCCGTAGTTCGGGTTGTGGATGACACCGTTGGTCAGCTGCGTGGCAAGCCACGCGGTGCCCGAGCGGGCGGCGGCCGGAGCAGGGACGTCGGTCGACGCCCGGGCCGGGGAGATGAGCAGAGGCTGGGCCAGCACCGTGGTGGTGACGGCCAGCGCAAGGCCCGCGAACGCACTGTGGGGCGCGGAGAGCTTCATGGTTCCTTCCCTCGCTGCGACAGCGAGGGAAGCGGCATGCGCCGGTCCGCCCCGCTGCATTCCTCGACAGCGATGGTGATCAAGACGCGTCGAGGCGGGTGTTCCGGCTCGCACGGGATCGCTCCCGTGCCCACGGTTGCGGGTCAGCGCCGGTTTCGGACCGGCTTTCCCCAGCTCGGGCGTGTGTGGTGCCGACCCGGATGGGTGCGGCGTGCGAAGCGTATCCCTCCCCCGGGCCGGGACGCACTCCGGCCCGGCGTCTGGGACGCCGGGCCGGAGTGGTGTGGCAGGTGGGTCAGTTGCGCACGCGCAGCGACGTGCGAGCCTCGTCGTCCGAGGTCTTCACGAGTGCGACGCGTCGCTGGTTGCCGGTGGGCAGCTGCAGCTTGCGCACGATCCTGTCGCCGGACTTCTTGCCCTTGACGCGGACGAAGTCACCCTTGACCTGCATGCAGGCGCTCTCGCTCGGCGCGAGCCCGTAGACCCGGAACTGCACGCGGTCGCCCGCGCGGGCCTCACGACGCACGGACACGATCCGCAGCCTGTCCTTGCTGGCCGGCGCGAACTGCAGGCCGAGGATCGCCTGCGAGGTGGCACGGCGCCACTCGTCGCGGGCGTCGGCCGGGATGCCGGTGGTCTTGGCCGCGGTGACCTTGTCCTTGCGATAGGCCACGGCTCCGGTGTCCTTGGTCAGCGCGGTGCGGCACTTGTACTTGTCGACCGGCTGGTTCTTGCGCACCCACAGAGCCGCCTTGAGCGCGGCGTCGCGGTTCTTCAGCAGGCCCATGGCGTAGCCACCCAGGGCAGTGGAGTTGGTGTTGATCTTCGCGGTCCCGGTGCCGCCGCGGATCGCGCCGCTGCGACGCTGGCGAGCGGCGAGCCACGTGCCGGCCTTGGCCAGCGCGTCCTTGACGGCCTGGCTGTTGTCACCGGACTCGACCAGGTTGATCACGGCGAGCGACGTGGCGTCCGGGTCGGCCTCGCTGCCGGCCACGCCTTCGGCACAGGACTGGCTCGCGGCCGCCGGCTTGTCGAAGTTGAGCCGGAAGTAGCCCGAGGCGCACTGCTGCTTGAGCAGGAAGTCACGAGCCGCACCCGCCTCAGCGGAGTTGGCCAGCGACAGGGCGCGTACGGCGTAGGACTGTCCGACGACGTTCGCGAAGTCGCCGAACTCGGACTTGTCCGAGACCCGGCCCGCGAGCGGGTTGGGCGTGGCACCGGCGGCGGCTGGGTCCTCGGTGCGGCCCTCGATGCGGGTGATCAGGTTGACGCCCCCGTAGCTCGTCGGGTTCTGCTTGGCGGTGCGCGCGAACGCGGCCGCCTTGGCCAGCGCGCCGACGTAGGACTCCTTGGTGCCGTCGCCGACGTACTCGGCGATGCGCGGCTCGAGCGCGTTGTTGATCGCCGTGACCGTCGCACCCTGGCCGGCGACGGTCGAGACCGCCATCCCGGTGTCGATGGTGAGACCGAAGTCAGGGCCGAACTTGCCGACCATGAGGCCGTTGGTGAGCTCGTCGGCGATCCACTGGGCGGCGATCGTCGACGGCGTGCTGTCGGTGGCAGCCGCGGCCTTGGCCTCCCGCAGGGCGGGCGACGGGTCTGCGGTGGCAGGGGCTGCGGCGAGCACGCCGACCCCCAGTGCTGCGGTCGACAGGGCGACCGCGGCGGTTCGGATGGGTCGAATGCGATGGTGCATGACGTCCTTCCCGCTCGCGCGGGGACCCCATGACGGCAACAGCCGTCCTGTCCCCCGAATGATGCGAGCGTTGGTTGGTGATGTGACCAATGTGACTCGCGTTCACCCTAACAAGTTGTCTAGACCAGCCAAGTTCTCGAAAGTTTCTCTCAGGAGAGCTTCTCCAGGATGAGCTCGCGCACCCGGCCGGCGTCGGCCTGTCCGCGCATCTCCTTCATCACCGCACCGATGAGCGCACCGGCCGCGGCCACCTTGCCGTCACGGATCTTGTCGGCGACGTCCGGGTTCGCGGCGATCGCGTTGTCGACGGCGGCGCCGAGCGCGCCGTCGTCCGACACGACGGCCAGCCCGCGCTTCTCGACGACCTCGTCGGGCGTGCCCTCACCCGCGAGGACGCCCTCGAACACCTGGCGGGCCAGCTTGTCGTTGACGGTCTTGTCGTCCACCAGTGCCTGGATCCGCGCGACCTGGGCCGGCGTGATGGGCAGGTCGACGAGGTCGACGCCGTCCTCGTTGCTGCGCCGGGCGAGCTCGCCGAGCCACCACTTGCGTGCCGCCTGCGGGGGTGCGCCCTCGGCGATGGTCTCCTCGACCAGCCCGAGCGCCCCTGCGCCGACGGTGTCGCGCATCTCGAGGTCGCTGAAGCCCCACTCCGCCTGCAGCCGCGCGCGACGTGCCGTCGGGTTCTCCGGCAGGGTGCCGCGCAGCTCCTCGACCCACTCCCGGCTCGGCGCCACGGGCACCAGGTCCGGCTCGGGGAAGTAGCGGTAGTCCTCGGCGTCCGACTTCGTGCGACCGCTCGTGGTGATCCCGGTGTCCTCGTGCCAGTGGCGCGTCTCCTGCAGGATCGAGCCGCCCTGGCTGAGGATCGCGGCGTGGCGCTGCATCTCGTAGCGCACGGCACGCTCGACCGAGCGGAACGAGTTGACGTTCTTGGTCTCCGTGCGGGTGCCGAGCACGTCACTGCCCTTGGGGGCCAGCGACAGGTTGACATCGGCACGCAGGTTGCCCTGGTCCATCCGCGCCTCGGAGACACCGAGCGCCACGATGAGCTCGCGCAGCTGGGCGACGTACGCCTTCGCGACCTCGGGCGCCTTCTCCCCCGCGCCGAGGATCGGGCGGGTGACGATCTCGATGAGCGGGATGCCGGCGCGGTTGTAGTCGACCAGCGAGTAGTCGGCGCCGTGGATGCGGCCGGTGGAGCCGCCGACGTGCAGCGACTTGCCGGTGTCCTCCTCCATGTGCGCGCGCTCGATCTCGACGCGGAAGGTCTCGGTCTCCCCGGCGTCGTTCTGGATGTCGACGTCCATCCAGCCGTCGAAAGCGATCGGCTCGTCGTACTGCGAGGTCTGGAAGTTCTTCGGCATGTCCGGGTAGAAGTAGTTCTTCCGGGCGAAGCGGCACCACTCGGCGATGTCGCAGTTGAGCGCGAGCCCGATGCGGATCGCGGACTCCACCGCCTTGCCGTTGACGACCGGCATCGCGCCGGGCAGGCCCAGGCAGGTCGGGCACACCCCCGCGTTGGGCTCGCCGCCGAAGGTGGCCGGGCAGCCGCAGAACATCTTGGACGCGGTGTTGAGCTCGACGTGCACCTCGAGGCCGAGGGCGGGGTCGAAGGCCGCCAGCACCTCGTCGAAGGGCATCAGCGCTGTGTCGTTCGTCTGGGCGGTCATCGCGCGACCTCGTTCGTGTCCAGGGCCGGAGCCTTGTCGAGCAGGGGTCCGCCCCACTGGTCGGTCAGCAGCTTCTCGAGGGCGGCACCGACGCGGTAGACGCGGTCGTCTGCGAGCGCCGGGGCGAGGACCTGGAACCCGGCAGGCAGCGGCTCCTCGTCGACGAGGCCGCTGGGGACCGAGATGCCGGGCACGCCGGCCAGGTTGGCGGGGATGGTGGCGAGGTCGTTGAGGTACATCGCCATCGGGTCGTCGAGCTTCTCGCCGATCCGGAACGCCGCGGTGGGTGCGGTCGGCGAGACGAGCACGTCGACCTGCTCGAAGGCGGCGTCGAAGTCGCGGCTGATGAGCGTGCGGATCTTCTGCGCCTGGCCGTAGTAGGCGTCGTAGTAGCCGCTGGACAGGGCGTAGGTGCCGAGGATGATGCGGCGCTTCACCTCGTCGCCGAAGCCGGCGTCGCGGGTGGCGCGCATGACGTCCTCGGCGCTGGGCGGTGTCCCATTCTTGGCTTCCGGCGTCACGCGCAGGCCGTAGCGCATCGCGTCGAACTTCGCGAGGTTGCTGGAGGCCTCGGCCGGCAGGATCAGGTAGTAGGCCGCGAGCGCGTGCACGAAGGACGGGCAGGAGACCTCGACGACCTCGGCGCCGGCCTTGACCAGCAGCTCGACGGACTCGTTGAAGCGGTTCATCACGCCCGCCTGCCAGCCGTCCCCGGAGAGCTCGGTGATGACGCCGACCCTGACGCCGCTCATGTCGCCGGTCGCGCCCTGACGCGCCGCCTCGGTGAAGGACGGCCATTCCTGCTTGATCGAGGTGGAGTCGCGCAGGTCGTGGCCACCGATGACGTCGTGGAGCATCGCGGCGTCGAGCACGGTGCGGGTCACGGGACCCGCCTGGTCGAGGCTGTTGGCCAGGGCCACCAGGCCGTAGCGGGACACCCCGCCGTAGGTCGGCTTCACACCGACCGTGCCGGTCACGGCGCCGGGCTGGCGGATCGAGCCGCCGGTGTCGGTGCCGATCGCGAGCGGCGTCTCGAAGGCCGCGACCGCAGCCGCCGAGCCGCCGCCGGACCCGCCGGGGATCCGGTCGAGGTCCCACGGGTTGCGGGTCGGGCCGTAGGCGGAGTGCTCGGTCGAGGAGCCCATCGCGAACTCGTCCATGTTGGTCTTGCCCAGGATCGGCAGGCCGGCGACGCGCAGCCGCTCGACGACCGTCGCGTCGTAGGGCGGGATCCAGCCCTCGAGGATCTTCGAGCCGCAGGTCGTCGGCAGGCCACGGGTCGTGAGCACGTCCTTGACCGCGATCGGTACGCCGTCGAGCGGGCCGCGTGCCTCCCCACGGGAGCGGCGCGCGTCGGACTCCGCGGCCTGGAGGAGCGCGCCCTCGCGGTCGACGTGGAGGAACGCATGGACCGCGCCATCGACGGCGTCGATGCGGTCGAGGTGGGCCTCGGTCAGCTCGGCGGAGGTGACGGTGCCGGCGGCCAGCTCGTCGGCCAACGTGGCAGCGGTGCTGCGCAGGATCTCCTCGCGACGCATCACTGCTCCTCCCCCAGGATCCGCGGCACGGAGAAACGCTGGTCCTCGACGGCCGGTGCGCCCGACAGGGCCTCCTCGGCGGTCAGCCCGGGCACCACGACGTCCTCACGGAACACGTTGGTGAGCGGGAGCGCGTGCGAGGTGGGCGGCACGTCGTCGCCGGCGACCCCGTTGATGGAGGCGACCGACTCGAGGATCACGCTCAGCTGGGGTGCGAGGTGGTCGAGCTCGGCGTCGGAGAGGTCGATGCGGGCGAGGCTGGCCAGGTGGGCCACTTCCTCGCGGGAGATCTCGGGCATGCCGGCAATCCTAGGTCCACGCCCCACCCGCTCCTGCGGCCGGTCGGGACCGCTGCCTCAGCAGCTGGAGCGCTTCTCGGCCGCCTTGCAGGTGTCGTTGCCGCCACGGCCGCGCGCGATGTCGAAGCCCTTGCCGCCGTCGAGGCGATCGGGCTCGTCGGAGCCCGTCATCACGTCGGCGCCGCCGCGGCCGTCGACCATGACGCGGTAGTCGGGGTTGGCGGTGATGATCTCCGAGTCGTTGCTGCCCTTGAAGATCGACAGGGCGCGCGCCGGCAGCAGCACGTCGCTGAAGCCGGTGATCCTCCCCTCGAGCGTGTAGGGCTGGAGGTCGCGGATGGTCGTCCTCTTCAGCTGGTCGATCCGGACGGTCGGCTTGAGGGCGGGGTTGGAGCTCGGCAGCAGGCGCAGCTTGTCCTGGCCGCCGTGGCCCTTGGCCACGAAGCCCGACTCGACCGGGATCGGGAAGCTCACGGTGTCGACGCCGCTGCCGCCGCGGAAGACCTGGTGGCTCTCCGACGTCGTGCTGAGGGTGTCGCTGCCGCTGCCGCCGACGAAGGTGTCGATGCCGACGAGGCCGGTCAGCGTGTCGTCGCCGGCCTCGCCGTAGAGCCGGTCGTTGCCGAGGGTGCCGGCCGTGTCCGCGACGATCGTGTCGTCCCCGCCACGGCCGAAGATCGTGTCGTCGCCGCCGCGTGCGAGGACGGTGTCGGCGGAGTTGGTGCCCTTGATCGTGTCGCCGAGCGGGGAGGCGACGATGCGGATCCCGCCGTCGAACCCGGTCACCGTGTCACTGCCCTCGGCGGCGACCGGCACCGTCGTGCTCGCGCGGAAGTCCACGACGACGGGCGCGGGTGCGTTGGCGTACGACACCCCGTCGAGGACCACCTGGGTGCCCTCGCTCGCCGGACGAGGGTCGTAGCCGAGGTCGATCGTGTCGTTGCCGGCACCGCCGGAGATCGTGTCGCCGGCCTTGACGATGCGGCCGAACCTGTCGATCCGCAGCAGGTCGGCCTCGCCGAAGAGGCGGTCGTCCCCGTCCCCGCCGAGGATCGAATCGGCGCCGTCGCCGCCGCAGACCACGTCGTTGCCGCCGAGCCCGCGGATGGTGTCGTTGCCTCCCCGGGCCACGATCACGTCCCGCCGGGGGGTGCCGTTGATGGTGTTGGCCTTGTCGTTGCCGACGATGGTCGCCTTCAGGCCGCCGCAGGTGACCGCGGCCTGCGCCGGCGCCACCAGCGCGAGCGGCGCCGCCAGGCCGGCGGCGGCCACGAGTGCCGGGACGAGTGATGGGACGAGACGCATGGGGACCCCCGTGAAGTAGTCGTTCAGGTGTTCCTCACCGCTGGCGCCGGGTCCCAAACCTCCTCGCCCCACTTCGTGGTCAGGCCAGCGCCTCGGGCCCCTGCTCCAGCAGCGCGGTGAACTGCTCCTCGTCGAGGACGGGCACCCCGAGCTGCTCGGCCTTGTCGGCCTTGGACCCGGCGTTGTCGCCGACGACCACGTAGTCGGTGTTCTTCGACACCGAGCCGGCCGCCTTCCCGCCGCGGCTGATGATCGCCTCCTTCACCGAGTCGCGGGTGTAGTGCTGCAGGGAGCCCGTGGCGACGATGGTGAGCCCCTCGAGCGTGCGGGCGACGGACTCGTCGCGCTCGTCGGCCATCGTGACCCCGGCCGCCTCCCACGAGTCGAGGATCGCGGTGTGCCAGGACGCCTGGTCGCCGTCGAGCCACTCGCGGACCGAGGCGGCGATGGTCGGGCCGACACCGTCGGCGGCAGCCAGCGCCTCCTCCGAGGCCTCGCGGATCGCGGCCATCGAGCCGAACTCGGTGGCCAGCGCGCGGGCGGCGGTCGGACCGACGTGGCGGATCGACAGGGCGACCAGGACCCGCCAGAGCGGCACCTTCGCCCGGCGCTCGTGGAGGTTGGCGAGCAGGCGCGCGCCGTTGGCGCTGAGCTGCGGTCCCTCCTCACCCTTCTTGGGTGCGCGGGTGAAGAGGGGCGCGGTGAGCAGCGCCGCCTCGTCGAGGTCGAAGAGGTCACCCTCGTTGGTGATCGCGCCCGCGTCGAGCAGCGCGACGGCGGCCTCGTAGCCCAGCCCCTCGATGTCGAACGCGCCGCGACCCGCCACGTGGAAGACGCGCTCGCGCACCTGCGCCGGGCACTTCTCGTGGTTGGGGCAGCGGAGGTCCTTGTCGCCCTCCTTCTGCTGGGCCAGCGGCGTGCCGCAGGCCGGGCACGTCGTGGGCATCTGCCACGGCTCGAGGCCGTCGGGCCGCAACGCCAGCACGGGGCCGAGGATCTCGGGGATCACGTCGCCGGCCTTGCGCAGGATGACCGTGTCGCCCGGTCGCACGTCCTTGCGCTTGACCTCGTGGGCGTTGTGGAGCGTGGCGTTCTCGACCGTGGAACCGGCGACCTTGGTCGGCTCCATCACGCCGTAGGGCGTCACCCGGCCGGTGCGGCCGACGTTGACCTCGATCGAGAGCAGGAGCGTGTTGACCTCCTCGGGCGGGTACTTGAACGCGATCGCCCAGCGGGGCGCGCGGCTCGTCGACCCCAGACGTCGCTGCAGGGCGACGTCGTCGACCTTGACCACCACGCCGTCGATCTCGTAGCCGACGATCGTATGACGGTGCTCGCCGACGTGCTCGATGAAGGCCTCGACGTCCGCCAGCGTCGGCACGACCCTGACCTGCTCGGAGACCGGCAGCCCCCACGCCTGCAGGGCGTCGTACGCCGCACTCTGCGCCGTCGGCTCGAAGCCCTCCCGCGCGCCGATGCCGTGGCACACCATGCCCAGGTCGCGGGTCGCGGTGACGCGGGGGTCCTTCTGCCGCAGCGACCCGGCCGCGGCGTTGCGCGGGTTGGCGAACATGGGCTTGCCGGCGTCGGTCATCGAGGCGTTGAGGCGCTCGAAGGCCTCGCTCGGCAAGAACACCTCGCCGCGGACCTCCACCAGCGCGGGCACCGGGTGCTCCTCGGTGCTCGTCAGCCGGTGGGGCACGCTCGTGATCGTCTTGACGTTGGGGGTCACGTCCTCACCCGTCCGCCCGTCGCCGCGGGTCAGCGCGCGCACCAGGCGGCCGTCCTCGTAGAGCAGGTTGATGGCGAGCCCGTCGACCTTGAGCTCGCAGAGCAGGGCGGGCGCCTCGATGCCCTCGCGCAGGATGCGGGCGTGCCACGCGCTGAGCTCCTCGAAGCTGAAGGCGTTGTCGAGCGACTCCATGCGCTGGAGGTGGTCGACCGCGGTGAACTCGGTCGAGACGGCGCCGCCGACCTTCTGCGTGGGCGAGTCGGGGGTGCGCAGCTCGGGGTACTGGTCCTCGAGGGCCTCGAGCTCGCGCAGCCGCGCGTCGAAGTCGGCATCCGACAGTGTCGGGTCGTCGAGCACGTAGTAGCGCCAGCGCGCGTCGTCGACCTGCTCGCTCAGCTCCTGGTGGCGCTCGCGTGCCTGGGGCGGGGCAGTGGCGACCGTCGACTCGGTGTCGGGCGTGTTCATGGGCACAGTCTGCCGGTCCCCACCGACACGTCGTTCGACAGCAGGTCTGGACCGGATGGAACTGATTCGTTCCCTCGGAATAGATCCGCGTACGGTCTGGTTGGTCGAAACGAAACCGTTTCGTTTCATCACCTCCCAGCAGCATCCCGAGCCGAGCGAGAGGCCGCATGACACCCACCGAGACCGGCACCCGCCCCCGCGTGGAGGGCGAGCGCGAGCTGCAGATCCTCGACGCCACCCTCGAGGTCCTCGACGAGGTGGGCTACGACCTGCTCACCATGGACGCCGTCGCCACCCGCGCCAAGGCGTCGAAGGCCACGCTCTACCGCCGGTGGAAGGGCAAGCCCGAGCTCGTCGTGGCCGCGATCATGGCCCACAAGGGCGAGCCGGTCGTCCCGGACACCGGGAGTCTTCGCGGCGACCTGCTGGCGGCGTACTGCGGCAGTGGCGGCCTCAACGACCCGCTGGCCCAGTCGGTGCTGTCCGCCGTGGTGACGGCGATGGTCCGGGATCCCGAGTTCGCGGAGGTCTACCGCCGCGACTTCATCGGCCCCAAGGTCGCCTCCTCGCGCGCCATCTACGAGCGTGCCCGCGAGCGCGGCGAGGTCCACCCCGACTCCGACCTGTCCGTGCTCGCCCCCGCGCTGGCGGGGATCGTGCTGCACCGCGCCTTCCTGCTGGGTGACGCCGTCACCCCCGACCTGCTCGGGCGCGTGCTCGACGAGGTCGTCCTGCCTGCTGCCCTCCACGGCCCGATCCGACCCGGCTCCACGTCCTGATCCGGTCCCGCTGTCCGACCCCTCTGCTCCACTCGTACCCGACCCGCTCCACCGAAGGATCCCCCATGACCGACCTCGCTCCCGTTGCCGACGAGGTGACTCCCGAGCAGCACAAGCGCCTGCGCTGGGCGCTCGTGCTCATCTCGCTCGCCCAGCTGATGGTGGTGCTCGACAGCACCATCGCCAACATCGCGCTCCCGTTCATCGGCCGCGACCTGTCCATCGACCAGGCCAACCTGCAGTGGATCGTCACCGGCTACGCCCTGACGTTCGGCGGCTTCCTCCTGCTCGGTGGCCGGCTCGCCGACCTGATGGGACGCCGGCGCATCTTCATGGCGGGCGTGATCCTGTTCGCCGTCGCCTCGCTCGTGGGCGGCTTCGCCCAGAACGAGGCCATGCTCCTCGGCGCCCGCGCCTTCCAGGGCCTCGGCGCGGCGATGGCCTCCCCCGCCGCGCTCGCCCTGATCGCCACCACCTTCCCCGCCGGCCGGGAGCGCAACCGCGCCTTCGCGGTGTACGCCGCCATGGCGGGCGTGGGTGCCGCGGTCGGCCTGATCCTGGGCGGCTGGCTCACCGGCCTCGACTCGCCCCTGGGCATCGAGGGCTGGCGCTACACCTTCCTGATCGTGGTCCCGATCGGCCTCGGCGCCGCGTTCTTCGCGCCCCGCTTCTTCGACGAGTCCGAGCGTCACGCGGGTGAGCTCGACGTCCCGGGTGCCGTGACCGGCACCGCCGGCCTGCTCGCGATCGTGTTCGGCCTGAGCCGCGCCGGCCAGGAGGACTACGGCTGGGACGCCACCAGCACGATCCTCAGCCTCGCCCTCGGCGTCGCGCTGCTCGCCCTCTTCATGATCATCGAGTCGCGCGTGGAGCACCCGCTCCTGCCGTTCCGCATCTTCGCCAGCCGCAACCGCGCGGTGGCGTTCGCGGTGATGATGATCGTCCCGGCGGCCATGTTCGCGATGTTCTTCTTCCTGTCGCTGTTCATCCAGCTGGTGGTGGGCTACTCCCCGCTGCAGACCGGCTTCGCGTTCCTGCCGTTCTCGATCGCGATGATCATCTCGGCCACCACCGCCTCCAAGCTGATCAGCCACGTCGACCCGCGCTTCCTGTCGGGCGTCGGCACGCTCCTGTCGGCCACGGCCCTGTTCGGCTTCAGCCGCCTCGACGTCCCCGGCAGCGCCTCGGGGATCCTCGACGCGGTGGCCGGTGGCGGTCACCTCGGCGACGGGGTCAACTACTGGACGCACGTCCTGCCGTTCATCGTGCTGATGGCCTTCGGCATGGGGCTCAACTTCGTCCCGCTCACCCTGGTCGCGGTGCACCGCCTCCGCGCCCAGGACTCCGGCATCGGCTCGGGCGTGCTCAACACGATGCAGCAGGTCGGCGGTGCGCTCGGCCTCGCGACGCTCAGCACCGTGGCGCTGCACTTCTCGCAGCTGCGCGCCGACGAGGTCGCCCCGCAGCTCGGCGCGGCCGCGCAGGGCCGGCTGACGCCCGACCAGCTCGGCCCGATCGCCGGCATCGTCGGGTTCGCCGACGGGGCCACCCACGCCTTCCTGGTCGGCTCGATCATGATGCTGGTCGCGTCGGCCATCGTGTGGCTGTTCCTCAACGTCCACCACGACGAGCTGGCCACGGACGAGGCGCCCGAGGGCGTCGCCGTCCACTGACCCCACCCATCCGTCATGCGCTCCAGCGCCGAAGGGCTTCCGTGACCGACCCGCTCCTCACCACCTACGACGCTCCCGGCCGCGCCCGGGCGATGATCCTCGTGCTTCACGGTGGCAAGCCGCGCTCGCAGCAGGCCATCGACGGGCGGAGCCTGTCGTGGCGGCGAGCCCTGTGGCTCCAGCGGGACATCGCGGCGCGGGCCCACGAGTCGGGTGTGGGGATCTGGTCGGTGCGCTACCGGGAGCGCGGGTGGAACGGCGGTGTCGACCGCACCGCCGACGCTCGGTGGGCCCTCGACGAGGTCCGGGCAGCCCACGGGGACGTCCCCGTGGTGCTGCTCGGGCACTCGATGGGTGCCCGGGTCGCGGTGCACGTGGCTGATGACCCCTCGGTGCGCGGCGTGGTCGGCCTGGCGCCGTGGTGGTCCGCGCAGGACCCGGTCCACACGCTGGCCGGGCGCACCCTGCGCGCCGCGCACGGTCGCCGCGACCGGATCACGTCCTTCGGGGAGACCGTCCGGTTCGTCGAGCGCGCCCGGGCCGTCGCCGACAGCGCCGAGCTGCGCGACATGGGCCCGCTCGGCCACTACATGCTCACAGGGGCGGGCCACTGGCACGACGTCGCGATCACGTCGTCGCTCGACGTCCTCGACGCGCAGGTCCTCGACTGATCAGAGGTTGCGCGCGATGGTCGCCGAGAGGCCGACCGCGCGGGCGGCCCACTCCGGCGTGGCGCTCGCCAGCCCACAGGTCGGGGTGACCACCAGCCGCTCCCCCACGACCTCGGGGTCCAGTCCCAGCATGTCCAGCCAGCGCTGCACCCGCTCGGTGAGCCGGGCGTCCGACGGCGCGCTGGACGGGTCGGTCGAGGGAACGATCCCGAGGGCGGCCGTGCGGCCCGCCTCCAGCGCCTCGGCGAAGGTGTCCAGGTCCTGGGGGCCCAGCATGTCGAGGTCGGCCGACAGGCCGGCCGCGCCGGTGCCGGCGACCAGGGACCACGGGGTCTGCGGGGCGCACGAGTGCACCCAGGCCTCCCCACCGGCATCGGTGATGGCGGCGACCAGCCACTCGAGGTGCGCGGAGGCCTCCGGGAGGTCCACGCGGCGGTGCCGTCCGTAGCCGCTGGCCGTGGGCACCTGCCCGTCGACGACCGCGCCGAGGGCCGGCTCGTCGACCTGCACGATCCACCGGTCCACCCCGCGCACCCGCCGGCGGAGGTCGGCGAGGTGGCTCCCGATCCCCTCGGCCAGGGCCTGGGCGAGCTCGCGCCGGGCCCCGTGGTCGCTGAGCACCTTGTCGCCGCGGGGCTTCTCCACGGTCGCGGCCAACGTCCAGGGGCCGGCCACCTGGGTCTTGAACGAGCCCTCGTAGCCCTGCGCCAGCTCCTCGACGGCGTCGAGGTCCTGCGCGAGCAGTGACCGCGCCCGCCGCTGGTCCACACCGCTGGCGTCGGTCAGTCGCCACCCGGCGGGCTGGAGGTCGGCCGCCAGGCCCTCGACCACGGCCAGGCCGCGGCCGGTCATCGCGGCGGTCACGCCGCGACCCGGCAGCTCGGGCACGTGGGGCAGGTCGGGCAGCTCGCCGAGCACGAGGCGTACGGCCTCGACGAAGCCCGCGTCGGTGGTGCCGGGCATCGACCCTATCCCGGTCGCCACCGTCACGCGTGCGCCCCGACGGGCCGGGTGGCGGAGATGGTGGCGGACCCGACGACCCGGGTTCCGTCGTAGATCACGGCGGCCTGGCCCGGCGCGATGCCCTCGGCCGGGTCGTGGAGGTCGATCGAGACCCGGTCGCCCTCGACCACGACGGTCGCGCGGTGCTCGGCGCCGTGGGCGCGCAGCTGCACGGTGCCGTCGACGCGCTCGGGGACGGTGCCGCACCAGCGTGGCCTGATCCCGTCGACGTGGTCGACCGCCAGCCGCTCGCGGGGTCCCACCGTCACGGTGCCGCTGACCGGCTCGATGTCGAGCACGAAGCGGGGCTTGCCGTCGGCGGCCGGGGTGCCGAGCCGCAGGCCGCGCCGCTGGCCGATCGTGAAGCCGTAGGTGCCCGCGTGGCTGCCCACCGTCTCGCCGGTGGTGGCGTCGACGATCGCGCCACCGTGGTTGGGCGCCCGGTCACCGAGCTTCTCGCGCAGCCACCCGGCGTTGTCGCCGTCGGCCACGAAGCAGATGTCGTGCGAGTCCGGCTTGTCGGCCACCAGCAGGCCGCGTGCCTCGGCCTCTCGCCGGACGGCGGGCTTGTCGGTGTCGCCCAGCGGGAACATCGAGTGCCGCAGCTGCGCCTGGTCGAGCACGCCGAGGACGTAGGACTGGTCCTTGGCGTGGTCGGTCGCGCGGTGCATCTCGATGAGCCCGTCCGCGCCGGTCCGCAGCTGGGCGTAGTGACCGGTCGCCACGGCGTCGAAGCCCAGCGCGAGCGCCCGGTCGAGGACCGCGGCGAACTTGATCTTCTCGTTGCAGCGCAGGCACGGGTTGGGCGTGCGACCGGCCGCGTACTCGTCCATGAAGTCCTCGACGACGTCCTCGTGGAAGCGGTCGGAGAGGTCCCAGACGTAGAACGGGATGCCGATGACGTCGGCCGCGCGGCGGGCGTCGTTGCTGTCCTCGATGGTGCAGCAGCCGCGCGCGCCGGAGCGGTACGACGCCGGGTTGCGGCTCAGGGCGAGGTGCACGCCGGTGACGTCGTGGCCGGCCTCGACGGCCCGGGCTGCGGCGACGGCGGAGTCCACCCCACCGGACATCGCGGCGACGACCCTCATGGGCAGGCCCCCATCAGAGACCCTTGGCGGCCCGCGCGCGCTCGACGACGGGGCCGATCGCCTCGACGAGGGCATCGATGTCGGCGGGCGTGGTGGTGTGGCCGAGGGAGAAGCGGAGCGAGTGGCGGGCCTGGTCGTCGTCGCAGCCCATCGCGAGCAGCACGTGCGACGGCTGGGGCACCCCCGCCGAGCAGGCCGATCCGGTGGAGCACTCGATGCCGCGCGCGTCGAGCAGCATCAGCAGCGAGTCGCCCTCGCAGCCGGGGAACCCGAGGTGGGCGTTGCCGGGCAGGCGTCCCGGTCCCATCGGGGCACCGTGCAGGTGCGCGTCGGGGACCACCTCGATCACCCGGCGGACGAGGTCGTCGCGCAGCGCCGCGACCCGCAGGGCGTGGTCGTGCTGGGCCTTGACCGAGGCCTCGACGGCTGCCGCGAGACCGGCGATGGCCGGCACGTCGAGCGTGCCGCTGCGGATGTCGCGCTCCTGGCCGCCTCCGTGCACCAGGGCGCTGACGGCCAGGTCACGGCGTACGACGAGGGCTCCCACGCCGTAGGGACCGCCGACCTTGTGGCCGGTGAAGGTCAGCGCGTCGACGCCCGACGCGGCGAAGTCCACGGGCACCTGCCCCAGCGCCTGCACGGCGTCGGTGTGCACGGGGATCTTGTGCTCGGCAGCGAGCGCGACGACCTCGTCGATCGGCTGCAGCGAGCCGACCTCGTTGTTGGCCCACATCACCGAGATCAGCGCCACCGAGCCGGGATCCCTGGCCACCGACTCCCTCAGCGACTCGAGGTCCAGCACGCCCTCGGACGACACCGGGAGCAGCTCGACCTCGGCGCCGTCGCTCGCGGCCAGCCAGTGCAGCGGGTCGAGGACGGCGTGGTGCTCGATCGCGGTGGACAGGATGCGCGTACGACGCGGGTCCTCGGCGCGGCGGGACCAGAAGATGCCCTTGAGCGCGAGGTTGTCCGACTCGGTGCCGCCGGAAGTGAAGACGACGTCGCCGGGACGCGCGCCGATGACCCCGGCGATGGTCTCGCGGGACTCCTCCACCACGCGCCGGGCGCCGCGGCCCGAGGCGTGCAGCGAGCTCGCGTTGCCGACGCCGGTGAGGTGACGGGTCATCGCCTCGACCGCGACCGGCAGCATGGGCGTGGTCGCAGCGTGGTCGAGGTAGACGAGGGGCTGGCTCATGACCTGCCAAGCCTACGGTGCGACCTGCACGAACTCCCCTTCGTGTGCCCCGAGCACCACCTAGGCTCCGCGCCATGCGCGCATCGCGGGCCCGGCTCGCCTCCCTGCTCCTGCTGCCCCTCGTGGGCTGCCAGGGCGGTACGGGCACGAGCGAGGACCAGGCACCGGTGACCCTCCCCCACCGGTCGGCGCCCGCGGCGGGAGCCGACGAGTCGCTGCGCGACGCCGCCCTCGCGCTGGTGGACGAGCGCGAGCAGGCCCTGCGCGCCGGGGACCGCGACGCGTTCCTCGCGACGGTCGACCCCGACGAGCTCGGCTTCTCGGCCACGCAGGCCAGGTGGTTCGACAACCTGGCGCTGCTGCCGGTGGCCGACGTGTCGTTCGAGCTCGGCGACGACGCGGTCCTGGAGAACGTCTCCGGGGAGGGCGACCTGCAGCTCCCGATCGACTTCACGATGCGCCTGGAGGGCTTCGACCGCCGGCCGGTGACCCGGAGCACGGTCTGGACGTTCGTGCACAGCGATGACCAGGTGCTCCTCGCCGACGACCCGAACGACCAGGTGGACGCGAGGACGGGGTGGCTGCCCGCGCCCTGGGACACCGCCCACATCGAGGTGCGGCGCTCCGGCGGCATCCTCGGGATCTTCGACGAGGACACCGTCGACCATGCCGACTACGTGATGAGCGACCTGGCGGCCGCCACCGCGGCGGTCCGCGCCCACCTCCCGGAGTGGCAGGGGTCGTACGTCGTCTACGGCGCGTCGGACGTCTCGGCCATGTCGAGGATGAGCGCCATGACGGTCGACGACACGGCCGGCGTGGCGTTCCCGGTGCTGTCGCGCCCGGGCGGGCCGGTGGTGGCGTACCGCATCATCGTCAACCCGTCGGTCGTCCAGGACGTCCTCTCGCGGAGCCTGGTGTTCCGTCACGAGCTGGTCCACGTGGCCCTGGGCACGTCGGACGACCGGTCGCCGGTCTGGCTCGCCGAGGGCGTCGCGGAGTACGTCGCCCGCTCGACCTACCCGATCGACCAGCGCCGTCTCATCGCGGCTCAACAGCTCGTGGGCATGACGCCCCACGAGCTGGACTCCGGCAGCCTGTTCTACCAGCGCGACCCGGGGCGCAACTACGCGTTGGCGGCGCTCGTCTGTGACTACCTCGCCACCACGCGCGGCGAGAAGACACTGTGGGACCTCGTGCGCGCCTTCGAGACAGCACGCGTCCCGACGTCGAGCGGCCCGGAGGGCGTCACGCGCAGGGAGCTCGGGATGTCGACGCGGGACCTCACCGGGCTCGCCCTCGCCTGGGCCCGCGCAGCCTGACCCCCACCGCGTGACTCACACCATCAGCTCCAGCCACGGGTGCTCGGGATACAGCCGACGGACGACGTCCACGAGCCACGCCCGCGCCGCGTCGTCCAGGAGCGGCCACGTCACGGCCAGGTCGCGGTCGTCCTTGGGGCGGTGGAGGACGGCCTTGTAGTGGAGCGTGACCTCCGGCCGCTGGTAGCGGACACCGGTGTCGGCGACCCACGTCACGTCCTCCACGGGCGCAACGATGTCGGGGTCGCGCTTGCTGGTCCAGAGGCCGTCGCGATCCGGGGTGGGCACCAGGTCGACCACCCAGGGGTCCGCCGCGCTCCTGCGGATCCACACCTGGCTGCCGACGTCGAGCACCTCGGGGTTGCGGTCGTCGAAGGGGCGCAGCGTGCCGCCGTGGTTGCTCCAGAGGTTCCACTCCTCGCCGACGTGCTCACGGAAGGCAGCGAGGTCGCGGCCGAGGATCGAGACGTCGACGTCCTCGTGCTCGCGCGGCATGCCGGTGAACGCCTCGATCGACCAGCCACCGACGATCCACCACGGCCGCTCGAAGCCAGCCATGAGCTCGACCACTCCCGCGGGGTCGAGCGGCTCCCACGCGCCGTACCACCGGAAGAACCGCTCGTCCTCCGCGACCTCCTCCGGCGTGCGATGCAGCGGCTCCCGCTCGTCGGTCATGGACCGACGCTAGCGCCTCTACAGCAGCACCAGGTCGTCGCGGTGGATGACCTCACGCTCGTACGCCGCCCCGAGCGCCGCCTTCAGCTCGCGGGTCGAGCGGCCCAGGAGCGCCGGCAGCTCGTCGGCGTCGAAGTTGACCAGTCCGCGCGCCACCAGAGCTCCGTCGGGACCGTGCAGGTCGACGGCGTCGCCGGCCACGAAGCCGCCGTCGACGGAGGTGATGCCGGCCGGGAGCAACGAGGCGCGACGCTCGACCAGGGCGCGCACGGCACCGGCGTCGAGGGTCAGCGTGCCCTGCCCCGAGGTGGCGTGGGCCAGCCACAGCAGCCGCGTCGGCCGACGCTTCCCGGTCGCCCTGAACAACGTGCCGACCTCGGCACCCGACAGCGCGGCGGCGGCCCGGTCGGCCGAGGTCAGTACGACGTCGATGCCGGCGCCGGTCGCGATGCGGGCCGCCTCCACCTTGGTGGTCATGCCGCCGGTGCCGACCCCTGAGGACCCGGCGGGCCCGATGGTCACCGACGCCAGGTCGTCCTCCGAGCGCACCAGCGGGATCAGCTGCGAGCCGGGCTGGCTGGGTGGCCCGTCGTAGAGCCCTTCGACGTCGGAGAGCAGGACCAGCAGGTCGGCATGCACGAGATGGGCCACGAGGGCGGCGAGGCGGTCGTTGTCGCCGAAGCGGATCTCGGAGGTCGCGACGGTGTCGTTCTCGTTCACGATCGGCACGACGCCGAGCTCGAGCAGCTTGGCGAACGTCTGGTGGGCGTTGCGGTAGTGGGCGCGGCGGGTGACGTCGTCCACGGTGAGCAGGACCTGGCCGGTCACGATGCCGTGACGGGCGAACTCCTCCTGGTAGCGGTGGGCCAGCAGCCCCTGGCCGACCGACGCGGCGGCCTGCTGCGCGGCGAGGGCACGAGGGCGCCTGCCCATCCCCAGCGGCGCCAGACCGGCGGCGATGGCACCGGACGAGACCAGCACGACCTCGGCTCCGTCGCGCACCGACGCCACCACCTCGACCAGCTGGCGCACCCGCGCCGGGTCGATGCCTCCCTCAGCAGTGGTCAGCGACGACGACCCCACCTTGACGACGATGCGCCGGGCACCGCCCACCAGGGCGGAGCGGTCAGTCGTCGTCACTGCCGTCCCAGTCGGGGTCGTCCTTGGTGCCGATCTCGTAGGACATCGGTCCCACGCCCGAGCTGCCGGAGCTGCGGTTGGGCCCCTTCTTGGCACGCTCGGCGTCGAGGCGACGGGCCACGTCGGCGCGCGCCTCCTCCTCGGCCTTGGTCTCCATGCCCTCCGCGATGTCGCGGCGGCGGTCACGGGCCGGGCGTGCCTCGCGCAGCCGCTCGTCCTCGCCGCGGCGGCCGAGCATCTCGGCGCCGGCCTCGATGCTGGGCTTGAAGTCGAAGACGACCGAGTTGTCCTCCGGGCCGATGATGACGGTGTCGCCCTCCTGGGCGCCCATCTGCGCGAGCTTGACCTCGACGCCGAGCCGGTTGAGGCGGTCGGCGAGGAAGCCCACGGCCTCCTCGTTGCTGAAGTCGGTCTGGCGCACCCAGCGCTCCGGCTTGGTGCCGCGCACCCGCCAGCCGTCCTCGGTCGCGACGACCTCGAAGTCGTCCCCGCCGTCGACCGCCCGGGGCCGGAGCACGATGCGCTCGGGCTCGGCCGTGGGCGCGGCCTTGCGGGACGCCTCGACGATCTCGGCCATGGCGAAGGTGAGCTCACGCAGCCCGGCACCCGAGGCGGCACTGACCTCGAACACCCGGAGGCCGCGGCCGCGCAGCTCCTCGACCACCATGTCCGCGATGTCCTGGCCGTCCGGGACGTCGACCTTGTTGAGGGCGACCAGCCGGGGCCGGTCCTCGAGCCCGCCGTAGCGGGCGAGCTCGCCCTCGATCACCGCCAGGTCGTCGAGCGGGTTGCGGCCGGGCTCGATGGACGCGGTGTCGATGACGTGCACCAGCGCGGCGCAGCGCTCGATGTGGCGCAGGAAGTCGTGGCCGAGACCGCGCCCCTCGGCGGCACCCTCGATCAGGCCGGGCACGTCGGCGACCACGAAGGTCGTCTCGCCCGCCGTGACGACGCCGAGGTTGGGGATGAGGGTGGTGAACGGGTAGTCGGCGATCTTGGGCCGCGCCCGCGAGATCGCGGCGATCAGCGACGACTTGCCCGCGCTCGGGAAGCCGACGAGGCCGATGTCGGCGACGACCTTCAGCTCGAGGCGTACGACGAGCTCGTCACCCGGCTCGCCCAGCAGGGCGAACCCGGGGGCCTTGCGCTTGGAGGACGCGAGCGCGGCGTTGCCGAGGCCCCCGCGTCCGCCTTGGGCGATGACGAGCGTCGTGCCGTGCCCGACGAGGTCGGCCAGCACGTTCCCCTCGGCGTCCTTGACCAGGGTGCCGTCGGGGACGGTCAGGACCAGGTCCTTGCCGTTGCCACCGTTCTTGTGGTCACCGGCGCCCTGGCCGCCGTTCTCGGCGCGGCGCTTGGGGCTGTGGTGGTAGTCGACGAGGGTCGTGACGCTCGTGTCGACCTGCAGGATGATCGACCCGCCCTGGCCGCCGTTGCCGCCGTCGGGACCGCCGAGCGGCTTGAACTTCTCGCGCTTGACGGAGGCCACGCCGTTGCCGCCCCGTCCGGCCGCGAGGTGCAGCGTCGCCTGGTCGACGAACGTGGGGATGGCCATGGGGAGAACCTTTGCGGAAGTGGTCGCTGGATGAAATGCCGAAGGGCGCCCCGATCTTGGGGCGCCCTTCGGTCGAAGACGTTCAGTGAAGCGGGTGCGTCACTCGCCGGGAACGATGTTGATCACGCGGCGACCGCGGCGGGTGCCGAACTCGACCGCGCCGGCCTGCAGGGCGAAGAGAGTGTCGTCGCCTCCGCGACCCACGCCGGTGCCCGGGTGGAAGTGGGTGCCACGCTGGCGGACGATGATCTCGCCGGCGCCGACGACCTGGCCGCCGAAGCGCTTCACGCCGAGGCGCTGCGCGTTGGAGTCACGACCGTTCTTGGTGCTCGCGGCACCCTTCTTGTGAGCCATTGTTCAGTCCTTTGTGGAAAGAAGATCCGGTGAGTGTCGACCTCGAGCCAGGCCCGAGGAGGAGTGCTCAGAGGGAGATGTCGGTGACCTTGACCTGGGTGTACTTCTGACGGTGACCCTGGCGCTTCTTGTAGCCGGTCTTGTTCTTGTACTTCTGGATGATGATCTTCGGGCCCTTGGTGCGGCCGGTGACCTCGACCGTCACGCTCGCCTTGTCCAGGCCGGTCGCGGTGACCTTGTCGCCGTCGACGACCATCACCACGGGAAGGGTGAGCGTGTCACCGGCGGCTGCCATCGCGTCGATCTCGATGACGTCGCCCACGGCAACCTTCTGCTGCTTGCTGCCACTGCGCACGACTGCGTACACGGCGAGTCACTCTCCTCGTTACAGGACTACGGGTTGAAAGAACTTCGGGTCTGCGCACGACACCGCCTCAACTTCGGGCGAGTACGCCGCGGGGCGGGCGCGCAGGATGGTGTGTTGCACACCGAGGGTCAAGACTACGGGATCGGGTGGCGACCGGGCAAAACGACGTCCGGCCGTCCCCTTCCCTGCCCTCTCGAACAGGGGCTCAGCGCTTGCGTGAGCCCTTCTTCTTGATCGGGACGTGCTCCACCGTCGGCGCCTCGGCAGCCGGGGCGTCGGCGTTCGCCGGCTCCCCGAGCTCGACACCGGCGGTGCCCGGCTCGACCAGGCCGGACTGCGGCAGCTTCCCGGCACCGCCGGTCGTCGACGTCGTCGGGAGGGACGGCGGGCCGGCCGGCCGGCTGGCGGAGCGGCGACGCGTACGCGTGACCACCCGCGGCTTGTCGTCCACCACAGGAGCCTCGGCAGGAGCCTCGGCAGGCGCCTCCTCGGCGACCGCCTCCACCGGCGTCTCGTCCTGAGCCTCGGGCGCCTCGGGCGCCTCGGGCGCCTCGGGCGCCTCGGGCGCCTCGGGGACCTCGGGGACCTCGGGGACCTCGGGGACCTCGGTGGTCTCCGTGGGGGCTTCGGGGGTGGTGTCCTCCGGAGCCGGAGCCTCGTCGGCGGGCTTCTCGTGGCGCGCCATCGCCGCGACGTCCTTGGGCGAGGGGGCGTGGTGCTCGGCGGGCCTCTCGCCGCCGGTGCCGTTGCCGGTCGCCGAGCCGCTCGCGTCGTCGCCGCTGGCACCCCGGCGACCGCGGCGACGGCTGCTGCGCCGTCCCTCGCCCTCCTCGGGCTTCGCGTCGGGGTCGACCGGCTGGTCCTTGATGACCACGCCACGGCCGTGGCAGTGCTCGCAGTTCTCGCTGAAGGCCTCGAGCAGACCGGTGCCGATCCGCTTTCGGGTCATCTGCACCAGGCCGAGCGAGGTGACCTCGGCGACCTGGTGACGGGTGCGGTCACGGCCCAGGCACTCGACGAGGCGGCGGACCACCAGGTCGCGGTTGGACTCCAGGACCATGTCGATGAAGTCGACGACGATGATGCCGCCGATGTCGCGCAGCCGGAGCTGGCGCACGATCTCCTCGGCAGCTTCCAGGTTGTTCTTCGTCACCGTCTCCTCGAGGTTGCCCCCGCTGCCGGTGAACTTGCCCGTGTTGACGTCGACGACCGTCATCGCCTCGGTGCGGTCGATGATCAGGGAGCCGCCGGAGGGCAGCCAGACCTTGCGGTCCAGGCCCTTGTGGATCTGCTCGTCGACGCGGTACGTCGCGAAGATGTCGCCGCCGGTGCTGCCGCGCTCGAACCGCTGGACGCGGTCGGCCAGGTCGGGCGCGACCGACTCGACGTAGCCGTGGACGGTGTCCCAGGCGTCGTCGCCCTCGATGACGAGCTTGGAGAAGTCCTCGGTGAAGAGGTCGCGCACGACCTTGAGCGTCAGGTCGGGCTCTCCGTAGAGCAGCTGCGGACCCGAGCCCTTGTTGGCGGACTTCTTCTCGATGTCCTCCCAGCGCGACTTCAGGCGCTCGACGTCGCGGGTGAGCTCCTCCTCGCTGGCGCCCTCGGCCGCGGTGCGCACGATGACGCCGGCGGTGTCGGGGACGATCTCCTTGAGGAGCGTCTTGAGGCGGTTGCGCTCGGTGTCGGGCAGCTTGCGGGAGATGCCCGACGTCGTGCCGTCGGGGACGTAGACGAGGAAACGGCCGGCCAGGCTGATCTGGCTGGTCAGGCGGGCGCCCTTGTGGCCGATCGGGTCCTTGGTGACCTGGACGAGGACCATCTGGCCGCTCGAGAGGACGGACTCGATCTTGCGGGGCTGGCCCTCCTTGTGGCCGAGCGCCGACCAGTTGACCTCACCGGCGTACAGCACGGCGTTGCGGCCCTTGCCGATGTCGATGAAGGCCGCCTCCATGGACGGGAGCACGTTCTGCACCCGGCCGAGGTAGACGTTGCCGATCAGGGAGGTCTGCGACTCGCGGGCCACGTAGTGCTCCACGAGGACCTTGTCCTCGAGGACGCCGATCTGGGTGAGGTCCTCGCGCTGGCGGATCACCATCACCCGCTCGACGGACTCGCGGCGGGCGAGGAACTCGGCCTCGCTGACGATCGGGGCGCGACGGCGGCCGGCCTCGCGGCCCTCGCGGCGGCGCTGCTTCTTCGCCTCCAGGCGGGTGGAGCCGGAGACGGCGGTGATCTGGTCCTCGGCGGAGCGCGTCTTGCGCACCCGGGTCACGGTGTTGGGCTCGCCGTCGTCCCCAGCGCCCTCCTCGCCGGCGCGGCGCCGACGGCGGCGGCGGCGCGAGGTCCCCTCGCCGGTCCCCTCGCTGTCGTCCTGCGAGCCGGTCTGGTCGTCCTCGGCCGGCGCGGATTCGGACGAGGTGTCGTCGGAGGTGTCGGCGTCGGTGGACTCGGCGCCCTCGCCGTTGCCGTCACCGGACTTGCCCCGGCGGCGACGGCCGCCACGGCGACGACGGCGGCGCGCGGGACCGTCACCGGACTCGTCGTCCTGGGCGGACGACTCCTCCTCCTCGCCCTCGCCCACCGCCGGAGCGGCGGTCCCGGCGACCTCGACGGGCTCGGCGGTCTCGGTGGCCTCAGCGGAGTCGACGGAGTCGTCGGCGGGCGCCTGGGCGCCCGGCTTCTTCCCGCCCGCCTTCTTGCCGGAGGTCTTCTTCCTCGCCGGCGCCCGCTCCGGCTCCGCGTCCGCCTGGACGTCGGTGGCCTCGGCGGCGGCGTCGGCGTCGTCGTCGGTGACCGGCACCTCGACGGGGACCGGCTCGGGCTTCTTGCGCGTACGACGGGTGGTCGTGGCGACCGGGGCCTGGAAGAGCACGGCGTGACCTGTGGTCTGGTCGGCAGCCTCGGCGGTCTCCTCCGCGGTCTCGCTCTCCTCCGCGGCTGCGGCCGGGGCCGCCTTGGCGGTGGTCCGCTTGGCGGCCGCCTTCCTGGCCGGCGCCTTGGCGGTGGCGGACTTGCGAGCGCTCGCCTTCTTCGCGGGGGCCGCGGCCTCGGCGGAGTCGGTGGAGCCGGTGGAGTCGGTGGCCTCGACGGACGCCACCGACTCGAGCGAGTCGACGAGCGCACTGTCCGCGGTCGCGGCGGCCGCCTTCTTGGCGGGGGCGCGCTTGGCGGCGGCCTTCTTGGCGGGGGCCTTGCGGGCCGCGGCCTTCTTGACGGGCGCCTCGGGGGCCGGCTCCGCCTGGGCGTCCGGCTCCGGGGCCGTCCCGGCGGCCGCCGCGGCCTTCTTGGCCGGGGTCTTGCGCGTGCGGCGGGTCACCACCGGTGCCGCGGGCGGGCTGTCTGGGGTCTGGATGTCGGGCGTCGCGCCGGTGCCGGCTTCGGTGCGCTCGGGCTGGTCATCATCGAGCATGTGGTGCTCCTCGGGCACCGTTGCGGTGCCGATACGGCGTCCACCGATCACGCGCGAGCGATCCCGGGGACGCAAAGCTTCAGTGGCGGCGACACCCTCCGCGTGAGCGTCTCCAGAGGCTGTCTGCCACCTGCCGCGGTCGCCGGGCCACCCTGAGTCGCTGTCACCGACTCGTGGGCCGCGTCGCGGTCCGGTGACGTCCACCCGTCCGGGGTGCCGACCACGTGGTGTGGACGGCGAGAACGTCGTCGGCTCGACGGATCCCGACGGTGGTCAGGGCGTCGAACGTGGCGAGTATCGCACACCGGGCCTTGGGGCGCCCTATGCGCGAGACGCCAGCGGGTCGCCGACGTCCCCGGACTCGAGCAGCGGGCCCTGCGCGAGCCGCGTCATCAGCGGCGACTCGCCCGCATCGAGCCCGGCCACGGTGACGAGGCCTCTCAGGACGTCGTCGGGGCGTACGGCGGGAGTGCCGTGGCGCAGAACCACGTCGAGCGACGTACGTCCGGCGTCACTCCCCTCAACCGGCCCGGAAGCAGGCAGCAGGTCCAGGGAGACCACGGCGCCGCGGGCGTCGAACGATCGCATCCCCTTCTTCGTCATCCGCTCGACGAGCGCCTCGTCGGCGGCGAGGAAGCGGGCCACGGCCGCCTCCGCGACGGCCCGGTCGACGGCCAGGTCGATGCGCCACCGACTGGCCTCGAGCAGGTCCGCGAGCGAGCCGCCTGACGACTCGACGACCTCGAGCACGTCCAGCCCCGGCGGCAGGGCCTCGTCGAGCATCGCGTGCACGTCGGCCGGCACCACCACCTCGGCGAGCGCCAGCTCGAGGTACTCCGCCTCGCTGGCCGAGCCGGTGGGCGCCGCGCCGGCGTAGGAGATGCGGGGGTGGGGGTTGAAGCCCGACGAGTACGCCATCGGGACCCGCGCGCGGAACACCGCGCGCTCGAAGGCGCGACTGAAGTCACGGTGGCTGGTGAAGCGGAGCCGGCCGCGCTTGGCGTAGCGCACGCGAAGGCGCTGGACGGGCGGGGCTTGCTGCTCGGGCTGCTGCTTGGGCACGACGAGCGAGGATATCGCTCAGCTGGTGCCGTGCTCAGGCCGGCTTGCGCGCGACGAGGCAGAACTCGTTGTAGGGGAAGAACCGCCCGGCGAAGCGCGGGAAGGGGAAGCTGTAGTTCTTCTCGACCTGGAGGCCGACGCGCTGCGCGAGGTCGGCCATCTGGGCACCGTCGGTGAAGTGCACGTGTGTGCTGTCCGTGGCGTAGCCCTTCTCCTGCGGACAGATCATCATCACCGTCCCGCCGGGCTTCACGTAGGGCAGGTAGGCCTCGACGAGTCCCTCCCAGTGCTCGGGGTGCACGTGCTCGAGGACGTGCGCGACGAGCATGCCGTCGAAGGACTCGGGCACCGCGACCTCGGGCCCGGCCTGCCACTCCTCGGACGTGTAGGCCTCCAGCCCGCGGGCGCGGCACTCGGCGACGGACTCCGGGTTGTGGTCCACCCCGACGGAGTCGCGGCCCAGGTTGACCAGGTTGCGGCCGATGCCGCAGCCGACGTCGAGCGTCCTGCCCATGCCCTGGCGCTCGAGGTTCCAGCGGTAGGGACGCTGGACGTCGAGGACCTGCTTCCAGCGGGCGTCGCTCAGCGTGCGCAGCCGATCGGCGTACTCCTCCGACCGGGTGTCCGGAGCGTGGGGTTCGGGATGGTCCGACGGGGTGCCGTTCATGCGCGGCACCCTATCGCGCGATTTCTGGGGACCATGCCGCTTCGTTAGGGTCCGGTCCCATGAGTGCAGAAGCCGATGCGAGTGCTCCGTCGGCAACCCAGCCAGCCTGGTGGCGACGTCGAGGTGACCTCCTCGCCGTCCTGGCGCTCATCGTGGCGTCGTTCGTCTTCACGACCGAGCAGGTCAACGAGCACGACATGCTCTCCCCGATCGACGAGTACCAGTACATCGGCTACTACGCGAACGTCGCCGACCACGGGATCGTGCGGCGTGGCGAGGCGATGCCGCTCTTCGCCCGTCGCTACATGGTCTGCAACGGCGTGCGCAACATCCCCGAGATGCCGCCCAACCCGCAGGCGTGTCGCAAGCCGAACAGCGTCGGCTACCCGATCGAGGGCGGCACCACTGCGGACCTCTACACACCCCTGTACTTCGGCGCGACCCGCGCGCTCGCCCAGCCGTTCGTCTGGCTGGGCGTCGACTTCGTCAGCGCGGGCCGGCTCGTGGGGGGCTTCTGGCTCTCCCTCGGCGCCGTGTTCCTCTACCTCGCGATGCGCCGTCGCAACGTCCCGATCCCGGTGGCGGTGGGCCTCAACCTGGTGATGGTGGGCTCCCTGGCGGCCTACTGGGGCAACACCTACATCTCCACGGACGCCACAGCACTCGCGGCGGGCGGCCTCGCAGCCCTGCTGACCATGCAGGCGCTCGACGGCAGGCGGCGGGCGCTCGCCCTGCTTCCGCTGGCCGGGGCGCTGGCCACCTTGTTCAAGCTGCAGAACCTCATCGGGTTCGGCGTGGCCGCGCTGGTGCTCCTCCTCGTCGCGGCGTACGAGTCCACGCAGCGGTCGGGAGGAGCGATGTCGCGCCTGCGGGCGTTCCTCGTCGACCGCCGCACGCTCTCGGGCACCGCGACGATCCTCCTCTCCATCGTGGCCCAGGGAGCCTGGATCGCCCTGCGGTCGGCGCTGGCCGTCGGTGAGCAGCCGAAGTTCGGCTTCGGAGCGCCGCTCGTGGGCAGCAACCTCATCGTCGAGCTGGGCAACTTCCTACCGAGCATGGGCGGCGGTGCGCTGGCGCCCTACGCGACCGGCCCCGCCTCCCTGCCTGCCTACGCCGTCGCCACCGGGCTCGCCATCGGCGGGTGCGTCGGCCTCGCCCTGTCCACGGGAGTCGCACCGGTGCGCCGGGTCGTCGGAGTCGCCACGGTCCTGGTGGCCGTGCTCGCCGCCCCGGCCCTGGCGATCGTCGTCGGGATCGTGGAGGACAACTACGTGCCGCTGCCGAGCCGCTACGCCCACTCCCTGCTGCCGTGGGCCCTGCTGTCCGCAGCCCTGCTCATCAACAACCCCCGTCCCTGGCTGCGCTGGGCGGTCCTGGCCCTCGGTGCCGCGACGTGGGGCATGGCCCTCATGATGGGCGAGGCCTGATGGCCGAGGAGTCCCGTCGCCCAGTTGGTAGCATCCCCACCGTGCCAGAAGGACACCAGGAGCTCCGGGTCCTGGTCATCGTGCCGGCGTGGAACGAGCAGGCGAGCATCACCGACACCCTGAGCGAGATACGCGAGTGCGTCCCGTGGGCGGACCTGCTGGTCGTCGACGACGGCTCCGGTGACCGTACGGCCGACGTCGCCCAGGCAGCGGGAGCGGCGGTGTGCCGCCTGCCGTTCAACCTCGGCGTGGGCGGAGCCATGCGGACCGGGTACCGCTACGCGCTGCGCCACGGCTACGACGTCGCGGTGCAGATCGACGCGGACGGGCAGCACGATCCTCGCTTCCTCGCCGACCTGGTCGAGCGCATGGACGACGCCGACGTGGTCATCGGCGCACGCTTCGCCAAGGCCGACGACCCCTACGTCGTCCGCGGGCCGCGCCGGTGGGCCATGGTCCTGCTCGCGTGGGTCCTCTCCCGCCTGGCCCACACCCGCCTCACCGACGTCACGTCCGGGTTCCGCGTCTCGAACCGCCGGGCGATCGTCCTCTTCGCGCAGCACTACCCCGCCGAGTACCTCGGCGACACCGTCGAGTCCCTGGTGATCGCAGCACGGGCCGGGTGCCGCATCACCCAGGTGCCCGTGACGATGCGGGCGAGGACCGCGGGCCGCGCCTCGCACTCGCCGGTGAAGGCCGCCATCTACCTCTTCCGCGCGGTCGTCGCGCTGCTCCTGGCCCTCGTCCGGGACTGGCCCGCCCAGCTCGAGGAGGGTGCGCCGGCGCCCACGACGGCCGACCCGTCCGGGACGCCAGCATCCCGGGCCGTCACCCACCCGGAGGCACGATCGTGAGCGGCAGCACCATCCTCGGAGTCGTGGGATCCGCGGTGATCCTCCTGACGCTGTTCGAGATGATGCGCCGGCACCGCCTGCGCGAGAAGTACGCGCTGATCTGGGCGCTCGTCGCCGTCGCGGTCATCACGGTCGCGCTGTTCCCGGTCCTGCTCGTCGAGGCCTCCGACGCAGTCGGGCTCGCCGTGCCGGCCAACCTGCTCTTCTTCTGCGCCGCGATCGTGATCCTGGTGCTCACCCTCCAGCACAGCTCCGAGCTGAGCCGGCTGGAGGAGCGGACCCGGACCCTCGCCGAGGAGATCGCGCTGCTGCGGCTCGAGGTCGAGCGGGCGCGCCGGGGAGAGCAGCCGCGCGAGCCCTCCCGTGACGAGTCGACGAGTTGACCGACACCGATCCCCTCCTCGAGATCTTCATCCCCTACTGGGGCGATCCGGGTCTCCTGAGGGCCACCGTCGACAGCGTGCGGGCGCAGACCGATCCGCGCTGGACGCTGGTCGTGGTCGACGACTGCTACCCCGATCCGTCCGTCGCGGAGTCCTTCGCCCGCGAGCGCGACCCGCGCATCCGCTACCTGCGCAACGCCGAGAACCTCGGCATCGTGGGGAACTTCCAGCGCTGCCTCGACCTCGCGTCGGGCGACGCCATGGTCTTCCTCGGCTGCGACGACGCCCTGCAGCCGGAGTACGTCGCTCGCGCGCACGCCGACCTGGCCGCCTTCACGGCGGTCGACATCTTCCAGCCGGGCGTGCGGGTGATCGACGCCGAGGGCAACGAGGCAGCGCCACTCGGCGACCGGGTGAAGCGGTGGCTGACGCCTCGCACCCGAGAGCCGCTCGTCCTGTCCGGCGAGGAGCTGGCGGTCAGCCTTCTGCGCGGCAACTGGCTCTACTGGCCGTCGCTGATGTTCCGGACCGAGAAGGTCAAGCAACACGCGTTCCGACGCGACCTGCCGATCATCCTCGACCTCGCGCTGGTCCTCGACATGGTCACCGACGGCTCGGCACTCCTGCTGGACCCCGTCGTGACCTTCGACTACCGACGCCACGACAGCAGCCTGTCCGGCGCCGCACTGAGCGACGGCAGCAGGTTCGAGCAGGACCGGCGCTACTTCACGGGTGCTGCCGCGCAGATGCGCGCGATCGGGTGGCAGAGGGCCGAGCGCGAGGCACGGTTGCGGTGGACCTCACGCCTGCACGCGCTCACCCTGCTGCCCGATGCGCTCCGCTCCCCCGACGACCGGTCCGGTGCGCTGCGGCAGGTCCTGAGGCACGCCGTCGCCCGGTAGCCGCTCCCCGGTGTCGCCCTACGTACGCCGCAGCAGTCCCCGGCTGACGTGGACGGCGATGCCCGCGAGGGGGCCGGCCACCAGGGAGCTGAGGACCCGGCCCTCGAGGCTGCCGGGCGCCAGCAGGACGACGGCCGACACCGCGGTGGCGACGAGCCAGCCGGCGAGGTAGACCCCGTGGCGGTCCAGCGCGACGGTGGCCGCACCGGTGATGGTGAGGACGGCCACGAGCCCGGCGGTGAGGACCAGACCCGCGAAGACGGCTCCGGACACGTCGTACGCCGGGTTGATCACGTGGAGGAGCCACGGCCCGAGCCACCACGCGGCCAGGCTGCCGATCGCGGCGACCACGGCCAGCGCTCCGAGGACGAGCCGCAGGACCCGGAGCCCGTCCCTGATCACCCGGGTCACCAGGAAGTTCTGGTAGATGCCCAACGGCACCAGGAGCGGCGCACGGGACAGCGAGACGGACAGCACGATGGGGGCGGCCCCGGCGAAGACGTCCGCCGGCGTGGTCGCCCGGAGCAGGACGGGATAGCCGACGAGGAGCAGCGCGGATGCGCCGGACGCCGAGCAGGCCACGAGCAGCCGGCGCACCAGCGCGGCGCGGGACCCGGTGACCCGGACGTGCACGAGCCGCCGGACGTCATGGCTGGCCAGGACGAGCGCCACCCAGGTGGCGCACGCCAGCACGACGCCCCAGGCCAGCCCGAGCAGGTGGGCACCGGCGGCCGCCGCCAGCGCGCACAGGACCAGGCGCATGACCGCCTCGGACCCCAGCGAGAGGCTGTAGACACCCCACGCGGAGCTGCCCGACGCGGCCCCGTTGAGTCCCGCCTGCAGGCTGAACAGGGCGATGCCCACGACCATCGCGGACAACAGGCCCGGCCACAGGTCACCGAACAACGGCGGGGCCCACAGCAGGCCCGAGGTCCCCACGACGGCGGCGGTCGCGCCGGCGAGACCGACCAGCACCGGCCAGACCGGCGTCGAACCGCGTCCGCCGGACGAGTAGACGGCGCGCGTGGTCTCGGTCGTCAGACCGACCAGGGCGCCGAACACGGCGTAGAGCGCACCCCAGAAGACGAGGAACGACGCGTTGGTCGCCGGGTCCAGGACGCGCGCAGCCAGCACCAGCACCACGTAGCCGGCCACGCCGCTGACGCCCGCCGCCGCCAGCAGCGACGCCAGGGACCTGGGCTTCTCCGACGACCTGCTGGAAGACACGAGGCGCGATCCTAGGTGGACTTCTTGGCGGTGGCCCGACGCTTCAGGCCCGGCACGTAGGGGTCCTCGAGAGGGGCTCCCCAGCGGCTGCGGACGAGGTCGTGCTCCCAGCGGTGGACCGCGCGCTCGCGGGTGCGCGACTCGAAGTGGTAGAGCTCGACCGGCGCGACGTAGACGATGCGCTGGCCGTGGCCGCGCACCTTGTAGCAGAGGTCGACGTCGTTGAAGTTGGCCGGGAGCGCCTCCGAGAAGCCGCCGACCGCGAGGAAGGTGTCGCGCCGCATCGCCGCGCACGCTGCGGTCACGCCGCTGGCCTCGCGGTTGATGATGAGGGCGCCGAACGGTCCGTAGGAGTCGCGCGGCAGGTCCCGGTAGGGGTGCAGGTAGTGCCCCGTCGCGTAGGCGTGGCCGGCGTGCTGCACCGTGTCGTCACCGAAGTAGAGCCGGGCACCGGTCATGCCCACGTCGGGCTCGTCGAGCGGTGCCACGAGCTGCTCGACCCAGCCGTCCGAGATCACCTCGACGTCGTCGTTGAGGAACACGAGCCGCTCACCGGTGGCCCGCAGGCAGCCGACGTTCATCTTCTCGCTGTAGTTGAACGGTCGCGTGAAGTGCACGAGGACGAGCTTGTCGCCGGCGACCTCCTCCAGCTCGCGCAGGACGTCCTGCGGGGTCGGTGTGTCGTAGACGACCACGATCTCGAGGTTCTCGTGGCTGGTCCGCGCGAGCAGGGAGCGCACGGCCTCGACCACCATGACGCGGCGCGAGCCCCAGATCAGGGCGGACTGGCCGATGGTCGGGATGACCACCGAGACCCGCACCGCGGGATCGAGCCGGCGGGTGATCCGGTAGTGACCGGGGACCGGTCCCTGACCCACCTGCGCCGCGAGGCCGAGACGGTCCATGTGGTCCTGGACGGCGTTCGCACCCGCGATGGTGGCGTACGGCTTGGCGTTGATGTCGGCCGACGCCGAGCCGGCCACGGCCCGCCAGTGATAGAGGACCTCGGGGATGTGCACCACCCGGCGGGCCACCTCCCCCACCCGCAGCGCCAGGTCGTGGTCCTGCGAGCCGTCGTAGCCCTCCCGGAACCTGCCGACCCGGCGCACGACCTCGGTGCGCATCACGGAGAGGTGGGAGGTGTACATCTGCCCGCGCAGGCGCTCGGGCGACCAGTCGGGCTTGCGGAACTCGTCGTAGAGGTTGCCCTCGTCGTCGACCTTGTCCTCGTCGGAGTAGAGGTAGTCGACGTCCTCGAGCTCCTCGATGCGCCGGGCGTTGGCGGACAGGGCGCCCGGCGTCAGGAGGTCGTCATGGTCGAGCAGCACGATGAACTCGCCGCGGGCGGCGTCGATGCCGTCGTTGGACGCCGCCACGATGTGGCCGTTGGTCTCCCGCTCGACCAGACGGATGCGCGGGTCGCGGGCGGCGTGGTCGCGGACCAGCTCGCGGACCGCCTCCGTGGGCGAGCAGTCGTCGACCAGGATCCACTCCCAGTCCTCGAAGTCCTGGGCGAGCACCGAGGCGATCGTGTCGCCGAGGACATCGACCGGCGGCTCGTAGACCGGTGTGACGATCGAGAAGAGGGGTGCGCTCACCTGCCCAGCACCTTGCGTGCCACCCGTCGGGCGAGCGACGGTCGCGAGCGAGCCGCCTCGAGCTCGGCGACGAGCTGCCGGTTCTTCCGGGTCAGGCGCTGGACCTGGGGCCGTGCCTGCTTCAACCGTCCGCGCACGTTGCCCAGCTGCTTCTTGGCCCGGGCGAGATCAGCGCGCAGCCTCTTGTTGTCGTGGGTGAGACGGGCCACCTGGGCCTCGGTCCCCACGATGTGGTCACGCGTGGTGAGCAGGTGGTGGCGCGCGTCGAGCACCTCGGCCTGCCACTGCTCGACCAGGGCAGCCTGCTCGGCGAGCCTGCCCGACACGCCTGACGTCAGCTGCTCGTTGAGGGAGCTGATCCGGCGGTGCGACTCGAGCAGGGCCCGGCGCTTCTCCACCAGCTCGGTGTTGAGCGCCGCGAACTGCTCCTCGTAGCGCTGCGTCAGCGTGTGGAGCGTCAGGTCGGCCCGCTCGAACAGGACGGCCCACGGGGAGACGAACGACAGGTCCACGTCGGTGCGACGGAAGAAGCCACGCTCCGCGAACCACGCGGCCCACTGCGCCGTCGGACGGGTGTTGAGGTGGGTGGGCTCGTCGTGGTCGGCGGGGCTGGAGGAGAACAGCACCCGGTCGGTCGCTGCGGCCATGTGGTCGATCGCGAGCTGGGCGTCGACCGGGCTCATGTGCTCGAGCACCTCGACGCAGCTCACCAGGTCGTAGCGGCCACCCAGCGGCTCTGCGGCCGACGCCACCCGGAGGCGGGACCGTACGTCCTCGTGCGCGCTCTCGACCGCGTGCTCCGAGATGTCGATCCCGGACGCGTCGATGCCCTTGGCGACCAGCGCCTGCACGAAGAGGCCGCGGGCGCACCCCACGTCGAGGACGGTGCGAGGGTTCGCGATCCCCACGATGCGGTCCGCGAGCGACAGGAAGAACGCGCGCCACACCTCGTTGTCCCAGGTGTAGTTGTCGTAGCCACCCAGGTGTGCGTCGTTGTAGTAGGTGGCGGAGTAGTCCTCCGAGCGCGTTCCCTCGCTCATGTGAGCGTTCCCCTGTCTGACGGCGGGCGAATGTGCCGGCTCAGGCTATACGTTGCGGCGGGTCCCACCGCCGCGGCCCACGGGCTCACACCACGCTGAGCGGGAGCAGCTTCTGGCCGGTCGGCCCGACCTGGATCTCGGTGCCCATCTCCGGGCAGACGCCGCAGTCGTAGCAGGGGGTCCAGCGGCAGTCCTCGATCTCGATGTCGGCGCCGTCGGCGGCTGCGAGGGCGTCCTCCCAGTCACCCCACAGCCAGTCCTTGTCGAGGCCCGAGTCGAGGTGCTCCCAGGGCAGCACCTCGTCGTAGTCGCGCTCGCGGGTGGTGAACCAGTCGACGTCGACACCGGTGCCGTCGAGGCCGCGCGCGGCGGCCTCCATCCAGCGGTCGTAGGAGAAGTGCTCGCTCCAGCCGTCGAAGCGGCCGCCGTCGCGCCACACCTCCTCGATGACCCGGCCGACCCGCCGGTCGCCGCGCGAGAGCAGTCCCTCGACGATGCCGGGCTTGCCGTCGTGGTAGCGGAAGCCGATCGCGCGGGCGAACTTCTTGTCATCACGCACGACGTCGCGCAGCTTCTTGAGCCGCTCGTCGGTCGTCACGTGGTCGAGCTGCGCGGCCCACTGGAACGGCGTGTGCGGCTTGGGGACGAAGCCGCCGATGGAGACGGTGCAGCGGATGTCGTTGCGCCCGGAGACCTCGCGGCCCTTGGCGATGACCCGCTTGGCGAGGTCGGCGACCTGCAGCACGTCGTCGTCGGTCTCGGTCGGGAGGCCGACCATGAAGTAGAGCTTCACCTGGCGCCAGCCGTGGGAGTACGCCGCCGCGACCGTGCGGATCAGGTCCTCCTCGGTCACCATCTTGTTGATCACCTTGCGCATCCGCTCCGAGCCGCCCTCGGGGGCGAACGTCAGGCCCGAGCGCCGGCCGTTGCGGGAGAACTCGTTGGCGAGGGTGATGTTGAAGGCGTCGACGCGCGTGCTGGGCAGCGACAGCGAGACGTTGGAGCCCTCGTAGCGGTCGGCGAGGCCCTTGGCGACGTCGCCGATCTCGGTGTGGTCGGCGCTCGAGAGCGACAGCAGGCCGACCTCCTCGAAGCCGGACTTGCGGATGCCGTTCTCGACCATGTCGCCGATGGTCTCGATCGACCGCTCGCGCACGGGGCGGGTGATCATCCCGGCCTGGCAGAAACGGCAGCCGCGGGTGCAGCCGCGGAAGATCTCGACCGAGAAGCGCTCGTGGACGGTCTCGGCCAGCGGCACCAGCGGGTTGGCCGGGTAGGGCCACTGGTCCAGGTCCATCAGCGTGTGCTTGCGCACCCGGAACGGGATGCCCGGCCGGTTGGGCACGACCGCCTCGATGGCGCCGTCCTCGGCGTAGGCGACGTCGTAGAAGCGCGGGACGTAGATGTTGCCGGTGACCGCCAGGCGGCGCAGCAGCTCGTCGCGACCGCCAGGTCGCCCCTCGGCCTTCCACTCGCGGACCACCTCGGAGATCGCGAGCACGACCTCCTCGCCGTCGCCGAGCACGGCCGCGTCGACGAAGTCGGCGATCGGCTCGGGGTTGAAGGCCGCGTGGCCGCCGGCGATGACAACCGGGTCGTCCTCGCCACGATCGGCCGCGTGGAGCGGGATCCCTGCGAGGTCGAGCGCGTTGAGCATGTTGGTGTAGCCCAGCTCGGTGGAGAAGCTGAGGCCGAAGAGGTCGAAGGCGCCCACCGGGCGGTGGCTGTCGACGGTGAACTGCGGGATCGGGCCCTGCTCGTCACCGGTGCGCATCACCTTCTCCATGTCCGGCCACACCGAGTAGGTGCGCTCGGCCAGGATCCAGTCGCGCTCGTTGAGCACCTCGTAGAGGATCTGCACGCCCTGGTTGGGCAGGCCGACCTCGTAGGCGTCGGGGTACATCAGGGCCCAGCGGACCGTGGGACCGCCCGACTCGGAGGACGCGGCGCAGTCCCAGTCCTTGACGACGGAGTTGAGCTCACCGCCGACGTACTGGATGGGCTTCTGCACCGAGGGCAGCTTGGCCTCCAGGCGCGGGAAGACCGACGCGACGGACATGGGCACGGCACCTCGTTCGGGGAAGTCGACTGACGGGGACTGCCCACGCGAGGGGAACCCCCCGTGGGCAGTCATCAAGGGTACGTCTCCGGGGCCGCTGCGACCCAAATGCCTCTCAGCGCCGAGTGGTGGCCAGCAGGCGCGCGGGGACCGTGCCCGAGGAGCGGAGGTGGATGTTCTGCAGCAGGCCCAGCGCGAGCATCCCCGCGAAGAGGGAGCTCCCGCCGTAGGAGACGAAGGGCAGCGGCACGCCCGTCACCGGCATGATGCCCAGGCACATGCCGATGTTCTGGAAGGCCTGGAACCCCCACCAGCAGGCGATGCCGGCGGCGGCCACGCGGCCGAAGAGGTCGCCCGCGTCGGCCGAGATCGCCAGCGCGCGCCAGATCACGACGGCCAGGAGCAGGATCATGATGCCCGCCCCGACCAGACCCAGCTCCTCGCCCGCCACGGTGAAGATGAAGTCGGTGTGCTGCTCGGGCACGAAGCCGGACCGGGTCTGGGAGCCCTGGAAGAGGCCTTGCCCGAGGAGGCCGCCGTTGCCGACCGCGATGCGCGCCTGCTCGGTGTTGTAGCCGGCTCCCCGCGGGTCGAGGCCGGGGTTGGTGAAGGCCAGGAACCGGTCGACCTGGTAGGGCTTGAGCACGCCCATCGACACCGCGGCGGCGGCACCGCCGACGGCACCCAGCGTCAGCCCGCCCAGCCACCGGCGCCCGGCGCCGGCGACGGCGACGACGCCGAACACGGTGGCGGAGAGGACGAGCATCGTGCCGAGGTCGGGCTGCAGGAGGATCAGGACCGCGGGGATGCCCGCGATGAGCAGCATCGCGACCACCTCGAGGCTGCGCACGCCGCGCCCCCACCGGCGCTCGGTGCGCTCGGCGACCACCAGGGCCATGCCGATGACGACCGCGAGCTTGGCGAACTCCGAGGGCTGGATGGACATCCCGCCCAGCTGCAGCCAGGACCGGGACCCGTTGACGGTGCTCCCGGCGACGAGGACCAGCACGAGCCCGACGATGCTCGCGACGTAGACCAGGGGCGCGAGGATCCGCACCCAGCGGTGGTCGGTGGCCAGCACCGCCACCATCAGCACCAGGCCGATCGCGACGTTGACCAGCTGCTTGCGGAGGTAGGCGTTGGGGTCGCCTCCGGTGAGGTCGGCCCGTGTCGAGGTCGCCGACCAGACGAGCAGCGTGCCCAGGACGACCAGCGCGAGCGTGGCCAGCAGGAGGAGCCAGTCGAGGCCGGGGGCGCGCAGGCCGCTGGCGGCCTGGCCGGTGCGGACGGGACGGGAGGACAGCACGGTCATCGCTTCACTCCCCCGCCTTCGCGACGGTCGGCGGCATGATCGAGCCGTCGTCGAGGAACTGCGGCAGCCGCGCCGGCGGGACCGTGCCGGGGACGGCCGAGCGCGCGGGACGTACGTCCTCGCCCTCGATGCCGTAGAGCGCCTCCCAGATCGCGCGGATGCCCTCGCCGGTGGAGCCCGAGCCGGTGCCGGCCTGGCTGATCATCATCACCACGACGTAGTCCTCGGTGTAGGACGCGACCCAGCCGGTGGACTGCTTGCCGTAGACCTCGGCCGACCCGGTCTTGGCCCGGACGGTGACCTCGTCGATCGGGAAGTCGACCATCTTCCAGTACATCGTGCCCTCGCGGGTGACGCCCTGGAGCGCGCGGTCGATGTAGTCGAGGTACTTCTCCGGCACGTCGAGCTGGGCGACCTTGCGGGGAGCGATCCGCCGCAGCACCTTGCCGCTCGGGCTGACCAGCGCCTTGGCGACCGTGGGCGCGTAGAGCGTGCCGCCGTTGCTGAGCGCGGCGTAGGCGCGGGCGAGCTGGAGCGGGGTGACGATGGTGTCGCCCTGGCCGATCGAGAAGTTCACCGCGTCGCCGGCGCGGTAGAGGTTGCCCTCGATGCAGAACTCGCGGGCGAACTTGTAGACGAAGTCGCTGGTGTCCTGGGTCTGCGGCTTGCCGGCGAGCTTGCAGTAGTAGTCCTTCTGCGACTCGTAGTAGGCCTGCTTCCAGTGCCGGTCGGCGATGCGGCCGGGCGCCTCACCGGGCAGGTCGATCCCCGTGCGGGAGCCGAACCCGAACGACTTGGCCATCTCGACCAGCGGGTCCCTGGCGTCGATGTCGGCCGGGTCGCTCCCGAACTTCTGCCAGAAGTTGTAGCCGATCCGGTAGAAGAACGTGTTGCAGGAGACCTCGAGCGCCTTGGCGAAGCTGATCGTGCCGTAGGCGTCGGACTCGTGGTTGCGGAAGACGCGGTTGCCGACCTGGAAGACCGACGAGCACGGCAGCATGGTGTCCATGGAGTAGCCGTTGGTCAGGGCGCCGGCGGTCATGAACGGCTTCCACGTCGAGCCGGGCGCGAACTGCCCCTGCGTGGCCCGCGAGAGCAGCGGGGTGCCGGCCTTCTCGGAGTAGAGGCGCGCGAGCTCGGACTCGCTGATGCCGCCGGTCCACACGTCGGGGTCGTACGTCGGCTGGCTGGCCATCGCGACGACCCGGCCGGTCTTGGCGTCGAGGACCACCGCGGCGCCCGAGTCGGCCTCGAAGTTCCGGCCGGTCACCGGGTCGAGGGTGGCCCGCTGGACCTTGATCCGCTCGGCGAGCTGCCTCTCCACGACCGACTGCACCTTGGCGTCGATCGAGGTGACGAGGGTGTCGCCGGGGGTGCTCTCGATGACCGAGTCGTCGCCGAGCACCCGGCCCATCGAGTCGACAGCGACGCGGCGGTAGCCGGGCAGGCCGCGCAGCCACTCGTCGTACTGCTTCTCGACGCCGGCGCGGCCGACGACCGAGGCGCCGTTGAGGGAGCGGTCGTCGCGCTCGGCGGCGAGGTCGTACTCGTCCTCGGTGACCGGGCTGAGGTAGCCCAGCACGTGGGCGAGGTTGATGCCGAAGGGGCGTGGGTAGGACCGGACGTTCTGCTGCTCGGCGAGCACGCCCGGGTAGTCCTCGGGCTGCTCCAGCACGCGCAGCGCGACGTCCTTGGAGACGTCGGTCGCGACCGGCACCGGTTGGTAGGGCGAGCCGTTCCAGCACACGTCGCGGACGCTGCCGGGGTCGCCGCACGTGACCAGCCGGGCCTCGACCTCCTCGGGCTCGGCGTCGACGACGACGGAGACCCGGCGGACGAGCTCGGTGCGCTGCTTCTCCGCGAGCTTGCCCAGGAGGGTGCGGTCGACCGAGATCACCCACGACGTGCGGTTGGCCACCAGCGGGCGGCCCTGGCTGTCGACGATCAGCCCGCGCTGCGGCTGCACGACGATGTCGCGGACCGACTGGTTGGCGGCCTGGGCCTGGTAGGACTCACCGCCGATGACCTGGAGGTAGTAGAGCCGGACGAAGAGCGTCGCGAAGAGCGAGAAGGCCAGGGCCTGCACGACCACCAGCCGCAGCCGGCTCCGGTTGGTCGTGGGGCTCACTGGGTCGCCCACTGGGGACTGAGCCGGGAGAAGAGCCTCATCAGCGGTGGCAGCACGAACGGCGTGAGCAGCACGTCCCAGACCACCGCGACGAGCACCACCTCGAGGAGCCCGGAGATCGACATCGCCGGGTCGGAGAGGAGCACGCCGCTGAGCGCGAACAGCGACGTCGCCACGAACGACGCGGCGGCGACCGTGCCGACCACGGCCAGCGCAGTGGGCCTGACGTCCTGGCGCACGCGCGCGGCGAGGAAGGCCGCGATCGTCAGCGCGAGCGCCCACCGGCCGGCGACGTGGTCGGCCGGGGGCGCGAGGTCGAGCGTCAGCCCTGCGGCGAAGCCCAGCAGGAGGGCGAACGGCGCCTCCACCGTGAGCGCGGCCGCGACGACGACCAGGAGGCAGAGGTTGGGCACGATGCCGTGCCAGGCCAGGTGCGGGAACAGCGTCACCTGCACCACGAGGGCGAGGACGACGGCGCCGAGCGCGATCGCCCACCGCAGCCCCTTCACCGGAGGCTCCCGTCGGCCTCGACCACCGCTCGGTCGCTCGGGGCGCCGCTGGGGACCATCACGCCCACCACGTCGAGGGAGGAGAAGTCGACGAAGGGCTTCACCACGGCCCGCTGCGAGGCCTCGCGCAGCGAGCTGTAGACCTCGGTGATCGTGCCGATCGGCACGCCCGGGGCGTAGGGGCCGGTGGCGCTCCCCCAGGTCACGACCGTGTCGTCGCGGGCGGGGACCGAGGCGTCGTCGACGAGCCTGAGGTCGAGCCCGGACTCCTGGTCGAGGGAGCCGCTGCCCGTCACGAAGCCGATCTCCATGCTCGACCCGACGCGACCGCCCACGGTCGAGTCGGGGTCGATGACCAGGAGCACGGTGGCGCTGCTCCGGGTGACGCGCAGGACCCGGCCGACCAGTCCGTCGTTGTTGACGACCGTCATGTCCGGCCCGACGCCGGCCCGCGAGCCGGCGTCGATGGTCACGGTGAAGCTCTGCGACTGCCGCGGGCCCATGGCGACGACGCGGGCCGGGACGAGGGCCGACCCGAGGTCCTCGGCCGCCGTGGTGAGGCCGTCGTACTGCTCGAGGCGGTTGCGGTCGAAGCCCGCGAGCTCGACCTTGCCCCGCAGCTCGGCGTTGCTGGCCTCGAGGTCGCGGACCTGGTCGGCGAGGTCGCCCTTGCTGCGGAACCAGGTGGGCACGGCGGTGAAGGGGCGCACGGCGGCGGCCGCGGCCGACTCGGCAGGGCCGAAGGCCTCACCGATCGCGCGACGTGCCGGCTCCAGCGGCGAGCCGCCACCCCCGGACACGTCGAGCGTGATGAGCGTGATGCTGGCCAGCACCAGCGCGACCAGCAGGGACCGGGGCGGGCGGTTGCGGGACTCGAGGCGGTCGAGGCCGGTCCACCGACGCTCGCGGCCGTCGTGTCCCCCGAAGGCACCCATCAGCTGTGTCCCATCAGAAGCGCCGCACGTCCGAGACGAGCACCTGCTGGAGGGCCTCGAACTCCTCGACGCACTTGCCGGCGCCGTAGGCCACCGAGGACAGCGGATCCTCGGCGAGGTGCACGGGCATGCCGGTCTCGTGGCGGAGGCGCTCGTCGAGGCCGCGGAGCATCGCTCCGCCGCCGGTGAGCACGATGCCGCGGTCCATGATGTCGCCGGCCAGCTCGGGCGGCGTCTGGTCGAGCGTGGAGCGGACCGCGTCGATGATGTTGTGCAGCGGCTCCTCGAGGGCCTGGCGCAGCTCGGAGCTCGACACGACGACCGTGCGGGGCAGCCCGGAGACCATGTCGCGCCCGCGGACCTCGGCGTCGGGCTCGCTGGGGAGCGGGAAGGCCGACCCGAGGGTCATCTTCATCTCCTCGGCCGTGCGCTCGCCCAGCATGAGGGAGTACTCCTTCTTCATCCACGCGATGATCGCCTGGTCGAGGTCGTCACCGGCGGTGCGGACCGAGATGCTGGTCACGATGCCGCCGAGGCTGATCACGGCCACCTCGGTCGTGCCGCCGCCGACGTCGACGACCATGTTGCCGGTGGCCTCGTGGACCGGGAGCCCGGCGCCGATGGCGGCGGCCATCGGCTCCTCGACGATGTAGACCCGGCGGGCGCCGGCCTGGTAGCCGGCCTCCTTGACCGCGCGCTGCTCGACGGCGGTGATGCCGCTCGGCACGCAGATCACCATGCGCGGCTTGGCGAAGTAGCGACGGCGGTGCACCTGGTGGATGAAGTAGCGCAGCATCTGCTCGGTCGCCTCGAAGTCGGCGATGACGCCGTCCTTCAGCGGGCGGATGGCCGTGATGTTGTCGGGCGTGCGCCCGATCATCCGCTTGGCCTCGTGGCCGACGGCGAGGACCTCGCCGGTGGTGGTGTTCATCGCGACGACGGACGGCTCGTCGAGCACGACGCCCTTGCCGCGGACGTAGACGAGCGTGTTGGCGGTGCCGAGGTCGACGGCCATGTCCCGGCCGATGAAGCCCCCTGGTGTCCTGCTCAGTGCCATGCCGCTGGTGCCCCCGCTGGTCGGGTCCTACTGGGAAGAGGAGTCGGCGATCCGGCCGACCCACGCTCAGGTTAAGGAGCGCGGAAGGGTGTTCCCGGCAGGACACGCGCGGGGCTAGGTTCGGAAGATGGCTGACCACACGTCCGACCTGGACGAGCTCCGCACCTCGCTCCCCATCGACCAGATCGCCGCACGGCTCGGGGAGGATCCCGACGCCGTACGACGTGCCGTCGACGTCGCCCTCCCGGCCCTCCTGGGGGGCCTGCAGGCCAACGCCCAGGACCCGGGCGGTGAGGCGTCGCTGGTGGAGGCGCTGGGCCAGCACGACGCGCAGGTCGCGACCGCACCGGTCGACCTCGCCGACGTCGACGAGCAGGACGGCCAGCGCATCACCGCCCACATCTTCGGCGCGCAGCAGGACCAGGTGGTCCAGCAGCTCGGCTCCACGGGGGCCGGCAGCGGGCTCGTGCAGAGGCTGCTGCCGATCCTCGCCCCGATCGTGCTGTCCTACCTCGCCAAGCAGATGGGCGCCAAGGGCGGCGCAGCCGCGGGCGGCGGCGTGCTCGGCTCGATCCTGTCCTCGATCCTCTCCGGCGCCGCGCAGGGTGCCGGGAGCTCGTCCCGCTCGAGCACCTCTGGCGGGCTCGGGGGCGTCCTCGGGGACCTGCTCAGCGGGTTGCTGGGCGGCGGCCGGAAGGCCTGACGGCCGGCCTCAGGCCAGGTCGCCGAACCAGATCTTGATCTCGCGGGCGGCCGACTCCTCGGAGTCCGACCCGTGCACGAGGTTCTGCTGGACGGCCACGCCCCAGTCGCGGCCGAGGTCGCCACGGATCGTGCCCGGGGCGGCGACGGTCGGGTCGGTGGCGCCGGCGAGGGAGCGGAAGCCCTCGATGCAGCGCTCACCCTCGATGACCACGGCGAGCACCGGGCCGGAGAGCATGAACTCGACGAGCGGACCGTAGAACGGCTTGCCCTCGTGCTCGGCGTAGTGGGCGGCGAGGATCTCGCTGGTCGCGGTGCGGAGCTCGACGGCCGCGAGCGTGTAGCCCTTGGCCTCGATCCGGCGGAGGACCTCGCCCGAGAGGCCACGGCGTACGCCGTCGGGCTTGACGAGGACGAGGGAACGCTGGACGTCGGTCATGGCGGGAAGCCTAGCGAGCCTCAGGGCTGGTCGGCGCGCCAGGCCGCCCAGGCCTCGGCCCGCTCGCGCTCGATCTTGCGCCCGAGCAGGTCGGCCGCGGCCCACAGCGCTGCGAAGACGAGCCCGAGCCCGAACATGACGGGCACCACGAAGCCGAGGGCGATGGCCGCCACCTGCACGCCGTAGCCGACGAGGTAGGCCCACTCCGCCCGCAGCATCCCGGCGAGCAGCAGGCACACCACCGCCAGGCCCAGTCCCACCGTGAGGGCGGTGCCGGCCGGGACGTCGGCGATGGTGATCATCACCGGCGTGGTGAGGCCGAGGGTGATCGCCTCCAGGCTCAGGACCGCGGCGCACATGCCGCGGCGCGGCGAGCGCTCGGTGTTGGCGGGGGCGTCGGGGGGCGTCCCGCTCATCGGCGGCCCTTCAGCATGGCGCGCGCCTCGCCCACCGTGACCACGGAGCCGGTGACCAGGACCGCTCCCGCGCCGATCGACACGTCGATCGCCTCGCCGACCTCGGCGAGCGTGGCCGCGCGGTCGATCGCCTCGGCGAGGTCGGGCACGACGGTGACCCGGTCCTCGCCGAAGACCTCCACGGCTGCGCGCCCGAGGGCCGCTGCCGACATCGACCGCGGGGTGGAGTTCTGGGTGCAGACCAGGTGGGCCAGGTGCGGCTCGAACGCCGCGAGCACGCCCTCGTGGTCCTTGTCCTCCATCACGCCCATCACGCCCACCAGCGGGCTGAAGGCGAAGGAGTCCTCGAGCGCGGCCGCGACGGCCTCGGCCCCGTGCGGGTTGTGGGCGGCGTCGAGGACGATCGTGGGGCTGCGACGGATGATCTCGAGCCGTCCCGGGGAGGTCACCTCGGCGAAGGCGGCGCGGACCAGCTCGTCGTCGAGCTCGCCGCTGCCGAACGCCTCGACGGCAGCCAGCGCGACCGCGGCGTTCTGGGCCTGGTGGGCGCCGTAGAGCGGCAGGAAGAGGTCGTCGTACTGCGCCCGCAGGCCCTTGAGCGAGACGACCTGGCCGCCGACGGCGGGTGTGCGCGACACGACGCCGAACTCGACGCCCTCGCGCGCGACGGTCGCGCCGACCTCGGCCGCGTGCGCGAGCAGGACGGCGGCGACCTCCGGGGTCTGCTCGGCCAGCACCGCGAAGGAGCCCGGCTTGATGATCCCGGCCTTCTCCACCGCGATCGTGGCCGGGTCCTCGCCGAGGTACTTGGCGTGGTCCACGGCGATGGGCATCACCACGGCGACGTCGGCGTCGATGACGTTGGTGGCGTCCCAGCTGCCGCCCATCCCGACCTCGACCACTGCGACGTCGACCGGCGCGTCGGCGAAGGCGGCGTAGGCCATGCCGACGATCGTCTCGAAGAAGCTCAGCGGGTGGGCCTGCTCGGCGTCGACGAGGTGCGTGTAGGGGGCGACGTCGTTGAAGGCGCGCACGAACGCCTCGTCGTCGAGCGGCTCGCCGTCGATGCTGATCCGCTCGCTCATCTTCTCCAGGTGCGGGGAGGTGAAGCGCCCGGTGCGCAGGTCGAGCGCCCGGAGCAGGGTCTCGATCATGCGGCTGGTGCTCGTCTTGCCGTTGGTGCCGGTGAGGTGCACCGACCGGAAGGAGCGCTGCGGCTCGCCGAGCAGCTCGGTGAACGCCTCGATCCGGTCGAGGCTCGGCTCGAGCCGGGTCTCGGGCCAGCGGGACAGCAGCGCGTCCTCGACCTCCTCGAAGGTCTCGGCGAGGCGTGCGGGTTCGGTGGCGTCCGGGGGCAGCTCAGTCATGTCCCCACGAGTCTATTGACCTGCCTGAGCAGGCGACGACTCAGGCGCGAACGACGTGCTCGGCCATGTCGATCACCGGCTCGTAGCCCAGCCCGGCGTAGATCTTGTTCGACGTCGGGTTGGCCTGGTCGGTGAACAGGCACATCCGGGTGCCGGCCTCGAGCCCGCGCCGGGTCAGCTCCCCGACGACGTACGACGCGATGCCGCGGCCGCGGTGCTGCTTGGGCGTGTAGACCGGCCCGATCCGCGAGACGCCGTACGACGGCAGGCCGGATCCCGAAAGGTGCGCGATCGTCCCGTCCGGCAGCTCCCAGAGCCACTCCACGCCCTCACGGATCCGGACCAGCACGCTGTCGATGGTGTTGTGCTCGCCCGAGGTCGGGTCGGGCACGCGGCCGGCCTGCTCGTCGGCCTCCTCGTGGAACGCGGTGAACCACGCCAGCACCAGCGCGGCGTCGTCCTCGGTCGCCTGCCTCAGCCGACCCTCGGGAGCGGGCGGCACCTCGACCGAGGTGGCCTCCCAGAGTCGGGTCGCCTTGTCGGCGACGACCTCACCGCCGACGAGCTCGGCGGTGGCCCGGGCCAGCACCTCCGAGCCGGGGAGCGCCCCGTTGGCGCCGCCGAGGAGCTCGCCGCGCTCGTGGAGCGCGACGGCCAGCGCGCGAGCGGCCTCCTCCGGCATCGGCAGCGCGAAGGTCGGGTAGGGCTTGAACGGCGCGGTGCGCATGGCCGCGCTGACGACCTCGCCCTCGCCGTCGCGGACGGCGAGCCACCAGCGCTGGAACGGGGCGGCGACCTCGGCCCACGAGTCGCTCCCATCGGCCACCTCGCGGACGGCCCGCGAGGTGACGCTCGCGATCACGCTGCCCAGCACGGGCTCGGCGGCGAGCAGGTGGTCCGCGGCGTCGAGGAAGGCCTGCGGGCTCTCGAAGAACTCCAGCGTGAAGGCAGCGTCGGTGTCCGGGGTCATGGCAGGCACGCTAGGGCGCGGGCCGCTCGGGTCGATACTCGTTTTCGCAGGCCGGAGGCCCGTCAATAGACTCGGCGCATGACTGAGAACCCCAGCACCCACGCCCCGGACGCCGATCCGGCCACGACGACGAGCACCGACCCGCGTGCCGTCGTCGTACCCGAGCGTCCGGCGCTGGAGGGCCTGGAGGAAAAGTGGTCCCGGGCGTGGGCCGACAACGACACCTACGCCTTCGACCGCACCCAGCCGCGGGAGAACGTCTACTCCATCGACACGCCGCCGCCGACCGTCAGCGGCTCGCTGCACGTCGGCCACGTCTACTCCTACAGCCACACCGACCTGATCGCGCGCTACCAGCGCATGCAGGGCAAGGCCGTCTTCTACCCGATCGGCTGGGACGACAACGGCCTGCCGACCGAGCGCCGCGTCCAGAACTACTTCGGCGTCCGCTGCGACCCGGCCCTGCCCTACGACCCCGACTTCACCCCGCCGGAGAAGCCCGACCCCAAGAAGCAGGTCCCGGTCAGCCGGCCGAACTTCATCGAGCTGTGCGAGCAGCTCGTGGTGGAGGACGAGAAGGTCTACGAGGAGCTGTGGCGCAAGCTCGGCCTCTCGGTCCAGTGGAACCCGACCTACACGACCATCGGCGACCACTCGCGCACGGCGAGCCAGCGGGCGTTCCTGCGCAACTACGCCCGTGGCGAGGCCTACCTCTCCGAGGCCCCGACCCTGTGGGACGTCACCTTCCAGACCGCGGTCGCCCAGGCCGAGCTCGAGGCGCGCGACTACCCGGGGCACTACCACCGCGTCGCCTTCCACCGCCCCGACGGCTCCCCGATCCACATCGAGACGACCCGCCCCGAGCTCATCCCGAGCGTGGTCGCCCTGATCGCGCACCCCGACGACGAGCGCTACCAGGACGCCTTCGGCACCACCGTCACCTCCCCGGTCTTCGGCGTCGAGATCCCCGTCCTGGCCCACCACGCGGCTGAGCCCGACAAGGGCGCGGGCATCGCGATGTGCTGCACCTTCGGCGACCTCACCGACGTCATGTGGTGGCGCGAGCTGAGCCTGCCGGTCCGCACGGTCGTCGGCCGCGACGGGCGCCTCACCCGCGAGACGCCCGAGTGGCTCGCGAGCGACGCGGCCTCGACGGCGTACGCCGAGATGGCCGGCAAGACGACCTTCAGCGCCCGCGAGGCGATGGTCGCCCTGCTGCGCGAGTCCGGCGACCTCGACGGCGAGCCCAAGGCCACCCAGCGCATGGCGAACTTCTACGAGAAGGGCGACAAGCCGCTCGAGATCGTCGCCACCCGCCAGTGGTACATCAAGAACGGCGGCAAGGACGCCGCCCTGCGCAAGGAGCTGCTCGCCCGCGGCGAGGAGATCACCTGGATCCCCGCCCACATGAAGCACCGCTACGACAACTGGGTCGGTGGCCTCAACGGCGACTGGCTGGTCTCGCGCCAGCGGTTCTTCGGCATCCCCTTCCCCGTCTGGTACCCCCTCGACGCCGACGGTGAGCCCGACCACGACCACCCGCTCCTGCCGAGCGAGGACCAGCTGCCGGTCGACCCGTCGACCCAGGCACCGCACGGCTTCACCGAGGACCAGCGGGGCAAGGCGGGTGGCTTCGTCGGCGACCCCGACGTGATGGACACCTGGGCCACCTCGTCGCTCACCCCGCAGATCGCGGGTGGGTGGGAGGTCGACGACGACCTGTTCTCCCGCGTGTTCCCCTACGACCTCGCCACCCAGGCGCACGACATCATCCGCACCTGGCTCTTCTCGCGCGTCGTCCGCGCCGACTTCGAGCACCAGGTCGTGCCGTGGTCGCACGCGATGATCTCCGGCTTCATCGTCGACCCCGACCGCAAGAAGATGTCGAAGTCCAAGGGCAACGTCGTCGTCCCGAGCGACATCCTCGACAAGTACGGCGCCGACGCCGTGCGCTGGCGTGCCGCGATCGGCCGTCCGGGCATGGACTCGCCCTTCGACGAGTCGCAGATGAAGATCGGGCGCCGGCTCGCCATGAAGGTCCTCAACGCCTCGAAGTTCGTGCTCGGCAACGTCGGCGCCACCGAGCTCAGCCCGGCCGCCGTCAGCGCCCCGGTCGACTGCGCGCTGCTCGGTCGCCTCGAGGTCGTCGTGCGCAAGGCCACGGAGGCCTTCGACGTCTACGACTACACCACCGCGCTCGAGGTCACCGAGAAGTTCTTCTGGGAGTTCTGCGACGACTACCTCGAGCTGGTCAAGGAGCGCGCCTACGACACCGACGGCGGCGCCGGGACGGTCTCGGCCAAGGCCACGCTGGCGATCGCGCTGCACACCCAGCTGCGCCTGCTCGCCCCGTTCCTGCCGTACGCCACCGAAGAGGTCTGGTCGTGGTGGCAGGACGGGTCGATCCACCACGCGGCCTGGCCGACGGCGGCAGACCTCGGCTCCGCCGCGGCCGCCCAGCCCCTGGTGCTGGACGCCGTCGCCGCCGCGCTCACCGGCATCCGGGGCGCCAAGTCGCAGGCCAAGGCCAAGATGCGCGCACCCCTCTCACGCGTGGTGATCACCGGCCCGGCCTCGCTCACCGAGGCCGCCCAGCAGGCGCAGGACGACCTCCGCGCGGTCGGCACGATCGTGGGCGACCTGGTCTTCGTCGCCGACGACGACGCCAAGGACCTCAGCGTCACCGCCGAGCTCGCCCCCACCGAGGACTGACCACACAGGAGATCCCCCTCCCGCACCGCCGCCGAGCGGTGCGTGAGGGGGATCTGTGCGTCTGGGTCAGCGGTGGGCCCTAGCGGCCTCGCGGGCCAGCTTGGCGGCGTCGCGGACAGCCTGCTCAGCGGCCTTCTCGGCATCCCGCGCGGCCTTGTCGGCGTCGCGCTGGGCCTGGGCGGCAGCCTTCTCCGCCTCGCGCTGAGCGCGGGCGGCGGCCTTCTCAGCCTCGCGCTCTGCCTTCCGGGCAGCCCTCTCGGTCGCCCGCAGCGCCTTCAGCGCCGCCTGGTGGGCCTTGCGCTCGGCTCGCTCGGCGGCGCGGTCCGCCTGCCGCTCGGGCGCCGAGGACGCTGCGTCGGTCTGCTCGTCGGACTGCGCCTGGGTGGGCGGGGCCGGCGAGGTGGGTGGGGCCGGCGACGTGGACTGGGCGGTCGCCCGGGCGATCCGCTTCGAGAGCGGTTCGGGCACGGCGACGCCGAGCGGCTGGGCGCTCAGCTCGTCCGGGATGCTCACCGTCTCGGGCTCGCGCGGCTGTTCTTGCGCAGGCGCGACGTGGACGGCCTCGACCGGTACGGCGATGGGCTTGCCCGGCCGGAAGATGTCCACTCCCCAGCCCTGGCCGACCGAGAGCGTCATCAGGACGGCACAGAGCACGGCGACCAGAGCGAAGCCGACGAGCGGTCGCTTGGGATCAACCCCCACGGGTTCCCCTTCCCACATGCTGACGAGACGCCAGTCTCGCGGGGTCATGACGCGTGATCACAGTCGATGGTCCGAGATGGCCCGAAATGACTAGACCGGTCTGGTCACATCGAGTCAGGCTGACTTCTTCTTCTTCGCCTCGGACTCACGCAGGATCAGCGTCGGCGCGACGTCGTCCTCGACGACCTCGCGGGTGACGATCACCTTGGCCACGTCGCCGCGGGAGGGGACGTCGTACATGACGTAGAGGAGGACTTCCTCGATGATCGCGCGCAGGCCGCGTGCCCCGGTGCCGCGCTCCAGGGCCGCCTCGGCGATCGAGTCGATCGCGTCGTCGGTGAACTCGAGCTCGACGCCGTCGAGGTCGAAGAGCTTCTGGTACTGCTTGACGAGCGCGTTGCGCGGCTCGGTGAGGATCTGGACGAGGGCCTCGCGGTCGAGCTTGCTGACGCTCGCGATGAGCGGCAGGCGACCGATGAACTCGGGGATCAGGCCGAACTTGGTGAGGTCCTCGGGACGGACCTGCGCCAGCAGGTCATCTGCCTCGCGCTCGGCCGCGCCGCGCACCTCCGCGGTGAAGCCCAGCGACTTCTTGCCGACGCGCTGCTCGATGATCTGCTCGAGCCCGGCGAAGGCGCCACCCACGATGAAGAGGATGTTGGTGGTGTCGATCTGGATGAACTCCTGGTGCGGGTGCTTGCGCCCGCCCTGCGGCGGCACGGACGCGGTGGTGCCCTCGAGCATCTTGAGCAGTGCCTGCTGGACGCCCTCGCCCGACACGTCGCGCGTGATCGAGGGGTTCTCCGCCTTGCGGGCCACCTTGTCGATCTCGTCGATGTAGATGATGCCCGTCTCGGCCTTCTTGACGTCGTAGTCAGCGGCCTGGATCAGCTTGAGGAGGATGTTCTCGACGTCCTCACCGACGTAGCCGGCCTCGGTGAGCGCGGTCGCGTCCGCGATCGCGAACGGGACGTTGAGCATGCGGGCGAGGGTCTGGGCCAGGTAGGTCTTGCCACACCCGGTCGGGCCGATCACGAGGATGTTGGACTTCGCGACCTCGACCGCGTCCTCCTTGGCCTTGCCGCTCACCGGCTGGAGGCCCGCCTGGACCCGCTTGTAGTGGTTGTAGACCGCGACCGCGAGGGACTTCTTCGCGTGCTCCTGGCCGATGACGTAGGAGTTGAGGAACTCGAAGATCTCCTTGGGCTTGGGGAGCTCCTCGAGGCTGACCTCGGAGCCCTCCGCCAGCTCTTCCTCGATGATCTCGTTGCACAGCTCGATGCACTCATCGCAGATGTAGACGTTGGGGCCCGCGATGAGCTTCTTGACCTGCTTCTGGCTCTTGCCGCAGAAGTTGCACTTGAGCAGGTCGCCACCGTCACCGATACGTGCCACGAGTCGTGTCCTCCAGTCTCACCGGGCGGAGCCGGCGTTCAACACTTGCACAAGTGCTGCCTTGCAACGGGCCCCACGACGGTACCCCGTGCCGGCCCCCGGCGGGGGCCGGACACGAGATGTCGCGGGTCATGATTTCGATCTCGCTCAGGTGAGCGCCGGAGCGCCCTTGCGGGACTCGATGACGGCGTCGATCAGGCCGTACTCCACGGCCTGCTCGGCGGTCAGGATCTTGTCGCGCTCGATGTCGCGGCTGACCTGCTCGATGCTCTTGCCGCTCGAGTCGGCGATCATCCGCTCGAGGAGCTCGCGCATCCGGAGGATCTCGTTGGCCTGGATCTCGATGTCGGAGGTCTGGCCGAAGGTGCCCTCGGTGTAGGGCTGGTGGATCAGGATGCGGCTGTTGGGCAGCGCCATCCGCTTGCCCTTGGCGCCGGCACCGAGCAGGATCGCGGCCGCGGAGGCGGCCTGGCCCAGGCACACGGTCTGCACGTCGGGCTTGATGAAGCGCATCGTGTCGTAGATCGCGGTCAGCGCCGTGAACGAGCCGCCGGGGCTGTTGATGTAGATGCTGATGTCGGTGTCGGGGTTCATCGTCTCCAGGCACATGAGCTGCGCGATGACCGCGTTGGCGACGTCGTCGCTGATCGGGGTGCCGAGGTAGATGATGCGCTCTTCGAAGAGCTTGGCGTAGGGGTCGATGCGGCGGAACCCGTAGGAGGTCCGCTCTTCCCACTGGGGGATGTAGTAGTTCATGTTCAGTCCTTGGTCCGGGCCGGGCGGCCCTCGTCGGCGGCTTCGCGAGCACTGGTGATCACCTGGTCGACGAGGCCGTAGTCGACGGCCTGGTCGGCGGTGAACCACCGGTCGCGGTCGGCGTCGGCGACGACCTGCTCGACGGTCTGGCCGGTGTGCTCGGCGATCAGGTCGAGCAGCACCTTCTTGATGTGCAGCGACTGCTGCGCCTGGATCTTGATGTCGGAGGCCGAGCCGCCCATGCCCGAGGAGGGCTGGTGCATCATGATCCGCGCGTGCGGCAGGGCGTAGCGCTTGCCCTTGGTGCCGGCGCAGAGCAGGAACTGGCCCATGGAGGCCGCGAGGCCCATCCCGACGGTCGCCACGTCGTTGGGGATGTAGTTCATGGTGTCGTAGATCGCCATGCCGGCGTCCACCGAGCCGCCGGGGCTGTTGATGTGGAGGAAGATGTCGGCCTCCGGGTCCTCGGCGGAGAGCAGCAGGAGCTGCGCGCAGATCGCGTTGGCGTTCTGGTCGCGCACCTCCGAGCCGAGGAAGACGATGCGCTCGCGGAGGAGGCGCTGGTAGATGTGGTCGTCGAGGCCATACATCCCACCGGCGCCGTTCATCTCAGGCGAGAGGGCTGGGCTGGAGTTCTGGTTCACGCTGGCGACACTAGCCGGAAGGTCGGACACTTCCACGCGAAGACCCACCCTGTTCGCCCACAGCGGATTCCCGGTCGGGGACGATGCGCCGCCCGAGCGCGACCTCCTCCAGGACCTCGCGGAACAGCCGGTAGCGCTCCACCCCCACGTGGGCCGCCCAGTCGGCGTCGCACGCCTCCAGCACGGCGTTCGCACGGGCCAGGGCCTCGCGCCCGACGTCCGTGATGGTGACCTGGCGGGCACGGGCGTCGTGGTCGGCGACGGCGACCTCGACCATCCCGAGCTCGGCGAGCTGGCGCACGAACTGCCCGCACCCCTGGGTGGTCATGTCGGCGCACTCGGCGAGCTCGCTGATGGTGAGGCCCTCCGGCGGCAGCCACTCCAGGACGCGCAGCTGCGAGGGGCGGAGGTCGGGGGCCTCCTGCGCCAGCCGCGCGCTCACCCGGCCGAAGATCAGTCCCATCAGCATGGGCAGGTGCGGCTTCACCGCCGGCACCCTCTTGACAACAGTCATGAAAGCAACTTACCTTTTTTGACCATGAAAGCAACTTTCACGTCTACCGAGTCGGTGACCGACCGGCGTGAGCTGCTGGGGGACGACGACGTGAGCGACGACGAGCTCGCGGGCATGGTCGCGGACCTGTGGGAGGTGCCGGACGTCACGCTGCTGGAGTCGTCGGCGCAGACGGTCCCCTACGACGTACCCTCCATCCTCACCGGCGCGCGCACGTGGGTCCGCGGCCGCGCCGACGCGGGCGCCGGGCCGCGAGACTTCACCCTCTTCGTCAAGCGGGTGCACCACTGGCGCCACTCCCCTGCCTTCGCCTTCGTCCCGCCGGAGGCTGCCGAGTGGGCGGCGGCCACCGTCCCGTGGCGCTCGGAGCCGCTGGTCTACGGCTCCGACCTGGCCGACCGGCTCCCCGCCGGACTCACGATGCCGCGCGCGCTGCGCGTCGACGAGCGCCCCGACGAGACCGCCGTGCTGTGGCTGGAGGCCGTCGAGCACGCTCCGGGCCCGTGGAGCGTGGAGACGTACGTCGACGCGGCCGGCCTCCTCGGCCGGATGTCGGGCAGCCCCAGGGTCGCCGAGGTGGCCGACCTCGACCCGCTGCCGTGGCACATCACGTCCTTCGTCGAGGGTCGGATCGGGCACAGCGTGCTGCCGGGACTCTTCGACGAGGCGACGTGGCGGCACCCGGCCGTGGCCGAGCACTTCGGCGAGCTCCGCCCGGGGCTGCTGGCCGTGGCCCGCCACCTCGACGCGCTCGCGGAGGAGTTCGCGAGGATGCCGCACCGCGCCGCCCACGGCGACGCGTGCCCCAACAACCTGCTGCGGCATCCGTCCGGGGTCGGCTACACCCTCATCGACTACGGCTTCTGGCGTCCGCAGCCGGTCGGCTTCGACCTCTCGCAGCTCCTGGTGGGCGAGATCCAGGTGGGGCGCCGCGACGGCGACGACCTGCCCGAGCTCGCCGCGGCCTGTCTGGAGGCGTACGCCGCCGGGCTCGCCGCGGAGGGCCTCGACGTCCCACGCCACGTGCTGCGCCGCGCCCACGCGGTGAGCCTCGTGCTCTTCAACGGGCTGCCGAGCCTGCCCGTGGAGATGCTCGAGGAGGAGGTCGCCCTCGCGGAGGCGGGCGCGGTCACCGACGACTTCCGCGCGGCCCTCGACCACTGGGCGCGGCAGCGCGCGGCGATCGCCCGCTACTCCCTCACCCTGCTCGCGGACACGGAGCCGGCCGCCTGAGCTGAAATGCCGACCGGCGCCCACCCAGGGGGTGGACGCCGGTCGTGCGGGTGCGGGGAGGCTCAGGCCTCGTCCTCCGCAGCGGCCTCGTCGCTGGACTCGGCGGCCGTCTCGGTCGCGGACTCGTCGACCGGCTCGCCGATGGTGCCGTCGGGGCGCAGGTTCTTGAGCTCGACCACGTTGCCCGAGGCGTCCTTGACGGTCGCGGACTCCACGATCGTCGCAAGCGCCTTGCCGCGCAGGATCTCCTGCACGAGGTCGGGGATGTGGTTGTGCTCGAACATGTGGTTGGCGAACTCCTGCGGGTCCTGGCCGGACTGCTGGGCGCGTCGCACGAGGTGCTCGGAGAGCTCGGCCTGGTCGATGCCGAACTCCTCCTTCTTGGCGATCTTGTCGAGGATGAACTGGGCGGCGACGGCGTCGCGGACGCGGCGCTCGAGGTCGGCCTCGAACTCCTCCTGCGTCTGACCCTCGTCCTCGAGGTACTTCTCCATGGTGATGCCGGCGAACCCGAGCTGCTGCTCGACGTTCTGGCGGCGGGCGTTGAGCTCGTCGGTGACCATGACCTCGGGGAGCGGGATGGTGACCTTCTCCAGCAGGGCCTCGAGGACCGCGTCGCGGGCGGCGGCGGCCTGCTCGAGGCGCTTGCCGCGACCGAGGCGCTCGCGCACGTCGGCGGTGAGCTCCTCGGCGGTGTCGAACTCCGAGGCGAGCTGGGCGAACTCGTCGTCGTACTCGGGGAGCTGCTGCTCCTGGACGGCGGTCACCTTGACGGTCACCTGGACCGGCTCGCCGACCAGGTCGCCCCCGACGAGCTCGGAGTCGAACGTCGCGTCGTCGCCGGCGGACAGGCCGACGAGGGCCTCGTCGAGACCGTCGATCATGCCGCCGCGGCCGACCTTGTAGGACATGCCGGTCACCTCGCCGCCCTCGACGGCCTCGCCGTCCTTGGCTGCCACGAGGTCGATGGTCACGAAGTCGCCGTCGGCGGCGGCGCGCTCGACCGGCACCAGGGTGCCGAAGCGCTCACGGAGCGCCTCGACCTGCTCCTCGACGTCGGAGTCGCTGATCTCGATGTCCTCGACGCTGGCCTCGAGACCATCGTAGGCGGGCAGCTCGAAGTCGGGCTTCACGTCGACCTCGGCGGTGAACTCGAGGGACTCGTTGTCCTCGAACTTGGTCACCTCGATCTCCGGCTGGGCCAGCGGCTCGAGGTCGTGCTCCTGCAGCGCGGCCATGTAGGACTGCGGGACGACGGCGTTGATCGCCTCGTCGAGGACCGGACCACGGCCGACCTGGCGGTCGATGACCGCCGGCGGGACCTTGCCGCGGCGGAAGCCCGGCACGTTGATCTGCTTCGCGATCTTCTGGTACGCCGCGTCGAGGCTCGGCTTGAGCTCCTCGAAGGGCACCTCGACGGTCAGCTTGGCCCGGGTCGGGCTCAAGGTCTCGACGGCGCTCTTCACAAATGTCTCCTGATGCTGATGGTCAAAGGGGGTGACGTGCGGCCAGCCTGGGCCCGGGCCCGGCGTCCGCAAACCTCGTCAGTCTATCGACGGTCCGGGCGCAGGCCGAATCACGCCGGAGCGGCCGCAACGGGTGGGGCCAGTGGGTCGGGGCGACAGGACTCGAACCTGCGGTCTCCTGCTCCCAAAGCAGGCGCGCTAGCCACTACGCTACGCCCCGCCAAGCCGGCCCGGGGGCCGCCCGATCGGCGGCCCCTCGGCCTGCTTGGAGCGGATGACGGGAATCGAACCCGCGTAGCCAGTTTGGAAGACTGGGGCTCTACCATTGAGCTACATCCGCGCGGCACCGCAGCGTCGTTGACGCCGGTGCGGGAGTCATGGTGTCACATCAGCGACGGTGCACGAGCAACAGGGCCCGGTCGTCGTTGCGCGAGCCGAGCGAGTCGATGAGGCGGGCCGCACCGCCCTCGAAGTGCCCGCGCAGCAGCCGCTCGGCCTGCCCCAGCATCCGGTCGATGCCGAGACCGATGTCGCGGGTGCGGGTCTCGACCATGCCGTCGGTGTAGAGCAGCAGGGCGTCTCCGTGCCGCATCTGGCCGGAGATGGCCTCGAAGGTGGCGTCCTCGACCAGGCCCAGCACCGGGCCCTCGGTCTCGATCACCTCCCAGCGCCCCGAGCCGGCATGGCGCAGGGCGGCCGGCGGGTGGCCTGCGCTGCGCAGGTCGTAGTGGCCGGTGTCGAGGTGGAGCGACAGGTGGATGGCGGTCGCGAAGCCCTCGTCCCAGTCCTGCTGGAGCAGGAACCGGTTGGCGCCGGCCAGGAACTCGCTCGGCGGCAGCGCGCTCAGGAGGCCGCCGATCGCACCGGAGAGGAGGAGGGCCCGGGTGCCCGCGCCCTGCCCCTTGCCGGAGACGTCGACGACCGCGACCTCCAGCCGACCGTCGACCCGGGACGCGACGACGAAGTCGCCGGCGAAGGGGGTGCCCCCGGCGGAGCGGAGCTCGGCGGCGGCGTACCAGCCCTCGGGCAGGGACGGGATGCCGCCCTGGCGCAGGATCCGGTCGCGCAGGTCGACGAACATCATCTCGCCCTGGATGCCGGCCACGCCCAGGCGCGAGCGCCGGAAGGACGACAGCAGCACCACGAACCCGAGGCCGAACATGATCACGACGGTCAGCGCCACGCGGACGGTGATGTCGTCCTGTGTCGGCACGACCACCGCCAGGACGAGCAGGACGAACACCACGAACCACGGCAGCTGGCGCGGCCCGAGCATCAGGCTGGAGACCACCAGCGGCACGAGCAGGGTCACGAGGGGCATGTTGGTGGAGAAGCGCCAGATGGCGAGGCCGATCAGCACCGTCGAGATGACCAGCAGCACCAGGGTCCGCGACCCTCTCGGGACCACCCGGTTGAGGGCGTGGGCGAGCTGTCCGCGCAGCCCCGCGGAGGCGCGCGCACGCGCGTCGGTAGAGCTCATGCCCCAGCTCCTCCCGGCGTGCCAGGCTCCCTCTGGGGAGACTGTACGGCGCGGGAGCGGAACGTGGGCTGACATTGGGGACACCAGAAGATGTTGCGTCCGACCAGCTCGCCGGTGCGGACGGTGGAGCCGCACAGCAGGCACGGCATCGAGGTGCGCCGGTAGACGTAGACCTCTCCCCCGTGGTCGTCGCGTCGCGGCGCGCGGCCCATCGCCTCGGGCGTGTGCTCGGGGCGCACGGTGTCGATCCGACCGGAGCGCACGCCCTCGGACATCAGCTCCACGAGGTCGTCCCACATCGCGCGCCACTGCCCGACCCGCAGGGTCTTGCCGGGTCGCAGCGGGTGGATGCGGTGCCGGAACAGCACCTCGGCGCGGTAGACGTTGCCGACCCCTGCGAGGACCTTCTGGTCCATCAGCAGGTCGCCGATGGGGCGGTGGCTGCGGGAGATCCGCCGCCACGCCAGGTCGGGGTCGGCGTCGGGGCGCAGCGGGTCGGGGCCGAGCTTGCCGAGGATCTGCGAGCGCCGCTCCGGGCCCACCAGGTCGCACAGGATCGCCCCGCGCAGGTCGGCGTACGACGTCCCGCGCGGGTCGACGCCGCCGGGGTCGTGCGTCACCAGCCGGAGCCGCACCTGCCCGACCGGATCGGGGACCTCGGCGACCGCGACGTGGACGTCGAAGCGGCCGATCAGCCCCAGGTGGACGTGGATGAAGCGCTCGCCGTCGAGCTCGACGAACAGGTGCTTGCCGGCCGAGTCGGCACCGAGCAGCCGCGCGCCGTCGACCTGCTCGGCGTCGGCAGCGAACCTGCCCTGCGGTGAGGTCACCCGGACGGCTCGACCGGCGAACGCCGCGGTCAGGTCGTCGGCGAGCCGGCGAAGGGTGTGCCCCTCAGGCATCCGGCCCGCGCAGCGCCGACGCGGGCAGCGGCGGCAGCTCCTTGGTCGAGTCGTAGGTGGTGAGCTGGCCGATGCGCCGGACGTGGCGCTCGTCGCCCGGGAAGGGAGTCGTCAGGAAGACCTCGACGAAGCGGGTCATGTCGTCGAGCGAGTGCATCCGCCCGCCGACGGAGACGACGTTGGCGTCGTTGTGCTCGCGCGCGAGGACGGCCGTCTCCTCCGACCAGACCAGCGCGCAGCGGATGCCCTCGACCTTGTTGGCCGCGATCTGCTCGCCGTTGCCGGAGCCGCCGATGACGACGCCCAAGCTGTCGAGGCCCTCCTGGCGGTCGGCGGCGACGCCCTCCGCCGCCCGCAGGCAGAAGCAGGGGTAGTCGTCGAGGGCGTCGTAGACGAAGGGGCCGTGGTCGACCGGCTCGTAGCCGTGGTCGACGAGCCACGTCATGAGGTGGTCCTTCAGCTCGAGGCCGGCATGGTCGGAGCCCAGGTGAACGCGCATGGCAGAAGTCTCCCAGAGCGCGCGGACAGTCCGCGAAGGCGGCTCAGGCGAGGTGCTGGTCGAGGTAGCCGGCCACCTGGCGAACGAGCGGCTCCGAGGCGGTGAGCTGGGCGTTGCGCCAGAAGCCGTGGACCTGGCCGAGGCAGCGGATCCCGACCGTCTCGACGCCCGCCTCCGCGAGGCGTCGGGCCAGCTCCTCCCCCTCGTCGCGCAGCGGATCGTGCTCCGCGGTCGCGACGAACGTCGGCGGGAGCGTGTGCAGCTCCCGGGACAGCAGCGGGGCGAGGTCGGGGTCGTCGAGGTCGGCCTCGGTGCGGGCGTACTGCTCCCAGTACCAGGCAGCCTCGGACCGGTCGAACCCCGAGGCCGCCCCCTCGGCCCACGACGGGAAGGCGCAGCGGGGGTCGAGGAACGGGTAGATCAGCGCGACGACACGGAAGAAGCCGGGGTTGCGCAGCGCGGCGACGAGGGCGAGGTTGGCGCCGGCCGAGTCGCCGTGGGCGGCGTACGGACCGGCCAGGTCGCGGTCGACCCCCTCGCGCCGCAGCCAGCCGACGACGGCGTCCATGTCGTCGGGCGCCGCGGGGAACGGGTCCTCCGGCGGACGGCGGTAGTCGACGCTGAGCACCGGGCGGCGGACGCGGTTGGCCAGGCGGCGGGTGATCTGGTCGTGGACGTCGATGTCGTTGAGCACGAAGCCGCCGCCGTGCGCGTGGACGACGAGTCCCGGTCGGACGTCCGCGGGCGTGTAGAGCCGGCACCGCACGCCGTCCGCGTCGACGTCCTCGACCGAGGCGACGTCCTCGCGCGGCTGGCGCAGGTTGAACCGGCGCACCTTCTCGCGGTGGGCGGCGATGTCGAACCCCGGCACGCTGAGGTCCGGGCTGTCGTCGGCCTCCACCGCCGCGCGGACCTCGGGATACATCATGGCGCGGTCAGCGGCACGTCAGCGCGACATGAGCGCGTCGAGGGCGACCGCGATCGCCGCAGCGACCCGGAAGTCGACCCGGTCGTCCGGCACCGTGACCCGGTAGCGGTCGCCGATCGACATCTTGCGCTCGACGGAGAAGAGCGGCTTGCCCTCGGCGTCGACGAAGTCGAAGTGGATCGGGATGAAGTCGAGCTCGGTGAAGCGCCGCAGCAGCCCGACGAGCTGGTTGCGCTCCCGGCCGGCGCCCGTGTAGCCCGGGCCCTCGATGTGGAAGGTGGAGCGCAGCAGCGAGGCGCCGAAGTCCTTGCGGAAGAACCCGATCTGGGCACCGCCTTCGTCGGTGATGTCGTAGCCCGCGTTGAGGTCGAGCTTGCGACGCGCCTTGAAGCCGAAGACCGGCCGCGACTTGCCCGCGTCGGACCAGAAGGTGACCTGCTCCTTGAAGGCCATCCGCTTCTGCTCGGCGAGCGCCATCAACCGCGTCGGGTTGCCGGCGGCGTCGGATTCCGACACCTCGTAGCGGTTGACCATCATGGTCAGCTTCTGCTTCACCACGAAGTGGGGCAGGTACATCTCGGCGGTCATGGCTGAAGCCTAGTCAGCGCGCGCCAGCTCCTCCTCGACCACCGAGGGGTCCAGCTTGGTGAAGACCGGCGTCGGCTTGTCGACCTTCGCGCCGACGGTCACCGGGCGCGACTCCCATGCGGGCGTGGAGCTGTACTCCCCCGTGATGATGGAGTACGACGTGTGGCCGGCGCCGTTGTCGGGCTCCAGCTCCTCGACCTGCTCGACGCGCGGCATCGGCATGAGCTCGCCCTCGCCGCCGAGGACCAGGTGGACCTTGTTGGCGGAGTGCGGCAGGAACGGCGAGAGCAGCGTGTTGCAGTCGCTCACGCACTGCGCGGCCACGTGGAGGACGGTGGCGAGGCGCTCGCGCTGCGACTCGTCCTTCATCTTGTAGGGCTCGGTGACGGTGAGGTACTTGTTCACCTCGCCCACGACCCGCATCGCCTCGGCGATCGCGGCGCGCAGCCGGTGCTTCCCGATGAGCTCACCGACGCCGGTGAAGCCGTCGCGCACGGTCGCGAGCACCTGCTCGTCGACCTCCTCCAGCGCGCCCGCAACCGGGATCTCGCCGAAGCTCTTGGCGATCATCGTCGCGGTGCGGTTGACCAGGTTGCCCCAGCCGGCGACGAGCTCGGAGTTGTTGCGGGTGACGAAGTCGGCCCACGTGAAGGCGGCGTCGGAGGTCTCCGGTCCGGCGGCGCAGATGTAGTAGCGCAGCGGGTCGGGCCCGTAGCGGGCCAGGAAGTCGCCGACGTAGATGACGTTGCCCCGGCTGGTGGAGAACTGAGAGTCGCCGAAGGTGAGGAACTCGCTGGAGACCACCTCGGTGGGCAGGTTGAGGATGCCGTAGGCGCCGGGCTCCCCGCCCTTCGCACCCTGGCCGTTGTAGGCGAGCAGCTCGGCCGGCCAGATCTGGGAGTGGAAGACGATGTTGTCCTTGCCCATGAAGTAGTAGGACTCGGCGACCTCCCCGTCCGCACCCGGGTTCCACCACTCGCGCCACTTGTCGGGCTCCCCGAGGCGGCGCGCCCACTCGATCGAGGCGGACAGGTAGCCGATGACGGCGTCGAACCAGACGTAGAGCCGCTTGGTCGGCTGGTCCTCCCAGCCCGGCACCGGGATCCCCCAGTCGATGTCGCGCGTCATCGCGCGCGGGCGGATCTCCTTGAGGATGTTCTGGCTGAACTTGATGACGTTGGGCCGCCACAGGCCGGTGGCCTCGCGCTGGTCGAGCCACTCCCCCAGCGCGTCGGCCAGCGCGGGCAGGTCGAGGAACCAGTGCTGGGTGTCCCTGAACTCCGGCGTCTCACCGTTGATCCGCGACCGGGGCTCGATCAGGTCGGTCGGGTCGAGCTGGTTGCCGCAGTTGTCGCACTGGTCGCCGCGCGCCTCGCCGTACTTGCAGATCGGGCAGGTGCCCTCGATGTAGCGGTCGGGCAGGGTGCGGCCGGTCGACGGGCTGATGGCGGTCTTCGTCGTCTCCTCGACCATGTAGCCGTTGCGGCGGCAGGTCTCGAACATCTCCTGCACCACGGCGTAGTGGTTGCCGGTGGTGGTGCGGGTGAAGAGGTCGTACGACAGCCCCAGTCCGCACAGGTCGTCGACGATGACGGCGTTGTACTTGTCGACCAGCTCGCGCGCCGGCACGCCCTCGTTGTCGGCCAGCACGAGGATCGGCGTGCCGTGCTCGTCGGTGCCGCTCACCATCAGCACGTCGTGGCCCGCCATCCGCATGAACCGGCTGAACACGTCGGAGGGCACGCCGAAACCGGCCACGTGGCCGATGTGGCGCGGGCCGTTGGTGTACGGCCAGGCGACGGCGGACAGGACACGAGTCATGGGCGCAAGCCTAGTGACCCGGCGCCGCCCGGACTCGCCGGGTCTCGCGGCCGATCAGGAGAAGTCGAGCTCGCCCGTGCGCGTGCGCTTGAGCTCGAAGAAGTAGGGGAACTTCGCCACGGCGACGGCGCCGTCCCACAGCTCGCCGGCCTGCTCCTCGCGCGGGATCTTGGTGAGCACGGGGCCGAAGAAGGCCGAGCCCTCGATGTGGATGGTGGGCGTGCCGACCTCGTCACCGACGGGGTCCATGCCGCGGTGGTGCGACTCGGCGACCGCCGCGTCCAGCGACTCGTCGTCCCACGCCTCGATGAGGTCGCCGGGCAGCCCGACGTCCGCGAGGGACTTGGCCACGGTGTCGCGGTCGAGCTCCTCGCCGTTGTCGTGGCGGCGGGTGCCGATCGCGGTGTACCACTCGCCGAGGGTGGCGTTGTCGTGCTCCTGGGCGATCTTGATCGCGACCCGGACCGGCTTCTCCTTCCCGGCCAGCATCTCGCGGTAGCCGTCGGGGATGTCCTTGTCCTTGTTGAGGTAGGCCAGCGACATCACGTGCCACTTCACCTCGACGTCACGGACCTGCTCGACCTCGCGGATCCAGCGCGAGGTGATCCAGGCGAACGGGCAGAGGGGGTCGAACCAGAGGTCAGCGGTAGCCATATCCATCACAATCACGCGAGACGGTCGAGTATTCCGGCCCCGGCCAGTGTGGGCCGCGCCACAGGGCCGGTGGCAGGATGCGCGCATGCCTGGAACCAACCTCACCCGGGACGAGGCCGCCACCCGCGCCTCCCTCCTGGACGTCACGTCGTACACCGTCGACCTGGACCTGACGAGCGCCACCGACCCCGACCAGGGGACGTTCGCCTCCGTCACCACGCTCGAGTTCACCTGCCGCGAGCCCGGATCGGCCACCTTCGCCGACCTGGTCGCGCCGACGGTGCGCGAGATCACCCTCAACGGACGCAGCCTCGACCCGGCGACGGCGTACGCCGACAGCCGCATCGCGCTCGACGACCTCGAGGCGACCAATACGCTCGTCGTGACCGCCGACTGCGCCTACTCGAACACCGGCGAGGGCCTGCACCGCTTCGTGGACCCCGCCGACGACCGGGTCTACCTCTACAGCCAGTTCGAGGTGCCGGACGCCCGGCGCGTGTTCACCACCTTCGAGCAGCCCGACCTCAAGTCGGTCTTCACCTTCAACGTCACCGCCCCCTCGCACTGGGTCGTGGTCTCCAACGCCGCCACCCCGGAGCCGACCGACGCCGGGCAGAGCGGCGTCTCGGTGTGGAACTTCCCCACGACCAAGCGGATGTCGACCTACATCACCGCCATCGTCGCCGGCGAGTACCACGGCGAGTTCGACACCTACGAGGGCAAGTTCGGCACGATCCCGCTCGGGCACTACTGCCGCCAGTCGCTCAAGGAGCACATGGACACCGCGGAGCTGGTCACGCTCACCAAGCAGAGCTTCGCCTTCTTCGAGGAGCAGTTCGACTACCCCTACCCCTTCGGGAAGTACGACCAGCTCTACGTCCCGGAGTACAACGCCGGCGCGATGGAGAACGCCGGCTGCGTGACGCTGCGCGACGAGTACCTCCCGCGCAGCCGCCAGCCGCGCTCGTTCTTCGAGTTCCGCACGTCCGTCATCACCCACGAGATGGCGCACATGTGGTTCGGCGACCTGGTGACGATGAAGTGGTGGGACGACCTCTGGCTCAACGAGTCGTTCGCCGAGTGGGCCTGCTACTGGTGCGAGGCCAACGCCACCGACTTCACCGACGCCTGGACCGGCTTCGCCAACGCGCGCAAGCAGACCGGCTACCGCGCCGACCAGCTGCCCTCGACGCACCCGATCGCTGCCGACAACGTCGACCTGCACGCGGTCGAGGTCAACTTCGACATGATCACCTACGCCAAGGGCGCCTCGGTGCTCAAGCAGCTCGTCGCGTGGGTGGGCCTCGAGCCCTTCCTCGAGGGGCTGCGGGCCTACTTCAAGGAGTGGGAGTACGGCAACCCGGAGTTCGAGGACCTGCTCGCCACGCTCGAGAAGTCGTCGGGCCGCGAGCTCCAGGGCTGGGCCCAGGAGTGGCTCCAGACCGCCGGCGTGAACACCCTCGCACCGGCCTTCGAGCTCGACGCGGACGGCGCCTACACGTCGTTCTCGGTCGAGCAGTCCGCCCACCCCGACTGGCCGACGCTGCGCCGCCACCGCCTGGGCATCGGCCTCTACGACGACAACGGCGACGGCCGCCTCGTGCGCCGGGAGTACCTCGAGATCGACGTCGAGGGCGCGAGCACCGAGGTGCCCGAGCTCATCGGCACGAAGCAGCCGGCCCTGCTGCTGCTCAACGACGAGGACCACGCCTACGCCAAGATCCGCCTCGACGAGCGCTCGCTCGCCACGGCGATCTCCGCGCTCTCCACCTTCGAGGACTCGCTGCCGCGGGCGCTCGTGTGGGGCGCCGCGTGGGACATGACCCGCGACGGCGAGATGCGCACCCGCGACTGGACCGACCTGGTCCTGGCCAACATCGGGCAGGAGACGGACGCCTGGGCGGTCACCCGGATCCCGGCCTCCACCGCCCTCGCGGTGAACTTCTACTCCGACCCGGCACACCGTGACGAGCTGAAGGCGACCTGGGAGTCGGGCCTGCGCGAGCTGCTCCTGGCCGCCGAGCCGGGCAGCGACCACCAGCTCACCTTCGCGCGGTCCTACGCCGGCGCGGCTCGCAGCGACGCCGCGCTCGACGACCTGATCGGCCTGCTGGACGGCTCGTTCGCCGTCGAGGGCCTCGCCATCGACCAGGACATGCGCTGGGTGCTGATCACGGCGCTCGCCAGGTCCGGTCGCTTCGGGGACGCCGAGATCGACGCCGAGCTCGAGGTCGACAAGACCATCTCCGGCCAGGAGCAGGCCGCTGCGGCTCGGGCCTCCCAGCCGACGGCGGAGGCCAAGGAGCGGGCGTGGGCAGCGATCGTCGACCCGACGACGCCCAACGAGACCTCGCGGGAGATCGCCTTCTCGATCTTCCGGTTCGGCCAGGAGGACGTGCTCGAGCCCTACCTCGAGAAGTTCCTCACCGCGGCGGAGACGCTGGTCGACGTCCTCGGCTTCCACAAGGCCTCGACCGTGCTGGAGTACGGCTTCCCCAAGCCGCTCGGCTCGGAGGCCACGCTGGCCCGCCTCGACGAGTGGCTGGCGGACAACAAGGCGCCCAAGCAGGCGCAGCGCTACATCGGTGAGGCGCGCGCCGAGATCGCCCGGGCGCTGACGAACCAGGCCTTCGACGCCAGCTGAGCGACGTACGACAGAGCCCCTCCCGCGATCACTCGCAGGAGGGGCTCCTGTCGTACGTCAGGCGTGGAGGGTGTTCTGCGGGCGGGCGTGCTCGGCGAGCATCGCGATGCCGCGCTGGAGGCCGCCCAGCAGGTTGCCGCCGGCGAACTCCGACGACATGGCCAGCACGGCCAGCTCGACCTCGGCGTCGCTGAGGTGGCGGCGTACGTCTCCACCGGTGACGACCTCGATCACGCGGCGGCGGGGGTCGACCATGATCAGGACGCTGCGCGACGGGGCGACGAGCCGGTTGTGCAGGCGCGTGGCCCACTCGCGGGTGTCGTCGCCCTCGACCGGACCGGCGTAGACGGAGAACTCGAAACGGCTGGACTGCTCCGCGAGGCGGATGGCCTTGTCGAGGGCGAGCCGGTCGGACTCGCTCAGGCGGTCACCAGCGGCCACTTGCGCCACCCGCCCTCGAGTCGTCGCCGTCGGGGGCCGGGAGCTCGGCGACACCCTGGCGGGGTCCGCCGATCCACTGGGCCTCGCCGCCGGAGTGGTCCGGCAGCAGCTTCTCGCCCCGGATCATCGACGGCAGGTAGACCGCGAGGGCGATCAGGACGAAGAGCAGGAGCGGGGCACCGAGGAGCACGCCGAGCGCGTGCAGCGCGTCGAGGTCCTGGTGCTCGGTCTGACCTCCCCAGCCCACCGGCACGTCGGCGTGGGCCGGGACGGCCAGCAGCGCCAGGACGGGCGCACTGCCGAGGACGGCGGCGCGCAGGCCGCGGCGGGTCGGGCGCTGGGCAGACGGGGAGGAGCTGACGCGCGTGATCACGAGCAGAAGGGTATCGCCATACTGGCGGGCATGCCTCACCCCCTCAATGCCCCGATCATCGACATGACCGCGGTCTCCGGGAGCGAGACCAACCCGCTCGTCACCTGCTCGAGCGACGAGAACCTCTGCACGTGGGTCCTCGACCAGACCGGCAACGAGAAGCTCGCCACCGCGGTGGACTGGCTCGTCGGCAAGCCGGCCGCCCTCGTGGGACTGATCGTCATCGGACTGCTGGTCCGTTGGCTGCTCCACCGGCTCATCGACCGCATCGTCCAGCGCGCCGAGGTGGGCGTGCTGCCCAACCGCCTCAGCCGCGCGATCTCCGGCGGCAAGATGGGTGCCGCGCTCAACCTCCGCGAGGACGCCGGCTACACCCGTCGCGTGCAGCGCGCGGCGACCATGGGCTCGCTGCTCAAGAGCATCGTCAGCGGCGTCGTGTTCACCGTCGTCGCGCTGATGTTCATCTCCGAGCTCGGCTACGACATCGCGCCCCTGATCGCCAGCGCGGGCATCATCGGCGTGGCCCTCGGCTTCGGCTCGCAGGCGCTGGTGAAGGACTTCCTCTCGGGGATCTTCATGATCTTCGAGGACCAGTACGGCGTCGGCGACGTCGTCGACCTCGGCGAGGCCTCCGGCACGGTCGAGGCCGTGAGCCTGCGCGTGACACGGCTGCGCGACGTCAACGGGACCGTCTGGTACGTCCGCAACGGCGAGATCCTCCGCGTGGGCAACATGAGCCAGAACTGGGCGCGCACCGTCCTCGACGTGACGGTCGGCTACACCGAGGACCTGACCCACGTCCGCCGCGTGCTGGAGGAGGTCGCCCACGACCTCTGGGACGACGAGGAGTTCCGCGGCCTGGTCATCGAGGAGCCCGAGGTGTGGGGCGTCGAGTCGCTCGGGGTCGACGGCATCGTCATGCGGGTGACCCTCAAGACCGCACCCATGGAGCAGTGGGGCGTGGCGCGGACGATGCGCGAGCGGGTCAAGGCCCGCTTCGAGCACGAGGGCATCAACCTCGCCGTCGCCCAGCGCATCTCCTGGCAGGAGAGCGCGCCGTCAGCCGCCCACGCCGACGACGAGACCCCGTCCTGACCATGCTGGTGCCGGGCGGGACAATGGCGTGGTGACCACCACGTTCTACGACGAGATCGGCGGCGAGGAGAAGATCCGCGCCATCGTGCACCGCTTCTACGAGGGGGTCGCCGGGGACGAGCTGCTGCGTCCGATGTATCCCGAGGAGGACCTGGGCCCCGCGGAGGAACGCTTCGCGAGCTTCCTCGTGCAGTACTGGGGCGGGCCCTCGACGTACTCCGAGAACCGCGGCCACCCGCGACTGCGGATGCGGCACGCGCCCTTCAAGGTCACGCCCGCGGCCGCCGAGCGCTGGCTGGTGCACTTCCGAGCCGGTCTCGACTCGGCCGACCTCACACCCGAGCAGCACGAGCGGTTCTGGGACTACGTGACCCACGCGGCCCAGTTCATGGTCAACACCCTCGAGTGAGGAGCTGCCGCGCAGGCTAGCCGGCCACCAGCGCGCGGAGCTCGTCCGGCACCGCCGCCGGCCGGCCCGTGCGGCTGTCGATGCAGACCCCGACGACCTTGGCCCGCGCCAGCACCTCGTCGCGGTCGCGCACCACGGACTCGAAGACGACCGACGTGCTGCCGATGCGCGAGACCCAGGTGCGGCAGTCGTAGGGCTCGGCGCGGAACAGGATCGGGCGCCGGTAGTCGACGTCGGTCTGGGCGACGACCAGGTGCAGCCCGTCCCCCAGCTCGCGTCCCCCTGCGAATATCAGGTGGATCCGCGCCTCCTGGAAGTACTCGAAGTACTTCACGTTGTTGACGTGGCCGTAGACGTCGACGTCGCTGAAGCGCACGTGCACCGGGTAGGACCCGCCGGGCATGTCGACGACGGCGGAGGCGGGGGGCGGACGGACCGGCTCGTCGGGCTCGAGCAACCGGGAGAGCGCCTCCTTCTCCTCGTCGTGCAGGCGGCGGGGGCGCTCGGTCGCGAAGACGTACGGCGTCAGCACGGTGCGCGCACGCAGGTGGACCGTGCGCTCACCTGCGTCGTCCTCGGCGAAGATCTCGTAGGCCATGGTGAAGCTCGCAGCGCGGATCTCCGTCACCCAGCACTCGATGGCGACCGGCTCGAGGGAGAAGGTCAGCGAGGAGACGTAGGTGACCTCGTGCCGCACCACGACGACGCCCTCGGCGAGGTCGTCGGCGCGGCTGTCCGGGGCGTGGGTGCGGAACATGTCCACCCGCGCCTCCTGGAGGTAGTCGACGTAGGTGACGTTGTTGACGTGACCCAGGAGGTCGAGGTCGGCCCACCTCAGGGGGCAGCGGTAGAGATGACGCACGCCCCGATCGTCGCAGATGGCCCTCGGGCGGAGCGTACGGACGGATCAGTGGGCGAAGTGGAGGCGTCCGTAGTAGGCAGGGATGGACTCGCGGCGGGCGTGGCGGTCGCGGCGGGTCACCCGGAGCGTGGCGGGCAGCGCGAGCGCGGCCAGTGCGACGGCGGCCACGGCGGTGAGGCCGACGACGACCAGGAGGAAGGTGACGGCGGTGGGGTCGATGAGCTGCATGATCTAGGTCCTTTCTACAGGTGTAGAGTTTCTACGTATGTAGAAGGCTACTCGCCGCTGGGGCAGACGCAAGTCGGGCCGGTAGTGTCCTGCGTCACCGTCGTCGTCGCCGCCCCACAGGCGGCGGAGAGCCCGAGGAGAGCGCCGTGGTCCCTGCGAGCGAGGAGCTGTCGCCGCGCCGGCGCGAGATCCTGGCCGCGGCCATGACCGTGCTCGCCCAGCAGGGCAACCGCGGGCTGACGCACCGTGCCGTCGACCGGCAGGCCGGCCTGCCCGAGGGCAGCTCCTCCGCCTACTTCCGCACCCGGGACGCCCTCCTGGGCGCCCTCGGGGACTTCGTGGCGGACCGGCTGTCCGCCGACGTCGAGGCACTCGGCGCCCGGCTCGCGTCCTGCCCGGGTGACCACGAGCGGGCGGTCGCGGAGGTCTCCGGGCTGTTCTCCCGCTGGCTCGACCAGCCCGACCTGCTGGCCGCCCGGCTCGAGCTGACGGTGGCCGCGACGCGGGACCCCTCGCTGGCGGAGCGGTTCGCGCTGTGGCGCGACGACCTCGTCGGCATGGTCCGCGAGGTGCTGAGGAGGGCGGGCAAGGACGACGGCGCGTCGGCCGAGACGCTCGTGGCCGCTCTCGACGGCGTGCTCCTCGCCTCGCTGGTGCTGCCTGCCCGCCGCCGTCGCAGGTTCGTCAGCGAGAGCGTCGAGCAGCTGCTGACCGGGCTGGGCACCGAGCCGGCCTAGTCGCGGACTAGGGTGCCGGGAGACCCCCGACCTCTCGAGTGACCGGAGCTCCCCATGCCCGAGGCAGTGATCGTCTCTGCAGCCCGCACCCCCATCGGCCGCGCCAACAAGGGCTCGCTGAAGGACTTCCGGCCCGACGACCTGACGGCCCTGGCCGTGCAGGCCGCCCTCGACAAGGTCCCTGACCTCGACCCCACCACCATCGAGGACCTGCTCCTCGGCTGCGGCCTGCCCGGCGGCGAGTCGGGCAACAACATGGCGCGGGTCGTCACCACCCTGCTCGGCCTCGAGGTCCCCGGCGCCACCGTCACCCGCTACTGCTCCTCGTCGGTGCAGACCACCCGGATGGCCTTCCACGCCATCAAGGCCGGCGAGGGCGACATCTTCGTCTCGGCCGGCGTCGAGACTGTGTCGCGTTTCGCGAAGGGCACCTCCGACCACATCCCCGGCACCCGCAACCCGCTCTTCGAGGACGCCGGCGCGCGCACCGACGAGATGGCGAAGGGCGGCCAGGACTGGCACGACCCGCGCGAGGACGGCCACCTCCCCGACATCTACATCGCCATGGGGCAGACGGCCGAGAACGTCGCGCGGCTGCGCGGCCTCGACCGCAAGGAGCTCGACGAGTTCGCCGTCCGCTCGCAGAACCTCGCCGAGAAGGCGATCGCCGACGGCTTCTGGGAGCGCGAGATCACCCCTGTCACCACGCCCGACGGCACGGTCGTGACCCAGGACGACGGCCCCCGCGCCGGAGTGACGTACGACGCCATCGCCGGCCTCGACCCGGTGTTCCGCCCCGACGGCGTGGTCACCGCCGGCAACTGCTGCGCCCTCAACGACGGCGCCGCAGCGGTCGTCATCATGTCCGACACCAAGGCCAAGGAGCTCGGCCTGACCCCGCTGGCCCGGATCGTGTCCACCGGCGTCTCTGGCCTGTCGCCCGAGATCATGGGCCTCGGACCGGTCGAGGCGACGAAGAACGCCCTCAAGCACGCCGGCATGAGCATCGGCGACATCGACCTCGTCGAGATCAACGAGGCCTTCGCCGCGCAGGTCGTGCCGTCCTACCAGGACCTCGGCATCGACCTGGACCGGCTCAACGTCAACGGCGGCGCCATCGCGGTCGGGCACCCCTTCGGCATGACCGGCGCCCGCCTGCAGAACACGATGCTCAACAGCCTCGACTGGCACGACAAGGCCACCGGGCTCATCACGATGTGCGTCGGCGGAGGCCAGGGCATGGCCATGATCATGGAGCGCACCGCCTGACCGGGATCGCCCTGCGCGAGCACTAGGCTGCCGCCATGACTGACCCAGACGCTCGCTGGCTCGACGACGGCGAGCAGCACTCGTGGCGTGCCCTGATGATGGGCATGACGCTGCTGCTGGAGCGCCTCGACGACGACCTGCGCCGCGAGTTCGGCATGTCACTGACCGAGTACGAGGTGATGGTGCGGCTGTCCGAGAGGCCGGGGCGCGCCATGCGGATGGCGCAGCTGGCCGACGCGATGGCGCACTCCCGCAGCCGCGTCACCCACACGGTCGCGCGCATGGAGGCCGTCGGCTACGTCACCCGCGGCACCACGCCGGAGGACGGCCGCGGCGTGGTCGCCACCATGACCGAGAAGGGCTACGAGCTGCTGGTGAAGGCGGCGCCCTGCCACGTGGAGAGCGTGCGCCGCAACCTGGTCGACCTCGTGCCGCGTGCCGACTTCGCGGCCGTGGGGCGCGTCTTCGACGCCGTCGCCGACCACCTGGTCACGCGACACCCGGAGAGCGAGCTCCGCTAGTCGCGGGTCAGGCGGCGGTGCGTGACCCGGTGCGGTCGCGCGGCCTCGATGCCGAGGCGCTCGATCTTGTTCTCCTCGTAGGACGCGAAGTTGCCCTCGAACCAGAACCACTTCGCCGGGTCCTCGTCGTCGCCCTCCCACGCCAGGATGTGGGTCGCGACGCGGTCGAGGAACCACCGGTCGTGGGAGGTGACCACGGCACAGCCGGGGAAGTCGAGGAGCGCGTCCTCGAGCGAGGACAGCGTCTCCACGTCGAGGTCGTTGGTGGGCTCGTCGAGGAGCAGCATGTTGCCGCCCATCTTGAGCGTCAGCGCCAGGTTGAGGCGGTTGCGCTCTCCACCGGAGAGCACGCCGGCCTTCTTCTGCTGGTCAGGGCCCTTGAAGCCGAACGACGCGACGTACGCGCGCGAGTTCATCTCGAAGTTGGCGACCTTGATGAAGTCGAGCCCGTCGGAGACGACCTCCCAGACGTTCTTGTTGGGGTCGATGCCGCCGCGGCTCTGGTCGACGTAGGAGATCTTCACGGTCTGACCGACGGTGAGGTCGCCCTCGTCGGGCTGCTCCTGGCCGGTGATCATCCGGAAGAGCGTGGTCTTGCCGACGCCGTTGGGGCCGATGACGCCGACGATGCCGGCGCGGGGCAGCTTGAACGAGACGTCGTGCATCAGCGTGCGGCCCTCGAAGCCCTTGCCGAGCTTCTCGGCCTCGAGCACGATGTCACCGAGGCGCGGGCCCGCCGGGATGTTGATCTCGGAGGTGTCGATCTTGCGCATCCGGTCGGCCTCGGCCGCCATCTCCTCGTAGCGCGCCAGACGCGACTTGCTCTTCGCCTGCCGGGCCTTGGGGTTGGAGCGGACCCACTCCAGCTCCTTCTCGAGCATCTTGGCGCGCTTGGCGTCCTTCTGTCCCTCGACCTTGAGCCGGTCCTTCTTGGTCTCGAGGTAGGTGGAGTAGTTGCCCTCGTAGGGGTGGGCCTTGCCGCGGTCGAGCTCGAGGATCCACTGCGCGACGTTGTCGAGGAAGTAACGGTCGTGGGTCACGGCCAGGACGGCGCCGGGGTAGCTGGCGAGGTGGCCCTCGAGCCACTGGACCGACTCGGCGTCGAGGTGGTTGGTGGGCTCGTCGAGGAGCAGCAGGTCGGGCTGCTGGAGGAGCAGCTTGCAGAGCGCGACGCGGCGGCGCTCACCACCGGAGAGGTTGTCGACGAGGACGTCCGGCGGAGGGCAACGCAGCGCGTCCATGGCCTGGTCGAGGCGGCTGTCGAGGTCCCACGCACCGGCGTTGTCGAGCTCGGTCTGGAGGTCGCCGGTCTCCTGCATGAGGGCGTCCTGGTCGGCGTCGGGCTCGCCCATCTCCATGTAGGCGTCCTCGAGGCGCTTCATCTTCGCCTTGAGCTCGCCGACGGCCTCCTCGACGTTCTCCAGGACCGTCTTGCCCTCGGTCAGCGGCGGCTCCTGCTGGAGCATCCCGACCGTCGCGTCCGGGTCGAGGATCGCGTCCCCGTTGTTGGCGTGGTCGAGCTGCGCCATGATCTTGAGGAGCGAGGACTTGCCCGTGCCGTTGGGTCCGACGACACCGATCTTGGCGCCGTGCAGGAACGACAGGGTGACGTTGTCGAGGACGACCTTGTCACCGTGGGCCTTGCGCACGTTGCGCAGTGTGAAGACGTACTCAGCCATGCGGGCGAGCCTACGGGTCAGCCCGCCCGCGCCGACAATCGCCCGCGTGCTCGGACGATCACATCGGGGCGTGTGACGATCCGGCGCTCCCGGCGACCGGATCGTCACACGTCCGGCACGGCACCTCAGGCGGCTTGGGGCTCGGTGCCGTCCGCGGCGGGGACCGACGGCAGCTCGGCCGGGCCGGCCTCGACCGGGACGGACTCCGCGACCGCCACCGCCTTGACGAAGCGCGTCGTGCCGTGGGACAGGTCGTGGCCGACCGACGTGGCCACGACCTCCCACGACGTCTGCGGCTTGCCGTCGCGCTCCCACACGTCGGCGACCAGGCGGCCGTGCACGACGACGGGGTCCCCACTGTGCAACGACGCCGCGACGTGCCGGGCGAGGCGGTTCCACGCCTTCACGGTGTGCCAGGACGTGGTGCCCTTGACCCACTCGCCGTCGCGGTAGCGGGTCGGGGTGCAGGCCACGCGGAACGAGGCGACGTGGCGGTCCTGGCCGACCTCACGCAGCGTGACCTCGCCGCCGATCCAGCCCGCCAAGGTGATCTGGGTGTCGTACATGGGTGTGTCTCCCGGTGCCGGCGGCGGTGGTTCCGCCGCGATCACCCCAATCTGCGGGCCCCGACCGACAGGCGTGGCGCTGAAGGCCCGCCACCTGTGGACAGTCGCCGATCTGGCGCACCGGTGGACGGAAGCTGGCCCGTGATCCCGATCGAGGTCGCGTCGTCCGAGGGTGGCGGCACACGACAGCGCCGAGGCCCAGGGTGGCGGCAGACGACACGAGCTGAGCCCGTTTTGTTGTCGTATGCCGCCACCCACAGGGGCGGCGTCGTCGTATGCCGCCACCCACAGCGGGCGACCCGCCGCGCGCGCCTCAGCGCAGGGCGACTGCGAGACCCTCGCGCACCTTGGCGTAGGAGGCGAGCTCGGCCTGGATCGGCTCGACCACGACCTCGCCGGACACCTCCGAGATCGCGTCGCGGAGCCGCTTGTCGGCCGTGCGCGCGCGTGCCTTGGCGGTCAGCGAGACCAGCCATCGGCACACCAGCGCCAGGAGCAGCCCGAGGAGCACGCCGCCGAGCAGCAGCAGGGTCGGCAGCGGGAAGGACCAGACCTCGGGCGTCGGCGGCTCGGGCAGCCGGGCGTAGGACCCGAAGGCGAGGAGGGCCAGCCAGCCCGCACCGACGATCGCGGAGACGATGAGGACGTACTGGAGGACACGCACCAGGCCTGCCCACACCGGGATCCTGTCGGCGCCGAGGTCGGTGGACGCGACGGCGCGGTCGAGGCGGTCGTTGAGGTCCGGCAGCCGCGACACCGACGCCGTGCGGACGGCGTGCGCCCACGACGGGGCCATGCCCTCGCCCACCTGGTCGGCCAGGGCGCGGACCTCGGTGTCGACCCGCGCGCGCTGGACCCCGGTCGCCTTCGGCACCGACGTGCGCGACGCACCGGTGAGCTCCTTGCCGGCAGACCCGAGGTCGAGGTGGAGGCGCTTCAGCGGGTCGGGCTTGAGACGGGAGAACCACGCCGTGACGGGCCAGCCGGTGGCGCGGTTGGCGCGCATCCGCGTCGAGTCGGCGACCGCCTTCACCACCGTCGGCACGCCGGCCGCGTCGGCGAACGCGTCGTCGAGGGCGGCGATCCGCTCCTTCGACAGCGTCGGGACCTTGCCGCTGCCCGTCGCGTCCTGCAGGCGCTGGGCGGCGGTCTTCACGTCGGCCTCGAGCCGGGACCGGGTGACCTTCTTCGCAGCCACGCGCTCGGCGATCATGCCGCGCAGCTCGTCGATGCCCCAACCGTGACGGGCGCTCACCGGCAGCACGGGCACCCCGGCCAGGCCGTCGAGCTCGAGCAGGCGGCGTACGTCGTCGAGCATGGACGCGCGCCGGTCCTCGGCGACGGTGTCGATGTGGTTGAGCACGACGAGCATCACGTCGCGGTGCCCGGCCAGCGGCTTGAGGAAGCGGTCGTGGATCGCGGCGTCGGCGTACTTCTGGGGGTCGAGCACCCACACCAGCATGTCGGCGAGCTGGACCAGCCGGTCGACCTCGAGGTGGTGGGACACCTCGGTGGAGTCGTGGTCGGGCAGGTCGAGCAGCACGACGCCGCGCATGTCGGCGTCCTCGTCGGCCTGGGACAGCATCGAGTCGCGGGTGACCTGGTGGCGGGCGGGGATGCCGAGCCACTCCAGGAGCTCCTCGGCGCCCTCCTTGCCCCACACGCAGGCCGTGGCCCACGAGGTGGTGGGACGGCGTACGCCGACGGCGGAGAGCTCGAGCCCACTGAGGGCGTTGAAGGTCGAGGACTTGCCGGACCCGGTGGCGCCGGCGAGGGCGACCACCGTGTGGTCGGCGGAGAGCTTGAGTCGCCCGGCGGCGCGGGCTGCGACGGCCGTGGCGTCGTCGACCACGGCAGGGTCGACGCGCCCGCGCGCCGCCTCGGCAGCGCGCTCGAGTCCGTCGACGCGGGCGCCGATGTCAGAGCTCCTGGTGACCAGCTTCTTGGCCCCTTCGAGCAACGACGTCATGACTCCCTCACGGCACTGGGTGGACTTGTCCTGCACCAACCCTAGGGGGCGGTGCCACCGGTCTCCGACACCTGGTGGGGACGGGTGGCGGCGAAGCGGAGGTCGTCGACCTTGCGGGCGGCGGCACGCAGGCGCTCGGGCGCCTCCGGCGAGATCTCCAGGCTGTCGAGCAGGTCGGTGTAGCGGCGGCGCTCGGAGTCGAGGAGCTCGCCGACCGACACCTCCAGCCGGCGTCGCGCCCGCTCGGCGAGCGAGCGGACGGCCTGGTCGCCGAAGACGGCCTCGAGCAGCTTCTGGCCGAGCACCGCGGACCCGCCCGCGATGCCGGCCTCGGCACCGGTGACGCCAGCCGTGTGCGCGAACACGACGACCATGAGGGCGACGGACAGTCCGTTGACCCCGAAGGCCAGGAAGCGGGCGGTGGAGCGCTTGTCGGCGCCCTCGGTGCGCACCATCTCCAGCACGTCGGACTGCCAGTCGCGCACGGCACGCTCTGCCCGGCGGCGGAAGTCGCGCGAGGCCCGGCCGAGGTCCTCCCCCGCGTCGCGCAGCAGGATCTGCCCGGCGGCGGTGCTGCGCCACGACGCCTCCGCCCGCTCCGCGGCGGCCTCGGCGTGCTCGAGCACGAGGGTCTCCAGCCCGGACTCGACCGCGACGGTGACCCGTTCGGCCTGCTGGGGCTTGCCCTTCACCGCGTTGACGACCCGGTCGCGGAGCCAGCCGACGCGGGTCTCCAGCGACTTGAGCAGCTCTCCGGTGCCGACGAACTCCTGCCACCGCGCGAGCACCTCGCCGCGCAGCAGGGTGCCGTCGGCCGACGCCTCACTGATCGCGGTGCCGGCGCGGTCGTAGGCGTCGTTGGCGTCCTCACGGAGCCGGCGTACGGCGTCGGTCTGCTCCGTCGCCGCGTCCGCGACGGCGTGGGTGCGGCGGGCCAGCGTGCGGATGGCGCCGTCCAGGGTCTGCTGGACGACCGCCCCGCGCGCCTCCTGGTCGTCGGCGAGCGCCTGGAGCCACTGCCGGACCTCGATCACCGAGGACGACGGGAGCAGCCCCATCTCGGAGACCTCGCCCTCCTCGACGATGAAGAGCGGGGAGTCCTTGAGCCCGCGGCTGGCGAGCATCCGCGCGAGGTGCGTGGCGATCGTGTCCACCGCGTCGTGCGGCGTGCGGTCGAGCACGATGGCCACGGCGGCCGAGCGCTCGGCGGCCTTGCGCAGGAAGTCCCACGGCACCTGGTCGGCGTACCTCGCCGCCGAGGTGACGAACAGCCACAAGTCGGCGGCCGCGAGCAGCTGGGCCGCCAGCACCCGGTTGCGCTCCTCGACCGAGTCGATGTCGGGGGCGTCGAGGATCGCCAGGCCCGGCGTCATCGCCGGCGAGGCGACGAGCTGCAGCGCCTCGGGGTCGTTGGTCTGCCGCGAGACGCGCTCGAGCTCGGGCAGCAGCCGGTCCTGGCCGAACCACTTCGCGTCGTCGGGGTGGTGCACCAGCACGGGCGAGCGCGTCGTCGGGCGGAGCACGCCGGGGGTGGTGACCCGCGTCCCGACGAGCGAGTTGACCAGCGTCGACTTGCCGGCGCCGGTGGACCCGCCGACCACCGCGAGCAGGGGTGCGTCGAGGGTCATCAGGCGCGGGATGACGTAGTCCTCGAGCTGGTCGACCATCTCGGTCCGGGAGGCGCGCTGCTCCTCGGCCCCGGGAAGCTCGAGCGGCAGCCGGGCCTCCTGCAGGGCGCCACGCATCCGCACCAGGGCGGTCACCATCGCGGTCGTCGCGTCGGGCGTACGACGACCGGGGAACGGCGTCTGGTCCGCGGCTGCGTCCGGGTCGTGCTCGGTCATCGGGTGGGCACCACCTGTCCGGGGAAGGAGATGTAGGGGCGGATCCGGCGCAGCTCCTCGAGGTGCTCCTGACCACGGATGTCGAAGTCGTCCGGCGCGGTGCCGCGCAGGTAGCGGTGGTGGAGGTAGCCCAGCTCGATGGCTGCGGACTGGTACTCCCGCATCCCGCGCTCGCCCTGCTTTCCGCCCTGCTGGCGGGCCCACCGCCGCGCGTGGCGCCGGGCCCGCAGGTCGACCAGCCAGCGGATGTCGGTCGCCGGCAGCAGGCCACGGGCTGCGGCGTCCTGCAGGGCCTCGGTGAGCAGCGGTCGCTCGGAGCGTCGCCGGTAGACGGCGAAGGCCATCACGCCGAGGAAGGCCGGCAGCATGAGCGTGCCGTAGACGAGGAAGAAGTGCCCGGTGCCGGACATCGTCGAGGTGTTCCACAACCCGTGCAGCAGGGCGGCCAGCACGAAGCCGGCGATGGGCGCCAGGACGCGGATCGGGAGCCGGTGGGACGCGATCGCGAGGCCGACCCCGATGCCGGTGAAGATCGTGAACAGCGGGTGCGCGAACGGGCTGATCAGGCAGCGGACGATGAACGTGCCGGTGAGTGCGCTCGTGCCGCCGGGGCCCAGCCCGTCGGTGCCGTCGTAGGCCGCTGCGAGGTAGAGGATGTTCTCGGTGAAGGCGAAGCCGATGCCGACCATGCCGGCGTAGACGATGCCGTCCAGCACGCCGTCGAGCTCGTGGCGCCGCCACCACAGCAGGAGCAGGAGGAAGGCGCCCTTGGTCGCCTCCTCGGTGACCGGCGCGACCACGGAGAGGCTGTCGCGCTCGCTCGTCCCGCCCGCCAGGCCGATCCCCTGGAACACGAGGGCGGCGGCGGTGGCCACGAACGCACCCCACAGCAGGCCGGCCACGAGCAGGTTGCGCGGCTCGGGCTCGTAGCGGTCGAGCCACATGAAGCAGCCGACGAGCGGCCCGACCGGCACCGCCGCGAGCAGGGCTGCGAGGGCCAGCGAGGACGGCGCGCCGGAGAGGGCGACGACGAGGGCCATCGCGATGCCGCCGAGCAGCACGAGGATGCCCACCACGACGGTGAAGGCGACACTGTCGCGACGGCCTCGGAGCATGTCCCGACCCTAACGGAGCAGCGTCTCCCGCCCCCCTTCGCCGCACCCCTTGGGGCGGTGCGTCACGGGTCCTCGCAGGCATCGTCGGAGGACGCCGCGCGCGGCGTACAGTGACCGCGTGAGCGAGCCCACCTCAGAGATCCCAGCCGAGACCGCCGCCGACGCCGCGGAGCCGAAGACCGAGTCGCACGACCCGGCCGTGCCCGCCGCCTATGCCGCCTTCATGCGCGAGGGCTGGGGCGACCGCCAGCTGGACGTGCCTCGGCACCCCGTCGCGGACCGGGCCGCCGCCCGTCGCGCGACACTGGCCGAGGCGTTCCCCGGCGAGCGGCTCGTGCTCCCGGCCGGCACCTACAAGGTGCGCTCCAACGACACCGACTACCGCTTCCGCCCCGACACGGCCCACACCTACTTCTCGGGCAACCAGACGTCCGACGCCGTGCTGGTCATCGAGGACGGCGAGTCCGTGCTCTACGCCCGCCCGCGCTCCGAGCGCGACACCGACGAGTTCTTCCGCGACCGCCAGTACGGCGAGCTCTGGGCAGGCCGGCGCCCGTCGGCTCAGGAGATCTCCGACTCGCTCGGCATCGAGGTGCGCCACGTCAAGGACCTGCCGTCCTTCGACGACGACCGCAAGACCCGCGACCTCACCACCGACGAGGACCTGGCCCGCGTCGCCGACGAGCTCCGCCTGGTCAAGGACGAGTGGGAGGTCGGCGAGCTGCAGGAGGCCTGCGACATCACCGCGCTCGGCTTCGAGGACTCGGTGCGCGAGTGGGACCGCGTCCGCGAGTTCGGCGAGCGGTGGATCGAGGGCACGTTCTTCCGCCGGGCCCGCGCGATGGGCAACGACATCGGCTACGACTCGATCTGCGCCGGCGGCTCGCACGCCACGACGCTGCACTGGATCGACAACACCGGCGCCATCGAGCCCGGCAAGCTGGTCCTGCTCGACATGGGCGTGGAGGGCCACAACCTCTACACCGCCGACGTGACCCGCACCCTTCCGGTCGACGGCACGTTCACGCCGCTCCAGCGCGAGCTCTACGACCTCGTGTGCGCCGCCCAGCAGGCCGGCATCGACGCCGTACGACCGGGCGTGGCGTTCCTCGCCGCGCACCACGCCGCGATGGACGTGCTCGCCCACGGCCTCGAGGGCATGGGCCTGCTCCCGGTCCCCGCGCAGGAGGCGCTCGACCCGGAGTCGAAGGTCTACGCCCGCTGGACCCTGCACGGCACCTCGCACATGCTCGGCATGGACGTCCACGACTGCGGCCGCTCGTCGGTCGACATCTACCCCAAGGGCGACCTCGCCGAGGGCATGGTGCTCACGGTCGAGCCCGGGCTCTACTTCCAGGAGGACGACCTGCTCGTCCCGGCGGAGCTGCGCGGCATCGGCATCCGCATCGAGGACGACATCCTGGTCACCGCCGACGGCAACCGGAACCTCTCGGCCTCGCTCCCCCGCACGTCGGCCGACGTCGAGAAGTGGATGGGGTCCCGCATCGGTGGCTGACCCGGCGCCCAGCCTCACGATCGCCGACGGGTTGCCGCGCTGCCACCACTTCGACGCCCACCGCTGCCGCTCCTGCACGCTCATGGGCGTCGCACGTGAGCAGCAGCTCTCGGACAAGGAGCGGCACGCGCGCTCGCTCGTCGACGCCCCGGTGTGGCTCCCGACCGTGGCCGGCGCCGACGTCGGCTTCCGCAACAAGGCCAAGATGGCCGTCGGCGGCACCGTGGACGCACCGACGCTGGGGATCCTGGACCGCGACTTCTCCGGGATCGACCTGCACGACTGCGGCCTGCACTCCTCGGGCCTGAGGGATGCGCTCGGCCGCATCGCCGAGTGGATCCGCGAGGCCCGCCTGACGCCGTACGACGTGGGGACGCGGCAGGGCGAGCTCAAGCACGTCCTGCTCACGCAGTCGCCCGACGGCGAGATGATGCTGCGGCTCGTGATGAGGTCGACGGCGCTCGAGGCGCGCGTCCGCTCCCGCCTGCCGGCACTGCGCGAGGCCGTGCCGACCCTTCTCGTCGTGACGATCAACGTCCAGCCCGAGCACAAGGCGGTGCTCGAGGGCGAGCGCGAGATCGTGCTGACCGACGTCGCGACCCTTCCGATGCGGCTCGCGACCGGGGTGACGCTCCGGCTGCGACCGCGGTCGTTCTTCCAGACCAACACGTTCGTCGCCGAGGCGCTCTACGAGCAGGCCCGCACCTGGGTCGACGGGCTCGGCGACGTGCGCACCGTGTGGGACCTCTACTGCGGTGTCGGCGGCTTCGCGCTGCACCTCGCCGCGCCGGGCCGCGCGGTGCTCGGTGTCGAGATCTCGCCCGACGCCATCGCGGCGGCCAGCGCGACGGCGACCGAGCTCGGGCTGAGCGCGGAGCTCGTGGCCGGCGACGCGACGGCGTACGCCCTGGGTGCGGGCACGGCCCCCGACCTCGTGGTAGTCAACCCGCCCCGGCGCGGCATCGGCCCCGACCTGGCGGGCTGGCTCGAGCAGTCGGGCGTGCGGCACGTCGTCTACTCGTCCTGCAACGCCGAGTCGCTGGCCCGGGACCTCGCACTCATGCCGTCGCTGCGCCCCGTCGAGGCGCGGGTGCTCGACATGTTCCCGCACACGACGCACTACGAGGTGATGGTGCTGCTCTCGCGGTGATCGTCAGCCGCGGTGGACCCGGGGACCGAGGCTGATGCCACGCTTCCGCAGCGTGTCGCGCTGGGCGTCGTCGACGTAGATCACGAGCTTGGCCTCGGGGTCCTCGAGGGCATCGAGGCTCAGGTCCGTGGCCATCACGCCGACCTGGACCCATCGTGGGGAGCCGAGGCACTCGGCGGGCACCGTCATCGTGACCGTGTCACCGGCGCCGTCGAAGCGTCCGGTGAGCCCCGCGCACTCGACCTCGCGTCCCGACCTCCTCACGAGGGTCAGCCTGATCCGCTTCCCCGCGATGCGGGTCATCGTCATGTAGTACGCGCCCTGCGACGTCCGGACGCGGACGTCCATGCGGAGGAGGGGGCCGTTCTGCAGGTCGCGGAAGTGGGCGGTGATCTCCAGGCCGGACGTGTCGTGCTCGAGAACCGTCCGCGTGATGTCGCTCGTGACGTGGCGGGGCACTCGCGGGCCGTCCTGGTCGGCGGCGAGGTCGATGAACCGCACGTCGCCCACGGTGTCCTCCACCACCACCCTCTCCGCGTGCGCGGCGACCGGCGCGAGGAGAACGAGGGGTAGGGCCAGAGCGAGGAGACGGAGCCGGAGGCGACGGATCATCCGCGACGCACCTGGGGGCCCAGCGCGATCCGGTCGCGGATCTCCCCGGTGCGGTGGGCGTCGTCGGCAAGGACGACGACCTCCTCCACACCTTCAGCACTGGTCGCGGTCGTCAGCACGGCGACGCCGACACCGACCCGGACCCATCGCGGGTCCCCGAGGCATGACGCCGGGACGGTGACGGTGGCCCGCGACGACGCCCGGTCGCTCACGGTCCGCAGCCGGGGGCACTCCACGGAGCGCCCACGGCGGGTCAGCTCGGCCGTCGGCCGGCGCCCGAGGTGCTCGGTCTCGACCTCGAAGGTGCCCGTCGGCGTGCGGACCCTCAGGACGGCGAAGTACTGCCGCTCCCGGCCGAGCTCGCGCAGGTCGACCCGCACCCTCAGGCGACGTACGTCGTGGTCGACCACGGTGCGCACCACGTCCGCGCTCAGGTTGTCCGGGGTGGGCACGAGGTTGGCCAGGTCGCCCTGCCCCTGCTCCGTCGGACCGACGGTCACGACGTCCGCGACGGCGTCCTCCGTCGTCAGCTCCTCGGCGTGCACCGCGGTGGGCAGGAGCAGGACAGCGGGCGCGAGGGCGGCCATCAGCCGTGGGGCGAGCCGGAGGGACATGGGCCGCACCCTAGTCAGGCGCCGCCTGACGTGTGACCCGAACCACGGAATGGGGCGGTGCTCAGGTTCCCCACGCCAGGGACTCCGCGAACGCCAGCACCGCCTCGGCGAAGGCCTCCGGTCGATCGAGGTTGGCGAGGTGCGATGCCCCGGGAATGGTCTGCACCCGCGCGTCGGGAAGCACGCGCAGCACGTCCCGGGTGCCGAGCCGGAACTGGTCCCACTGGCCGTTGAGCAGCAGGACCGGGCACTCCAGTCCGCGCAGCATCTCGGGTCGGCAACCGTCCATCACCGCCCGCCAGGCGGCGGGCGTGGGCGCGAAGTAGTAGCCCCCCGCGATGACCGGCTCGATCAGCTCCGGCGCATAGAACCGCCGCAGCACACGGTCGTTGACGCGGGTCATCCGCTCGGGGCCGATCCGGTCGGTCAGGGCCGCGACCGCGCGGTAGACCGCCGCGCCCGGCCCGACGGGCGTGGCGCTGCAGCCGGCCAGGACCAGGCCGTCGAGCCGGCCGCCGTGCGCGTCGGCGTACGCCATCGCGACGTAGCCGCCCAGCGAGTGACCCACCAGCACGACGGGAGCACCCTCGGGAGCGGCATCGACCGCCTCGTCCACCACCTCCACGGCTCGCGCCAAGGTGAAGGGCTCGCCGGCGAGGCGGCCGTGACCCGGGAGATCCACGAGCCCGACCGTCGCCCGACCCTCGAACAGCGGCAGCTGGGGCGACCACTGCGAGCTGGCCAGCCGGGACCCGTGGACGAGGACGAGGTGCGGACGCACGAGATGAGGATGCCAGCACGCGTGCGGGTGGGGCGACTGGGATACTGGCCGCGCCCAGCCCCCGTGGCGCAACGGATAGCGCAACGGCCTTCTAATCCGTGGGTTGCAGGTTCGAGTCCTGCCGGGGGCGCTCGCCCGACGTCGTGCTGCGCCCGACCCGCAGTGACACCGAGCGGTCGCTCGGTCGCCGAGCTCGTCGTGGGGCATACGCTACGCGGGTGCGCGGTCAGATCTCGTCAGTCCACATCCTCCGAGGCATCGCCGCACTTCTCGTCGTCTGGGCCCATCTCAGCGCCTACTGGCTCTTCACGATCCGCGAGACGTCGAGCATCCAGGACGCCTGGGCCACCACCATCGCCAGGCCGCTGCACGTCTACCAGGACGGCGGGTTCCTCGGCGTCCTCATCTTCTTCCTCATCAGCGGCTACATCGTCACGCACGCGTCGCTCTCGGAGACCCGCCTCACCTACCTCACCAAGCGCGTGTTCCGGATCTTCCCGCCGCTGCTCTTCGCGCTCGCGGTGCTCTGGGTCCTCATGCACCTCATGCCGGCGCTCGGGTTCCAGCTCCGCACCTTCCAAGGCGGTCCACCCCTGCGATGGCTCCAGTCGCTGCTGCTGCTGGACGGCTTCACGCCTGGGCCGTACATCCTGTCGATCACGTGGACACTGGCAGTGGAGATCGTCTTCTACGCCCTCGTGCTCGGCGTGATCGGCCAGCAGCGGCGACACCCCCTCGCCACGACGTGGGTGATGGTCGGCGTCTGGATCGCGGGCTGCCTCGCGACGTTCTACGTGCCGCTGTTCGACCAGCCGCTCCAGGCCGAGGTCGAGGGCCGTGAGCTGGTGATCTTCGTGGGCGTGCTCCTGGTCGGACGCTGCACCTACCTCGCGCACGCGCGGCTCGCCAGCGGCTGGGCAGCGACCTCGACCGCCGTCGCCATCGCCGTGACCGTGGGGACCCTTCAGGAGGTTCACGACCCTGGCTTCCTGCTGACCCCGAACGGGTTCTCCGACACCGAGCCCGTGCTGGCGTACGCCGTGGCCATCGCCGTGTTCGTCGCCATGCTCTGGTGGTCGCCGACGCGCGCCGCGCAGCCGTTCGGCTGGCTGGGCGACATCAGCTACTCCCTCTACCTGCTCCACATGCCGGTCGGTTTCGCCACGCTCGGCGTCCTGTACACGTACGACGTCCCCAACTCCGCGGCCACGCTCATCGCCATCGCAACGTCGATGCTTGCCGCCACGCTCGCGTTCCACCTCGTCGAGCGCCCGAGCCAGCGCATGGCACGCGCGCTCCTGGCCCGAGCGCCGCGGACCGTGCCCGAGGCCGTGTCCTCCCCACGGCCCGCGGGTCACAGGTGAGCGGACCGGTCGACGCGCGCTGCGACACGCGGCGCGTCCTCCCGGACCGGCGCGGACGGCCACGTCAGGATGTGGTCAGGCCCCGCCACGTATGAGGTTGCGGGGCCGAATGCTTCCCCGGTGCAGGCGCGCACCGGGCTCGAAATGGGTGAGACCCCGGCAAGTATGAGTTGCCGGGGTCTCGGTGTCTTCCGGACCGAAGTCCTTCCGACACCCACATTCTGGCCCCGGTGTGACCGGCGGCACAATCACCCCAAGGGAGGCGATTCGGCGGCGTACGCCTCGATCTCGGACGCGACCCGGGCCTTGACGTCGGCGGGGGCGAAGGAGGACTCGACGGCCGCGAGGGCCAGGTCGGCCACCCCGCGCTCGTCGAGGTCGAGCAGCCCGGCAGCCACCTCGTAGTCGTTGTTCAGGGTGGTGGAGAACATCGGCGGGTCGTCGGAGTTGATCGTCACCCTCACCCCGGCCTCGACGAAAGCCCGCAGGGGGTGGTCCGCGATCCGGTCGACGGCACGGGTCGCGATGTTGGACGTCGGGCACACCTCCAGCACGACACCCGTGTCGGCGAGGTGGGAGAGCAGCTCGGGGTCCTGGGCCGCTGAGACGCCATGGCCGATCCGCTCCGCTCCGAGCAGCCGCACCGACTCCCACACGGTCTCCGGGCCCGTGGTCTCGCCGGCGTGCGGGACCGAGCGCAGCCCGGCCGCGCGAGCGGCGTCGAAGTGCTCCTGGAACTGCGCGCGCGGCACCCCGATCTCCGGCCCGCCGAGGCCGAAGCCGACCAGTGCGTCGGTGCGGTGCTCGAGGGCGTACGACAGGGTCGCGTCGGCCGCGGGGATGCCGGACTCTCCCGGGATGTCGTAGATCCAGCGCATCACCAGGCCGAAGTCGCGCTCCGCGGCGACCCGCGCGTCCTCGATCGCGTCGGTGTAGTCCTGGATCGCGATGCCGCGCACCACGGACGTGTACGGCGTGCAGGTGAGCTCGGCGTAGCGCAGGTTCTGGCCCTGCGCCATCTCGCGCGCGACCTCGTAGGTGAGGAGGCGGATGTCCTCGGGCGTGCGGACCAGGTCGACGACGGCGAGGTAGACGTCGATGAAGTGGGCGAAGTCGCGGAAGGTGAAGAACTCCTTGAGCCCCTCCAGGTCACTGGGGACCCCCGCGTCGGGGTGGCGCTCCGCGAGCTCGGAGACGATCCGCGGCGACGCCGACCCGACGTGGTGGACATGGAGCTCGGCCTTGGGCAGGCCGGCGATGAAGTTCTGGAGGCTCACGCCCGGCAGTGTGTCAGCCGACCATGGCCTTCGCGATGTCGGCGAGCGTCTGGCCCTCGGCCTTCTGGCCGTCGACGAAGACCGTGGGGGTCGAGTTGATGCCGTCCTTCGACGCGGCCTCGCCCGCGGCGTCGACCCAGCCCTCGAAGGCCATGTCCTCGATGCCGGGGCGTACGTCGGACTCCTTCGCGCCGGCCTCGACCGCGAGGTCGACCAGGTCGTCCTTGCTGGGGAAGGGCCCCTCCTCCGACGGCTGGTTGTCGAAGAGCAGGTCGTGGAAGGCCTTGGCGACCTCGGGACCGGACGCGTCGAGCACGACGGCGAAGGCGTTGGCGGACTCGGGCGAGTAGTCGCTGATGCGCTCGAGGAAGGGCAGCGGCCGGTACTCGACGTTGACCTCGCCCGCCTCGACAGCGGCGTCGAGCTGGTCGCGCACGGTCTTCTCCAGCTGGCCGCAGAAGGGGCAGAGGAAGTCCTCGTAGACCACGATCTCCTTGGGTGCGTCAGCGTCACCGATCACCATGCCGTAGTTGCCCGAAGCCCCCGACGGCGCGGTGTCCGGCTTGTCGGAGCCCAGGTTGGTGACGAGGAAGTAGCCGCCGACGATGAGCGCCAGCACCCCGGCGACGAGCCCGAACCGGGTGAGCTGCTCCTTGCGCTTCGCGGCCTTGCGTCGCTCCTCGGCCTGCGCCCTGGCGCGCTCGGTCCTGGCCCGCCGGGCGTCCCGCTTGGCCGCCGTCGCGGCCTTCTCCTCAGCGGTCCTGTGCGAGCTCTTCTTCTGCGCCATCGAGGCTTCCTCCGGTGTCGTTGTCGATGTGTGAGCCAAAGAGGACCGAGTCCAGGGCCAGCCTCGAGCGTGGCCGGACCACCAGCCAGACGGACAGGGCCAGAAGACCCACGTCGCGGGCGATCTCACCGGGGTACTTGGCGGCCGCGTCGGGGATCTCTCCCCCGCCGCCGAAGCACCCGCAGTCGATCGACAGCCCGCGCGCCCACGCGCTGGAGATGCCGATGATGAAGGCGACGAAGAGCAGCGCCGAGACGACCGACGTGCCGCGCACCATCACCCCCAGCACCAGGCAGAGCCCGATGACGACCTCGAGCACGGGCAGCACGTGCCCGACGGCCGGGACGACCGCCTCCGGCAGGAGGTCGTACGCCCGCACGGCGCGCACGCTGTCGGACGGATAGGGCAGCTTGAGGGCGCCGGCGACGATCCACACGCCACCGGTCACCAGGCGCGCGACGAGGCCGAACCAGTCCTTCACATCCCGAAGGGTAGGAGGTGAGCCTGAGTCGTGGCTGAGAACCGCTCGCCCGGTGGGTGGGTAGGGTGGCCGCTCGTGAACGACAGACTGGTGTGGATCGACTGCGAGATGACCGGCCTCGACCTGGGCGCGGACGCGCTGATCGAGGTCGCCGCCCTCGTGACGGACTTCGACCTCAACGTCCTCGGTGAGGGCGTCGACGTGATCATCAAGCCGTCGCAGGAGTCGCTGGACCAGATGGTCGAGTTCGTGCGGAGCATGCACGAGAAGTCCGGCCTGCTCGACGAGCTCGCCAGCGGTACGACGCTCGCGGAGGCCGAGGAGCAGGTGCTGGCCTACATCAAGGAGCACTGCCCCGACGGCAGCCGGCCGCCGCTGGCCGGCAACACGGTGGCCACCGACCGCGCGTTCCTGGCGCGGGACATGCCGGCGCTCGAGTCGTTCCTGCACTATCGGATCGTCGACGTCTCCTCGATCAAGGAGCTGTCGCGCCGGTGGTACCCCCGCGCCTACTTCGCGGCCCCGACCAAGCGCGGCAACCACCGGGCCCTGGCGGACATCCAGGAGAGCATCGAGGAGCTGCGTTACTACCGCGAGGCCGTCTTCGTGCCGCAGCCGGGCCCCGACAGCACCCAGGCCCGGGAGATCGCGGCCCGCCACGGCGGCCAGCTGACCGGGCTCGGTCCGGAGTCGAGCACCGATGCGGACCCGGATTCAGGGTCCGCGGGCTGATTGCCCTACACTTCTCGTCGTCCGCAGCACGCTGCGGGACATGGTGGGTATAGCTCAGCTGGTAGAGCGCCGCCTTGTGGTGGCGGATGTCGCGGGTTCAAGTCCCGTTACTCACCCCAAGCAGATCGAGCCCCCGACCTGGTCCAGGTCGGGGGCTCGATTCATGTCCGGCTGCCCCGTTTTGACGTGAACCGCACTTGTGACGTCAAGTAGACGCACCAGGGTGCGCTTGCGTGTGCTCGGTCCCGGGCATGTCACCTCAGCGTCGAGGGCCCGACATGCAGGCCCAGTCCCGAAAGGTGTGTCCGTGTCGAGGTTCTTCACCACCCTGGTCGCCGTGTGCCTGTCCCTCGCCACGTTGTCGGCCGGGACCGTCGCCGCCGCCAGCAGCTCCGCTGAGGTGCGTACGGAGAGGCCCAGGACGTGGAAGGCCCCACACGGCCCCTTCTTCAACGACCCCCACCGCAAGGCCGGCCACTTCACGATCGAGCAGCAGGTCGTCAAGACGATCCGTCACACGCCTCGGCGCGAGACGATCCGGATCGCGGTCTACTCCTTCGACCGCATGCCCGTCGCGAACGCGCTGATCGACGCGCACAAGCGGGGCGTCCGGGTCCAGATGCTGCTCAACGACCACCAGGACACCCGGGCGATGCAGGCGGTCCGGTCCGAGATCGGCACGAACCGGGACAAGAACAGCTTCATCTACAAGTGCAAGGCCGGGTGCCGCAGCACGGAGAACGAGTTCAACAACCTGCACACGAAGTTCTACTCCTTCACCCAGGCAGGCCAGTCCCAGGACGTCATCGCCGTCGGGTCGGCCAACATGATGCTCAACGCCGCCCTGCACCAGTGGAACGACCTCTACTTCAGCTCCGGCAACCACACCCTGTTCCGGCAGTTCGTCTCGCTCTTCAACAACATGAAGAAGGACTGGGACAAGCGCCGGCCGCCCCGTCACTTCTGCGGGACGCCCCTCGCCGGCACCTGCGACGACTCGGTCGACCAGGACACCGTGTGGGCGTTCCCGAAGCCGTCGGGCCCGAAGAGCGACCTCGTCCTCGACATGCTCGGCCGGATCCAGTGCGTGACCCCGGACGGCGCCGGTGGTGTCACGCGCACCCGCCTCGCCCTGTCCATGCACACCATGCGCGGCCGACGCGGGGACTACCTCGCCGAAGCCATCCGCAACAAGTACGCCGAGGGCTGCGACTTCCGCGTCAGCTACGGGCTGATCGGCTACCACACCAAGCAGATCCTCGGTGCGCCCACGGCACGCGGGCGGATCCCGCTGCGCTCGACCGGGATGGACTACAACACCGACGACGACTACGACCTCAACCACGACGGTGAGGACGACCTGATCCTCGACTACTACAGCCACCAGAAATACTTCGTCGTCCAGGGCACCTACAACGGCGTCCCCGACACGAGCATGGTGCTCACCGGGTCGTCCAACTGGGCCAGCCTCAGCACCGCCAACGACGAGATCTGGCTCACCGTCCAGGGCAAGCGCGTGGCGAGGAAGTACGTCGCCAACTTCGACTACCAGTGGGACCACCAGCGGAACTCGCGGGACGCCTACACCACCACCTACTCCACCTTCAGGGTCGCGCGGCGGGAGCGCCAGGCCGACGGCACGCTGCGCACGGTGTACGACACGGTGCGCCGGCCCGTCACGACGGTCGAGCGTGACCCCTACCGCAAGGGCCCCTACTGGGAGAACGACTGACCCAGCCGGCCAGCGGGCCGGTCAGCGCACCGCGGCCCCGGGGCCGGGCGGGATCTGGATGCGGAGCGGCCGGCCGAGGATCGGGTTGGCGGCGGCGACCTCGTCCATGGCGTCGATGATGTTGCGCAGGTTGATGATCATCGCGCCGTAGACCGGCCACTCGCTCGACCGCTCGGTGGTCCGCAGCTCCTCGGTGAAGGCTTCCAGGCGCCGGCGCACGGACAGGAGCGCCGACGGGTCGGCGGCAGCCGCGGCCCGCCCGGCGTCACCGAGCATCTCCACCCAGGGCCGGGCGAAGTCGGAGTCCAGGGTGTGCTCGGCGGAGTGCGCCCCGATGGTGCGGGCGAGGCTGCGGGTGTCCGCGATCGCCTGCTCCATCCGCCGCAGCAGCTCGTGCCACTGGCGCGGGTCCCGCATCGACCGGGCCGAGCGGCGGGGGTTCATCCGCGCGCTCTCCTGGGCCTGTCGCACCAGCGCCCACGCGTGGTCGAGGTCCTCGTCGATGTCCCGGGTGCGCTCGATCCAGTCCTCGACGTCCTCATCCTGTCCGCGGCCGCCGAGGTCGCCCGCCATGTCGGCCAGCAGCTCACCGATGGCGTCGTCCACACGGTCCAGGGCCTTGGCAGCGGTGTGGCGCCGCAGCGGCGGCCAGACGACGAGGTTGACGACGAGGCCGACGGCCACGCCGATGGCGGTGTCGAGGAGGCGCGAGATGAGCATCACGTCGCTCTCGAACCCCGTGGTGAGGACCACCAGGCCGGTCGTCGCGATGGTCGTGGCCTCGGCCCCCAGCCACGGCACGGCGCCGAGCACCAGCGCGACGGCCAGGAGCACCGCGATCGCCCAGGTGGTCAGGCCGAGCGTCTCCCCCACTGCTGTGGCCAGCAGCACCGCCGCCACTGTGGCCGCGACCTGCTGCGTGCCCTTGGAGAACGTCCGGTAGACGGTCGCGTGCACCACCAGCAGGGCGGCCCAGGGGGCCAGGAACGGCTGCGGCAGGTCCAGCACGCTCGCGGCGATGACCCAGGCGGCGACCGCCGCCAGCACGGTCTTGGTCAGCTGGAGGACGTCGTTCCACCAGATCGGATCGCTGATCCGGTCGTTGATCCGTTCCCTCGCTCTTTCCCACATGTGAATCCCTCCCTCACCGACCGACCCTACGGGCGGCCCCAGTGGGGACGGCTCAGGCCAGCGAGAGGAAGAGCTTCTCCATCTTCTTGACGTCCAGGCTGTCGACCTGGCCCTCGTTGGCGACCAGGCACTGCTGCAGGCCGCTCGCCACGATCGCGAACCCGGCCCGGTCGAGCGCCTTGGAGACGGCCGCGAGCTGCGTGACGACGTCCTCGCAGTCCCGGCCCTCCTCGAGCAGGCGCAGCACACCGGCGAGCTGGCCCTGGGCCCGCTTGATGCGGTTGATGACCGGGGTCATCTGGTCGGCGTCGAGCTCCATCAGTCCTCCTGCGACAGGGCGGCGAGGGCCGCGGTCAGGCGTTGCTTGGCGTCGGCGGCCACGGAGTCGAGCGCGCCGGCACCGGCGAGACCCATCATGGCGTCGGGGTCGAAGGCCTCCACGACGGTGGTGCTGTCACCGGTGGAGCGGACCACGACGTTGCACGGCAGCACGGCGGCGATCGAGGGGTCGATCCCGATGGCCTCGTAGGCCAGGGCCGGACGACAGGCGCCGAGGATCACCTGCGGCGGCAGGTCGACGTCGAGCTTGGCCTTCATCGTGGCGGCGAGGTCGATCTCGGTCAGGATGCCGAAGCCCTGGTCGGCCAGCGCGTCCCGGGTCGCGGCGACGGCGGCGTCGTACGGCAGGGCGACGGTGGTGCTCAGCGTGTAGGTCATGCGCCCATCCTCTCGTGACTCGCCTCGGCGTCGCGCATGGCGGCCTCGACGTCGAGGGCCCGTACGGCCGCGATCAGCTCCTCGAGCGCGGGCGCGGGGAGCGCGCCGGGCTGGGAGAACACCAGCACCTGGTCCTTGAACGCCATGAGCGTCGGGATCGAGGTGATGCGGGCGGCGCCGGCGAGCTGGGCCTCGGCCTCGGTGTCGACCTTGCCGAACACGATGTCGGGGTGCGCCTCGCTGGCGCGCTCGTAGACGGGTGCGAACTGTCGGCACGGGCCGCACCAGCCGGCCCAGAAGTCGACGAGCACGATCTCGTTCTCGGCGACGGTGGCCTCGAAGTCTTCGCTGGTCAGGTTGCGGGTGGTCATGTCTGCTCCTTGTCTGGGAATACCCCCGGGGGTGTTTTGCCTTCAGCGTACATACCCCCTAGGGTATTCCTCAACAGCTGAGGAAGCCACGACGACGAGAGGCATCGCATGTCGCACCAGACCCCCGAGATCTCACTCGAGGACTACGCAGCCGAGCGCGAGGACGGGATCACCATCGACGTCCGCGAGCGCGCGGAGTACGCCCAGGCACACGTGCCCGGCGCCGTGCTCCTCCCCATGGGCCAGCTGGCCTCCCGCCTCGACGAGGTCGACCGGTCCGCACGCATCCACGTGATCTGCGCCTCCGGCAACCGTTCGAAGGCCATGACGGACCTGCTCGTGGCCCAGGGCTTCGACGCGGCGTCCGTGATCGGAGGCACCCGCGCCTGGATCGAGTCCGGCCGCGCCGTGGGGGTGGGTCTGTGATGACCGATCTCACCGTCATCCCGATCGAGACCCCCACGCTCGGCGACCGCAGCTATGTCGTGCACGACGGCGAGGTCGCCTTCGTGGTCGACCCGCAGCGCGACATCGACCGCGTCCTCGACCTCCTCGAGGAGCACGGCGTGCGGCTGACCCACGTCTTGGAGACCCACATCCACAACGACTACCTCACCGGTGGCCTCGCCCTCGCGGAGCGCACCGGTGCCCAGTACCTCGTCAATGGCGAGGACGACGTGTCCTTCTCCCGCACCCCCCTGGGGGACGGACAGGTCGTCGAGGTGGGGGGACGGATGCGCGTCACCGCGCTGGCAACCCCCGGCCACACGTTCACCCACCTCTCCTACGCGCTGACCGACGCCGGCAGCGGGGAGCAGGTCGCGGTCTTCACCGGCGGCTCCCTGCTCTACGGCGCCACCGGCCGGCCCGACCTGCTGGGTGCCGAGCACACCCACGACCTCGTGCACCACCAGCACGCCTCGGCCCACCGGCTGGCCGAGCTGCTGCCGGACGACGCCGAGGTGTTCCCGACGCACGGCTTCGGCTCCTTCTGCTCCGCCACCCAGTCCGACGCGACGTCGTCGACGATCGGTCGCGAGAAGCAGTCCAACCCGGTGCTCACGCAGGACGAGCAGACCTACGTCGACGAGCTACTCGCCGGGCTCGGCCCCTGGCCGGCCTACTACGCCCACATGGCGCCGGGCAACGCCGACGGACCGTCCGAGCCCGACCTGTCGCTCCCTGCGGTCGCCGACGCCGCCGAGCTGCGGCGGCGCATCGAGGCCGGCGAGTGGGTGGTCGACCTGCGCAGCCGTACGGCGTTCGCCGCCGGCCACGCCCCCGGGACGCTCAACTTCGGGCTCGACGGCGGCTTCGCGACCTACCTCGGCTGGCTCATCACGTGGGGCACGCCGATCACGCTGCTCGGCGAGACCGCCGAGGACGTCACCGAGGCGCAGCGCGAGCTGGTGCGGATCGGCATCGACCGCCCGGCCGCCCACGCCACCGGCAAGCCGGAGGACTGGAGCGACCGCGAGCTGCGGTCGTTCCCGACCGCGACCTTCGCCGAGCTGGCCCAGGTGCGCCACCACCGTGAGGTGGTCGTCCTGGACGTGCGCCGTGCCGACGAGCACGACGCTGCCCGCATCGACGGCGCGGTCAACATCCCGCTGCACGACCTCTGGGGCCACCTCGCCGACGTCCCGCCGGGCGAGGTCTGGGTGCACTGCGCCGGTGGCTACCGCGCCTCCGTGGCCGCCTCGATGCTCGACTCGGTGGGTCGCGAGATCGTCGCCATCGACGACTCGTTCGACAACGCCGAGCAGGTCGGCCTGCACCTGGTGGGGCCTGAGGCGTGACCCTCGCCCTCGCCGTCGTCGCCGGCGCGCTCATCGGGCTCAGCCTGGGCGCGCTCGGCGGCGGTGGCTCCATCCTGGCCGTCCCGGTCCTGGTCTACGCCCTCGGGCAGAGCCCGGCCCAGGCCACCACCGGATCCCTGGTGGTGGTGGGAGTGACCTCACTGGTCGGCGCCGTCGCGGCGCACCGCGCCGGCAACGTCCTCCTGGCCCGCGGGGCCACCTTCGGGCTCGTCGCCACGGGAGGCGCCGTCGCCGGCGCGCGGGCCTCCACCGCGGTCCCCGAGCCCGTCCTGCTCGGCTCCTTCGCGGCGCTCATGCTCGGCGTCGGCCTCATCATGGCCGTGCGGCAGTGGCGCGGACGACGTACGGATCCTGCGCAACGTCGCTCGCTGGCCGGGTTCGACGACCCGATCATCACCTTCAGCCCGACCTTCGCCTGCCAGTGCCCGCGCGCCCTCAAGGTGCTCGTCACGGCCACCGCCGTGGGCCTGCTCACCGGCTTCCTCGGGGTCGGCGGCGGCTTCGTCGTCGTGCCGGCGCTCCTGCTCGCCCTCACCCTCCCGATCGAGTACGCCGCGGGCACCTCGCTCGTCGTCATCACCATCACCAGCACGGTGGCCCTCCTCGCCCGCGCCGGGAGCGGAGTCGCCCCGGACTGGTGGCCCGTCATCGCGCTCACCGCGGCCGCCGCCGCGGCCGCCGTCGTCGGCGCCCGCATCGCCGACCGCGCCGACACCCGTCGACTCTCCGCCGCCTTCACCGGTCTGGTGCTGGCAGTGGCGGCGTACACCGCCGCCCAGGCACTCCCCGCGCTCGCCTGAGCGCTGCTCACCCCTGACCCCCGCACCCCCGACAGGAAGATCTCTGCCATGACGTCGACGGCCACCCGCCGCCACGCTGCCCCGTCCCCCGACCCCACCGACCCCGACGGTCTCGGCTACCGCCCCGGCCCGCTCGGCCGGCTCGGCGTGTGGGTCACCCACCACCGCAAGGCCACCGCACTGGTGTGGATCCTGCTCGTCGTCGGCCTCGGCGCCTTCGCCCCGAAGGTCGAGGCCAACCTGTCCGGCGCCGGCTGGCAGGCCGACGGCTCGGAGTCCGTCGCCGTGCGCGAGCTCGCGACCGAGAGCTTCGGCGGCAACGCCAGCTCGGCCATCCAGGTCGTCGTGCACAGCACCGACGGCCCCGTCACCAAGGGCGCCGGCGCGGACGTCCTCGACGAGGTCACCACGATCCTCGAGGACGAGCCCCGCATCGCCGACGTCATCGCGCCCCAGCCCGGGGCCACCCTGAGCCAGGACGGCGAGACGGCCGTCGTCCTCGCCGGCGCCGGTGCGGACCCCAACGAGATGGTCCGCGTCGCCGACGACCTGAAGGGCGAGCTCGAGGCCCTCTCCGGCGACGGCGTGGAGGTCAACCCGACCGGCGCCTCCCTGCTCTGGTCGGACTTCAACGAGGCCAACCTCGACGCGATGCTCACGTCGGAGATGATGTCGTGGCCCGTCACGCTCGGCATCCTCGTGCTGGCCTTCGGCGCCCTCGTGGCCGCCGGCCTGCCGCTCATCCTCACCCTCGCGGGCCTCGTGGCCTCGGCGGGCTCCCTCGTGCTGATCAACGAGCTCGTCCCGGTCTCCATCTGGGCGATGAACTTCGCGATGATGTTCGCCCTCGCCCTCGGCATCGACTACGCGCTGTTCCTCGTCGTGCGGTTCCGCGCCGCCCGGATGGGCCACCACGAGACGCCTCGTCAGGCGATCGCCGAGACCATGGACACCGCCGGCAAGGCAGTCCTGCTCTCCGGCGCCACCGTGCTCGTGTCCCTCTCGGCCGTGATGCTCGTGCCCTCACCGGCCTTCCGGTCCATGGCCGGCGGCATCATGCTCGCGGTCGTCTTCGTCCTGGGCGCAACGCTCACCTTGCTCCCGCTCGTGCTGTTCAAGCTCGACCACCGGATCAACAAGGGTGCGTTGAAGTGGGTCCACACCGGCGAGCACCGCTCACCGAAGTTCGCCGCCTGGGGTGAGCGCCTCTGGAAGCGCCCCGTCGCCTTCGGCCTGGCCTCCCTCGTCGTGCTGCTCGCGCTGGCCGCTCCCGTCATGGGCCTCAAGACCGCCATGCCCTCCATCCAGGTGCTGCCGGAGGAGGCCAGTGCCCGGGTGGGCTACGACCAGGTCAAGGACGCCTTCGGCGACGGAGCCCCCGGCACCCTCCAGGTCGTCGCGGACGCCGCTGACGCCAAGGACACCGCGAAGGTCCTCGCACGCGACCCCGGCATCGCCGGCGCCATGCCCGCCCAGCCCGCGTCCGACGACAGCGACCTCGTGCTCATCCAGGCCGTGCCCACCGTCGACCCCTCCGACCCGGAGCTGGGCACGACCGTCGACCGCCTGCGCGCCGACCTCCCCGACTCCGCCATCGTCGGCGGCGCCGCCGTGGAGAACCTCGACCTCAAGGCCCAGCTCGACGACTCCACCCCGCTCGTCATCGGCGTCGTCCTGGCGCTCGGGTTCCTGCTCCTGCTCATCGCCCTGCAGGCCCCGCTGATCTCCCTGCTCGGCACCCTGGCCAGCCTGCTGTCCACGGCCGCAGCCTTCGGCGTCGCCCGCCTGGTGTTCCAGGACGGCATCGGCGCGGACCTCATGGGCTTCGAGCACCAGGGCTTCCTCGACGCCTGGGCACCGGTCTTCTTCTTCGCGATGATCTTCGCCATCGCGATGGACTACACCGTCTTCCTGCTCGCCTCGGCCAAGGAGCACTACGAGAAGTCCGGCGATCCCCGCGAGGCCATGGTCGGCTCGCTGGCCCACTCGGGTCGCGTGATCTTCGCGGCCGGTGCGGTCATGGTGGCGGTGTTCTTCACCTTCGCCCTCTCCGGCCCCCTGCCGCCCAAGGAGATGGGCATCGTGCTCGGCGTCGCGGTCCTCCTCGACGCGTTCCTCGTCCGGCTGGTGCTGCTGCCCGTGATGCTGCGCCTCACCGGCAAGGCCGCATGGTGGAGCCCGCGCTGGCTCACCCGCGTGCTGCCGAAGATCACGTTCTCGCACGGCTGACCCACTACCTCACGACCTACCACCCACCCCACCACAGAAGGAGATCCACCATGTGTCGAGCAGTCCGCTGCAGGACCTGCGGCAAGACCACCTGGGCCGGCTGCGGCCAGCACGTCGGACAGGTCAAGGCCGGTGTCCCCGCCGACGACTGGTGCAACGGCCAGCACACCGCTGCCGAGAAGCAGGCCGGCGGCGCCGGCGGCGGGTTCCTCTCCCGCCTCTTCAACCGGGGCTGACCCCACCCGGGGCCGCTGACCGTCTCAGGCGTGGTACGCCACCCGGTGCGGGTGCGGGCTGGCGAGCAGCACCGGGCAGGTCGCCTCGCGCAGCACCCCCCGCGCCACCGGTCCGATGTGCGAGCCCACCGGGACGAGCGGGTCGTGCCGCCCGATCACCAGCAGCTCGGCGCCCTCGGAGGCCTCGAGGATCGCCTCGACCGCGCGACCCGGGTGCACCTGGACGTCCGCGTCCAGGGCGACCGACTCGTCTCCCAGCTTGTCGAGGGCGGCGCGCACCTCGGCCCGGGAGTGGTCGCTCCACCGTCGCTGCTCGCCGGCGTCGAGGACGAACCCCTCGTGCGAGGGGAGTGCCCACGAGTGCACGATGCGCAGCGCGGCTCCCCGGGCGCGGGCCTCGGCAACCGCCGTGGCGAGCACCTCCGAGGAGCGGTCGGGCACGTCGACGCCCGCGACCACGACCGGTGCCCCGACCGGGCGCGACCAGCCGCTGGGCACGGCCACCACCGGGGCCCGCAGGTGCGCGGCGACCCCGCCGGCGACGGTCCGGTTCACGATCCGGGAGAGCCGGGACAGGTGCCGGTGCTCGAGCACGACCATCCGTGCCGAGCGGCCGGCCTCGACCAGCACCGGCACCGGCGCGCCACGCCGGAGCTCGTGGGTCACGGGCACGGCACCGTCGGTCAGGCCCTCGGCCTGCTCGACGGCGAGGTCGAGGGTCTCGCGTCCCCACTTCTCCACGTCGACGCTGGTGAGCAGCACGTTCTCCGGCCCGGGGGGCGAGACGTGGAGCGCATGCACGAGGTGCAGGCCGCACCCGGCGCGTTGCGCCTCGTCCACGGCGAACTCCAGGGCCGAGGAGATCTCCTCGGGCCCCACCCCGACGACGATCGGTCGTCCGTTGCCCACAGGTGCTGCGTGCTCGGTCATGGCGGCCTCCTCGATCCTTCCGGCACCTCCACTCTGCGCCCCTCAGCGGGGCCGACGAAGGGCCCTTGGGCCCCGCAGGTGGCGGCAAAGGACCCTCCTGGGGCACCCCTCCGGGGATGAGGATGGAGGTGAGCCTGAGGAGGTCGACATGCGCGCGTTGCGGTTGAACCAGTGGAAGAGCGAGCCCGTGCTCGAGGACGTACCCGTGCCCGAGCCGGGGCCCGGCGAGGTGCTGGTGCAGGTGGGGGCGGCCGGCGCGTGCCACTCCGACCTCCACCTCATGCACGAGTTCGAGCCCGGCACCCTGCCGTGGAACCCGCCGTTCACCCTCGGCCACGAGAACGCCGGCTGGGTGCACACCCTCGGTGAGGGCGTGACCGGGCTGTCCGTCGGCCAGGCCGTGGCCGTCGTGGGCGCGTGGGGCTGCGGCACGTGCGAGCGCTGCCTCGACGGCCTGGAGACCTACTGCGAGCGCCCCGACCTCGCGCCGGTGCCCGGCGGCGGGGGCGGCCTCGGTCTCGACGGCGGCATGGCCGAGTTCATGCTGGTGCCCTCGGCGCGCCACCTCGTGCCGATCCCCGACGGCCTCGAGGTCGTCGACGCCGCCCCGCTGACGGACGCCGCGCTGACGCCGTACCACGCCGTACGCCGCTCGCTGGGCAAGCTGGGCCCCGGTACCACGGCCGTGGTGATCGGGGTCGGCGGCCTCGGCCACCTCGGGCTGCAGGTCGTCAAGGCGGTCAGCGCGGCGCGGGTCATCGCGGTCGACGGACGCGAGAGCGCCCGCGACCAGGCCTCCGCCCTCGGTGCCGACCTGGTGCTGGAGCCCGGGCCGGACACCGCGACCACGATCCGGGAGTTCTGTGGCGGCCGGGGTGCTGACGTGGTGCTGGACTTCGTCGGCTCCGACGAGACGCTGGCGACCGCCGCCGCGTGCGTACGGCAGCTGGGTGACGTCACGATCGTCGGCATCGCCGGTGGCACCCTGCCCGTCTCCTTCTTCGGCCTGCCCTACGAGGCCAGCGTCCAGACGACCTACTGGGGCAACCGCCGCGAGCTGGTGGAGGTGCTCGACCTCGCGAGCCGCGGCCTCCTCCACGCCGCGACGACGATCTATCCCCTCGAGGACGCCGTCTCCGCCTACCAGGACCTGGCGCACGGCGAGGTCACCGGCCGGGCGGTCATCGTGCCCAACGACACGTTCACGGGCTGACGTCGGAGCCGTCACCGGGCCCCGCCGCCGCGAGGGTCTAGTTTGGCCCGGTGACTTCCGGCAACAGCAGCTATGACGTCGTGGTGGTCGGCGGCGGCCACAACGCCCTGGTCTCCGCGGCCTACCTCGCGCGCGCCGGCCTCTCGGTCCTGGTGCTCGAGCGCCTGGCGCAGACCGGGGGCGCGGCCGTCTCCGTCGAGCCCTTCGCGGGCCAGCCGGCGCGGCTCTCGCGCTACTCCTACCTGGTCAGCCTGATGCCCGAGCAGCTGATGGCCGACCTGGGGCTCGACGTCCGCCTCGCGTCGCGCACCACCGCGTCGTACACCCCCTGGACGCGGGGCGAGCGCACCGGCGGCCTGCTCGTCGAGCGCCCGGAGGGCGACGCCACGCGCGAGTCGTTCCGCGCGCTGACCGGCGGCGACGAGGAGTACGCCGCGTGGCAGGAGTTCTACGCCGAGGTCGGGCGGATGGCCGAGGCCGTGGCGCCGACCCTCATGCAACCGCTGCCCCTCGAGCGCGACATCAGGGGCCGCGTCGACGCGCGGATCTGGAACGACGTCGTCGAGCAGCCCCTCGGGCGGGCGATCACGTCCCGCTTCGCCGACGACACCGTGCGCGGGGTGGTAGCCACCGACGCCCTCATCGGCACGTTCGCCTCGATGGACGACCTGTCGCTGATCCAGAACCGCTGCTTCCTCTACCACCTCATCGGCAACGGGACCGGCGAGTGGCGCGTGCCCGTCGGCGGGATGGGCGCGGTCACCACCGCACTGGCCAAGGCCACCGTCGACGCCGGGGCCGAGATCCTCACCGGGGCCGGCGTCAGCGCGATCACGCCCGGCGCGGACGGCGCCGAGGTGACCTGGCACGACGGGTCCGGGCAGCACTCCGTCACCGGCCGCCGCGTGCTGGCCGGGGTCGCGCCGTGGGTGCTGCGGATCCTCCTGGGCGAGGGCGACGACCCGGACCTCAAGCCCGCCGGCTCGCAGCTGAAGATCAACTTCCTGCTCGACCGGCTGCCGGCGTTGAAGTCGGGAGCCGACCCGGCGGTCGCCTTCGCCGGCACCCTGCACCTCGCCGAGGACTACACACAGCTCGAGCAGGCGTACGCCGCCGCTGCCGCCGGTGCGGTGCCCGACCCGTTGCCGGGCGAGGTCTACTGCCACAGCCTCACGGATCCGTCGATCCTCGGCGACCGGGCGGGCTCGGCGCACACGCTCACCTACTTCGGGCTGCACACCCCGGCCGGGCTCTTCGACGCCGATCCGTCGGCCCGTGAGGTCGCGACCCAGCGCGCGCTCGCGTCCCTCGACGCGGTGCTCGCGGAGCCGATCGAGGACTGCCTCGCCAGGGACGCCGACGGCAGGCCGTGCATCGAGGCGAAGATCCCGCAGGACATCGAGAAGGACCTCGCCATGCCGGGCGGGCACATCTTCCACGGCGACCTGGAGTGGCCGTGGGCGCCCAACCGCGCACGCCTCGAGACGCCGGCCCAGCAGTGGGGCGTGCAGACAGAGCACGACGTCGTCCTGCTCTGCGGATCCGGTGCGCGACGCGGTGGCGCGGTCTCCGGCCTCGGCGGCCACAACGCGGCCCAGGCCGTGCTGGGCGACCTCTGAGCGAGGGCCGGCCTCGATTTCGCCTGCTGGTCGCGACGGGGTAATGTTCTACTCGCTTCACCGCCTGCGCCATTAGCTCAATTGGCAGAGCAGCTGACTCTTAATCAGCGGGTTCGGGGTTCGAGTCCCTGATGGCGTACAAGAAGCCGAAGAGCCGGTCCACCTGGACCGGCTCTTCGGCATTTCAAGGCACGTGCGAGCTCCGGTGTCGCCCCGTGCCCGCCGAAGGCAGCCCTCGTCGCGGGAAATGGCCGAGAGCCGGTCCTCACGGACCGGCTCTCGGCGTCTGCAGATGTGGGAACAGCGTCTTACGTGAAGATGCTGACCCCACCCGGGCCGACCAGCAGGCCGACGATGATGAGGACGATGCCCCAGAGCATCTGACCCCTGATCAGCGAGAAGATGCCGGACACCACGAGGATGACGGCAAGGATCCACAGCAACAACGCCATGACATGCTCCCTTCGGTTGTCCCTCCAACCTAGCGACCGGGCTAGACCGCCGAAAGCCGCTCACACCCCTTCGGAGGGCGTGTCTCACCCCTCCTCGCGCAGCCGCGGCGGCGTGAACCCCTCGGGCTTGAAGCCGGTCTTGTCGGCGTAGAAGGCGCGCAGCACGTCCATGTCGGCCTTCACGTCCCCCGTCGGGTGGAACGTCGGTCCCCAGCCCACGGTGCGCGAGGGCGCGTCGAGGAAGGCCAGCGTGATGGGCAGGCCCGTCTGTCGCGCGATGCGGTAGAAGCCCGACTTCCAGTACTCCCCGCGCGAGCGCGTGCCCTCCGCCGCGATCCCGATCAGCCACGGGTCGTCGCCCTCGGCCTCGGCGAGCAGCACCTTGATCGTCGCGGCCGGGTTCCTCCGGTCGAGCTCGACGGCGCCGGTCCTGCGCAGCAGCCAGCCGAGCGGCCCGACGAAGAGCTCCTGCTTGACCAGCAGCCGGATCGTGATGCCGTACCTCCACGCCAGCAGCATCGTCAGCACCCAGTCCCAGTTGGAGGTGTGGGGCGCGCCGACCAGCACGCCGCGCTGGGGCACCTCCCCGACCGTCCTCCACCGGACCGCGCCCAGGAGCAGGCGCGCGAGGGTACGACGCACTCCCCCGCCGGCCTTCGCTGCCGGGACCGGCGCCACGGGCTCGACCAGCGGCCGGGCTGCGGCGGCGGCGCGGGCGCGTCCCTGCTTGCGCTCGCGCTCGAGGTCCCACAGGTAGTGGTCGAAGTCGACCTCCATCGTGTGCCGGGGTGAGGCGTAGAACTGCTTCTTGTCCCGCCGGTGCTCGGCCGCCATCTGCTGGCGGATCACCGCGGCGGACGGCGGGACGTAGCGGCCGGCGAGGGTCTCGGCGATCCACGCCGACTGCGCCTCGGCCAGCGGCATGACCGCGCCGATCGGCTGCAGCAGGCCGAGGAAGTAGAGCCCCGGCAGGTCGGGGTGGACCGCGCGCTTCCAGAGCGGGAGCTCGTTGGCCTCCACGGACACGAGCTCGGGCTTGAAGAACGGGAAGCTGACGCGGTAGCCGGTGGCCCACACGATGAGGTCCGCCGGCACGCTGGTGCCGTCGACGAACACCACCCGGTCGCCGTCGAGCCGCTCGATGGCGGGCTTCGCCGTGATCGCACCGGCCTCGAGCCGTTCACGGATCTTCTCGGACTGCACGGGGTGCGACTGGCCGGGCTTGTGGCTCGGCGCCGGCAGTCCGTACTTCGTCATGCTGCCCGCCGCGGCGGCGCCGATACGCAGCCGCGCGGCTGTCACCCACCACGGCAGCCAGCCCGGTAGTGCCACCTGGTCGCTCGGCCGACCGAGGAAGAACTTGCGCAGCACCCACTCCGTACGCCGCACCGACCACGTCGTGGTGCGCGCCCGGAAGGAGGACTCGACGGCGATGTCCATGGCCGAGTTGCCGGCCCCGACGACGACCACGTCCCGACCCTCGAGCTGGTCGCCGGAGCGGTAGTCGTGGGCGTGGACCTGCTCGCCGTCGAAGGTCCCCGGGTAGGCCGGCTCGGGCCACCGGGCGTCCCAGTGGTGCCCGTTGGCGACCAGCACGGCGTCGTACGTCCGGGTCTCGGTGCCGTCGGGTCCGGTGATCCGCACGTCCCACCGACCGTCCGCCGCGCGCGAGACGTCCTCGACGGTGGTGTCGAAGGTGATCGTGTGGCGGAACCCGAAGTGGTCGACGTACTGCTCGAAGTAGGCGCGGACCTGGTCGTGCCGGGCGTAGTCAGGGAAGTCCTCCGGCATCGGGAAGTCGGAGTACGCCATGCGCGGGCAGGAGGTGTTGATCTCGAGGGTGTCGTAGCAGGCGGACTGGCCGTTGGAGTTGTCGAAGACCCACGTCCCGCCGATGTCGCTGCCCTTCTCGAAGCAGTCGAACGGGACCCCGGCGAGGTAGAGCTGCTTGGCGGCCGCGATGCCCGAGGAGCCGGCGCCGATCACGCACGCGCGGGGCAGCGACTCGTCCACCGGCACCGGCGCGGTGACGGCGGGGGCGCGGTGGGACTGCTTGACGAGGTAGGCCATGGGCGAAGCCTAGGTTCACCGACCCCGCACGACGTACGACGCCACCTGCTGGCGGCGCACCTGTCGCGGGGTCCACGGGAAGCTCACCCACTGCGAGCGGGAGTAGAGCCGGGTCTGGTCTGCGTGCCACGGCGAGGTCGGGTCGTCGGCCTGGCCGTAGGTGAGGACCGTCCGGGCGCGCAGGCCGTGGTCGGTGAACGCGATGGCCTGGATGTGCGACGAGCCGTAGGTGATCGCGCGGTAGTACTCGCTGTTGCGCAGCGGGTCGCGGGAGGCGACCGCGTTGGCGTTGCCGAGGGCGTCGCCGGTGCCGCCGCTGATCGGCTGCGCGGGGGCGCCGCGGTCGCCGGCCACCTGCAGCGACCCCCACGTGGCGTGCATCGCGGTGCCGCGGGTGCGGAAGAAGGCGATGGCGTCGCGCATCGCGGCGACGACCGCGGGGTCGGTCTCCTTCAGGTCGCGGGGCGTGGCGAGCGGCTGGGCCGGGTCGAAGGCGACGGCCCACGGGTCCTCGGGCAGGCGCTGCACGAACTCCTCGACGAGGTGGTAGCCGATCGACGACGTGGCGGACCGGCCGTCCCACCGGGCCAGGGCGTCACAGGCGTCGGCGCCGCCGGCGGCCTGGCAGACCTTGGCCAGGTCGTCGTTCTCGCGGACCAGGAGGCCGGCGTACACGCGGTTCTCGTACTCGTGCGCGGCCAGCGTCCGCGGCGACTCGAGGCGGCCCTTCCGTCCGTCCGCACCGGACAGGCGGTCCTGGACGTAGCGGTAGACCATGCGGGTGCGCGGCGTGCGCTCGCACTTCTCGCACCCGATGATCCGGGCGTAGCCCTCCAGCCGGACGTCGGGGTTGGGCAGCCAGTAGGAGTCGTTGGCGTTGGCGACCCAGTCGCGGCGGACGACGGCGGGCAGGTGCTGCGGCCCGAAGACGCCCGGGCGCTGCGCGTCGGCGTCGGTCCCCCACGCGCACGACGAGGCGGCGCGGGTGCCGTCCAGGCCGGGCAGGCCAGCCACCTCGAAGAGCACCCGGCCCACCGGCGTCATGCACTGCTGGGCGAGGTCGTCGGTGACGTGGGGCACCACGGAATGGTCGGCGTAGAGCACGTTGCCGTTGCGGTCGGCCGCCGTGGTGTTGACCCACGGCATGCCGCCGCCGGCGTCCTGCCGCCGGAGCAGGCTCCGCACGCCTCGCGCCTTGCCCATGTCGAGGAACGTGTCGATCGTGCGCAGGTGCTCGCCGTTGGCGTCGCGGATCGCCCAGAGCGAAGCCGGGCTCCACGGCATCAGCAACGCCGGGGCGTCGATGACGTAGCCCTGCGGCGTGCGGTAGAGGTCCTCGCTGACGGTGCCGAGCGTGCCGTCGGGCTGCTTGACGCGTACGTCGACGGTGCGGCGCTCGAGGGCTTGCGGACCGGACTCGGTGACGATCGTCGTCGGCCCGGCCGTGCGGTACTCGTAGGGAGTGAAGCGGTAGGCGGTGGAGACGGTGTGGCTCCACGCGACGCGCTTGTTCCACCCGATGTTGACCACCGGCGAGCCGACCAGGCTGGCTCCGGCGACGTCGTACTTCCCGGGGATGGTCAGGTGCTGCTGGGTGAAGCGGTAGCGGCCGCGCCACGGGAAGTGGGGGTTGCCGAGCAGCATCCCGCGCTTCGTGGTCGAGGCGTCGCCGCCGACGGCCGTGGCGTTGGAGCCGAAGGGGCTGGTGGGGTCCTTGCCGAGACCGCGCAGCAGCGCGTCGCGATCGACCGCCGATGCGAGCGGGAGCTCCGGCAGGCCGGGGTCGGTGGGCGAGGGCGGGTCGGCGTCGACGATCTCCTTGACGAAGACCCCGGACGAGGCGAGCAGGTTGGCGAGGTAGACGCCGTACCAGAGGTCCAGGGCCGTCGCCTTCGTGCGCACGAAGCCGGCGCCCTTGCAGGCGGGGTCCTTCACGCGGTGGGTGCGCAGGTACTTCGTCGCGCCGGCCGCGTAGCCGCGGACCATCGCCCGCGCCTCCTTCCCCGGACCGGCCACGGGGTCGGCGAGGAGCTTCTCCACGACACGGCGGTTGTGCAGGTCGGTGACGAAGGCGTCGACCTGCAGGTTGGACGCGTCGAGCGTGACCTGGTCGTCGTACCGGCCGTCGGGTCCCAGCCAGCGCGAGCGCTCGCCCCGGGCGGTGACGAGGGTGTCGAGGAGGTTGCACGCCGTCGTCTCCGTGGCGGCGTAGCCCGCGCCGAAACCGAGGGAGCCCCAGTTCTTCGCAGTGATGTGTGGGATGCCGTGGCGGGTGCGCACGACGCTCGCCTCGTAGCCGCGGAACGCGGGTGCCGTGGCGGCTGCCCGGGGTTGAGCGGCCTGCGGCGCCGCGGCCGACCCGCCTCCCGTGGGCGGGACGAGGGCGAGGGCGACAGCGAGGGAGACCAGGGCCGTCAGGCGGGTGCGCATGACCGCTCAACGGCCCTACTGCCCAGTAGGTTATGGCTGGCTCAGGTTCCCGGGAGACGGCTCAGAGGTAGAGGCCGGTCGATCCGCCGTCGAGCCGCTCGGCGGCGACGGCGTGGACGTCGCGCTCGCGCATGACGACGTAGACCTCGCCCTGCACCTCGACCTCGGCCTTGTCCTCGGGGTCGAAGAGCACCCGGTCGCCGACCTCGACGGCGCGGGCGTGCGGGCCGACGGCGATCACGCGCGACCAGGCCAGGCGACGCGCGCCCATGGCCGCCGTCGCGGGGATCACGATGCCGCCGGTGGATCGGCGCTCGCCCGCCTCCTTGTCGACCTCGACGAGCACGCGGTCGTGCAGCATCTTGATCGGGACGGTGCTCATCGAGCTGCTCAGCGGGCGACCCTGCGCACGACGGCGAGGAGCACGACGACGCCGACGACGGCACCGGCGAGCTTGAGGATGTTGTCGGTGCGCGGGGCGCCGGTCTCGAGGTCGACGAAGTGGGACTTCGTGGTCGTCACCTGACGCCCGACGATGGTCTTGGGGTGGGCGCGGTGGGCGAGCTGGTCGATGGTCGACGCGAGGCGCTGGCGCGTCTCCTCGATCTCGCGCTCGAGCGCGCTCATGTCCTGGGTCACCGGGGCAGGCTATCAACGCGGGCAGGCGGCTCCGGGCGCGGACCTTGTTGCACATGACATGCAATAGCATCGCGGAGTGAACAACACGCTCCGAGCCTGGTCCAGGACCGACCGACGACACATGGCCGCCATGGCGGCCGTCGTCATCGCCCTCAACGCCGTGGGCTGGGGCGTGCTGGTCGCGGTCGTCGCGCCCCAGCGCTTCGAGGTCGGCACCGCCGGAGTCTTCGGCGTCGGTCTCGGCGTGGCTGCGTTCCTGCTCGGCGCGCGGCACGCCTTCGACGCCGACCACATCGCGGCGATCGACAACACGACCCGCAAGCTCGTCGGGGAGGGGTCCCCCGCGACCACGACCGGCTTCTGGTTCGGCCTGGGCCACTCCAGCGTCGTCTTCGGGCTCAGCCTCCTGCTCGCGATCGGCGTACGCGCGCTGGCCGACCCGGTCAAGGACGAGGGCTCGCTCCTCCAGGGCACGCTCGGCACCGTCGGCACGGTCACGGCCGGCACCTTCCTGATCGTCATCGGGCTGATGAACCTCAGTGCGCTGCTCGGCATCGTCCACGCCTACCGCCACCTGCGCGCCGGCACCTTCGACGAGGAGCACCTCGAGCACCACCTGCACAACCGCGGCTTCCTGGCCCGCATCTTCAAGCGCACCACCAAGCGCGTCACCCGGGCTCGCCACCTCTACCCGGTGGGACTGCTGATGGGCCTGGGCTTCGACACCGCGACGCAGATCGCGCTCCTCGTCCTGGCCGGCGGCACGGCGGCCTTCGCCCTGCCCTGGTACGCCGTGCTGACGCTGCCGGTGCTCTTCGCCGCGGGCATGGTCCTCTTCGACTCCCTCGACGGCGTGCTGATGAGCCGCGCCTACTCGTGGGCCTTCCTCAAGCCGATCCGCAAGATCTACTACAACTTCACCGTCACGATCCTGTCCGTCACCGTGGCCCTGTCCATCGGCCTGCTGCTGCTCGTGCAGCTCGCGTCGGAGTGGGTGCCCGGTCTCGGCTGGGCCGGCGAGCTGGACCTCGAGCACGTCGGTTTCGGCCTCGTGGCATTGTTCGTCCTCGTCTGGGGCTCGAGCGTGGCGTGGTACCACCTCGCTCGCGTCGAGGACAGGTTCGAGGAGAAGCTCGAGAAGGGACTCGCATGACCGACCGACTCAGTGCCGGGGACACCGCACCTGACTTCACGCTCACCAGCGACACCGAGGAGCAGGTCAGCCTCGCGGACCTGCGCGGCAAGAAGGTGATCGTCTACTTCTACCCGGCCGCCATGACGCCCGGATGCACCAAGCAGGCCTGCGACTTCTCCGAGTCCCTCGACTCGCTGCGCGGGGCCGGCTACGAGGTGCTCGGCGTCTCCAAGGACAAGCCGGCCAAGCTCGCGAAGTTCCGCGAGCGCGATGCGCTGACCCTCACCCTCCTCTCCGACGAGGACCTCGCGGTCCACCGGGCCTACGGCGCCTACGGGACCAAGAAGCTCTACGGCAAGGAGGTCGAGGGCGTCATCCACTCGACCTTCGTCGTCGACGAGGACGGCAAGGTCGAGCTCGCGCAGTACAACGTCAAGGCCACCGGCCACGTCGCCAAGCTGCGCCGGGACCTAGGGTTGGACTGACTGTCCAGCGCTCGTAGCCCAACGGCAGAGGCACCGCGTTTAGGTCGCGGCCAGTGAGAGTTCGAATCTCTCCGAGCGCACCAACCACTAGGGTCCGCGCATGGACTCCGTGCTGACCACCGTCGGGCTGCCGCTCGCGCTCGCGATCATCATGTTCGGCCTCGGCCTCGACCTGACGACCGACGACTTCAGGCGGGTGGCGCGGGCTCCGAAGGCGGTGGCCGTCGCGCTGGCGTGCCAGGTCGTCCTCCTGCCGGTGATCTGCTTCGGGCTGGTCGTGCTCTTCGACCTGCCCGCCCTGCTGGGCATCGGCATGCTGCTGCTCGCGGCCTCGCCGGGCGGCACCACGGCGAACCTCTTCAGCCACCTGTTCCGCGGCGACGTCGCGCTCAACATCACGCTCACCGCCATCAACACCGTCATCGCCGTCGTCACCCTGCCGCTCATCACCGGCTTCGCGATCGCGTGGTTCGACCGGCAGGACGACGTGTCGATGCCGCTGGTGGAGATCGTCAAGGTGTTCGCGCTGATCCTGCTGCCGGTGGGCCTCGGCATGCTGGTCAACCGCCGCGCACCCGCGTTCGCGCGGCGCATGGACAGGCCGGTGCGGATCGGTTCCGCGGTGATCCTGGCGGTCCTGGTGCTCGGCATCCTGCTCGACCAGCGGGAGGACGTGGGCGACTACCTCGCCGACGTGGGCCTCATCGCCGCCCTCTTCTGCGCGATCAGCCTCGCCGTGGGCTACTTCGTGCCGCAGGCCTTCGGGGTCACCGGACCGCAGGCCATCGCGTCCTCGATGGAGGTCGGCGTGCACAACGCCACCCTCGCGATCTTCGTCGCCGTCGAGGTCCTCGACGAGGTCGAGATCTCGGTGCCGGCGGCGGTCTACTCGCTCGTGATGTTCGCCTTCGCGGCCCTGTGGGGCAGGTGGGTCTCGCGCCGGGTGGCGGCCCGCCAGGGCGTGTCAGTCGGCTGAGCCGGCCAGGTCCGCGGCGACGTACGGCGCCAGCTCGCGCAGCGCGCGACCGCGGTGGGAGATGCGGTCCTTCTCCTCGGGCTCGAGCTCGGCAGACGTGAGACCCTCGGCGTCGTGCTCCTGCGCCACGAAGAGCACGTCGTAGCCGAAGCCCCCGCTCCCCCGCAGCTCGCGGATGATCCGGCCGTCCATCCGGCCCTCGACCACCCGCTCGCGCCCGTCGGGCTGCACCCAGGCGACGGCGCACGTGAAGTGCGCCCCGCGGCGCTCGTCGGGCACGTCGTGGAGCTGGTCGAGCAGGAGCTCGTTGTTGCGGGCGTCGCGCCCGCCCTCGACGGCCTTCGAGCTGCCCGACCACCGGGCCGAGAGCACCCCCGGCATCCCGTTGAGGGCGTCGACGCACAGCCCACTGTCGTCGGCGACCGACGGCAGGCCCGTCGCCGCGACCCCGGCCCGCGCCTTGAGCAGCGCGTTGCCCGCGAAGGTCGGCTCGTCCTCGACCGGCTCGACGTAGCCCTCGACGTCCCCGATCCCGAGGACGTGGATGTCCGGCACGTGCTCGGCGAGGATCCGCTCCATCTCGCGGATCTTCTTGGCGTTGGCCGAGGCGAGGAAGACCTTCACCGGGCGAGCGCCTCGTGCTGCAGACGGGTCAGGTCGGCGCACCCCTTCTCGGCGAGCGCGAGCAGCGCGTCGAGCTCGGCGCGGTCGAAGGCAGCCCCCTCGGCGGTGCCCTGCACCTCGACGAACTTGCCCTCGCCGGTCATCACGACGTTCATGTCGGTCTCGGCGCGCACGTCCTCGACGTAGGGCAGGTCGAGGCGCGGGACGCCGTCGATGATGCCGACGCTGACCGCGGCGACCGACCCGGTGAGCGGCTCGCCGGTCAGGGCGCCGTTGGCGCGCAGGTGCGCGACCGCGTCGGCCAGCGCGACGTACGCCCCGGTGATCGCCGCGGTGCGGGTGCCGCCGTCGGCCTGGAGGACGTCGCAGTCCAGGACGATCGTGTTCTCGCCGAGCGCCTCGTAGTCGATGACCGCGCGCAGCGAGCGGCCGATCAGCCGCGAGATCTCATGGGTACGACCGCCGATGCGGCCCTTGACCGACTCGCGGTCCGAGCGGGTGTTGGTGGAGGCCGGCAGCATCGCGTACTCGGCGGTGACCCATCCCAGACCCGACCCCTTGCGCCAGCGCGGGACGCCCTCGGACGCCGATGCGGCACACAGCACCTTGGTGCCGCCGAACTCGATCAGCACCGAGCCGGCAGCGTGGTCGAGCCAGTTGCGGGTGATGGTGATCGGGCGGAGCTGGTCGTCGGCGCGGCCGTCTTCGCGAGGAGTGGCGAGGGGTGCTGAGGTCATGGGGAGACCCTAGAGGGAGCGAGATGGCTGAGCCGGGTCCGGTCACCCCCGTGAGTCACCGGACCCGGCTGCGAGGCCCCTACCCCAGCGGGACCGGTTGCGCGGCCCCACTCCGCGCGGCTCCCTCCCACGCGGTGGTGGGACAAGCGTGCGTCGCGCCGCCTGCTCACGCATCGGCCATCGGGCGCTGTCACGTCCGACCAAAGTAGGAAATCGGGTCGTTACGCTGGGGCCCGTGGAGACCCGCCCCACCCTGTCCGAGACCCAGCCCGCGCTGACCTGGGTCTCCCACGCATGGCGCTACGCGCTGTGCCTGGTGATCTCCGGGGCCGTGTGGCAGTCGATCGCCGTCATCGAGTGGCGCTCGCACCCGTGGCTCTTCGTCGCCGAGGTCGTGCTCGGTGTCGCCGCCTACGTCCTGGTCTTCTTCCGGCGCCGCGCGCCCGTGGGCATCGCCCTGGCGATCGCTGCGATGAGCGCGCTGTCCGGGATCGCCGCGGGCCCGGCCACGCTGGCCGCGGTCTCGGTCGCCACCCGCCGCGTCACCTGGGAGGTCTGGGTCGTCGGCGTGGCCAACTTCGCGGCCGCCCAGACCTACACGACCATCGCGCCCTTCGTGGACAACGACCCGGTCATCACGACGGCGATCAACCTCGGGGTCAACGCGGGGATGATGGGTTGGGGCCTCTACATCGGTTCGCGCCGCGAGATCATGTGGAGCCTGCGCAACCGCGCCGAGCGCGCCGAGAGCGAGCAGGGCCTCCGGGTCGCGCAGGCCCGGTCGACCGAGCGGGCCAGGATCGCGCGCGAGATGCACGACGTGCTGGCGCACCGGATCACGCAGGTCTCCATGCAGGCCGGCGCCCTGGCGTTCCGCGGGGACCTCGACGGCGACCGGCTGCGCGAGGGGCTCGGGCAGATCCAGGGCCAGGCCAACGACGCCCTCCACGAGCTGCGTGGCGTCCTCGGCGTGCTCCGCGAGGACGACGCGGGCCCGGTCGCGGCGCGCCCGCAGCCGACGTACGACGACATCGACGCGCTCGTCGACGAGGCCCGCACCCTCGGGCTCGGCATCGACTGGGCCGACGAGGTGGACGCCGCGACCCCCGTGCCGCCGGCGACGGGCCGCACCGTCTACCGGATCGTCCAGGAGGGCATCACCAACGTGCGCAAGCACGCTCCGGGTGCCGCCGTCCAGATCCGCTCCACCGGCGACCCGCAGGCCGGCATCACGGTGCGGCTGGCCAACGCCCTCGGCCACCTGCCCACCGGCGCGCCCGGCGCGGGTCTCGGCCTGATCGGCCTGCGCGAGCGCGCGGAGCTGCGCGGCGGCCGGCTGGACCAGCGCACCGACGGATCGACGTTCGTCCTGGAGGCCTGGCTGCCGTGGACAGCATGATCCGGGTCGTGCTCGTCGACGACGACCCCCTCGTCCGCTCGGCGCTCTCGCTGATGCTCGGCGGCCAGTCGGACATCGAGGTGGTCGGCGAGGCCGGCAACGGGGAGGCCGGCCTCGCGCTCGTCACCGACCTCGAGCCCGACGTCGTGCTGATGGACATCCGGATGCCCGTGATGGACGGTCTCGAGGCCACCCGGGCCCTGCACCAGCGTCCCTCCCCGCCGGCCGTCGTGGTGCTCACGACCTTCGACGCCGACGACCACGTCGTGCGCGCGATCGCCGCCGGTGCCGACGGCTTCCTGCTCAAGGACACCCCGCCCGGGGACATCGTCGGCGCGATCCGCACCGTCGCGGCTGGCGACGCGATGCTGTCTCCCTCGGCGACCCGCAGCCTCGTCTCGCGCCTGCGCAGCACGGCCACCACCGACCGCACCTCCACCGCTGCCGACCGGCTGGCCGTCCTCACCGAGCGCGAGCTCGAGGTCGCGATCTGCGTGGGCCGCGGGCTCAGCAACTCCGAGATCGCCTCCGAGCTCTACCTCTCCATCCCGACCGTGAAGTCGCACGTGTCGCGCCTGCTGACCAAGCTCGACAGCACCAATCGCGTGCAGGTCGCCATGGTCGTGCACGACGCCGGGCTGGTCTGACCCCCTCCCCGGTCCGACTCAGACGTCGTACGTCGCCCCGGCGCGGGCCAGGTCGATCGGTCCTGACCACTCGCGGCGGGCCTCGGCCTCGGCCACGGCAGGGTCGTACCACGGCGGGATGTGCGTGAGCACCAGCCGCTCGACGCCCGCCTTCGAGGCCGTACGCCCGCAGTCGGCGCCGGTCATGTGCAGGTCGGGCGGGTTGTCCGCGCCGCTGACGAAGGACGCCTCGGCCAGGAGCAGGTGGGCGTCGGCGGCGGCCTCGTCGAGCGCAGGGCAGGCGGCGGTGTCGCCGGAGTAGACGAGGGTGCGTCCCCCGGCGGTGACCTTCAACGCGTAGGCGGCGACCGGGTGGACGACCTCGTGGGCCTCGACCCGGAACGGGCCGAGCTCGACCGGCGAGCCGTGCTCCCCGCCGGCGTAGTCGTGGAAGGCGAACTCCTCGGTCATCCCGGGGTCCGCGGGCAGGTCGTAGGCGCGCGCCATCCGCGCGGCGGCACCGGCTGGGCCCCACACCGGGATCCGCGGCTGCGGGCCGGTGGGGTGGTACTTGCGCATCACGTAGTAGCCGCAGAGGTCGAGGCAGTGGTCGGCGTGCAGGTGGCTCACGAAGACCGCGTCGATGGTGAGCGGGTCGGCGTAGCGGTGGAGCTGGCCGAGCGCGCCGTTGCCGAGGTCGAGCAGGATGCGCCAGGTGCGACCCTCGTGCTCCTCCTCGAGCAGGTAGCAGCTCGCCGCGGACCCGGGGCCGGGGTAGGAGCCCGAGCAGCCGACGATCGTGAGCCTCATCGCCGGCCTCCGGCGAACTGGCTGGCTCCCAGCAGCTCCGAGCCGAGGAAGCGGCGGCCGATGGTCGCGAAGTCCTCCGGGCTGCCAGTGGTGGAGAAGGTGTAGGCGGCCTCGCCGCCCTCGCGCATCAGCCCGGTGCGCGCCAGCATCTTGTAGACGTCCTTCGCGCACTCCTCCGCCGAGCTGACCAGCGTGACCTCGTCGCCCATGACGTAGGAGATGACGCCGGTGAGCAGGGGGTAGTGCGTGCACCCGAGGATGAGGGTGTCGACGCCCGCGGCGGCCAGCGGGTCGAGGTAGTCGTGGGCCGCGGCGAGCAGCTCGTCACCGCCGGTGACCCCTTGCTCCACGAAGTCGACGAAGCTCGGGCAGGCCTGGATGTGCAGGTCCAGGTGGGGCGCGGCGGCGAACGCGTCGTCGTACGCCATCGAGCTCGCGGTGGCGCGGGTGCAGATGACGCCGACCTGCCGGTTGCGGGTGGCCGCCGCAGCGCGTCGGGCGGCCGGGAGGATCACCTCCACGACGGGCACGTCGTAGCGCTCGCGGGCGTCGCGCAGCATGGCGGCGCTGGCGGAGTTGCAGGCGATGACCAACGCCTTGACGCCCTGCTCGTAGAGGTGGTCGAGACACTCGAGGGCGTACTCGCGAACCTCGCCGATCGGCTTCTGCCCGTAGGGCTGGCGGGCGGTGTCGCCGAGGTAGACCACCGACTCGTGGGGCAGCTGGTCGATCACCGACCGTGCGACCGTCAGGCCGCCGAACCCGGAGTCGAAGATGCCGATCGGGGCGTCGGCGTTCTCGCGCTGCATCGGGGTCGGCACATGCAGCAGGCTAGGCGTTGGGGCCGTCACCGGTCACGCCCCCGCGTGCGTCGGCCCCGTCACACCGGCCCCGGCGGGTTAGGGTCGGGCGGTGCTCCGTCGAACTTCTCTCGCCAGCTCCCTGACCGCCGCACTCGTCTCGGGTTCCCTCCTGCTCGGTGCCCCCGCGTGCGCCGCCGTGCCGGCGGGCGGTCCCTCCCCCGACGCACCACGCCAGCAGGTGCAGCTGGCCGACGCCGAGTCCGTGCTCGCCATCTCCATCGACGGGATGAGCGTCGCGGCCGTCCGCAAGCTCGGCCGCAAGCAGCTGCCCAACCTCTACCGCTTCATGCGGGCGGGGGCGTCGACGACCAACGCGCGCACCGAGCGCGAGATGACCGTGACGCTGCCCAACCACACGGGCATGGTCACCGGTCGTCGCATCGAGGCCGCCACCGGCGGCCACGGCGTCACCTGGAACGACGACCGCCCCACGCCGAGCACCGTGCAGGCGGCGGCCGGCCACGACGTCGCCTCCGTGTTCACCGCGGTCGACGCGGCCGGCGGCTCGACGGCGCTGTTCGCCGCGAAGACCAAGTTCAGCCTCTGGCAGCGTTCCTGGCCGGCCGCGATCGACCGCACGACGATCAACGCGAACAACTCGGCGCTCGTCGACCAGCTGGTCGCCGACCTCGACCAGGACCGCGACTTCCGCTTCCTGCACCTCTCGCCGCCGGACGTCGCGGGTCACGCGCACGGCTGGATGTCGAAGCCGTACCTGCGCGCCGTGCGCCAGTCCGACGCCCTCGTCGGCCGCGTCGTGAAGGCGGTCAACGCCGACCCGGCCCGCCGCGCCGGCACCACGATCCTGCTCACCAGCGACCACGGCGGCCACGGCCCGTCGCACGACAACGCCAGGCTGCTCGACAACTACCGGGTCGTGTTCATGGCTCGCGGCGCCGCCGTGGACCGCGGCGTCGACCTCTACGCGATCAACCCGACCTACAAGAACCCGGGCACCCGCCGCACGGTCTACGGGATGAAGCGGCCGCCGGTGCGGAACGGGATGATCGCCAACCTCGCGCTCGACCTCCTCGACCTGCCGGCCGTCGAGGGCAGCGAGTTCGACGTGCAGATGGACCTGCGCCTCACCGCGCTGAACTGAGCCCGGCCGGGCTACGCCCAGAGCTGGCCGTCGAGGGCGTCCTCGGCCTCGTCGACGGTGCCCTCGTAGGCGCCGGTGGAGAGGTACTTCCAGCCGCCGTCGCACACGACGAAGGCGATGTCGGCGCTCTCGCCCGCCTTGACGGCCTTGGCTGCCTGACCTAGGGCGGCGTGCAGGATCGCGCCGGTGGAGATGCCGGCGAAGATGCCCTCGAGCTCGAGCAGCTCACGCACGCGGCGTACGGCGTCGCGCGGGCCGACGCTGAAGCGCGAGTCGATGAGCGAGGCGTCGTAGAGCTCGGGCACGAAGCCCTCGTCGAGGTTGCGCAGGCCGTAGACGAGCTCGCCGTAGCGGGGCTCGGCGGCCACGATCCGGACGTCGGGCTTGGCCTCGCGGAAGAACCGGGAGACGCCCATGAGCGTGCCGGTCGTGCCGAGGCCCGCGACGAAGTGGGTGATGCTCGGGAGGTCGGCGAGCAGCTCGGGTCCCGTGCCCTCCTGGTGCGCGAGGGCGTTGGCCTCGTTGCCGTACTGGTAGAGCATCACCCAGTCGGGGTGATCCCCCGCGATCTGCTTGGCCACGCGCACGGCCTCGTTGGAGCCACCGGCGGCAGGTGAGGACACGATCTCCGCGCCCCACATCCGCAGCAGCTGGCGCCGCTCCTCGGAGGTGTTCTCGGGCATCACGCACACGATGCGGTAGCCCTTGAGCTTGGCCGCCATGGCCAGCGAGATGCCGGTGTTGCCGCTGGTCGGCTCGAGGATCGTGCAGCCGGGCCGCAGGGTGCCCTCTGCCTCGGCCTGCTCGATCATCTTCAGGGCCGGGCGGTCCTTGATCGAGCCGGTCGGGTTGCGGTCCTCGAGCTTCGCCCAGATCCGTACGTCAGCCCCGTTCGGCTGGACGCCGGGCGACAGCCGCGGCAGCCCGACGAGGGGCGTGCCGCCGACCGACGCGAGGAGACTGTCGTAGCGCGTCACGACGACCGGATCAGCCGCCGGCGACGGCGGGCAGCACGACGACCTGGTCGCCGTCGCTCAGCGGCGCCTCGAGGCCGCCCATGAAGCGCACGTCCTCGTCGTTGATGTAGACGTTGACGAAGCGGCGCAGGTCGGTCGCGCCGGACTTCTCCTCGAGGAGGCGCTCGCGGATGCCGGGGTGGTTGCCCTCGAGGTCGTCGATGAGCTCGGCGAGCTTGCCGCCGGTGCCCTCGACGGCCTTCGCGCCGTCGGTGTAGGTGCGCAGGATGGTGGGGATCCGGACCTCGATGGCCATCAGGCTGTGCTCGCTTTCTGGTGCTCTGCGGGGGGTGTGACGATGACGTCCTCTTCGGTCACGACACCGTCGATGATTCTGTAGGACCTGAACTCCACAGCGCCGTCACTATTCCCGTGGGTCCGTGTGCTGACGAGCACGTAGTGGGCGTTGGGCTCGCTCGCGAGGCCGATGTCGGTGCGGCTGGGGTAGGCCTCGGTCGCGGTGTGGGAGTGGTAGATCACCACCGGCTCCTCGTCACGGGCGTCCATGTCCTTGTAGAGGCCCAGCAGCTCGGTCGAGTCGAACTCGTAGAAGGTCGGGCTCCCGGCGGCGTTGACCATCGGGATGAACCGCTCGGGGCGGTCGCTGCCCTCGGGGCCGGCCACCACCCCGCACGCCTCGTCGGGGTGGTCGCGCTTGGCGTGCGCGACGATGGCGTCGTACGTCTCCTGGGCGATGGTCAGCACCACCCCAGCGTAGGCAGGCCCCCGATGCGGTCCGGACGCGTCTCACGACATAGTCGTGACGTCGAGAGGAGATGGTGCTCGCCGGGCTCGTGCTCACGCACTCGGGCTGACCACAGCACCCTTTCGCGAGTTGAGTTGATCTCAAGTCAACCCGCGGGCGAGGCCGCGCGGAGGCCTGTGGACGAGGAGCGCACGTGACCCGCTCGATCTGGTGTGCTGCCCGACATGACCGACGTGACCGACCCGGCCGACGAGCTGCGCTACATCCCGCGCTGGGGCCCGATGTTCTCCCGAGGAACCACCGCGAGGGCCGAGCTGGCGACCGACCTCGCCATCCCGATCGTGGCAGAAGGCGGATGGCCCGCGCTCACGCTGCGCAACGTGGCGCACGCAGCCAACGTGACACCCCAAGCCATCGCGGCATGGTTCCCTTCGGTCGCAGCGATGCGTGCTGCTGTCGGATCTCGTCGGCGCGCTCCTCCCGCAGTCGTGGCTCGAGGAGGTGTACGACGGCATCTGGCTCAGCATCGTCGAGGCCGGACGGTGGGACGAGGCGGTCGGCTCGGCCGTGGCGGAAGTCGAGGAGCGGGAGCGTGACATCGTCCGCGCTGTCCTTGGCGGCCCGGGTGATGACGGGGTCGAGCACCTCGATCGCGACGTGGACCTGGCCCTCGCCCTCGTGCACGGCCTTCGCGCCAGGCACGCGCCCGCACGCGAGGACCTGACGGCAGCCCGCGTCGCCGCGATCCTGGCCGGGCTCGGGTGACACCGCCGGGCGTCACACCCAGATCGCGGCGGGGATCCCGTCGGAGAAGACCTCCGGGGTCGCCGGGAAGGACTCGGAGGCCCCGAGCGAGTGGCGTACGGCGGACCACGCGGCCGCGCAGGCGTCGAGCAGGTCGTCCTCCCCGAAGCCGGCGCCGCGGAACCACGGCGGCGCGACGATGCCGTGCGCGGCGAGCGCGTCACGGCGGGCGCGCACGCCGCCGGGGTCCTTCTTGCTCGCCAGGACCGGCGCACCGGCCAGGCGGGCGAAGCTCAGCTCGGGGTGCACCTCGACGACCTCGACACCGGGTCCCGAGCGCACCCAGGCGTCGACCTGCAGGACCTTCTCGCGCAGGGCGTAGGCCTGCGCGCTGACGCTGGTGCGCCCCCCGGTGGCGGCGAGGTTGGCCTCGCGCGCGGCGGCGTACGACTCCGCCTCGAGTGCGGCGCGGACCGGTGTGGAGAACAGCGAGGACGACTTGCCCACCAGCTGCTTGCGGGCCTCGGCGTCGGCGAGCCGCCCAGTGCTGTCGGGCAGCCCCATCGGGATGTCGACCGCCACCACGGAGACGGGCTGCGTCTCCCGCACCAGCGCCACCAGCCCGGCGATGTCCGCGGCGACGAAGACCGACGCACGACGAGTGGTGTCGAGCACCACGCCGACCCAGCCGCCGGGGCATGAGTCGACCCCCAGGACCGGCGCCTCGGGTGACAGCACCGGTGCCGGCTCCGACTCGTGCTGGCCCGGCGGGGCGACGAACCGTGCCTCCCGCTCACCGCTCGATGCGGCCTCGATGCGTCGCAGCATCGTCTCGGCCATCGGCGGGAGGTCGTCGAGCGGCCACCAGCGCACGTCGACCGACTCGTCGTCGGCCACGTGGGCCTCACCCTCGAGCCACGTGCAGGCGAAGGTGAGGTCGAGGTAGGCGGCGCGGTCCCCGTTGGCGTGCACGACCTCCGCGTGGACCGACGTCGAGGCGAGCCGGTCCACACGGACCCGGACGCCCGTCTCCTCGAGCGCCTCCCGGGCGGCGGCCACGGCGGGCTCCTCGCCGGGGTCCACGATGCCCGTGACCGGCGTCCAGCGGCCGTTGTCGGAGCGCCTGACGAGCAGCACCTCGTCGGCGCGACGGATCACCGCGGTGACGCCGGGCAGCCAGAGCGGGTGGTCGCTGCCGATCTTCTCCCGGATCGCCACGACGAAGTCGGGGACCGGGCTCATGCGTCGCTCACGAGGTGAGCGCCTCGACCAGGGTCTCCTGGAGGTAGCCCACCCACTCGTAGATGTCGTGCGCCTGGGCGCGCGGGTCCTCGTCGGGCAACGAGTGCCAGTAGTCCTCGTCGCCCGCCTCGACGCCGAGCCGCGTGGCGAGGGCCAGGCGTACGTCGGTGAACGCCCGCATCCACGTCTCGGCCTCGGTACGGGTCAGCTCGACGTCGATGACGAGCCCGTCCTCGGTCAGCTCGGGCGGCAGGCCGGCGTCCTCCAGGGTGTCGATGACCATCCCCGCGGCGGCCGCCTTGCCGTCGCGCAGCCCGCCCTCGGTGAAGCGGCGGAAGTCGGACGCGGCCTCGTCGTCGTCGACGTAGGCCGTCGGGAAGAGCCGTGCCAGCACCGGGTCCTCGGGCGGCGTCGTGGCCCCGGAGAACTCCGACATCAGTGCCTCGAACGCGTCGGCCGTCGGCGCGGCGGGCTCGGCCCGCTCGTTGCGGAGCAGCTCGACCATCTGCGAGGCCAGCGACCTCAGGAGGTCGGCCTCGAAGCCGGTGAACGTCGCGATGACCCGGTCGGACTTGCGGTGGTGCTCGAACCCGCTCACCTCAGGAAGCCTTCTCCATCGTCGCCCACAGTCCGTACTCGTGCATGGCCTGGACGTCGCGCTCCATCTCCTCGCGGGTGCCGGTCGAGACGACCGACTTGCCCTCGGTGTGCACCTCGAGCATCAGCTTCTCGGCCTTGGCCTTGTCGTAGCCGAAGTACTTCTGGAAGACGTAGGCGACGTAGGACATCAGGTTCACCGGGTCGTCCCAGACCAACGTCACCCACGGCTTGGCCAGGAAGGTGATCTCGTCGGGGGTGAGGGTCGGCTCGACCTCTACGGGACTGGCGGCTGACACGGCTCCATCGTGGCACAGTACGGGTCGTGACAGGCCCAACGGCTCTCCTGACCGACCACTACGAGCTCACCATGGTGCAGGCCGCGAGGCAGGCCGGCACGGCGGACCGACGGGCGGTGTTCGAGCTGTTCCCGCGTCGCCTGCCGGCGGGTCGCCGCTACGGCGTCGTCGCGGGAGTCGGCAGGGCGCTCGACGCCCTCGAGGCCTTCCGCTTCGACCCCGCCGCCATCGCCTCCCTGGAGGGCGTCGTCGACCCCGACATGCTCGCGTGGCTCGCCTCCTACCGCTTCTCCGGCGACATGTGGGGCTACGCCGAGGGTGAGGCCTACTTCCCGTACTCGCCCCTGCTCGTCGTGGAGGGCACCTTCGCCGAGGCCGTCCTGCTCGAGACCGTGCTGCTCTCCATCTACAACCACGACTCGGCCATCGCCTCGGCCGCCTCGCGGATGACGCTCGCCGCGGGCGCGCGCCCCTGCATCGAGATGGGCTCCCGCCGCACCCACGAGCAGGCGGCGGTGGCCGCGGCGCGAGCGGCGTACGTCGCGGGCTTCGACGCCACGAGCAACCTGGCCGCGCGGGCGACGTACGGCGTCCCCTCGGCCGGGACCGCGGCGCACTCCTTCACGCTGCTCCACGACGACGAGGCCGACGCCTTCCGCGCCCAGGTGCAGACCCTCGGCGTCGGCACGACCCTCCTGGTCGACACCTACGACGTCACGGAGGCCGTGCGCCTCGCGATCGAGGTGGCCGGCACCGGCCTCGGCGCCGTGCGCCTCGACTCCGGCGACCTCGCGGAGACCGCGCGCGAGGTCCGCGAGCAGCTCGACGCGCTGGGAGCGACCGGGACGCGGATCGTGGTGACCAGCGACCTCGACGAGCACGCCATCGCCGCGCTCGCCGCTGCTCCGGTCGACGCCTACGGGGTCGGGACCCAGCTCGTCACGGGGTCGGGCCACCCGACGTGCGGCTTCGTCTACAAGCTGGTCGCCCGGGAGGGCGACGACGGCGAGATGGTCTCGGTCGCCAAGGCCTCGAAGGACAAGGCGTCGATCGGCGGGCGGAAGTACGCCCTGCGCCGCCGCTCCCCCGGCGGCACCGCCCAGGCCGAGGTGATCGGCATCGGGGAGCCGCCCGAGGACGACGGTGACGACCGGCCGCTGCTCGTGCCGCTGGTGCGCGACGGCGAGGTCGTCGGCCGGACCACCCTCGACGAGGCGCGCACCCGGCACCGCAGCTCGCTTGCCGAGCTGCCGCGGGCCATCACGATGATGTCGGCCGGGGAAGCGGTGATCCCCACGGTGCACCTGGACTAGCCTGAAGTCCATGGCCCGGGCTCTGATCGTGGTGGACGTCCAGAACGACTTCTGCGAGGGCGGGTCCCTCCCGGTGGCAGGGGGTGCCCGGGTGGCCGCGGACATCGGCGAGCTGCTGCACCGCTGGTCCGCCAAGGCGGACGACGCACCGTCCTACGACGTCGTCGTCGCGACCAAGGACCACCACGTCGACCCCGGCGACCACTGGTCGCTCAAGCCCGACCTCGAGAAGTCGTGGCCGGTGCACTGCAAGGTCGGCACGGAGGGCGCGGGCTTCCACCCCAACCTCGACCCGCAGCCCTTCGACGAGGTGTTCTACAAGGGCGAGCACGAGGCGGCCTACTCGGGCTTCGAGGGACGTACGGCCTCCGGCGAGCCGCTCGCGGACTGGCTGCGCGCCCGTCAGGTCTCGGAGGTGGACGTGTGCGGGATCGCGACCGACCACTGCGTGCGCGCGACGGCGCTCGACAGCGCCCGCGAGGGGTTCGACACCCGGGTGCTCACCGCGCTCTGCGCCGGGGTCGCGCAGGACACGACGGCGACGGCGATCACCGAGATGACCGGAGCGGGCGTCGAGATCGCGTAGCCGGACCGGGGGGTCAGCACCACTTCTCGGTGACGGTCCGCAGCACCTTGACGGTGCGGGCGGTGCCCTGACCGAGGGCCGCGAACTCCTTGGACGACAGCAGCCGCGAGCTGTGGATGTTGCCGTCGAGGAGGACGTAGGCCGCGCGGCCGTCGACGACCACGGCCTCGCCGTCGTGCTCGAGGGCGTGGGCCGCGCGGACCGCCTCGGCCGTGGGGGCGGTCGCGTAGAGGGTCACGTAGTGCTGCCCCGCCGGGTCGTGCTCGGCGTGCAGCTCCTCGGCCCGCTCGGTGAGCGCGGCGAGGTCGGCGGTGGTGAACACGACCGTCGGCACCTCGAACCCCGCCTCGGCGGCGTACGCCTCCTCCAGCGCCCGCTGGACCCTGGCGACCGAGCGGGACGGGTGGGTCAGGCGCACGTTGCCGGTGTTGATGTAGGTCTCCACGTCTGACCCGCCGGCGGCCACGGTCGCGGCCTTGATGGCGTCCTTGGGGAACTTGCGCTTCGCGCCGAGGTTGATGGCGCGCAGGAAGGCGACGTAGGTGGGCACCCCGGGAGTATGCCTGTCGGGCTGGGGGCGGGGTCGGGTCTAGGGTGACGTCCATGAAGACTCGAGCCCTTGCCACTGGAATCAGCGTCCTCGCCCTGTCCCTCCTCGCTGCGGGCTGCGCGAAGGACGACACCTCGACGACCACCGAGTCGGGCGTGAAGCTCGTCGAGGGCGGCACCCTGACGATCTGCACGCACCTCCCCTACGAGCCCTTCGAGTTCACCGAGGGCGGCGAGGTCGTGGGCTTCGACCCCGACGTGCTGAAGATCGCGGCGGACGCCGAGGGCTGGGACACCAAGGTCGTCGACATCTCGTGGGAGACCATCGTGTCCGGCGAGGCCCTCAACACCGGCCAGTGCGACGTCGCAGCCGGCGCGATGACGATCACCGACGAGCGCGAGGCGGTCATGGACTTCACCGACCCCTACTTCGAGGCCACCCAGGCGCTCATGACGAAGACGGGCTCGGGCATCACGTCGCTCGAGGACCTTGCCGGCAAGACCATCGCCGTGCAGGACGCGACGACCGGTGCCGACTACGTCAAGGAGAACGCGCCCAAGGACGCCAAGATCGTCACCTTCGAGGACTCCGCCCTCATGCAGCAGGCGGTCAAGACCGGCAAGGCCGACGCGGGCGTCAACGACAACGGCCTGCTCAACTACTTCGTCAGCCAGAACGACGACGTCGAGGTGGTCACCGAGTTCCAGACCGGCGAGAGCTACGGCTTCTCGGTGAAGAAGGGCGGCAACGACGAGCTGCTGTCCGTGATCAACGACGCGATCGCCAGCGACGACTACGACACCGTCTACGAGAAGTGGTTCGGCTCCGCGCCCGAGTGACGACCGGTCCCACCCTGCCTGCTGCCCCCGATGCGAAGAGAGTGAGCTGAGCCCATGGCGAGTCCCCGCCAGCGTGCCCAGAGGCTGCGCTACGTCCAGTACGCCGTCCTCGTCCTGGTCCTGCTCATCGTCGCCTTCGTGGCCGACTGGGGCGAGCTGCGGCGGGCGTTCTTCAACTGGGACCTCGTCAAGGAGCAGTTCCCGCGGGTCCTGACGATCGGCCTGAAGAACACGATCATCTACACCGCGTGCGGCTTCACGTTCGGCCTGGTGCTGGGCCTCGGCCTGGCCCTCATGCGCCTGTCGAGCGTGGGGCCGTACCGGTGGATCGCCACCGGCATCATCGAGCTCTTCCGCGGGCTGCCGGCCCTGGTCGTCTTCATCGCCCTCGGAGTCGGCTTCAGCCTGGCCTTCCCCGACCGCGAGATCCCCTTCGGCAACCTCGGCATCGTCACCCTGGCGCTCGGCCTGGTCGGCGGCGCCTACATGGCCGAGACCATCCGGGCCGGCATCCAGGCGGTGCCGAAGGGCCAGATGGAGGCCGCGCGGTCGCTGGGCATGTCCCACAGCCGGGCCATGGTCAGCGTGGTGATCCCGCAGGCGTTCCGGATCATCCTGCCGCCGCTCACCAACGAGCTGATCCTGCTCACCAAGGACTCCTCGCTGGTCTACATCCTCGGCCTGGCGCTCGAGGACTACGAGCTCACCAAGTTCGGCCGCGAAGGCATGAACACCGCCGCCAACCTGACCCCGATCATCGTGATCGGCCTCTGCTACCTGCTGATCACGGTGCCGCTGTCGATCGTCGTACGACGCATGGAAGCCCGCGCGGAGAGGGCCCGCTGATGACCACTGTTCCCACCGACCGCACCACGGCGGCGATCGACGTCCAGGACCTCCACAAGTACTTCGGCGACAACGAGGTGCTCAAGGGCATCGACTTCCACGTCGGCCACGGACAGGTCGTCTGCGTCATCGGGCCCTCGGGCTCCGGCAAGTCCACCCTGCTGCGCTGCGTCAACATGCTCGAGACCCCGACGAGCGGCAAGATCTTCGTCGAGGGCGAGGAGATCACCGACCCCGACGCCGACGTCGACAAGCTGCGCGCGCGCATCGGGATGGTCTTCCAGCAGTTCAACCTCTTCCCGCACATGACGGTGCTGCGAAACCTCACCATCGCGCAGGAGAAGGTGAAGGGCCGCAAGAAGGACGAGGCGGTCCAGATCGCCCGGTCCACGCTCGCCAAGGTCGGGCTGGCCGAGAAGGAGTCGGCCTACCCCGCGCACCTCTCGGGCGGTCAGTCCCAGCGCGTCGCGATCGCCCGCGCCCTGTCGATGAACCCCGACATGATGCTCTTCGACGAGCCCACCTCGGCGCTCGACCCCGAGCTGGTCGGCGACGTGCTGGCGGTCATGAAGGACCTGGCCTCCGAGGGCATGACGATGATGGTCGTCACCCACGAGATGGGCTTCGCCCGCGAGGTCGGCGACAACCTGGTCTTCATGGACGGTGGCGTGATCGTCGAGGAGGGTGACCCCCGCGAGGTCCTCGCCGACCCCCGTCACGAGAGGACGCAGTCGTTCCTCTCGAAGGTGCTCTAGGCGAGGCGGGAGCGGCTCAGGCCCGCTTGCACTGGCTCGGCGGCGTGACCGCCGGGTCGAAGACGTGCTGCGGCGGGACGATGTTGGAGCCGTCCTGCGACTCCTTCATGGTCATCGCCCACCACCCGGCCTTGCGGGTGGCGATGTTCGCCAGCTCGTCCTCCGGCACGTCGTTCCACATGTTGAGGACGTCGACGCTGACCTCGACGAGGTGGCCGTGCGGGGTGATGACGCCGCCGGCCTCGATGCCGTCGAGGGCGGCCGGCACCTTCGGGAAGAGCCCGCGGGGCATGCCCGTGATGACGTCCTTGGCCGGGATGCCGACGGCGACGCCGTCACCGGCGAGCCGGATCGCGCGGGCCGAGGTGACCGGCCAGGTCGGGTCGAGGTCGGTCGGCAGCGCCCAGCTGCGCTGCTGGTCGTCGGTGATGTCGACCCAGCAGCTGGCGGCGTTGGGGCCCCAGGTCTCGCTGTTGAAGTACGTGCGTCCGTTGACGACGAGGTAGTCGACCTGCTGGACGTTGCCGTCGATCGCGGAGTCCATGGAGATCTCGCTGTAGCCCGTGGAGGGGCTGAAGCGGCCGTCGAGGTCGAAGATGCGCTTGCCGCCGTTGTCCGGGTTCTTCGTCAGGAGCTGGCCGTGCCACTCGACGATGCCCATCTTGTTGACCTGGGCGGTGACGTTGTCGAGCTGCTCACCCTCCATCACCACGTCCCCGGTCTTGCCGGCGGCCGCCTGACCCGAGCCGCCGCAGGCGCTCAGGGTGAGGAGCAGACCGGCGGCGACGGCCGCGGCCGTCGATGCGTTGCGCCGTCGACGTGTCACAGGGTGTCCCCGTTTCCGTGCGTGATGAGCACCGTGCTCGATCCCGCCCGGCAGCCTAGGTCTCCCTCAGGAACCTGTCAGAGGAATCGAAGATCTCGTCAGGAGGCCATCCAGCGGCGGGCCGCGTCCACCACGGCGTCGGTGAGGTCGGCGACGGTCGAGGACCCCAGCCGCCAGTGCTGCCAGAACAGCGCCACCTCGGGGCGGCGCCCCGGCACCAGCTCGACCAGCTCACCCCGCCCGATCTCGTCGACCACGTCCGACTCGGGCAGCAGCCCCCAGCCCATGCCGACCCGGATCGCGCGGTCGAACTCGCGGACCGACGGCAGGTAGGTCACCGGCGGGGCCAGGTGGCGCCGGGTCACCCGGCGGATGAAGTCGTGCTGGAGGGAGTCGCTCCGGTCGAAGGCGACGATCGGCGCCTCGGCGAACGTGGTCGACCCGACCCCGTCGGCGAAGTGGGTGGCGTGGAACGAGCGCGTGGCGACCGCGACGTAGCGCAGCCGGCCCAGGCGTACGACGCGGCAGCCGGGCACCGGCCTGGGCTCGCCGGTGATCGCGGCCATCACCTCCCCGCGCCGCAGCCGCTCGGCGGTGCGCGTGTGGTCCTCGCGGACCACCTCGAAGACGACGCGGTGCCGCGACTGCACCTCGGCCAGCGCGTCGACGAACCAGCCGTAGAGGGCGTCGGCGTTCACCGCGATGGGCAGCGAGGTGTACGACGTCCCGTCGCCGTCGGCCTCCTCGACCAGCTCGGCGACGGCCTCGCGCTCCAGCAGCTCGGTCTGGGTGGCCAGCCGCACCAGCACCAGACCCGCCTCGGTCGGCTCCAGCGGCTTGACCCGGTGGAGCAGCACGCGCCCGATCCGGGTCTCCAGGGCCTTGATGCGCTGGCTCACCGCCGAGGGCGTGACGTGCAGCTCGCGGGCCGCTGCCTCGAAGGTGCCGAGCCGGATCGCGACGGCGAGTGTGCGCAGCGCCACAGGGTCGAGCTGAGTGATGTCTTTCATACTTAGACATCCTAATGATTCCTGCAAATAGTTCGCTGGATTGACGCCACTGCCCGATCTACCGTTGTTGTCATGTTCCAGGTTGCTCTCACCGGTCTTCTCACCGGACTCGCCCTCATCGTCGCCGTCGGCGCGCAGAACGCCTTCCTCCTGCGCCAGGGGATCCGCGGCGAGCACGTGCTGCCCATCGTGCTGACGTGCCTGCTCTCCGACGTCGTGGCGATCACCGCCGGCGTCGCCGGGCTGGGAGTGGTCCTCGAGCGGTGGCCGGCGGTCCTCCCGGTCGCGCAGGTGCTCGGCGGGCTCTACCTGATCGCGTTCGGCATCCACGCGGCCATGCGGGCCTGGCGTCCCAGCCGGCTCGAGGCCGGCGAGGGGGCTGTCCTGACGCCGGGCCGCGCCGTCCTGCTGACGCTCGCGCTGACCTGGCTCAACCCGCACTTCTACCTCGACGCCGTCCTCATGCTCGGCACGGTGGCCAACAGCTTCGGCGCCGACCGCTGGTGGTTCCTGTCCGGCACCCTGGTCGCGAGCCTGCTGTGGTTCTTCGGGCTCGGCTTCGGCGCGCGCCTGCTGCGCGGGCTCTTCGCCCGGCCGAACGCGTGGCGGGTCCTCGACTCCGCGATCGCCGTCGTGATGGGCACGCTCGGCGTGGGGCTGCTCGCCCACTGACTACTCGTCGGCGAGGGCGAGGCCCTGCTCGGCGAGCGCGTCGCGCAGGCGGCTGATCGCGATCGGCCCGACCCCGTGCATCGCGGCGAGCTGCGCAGCGGAGTACGACGTCACCTGCTCGAGCGTGCTCACGCCGACCTCTCGGAGGGCACGGGTCGCCGGCGCGCCGATGCCGCGCGGCAGCGGCGTGCCCTGCTCCCGCGGGGCCCGGACCCGGGGCTCGGCGAGGCCGGCGTCGACGACCGCCTCGCCGCGCGGCGAGAGCAGGTAGCCGATGGCCAGCGACTCGGTCAGGCCGAGCTCCTTGAGCTTGCGGACGTCCTTCTTGAAGTCGGCCGTCTCGCGCCCGACCCGCGCGGCCAGGTCAGGCGCGCGGACGGTCGGGTTGAGGTCGATCAGGTCGAGCGTCTCCCGGGTCCACGCGCCGTGTGCCGACGCCGCGTCCAGGCGGTCCAGCCGGGCGTTGATGGCAGCGATCTCCTCGGCGTCCGGCACCGCGGCGCGGAGTGCCTCGCGCGGGTCCGGTCCGGCGTACGCCACCCCGATCCGCCAGGCCGGGTCGCCCGGCCGGGCAGCGAGGGCCTGCTTGAGCGCAGCCAGCGACGGCGCCCCGGCCCGCCTGGCGTCCTCGGCACGGAGGCTCGCCACGCTCACCTGCTCGAGCGACGTGACCTCGATGAGCCCGACGCCGGTGCGCATCCGGGTACCGACCACGACCCGCGGCTTCGCCCACCGGCGGAACGCCAGGTCGATGGTGCCGGCCTTGATCGCGGTGAGCTCGGCCGGACGGATCATCATGGGTGCAGACTACAAATTGCCGCGGGCGTCCTGCTCGCGCTCGATGGCCTCGAAGAGCGCCTTGAAGTTGCCCTTGCCGAAGCCGAGGGAGCCGTGGCGCTCGATGAGCTCGAAGAAGACGGTGGGTCGGTCGCCGAGCGGTTTGGTGAAGATCTGCAGCAGGTAGCCGTCCTCGTCGCGGTCGACGAGGATGCCGCGCTTCTGCAGCTCCTCGATCGGCACCCGCACCTCGCCGATGCGGGCGCGCAGCTCGGGGTCCTCGTAGTAGGAGTCGGGGGTGTTGAGGAACTCGACGCCGTTCGAACGCAGGGCGTCGACGGTGGCGAGGATGTCGCCGGTCGCGAGCGCGAGGTGCTGGGCGCCGGGACCGTTGTAGAACTCGAGGTACTCGTCGATCTGCGACTTCTTCTTCGCGATCGCCGGCTCGTTGAGCGGGAACTTCACGCGGTGGTTGCCGTTCGCGACGACCTTCGACATCAGCGCGGAGTAGTCGGTGGCGATGTCGTCACCGATGAACTCGGCCATGTTCACGAAGCCCATCACCTTGTTGTAGAAGGTGACCCACTCGTCCATCTTGCCGAGCTCGACGTTGCCGACGATGTGGTCGAGGGCCTGGAACAGGCGCTTGGGCTGGTCGGCCTTCTTCTCCCAGCGCGGCTCGACGGCCACGTAGCCGGGGAGGTAGGGGCCGGCGTAGGTCTCGCCGTCCCCGTTGGCGTTGTGGCGCTGCACCAGCGTGTGGCGGGTCTCGCCGTAGGTCGCGATGGCGGCGATCCGCACCGAGCCGTGCTCGTCGCTGACGACCTCGGGGTGACGCAGCACGGTGGCGCCCGCCTTGACGGCCTGGGCGATGCACTGGTCGACGTCCGGGACCTCGAGCGCGATGTCGACGACACCGTCGCCGTGCTTGGCGTGGTGGGCGATCAGGTCGCTGTCGGGCGAGACGGCGCCGCTGAGGACGAACTTGATGGAGCCGGACTTGAGGACGTAGGACTTGTGGTCGCGGTTGCCGTTCTCCGGGCCGGAGTAGGCGATGAGGTCCATGCCCCACGCCGAGGCGTAGTAGTGGGCGGCCTGCGTGGCGTTGCCGACGACGAAGCAGATCGCGTCCCAGCCGGTCACCGGGAACGGGTCGGACTCGGCGTCGTACTCCACGAGCCCGACGAGCTGCTGGAGCTGCTCGAGGGACAGGTCGGCCTTCATCTCGTCCACGGTCAGGGCGCCACCGGTCGAGGCGATGTCAGTCGTCATGCGGCGAACCCTGCCAACACCCGGCAAGGTGTGCAACAGTACGACGAAACGCTGAGCAATCTGTACAGACGAGGGCGGCAGGATGGACGAGATCGACAGCAGAATGATCGACCTCTTCGCCCGCGAGCCCCGGCTGGGCGTCCTGGAGGCCAGCCGACGCCTCGGCATCGCCCGCGGCACCGTCCAGGCCCGCCTCGACAAGCTGTCCGCGTCGGGCGTGATCACCGGCTGGGGACCGGATCTCTCCCCGGAGGCGATCGGCTACCCGGTGACCGCGTTCCTCACCCTGGAGATCAGGCAGGGGGCCGGTCACGACGCCGTCGCCGCGCACCTCGCGGGCATCCCCGAGGTGATCGAGGCCTACACGATCACCGGAGTCGGCGACATGTGGGCGCGCGTCGTCGCGCGCTCCAACGCCGACCTCCAGCGGGTCATCGACCTGGTGCTCACCGATCCCGGCATCGACCGCTCGACGACGGTGATCGCGCTGGCCACGCAGATCCCGCACCGGGTGGTGCCGCTCGTCGCGGCGGCCGTGGAGGCGGAGGTCAGTCGCCGGCGCGCATGATGAGGCAGGTCGACGTGGCGTGCGCCACCAGCCGGCCGGCGCCATCGGTCAGCTGCGCCTGCGCGAGTGCCGTACGACGTCCGCGCGAGATGACGGTGCCCTCGCAGCTCAGCAGCCCGGAGTCGACCGTGACGGGGCGGAGGAACTTCACCGTCAGGTCGACGGAGGTGTAGAGCTCCCCGACCGCCAGCGTGGTGTGCACGGCGCAGGCGGCCGCGGTGTCGAGCAGCGTGGAGATCACGCCGCCGTGCACCCCGCCGAGCGGGTTGTAGTGGAACTCGGCCGCCGGCATCTCGACGACCACGCGACCGGGCTCGGGTCGCAGGTCGGTGAAGCCGAGGGTGTCCATGATCGGCGGGTGCGGCAGCTCGCCGTCGCGCATCGCCTCCAGCTGCTGGAGGCCGTCGAGCTCGAGCAGACGGGTGAGGTCGGCCTGCCCGGGCGTGACCCAGGAGAAGGTGCGGCTCTCGGTCTCGAACTCGGACTGCGGCTGGGTCTGCGTCATGGACCCAGAGTCTCACCTCCTTGCTGAGTCTGTCAACGAGACCTAGGCTGGGGGGATGACGGCCACCCCCGCCCCCGCCGCCCTGCAGTGGTCCACCGACAACTGCACCGTCGGCCGGACCATGGAGGTGCTCGGTGAGCGCTGGACCATGGTGGTGCTGCGCGAGGTCTTCAACGGCGTGCGTCGCTTCGACGACATGCGCCGCCACTCGGGCATCCCCCGGCAGGTGCTGACCAACCGGCTCGCCCTCCTGGTCGAGGCGGGGATCCTGCGGCGTGAGCCCTACCGCGAGCCCGGGCAGCGCGAGCGCCACGAGTACCGCCCGACCGACAAGGGCTTCGACCTCTACCCCGTCCTGGTCGCGGTCCGGGCCTGGGGCGACCGCTACCTCGCCGACCCGGAGGGCTCGCCCGTCGAGTTCGAGCACGTCGGCTGTGGCGCGGAGGTCGACGTCGTCCTGCGCTGCCGTGCCGGCCACGAGGTGACCGGGCGGCGCGACGTCGCCACCCGGCCGGGCCCCGGGATCAAGCCCGTCGACCGGGCCTGACCCGGGTCGGCCTCAGTAGGCCCCCGCGGGGTCTGCGAGGAAGTCGAGGTCGTCAGGCTGGTCGATGCGATAGCTGCCGCTGGCGTTGCAGTTGTAGTTCAGCCCGAACGACGTGACCGCGACGATGATGTTGTCGTCGGCGACCTGGGGCGTCGTGATGTCGAACGTCGGGCCGCCGGAGTCGCCGAAGCACGTCCCGCCGGTCGTCCCGTTGCCGCTGTGGGAGAACATCACCGCGATGTCGCGGAGGCCGTAGGCGCCCTTGAGGCTGACCAGCCTCCGGTCGGCCTTGCGTCGGGTGTCGCCGCCGACCGCGGTCTTGGGACCGCTGTCCTCCAGGCCGTAGCCGACGGACTCGAAGAGCCCCCGCTGCTTCTCCCGACCCGCGTAGCGGTCGAGGTAGTCCTGCTCGGGCAGCGTGCCGTACTCGGGCAGGACGATCGGCTCGCTGAGCTCGACGACGCCCAGGTCGTGCAGGAGGAACGCCGCGTCGACGAACTCCGGATGGGTGAACGTTGCCTTCGCCTGGTGCCAGGAGGCGCTCTTGTCGAGGGCGGCCGACCACTGCGCGTAGCGGGCTGCGTTGCGCTTGGGCGCGAAGGTCGAGCTCGGCTGGAGGATGGAGTAGTCGGGCGCCGCCGCCACCGAGAACCAGACGTCATTGCCGCCGTGGAGCGGGTCGGCCGGGACCTTGCCGTCCGTCCCCACCGCGTACGTGCAGTGCCCGGCTGTCACGACCGTGTCGGCGTCGACCAGGGTCCCCGAGCAGTTGAACCACGAGCCCGGGTCCTCGAATCGCGAGTCGACCGCGTCCGGGACGTAGAACAGCAGCTGGCCGACGTAGGGGTGCTCCCCCGCGTCGGGTGCGCCGCCGACGATCGCGTGGGCGGGCAGGGTCGGCGCGAGGAGCGCGGCCGTCGCGAGGGCGGTGACCGCGAGCCGGCCGAAGGGGCCGAGGGAGATCGTCATGGTGGCTCCTGGGACAGTGGTCTGGACCTCAGTGAGCCCCGGCACGCAGAGGCGCGTCATCCCCCATTGTGGGGATCCTCTGGTCAGCGCAGCCGGTCCGCCACCTCCTGGGCCGCGGCGATCACCCGGGGCGCGACGACGGCCTCGTCGATCGTGTCCTCCAGCGTCACCACGCCGACGCTCGCGCGCAGCCCCTCGACGCCCCGGACCGGGGCGGCCAGGCCGCGGGCCCCGGCCTGGAGCTCGCCGCTCGTGACGGCGTACGCCGGATCCGTCCCGTCGAGCAGGCCGATGGCCTTGCCCGCGGCCCCCTGCGAGAGCGGGTGCCGGGCGCCGACGCGGTAGGCGACGTGGAAGTCGGTCCACGTCGGCTCCACGACGGCGAGCGCCAGGGCCTCGTCGCCGTCGGCGACCGTGAGGTGCGCGGTCGAGCCGATCGACTCGGCGAGCGAGCGCAGCACCGGCATGGCCAGGTCGCGCAGCAGCGGCTGGACGGCGCTGGCGAGGTGGAGCACCCCGAGGCCGACGAAGAGCCGGGAGCGGGCGTCGCGGCGGACGAGGCCGTGCTGCTCCAGGGTGCTGATCAGCCGGTAGACGACCGTCCGGTTGACCTGCAGGCGGGTGGACAGCTCGGTGATGGTGAGGCCCTCGGGGCTCTCCGCCAGCACGCGCAGCACCCGCAGCCCGCGGTCGAGCGTCTGCGAGGTCTCCGAGGCCATGGGCCCCAGCATGGCAGGAACGGGGTCAGGACGACTGGCGCATCGCCCACTCGCGGATCCGGTTGATCCGCTCGCCGAGCTGGTCGGCGTTGGCGACCGCGGCCGGCGGGCCCCCGCACTCCTTGCGCAGCGCGGAGTGCGTGATGCCGTGGGCCTGCCCCGTCCGGTGGTGCCACGCGGCGACCAGGCCGTTGAGCTCACGGCGCAGCACGCCGAGCTGCTGGTGGGTGCTGAGCTGCTCGACGGAGTCGACCACCCGGTCCTCGCGGCCCTCGCTCTTCTGCCGGCGGGCGCGCTCGCTCTGCCGCGAGTGCAGCAGCTCGCGCACCTGGTCGGGCTCGAGCAGGCCGGGGATGCCGAGGAAGTCCATCTCCTCCTCCGACCCGGCGAGCACCTCGCCGGAGTGCCCGAACTGGGCGCCCTCGTAGAGGACGTGGTCGAAGGACGCGGTGGAGCCCAGCGCCTCCCACGACATCTCGAGCTCGTCGGAGGCTCCCTCGTCGGCGTTGGCCTGGGCGAGCAGGTCGTTCTCGGCGGCGAAGATGTCGTCCTCGTCGGTGACCCGGCGGCCCAGCACGTGGTCGCGCTGCGCCTCCATGTCGGAGGCGAACTCGAGCAGGTGCGGCACCGAGGGAAGGAACACCGACGCGGTCTCGCCGCGCGAGCGGGCGCGCACGAAGCGACCGACGGCCTGGGCGAAGAAGAGCGGCGTCGAGGTGGTCGTCGCCCACACCCCGACCGCCAGGCGCGGCACGTCGACGCCCTCGGAGACCATCCGGACGGCGACCAGCCAGCGCTTGTCCGACTCGGTGAAGGTCGCGATCTTCTTCGACGCGCCCTTCTCGTCGGAGAGCACGACGGTCGGTGACTCGCCGGTGATCTTCTTCAGCAGGCCCGCATAGGCGCGCGCGGTCTCCTGGTCGCTGGCGATGACCATCCCGCCGGCGTCGGGCACGTGGCGGCGTACCTCCGAGAGGCGCTTGTCGGCCGCCTCCAGGACCGCCGGCATCCACGACCCCTTGGGGTCGAGGGCGGTGCGCAGCGCGTGGGCGTGCATGTCCTTGGTGAGCGGCTCCCCCAGGCGGGCGACGACCTCGTCACCGGCCCGCGTGCGCCACTGCATCTCGCCGGAGTAGGCCATGAAGAGCACGGGCCGCACGACGTGGTCGGAGAGCGCGTGGGCGTAGCCGTAGGTGAAGTCGGCCACGGAGGTCGGGATGCCGTCGTCGCCCGGCGCGTAGCGCACGAACGGGATCGGGTTGATGTCGGAGCGGAAGGGGGTGCCGGTCAGGGACAGGCGGCGGGCGGCGGGGTCGAAGGCCTCGCGGACACCCTCGCCCCACGACAGGGCGTCACCCGCGTGGTGGATCTCGTCGAGGATGACCAGCGTCTTGAAGCGCTCGGTGCGGATGCGCATCGCGAGCGGGTTGACCGCGACGCCCGCGTAGGTCACGGCGATGCCGACGTAGTCGTCGGAGGTCCGGCCCTTGCCGGCGGAGTAGGCCGGGTCGATCGGGATCCCGGCACGCGCGGCGGCCTCGGCCCACTGGGTCTTGAGGTGCTCGGTGGGCGCGACGACGGTGATCCGGTCGACGATCCGGCGGCTGAGCAGGTCGGCCGCGACGGTCAGCGCGAAGGTCGTCTTGCCGGCGCCGGGGGTCGCCACCGCGAGGAAGTCCTGCGGCTGGCGCGACTGGTAGAGGTCCATCGCGGCCTGCTGCCAGGCACGGAGAGAGGGCGCGGTGCCCCACGCGGCCCGGTCGGGCCATGCGGGAGGCAGCGGCGCTTCGGGGCGCCCCGTCACGCCTCGGGGCCCGAGCCGTCGGATCCGGAACCGTCGCCGCCGGGCTTCATGGACTCCCAGATCTCCTTGCACTCGGGGCAGACCGGGAACTTCTCCGGAGCACGCGAGGGCACCCACACCTTGCCGCAGAGGGCGATCACGGGGGTGCCCATGACCATCGCCTCGGTGAGCTTGTCCTTGGGGACGTAGTGCGAGAACCGCTCGTGGTCACCCTCGTCGGTCGGGACCGTCTGACGCTCTTCGATCGTCTGGGTGCCGGGCGAGAATCCGATGGTGCTCATGATGGTCAAGCCTAACGTGGATCTCAGTTCAGGTCGGGGTCGACGGGGCGGTTGACGTGCCAGGCGAGCATGCCCGGCTGGCGTCGCATCACGTCGCGGCGCAGGCCCTCGGGGTCGTCGCGGAACGGGTCGTCGGCCTGGCTGGTGACGACGTACCAGTCCTGGCGCTCCACCTCGCCGTCGAGCTGCCCGGCCCCCCAGCCTGCGTAGCCGGCGAAGACCCGCATCGCGCTGAGCGAGCCGTCGACCAGCTCGGTGGGGGTGTCGAGGTCGACCATGCCGATCAGTCCCGCCACCGGCCGCCAGCCCACGGGGGTGTCCAGGGGGTCACGGAGCCGGCCCACGGCCAGCGCCCCGTCGGTGCCGACCGGGCCGCCCCGGAAGAGGACCTCGGGCTCACCCACCACGTCTCGCCACGGCTCGAGGACGTCGGCCACGAGGACCTGGGACGGTCGGTTGAGCACCACCCCGAGCGCTCCCTCCTCCGTCACGTCGAGCAGCAGCACGACGGTGTCGACGAAGTTGGGATCCTGCAGTGCCGGCGTCGCCACCAGCAGCATCCCCGAAGCCAGCTGCATGCCTTCCACTATGGCCGATGGCGGCTCGCCGGCACACCACCCCGACGGGAGACCGGCAACTTCCCGCCCGGCGCTCAGGCAGCCAGCACGGCCTTGAGCCGCTGGACGAGCGACGGGGTCGCCGTGGTGCGTCGCACGGCGCCCGGGACGTACGACGTCCGCGCGGCGGCCTCGATGCTGCGGCCGACGCGGGCGGCTGCCTCCCCCGGTGCGCTGGCGCGCCCGGCCATCAGGGCGAGCATCTCGTGCTCCTTGCCCGTCGCGATCGCGACGGCGCGGGCCATCTCCGGGCTGGTCGGGCGGGCGACGTGGTGGTCGATGATCGCCCGGGTGCCGGGCATGTCCTCGGCGGCGTCGAGCCAGGCGAGGGCGACGGCGCCCTCGAGGTCGAGCGGCTGGTCTGCCAGCGCGCGCTCGACGTGGCCGGCGAGGCGGGTGTGCCAGCGCAGCTGCAGGGCGCCGAGCAGGGTGAGCTCGTCGCCGAAGGTCTCGGCGACCCCGTCGACGTCGAGCGGGAGGCGGCCGTCGAGCCGCTCGTCCGCGGTGCGGATCACCTCGCGGAGGACGTCTGCGCGACGGTGGTGGGTCGTCCAGGTCATGGCGGTCTCCTTCGGTTACATACCGACGGTACGTACCCTCAGTATGCCCAGCGCGACCGGCGTACCCAAGGACCGGGCGGGTGACTCGCCCCACAGCAATGGCCCGCCGTCCCACGACCCGGTCACTAGGCTGCCCGGATGATGAACCGGCGCCAGCGCTACTCGGCCTCCACCAAGCGTGCGCTCGTCGACGTGGCGGAGCGGCTCTTCACCGAGAACGGCTACACCGCCACCTCGCTCGACGCGATCGTCGCCGGCGCCGAGGTCACGAAGGGTGCGCTCTACCACCACTTCAGCGGCAAGCAGGCGATCTTCGAGGCCGCCTTCGAGCGCGTCGAGTCACGCGCGACGGCGGGCATCACCCAGGCGGCCGAGGGTCACCGCGACCCCTGGGAGAAGGCCCAGGCCGGCCTGCGCGCCTTCCTCACCGCGGTGCAGGAGCCGGCCTACCGCCAGATCGTCATCTCCGACGGACCCTCCGTGCTGGGCCACGAGCGCTTCCGCGAGCAGGAGGAGCGGTCGACCTACGCCATCGTCGACGAGATCGTGCGCGCGGTGCTGACCGCCGACGACCGGGACCTGGACGAGGACATGCTCGACACCTTCACCCGCATCTTCTTCGGGGCGATGTCCGCGGCCGGGGGCGCCGTCGCGGTGAGCGAGGACCCCGCGGCCGCGGCGGCCCGCGTGGAGACCGCGATCGGCGTCATCATGGCCGGCCTCCAGCAGCTGCTGGAGAGCGGCGCCGCCGCTACTTGGAGTACGTGAGGTTGCCGTTGACCGCCGGGACGAGCTCCACCCACACGTGGCCGGCGGGCACGGTGAGCTCGCCGCCCTTGGTGGCCAGCTCGATGTCGCCGGTCAGGCCGTCCTTGGTCCAGGTGCCCTTGACGACCCGTCCGCCGTGGAACAGCATCGCGGCGCCCTTGCCCTCGAACTTGGTCTCGGGCACCGGGTAGCCGGCGGGGTCGCGGTAGCCGGCGTCGCCGACCTTGACCCGCAGCACCAGCACGGAGTCGGCCGGGAACTGGTCGCCCTCCGCGGCGTACGAGTCGGTGTTGACGTAGCCGCCGCCCTGGTACTGCCAGGAGGTGGAGTGCGCGCCGAAGTCGGCGGTGAGGGTGCGCGCCTTGGCGCCCTTGGGCAGGTCGGCCTCGGTGCCCCACGGCAGGTAGGCCGGCGGCTCCTCCTCGGCCTCGAGTCCCTTGGAGATCTGGGACAGCCGGGCGAACAGGTTGTAGGGCGCCGAGCGGGAGGTCTCGCGGTAGACGCCGGCGTCGCCCTCGGTCACCCACGGGATGCCGGCGCCGTTGATCCGCTTGATGGTGATCTGTGCCGCGCCGCTGGTCACCACGGTGGCGCCCTCGGGCACGATGCTGATGTCGCTGGCTCGCATGGAGCGCACGGGTCCGATGTCGGCCGGGACCTTGGAGTAGTAGAAGGCCGCGAGCCGGGTGTAGCCACCCTCGACGAGCTCCTCGACGACGAGGTCAGCGGAGCCGAGGCCCACCTGCGGGGCGCTGGAGGAGGTGTTGTCGACCTTGGTGACGATCACCGGGTGCCGGGGTGCGTCGCCCGTGCGCTCGAGACCGGTGAGCGGCCAGTACGCCGGCTCCGGCGGCTCGCTCGTCTCCGAGGAGGTCGGCTCGGACGGCGCGGACTCGCTGGGAGCCTCCTCGTCGTCCCCGCCGCCACAACCGGCGAGGAGCAGCGAGGCCGCGACGAGCGTGGCGACGACTGCCTTGGACGAGGACGGGTGAAGACGGTGACGCACGGGGGAGCTCCGATCCAGCGGGGGGTCTGGCACTGCCTTGCAGTGTGAGGGCGCGCCTTCCTCGATGGAGGAAGGCGCGCCACAGGGTAGCTACCGGCGCAGGGTGCCGCCGAACCAGCTCGACGTCCACGGCACGGCGACCTGGACGCTCTCGCCCGATCCGGGCGAGTGGACCATCACGGCGTGGCCGTGCGACCACTTGAGGAAGATCGCGGCGTGGTAGACGCCGCCGCTGCCGTAGAAGAACATCAGGTCGCCGGGGCGCATCGCCTTCTTGCCGATACGGCGGGCGAAGCCGGCCTGGGCACCTGACGTGCGCGGGACGTCGAAGCCGGCGCGCCGGTAGCTGTAGAAGATGAGGCCCGAGCAGTCGAAGCGCTCCGGACCGGCACCGCCGTAGGCGTAGGCGTCGCCGCGCTGGCGCATGGCGGTGTCCTTGGCGCTGACGACCCGGTTGCTGACCCGCCTGGCCGCGGTGCGGGCCTGGGTCTTGGAGGTCGTCGTGGTGGTCTGCTGGGTGCCACCGTCACCGGAGGCGGCGGAGGCCGGGAGGACTGTCATCGTCGACGCGGTGACGCCCAGTCCGGCGAGCGCGAGCGCGCAGGCTCGCGCCGTGCGAGAAATCGCAGGCATGGTTGTTCCTTTCCCACGCCTGTGAGGTGAGCTGTCGGATTAGGGCTGGAAAGTGCCCCGCCACCGTGCGGTGGCTTCACCCCGAGCCGGCATGTGCGGGAGGCACGAGCCGGCAGTGGAACCTGTGGGTCCCCCACTCCTGCCCTCGAACGATCTCGGGGGACGTCCCGGCCGGGCAGGACTCGGCGTAGTCCGGGACGGTGTTTCGTACACGAATCGGTCGGCGCCAGCAGGCGGGCCCGAGCCGTCCTGTGGGTGCATCGACCGCCCACCACCGTGGCAGACGACGGCGGCGCTCGCAAATGCAGGACGGCCCTGACACTGCATCACTGCAGGTCAGGGCCGTGATGTCGGTCTCAGCCGAGCTTGCGCCCACCGTCGACGTAGAGCGTCTGGCCTGTGATGAAGGACGCATCGTCGCTGCAGAGGAACGCAGCCGCGGCGGCGATGTCCTCGGGCTGGCCGACGCGGCGTACGGGGGTCGCCTCGGCGTTGACGCGCTGCAGCTCCTCGGGCTCCATCTTGAGCCGGCGCGCGGTGGCGTCGGTCATCTCGGTGACGATGAACCCCGGGGCGATCGCGTTGGCGGTGATGCCGAAGGGGCCGAGCTCGATGCCGAGCGTGCGGGTGAGGCCCTGGATCCCCATCTTCGCGGCGGAGTAGTTGGCCTGGCCGCGGTTGCCCAGCGCGGAGACGCTGGAGAGGTTGAGGATCTTGCCGTACTTCTGCTCCACGAACCGCGACTGCGCGGCCTTGGTCATGTTGAAGACGCCCTTGAGGTGCACGCCCATCACGACGTCCCAGTCGTCCTCGGTCATCTTGAAGAGCAGGTTGTCGCGGGTGACGCCGGCGTTGTTGACGAGGATGTGGATCCCGCCCAGCTCGTCGACCACGCGCTGCACGGCAGCCTCCGCCGCGGCCGAGTCCACGACGTCGCAGCCGATGCCGACGGCCTTCGCACCCTCGGTGAGCTCGAGACGACCGGCCGCGTCCTGGGCGGCGGACTCGTCGAGGTCGAGGATCGCGATCGAGGCACCCTCGGCGGCGAAGCGCTGGGCGATGCCGAACCCGATGCCTCGGGCTGCTCCGGTGATGACGGCGACACGGCGGTCGAAACGGCCCATGGGAACTCCTGGCGCTCGAAGTGAAAATCGGTGAAGGATCTGCGCCTCGCAGGCTACCCAGCCGTCAGGCTGGATACGGTGGGGGGATGGGCCGGAGGGATTTCAGGGCCGCCGCGGTCGTGGCGGTCGGGATGGCCATGGCCGCTGCCCTCGTCGCGTGGTCGCAGCACCTGCCGCTCCGCGACCCCGACGGGGCGTCGCTGCCGACGTGGTTCCGGCTGCCGGTGATCGTCGCGTCGGCGGTCGCGCTCGACATCCTCACCCGCTGGGCGGTGCTGGTCCGCGCCGGCGGCTGGGCCGGGCGTACGGCCATCCGGTCCGTGCTGGTCGAGCGGTGGAACCGCGAGCAGATCTGGTTCACCGTCAGCGGGCTCGTCACCTGGTACGTCGCCTATGTCGCCTTCCGCAACCTCAAGAGCTACGTCCCCTTCGTCACCGACCGCATCGCCGACGGCGAGCTCGCCAAGCTGGACCGGATCCTGTGGCTCGGCCACGACCCGGCCGTCCTGCTGCACGACGTGCTCGGCACGACGTGGGCCAACTGGGCGATGGCCGCGGTCTACCTGATCTGGATCGGCCTGGTGCCCGCGAGCTTGGCGATCGCGCTGGTGTGGACGCGCCGGTCGTCGTACGGCGCGTGGTACGTCACCGCGGTCTCCGTCGACTGGTGCCTGGGTGTGATCCTCTACTACATCGTCCCGTCGTTGGGCCCCACCTACTCCTCCCCCGAGTGGTTCTCCTCCCTGCCGCGCACCCCCAACAGCGCGGTGCGCGACCTGCTGCTCTCGGACCGCATCAAGGTCCTCTCGGGACCGTGGGACACCAGTGCCGTGCAGACGATCGCGGCCTTCGCGTCCCTGCACGTGGCCGTGATGATGACCATCTGCCTCACCGTGACCGCCATGCGGCTGCCGCTGACGATCCGGGTGGCGAGCTGGACGTTCCTGGCGCTGACGTGCGTGGCCACCATCTACCTGGGGTGGCACTTCTACGTCGACGTCGTCGCGGGCTTCGGAGTCGGTGCGGCGGCCTTCGTGCTGGCCGCGAGGGCGACGGGCAACCCGTTGCGACGGCGCGCGGAGCCGTGGACCTTCCGGGCGGCCCTCGACGTGCCGGCGCCCGCCCGGGCCGACCGGCTCAGCGGTCACCGCTGACGCTCACCAGATCCAGGACCGCACCTCGGTCGCGGCGAGCGCCTCGCGCCAGGCCTCGTCACGACCCAGCCGGGTCAGGACCGTCTCGACCCGCGTGACGGGGTCGAACAGCGTCAGCGCCGCCCGCTGCCGGGTGGAGTCGCACTCGGGCTTCTCGTGGGTGAGCACCAGGTCGTCGCCCCGGGTAGCGACCAGGGTCAGCGGTCCCTCGAGGCCGGGCACCGGCACCCTGCGGACCTTGCCCGCAGCCGTCTGCCGGGTGAGGAAGGCGCCGCCGCAGCCGTCGTAGGACTCGAACCACGAGCGTCCCTGCACGACGCGCACGTCACCGTCGTCGAAGACCCCGTCGCGCGGCCTGAGGGAGTGGCGGATCCCCAGCCGCGACGAGGTCCCGTCGAGGTCGACCAGGCGCAGCTGCGAGCCGCGGCGCGTGCCGCAGGTCGCCACGACCGAGTCGGCGTCGGACCACCGGCGGGGAATGCAGGAGCCGGGCGTGTCGACGACGGTGCTGGTGCGGGCGGCCAGGTCGGTGACCCACCACCGGTCCCGGTCGCCGGTGACGAGGGTGGTGCCGTCGATCGAGGTGAGCGCGGTCCCGTCGCCGCGCGCCGGGAGCGACGTGCGTACGCCGTCCCAGGTGACGGTCGCGACCCGGCCGGAGCGGTGCTCGGTGCCGTAGGTCGTCATCAGCACCCCGGAGCCGTCGGGCGCGAGGGCGAAGGTGCTGCCGCGCCTCGGCGCCGGCATCTCGTGCGTCCCGCCGGTGGTGACGTCGTACGCCACGAGCTGGTCGCCGTCCCGGCCGAGCGAGACCCGCAGCAGCGCGGTGTGCATCTCAGGGCGCCAGTCGGCGATGAGGAAGTCGCCGAGGTACCAGCCCCGCCGCGACTCCCTGACCTGCACGGAGTACACGGGGTGGCGCACGCCGTCGGGCGTGATCACCTCCAGCGAGCGGGCCAACCCGGTCGCGTCGCGCTCCTCGAAGCGGCCGCGCGTGACCACGGCGATCGTGGAGTCCGCGCCGAGCTGGTCGACGGTGACGGTCGCGGTCGTGGGCACCGGCGGCGTGGCGCGGTGCTCCGTCTGTGCCGCGGCGGGCGGCGTGACTGCGAGTCCGGTGGTGAGCAGTGCGGTGGCAAGGCCCGAGAAGATGCTCCGGCGAGTGGTCATGAGTCCCCCTGTCTGCCAGTGGAGACGCTTCGCGGGCGGGCTTGGTTGCTCCTAGGCCCCGTCGAGTGCGGCGCGCAGCTTCTCGGCGTACGCCGCCGCCTCGCCGTCGGCGTACTTCGTGCGTGGCCAGAAGAAGCCGCGCAGCCCGTCGCCCTTGGTGCGCGGCACGACGTGGAGGTGGAGGTGCGGCACCGACTGGCTCACCGTGTTGTTGACCGCCACGAAGGAGCCCTGCGCGCCGAGGCCCTGCTTGACGGCTGTCGCCAGCTGCTGCGCGGCCGCCAGGAACGCGTCGCGCAGCTCGGCCGGCAGGTCGGGGAGCGTGTCGACGTGGACCCGCGGTACCAGCAGGACGTGGCCCTTGAACACCGGCCTCGCGTCCAGGAAGGCCACCAGGTCGTCGGTCTCGAGCACGACGTGCCCGTCGACCACGCCGGCGATGATCCGGCAGAAGACGCAGTCGGGCTGGGCTTGGGTGTCCATGGAGGTAGCGTCCCACCCCCGCCAGGCTGGAGAACCGAGCTCAGAGACCGAGCTCGGTGAGGCCGGGGTGGTCCGCGGGTCGGGGCCCTGGCCGATCCCAGTGGAACAGCCGGTCGGCGTCGCTGATCGCGACGTCGTTGATGCTGGCGTGCCGTTGCCTCATCAGCCCGTGCTTGATCAGCCGGTAGTCGAGCTCGCCAGATCGCCGGGGCGCCGCAAGAAGCCTGACGCAGGACGCCTCGGCACTGGTCGCCCTTACGTTCGAAAATAGTTCTCCACAGATGCGTCTGGGCAGGTCAGAGTGTCGGTGGCTTGGTCTAGCGTTGTCCGTATGAGCACCGCCCTCCTCCCCGACCTCGACGCAGCCGGCCTGCTGGCCGCGTCGAGCGAGGCGGTGCGGGAGCGTCGACTCGCGGAGGTCCGCGACCTCGAGGTCCTCGCCCAGTGGGCGGCCGTGCACTCCACCGACCCGACCGAGGGCCCCGACGCGGCCCGCGCCCGACGGATCGGTGACGTGCTGGTCCACCCCGGCGGGCAGGGCACCCCGGGCGTGCA